>Ga0163215_100022_pt1 | contig 623626 bp, 488 predicted proteins | sample SynspAceP_FD_185934 | JGI IMG/M metagenome (GOLD analysis project Ga0163215, IMG submission 185934) | Saline lake microbial communities from Ace Lake in Antarctica - Synechococcus sp. Ace-P (Hybrid Assembly) | ecosystem: Environmental > Aquatic > Non-marine Saline and Alkaline > Saline | place...
TTGGGACGTATAACACCAATGGAAAAATGGAATGCAGATAAACATCTAATTATGATGAAAAAATTAACAGCTTAATTAATAATCGAAATTTAAAAGATTACTCTTGTTTTATAGGGGTCAAAACAGTCTCCTTGGACATTAATTAATTCAAATAATCTATTATATATTTAAATCCAATTCATTTTTTCAATTCTTATTTCAGATGTTTTAGAAGCTTTTTTTACTTTATCACTTTGCTTAATTATTTCTTTACAGATTTCTGCGTCAGGAAATAAATTAGCATAATTAAATGAAGTTTCTCCTGTGCTTTGTCGAGCTAGTTCACAAACCAATTCCTTATAATTATTCTCATTTAGTATGAAGAATTTTCCATTGTGAAGAAGGAATAATTCTTCAAGATTGTCAAAAGTTATACTTGTATTGTCCTTTTTTATGTTTTCAAAAAATTCAGATTCGAAAATTGAAGTCGAATATTGCAGTAAGGAATCTGTAGGAATTTCCTGTTTATGCTTATACAAAAAGTCAAGTACTGGTTTCCAAGCTTCTTTTTGAATTAAACTTAATATGTCTTCTTGGTTTACCATTCTTGTTTGTTCTGCTTGTAGCTAACAAGTGGATATGACGCACTCTGTTCGTCATATCCACATTTTAAATTTAGCCTAAATTAATTAAATCTATCGGACTTTTATTTTTATGGGTATGATTTACAGCAATATGGGTGTAAATCATATTCCCGCGGATTGACATCAATCTAAAATAAAGATTTTTTCTATTGTTAATTATCAAAACGGACTAAAAGACCTCTCTTCTTTCACGCTTATTTTCACGGACTGCAAGTCAGCGCTAACGGATTAATTATTCTTTATCAAATCCCTCAAATTCAATTGATTTTCTATCGGGGCAATGGTTTACAACTAAGTCGAACTTTTCAATTCCATCAATAGTGGTTACGTATTCAATTCTATGATAAGTCTTATTAGTGTATGTAAGTCTATAAATGAACTCTTGAATTTTATCTATTTTCAATTTTGAGTACGAGTAATTTGATTTAGCTTGGAAGCTTCTTAATTCAAGTTCGATCGATTTTTCCGTTAAGAATATTAATTTCGAAATTGATTCAGCGTCTGATTCCAATGGTCCATAAGATATGAATGCAGTGTCACGAATCTCAAATCTAGGGTCAATTCCATCACATCTATCGTATAGAAAAAACTGTCCATTCAGCTTTCTAAGAGTGATGAATTGGGACGGAAAGTCAATTAATTCAATCTTACTAAAATTAAGATCTTTATTTATAGCATTTAATGTAACGTTGATCGATTGAATGTCCCATTTTGACGCGCTCCAATTTTTTAAATTTTTATAGAATTCTGAATTCTTAGTTGTGTCGATGAAGATTTGATACTTTGAAAGGTCAAGTGATTTTGGGTCACATCTTTCAAGTATCGTATCTTCAAAAAAATCCTGATCTGACAACTCTATTTGTTCTGACACATAATCTTCATCAGGCTCCAAAATTTCTTTTTCAGAATTTGATGTTTGATTTCTTGAGCAACTACTTATCAGAAAAAGAATAGCTAGTATATATGTTAATCGTGTCATTTCAATTATTTCCCCAAATCAAATACTCTCCGGCAAGGTATGCGTTCTGCCTTCGTTCACTTTCTTCAAATGATCCATCAAAGGAGCAAAGTAGTTCAACATCGCTTTAGCCGACATGTCTTCTCCTAAATTGTCTTTTAGGTGTGTTCTCCAATCAACTGTAGCTCCTGGCTGCATCAACTTTTTCAAGAAAGCGCCCACTTCTTTGTTTCCATAATAGTTGGTCGCATGTGGGTCTTGCTTTAAAATTTTAGTAGCAATGTGCTCATGAAATTGGAACAACAAAATATTGCTCATGGAGTAATCGTAGTATTGAGCTGCATCGTTATTGATGTGTGTTTTAGAAGCGGCATCGCAGTATTCTTCACCTCTATCAGTTGGAGGCACAATTCCTTGATACTTTTTCTTCAGTTCCCACCACTTTTGATTGTATTGATCTTTCGGTAAATTCTTCGCATATAAATCGTGCTCAAATTCAGTCATTACACCAGCTCCCCAAGGAATCAAAACCACAAAGTCTAAGGCTTCAGCCATCAACGCTTGAGTGGCATCCGTTTCTACATCGGCACTCATTAATCCTCGGTCCACTAAAAATGGTTTTTGCATCGCTGCCAAGCCAATCAAACTTCCCATTGCTTCATGAAACGCTCTGTTGGCGCCTTCTCTCAACACCATCGGTACTTCAGGATTCGAATACTCCATGTAGTAGTATATGTGACCTAATTCATGTAAAACAGTTCCCCACCATCTGGTATTTGGCTCTACACTCATCAACGAACGCACATCTTTATCCAAGTCTAAATGCCAAGCAGAAGCATGAGAGTTCTTTTTGTAATCAGCATCTTTAGGCGCAGGATACAAACTAGATTTTTCATAAAAACTAGGAGGCAAAGCATCAAAACCTAAGCTTTTGTAAAACTCTTCCCCTTGCTGCATAATCCATTCTGCACCTTTAGGTTCTAGCGTTTTGTCTAAATCAGCGCCTTCTATTTCTATCAAACCACTCCACTCTTGTCCCCATCGGTTGGGTAGCCAATGTGCAGGAAGCATTTCAGGAACATCTTGTTTGTATTTTTGGGCCAATGTATATCGTGCCCAAGTGTGTAATTCGCGATAAAGTGGCCACATTTCAGCCACCATGTCCTTGCACACATCCATCAATTCTTGCTTGCTCATTCCGTAAGCCGACACTTGATAATCGAAGTAATCTTCATAACCCAATGCTTGCACGGTTTGATTTCTCAACTGCTGCAGGTTGTTCAATCCATCTTTCAGGTTTTTACCCACTTCTTTGCTGGCTTCCCAAGCTTGTTGTCTGTCTTTTAAATTATTCGAATTGCTCAGAATGGCATCGATTTCATTTCCACTGACTGGTTTGCCATTCAACAACGTTTCGAATCCAAACAACAATTCCGTTTGCTTGGTTTCTGCTTTAATTCGTTGCTGTACCAAATCTCCGGCTATCGCAGGATTACTTCCAGCATTGTATAAAATGGTTTCCAATTGTTTCACTTGAAGAGGAGAAAGTGCTGCCTTTTCAGCCAAGAAATACTGACAAGCTTTGATGTTTGCCTCAGAGCCAGTAAAGGCCGCATATTCACTGTCGGCTTGCTCTGCCAATTGGCCAGTAACGGTATCACCTTCTACAATGTGGGTGTTTAATGTCCACGCCGCTTCTGCAGATTGGTAGTAAAGTTCTTGGTATTTCTGATTGTATTCCGTCAGGAAAGAGTCCGCTTGCGCAATGATCTTTTCGTTTGGATTGGTTTCTACAGGTTTCGGGGAATTACAAGCAAATAGTGCCGCAGCTATTATAGCCGTTGAAATTATTTTGATTCGCATAGTTGTACAGTTGGATTAAGTTTACCAAATATACAGCTTACAACTCAAAATTAAAACAAGGGATTACCGTTTGATTTTCCAAGTAATTTTTTTGTCCCAATTGGAGCGAATGACAATCTCACCTTCATAAAGTGCCGTTTTTTCAGGCGATTGTTGAAGAATATAATCTCCTGTATCCCATTTTCCATTTCTATTCGAATCGAAGATCACTTTTAGTGCGTAATTGCCGGCATCCAAGTATTTAAACTGAACTGATGATCCATTGGTTACTCGACTTTCGTCAATTATTTTCTTTTGAGAATTGATCAATTGTAAAATCATTGGGACATCGAGATTGGCGCTATCTAGGGAATTAATGGTCACCAATAAATTACCATAATCCTTTAGTTCCGTCGTGGTGAATTTGGAAGTCAACGTATCAGTAGTTCTTGCAAAAACATCCACAAAAGCTTTTGGCAATACTTGGATTTGATAGGTCGTAGCTTCTTTCAGTTGAGTTGTTATCTCCACTATTTTAGCAGAAGAATCTACTACTTTCAGTTCAAAAGGAACAGGAATAGAGTCTTTTGTTAAGGAAATTAATAAGGGATCCCAAACCTTCAAAGGAGTAGGAAACTTTAAACGCAATGGTTTGCTAATATTAAAGCTACTGGATGGAACAGAGGTGGTCGGTTTTAATAAAGAATCCAATTCCTTTTTGGTATTGACTTTTAGTTCTAGTGTGTCAGGTGCTGATGTGTCTGCTCTAACTTCTGCCTTAAAGGAAGTGCTATCTGAAATCAAAAATAAATAGGAAATCGTGTCGCCTTCTTTCGATTGTTCCTTTATATACCATTGATTTTTAAAAGAAGCATCCAAAGGTATCAGTTCTGTTTTCTTCGTTGGTCGATTAAAAATCAACGTCAATTTACCTTTATCGTAGGTGTTTTTAACTAAATATTGTTTGGTCTTATCTTCTAAAAAACTGTATAGTTTCAAACCGGAAGTATCTCCTTTGAGCACCAACAATTCTTTTCTGAATGCAATGGTTTCATTGGCCTGATCAAATTTGTTATTTCGGTTTTTGTCTTCGAGGGCGAACAATGAATAACTGCCTGCTTTTAAATTCTGAAATTGGAAATCCCCACTTTTGGTAGTTCTAGTGATGTATCTAGGAAGTTCTTTGTAAGGAATCGAATCTCCTACTTTATCGTACAGCATCACTAGAAATTTCTCCTTCGGTTCGATGGAGAAAGCATCCAAAACAATTCCATTAGCTGATAAAGAATCAATCACATTTCCAGTAGAAAAAGCATAAGTGAAGTTTTCCAAGATGTTCCCTTCATTGTTGTCTTTAATGGCATTGCCAAAGCTAAAAGTGTAAGTCGTATTTTCTGCTAAAGTGTCTTTCAGTTTTATAGAAAGCCCTTTCCCTTTAATGGTAATGTCTGGTTTGTATTTCAATGGTGGAGATACATTCAGCTCTTCACTGATTGTTCCCAATTGAATGTATTCATCGAAGGTGATGACAATTTCTTTAGCATCGAAATTGGTGCTTCCATTCTCAGGTTTGGCATTGGTTACTTCCGGTGGTAAAATGTCTTTTGGGCCACCAGTTGGCGATACCACTTGAGCACAAGATGAGAATAGTAGTGCTATAAAAAATGCGTATAAAATCGATTGATTTTTCAATTAAATGACCTCCTCGATTAGTTTGATAATTTCTTCCAAGTAATGTTGATCGATGTGATCAAAGTCGGCTAATTTATTGCTGTCGATGTCTAAAATTAATGCGACCTCTTTGTTCTTGAAAGCTGGCACTACAATTTCAGATTTAGAAAGAGAACTACACGCAATGTGACCTGGAAATTCGTCTACATTTTCAACAATTATGGTTTGCCCTTTTTCCCAAGTAGCACCGCAAACCCCTTGACCTTTTTTAATACGAGTACACGCCACAGGACCTTGAAACGGACCCAAAACAAGTGTATCGCCTTTTACAAAATAAACACCTACCCAAAAGAATCCAAAAGCTTCTTTTAATACCGCTATGATATTTGAAATGTTCGCTATTTGATCGCTTTCACCAGAAATTAAACCCTTTATCTGAGGGATAATCGCTTGGTACATTTCTGCTCTACTTAAATTGTAATCGATGTTTAAATCTTCGCTCATTATGCGTTTTTAAATCAGAAGGGCAAAAGTAAACATTATGCCTTGTAAATGGATTGTTAGGAACTAGAAGTCGTTCATCGATTTTAATCAATGGTTGTTTTTCCCATTTTCAATCTTTTCAGAAGCATCTCTTTTTTCTTCTTCGGTTGCATTTAACTGATCTGTGTTGTCTTCGGTTGGTGCTAAGTGCAATTGCACTAAAATTGGAAAGTGATCGGAACCAATGTTTTTCAAACGTTTCATTGATTGAAGCCTAAATTGAGTGGAGCAGAAAATATGGTCTAATGGCCAACGAAACAATGGCTTTTGCGCATGAAAAGTGCTGTAAAAACCACGTCCTCTTCTTGGATCTAGCAATCCACTTATTTTTTGAAATAGATTGGTGGTGTAGCTCCAAGCCACATCGTTCAAATCTCCTGCGACAATGACTGGTAATTTTTCTTTTTTGGCCTCTTTTCCTATTAATAATATTTCTGCGTCTCGATCTGTAGAATATAAATTCTGTGTGGGAACAGGTGGTACTGGATGCAAGGCAAACAGCTTGATCAACTCTCCATTTTTAAGTGTCACATTCGTGGTAATAGAAGGAATTTCTTCGTCGATTAAATAACGTACTTGTGTATCGGATAAGGTCAATTTTGAAAAAAGCAACATTCCATAGGTGTTCTCTTTTTCTTGCAAAATCTGCTCAGGGAAATTTTTTCCAAAACTGGAAATACATTGATCCTTCCACCATTTATCGGTTTCAACCAATAAGACCAAATCAGGGTTCTCTGCAAGTATTTGGTCATTCAGTTTTTTGAATTCTCTGTTGTATTGATAAACGTTTCCCACCAAAAGCTTGATGGATGGAGTTTCTGATTTATCTGCAGATTTTATTTGCTTTTTAGCAATCGGTAAATAGGGGAAAACTTGATAGATCAAGTAGAGTAAATTCAAAATCAAAATGCTCCAAACAATTGTGTCCATCAGTTTGAAAAACGAAAAAAAACAACTGTAGAGACTAAGAAAAAACAGGTTGAGAATTAATTTTTGCGCTCTAGCAAATTCAAAGATTCGAAAAGTCCAAAAGTCATGACGAATCAGCGGGAAGGCAGTAATTACGATCAGTATAATAGCACATATTCTTAAGGCTATTGTGAATTGTTCCATTGAAGTAGGTTGATTTATACTAACAAATATAATTATAATCCTACGGCAATGGTAGCAACTGAAAGCTTGGTGCCAGGTAGTTTTAAGATTTCATTACCACACGATTCAATGGTTGAGCCTGTTGTCAATACATCATCAATTAAAAGGACGTGTTTATTAGTCAAATTCTCTTCATTTAAAATAGTGAATGTATTGTCTACATTCTCCCACCGTTCTTGTCTGTTTTTATTGGTTTGACTAGAAGTATGTACATTTTTTTCTACAGAATTATCAGACATGGGGATATTTAGCCGCTCACCCATCCCTTTTGCAATAAAATCGCTTTGATTGTATCCTCGAATTTGCTTTTTCTTTGGATGAATTGGAACAGGAACAATAATGTCAATGTGATTAAGATCAATGTTTTTTAATAAGTGCTCGGCATAAAGATTTCCTAGCACCTCCCCCAATTCTTTTTTCCCGTTGTATTTTAATTCGTGCATTAAATTCTGCACCTTTCCTTTTTTGTTAAAGTACAGCATGGAGAAGGCTTGTTCCAATTTTAAACGTCCCCAAAAGATTCTTTCAATGGCGTTATCTTTCTCTAAATGAGCGTTGGTGTAGGGCAGGGTTGTGATGCATGGGGCACAAATGTGGTTTTCTTTTTTAAGTAAAGCACGTTTACATGCACAACAGTGTCGTGGAAAAAACAATAGATTTAATCCTCTTTTTAAAATATCCAAATTGGTTAAGTTTTTGTAGGTTTCAAAATAAAATTACATTTGAGTTCTCAATTCAATAAATAGTTCCAATGGCTGAAGAAATTACACCTAAGAGTAATAATAACAACAAGATAAATAATTTTCTAATAGTATTGGTCGTTTTGCTGGCAGTATTTTGCGGGGTTTTGTTGTGGCAATATTTTGATTTAAGAAGTCAAAACTCAAATAAAGGGTCAGAAATTGAAGTGTTGAACGACGAGCGAACTGAGCTACAATCTGAGTTAGAAGAAATGTTGGAAGACTTCGATGAGATGGAAACGGACAACGATTCTATGCGTGCAGAGTTGACCAATAGAAAAAGCGAAATTGAAGATTTATTGGCAAAAGTGAAGGATAAAGATTTCGCAATCTATAAATTGAGAAAAGAAACCAAGACTTTAAGAACCATAATGAAAGGTTACGTTGTCACCATCGATTCGTTGAACACAATGAATGTTGGGTTACGTAGAGAAAATTCGGATGTGAAAGAAAGATTAACCTCCGAGAAAAGAACCAATCAATCGTTGCAAGAAAAGAATGAAGGGTTGAGTAGTAAAGTGGCTTTGGCTTCTCGATTACAAGCTCGAAACATTAGTGCATATGGGGTTCGTGTAAAACGCGACATGACAGGCAAAGATACGGATAGAGCAAGTAGAACTGATAAAATTAGAGTGTGTTTTGACATTGACGAGAACAAGATCACCCCTGCAGGTAAAAAGTCACTGTACATTCGAATCATAGCTCCTGATGGTCAGATTTTATCTGAAGGATTAGGTGATGATTACCGATTTGAATTTGAAGGTCAAAAAGGTGTTTTCTCTGATAAGCAGGTGATTGATTATAACAATACTTCAAAAAATGCATGTCTAGATTTTTCTAGAGCAAGTGAAGAAGTAGAGTTCTTATCAGGGGAGTATTACATCACTATTTATGCTGAAGATTACGAAATAGGAACAGCCAAATTAGACTTGAAATAAACTAGAAGAAGGCGCGTAATTGCATTCCACCTGAATGTATGGTGTCTAAATCTTTAGATTTTCTACCATTGTAGTTTATGCTCAATTGTAGGGATTTTGAAAGGTTTTTTTGGAGGTTGACTGTCCATGTGCTATTGCCGCCGGCTTGTAATCCGTCTAACATTTCAAATGCCAATGCGCTATTAGATCCGCTGTTAAATGAGATATCAATATAGCGAATTTCAACTGTTAAATTGCCTTTTCCGGCTTTGCTATATTGCACTTCGGTTCCTAAGGTGCGGTTGAATGCACGCTCCGTTCCTAGTATATTTTCTTTGTCGGCATATTCACCAAATACACTGATTCTAAATTGCACTCCTGGCTGATAACTGATTTTTGGCTGAGCTACATAACTCACGATTTCATAATTTCTGTTTGCGAAAAAGTCTGAAATATTTGACTTATCATTCAATGAAAAAGTAGTGTTTACAGTAATGGTGTTGGTCGCATTGAATCTACTTCTCACTTCCCTAGAAGTAGAAGTTCTACTTTCAAAACCGTTGGTTAGCAAACTCTTACTTTTAGTATTTTGATAGAACAGGTCTGTTCCGAATTTAGTCCCCAATCGATTGATGTAAAATGTATTGGAAATAGTAGAGCTCACAGAAATTAAAGTAGAATCTTCTATCGGTGAGCTGAAAGGGTTGTAAATATCATCGCTTCTGGATGTTTTTCGTTCTGCTCGATATGCCGTTTTGTTCGACAGTTTGGAAAGTAAATTTAAGACGCCTTTTTTATTCACCAACAGAACTTCTGGTCGGATAAATAGCACTTCATTGAATTGATTGCTGTATACTTTAACCGTTTCTGTAGTGGGAGTAAAAATTCGGATATAATTGGCCTGAAAAGCATTGTTTGGTCCAGCTACTTCAAATTCATTTAATTCTTTTATTTCATTGGAATTGTAATCATTCCATAAATAAATCCCTTGTCCGTCTGTTACTTTTATGTAAGAAAACTCTCTTTTATACTCTAGTCCTGAGCTAATCTCATAAAAAGTGTTCGTGCTGATAAAACCTTTTAATATTTTTAGGTCATGTTCCAAACGTCCGAGTAAGGTGTTTTCTGGTTCTAAATTACTCAACTCAGTGTCTACTGTTTTTAGGCGACGATAAGTGGCTTGTCCTTTTAGTCGATTACTCGGATTCTTAGCCAATAAAAAGGACGCATTAAAATCTTCTGCTTTGTTGGCCAATCCTAAGTCTGTTGCTTTTGGCAGATAATCGAATCGCTGTCCATAGCTCAATTCATATTTGTTGGAGTTCGCTGTAGTATCTCTTGTTTTTACAAATACTTTCCACTCCAACTTATTGTTGCTATTTAGACTAATTTTATTGCTATCCAATTTGAAAATTGCTTTTTCCTGATCGCCATAAACTCCTACGGTAAAAGATTTCACGTCCTTACTCAGTGTAGTATAATGCCGCAAAAATGTGGAGTTGACTAATCCGGAAGTTGTTAAAAAGCTACCATTTGATTTTAAATGATATCCATTCTGTTGGAAGTTTCCTTGATAACTGTGTTTGATCCCATCGTAATTGGTACCATTGGCAAACAGGCCAAGGTTGTATAAAACCTTCCCTCTTTGACCAAAATCTAACCCAGTATAAACGTTTCCTAAATATTGATTATCGGTTAAGTTTAGAGCATTGATGTTCCAATCTCGCTCAAATTCTATGTCTCTATATCGTTCAATCGGATTAAAATTTGCTCCTCGTTGTTCGTAATGAAATCCACCTAATACTTGCACCGTCGTTTTTTCTTCCTTCTTTATTAAAGGTGATTTATGGTCTAATTCTACTTCAAAACCGTATCCTTCATCATCACCGCTATCTAGTGTTGAAAAAGTATTGAGATCACGTTTAGTTACAGCTCCTTCGAAATTGACGGTGGTGGTTTCCCTTATTTTATAAGTTCCTCCAAAAGTGGCCATTTGGGTTTTCTTTGGCGTAATCAATTGAACAAATGGAATGTAATTCCCTTGAGGCATTCCATTTACAGGTTCTATCCACTTGTACACTTTCCCATTTCCAGCACTTTGAATGCGGATATAGTCTCCCTGCCCAAGTGGCACTTGAGAAAACTGAACTCGATATTTTGCACTGTCTGGATCGATGGAATAAACATAGACATCCGCATATCTTAAAGAATCAATTTTTTTGTACAATACCTGATCGTTGATGAATTCCTCAATGGTATCGGCTCCTGAGACCAATGCTTGATTTAGACTATCTCCAATTTGTGACAACAGCAATTTATCAGAATCGCTCAACTCTTGAAGTAACGGTTGTTTTTTGTTGTCTTGTTCGGAATAGATGTTTAATCGTAATTCTAAGTTCTTTTTTTGAAAAGTTTGATTGGTGTAAATGAGTGATCGGGCATAATTTCTTTCAGAGTATTGAAATTCAACAATAATTCGTGAATCTTTTGTAATCAATTGATTGGGTGTGAAGGTTACCTCTCCTGAATTGTAGTCAATCACATAGTCAAATTCTTGCCCTCTTTTTAGGAGTTTTCCATTCACAAATACCTTCTCCGTACCTGATAGAATGATGATGAAAGTTTCATTTTCTGCACCTGTTAAACGATAAGGCCCCTGATTTCCTTCTACTCCAATTCCACCATTTGGAGCTCCACTGCTCAATACATTTCGTGCAAATTTTCCACGAGAAACAGCGATACTTAATTGCGAATGCAATACAGCTCGGTTCTTTTTGTCTTCCTCTTTATTTTTATCTAAAAAGAGGTGAGTTTTAATGCTTCCTCCTTGCACTTTTTTATCAAAATTCATGAAGTAACTTTTCGGACGATTCATTCTAAAATCACCGGCTGTTAATTCAAAATCATCGTTATACAATTGAATGAAGACTTGATCAAACTCTCTTAATTGTTGGGTGTTTCCTTCCGCCTGGATAGGAATGTTGTCATCAGAAATGGCTGCTCGGATATTGATGTTGTCCGATAATTTTCCAGAAAGCTGTAAGTCTAAGTTTGAGTTGACCGATAAGTCCTGGTTGTTTCCAAATGAGACACCTCGAGATATACTACCACTTTTATTCAGTCCGCCGAGGTCGAATACATTTTCCTTGTTTTCATCGGGCCGTATGGAGTAGAAATTTGGAAGACCTGGGTCAGCAGTTTGAATGTTATCGATGTCTTTGTGGAAATATTTTTTATTAAAATCGAAACTAATTATGCGATATGAAAATGAAATTTCGGATCCTATTAATGATGAATCTCGGAGTATAAATTGTGATTTCGCGTAATTGATGGAATACTGATTACTGTCCAAAACAGTTTCATTTAACAATAATAATTCAGAGCCAACCGCAATGACCAAGGTGTCTAACAATAGGGTGTCCGAATCTATTTGAATCGTTTTTTCTCGATAGGTAGAACCTTCCTGAGCCTGAAGGCTCAAAAAAGTAAAAGTGAGTAAAAAGAATAGGATTCGGAAAGTATTCAATAATAACTGCCTTTGATGACCGTAAATTAACGGAAAATTAAGCTTTTTAGTGAGTAGAGTATATTGAGAAAGTTTTAACTCCGGATTTTATTTCAGAATTTCACACTTTAGAAATTACAAGCGATAGAAATCATGAAAAGAATTATATCATACAACGTAAATGGAGTAAGAGCAGCCATGAAAAAAGGCTTGACGGATTGGATGAAAGCAGCACAACCAGACATTCTGTGTTTACAAGAAACAAAAGCCAATAAAGACCAAGTGGAAGTAGATCAAATCGAAGAAATGGGCTATGAAACCTATTGGTATTCTGCTCAGAAGAAAGGGTATAGCGGAGTGGCTATTTTTACCAAAGAAACGCCTGTTCATGTAGAATATGGCATGGGAATCGAAAAATATGATTTCGAAGGTCGAGTGATTCGAGCGGACTATAATGGTTACTCTGTTTTGTGTGTTTATATGCCATCTGGCAGTTCTGGCGATGATCGGCAGGCATTCAAAATGGAATGGTTGGCTGATTTTCAGCAATACATCAATGAATTGAAAAAGTCAGTACCAAACTTGATTATCTGTGGAGATTATAACATTTGTCATACTGCAATCGACATCCACAACCCGACGAGAAATGCCAACACTTCAGGATTCTTGCCAGAAGAAAGAGAGTGGGTGACTCAGTTTATAGATAGTGGATTTATCGATTCTTTTAGAGTGTTTAATCAAGAGCCTCACAACTATTCATGGTGGACTTATCGTGCAGGAGCGAGAGGGAAGAACTTAGGCTGGCGTATTGATTATCATATGGTAAGTGATTCGTTGAGCGACAAACTCACAAGGGCAGCTATTTTGCCAGAAGCCAAGCATTCGGACCATTGCCCAGTGTTGGTGGAAGTTGATTTTTAAAGTCAATTAAAAGTAGGGTGTTTAAAACTATTTTGCGGCACCATTCATGCTCAGTGGAAAAGAACAATATTTGTATCAGTATAAAATTGAATCCAAGATGAATTTAAAAAAAATAACTTTTTCCCTTCTTTTAAGTAGTTTGTTGTTTGCATGTGTGCCTGCAAGAAAATACGAAGAAATGAAAGATCGCCGTATGGCATGCGAAGAGCAAAATACTGCACTAAAAGAAAAAACACGCGAATTAGATGAGCAGCTGACAGAAGTTCAATCAAAGTTTGAGGATTTTGAGCGAAGAATGAAAGGGTTGCAAGCCGATACCACAGTTCAAGGTAAGTCACTTAGAACGTTGACCAAGAACTATGATAAGTTGAATGAAACGTATGATTTGTTATTGGAGAAAAATAGAGATTTGTTAGCAGGGAATGCTGCTGATAACAAGCGTTTATTCGGAAGTCTACAAGAAGCAGAATCTGAATTGCAAAAACAAAGAGATGCTTTACAGAAACTAGAAGCAGATTTAAATGCAAAAGAAGAACGACTGTCTGTATTGAATGGAGATTTAGAAGAAAGAGAAGCTAAAGTAAAAGAGCTTCAATCTATTTTGAACGAAAAGGATTCTATAGTAAATGCTTTGAAAATGAAAGTTCAAGATGCATTGTTAGGATTCGAAAATGATGGATTAAAGATTGAAACAAAGAATGGTAAAGTCTATGTTTCTCTGGATGAAAGCTTGCTTTATAAGTCTGGTAGTTTTATTATAGATCCAAAAGGAGTAGATGTGTTGAAAAAATTAGCAAAAGTGTTGGAGCAAAACCAAGACATTAATGTGTTGGTTGAAGGACATACTGATAATGTTCCATTGAAGGGAAGTGGGCCAATCGCCGACAACTGGGATTTGAGTGTAAAGAGAGCAACTTCAGTAGTGAAGATTATTGTAGACAATAGTAAAGTAAATCCATCACGATTAACAGCTGCTGGACGAGGGGAGTTTGTGCCAGTAGCACCGAATACGACTAAAGAAGGCAGAACTGAGAACAGAAGAACAGAAATCATTCTAACTCCAAAATTGGACGAGTTATTAGAGATTTTAGGAAACTAAAAATACTACAACGAATGAGAGGGGAAGTTTTTTAAACTTCCCCTTTTTTTGTGCTAAAAATTTATATATTGCTGGAAGTTAAAAGTTTAAAGCCTACAATTTATAATAATTTAATAATGAATCTATTAAAACAAAAGCCCCTCCTTTTTTTATTAGGATTTCTATTTATCAGTACGTTAGTGTTTGCGCAAAGAGGAGGAGTTTTAAAAGTTTATACCATTCCTCAAGAAGCAATTATTAAAATTGATTCATCAAAATATATTTCTGGTGACGCTATTGATTTAAAAAGTGGCTCTTATGAAGTAAAGATTTGGGCGCCTACTCGAAAGTTAGTCACTAAAACGGTGGTGATAGGAGAGGGGTTTTATAAAACTCTTTCTGTTAAATTACCAGCATCAAAAGAATTTAATGTCTATAGAAGGAAGTTACACTATTACAATGCTTCTCGATTTGGATTGCGTTTCGGGCCCATGTTGGTTTATGGAATTATGAGTGGAAGTAAACTCATTCAGAACTCAAATTATAATAAAGATGCAGACCGTTATGAAAAAGCAGCAAATACCAGTAGTAGGCTTTATGAAACCTCTTTTTGGAGCGCAGATATAGCTGAAAATAAAGCAAATTTTTACGCAAATAAGGAAAAGTATTCTGACGCTGTAGAGAAAATAAATAAGAATAATAAGTTCATTTTGTATGGTGCAGGAGCTACGGTGGTTGTTAACTTTATTACTTGGAAATTAAGTAATAAACTGAAAAGACCTGAGTTTAAGGAAGACGCTAAATTGGCTCGATTGGATATCATTCCTACTTTTTCTGCCAATACTACAGGGGTTTATTTTCGATATCAATTTTAGGAAAATGAGACGATTAATATCAATTTTTGTATTTTCTCTTTTATTAATTTCTTGCGAGAAAGAAGATGTATTTGAAGGTGTGACTCTAGCTCCAAATAAATACGAGATTAGCGAGGATAGGTATGTAACCGTAAAAAATGTAGGACAAATTGATTGCACTACTATTGGTTTCGATATTATAATACATACAGAATTGCTTCCAAAAGAAGTAAAAGATAATCTGGATGATTTCGAGGTAAGAATTGAAGATTCTTCTGGAAAAAAACTAAAAGCTACAAGATTCACAGATCAATGGGTAGCGGCTAAATGCGACACAGTAAATGAGTATAAAGTGACTCTTTACAGAAAATCACCTGAGTCTGAAACAAGGCCTTATGAGTTCCAATTTAGAACAATTAAATAACTCAATTTTTATAAATTATTAGCGATATGGATTTATCACATTTAAGTATTTCAAAATATATCTCTTTCTTTATAGGAGCCTTATTGTTTGCATCTTTAGTGTCTTGCGAAAAGGAAGATTCATTAAAGGATTTAGAGTTACCTCCTAATGAATTTGAAAACTCTACCTTAGAATTTATTACTGTTGAGAATGTGCGCCAAGGCAACTGTGATAAGGTATTTGTTGATATAGTAGTTCATTTTGAGTTATTTCCTGATACAATTAGTAACAATTTGTCTGGTTATGTGCCAAAGATTATTGATCCATTTGGAAAAGAATTTTTTGCGAAACGTTATAAAGGGCAAGATATAAGTACTATTTGTAGAAAAGAATGTACGTTTCAAATTTCATTTTATCATTACAAAACAAAAAAAGAGACTAAACCATTTACGTTTACATATACTACAAAGTAATGGTGGAATTCTAATTTTACTTAAGCTTTGAGGTAAACTGGTTAAATATTGTTTGAGAAACTACTCGTAGTAAACTGTATTTCCATATTTTTAGACTATAATATTAAAGTAGAATGAGTAAAAGTTTTGTTCTTTATGTATTTGTTTTGTTGTCGTTTACATCTTGTTTAGATCAGGAAAAGTCCAACTACAATCTGAATTACGAAAGCTATAAAGTAGAAGGGGTTTTTATAAAGGATTGTGCAGGTGAGCCCCTTTCAGGAGTTACTTTGCGACTTTATACACCCATAAAAACAGATTTATCTCTAAAAATATTGGCACAAACTACTACCGATTCCGAAGGTTTGTTTTCATTGAATTACCTATTGGAAACCACTACTTATCGCTACAACTATAGCGAATTATTAATTTACATTTACGATGAATTTACTCAAGTAGAACGAATGGTTTCTAATAGACTGCCTTGGCAACAAGATTTATTTGTCGAATTAATTCAAAACATTAATGACACCACTTATTTTTACACTTCTGGGTTAAACCAACTGACTACAAATGATACACTATTTATAAAAGGAAGGGAGTTTACAGGTAATGAATATTCGAAGTATTTTGTCGGGCCTTTTCCTGATGGTAGATTGTTAGATTCTATTCGGCAACCATTTACAAATTATAAAACATCGTATTATGATTGGAGTATATCAGATACTTGCAAATATAGCCGAAGTAGCTCCAACCAATTGCGTTGCAATGTTGGCAACTACGGGTTTTTAGAAGAAGTAGGTCCTTATTGTGAACGGTTGAATATAAAAATTGACTTAAGTAATGCTGTAAACTAATGAATAAAATTGCCCTACTTTTAATTAGTATTACTTTATTTTCTAGTTGCAATCTATATAAACCGGGGAGGGCAAATGTCCCTATCCTAGAAGGAAAAAATGATGGTAATGTTTCAGTTAGTTTGGGGCGAAACTATGGGGTAGAAGCTTCCTATAGCCCAATTAACCATTTGGGCATTATTGCTAATTATACGAATGGTTTCCAAAACGTAGAGCTCAAAGATGAAGGAAATTCAAATTCAACAGTGGTCAATAGGTATAACAATCAACAGTATGAATTTGGATTAGGATACTATTTTAGGATTGATACTTCTCATTATTTTGAGATTTATGCTGGGTATGGGATTGGTGAGTCTGGTGTTTTTGGAACTAAAAATGATCTATTTCTTCGCACTCAAGTGGCTATGGAGGCAATGCATGAACATCTATTTATTCAACCTTCATTCGCCTATGAATTCAATAAGACTACTTCTATTCGGTTAACTGCAAAGTTGGCTTTAATTACCTTTTACGATATAAATAATTCGCCATATTATCCGCAACCTGAAAGTTATTTCTTCGACCGAACTTTTACTTCAATTCAACCCACGATGACACTTGTAAAAAAAGAAAAGGTTTTAGACTTTTCATGGCAGCTAGGTTTGTATATCTCTCCTGAGAATGGATTTTATACAAATAGGTGGCTTAATACGTCTATCAGCCTTGGGGTTAATCTTAATCGATTGAGAGAAAAAATAAAAGGCACCGATTATTAGAGATTTAATTTTATTGAAGCTTTCTTTATCTTTCGTTTATTCTTCTAAATTAAAACAGTTAAGTAGTGTGTATTAAGATTAAATCCATCTTTTCAGTATTTCTTTTATCAATCGGATTGCTTTTTATGCTTTATTCGGATGTTCTATTACATCTTAATGAGGTGTTGTTTTGCAATAGTGGTGATGGGTTTAAAAATTATTACAATTTCTTGTTTCATATCAAGAACGATCCTAATTATCTAACCTTTGAAGGAATGAACTATCCGTATGGAGAATTGATTTTTTTGGTTGATATTCATCCATTATTAGCTAACTTTTTGAAGTTTTTTTGCGCGCATATTTATGATGTCAGCTATTACGGTGTAGGGATTCTAAATTTTTGCATGTTGTTTTCACTGCCTGTGGCTGCAGTATTTTTATTTCTTATTTTTCATCATTATAGATGCGCTTCCATCCCTGCTATTTTTGGTGCATTAGGAATTACTTTTTTATGTTCCACTGCCGTGCTTTGGCAACATGGACATTATGCTTTGTCTTACGTGTGTTTTTTTCCAATTGGTTGGTATTTAATTGTCAGGTTTCTAAATAGTACCAAAAAAATGACCTTCACCGTTCTAATTTTTCTGAACACATTGTTTTGGTTTTACACACACAACTACCTTGGACTTATTTTGTTGGCATTTAATGCATGTGTTTTTGGTTTTTACTGGATCTTTTATTCGGACAGTAGAAACTGGATGAATCTATTGCATTTTCTTATTCAAATTGTATTGCCAGCAATCATTGTCGTTTCATTTATAAAATTGTTGGATCATCATGATGGAAGAATAGAAATGCCCTATTTGTATCATTATCGGGCTTCATTATCTTCTGTTTTTCTGCCAAATATTTCACCTTTCAAACCGCTTTTTGAGGGGTTGTTCGATTATTCTCATTTGAAAACAGAGTTATGGAGTAGAGTTGGAAATTATGTTGGTATTTCAACGAGTTTAGTTTTTATTGGATTTGTTTTTTACACCATTTATATTTTCCTAAAAGGGAAAGTTGTAAAAACTGAGTTTTCAAGAGAATGGTTGGTGTTTTTGTTGTCAGCTATCTTATTACTTATGTACTCATTTGCGTTTCCTTTTCGCTTTGATCTGGAGTTTCTGTTGCCATCTATTTTGAAACAGTTTGTAAATTTGGGTCGATTTGCTTGGGTCTTTTATTTTGTAATTACTGTTTTTTCAATCATCCTATTAAATGCCATTATTTCAGCCAAATGGAGAAACGTATTGCTCACACTTGTCGGAGTGTTGTTGTTAATAGAAGGGATGGCCGTTCATCAAGATATTCACAATAAAATAAGTGTGTATACATCACCATTCAACGATTCTACTTTTGATGAAGTTATGGAATCGAAGGAAAAAGTAATTGACTTTTCAGCTTTCCAAGCCATTCTGCCCATTCCTTTTTATCATGAGTATACTAGTTTGGGCGAAATGTTAGACGATGAAAAAGTGAAACGATTGTCCATGCAATTGTCATTAAGAACGGGCATGCCATTAATGAGTGCTATGTTATCTCGAAACTCTGTGAAAGAAGCCAAGTATATTGGGCAACTATTTACACCTTCCTTTATAGAAAAGCCATTGCAGAAATCACTCAATGATAAACCATTGTTGATTATTTATTCAAAAAATGAGCCGATTCCTTTAGAAAAAGAATTATTAGATAAGGCCACCTTAATTTATTACAATTCAGAATTTGAGTTGTATAAATTGGAATTGTCTTCGATTTTCACGAATAATTCAGCTGATTTAATTCAATCGCTAAAATTAAAAATTGATCAATATCAATTGGACACATTGACCCAATTCTATCAATCAGATAGCACTATGATGGTTTACAATTCATTTGATTCTTCTCCAACCGATTTTCAGTATAGAGGAAAGGGGTCATTCAAAAAACGAAAAACTGAGTTTGGGTTGGTCTTCGATGGACAAACCACCAAATTTACTCCTCATACACCTTATTCATTGAGTTTTTGGTACTACAATGATGTTTACGATCAGTACTTTAATACTGTCTGGTTAGAGGTTAAGAATGAAGAAGGTGAAATTCTAAGAACAGAATTCATTAATCCTTGCTCAAGTAGAATAGTAGATGGAAATTGGTCATTAACTGAAATGACCTTTCAGTTAGATTCAGCAACTGAATACATCATGTTATGCTCACAAGGGAGTAAAGAATATGCAGACTCGGTTTATTTTGATGAGTTATTGATCCGTCCGGCTAATATGGAAGTTTTTAAAAATGGTGGAAATAACAAGCAGTTTATTTGGAATAACTACTCATTGCATTCTAAATGATTGTATATTTATTGATTAAATCGATTGAAAATAAGACTGTAGAGTGGTGGTCTTAGCAATTTAAAAATGGATGTATGAGCTATAATTGGATGAAATATATACTTAGTTTTGTGACTAGATATCAATAAAAATATAGCGCTCAACTAACGATAGGTAGAATGAATTTTCCATATAAATTGACCTTTAAAGTTGACAAAAAATTATTACCTGAATGATTTTTAGCTCTTTAATTTTCCTTTTCTCATTTCTCCCATTTGTACTTCTGGGTAATTATCTGTGGAAAAATGTGAAGTGGCAGAACACACTGCTGTTCATTGCTTCCTTGTATTTTTATGCGTGGGGCGAAAAAGAGAAGGTTTTTGTTATGCTTGCCTCCATCTTGCTAAACTTTTTTATTGGGATATGGATTGAGAAAAAAGAAGATCGGGCTAGAATAGTGGCCCTAACGGTAGGGGTTATTGTAAACCTTGGCGTCTTGGTTTATTTTAAGTATTCTAAATTCTTGATAGATAATATAAATGAGCTTATTTCATTGTTTGGCCTACCCATTATTGAAGGAATAAAATACGAGCGATTGCCTTTAGGAATCTCGTTTTATACTTTTCAAAGTATGTCTTATTTAGTAGATGTATATCGGAGAGAAGTAAAAGCCCAACGTAACTTTTTGAATCTAGGATTGTATGTTGCCCTTTTCCCTCAATTAGTAGCAGGACCAATTGTAAGGTACAATGAGATTGCCGCTCAATTGGTTCAAAGAACACAGAATTTAGCCAAGTTTAACGAAGGAATTAGACGGTTTGTAATTGGGTTGGGTAAGAAAATGTTACTTGCTAATCCAATGGCTTATATTGCTGACGAAATATATCTTCTCCCTGTGGATGATATATCCACACCTATGGCTTGGATGGCCGCAATTGCTTATTCGTTACAAATCTATTTTGATTTCTCTGGTTATTCCGATATGGCAATAGGGTTAGGTAAAATGTTTGGATTTGATATCGCAGAAAACTTCAATTACCCATACATTTCCAAGTCCATTCGAGAATTCTGGACAAGATGGCATATTTCCTTATCTATTTGGTTTAGAGATTACCTATATATTCCTTTAGGTGGAAGTCGAGGTTCTACTTTGTTTACCATGCGAAACCTTATTATCGTGTTTTTTATAACAGGACTTTGGCACGGAGCTAGTTGGAGTTTTATTGGATGGGGACTATTTCATGGCTTTTTTATGTTGCTTGAACGAGTTGGGTTTGATAAAATACTAAAACGAATACCATCGTTTTTTCAGAATATTTATGTTTTATTGATTGTAGTATTTGGATGGGTATTTTTTAGAATTGAAAGCTGGAATGATGCCTTAACTATTCAGAAATCGATGATCGGATTGGGGTCCTCATCAGGGCCATATACATTAAGTTCGGTAATGAATAGTTATTATTGGGTAATGTTATTCATCGCCATTGTAATGGCTTTTCCAGTAGTTCAATTTATAGAGAGATTATTGCCCCAAAAAACCATTAAAGTTCTTGGGGTTATTTCAATTGTTTTTATTTTAGTATTGTCCGTTATTGAGATGGCAAACAACACTTATAGTCCATTCATTTATTTTAGATTTTAAGATGTTAAGAATTTGGGGAAATAGAATCTTTTTTATTTTACTAACTACTTGGTTAGTATATTCATTTTCGTTTTATGTATTGCAAGAGGTTTTTGTCAGCTCTCGTTCAATTGATTACTCAATCAAATTCGAAAGTAAGCAGAAAACAACTTTGCTCTATTCCTATAATATAGCACCCGCTCAAGTTGGTTCTCAAATTTCAACTATTGAAATTGTAGAAGGTACTAATGAGTTGCATTTACCGCTACCAAAGCACAAGCAAATAACTTCAATCCATTTTCTGGTGACTGACTCAGTTGAATTATATCTTGAAGGAATAGGGTTGCGAAATACTAGAAATACAATCAATTTATCATTGGATCAAATAGCCTTTGAAGCCAATGTTTCTACTTCTGATTTAGATCTCGAAAAGCCATTAGAAATAGTGAATGGTAGAATCCTTGTTCAATTAAATAAGAAGTTTACTACGCTAAACTTTACGGATCATATTTTGAATCAATTGAATTCTCAATTAACACATTGGTTAAAATTAATAGCTATAGGTATTGCATTTTTTTTCCTTATCATTCTGATTTCTATATTCATATTTAAGAAATTATCCATTACAATAACTCCGACTTTTAATTATTGTTATGTTTTTCTAGTCATCATTTTTACGCCAATTGTTACACAAAAAGAAAACTGGTCAAACGAAAATAGAGAATTGGCTTCCTTTCCAGATTTGAATGTAAATATTTGGCGAATTCCAAGCGCATACACTAAATATTACAATGATCACTTTCCATTTAGAAACGAACTACGACTAATGGGAACCTATATTAAATATAATATATTCAATATAACACCTAAGCCAGATGTAGTTCAAATTGGAGAAGAAGGTTGGTTATTTCTGTCCACTGATGATACTCGGCAGATATATCAAGGAATAGTATTGTATTCTGAAGAGGAATTGAAAACCATCACTAAAAATCTGGAGAAGGTTGAACAAAAATTAGCGTCGAAAGGGATACATTTCTACTTTATGGTTCCACCATTGAAACATCAAATCTATTCGGAATACCTGCCTGAAGGATATGAAAAAATTAATTCATACACTAAAAGGTTTCAATTGATGGAATATATGAAAAACAATTCATCCATCAATATTATAGATCCTTACAATACATTAAAGCAACGAAAGACAGATTTTGACTTGTATTATAAAACAGATACACATTGGAATAGGAAAGGTGCTTTTTTAGCTTATCAGTTAATGGTAGATAGTCTTAGCAAAGCATTTCCATCTATTGGAGTTCCTCATGAATTCTCAGACTTTGAAATAACACAAGATTACAACTATAAAGGTGATTTGGTTACTTTAATAGACCTTCAAAACACCTTTCAAAGAACCTCCTATCATATGTCTCCAAAGTATGAAAGCACAACAGATGGGATAAGAATTGGAGCTCCAATGTTGGGAGAGTTGAGCTTTCAGTATTACAATTCTTCGACCGCTGATACTACCAAACCTCGATTATTGTTAGTGCGAGATTCTTTTAGCGAATATTTACACCCTGTTCTATCCGAACACTTTAGCTATACCGCTTTGTCTTGGAGTATGAAATTGGATACCAATCGGATTAACTCTGAGAAACCTGATGTTGTAGTTTTTGAAATGATGGAGCGATTCATCGATAATTTACTAGTTGAACTGTAATCCTCTACATGGTAACATTCGGCTCTAAATGCGTTGTTACAAGCGACAAATTTGGATTGTAGAATGGGTCATCATCAATAAAGTGCTGCCACTTCGACTTAAAGTATTTAGTTTCTTCTAAATGTCTTTTATAAGTTGCTCTATTGGCGTATGGATGTCCTCTTGTTAATGATTCGTAATGATACAAAATTACATCTGGATTAAATAAATTGAAATATCCTTTTTGTACCAATTTTAAGCAAAAATCAACATCGTTATATTCGATAGAAAGGTTTTCATCAAATCCCTCTACTTCCATATATTTACTTTTGTCTACAAGTAAACATGCTGCCGTTACGGCACTGTAATTAACGACAGTGGATAAGTATCCATGAGCTCCTTCTTCTTCCTTTTCAGCAGCAACAAAAGTATGTCCTGCTACTCCTCCAATTCCTATAACAACTCCTGCATGCTGCACCGTATTGTTGGGATATAGCAGTTTAGCACCAACAGCCCCCGTCTGCTGTCTTTGAGCATGTCTTAGCAAGTTATTTATCCACTCTCCATCTAATACTTCAGTATCGTTATTGAGCAATAGAATATAGTCTCCGCTTGAGGCTGCTACTCCATCGTTCATTAACCTAGAGTAATTGAATGAATATAGACAGTCTAAAAGTACAATCTGAGAAGAATAGTTGCTTTTCCATTCTTTGAATTTCTCAAAAAGAGCTTCTTCATCACTGTTGTTATTGATTATAATAATTTCAAAACTTGGATAGTTAGTCTGCTTAAAAATTGACTCGATACACGTTGATAGTACCTTCGAGTTATTCTTAGTAGGAATAATAATACTAACCTTTGGAGTTGCTAGTAATTCATATTTTATCTTAGAGTATTTGCTATTTACATCTAATAGAGTGGCTTCTCCAACTATACTTCTTCTCTTTAAACTTTCATTCAAAGCTTTTAGGGTATTCGTTTCGATTTTTTCCGATAATAATTCTGAAGTGAAGTTTGGTCGCTCAATAAATAAAGAATGGTACAGCACTTTTGGGATTCGAAAAATTTCTGATGTTTTCTCCGTAGCTCTTAATAACATTTCATAGGACTCAACTCCTTCGTATCCGGGTTTAAACCCACCAATGTCATTAAAAAATGAACTTCTGACAAGACATAAATGGCCAATGTAATTTCGTGTTAAAAATGTATCAGGACTCCATTGTGGCTTGAAGAAGGGTTGAATAAATTTCCCATTTTGATTGACTTTGTCCTCGTCTGAGTAAATTAGATCCAACGTTGGATTGCTAGACATAGTGGATGCAAATTGAAATAATGCATCAATTTCTATGAAATCATTTTGTTCAATAATACAAAAATATTCTCCTGTTGAATTTTCTATTGCAACATTCAATCGGTCCGACAAATAAAGCTCTTGTTGTTCTTGATAGATGGTTACTTTCTCATGTTCTTCCATTCCCACTATAAGTGGATCCTTTTTGTAATCAATGTGATTTGGAAGGCTAATTATTAATTCCCAGTTTGAATAAATTTGATTTGTTACCGAATCGAGAGTCTGTTTAAGGAGGCTAAATTCTTGGTGTTGTATTGCGAGAACAACCGAAAGTTTTGGTTGGTACTTTAGTGTTTTAGATTGTTTTCGAATTGCATTAAAATGTTGCTTGTTTGGCATGTTTTTTCTTCGCCATTTTGCATACACGATATCTTCTGTGAGTGGGCCACCAAATACTTTTCGAACACCAAATCGAAAAAGTTTGCCCGCAAAACGAATCATTTTCTTAAACCCATTGATAGAAAAGAAAAAGACAATAAAACGATGCAAGCTCCAAACTTCTTGGTTTTGATTGAAGTTATGTCTGCTGACAACTTTTCTTAGATGGCTAAACATTCCCAAAACGAGCTATTATTTATTGGGTTTCTTGGTCATTTCCAACTCGTATAAATCAGAAATTTCATCGATGGTTCCTACTTGTAGCACTTTACCGTCTTTAATAAAACAAGCACGTTTACATATACTCTTTATGTCTTCTAAATGATGTGAAACATAAATGATTGTACTGCCGTTTTTTCTTATTTCTTCAATTCTTTGGGCACATTTTTGTTTAAAACCTAGGTCTCCAACAGTTAAGGCTTCATCCACTATTAATATTTCAGGGTCTTTGGCAACTGTGATGGAAAATGCTAGTCGTGCTAACATTCCTTGTGAATATCTTTTAGTCTGAGAATTAATGTCGTAGTCGCTGAGTTCGGAAAATTCTATAATTGCATCTAGCGAGCTTTTTATTTCGCTTCGAGTCAAACCCATGAGTGTCCCTAGTAATTTAATGTTTTCCATTCCTGTTAACTCAGGTTCAAAACCAACACCTAAAGCCATCATCGGTGCTACTTTTCCATTCACAGTTATGCTCCCACGATTGGGCTTCATAATGCCGGAAATAGTTCTCAAGAATGTACTTTTTCCAGAACCGTTTCGCCCCATTATCCCAAAGCACTCGCCTTTGTATATCTTCAGGTTAAATCCATTTAAAACTTCTTTGTTCTCAAATAACTTCCGAATCCCCATCGTCAGAAGAAAATCCTTGAAATTATTAATTCCATGCTTTGTCACTAAAAAACCAACAGATAGATCCTTTGCTTCAATAATTACTTCTCTATTTTGAATAGCTGCTTCCATCGGTTAGTAGTTAGAAATGAATCCTTTCTCGAGTTTCTTAAAAAGAAGTAACCCCAAGCCAAAAGAAACGGCTGTTAGCCCAATTACAATTCCCCATGCTTTTAGAGATGGGATTTGATTGTAATACAAGATCGTTCGAAACATTTCCATAAAGTGATACAACGGGTTCAATTTAATCAATGTTTGAAATTGGTCAGGGACCAATTTGGTAGAATACGCAATTGGTGTAAAGTAAAACAATGCTGGAGTTAAAGAAGTGTAAAGCAATCCTACATCTCTAAAGTATACATTGAAAGCGCAAATGAACAATCCAATTCCTAAAGTGAATAGAGTAAATAGCAACATTGCAACAAATATAAACAGGGTTTCAAAACCAATAGAAGCATCAAAAATAATCATTAGAATACCGAAAGGAATCAATGAAAAGAAAAGGTTAATTAATGATGTAACTACCTCAGAAATGGGCAATGCAACCGTCTCTACGTTGATGGATTTTAGCAGCCCTTTGCTATTAATAACTGATATGATTGCTGTATTGGTGGCATTGCTAAAGAAATTCCAAAAAATTAATCCCGTCAATGCGTAGAGTGGGTAATTGTCTATGTCGGGAAAGGCGTTACTGAAGATGAAAGTAAATATGGCCAAATACAGCAATGGAGTTAATAAACTCCACATAAATCCCAACAAAGAATTTTTATAACGAAGCTTTAAATTCTTTAAGGATAATATCCAAACTAGATTCGCAAAATGTGATAGGCCGGAAGAACTTGTTATTGTCGTTGTTTTCAATTTTTATTATCTATCTCTGTTGCAAAGTTATTGATTAAATTATGAAGGAAAAAGGCAAATGTTTCTTATTGGTTATTAGAAATTTCTAAGTTTTATCTTGCTTTTTTTGCCACAAATAGTTGGAGATTAGAATGCAATTGAAAAACACAAAGAATACCACTCCATGTTGTCGATTTAAAATATTTTCGGTTAAAAAACAAATAGCCATAAAAACTTTAAAAAAGAGCAATAGTGAAAAAGTGAGTGCTTTTGGGTTATTGAAAGGAAAAATCTGGATCATTAAAAACGAGATTAGTCCTAAAATTCCAAGGCCTAACATTAAATCAAAGTATTGATTGTGTGAGTTGTAGAAAGATGTTGACAATTCAGTATTGTTATAGGAATCATAACACTCATTAAGCTCGTTTTGTATGTTATCCAGCCCAACACCCATCACCCAATTTTCTGAAATCACTTTTTTTGAACAATTGAATATACTTTTTCTTAGGCTAGAAGAGTTGACTGATTGAGCATTCTCTGTTACCTCAGTCGAATTGATGGCTTCTTTAAAACGGTTTCCAATACTTGGAACAAATAGCACAGCAACTACAAGTAGCACTATTCCTGCAATTAATACTGATAGTCCTCTTTTCCAGTTTTGGATCATTTCAACTGCAGCAAACCCAACAAGGAATGCTAAAAGCGGGGCTCTAGCTACCAGTAATAAACTAAAAATAGAAAGAATTAAAACATGAGCCAAGTTAAATACTTGAGCAATTTTTTTATTTTTAACTATCTCTCGTACTTCTTTGATTTTTAGTTGTATAAAAATAGAAAGCAAATAAAATATACTTAAGTAAGTGGCATGTACACCCAATGTTTTTTCACCAAACGTTCTGAAAGCATAGGTAAACCCATTGTCTGTAAAAAGAGGAGAGTGTGAAAAGTATTCCGGTAAAAATCGACTGAAAAGGTAAGTTGCAGAAAGGAAACATCCGACTTGAAAAGCAAACAGAATGTAGTAAATATCCTTAGTTGAAATAGATTTTCTTCTTAAAAAAAAGCCGAGTGGAAAGATCAAGAAAGAAGCTTTTATTTCCAAGGCCTTAGAAGCATCTCTAGTAAAGTCGGAAAATAGAAATCCCATTAAATACAGAAAAAAGAGCGATGCGATTAAAAGACTCCATTTCAGATTTGAGTGAAAAGAATAGTCCTTGTTTTGAAATGATTCATAGACGGCACTTAAAAACCAAAGCCCTATAAAATAGGGTGTTGCTTTTCTAAAAAGCACCAATGCCATCATCAGAGCACAACTAAAAATAAGGAAAAGGTTATTCTTTATGAATGTTCTAATAAGCACTGGTCAACAACTTTAGTAAATTCTCTAGCAAATCTCTCATTATTAAATGAGTTGGCATATTTATGTATTTCTTCAGCAGTCCAGAGTGTAGATTTCTCGAATTGTTCTATTGCCTCAATAATTGCCTCAGGTGTTTGTTCATAAAAATAAATGGCGGTTTTATCCTTTATTGTAGTTTCTAAAACACCACCCTTTGCGTAAGCAATAACGGGAGTGCCACAAGCTTGAGCTTCTACCGGAGCGATTCCAAAATCTTCAAAGGAAGAATTAATAAATGCTTTTGCATTTCCCATTACTGAAGCAAATTCAGATTGTTCTAAAAATCCCAAGATTTCTATATTCCCTGATCCTTTAGCCAATTGAGTTAGTTTTGCTAATTCTGGGCCATCACCAATTACTTTTAAACGTTTATTTGGCAATTTTTTAAAAGCCAAAATAGCCAATTCTACTTTTTTGTAGGGAACCAACCGAGAAGCTGAAACGTAGTAATCCTGTTTTTTAGTTATTAATGGAAACTTGTCAGTAAATAATGGGGGATAAACCACCACTGAATCTCTTCGGTATACTTTCTTAATTCTACGTGCAATGTTCTCAGAATTTGCAACAAATGCGTCTACTCGATTACTTGAAATCACGTCCCACTGCCGTAATTTTGAAATGTAATGACGCATAAAATAAGCCAAAAGAAAGTTAGTCCATTTTGTTTTTGGGATGTAACTAAAGTACAAATCCCATAAATAGCGCATCGGACTGTGGCAGTAACATACATGCACTTGATTGGAATGAGTTAAAACTCCTTTTGCAACAGCGTATGATGAGGAAATAATTAAATCGTAATCAGTTAAATTGATCTGCTCAATAGCGTAAGGGAACCAAGGTAAATAATACCGATAATACTTCTTTGAAAAAGGAAATTTTTGAATGATAGAAGTGTTGCTTTTTTTTCCTTTAAGGATATTTTGTCTATCATTATCAGATAGATAGTCTATTAGGCTGTAGATGTCTGCTTGTGGATACAAGTTGATGATTTCACGACATACTTTCTCAGCTCCACCGTCAACGGTAAACCAATCATGTACAATAGCAACTTTTAATATTTTATCCATTTAGCGCTCTCAAGATATAGTAGCCTTCCAAATTAATGTTTTTGAATTGGAATCAATAGCTGTTTTCTAAATAGTAACATTTTATTGTCATTTTAGATTCAATTTAAATAAACTCTTCTACTCGATTCGATACTATTTTAGCTGCATTCCAATATGAATACTTGTCGTTCAATTCATTCTTTTTTTCAACAGTCAGTGTCTGGAATTCATTATTTATAATCTTCTCAATACCAGATTTAATGTCCTCTACATTGTTTGGGTCTGTAAATGTAGCTACATCTTCATAGAGTTCTCTAAATACTTCAATGTCTGATAAAATAATGGGGCAATTAGCATTTAAAGCTTCCAAAGGTGGAATTCCAAAACCTTCATAGAATGAGGGATAAATCAGTGCTTTTGCTCCTTCATATAGCGATTGTAGCTGATTGTCATCGATGTCTGTATGATAAATGAGATTAAAATTATACTTATTCTCATCTACTTTTATGTTATTGAAATTTCCTTCTGATCGACCAATTACTCTTAAATCAAAATCAGAATTATCTAATAATTGCATGGCAGCCAATACATTTTTTAGATTTTTTCTAGGATTCTTTCCACCCATTGCTAAAAAGTATGGGCGAGTATTTTCGTTTTTACTTGATTTCTTAGCATTTTGAAAAATCAATGGCAATCCATTATATACGACATGAATGTTATTGCCATTTTGGTTAAAATAATTTTTGATGTCTGTTTTTACGGAATTGCTAACCGTTAAAATCATCTTTGCTTTTTTGATTGTCTTTGGAATCAAAAAATTGTAAAATGATTTAAAAGCAAACGAAAACCACTCTGGATGTTTTATAAAAGCTAAATCATGCAAGGTAACAACAGAGTTATGATAGAATAATGGAGAGGTGTTACAGAGGTTTAGTAAAATTGGATTTCCCTTTTTCTTTAAGAAGCGTGGCAATTCAATTTGTTCCCATAAATGACCCTCAAGCGTCCCAAATGGTTCATTGTTAAATTTCTTTGATAATTCAGAATGAAGCACATTTCTTGGGGAGACTAATCTTATCTCTAGATCAAGTTTAATTAATTCTTCGCATAGCTCAATAGCAAACCGCTGAACACCCGTGATCGGTTGTGTCAAAAAACGTGCATTAACATATACTGTTCTGTTTTTTTTCATACGAGCTACTCAATCCTTAGGCAAATATAAACTTTGAAAAGTGATTAATTCCTAGGGTAATTTACGGATATGTTTAACGCTTTAAAAACCAAAGAACACCTCTAAGGCTGTTCTGTTTTTAAAGTTACAAACTTCCTGTTCTTCCACCGTCTACGGGAATATTGATCCCATTAATATAACTAGCAGCCGGTGATGCTAAAAAAGCTGCAGCATTGGCCACTTCTTCAGGTTGAGCCACTCTGTTCATCGGCACTTGTGCTTCCATTCCTTTCATTACATCAGCTTCTGCTTTTCCAGTTTTTGACGCTTTGTTGCTTACTATCTGGCTCAATCGCTCGGTAGCAGTAGCTCCTGGCAATACATTGTTTACTGTGATGCCATATTTCCCCAATTCATTCGCCAAGGTTTTCGACCAATTTCCAACTGCTCCACGAACGGTGTTAGAAACTCCTAATCCTGTCAATGGAATTTTAACAGAAGTAGAAATAATGTTGATAATTCGACCGTATCCTGAATCTATCATTCCTTGTTTTACCGCCGTTGCTAAAATATGATTGTTGATGAGGTGCATTGAAAAAGCCGCTTCAAATTCATCAGTTGTTGCATTTTCAATTGGTCCTGCAGGAGGTCCACCTGTATTGTTGATTAAGATATTTATCGTTTTTCCACCAGCCAAATAATTTTCAATCGCTTGTCTTACTTGAGCTGTTTGACTAAAGTCGGCCACAATGTATTCGTGCTCTTGACCTGATGCTGATGGCAATTCAGAAAGTACTGTTTTTAGTTTTTCTTCATTTCGGGCAAGCAAGGTCACACTGGCTCCCATATTTGCCAATTCCATGGCAATAGCTTTTCCAATTCCTGCTGTGCTTCCGCTTACTAATGCTCTTCTGTTCGTTAAGTCTAAATTCATCTGCTTTCTTTTTTGGTGCTGCTAAATTAGCTATTCCAAATAGCAATCTCAAAAGTTGTGGCTAGCTTTGTATAACTTCAAAAACTTATTACCTTAGAAGACCATTTAAAATAGAACAATCATGGCAATCAGACGACCCTTTAATTTTCAAAAATGGATAGACGAACACCGTCATTTATTAAAGCCACCAGTGGGCAATAAATTGGTGTATGAAGATGCCGAATTTATCGTGATGGTCGTTGGTGGACCAAATGCCCGTAAGGATTATCATTGGGAAGAAGGGGAGGAGTTTTTCTATCAATTGGAAGGCGATATCATCGTAAAAATTCAAGAAGATGGGAAAGCAGTAGAAGTACCAATTAAGGAAGGTGAAATTTTCTTATTGCCAGCGCGTGTTCCCCATTCTCCTATTCGCTCTGAAGGATCTATCGGTTTAGTAATCGAGCGAAAACGAATCAATGGAGAGAAGGATGGATTGCTTTGGTTTTGCGATAATTGCAACACAAAGTTATTTGACGATTACTTCGTATTGAAGAGCATAGAAAAGGATTTTATTCCGGTATTCCGAAAATTTTACGGATCAGAAGAGTTAAGAACCTGCAAAGAATGTGGGACAGTTATGGAAGTAGACGAAAGGTTTGTATAAGTTATGGCAGAATTGCTCACAATAGATATTCACACACACATTTTGCCTGAAAATATTCCCAACTTTCGTGAGAAATTTGGATATGGAGGGTTTATTCACTTAGATCATCACAAGCCATGTTGCGCTCGTATGATGATGGACAATAAATTCTTTAGAGAGATTGAAGACAATTGTTGGTCGGCAGAAGCGAGGATTAAAGAATGCGGGCATCATCAGGTAGATGTTCAGGTATTGTCCACTGTTCCGGTTATGTTTAGTTATTGGGCTAAGCCTTATGATTGTTTGGAAGTTTCTAAGTTTTTGAATGATCACATTGCAGACATAGTCGTTCGGTATCCAAAACGATTTATTGGATTAGGAACCGTTCCCATGCAAGATGCAGAATTGGCAATTGCAGAGCTGAAACGCTGTAAAGAAATTGGCTTAAAAGGAATTCAAATTGGGAGTCATGTAAACGATTGGAATCTAAGTTCGCCTGAATTGTTTCCAATTTTTGAAGCCGCACAAGATTTAGAAATGTCAGTTTTTGTGCACCCATGGGACATGATGGGAAAAGAAAAAATGGAGCGCTACTGGCTACCATGGTTAGTAGGTATGCCTGCTGAAACTTCTTTGGCGATTTGTTCCATGATATTTGGGGGCGTTTTTGAAAAGCTACCCAAATTAAAAGTGGCGTTTGCTCACGGTGGTGGATCTTTTCCATCTACAATCGGAAGAGTAGAGCACGGGTTTAACGTTCGTCCTGATTTATGTGCCATTGATAACAATGTGAATCCTCGTGATTACATCGGTAAATTTTACATTGATTCCTTAGTACATGATCCCAATGCATTGGATTTTGTAATCAAAACCATGGGTGAAGATTTCGTTGCCTTAGGAACAGATTATCCTTTCCCATTAGGAGAATTGGAACCAGGAAAATTGATAAAGAGCATGCCTTATTCGGATGAATTAAAAGGAAAGCTGCTGTCAGATAATGCATTAAATTGGTTGAGTATGAATAAAGCTCAGTTTATATAATAAGAATTGAACGCTTGTAAGAAATTACAGGCGTTTTTTATTTAAACGTCTGGAATGATGTCAACATGCAAGGTTGAGTGTAAATTTAATATTGCTGCCGACTTCGATTCTATAAAATGGGATTTAATCCTAAATTTGCACCTCATATTTTTTAGGGTGCTTAAAAGCAATTTTAATGAGTGATTCAATCAAACACGAGTGCGGAATTGCCCTCGTTCGACTACTAAAACCTCTTGATTATTATCTTGAGAAATACGGCACTGCGACCTACGGAATCAATAAACTTTATCTTTTAATGGAAAAACAACACAACCGCGGCCAAGATGGCGCTGGTGTTGCCAACATTAAATTTGATATGGAGCCAGGAGAGCGCTACATTAGTAGACACCGATCAAACAGCAATAAGCCGATCCAAGATGTGTTTGATAAAATCAACGGAGCAATTCAGGAGGTTTATGAGAAAGATCCGGAGTTGTTGAAAGACACTGAGTGGTTGAAAAAAAATGTGGGTTTCACAGGTGAGTTATTCTTGGGACACCTGAGATACGGGACTTTTGGAAGAAACAGCATAGAAAATTGTCATCCATTTTTACGTCAGAACAACTGGATGACGAGAAACTTGGTAGTTGCAGGAAACTTTAATTTGACCAACGTAGATGAACTTTTTAATCTATTGGTAGATATCGGTCAGCATCCAAAAGAAATGTCAGACACAGTGACTGTTTTAGAAAAAATAGGCCATTTCTTAGACGAAGAAAACAACAAATTATTTAAAGAATATAAAACGCTTGGTTATTCCAACGAAGAAATTTCGGCGATGATAGCTAAGAAGATGGATGTACAATCCATCTTAAAAAATGCTGCGTTGGATTGGGATGGTGGATATGCCATGGCTGGGTTAATTGGTCATGGAGATGCTTTTGTATTGAGAGACCCATCAGGAATTCGTCCTGCACATTATTACCAAGATGATGAGGTAGTAGTAGTTACTTCAGAGCGACCGGCGATTCAAACGGCTTTCAATGTGCCTTTGGAATCCATAAAGGAAATAAAGCCTGGTCACGCATTGATCATCAAAAGAGACGGCACAGTTTCAGAGCAATTGGTGCGAGAACCGTTGGAAGAAAAGCAATGTTCGTTTGAGCGGATTTATTTCTCTAGAGGAAGTGACGCGGATATCTATAAAGAACGAAAAGAATTAGGAAGATCGATCACTCCAGAAGTATTGAAAAGCATCGATTACGATGTGGACAACAGTGTGTTTTCATTTATCCCGAATACGGCAGAAACTGCTTTTTACGGTATGGTGAAAGGGATGGAAGATTACATCAACCAAAACAAGCTGAAAGAAATTCGAGCACTAGGTCCTGATGCTACAGATGAGCAACTGACGGAAGTGTTATCTAAGCGAGCAAGAGCTGAGAAAATTGCCATTAAAGATGCGAAGCTGAGAACGTTTATTACGCAAGATAGTGGAAGAGATGATTTAGTGGCCCACGTATATGATGTGACGTATGGCGCTATAGCGATGGGGAAAGATAACCTAGTGGTTATTGATGATTCCATCGTTAGAGGTACTACTTTAAAGCAAAGTATTTTCAGAATATTGGATCGATTGGGACCAAAGAAGATTGTTATAGTTTCTTCTGCGCCTCAGATCCGTTACCCAGATTGCTATGGAATAGACATGGCGAAATTGGGTGATTTTATCGCTTTTGTAGCAGCCATTACCTTATTGAAAGAACAAGGAAAGGATGCCATTATTACAGATGTTTACAAACGTTGTAAAGCACAGGTGAACTTACCGAAAGAAGAAATTCGCAACTATGTAAAAGAGATTTATGCTCCATTTACTGCAGAGGAAATTTCGGCTAAGATTAGTCAATTGCTACGTCCTAAAGAAGTGAAAGCTGAAGTACAAGTCATTTATCAAACCATTGAAGGATTGCACAAAGCCATTCCGAACCACAAAGGAGATTGGTATTTTACAGGAGATTACCCAACACCTGGTGGAAATAAAGTAGTGAACAAAAGTTTTATCAATTACATAGAAGGAAATAACGAACGAGCCTATTCATAAGGTTTCAATAGACTAGTAATATGAAAGGCTTCACGAATTGTGAGGCCTTTTTTTTGGCTTACCTCTTCTCCAGAAAATTCTCTGCAATCATGCAGCGCACACTTCCGCCACCTATTTTTTCAATGGTCGGAATGTTGCCAATAATCAAATCGGATTCAGCCGTTAGTAGTTCAATTTGATCAGCATTTAAGCTGGCATATGCTGTTGAAGAAAGTACGATGAACTTTTGGTCGTCTTTGTTTTTTAGTTGAATGCAATTTCCTGCAAAGGAATTCATTTGTTGAAAGGTAATGTCAATCAGTGTCTTTTTAGCTTTTTTGAAATAGGCAATCATTGCTTTTTTTTCTAATGGATTAAGAATAGAATCCAAGCAAATTAAGGCATAATCTTCACCAATACTCATCATTACATTGGTGTGATAAATGGCTTTTCCTTGTGGATCAAAGGCATGAAAACAAGTGCAATCGTATTGCCTATTCTTCGCCCAAGACTCTACTAACTCTTGATTTGTTCGGCTAGAAATGGCAGCAAATACATGCCGATTGACATGATCCAACACCATGCTTCCCGTGCCTTCTAATATTTGGTTTTTCTTTTCTGTGGCACTAAGGTCGCTGAAGCTACTAAAAATGTAAGAACCGTATAATTGCTCGATGAGTTCTGCCCGTCGTTCTATGCGTCGATTTACGGCTTCCATGGGGTAAATAAACACACTGCCGTCTTCGTGCGTGCTGATCCAATTATTTAGAAAGACCGCATCGGGTTTAGGTGGGTCTATGCTATCTTCTAGCACCAACACTTCTATCCCTGCCGCTCTTATTTTTTCTACTAATTGATCAAATTCTGATTCAATGAGTGAGTAATCCACTTTAGAGTTTTGCTGAAAGGCATTAGACTCAGCTGTCAAAGCATTAAAGCCAAAGCTTTTTGGACGTAACATTAAAATGGCGGAAGCGGGATATAGTTCTGACACAATGGAAATTTTTGATTTGTTTCAAAGTTAGTTCATGTAAAATAACCTTTTGGCATTCGGGACAATTTATTGTTTAATTATTAAAAAATTCTCGACTTATTAAGTAAACTTTTTTTACATTAGTAGAAACCTATGACTTTACACCCACCCAAAGAAAATCAGTTGATTACTAAGCAAGAGTTTGCCAATTTAACTTTTGCCCGACTGTATTTTATCGAAGAATACAATATTGTTGAAGTAGAATATCAAGCCAACTCTACTATTGATACTGAAGAAGCATTGGCCATTGTAGCTGCGATTCATCAATTTAATAAGGGCGAAAAAAGGTTTTTCTTGATAAATGCGACGAAAGAGTTTATTAATTTAACTGCGGATGCCAGATCAACTTATGCTCGTGAACAAACGAAACAACAATATGCCATTAAGATGGCCATTTTTGTAAATAGTTTGGCTAACCGCATTATTGGTAATTTCTTTATTCGATATGATCGGCCTCCTGCACCTGCTCGAATTTTTAATAATAGAAAGAAAGCCATAGAGTGGTTATTGGAGTAGTTGAGAAACTTATTTTCAAAATATTAAGTTGAAAACAATTGGTAATTGATATTTCAAACTATTCTTTTAGTAATTTGGGTTTTAGCTTATGACTAGTGAAGTACTAAATATATTCGATGTCGATTCTAGAACTTTGGTGAAGGATTTAACTTTTGCTCGTTTGTATTATATCAGTGAAATTGATCTTTTTGAAGTAGAGTATCAAGGGAACTGTATAGTAGATCGAAAAGAAGCACTTCAAATTATCCGGGCTAATCGCGATTTTAATAATAGCTCAAATAGGTTGGCGATGGCTACTTCCACCAAAGATTTTTTTAACATGACTCCAGAGGCGAGAGCTACCTTTTCAGAACAAATGAAGCTTGAAGTAGGGTTTCAAAAAATGGCTCTAGTCGCTAATAGTTTGGCTTATAAGATTTTAGCCAATTTTTTTATTCGTTTTAATCGACCAGTTGTACCCACTAAAGTATTTAATAGTCGAAAGAAAGCAATAGCTTGGCTTATAGAATAATAATAGACTCATATATTTATTAACACTTGATTATAAGTGTGTTGTTTCTTTTGATTTTTTGTAACTTAGTTGTCTGTTATGAAAAAAGAGAAACTTGATATATATTCTATCGACTCTAGGGTGATGGTAAAGGACCTAGGCTTCGTAAAGCTCTACTATAATAGGGAGTTAGATATTATAGAATCTGTTTATCAAGAAAATTGCGTCATTGATAAGGAAGAAGCTATTTTAATCATTCAGACTTCTCGTGATTTTAATAATGTATCTAATAAGTATATTTTAGCAACAGGCCTCAGTGATTTTATTAATATTACCCCAGAAGCGCGTATTGTTTTTGCCGAAGAAATGAAACATGATATGCATTTACAAAAGATGGCTATACATATCAATAGTTTGGCTTATCGGATACTTTCCAACTTTTTTATTCGGTTTAATAAACCACCTATTCAATCTAAAGTGTTTAATAATCGCAAAGCGGCGATTGATTGGTTGTTAGAAACTCAAGTTTAGTTTCGATTGAATCATTGAAATTAACTGCTAATTTTTATAAGTTTAGTACTTTAGTTTTTAGCTTATGACGGAAGATAAACTCAACATTTATTGTATTGAATGCAGAACTCTAGTAAAAGATCTAGGCTTTGCTAAAATTTTGTACATCGAAGGAATTGATTTGCTTGAAGTAGAATATCAAGAGAATTGTCTAGTCGATAGAAAAGAAGCATTACAAGTGATAGAGCATTCTCGTCAATTTAGAAATGGCAGCAATAAATACACGATGATTACTGCAACGAAAGATTTCTTCAATATGACACCAGAGGCAAGAGCTACTTTTGCAGAGGAAATGAAAACTGGATTTAAAGTACAGAAAATGGCAATATTAGTTAATAGCCTTGCATATAGAATTTTAGCCAATTTTTTCATTCGATTTGACAAACCGCCGGTGCCAACTAAGTTATTCAGCTCTAGAAAAGAGGCGATTGTTTGGTTACTTAAGGATTAGACTCTTTCAGAGATGTAGGCCCAACTTCTAAATTTAAAGTTTCGAATAGTCAATTTTGGATCATCTAATTTTTTAAGGTCTGCAATACTCAAAATGGCCACGATTGGGTAGCTTTTATTGATTGATTTTATCCCACTTCGTTTGGGTTTGATCGCAATCAGTTCAGACGTTCCAAACTCATTCCCATCGAACAAACTGACTATATAGACGGTCTCTTTATTTTTCAGAAAAACTTTTTTCTGGATGTAAGCCAATTTGCGTTTAACTGATTTTGGTTTTGCTCGGTTTAGTTCATTCAATTGAAAATATTCTTGAAAGTAGGCACTAACTTGAGTTTCATTAAACGAGTCACCATTGAAACGAATGGCCCATCGGTTGTATTTACCACTTATGGATTCTCGATACACCACTCTAAAAGGCAATTCAATACTTAAATTCTCCCATTTGTGTTGAATCAATTGAAAACGACTCATTCGGATTGAAGTCATTAATACAATGAACCCAATTACCAATAATGGAGCACCTATGCTGCTTAAAGCTGTTTCGAAATTATTCAGGTAGGCCAAAATGGTAAACTGAAGAATAAAAACAATGACGTAATACCCGATTAATCGACTGGCTATCTTATTTGGGTTGATGACCAATTTATGGTCGAAAAAGTGCGAGTTGTTAAGTGCATTATTGATGATTGTGGCAAAGGTGGAAAGACCAAACAGAAAGAACAAAATGGTAATGATGATTCCTATTCCTGAGCTGATTCCGGTATACATTAACCAGAAGTCGTAAAAGCCATGAGCAAGAGAAGCATAAATGAAAAATAGAACCAATTCTAGTTTCTTGTTTTTACCTTTTTGATATTTGTAGCGAATGATGCCATAAGCGATTAGAGCCGTAAAAAACATATGCCCTACACTTGAAAGGATTGCTCGTCCTCCTATGATTTGTGGCCCGTGACGATAGAAATACATCACATTTTCAAATGCCGAAAAACCTAAAGCTGCCACACAGATGTAGGCGATAAAGTCAATTGGCTCGTTAACTTCATTACGAAAAAGTTTATAGAAGATAAGGAAGGGAATTAGCTTAGCGAACTCTTCCACCATCCCAATTTGTATGGTGCAATAGAGAAAGTCGTTTATAAAATGGCCATTTAGAGTCCAGCCTAAAGAATCTATAAATAAATAATGTAATCCAAAAACTATGGAAACTGAAGCTCCTCCTAATATAAAAATCAGGATAAAATACTTGAGGTCTTCCTTTTCGTAAATGTCAATTAATCGGTAGTAATCCACCCAAATCCAAGCGATGAAAAGAGCAACCAATGAGTAGATGAAAACCATAATCAGTCCAATTGTTTTGTTGGATGAAGATAAATATATTCTTCTAATTGAAGTTGAGGGAAAGGGAAATTTGCTTGTATCATTTCACCACAGAGGGCACAGAGGCTTCGCAGAGTATAAAAAAATCAAAATCTGATAGCTTTCGGATCTAACTTCCTGCTTCTCTCTTCTTACAGCGTAGCGGTCTTTTCTCTTATTTCACCACAAAGGCACAGAGGGCACAAAGGTTTCCCAAAGTATAAAACAAATCTAAATCCAAAAGCTATTGGATCTAACTTCTTGCTTCTAACATCTAACAGCGAAGCGGTCTAATTTCATTTTTTACCACAAAGAGCACAAAGCCAAAATAACTGAATTCTAAATTGACTTATTGTTATATTGATATATTATCCTCTCGGCTTCTTATAAAGCGGCACAGTGCTACATGGCTCGCCGTACATTATGGTCTTAGCGTAGGGGAGTAATTTGTTGGTCAACGTTACATAAGCAGATTCAGGAACGGCTTTATCTCCACATCCTTTAATGACAATTCTGACATCTTCGTATTGAGAAAAATCAATTGCATTTAGTTGCTCTTCGTAAATTACTTGGTTCATCGTTTCTAATGAACCGAAGAAAACACGCTTTGCGAATGGCTGAATTGCGATAGACAAAAGCATGTAGGCCCAAGTTGGGATGATAGCATCTACCGAGCAATGAATGGCCACTAGCTTATCTTTGTAAACCGACCAATCATTCATTTTTATAAATTCTCGAAAGTCTTTTTCTTTTAGTGCAATTTCTTGCCACAGGTTTTGTTTGATATCATAGGCCACACGTTCTCCTTCCACATAGTAATCTTCTAAGTTGAGGGTGATAATTCCGCTTTTCGCGACTCTATTGATAATCTCTTCTGCCATAATTTTATAAGAATCCCAATTCTAATTTCGCTTCTTCGCTCATCATTTCTTTACCCCAAGTTGGCTCCCAAACGATCGTTACTTTTGAGCTCTTTACCGACCATAAATCGCCAGTTTTTTGTTCTACTTCATTCGGCATTGATTCCGCAACTGGGCAGTTTGGAGAAGTCAACGTCATGTCAATATTTACATTGAACTCTGCATCTACTTTCACTTCGTAGATCAAACCCAATTCATAAATATTTACAGGAATTTCAGGGTCATAGATCGTGCACAACACTTCTATAACTTGATCTTCCACTTGCTTTGGTGTGATGTCCGTTTTATTCTTTTCCATCTTAGTTGCTCGTTTTTGCTTTATATGCTAATGCAAATAATTTCATTTTCTTCACCATGCTAACCAATCCATTGGATCGAGTAGGCGATAAGTGTTCTTTTAATCCAATTTGATCGATAAAGAACAATTCGTTATTCAAGATTTCATCCGGTGTTTGATCAGAAACTACGCGAATCAACAAGGCAATGATTCCTTTTGTAATAATGGCATCACTATCTGCTGTAAACACTATTTTACCATCTACCAATTGCCCATCTAACCATACTTGGCTCTGACATCCTTTGATGATGTTGTCTTCCGTTTTTTTGGTCTGATCAATTATTGGTAATTCCTTACCTAAACTAATGATATACTCGTATTTATCCATCCAATCCGAAAAGATAGAGAATTCATCAATTATTTCGTCTTGTCGTTCTTTAATCGTCATTATCGTAACATTTTGATGGCTCTATTCAGCGCCACAATCATTTTGTCTACTTCTTCTTTGGTATTGTAAATCGCAAAGGAAGCACGAATCGTTCCCGGAATTTTAAACCAATCCATCAATGGCTGAGTGCAATGGTGACCAGTTCTAACAGCAATTCCCATCTGATCTAAAATAATTCCTACATCAAATGGATGCGTTCCGTCTATTAAGAAGGAAATCACACTCGCTTTGTTAGCTGCCTCTCCGATGATTCTTAGGCCATCTATTTTCTTTAATTCCGCAGTAGCGTATTTTAAAAGCTCGGTTTCGTGTTGGTGAATGGCTTCCCAATCCAACTCATTTAGAAAGTCAAACGTAGCGCTTAATGCTACACCTGCTGCTATATTTGGCGTACCTGCTTCAAACTTGTGTGGCAACTCATTGTAGGTTGTTTTTTCAAACGTCACTGTTTTGATCATGTCGCCACCGCCTTGATAAGGAGGCATTTTATTCAATAAATGTTCTTTTCCGTATAGCATTCCAATTCCGGTAGGACCAAACATCTTATGCGCTGAAAACACAAAAAAGTCACAGTCCCAAGCTTGCACATCTATTTTCATATGCGGCACCGATTGCGCGCCGTCAACCATCACTAGCACATCATTGGCATGTGCAAAATCAATAATTTCTTTTACCGGATTGATGGTTCCTAAGGCATTAGAAATATGAACGATTGCTATCAATTGGGTTTTTGTATTCACCATTGATTTCAATTCATCCACCAACAATTCACCTTTTTCATTGATAGGAGCGATTCTCAACTTCGCTTTCCGCTCGTCGCAAATCATCTGCCACGGCACAATGTTCGAGTGGTGCTCCATGGTGGAGATAATCACTTCGTCACCTTCATTTAGAAAGGTTCTTCCAAAAGATCCTGCCAATAAATTGATGCTGTCAGTCGTTCCTTTTGTGAAGATTATTTCCTCGCTCTTGGCGGCATTGAAATAAGCTTGAGCCTTTGTTCTAGCTGCTTCAAATGCTGTAGTTGCTTCTTGACTTAACGAATGCACTCCACGATGGATATTCGCATTCTGGAAGCTATAATAGTTGTTTAACGCATCAATCATTACTTGCGGTTTCTGCGCAGTAGCTCCATTGTCAAAATAAATCAATGGTTGCCCATTCACTTTTCTGCTTAGAATAGGAAACTGACTTCGTAATGCTTCGATGTTAAAACTCATCTTTATTTTTTTAAACCGTTTTCGATTTTTTCTTCCAATATTAGGCGGAATGATTCGATTCCTACATGTTGCAACACATCAGCGGCAAAAGCGTTCAACAATAATCGAATGGCACTATCTTCCGATAAACCTCTAGCTCTTAGATAAAAAATCGCTTCTTCGTCCAGTTGCCCAACGGTAGAGCCGTGACTACATTTCACATCATCTGCATAAATCTCCAACTCAGGCTTAGAGTTAATCGTTGCATCATCTGAAAGTAATACATTGTTATTCGCTTGGAAAGCATTGGTTTTCTGCGCATCTCTGTGCACCATCACTTTTCCATTAAAAACTGCAGTTGCTTTATCTTCAATCACCCCTCGGTACAATTCATGCGATTCACAATGAGGAACCAAATGATCTACTCTAGTGTGGTTGTCCACCAATTGCTTTTCTTTAGGAAGGTAAAATCCATTTAAAGAGGTATATCCATTTTCTCCCGCTACAGCGATGTTTAAGTTATTTCTAACAATATCACCGTTGAAAGTAAACGTGTTGATGGTAAAGTTTCCGCTTTTCTCTTGTTGCACTTGATCAGTCGCAATGTGGAAAGAAGAACCATCTTCTTCTTGTAGTTTATTAAACTCTAAGTAAGAATTTTCTGCTGCAAAACATTCGTTTACTGCATTTGTAAATGATTTTCCACCATTTAAATTGTGGTAGCTTGTCACTACTTTCCCTTCACTAAATGCTTCACCAATGATCAAGTTTCTTGGGTTGGTGATGATTTGATCGCCTTCCACTAAATTCAAAATGTGAATAGGGTGATCCGCTTTTTGTTTTTTCGCAAAGTGAACAAATGCGCCATCTTGATGGAAAGCAGTGTTGATGTTTGCAAAAATCTCATCAGTTGAAATGTGCTTTGAAAAGTATGCATCGAAAATGGCTGCATGCTTTTCTTTAGCTTCCGACAATGCACAAGCGATAACACCCTCTTGAGAAGTGATCGTTGATAGATCAGCTCGGTAAAATCCATTGATAAATACCAATACATTCTTTTCCAATCCTTCGATTAGAAAAGGAGTGATGTCAATTGTTGCAGTGCTTTCTGCTATTTTATATTCCGCTTTTACGATGCGGTTGATTCTTGTATATTTCCAATATTCAGTCTTCGACGTAGGAAATTCCAATCCTTCGATTCTTTTAGTCGCTTCATCTCTGGCTGCTTTTGAAGCCGCCGTGTCAAAATGAAAATCCTGTACACCAAAAGTCGATAGAAATTGATCCTTTACGTTCATAGTTGCTATTTCGCTCATTGTTTACTTTTTGAGTGGTGTAGATTAGGCTTCTATTGCTTGGTCTTTTTTCAACCAATCGTAACCTTTTTCTTCTAGCTCCAACGCTAATTCTTTTGGTCCAGATTTGATAATTTTTCCATTGTACAATACGTGAACAAAATCAGGGACGATATGGTCTAACAAACGTTGGTAGTGAGTAATTACAATACTCGCATTGTCTACTGTTTTCAATTTATTCACTCCGTTTGCTACGATACGCAATGCATCGATATCCAAACCTGAATCCGTCTCATCTAGGATAGATAATTTAGGATCTAACATCGCCATTTGAAAAATCTCATTTCGCTTTTTCTCACCGCCAGAAAAACCTTCGTTTACTGAACGAGAAGCCAATGAACTATCCAATTCTACCAATGCAGACTTTTCTTTCACACGTGCCAAGAATTCTTTCGCCGGCATTGGCCCTTGACCTCTGTACTTTCTGATTTCGTTAATCGCTGTTTTCAAAAAATTGATATTACTTACACCAGGAATCTCTACAGGATATTGAAAAGCTAAGAAAATACCTTCTCTAGCTCTGTCTTCAGCTCCTAATTCCAATAAATCTTTACCTTCAAAAGTTACTGAACCTTCAGTAATTTCATATTCTTCTCTTCCTGCCAAAACAGAAGCCAACGTACTTTTTCCTGATCCATTAGGACCCATAATTGCATGTACTTCACCAGGCTTAACTTCTAAGTTAATCCCTTTTAAAATTGGCTGACCATCAATCGATGCGTGTAAGTTTTCTATCTTAATCATTGTGTATCTTTTTCTATAATATACCTCCTCTTCCGAGGAAAAATAAAGTCTTTTAAATTATCCTACTGATCCTTCTAAGCTGATTTCTAGTAATTTTTGAGCTTCTACTGCAAATTCCATTGGCAATTGATTCAAAATTTCTTTACAGTAACCGTTTACAATTAATCCAATGGCGGTTTGCTCGTCCATTCCCCTCTGCAAGCAATAGAAGATTTGGTCTTCACCAATTTTAGACGTTGTTGCTTCGTGCTCTACTTTCGCCGATTTATTGTTTACTTCGATATAAGGGAACGTATGCGCTCCACATTTATCACCCATCAATAAAGAATCGCATTGTGTAAAGTTTCTAGCATTGGTAGCCTTTCTTCCAATATTCACTAAACCACGGTAAGAGTTGTTACTGACACCTGCCGAAATTCCTTTTGAGATAATCGTGCTCTTGGTGTTTTTACCCAAGTGAATCATCTTGGATCCAGTATCTGCTTGTTGGTGATTAGCGGTAACTGCAACTGAATAAAATTCTCCAATTGAGTTATCTCCTTTCAATATACAACCAGGGTATTTCCATGTAACGGCAGATCCAGTTTCTACCTGCGTCCAAGAAATTTTAGCGTTGGTTTCGCACAATCCTCGTTTGGTAACGAAGTTGTAGATTCCACCTTTTCCTTCCTTGCTTCCTGGGTACCAGTTCTGAATCGTAGAATATTTAATTTCGGCATTGTCTAATGCAACTAATTCTACTACTGCGGCGTGCAATTGATTCTCATCACGCATTGGTGCAGTACAACCTTCCAAATAACTAACGTAACTGCCTTCATCAGCAATAACTAACGTTCGCTCAAACTGGCCCGTATTGGCTTCGTTGATTCGGAAGTAAGTTGATAATTCCATTGGACATCTTACGCCCTTTGGAATGTAGCAAAATGATCCATCTGTAAAAACTGCTGCATTTAACGCAGCATAGAAATTGTCTTTTTGTGGAACTACAGTTCCTAAATATTTGCGCACTAAATCAGGGTGTTTTTGCACTGCTTCGCTGAACGAACAAAAGATGATTCCTAATTCGTATAATTTATCTTGGAAAGTTGTTTTAACAGAAACTGAATCCATCACAATATCTACTGCAACACCCGCCAGTTTTTTCTGCTCATCAATTGAGATTCCTAGTTTTTTGTACATCTCCAATAATTCTGGATCAGCATCATCTAAGCTATCTAAAACTTTTCTTGGTTTGGGAGCAGAATAGTAATGTAGATCTTGAAAGTCTGGTTTAGGATAACTGATGTGTGCCCATTCTGGCTCAGTCATTTCTTGCCACGCTTTCAATGCGCTCAATCTATATTCTAACATCCATTCTGGTTCGTTCTTTTTGGTCGAAATCAATCGAATGATGTCTTCGTTCAGGCCTTTTGGAGCCTTGTCTGATTCAATATTGGTATAGAATCCGTACTTATACTCGCTGGAGGTAACCTCGGCTAATAATTCATCTTCTGATGCCATAGTTCTTTGTTTATTTTTGAATTAAATAGAAAAGCTTTCGCCACAACCACAAGTTCGGGAGGCGTTTGGATTGCTAAAGCTGAATCCTTTACCGTTTAGGCCACCAGAATATTCCAATTCAGTTCCCAATAGGTATAGCATGCTTTTTTTATCCACCACTACTTTTACACCATTGTCTTCAAATACTTTATCGTTGTCTGTTAATGCAGAGTCAAAATCTAGATTGTACATTAGGCCAGAGCACCCTCCGCCCTTAACTCCTACGCGTACAAAACTGCCTTCTGGCTTGCCACTTTCGGCTAGCAAAGAAGCTATTCTCTCTCTTGCGTTATCGTTTACTTTTATCATTGCCTTAATATTTGCTGCAAAGTTAGCTATCTTTATTTAGATTTAATCTAAATAACCCCTAAAATATACCACGAAGAGGGTATATTGAAGTTGCTAGTTTTTTATATTGAACACTGGTCTTCACTTTTGGTTTTGGAACGTTTTGTTTGAAGGTGGAACTTTCATTTGCTAAAAGAAATCCTTTGTTTCCTTCGACACTTTTTTGTGAAGAGTACTTCACAAAAGCTCTGGATGCCAAATGCTTTAGTAGTTTTAGATAGAATTCTTGTATGGAATAACCTCCAAGGTTTACTAATCAGCATCCTACTCAACCTTGGAGGTTTGAGCGTGGCTGAGATTATGGTTACCAAAAGCAATAATTTTTTCAAATAGGACATAGTAATATCGGTATTACTAACTTTGCCCCATGGAATTTGAAGAAAATAACAATGAACCAACCCAATTGAGTGAATTGGGAGAGTTTGGTTTAATCAAGCATTTAACACAAAACATCAAGTTGCAACAACCTTCTACGGTTTATGGAGTAGGTGATGATGCAGCTATCATAGAACCAACTGCAGGTTACCAAACATTGGTGAGCACAGATATGTTGGTGGAAGGCGTACACTTTGATTTGTTGTACACTCCAATGAAGCATTTGGGCTATAAAGCGGTGGTTGTAAACCTATCGGATATTTATGCCATGAATGGATTTCCGAAGCAGATAACTGTTTCTATCGCTGTTTCTAATCGCATGAGTGTAGAAGCATTGGAAGAATTTTACGAAGGTGTTTTGTTGGCTTGTGATTTCTATGCAGTTGATTTAGTTGGTGGAGATACTACTTCTTCTAATGCTGGTTTAGTGATTAGCGTTACCGCAATTGGAGAAGTCGAAACAGGAAAAGCAGTAAAAAGAAATGGTGCTAAAGAGAATGATTTGATTTGTGTTTCTGGCGACTTGGGAGGTTCTTATATGGGCTTGCAGTTACTAGAAAGAGAGAAGCGAATATTTAAAGACAATTCAGAAATTCAGCCTGACTTAGGTGGAAAGGATTACATATTAGAACGTCAACTTAAACCAGAAGCTCGACATGATATTATTACGAAGTTAGCGGAGTTGGGTATTCAACCAACTGCTATGATGGATATTTCGGATGGCTTGTCTTCTGAGATATTGCACATCTGTGAAAGCTCAGAAGTGGGTTGTGCGCTGTACGAAGAGAAATTACCAATTGACCCAATGACGGTAACCACTGCAGAGGACTTTAACTTGGACCCTACGGTTTGTGCAATGAATGGTGGAGAAGACTATGAGTTGTTGTTTACAGTTCCTATTGAAGATCACGAAAAGATCAGAGGAATGGAAGGGATTTCTGTAATCGGACACATCACAGAAACGAACACCGGAAGGATGTTGATTACTAAAGGTGGAACAGCTCAACCGATTTTGGCTCAAGGTTGGAATCCGATTTTGAATAAGAAAGACGAAGAGTAATTCAAAAAGTTATATCACTAAAAAAGCAGCTATCTGAATAAGGTAGCTGCTTTTTTATGGAATTAAAATTTAGATATTCTGTACAATTATGCAATTAGAATGCAAAACTGTACAGTTTTCTTAATTCCTATTGGATTTCAATTTGGACCCTACGGTTTGTGCAATGATGGTGGCGAAGATTATGAATTGATCTTCACCGTTCCAATCGAAGATCACGAAAAGATCAGAGGTATGGAAGGAATTTCTGTAATCGGGCACATCACAGAAACGAACACCGGAAGGATGTTAATTACAAAAGGTGGAACAGCTCAACCGATTTTGGCTCAAGGCTGGAATCCGATTTTGAACAAATCTGACGAAGAGTAATTCAGAGATCTATAGAATGAAAAAGCAGCTATCTCCTCAGATAGCTGCTTTTTTAGTTTCATTCTTAGGTAGTTGATGTACTTCAATCTTCTTTAGGGTTAGAATGAATGTGATTTTATCTATTTACTAGAAATTGGGGTTTATTTATTAAAATTATAAAAAACTACCAGTTCTCCTCTCATGATTAAAAATCAAATAGCAAGTGTCAATTTTTGATTGCTTTAACTTATCATGAAAATCAACTTTATAAATAGCAATTAGGGAATCTTGATTATTAGAATTCAATTCTTCCTTAATAGTACCTATTTCAAACTCCTTTGTATTGTATCCATCAAAAGCCAGTAAATCAACTCTTTTCCCACTACTCTCAAACAATACTTTACCTTTTAGATTTGTAATTATTAAGCCTGTGGTTATTGACTTTATTTCAATTTGTGGAGTGGTAAATGATGCAGTAACTAACCAATTGTTCTTTCTACCTGATTTCTCAACAAAAAGAAATGGATAAATTCTGAACTTATGATTCTTCACAACTTCAATATGAAATTGACTATCTATAAAATTGAATTTTTTGTTGTCGTTTTTCTCGTATTTTAATATATTTCGATGAACTAAACAGCTTGATAACCCAACCATCAATAGAATTATTATAGACCATCTCATCTTGTTTTTGTTGTATTTATTATGGCTTATTAAGCTGGTTTACAAAACAAAACTGTTTCTGCGGCATAAATGGAAGCATGTCCTAAATAGTATTTGTAATTCAAATTCATCTGGTCAATTTGCTCGATAATACCTGTAAAATCATCCATTCCATGATAGATAGAAATGGCCATTTTTGGGCGAAAGCGTTTAATGGTTTCTACAGCTCCATTGATTGTATATGGCTCGGCACCTTCGATGTCAGTTTTTATAAAATCCACCTTTTGTACATTGTATTCTTTCACAAAATCATCGATAGAAATCGTTTGCTTCGTTCCTTCTGAACCTTCGAAATCTTTAAAACTTACTTTACTACCTCCGCCCTTATCTACATAATAAATCGTCTCACCCGACTTGTCCCAAAGCGGTCTATCTACTATTTCAATTTGGTCTTTCAATCGTGGGTTTAAGTCGAGGTTTCTATTGAACAATTGTACACTACCTGGAATAAACTCAAAAGAATACACTTTCCCTTCTTTTCCGATTTCATCAGCAAAATAAAGTGCGGTGTCACCAAAACAACCACCCAAATCGAGCACAGTATCTCCAGGTGCTGCTCCAATGTAGTTGTCTTTGTCAATGATATGTTTGTAATGTCCTCTTAAAAAGGTGGTGTATCCACCAATTTCACTAAAATAGATTTTGATGTCCTTTCCATAATTATTCAAATCATAGTAATGCAATTTGAACGGAGCAAAATTAAGGTCGATTGAATTTGTTTCGTCTCGCTTAGCAATCAAATCATTCAAATCATTCCAATAATTAGGCGTGTGAAATGGCACTTTTACTTTAGTGTAATCCATTAAATGATAGGCGATTATCAACACCAATAAGTCCTTGGATTTTTGATCTTCTAATTTATCATAAAAAGAATCTAGTTTCTCGAGGTACTTTTTCATACCAAACCCCTTGTCTAAGAAGACTTCTTTGTAGAAATAATCGCTGCTGAAAAGTGTTTTAAAAACCGGCGGAGTAAAAAGGATTCTTTTTCCAAGATTCAGTGCTTTTCGCTTAAAACTTCTGTGCTTGCCATGTCCTAAATATTCGAAGTTGTCGGTATAGTAGTTGGCTGATTGCTTGATTAATTCGGCTTTAAGCAGCTTGTCAAATTTCATGTTGTGATTTATAATGATAAATAATCGGGAACTAAAGTCGACAAAAATAGATAAATAGAAGGATAGTACACCAAAAGAGCCATCGAAATCCGATGGCTCTTTTGATAATAAGTTTGTTAAGTATATTCTTATTCCCCTTCCAAAAATTCATTCAATTCATCGATGGAACTAGAATAGGTAAAGGCATCGTTTACCTTATAGTAATTTCCCTTGTCTGTGGTCTTATCATAAGCAGCTTTAGCAAATTCTACTTTATTATCTTCAAAACTAAAAAGGCTCATGATTCCAATCACCTGATCAGTAGAGACACAATTGGCTCGCAGCACTTGTTTTGCTAATGTCATTTTATCTTCTGCAAATGATTTACTTCCAATCGACTTTTTCGCACTTACAAAATCATTCGTCGACATTGGAGCACAAACTACTTCAAATTCTTCTTCCATTTCTTCAGTTGCAGTGTAAGTGGGATTTATAGTATTTGTAGTTGTGGTGGTCGTTGTAGTAGAAGTAGTGGTAATGCCGGAGACATTCTGCGTCACTCCCACACCTAGATTATTCAAGTTGATATTTACATTCATATTTAGGCTCTCACCACTGTTTGTTGTGCCTGTTTGTGAACTGATGGTTTGTGATTCAGTGGTTGTGGTGGTTGAATTAATGGTTCCACTATTTAATGCGGCCTCTTGCTTTTTTGGAGCAGGCATCTCTCCGACAACTGGTGGAGGAAGATATGCTCTTATTGGAGCATTGGCAACTGCAATACTGCTAACAGGTCTGATGACGTATGCTCCTTTTTTATTCTTTTTTAAAATGGCTGTCATTTCCATATTTGGCTCAATCATCAAACCTTTTTTGATTTCACCTAACGCAGGGTTTCTGAAAGTAATTTTAGCCTGTACAAAATCTCCTTTAATTCCGTCAAAAGCGACTTTAGAATCTGAAATATTTAAGGCTGGTGAGCCATCGACTGTTAATGTAAATGCTTCTCCATTTTCTGCGAAAATAATTAAGTTGGATTGCGCATAGTTGATTGAATAAGATAGTATTGCAGCTAGTATTAATAGTATTTTTTTCATGATTTTATTTTGTTATTTCGAAAAATTTTACAAGAGTTGTACCAAAGAGCCAACGAAGATACTATTTTCTTAAAATTTTATAAAAACCTAATCAATTTAGGTGGAAAGGCATTTTTGCTTTTTTTGATGACTTTATTTACAAATAGAGTGGACATATTATATCGTAACTGTGTCTGTTTTTTAATAAGTTAAACTAATTATCTTGTATATGAAAAAGAAAGACTTTTTGTTGGTATTAATTATCTCTTTCTCTGCAATTTCAAGTTGTTTTGCACAAAAAGATTCCACTCATTTTGTGACGACTTGGAAAACGGATAACCCTGGATTATCAAATGACAGTGCGATTTACCTTGAAATTGATTCTTCACTTACTTATAATTTTGATGTCGATTGGAACAATGATGGTGTTTTTGATACGCTGAATGTTAGTGATAACCTATTGATTCAATACTCAAGTCCTGGGACATATACTATTAGAATCAGAGGAATATTCCCTGCTACATATTTCGAACCTTTTCCGTTAACACCTACCCCATCTCAACACGATCAAAACAAATTAATTTCTATTAATCAATGGGGAACAAATCCATGGCAGATGCTTGATGGAGCTTTCAAGGACTGTAAAAATGTAACGAGCACCGCTACTGACGCGCCTAATTTAACCAATGTCACATCTCTTAGTGGAATGTTTAATGGTGCTGCTTCCTTTGATGCCGATTTAAGTAACTGGGATGTTTCAACAATTACGATTATGAATTCTTTATTTGAAGGAGCGACCAACTTTAATGGAGATGTTACCAACTGGAATGTTTCGAATGTAAAGGTGATGAATTATATGTTCGCAGATGCAGTAAGCTTTAATCAGGATGTCAGTGGATGGGATGTATCTTCGGTTTATTTTGCAGACCTTATGTTTGCCGGTTGTGCAAACTTCAATCAGAATATAAGCAGTTGGGTTGTAGACTCTATTTCACGAATGCAAGGAATGTTTTTATTTGCTCAACAGTTCAATCAAGATATTAGTGGTTGGAATATACAAAATGTAATTGATATGATTAGTCTGTTTGATTACAGTGGCTTATCTACCTCTAATTATGATAAAATTCTTATTTCTTGGCAAGCGAAACCACACCAATCAAATGTGATGTTGGGAGCAGATAAAATAAAATACTGTGCAAGTGACAGTGCACGCGCTCTTCTTATTGCAGATGGATGGAGTTTTAACGGAGATTCATTGGACTGTCAACTTGTTGGAATTAATGAAAATAGACTAACACCAACTTTCAAAATCTATCCTAACCCAGCAATGGAACAAGTAACAATTGAAACGGATCATAACTTTAATGTCATCCAAATTTACAACTCCTCAGGTCAAAAGGTATTGGAATCAAATTCTAAAACAACAAATATAGAGGCGTTACAAAACGGTGTTTATTACATTCAAGTTTTATTTGGCGATACTAGGATGAGTTCTATCTTTATTAAAGAATAGAAGTCTGATTATAACCAATTAAAAAGTTGCAGCAATAAAATCGATTAATCAATCAAAGTTGGAGGAAAGGCATTCTTCCTCTTTAACCATTTTTTAATCAGCACATTTGCAAACAGAGTAGACATTATAATAATAGCCCCCGCATAAAACCCAGGTGACATTTTTTCATCGGCTCCAAAGATGAAGATGGCTAAAATAATTCCATAAACAGGTTCCAAATTAATAGTCAAACTAACCGTGAAAGGAGTGAGTTCTTTCATCACCTCTACACTGACTACAAATGCAAAAGCGGTACAAACAACGGCTAGAATTAAAATGTAGAGCCAATCCGATGAGCTTAATAATAAATCACTCATTGGCGGAAAGCCTTTAAAGAAAATAAGGTAAGCTGTAACAGCTAAAAACCCACCTCCCAATTCATACAAGGATATCTTCTGAGAATCGTATTGCTTGATTAATGTACCATTGATCACTGTAAAAGTCGCGGCTAAAGCTGCAGAGATTAAGCCTAAAATAAGACCCAATTTATTATCAAGTTCAAACTTAAAAATAAAGTACAATCCAACGATGGCTGCACCACCCAAGATAACTTCGTACCACAATAATTTTCGTTTGAAAACGATTGGCTCCAGCAGAGAAGTAAACAAGGAGGTAGAAGAAATAGCTGCTAACGTGATCGATACATTCGACTGATTGATGGCCTCAAAAAAGAAGATCCAGTGCGCTGCAATGACAAATCCAGTCAAAACTGTTTTCCATATTCCGCCTTTTTTCATGCGAAGAGTGCTTTTATTGAAAGCAATATATCCTGCCAAAATAATGGTGGCGATCCCCATTCGAAACCATACCAATAAGTCGGAATCTATGGTGATTAATTTTCCTAAGATTGCTGTGAAACCAAAGATGAGCACGATCAAGTGCAGCAGTAGTATGTTTTTGTATTGAGCTAGTTTGGCTTTCATTTTACATAGAATAAGTGAATCGATTAATAAGTGAATCAGTCAATAAATTAATCAGCCAAAATTGAATAAAAAAAGTGGTAAATTACTTTGTGTCCTTCGGGAAAAGCTTTGTGCTCTTTGCGGTTAATTAACAATTAACCATTGATAATTAACAATTAGATTTGAGACTTGTACATCAAATTACACAACTTGTACAACACCCTTGCACCCACATTTTCATTCCAATCGTGATCTTTAGCTGGACTTACTTCACACAAATCAAAACCAATAATTTGCTTCTTAGATTCAGCCAATAGATTAATCAAATGAAACACTTCTTGAAATTGGAAACCACCTGCTACAGGAGTTCCTGTATTTGGGCAAAGAGTAGGATCTAATCCATCGATATCAAAACTAATGTACACTTTATCAGGAAGGTTCATGATGATTTCTCTGCATTCATCTTCCCAAGTTTTACCAGAATAGTGTGCCGCTTTTAAGTCCCAATCGAAAAAAGTTTTAATGCGGGTTGGATTGGCTTCGATTAGCTCAACCTCTTCAGGGCAAATGTCCCGAATACCGACTTGAACTAATTTTTTGACATTCTCAATCTTCAATGAATTGTAGAAAATAGAAGCATGAGAAAATTCAAATCCTTCGTAAGCCTTTCTTAAATCAGCGTGAGCATCTACTTGAAGAATACCGAACTCGTGCTTTTCTGCCAAGGCTTGTATATAACCATAAGGTGTACTGTGATCTCCACCCAATAAACCAACTAATTTTCCTTGGTTCATCCAATGAGTTGTGCGTTCTTTTACCCACGAATTTAGTTCTGTGGAAGCTGCATTAATTTTGGCCAAAACGGCCTGCATTTCTTCCGAATCAGAAAGTTGATTACCTTCTTCTAAAAAAGTAATGTAGCGCTCAGCATCTTTACGCAATAAGGTGCTTTTTTGAGCAATATCATCCGAAATGGATTCCATTTCGATACCATATTTCCATGCATCTTTCAAGTACGGATCATAAAAATCCAACTGTAAAGAAGCGTCTAAAATGGCTTTTGGGCCTTTGGCTGTGCCAGGGCTATAAGAAGTGGTGACATCCCAAGGAATTGGAATAATCACCACTTTAGCATCCTCTAATGAATAGGGAAATCCGAATAGTTTACCATTTTCAACCGCAACACTGTTTGGATTAAAGTCGGCGTATTTTTCTTCCCAATTCATCATTTTATGAATTTAATTTTCTCTTAATAAATGTTGGTAAAGCAAATGCTCCAATGTGAATTCCTTCGTTGTAGTAATTCAAATTGTGCGTTTCTGAAAATGCTTCAGATTTTGCTGCATCAAAGTTTTTAGTTGGATGTCCGCCACCTTTTATCGCCATTTGGAAACTCCAAATACCAGTAGGGTAGGTAGGAATACTAAATGTAAAACAGTGAACAGTTTCTTTTCCAAATACATCTTTTAAAGCATGGTTCAATTCAACAAATACTTGCTCGTTGAACATTGGAGATTCTCCTTGTGCAACTAAAATTCCTTTGTCATTCAATGCTTTGTTACAGTCTTGGTAGAATTTGTTAGTAAACAAACCTTCTGCAGGACCAACAGGGTCTGAACCGTCAACGATAATTAGATCATAAGAACCTGCTTTTGCATCTTCTACGAATTTGATACCATCACCGATGATTAGATCTAATTTTTCATGACCGAAAGCAGAAGATAAATGTGGTAGATGCAATTTAGAAGCTTCAACTACAGCTTCATCAATTTCTACCATTGTTACTTTTTCTACTGAGCTGTGCTTTAATAATTCACGAACAGTACCACCGTCACCACCACCAATAACTAAAATATTTTTTGCATTTCCGTGCGTCAACATAGCTGGGTGAGCAATCATTTCATGGTAGTGAGCTTCATCCTTTTCAGTACACATAATCATGTTGTCGATCGTCAACATTTTTCCATAAGCATACGTCTCTAAAACCTTCACTTTTTGGAATTCTGATTCCTTATTGTACAATACTTCTCCTGTGTATCGGATAGACAATGCTTGGTTTTCATCCTTATCGGTGAACCATACATTTCTAGTATATTTTCCTGGGTTTGGACGATCTTTCGCTTCGCTTCTCATGGTTGATAAGTCGAATTCGATACGTTCCAATTGATCTACAGAACCTCTTCGCATTTCTAATGCAGAGTATGAAGTAGCTTCGAAAGCTTTCTTCAAGTAATCAAACGATTTCCATGGGTTTACGTCGTCACCGCAAGTAAATAAATCTACTGCAGCATACTGGTACTCAGGCCATGTATGTATCGCCAAGTGACTTTCTTGGATTACTACTACACCGCTCACACCGTAAGGCGAAAAGTGGTGAAAAGTTGAATTAATTACAGTAGCACCGGCTGTTTCAGCAGCGGTAACCATACCATTTTCAATAGTAGAAACCTGGTTCATGATTTCTGGATTACAACCAAAAAATTCAACCAAGATGTGTCTTCCTAATGCGCTCATTTTAATTTAATTTCTAATGTATATTTAATTGTAAAAAAGTCCGCAAAAATAGATTTTTAATCCAATTTGCATGTTTTATTTTATTTCGTATAAAATTGGTTTGCTAGGGCTCGCATCATTTTCAAATGGAGCTATTTGCAAGTTTAATAAATAATATCCGTCAGCTATTTCATCTGGTACATAGATGAATTCGGTAATCGTTTTCTGCGTATTTGGTGCTGCTGGGTAGTTCCAAAATAAATGATGAGATGCCAAAACCCCTTCATCCATTTCTCGGTCTACGGATGGCAAATCTATTAATAAATGTTCAAAACCTTTATTAATGAGAAATTCCATTGCTTCTGCAGCCAAATAAGGTGGATTGGTTGCACTGTAATTTCTATGTCTTTTTTCTAATGAGTTGGGTAAGGTTCGGATGACAATCGCTTCTGCAGATTTTCCTTCCAATGCCTTTTCAACAAGACTCAACGTAATCACTTCATCCCCATTCGGCCATTTTTCGGGAGTTACACTAATCAATTCGGCTGTAAAAAAGAAAGTTTTTAAAGCATCGTTAACACTGTAAAATTCTTTACTAATGTGTCCAACACATTCGGTGTGGGTGCCGTGCCCATGTGGGTTAAAAAAGATATTGTTAAAATTCACAGATCCACCCAAAGCTACACTTCCTGTAAACTGATCTGTTTGTACAGGTTCAATCACTAATGGGTCTACATACCAGGCAGATGCAGCGTCTTTGGATGCCTTAAGTGGCATGGAGATGTCAATCGGTTCGCCAAGATTGACAGAAAAGGTTTTCCCTTTGTGCGTGATTTCTGCTAACATCCTCTAAAGTTATAAAATTGATTTTAGATAGTGGGGAAAAGGGTTAGAAAAATGCAGTTTGTTTAATAGGGTCTTTATGATAGAAGCTTTTGTGGCATTTTTTAGTAGTAACTAATCACGCGATACAATCGCGCGGGAACGGGGGAGTAATCTATTGATATAGAACGTCCAGATGCCGTTGAATTGAAGCTACCTATAATTGATTGAGAGAATAAGGATGTTGTACAGAAAAAAAGTATTAATTGAATTGGTAAGGTTTTCATAATGACATTAAAGTAAAACATCCGTAGGAGATTTCTCCTACGGACGTAATGCTATATATATACTTTCCAAAGCCTAAAATCAGCTTTCCAAGAGTTATTCCAATGTGCCCAATAGTAATCGATCCATGTAAATTGGGTATTGTGAATATTAACGGTTGAAGGAATCCAGGTATACCATTCACTTGAATATTTCATATTCCCTGCAAGGTATAATGTTGTTCCATTCCGATTCACAGTACCTAATGCTTTGAGTGATCTGTTCCAATCTCTTTCGAATGTATTCCAATAGACATAATTAACTCCACTCTGTACAGATGGGAAATTCCAAGAATTATACCATGGCTGCCAATCAGATGCATGATGACTCCAATTCCATTGCATCACGGATCCGTTGACATTATTCTTAGATATTTTGCTTATTACTTTGTAGCCACTACCATTGTATATCCAGTGATGTGTTCCATTTGGTTCGATTCTATATGCGACAACGGCAAACTCAGATTTACCACTAGTCCAACTCTCATAACGGTATGAACTCCCTTTTATTCGATGTTCCCTTGAACTGAAACTTCTTGTAGATGCGAGTTGATTTAAAGGTTGTTGATTTTTCTTTATCAAGTTTGAACTATCTTTATATATACAAGAATCAATACCATAAAATGGAATCGCTTGGTTGTTGGGTATTATCTTTATTGATGTTATTGCGTTATCAATGAAAAATAGAGGGTTGGTTGTCAATAATGAGCTTGCTTCATCAATAATGGCTTCGTTTACCTGGTTATCTGTAGCATTTTCATAATACCACCCGACTATATTGTCTTCAAGAGATTCATCCTGATTTGCATCCACCGTAATGTTAGGGGAAATAATCGGTTGTAAAGAAGGGTCTAAATTATCTAGGTTTGGAACAAAAATAGAAGGCACATAATGTTCAAGTTCGCCAGTCTCAGGGTACTCTGAGTTTGGTGCTATTGGACGATGCGTTAGTTTATTTGCGATCGACCGCAAGTCAAGCCCATAAGAGGTTGTTAGATTAGCATTGATAATATTAAAATAATTAGGAGCTACTGTTTCAAGTTCTAATAAGTTGGCAGCTGACGTTTCAGAATTTCTGGCCATGTTAATTATTACTTGATTGAATTGAATATCTTTTATCAATTCTGATGTCGCTTCAGTCAAATTGAACAAAAGGTTGTTAATCTTTTCATCATCTAAATCATTAGGATTAGATGCAAGTAGTCTATAATTATAGATATAATTGCCTGCTTTTTCCTGTAACATTGATGATGTTGCTACTTTTTCTAATGGAATGTTGTTTAATTCATATTTCATAATAGTTGGAGGTATGTTAACCTCGTTTGGGGTATCGATATCTTCCTTATTACAAGAAGAGATACTTACCATACTTAATATAGCCATGGAAACCACAGCTTTTCTGTCTAATAATCTTATTTTTGTCATAACATAAATTTTTTGGGCTGACGCCTTGGTTTGTTAATTTGGAATATTCGTCGTATTCATTAATTTCCTGGGTGGTCAGCCCTTTTTTGACCTATCTTTTTAAGTTAATTCGTAATAGAATATTAAAATTCTATTAATCATATCTTTAAATATCTAAAAATAAATTTATGGAAGATATTTGGAATTTAAATGGTCATTTAGAGCCATAAATGGCATATTGAACAGTGTTAAATTTCTGGCTTTTTTGAGTTAATGTATTGAATTACATGTTTTTATGGTATTTTTAGAATGCAATAGAAGTTGCATAACGATTTTTCAGTTTAAAGGTTTGTAAATTAATCTATTACCCAAAAACACTCCGAAATTACCGTATCCGCTACATTCATACCTGAAGGAGAAAGCTTAAAGCCAATAACAGTATCTTCGATCAGAGTAGATGTAATTTGTCGAATCTGTTCTTCGAGGTAGGACAATAATTCAGCTCCAAATCGTTCTTGAATTCTATTGAAATCTACACCCCAAGTAGTACGAAGTGCAGTCATGATGTACTCGTTATATTGGTCTGATTTAGAAAGAGTCTCTTGCTCGAAATAGCCAAAACCTTCGGCTATTTTATTAATGTATTGGCTGTTATTTCGAACGTTCCATTGTCGGCTATTGCCATCAAAAGAATGAGCAGAAGGTCCAACGCCTAAATACGGTTCCCCTTTCCAGTAGTTAGTGTTGTGGGTAGAGTAATGGCCCGGTTTCGCCAGGTTGGAAATTTCATAATGTTCAAAACCGTGTTCTTTTGCCATGGACTTCAAGAGCTCAAAATGGCGAATCGATTTCTCATCTTCCAAGGGTGGTTTTTTCCCTTTTGCGATGAAGCTGCTCAAAGCTGTTTTGGGTTCTACCGTTAATGAGTATGCCGATAAGTGATTAATACCAGAAGCAAATGCAGTTCTTAAATTCTGCATCCAATGCTCGTCTGATAGGGTAGTGCCACCATAAATCAAATCGATGCTGAGGTGCTCGAATCCTTGATCAATGCAATTCTGCACGACTACTTTTGCCTCGCTAGCATTGTGAGCTCGATTCATGTCGCTGAGGTCTTCATCATAAAAAGATTGAATTCCAATACTTAGTCGATTAATTCCAGCTGCCTTTAAGTTCTTTATTTTAGAAATGGTTAAGTCGTCTGGATTGGCTTCTAATGTAATTTCAGCGTTTTGATCAACATCGAAGAGAGAGTCAATTTTAGTTAAAACCTGCTCAATTTCTTCTGTTTCTAATAGGGAAGGTGTTCCTCCGCCAAAATAGATGGTTTGAATTTCCTTTGTAGCCAAATAGTCGCTTCGCTGCTCCAATTCATGCAACAGCGCTTCAATTAATGCCGCTTTGTTTTTTAAAGAAGTAGAGAAGTGAAAGTCGCAGTAATGACAAGCTTGTTTACAAAAAGGAACGTGAATGTAAATTCCTGCCATTTTGGTCGGTTATTTTATTGAGTACAATTCTAAAAGTTGTTCCTTTATCTATTTCAGTTGATTTTACAAAAATCTTCCCTGCATGATAGTTTTCTACAATTCTTTTGGTCAAAGAAAGTCCTAATCCCCAACCGCGTTTTTTGGTGGTAAAGCCTGGTTCGAAAATGGTCTTTTTCTTACTTTTTGCCATTCCTTTTCCATTATCGGTAATGTCTATATACACGTATTGAGTCTGATCAATCACCTGAATATCAATATTTCCATCGCCCTCCATTGCATCTACTGCATTTTTGATGATATTTTCTAACACCCATTCGAAAAGTGGAATATTCATACTAGCTATCACTTCGTCTTTATCGGAAGTTTGATAGCTAAACTTTACTTTCTGCGAAATACGAGCTCTGAAATAATCCAATGAATGTTGGATGACTTTATTGACGTCTTCTTGCTCCAATGAAGGTACTGATCCTATTTTGGAGAATCGTTCGGTGATTGTTTCCAATCGCTGAACATCACTGCCCATTTCCTCGATTGTTTTGGCATCTACATTTTTCATTTTTAATACTTCCAACCATGCTAAAAGTGATGAAAGTGGAGTTCCTAATTGATGGGCAGTTTCTTTCGCCATACCCACCCAAACTTGATTTTGCTCTACATTTCTTGCCGTACTAAATAGGTAATAGGCGATTAGTAAAAACAACGCTATGATTCCAAATTGAATGAAAGGATAGGTTTTTAATTGCTTCAACAAATGCGAATCGGCATAGTAGATATAATTGATGTCACCATTACCAATATCAATTACAATAGGACTGTTTTGAAATTCCATTTCTAGAATTTGCTGTGCTATATAGGCGGTATCTTTTGATTTTGTGCTGTCTATATTTCCAAAAGCGATGACTGCCGCATGCGAACTATCAGTGTAAATAACTGGCACCGAAGCTGAGTTAATTATAATATCATCGTTCAACGAATTGATTTGATTCTGCAATACTTTTCTAAGTTCAGAAAAGATAGTAGACTCCTTATAATAAAGGTAGTTGAGTTCATTCTTGTAATACGCAATTTCGATGGGCGTATTTTGTTTTTGCAACTCACGCAGCTCAGCGTTCAGCAGGGCAGAATCCTTACTTATTGATTCTGGGAAATTTCGATGCGATACAATCTTGCCTGACTTGTCAGTAAGAATAATTGGAATGGTCGTATTGGAAAATAAAATTTGTGTGTAAAAACTCAAGTCGTCCTGAACACCAGAGGTTACTACTCTTCTGTTCGCTTCCGCCCATATTTCAACTCGCTTTCGCTCTTCTTCTGAAATAGTGTTGAAAAGAGTGTTGGTGTAATTAACAAGTTCTGCTTTCTTTACAATGGCTTCTGCCCAACTCTTCACTTTTAGTTTTTCCTCTGCAGCAATTTTGTTCACCAATACATTGGTGTACCATAAGGACACTAAAATGATTAGAGCTGCAACAATTGCTAGACCGAATTTCCACCGCTGCTTTTTTGAATATATGTTCAAACTTCCTCCGCTTTAAATCTATAATAATGACGAATGTTTCATCGCATTAGTTGCCGTGACTCTAAATTTGAACCCTTATTCTTCAAATTCATTTTCGTTGGGTTGTGCAATTTTATCAATAAATTTTCCAATTCCCGACTTTTTAGTTTTTTTCTTCTCCGTTTCTGTCTCTTTTACGTCTTTTTGTGGAGTTTGGTTTTCATCTTCGTCCCATTCCAACTCGAACGTTTGTTTTTTTGTTGAACGATCTGGAGTGCTTTTCAAAGTGGTGTCTTTTTTAAACAAACCGAACTCTTCCTTCAACATTGATTTTACTAATTTTTTTTCACTTTTAAGACCCTCCTTCCAATACAATTTGAGTGCATCTGTGTCATAGCTTACTTTTGGATCGCTCAAGTTACCCGTCATCTTAATAAACAGTCGCGTCTTGCCCAATCCATCGTCTTCGATTTGTCCAAACTCCGATTGTTTTTTTCGTGCTGCTTTGGCTTTATTTCCCATTATGTCGTTGAGCAACAATTGAATTTTATAATTAATGTCGTTGTCGAATGAGTGACTTCCTTCTAACTTTAAATTCAGTGCCGAGGAATTAATGTCGAATGAAGGGATGAAAATTCGTTCATCTTTGATGATGATTTGATTGCTTAAAGTGGAAAATTTGATGTGTTTCAATTCGCTCAAAGCGATGTAATCTGATAATGCTTCTAAAGATGCAAAATTGATGAGTTCTCCTTTTTCAATGTTCAAATCAGCTTGAACTTCTAGCGTTTTTTTGTCGAACACCAATTGTGGGGTCCATTCTGAATAAAACTCAATGTCGCAATTGGCGATTCCTTTTAAGTTTTGAGCAGTAATGGTTTGCTGACCAAAGTTTCCAAAGTCATTAAAAAGATCGGTGATGGAAATGTGTTTCAGCTGAGCTTCTGAAGAAATAATGACTTTCCCTTTTGTGGTCGTATTCACTACCAAATATCCTGTGGCATCTCCCTGCATGGTCTTGAATGAAACGCCACTCGCTTTAAGGATTTTGTTTTGCAAACTCACAAATGCTTGAGCTGAAGAAAAACTAAATTTGCTGAAGGAGAGGCTATCGATTTTGCAATCCAAATAGAAGCTAATTCGATCTGAAAAAGTGAGTTGATAAGCTGAATCTGATGGTGTGCTCTTGTCACTCAATAACAATTCATCTAAGAAAATTCGTTTAGATCGCAAGCTTGCATCCATCTTTAAAGGTTGATCTTCTGAAAATAAATAACCGATCAAGTTGTGCAGCGTACCATTGAAATTGAAATCACTACGACTGATGTTTCCTTTTAAATTGTTGGCCTTTATGTCGTTATTTCGAATAATTAATCCGCCCGAAATGTTCTTGTATTCTTGTGGTTTGTCCTTTAATCTGAAATTAACAGCTTGTAAAGTTACCTCTCCTTTGGTTTGTGCTTGTTTCCAATCGGCTAGGGTAAATTCTTTTAGTTTCGCAATTCTTCCTTTGGTTTCAATATGAATATCCAACTGTCCACTGACATCGGTGATGGAAGTAACATTCATAAAAGGAATCAGTTCCTCTAAGAAAAGGGTCAAATTCCCATTGAAAGCATAGCTTGGATCATTGAAATCCGTCAAGGTAAGACCGCCATTTATACTGCCTTTTCCAAATTTCGCATTGATATTCTCTAGTGAAATTTTACTAGTTCGCAATGCGTTTTCGCTTCCGTTATCATAGCTCCCATTTAGTGAGATATTATTCAAAGCCACATCAGATTCTTGATGGATGAATGATCCTTTTTCAACTTGAAAATTGAAGTTAACAGATGGAGATTTAACACTTGTGATCTCTCCTTTTATCAACCCATCAAAAAGAACGTTTCCATCTATTTGGTAGGTTTCTAGTGTCGATTTTTGTGTTTCAGGAAGCAGTTCTATAATTGCCGGAATACTCACATTTTCACTTGCAATCGAGAGGTCGATGAACATTCCATCGTCTAAATTTTTAAGAAATCCATTGAGGATAAATGGCAGTTTTGCAAAATTTAATGCAGCATTTTTAATGGTGTAAGTCGAAGCTTCTCGGTCTATTTTGAAGACCGATTTTAATTCAACAGCTCTATTTTCAGCATAAATATTACCTCCTTGTTGGTAGGTATACAATTGAAAGTTGGTCTCAAAATTTAAGTCATATTTCGTGTTCGTAAACGCACCATCTAGCTCCAATTGATGGATATAATTGGAGATCAATAATTGTTTTGGTTCATTGAGAAATGAAAAGGCTACTTGTTCAAAGTGAACCGATTCTAACGATAAGTTGAGGTCTTTTTCTGTTGAAGAATCGCTGTCTGATTCTTTCCAAAAAATATAATTTTCTTCACCATTTTCATCTACAGATAGATGTACCACACCTTTTTCAAAGCTTAATTTATTGACTGTATAATTTTTGTTGATGATGTTCCAGATATTGAATTCCATGAAAATGGAGCCAAACTGAAACAAGGTGTCTTTTTTAGTCGCTTCTGAAGTACCAAAAGCCAATACATTTTTAAACTCCAAAGAGGCAGAGGGGAACTTTTTGATGAAACTAAATTCGATTCCTTCTACCTTAATCTCTGATTTAATGTATGTATTGACTGTTTTTACAGCATATTGCTTCACATCTTCTTCAAAAAGATAAGCCATTCCGATAGCTAAGCCAATGAAAATAGCAATGGCCAAGAGAAGTCGGAGAACTACTTTTTTGAATTTTTGCATAGAATCCTAACGGAAATCTGGTTTTGTTGTTGTTTTACTTTTCTGAGAAGGAAGACGCATTAAAAGGCTCAATTCTTCCTGATTCAAATGCTTCCAATTACCTCTAGGAACATCCTTTTTGGTCAATCCTGCAAAATAAACACAATCAATTTTACTCACTTCATATCCTAAACTCTCGAAAGCACGTTTAACGGCGCTGTTTTTACCAATATGAAGTTCTAAACCCACTTCTTTTTTGTCGGTGCCAACTAAGGTAACTTCCTTAAATTTAACTATTCCTTCCTCTAAATGAACACCAGTTTCCATTAGTTTCAAATGTTCCACTGTTACTTTTTTGTCTAGCCCAATGTGGAAAATTCGTTTTACTGAATGATTCGGATGTGACAATTTTCGAGTCAAATCACTATCGTTGGTCAACAACAAAACACCTGTAGTCATTCGTTCCATTTTGCCTACTGGGGCCAATGGTTCTTTACATGCTTTCGCAATTAAATCCATCACCGTTTTTCTGCCTTTTGGATCAAAAGTAGCAGCTACAAAATCCTTTGGTTTATTTAGTAAAACGTAACGCCTAGTGTCTTTTTTTAGCTTGGTTCCTTCAAATGATACTTCATCGCCTGGCATTACTTTCACACCCAATTGAGTTACTACTTCTCCGTTGATGGTTACTGTTCCTGCCAATACTAGGTCGTCAGCATCTTTTCTAGTTGCCACACCTGCATTCGATAAATATCGGTTGATTCTGATTCCTTCAGCTTCTGTTCTCGGACGGTTTGGACTCGATTTTTTAAATCCACCTTCTTTATTGTATTTGCCACTAGGAACAAACATTTTGTCGTTTTTCTTACCGTCAAATTTATCCGTTCTTTTATCGCCTTTTGGTGCAAAGGTTTTCTCCGGTTTTTTACCCTCAAATGAATCCTCAGATTCAGAATGAGCTGTTGGCTTTTTACCCTCAAACTTTCCTTTCGTAAAGGGCTTTTTTTCACCTCTTGGCGAAAATGGACGATCCGATTTTTTCGCATCTCCAGATTTAGAACGAGTGGATTTTCCGCCGCTTCGTTTGTTTTCAAATTTCCCTTTCCCTTCTTTCCTACCCTCGCCTCTATTTGACTTTTCTTTCATCTTAATTGCTAATTTGGTACAAAGTTAATTATTAATTGATTGCTTTGTTTGATTTGAGTAGTTTCATCAATTCTTGTTTGAATCAGCATGTTTGCTCTAAAAAATGCCTTATTTTTGACCCACAAATAAATCTACTCCTCATTTGAAAAAGGTTTTCGGAACTTTCTTTCTCGTTTTATTCTTGTACCAATGCATCGGTTACATGCCCATTTATCAATTTTGGGAGTATCGTGTAAAGAAAGAAGTGAAACGTATGATCCGAGCTGGGATGGAAAATGAGGAGTTAGAATTAGTCAAGATGCCTAAAGCTTGGTTAGAAACTCCACCATCAAACATTGAGTGGGAACATAGTAAAGAATTTGTGTTGAATGGTATTTACTACGATATAGTTAGGTCGGAGGAGAAAGGTGACGACATGTATTTCTATTGTTACAAGGATACTAAGGAAACGGCCTTGTCGATTGGTTTAGATCGGCATACGAGAGAGTTTATTGCGGAGAATCCGACCAAAAAAGAAACTAAAGATACCATCAGTTCCTTTTTTGGCAAAGAGTTTTGGCATGTTACTGAAAAAAGGATCTTGTTATTAAATCAAACAGCGATCAACTGGGGATTCATTCAGTTTAAGAGCTATTTATTTTACCTTTCTACTTTGACTCCACCTCCAGAGTCAGTATAGTTTTTATGATTCAAATAGTGTTAGATGTATTCTAACCAGTTTTAATTCAAAGCTATATAAAAAATAATGAGAAAAATTATTTTATGGAGTTGCATGGTATTGTTCTATCATGTCAGCTCTGCACAGGTATTGACATTAGTTGATGCTCAAAACAATGAACCACTGGAGGCCGCTGCAATTATTAGCGAAACGCCGAAGGCATTTACTACCACAAATGTAAAAGGGCAAGCTGAAATTACCATTTTCAAAGGCTCTGCTCAAATTCAAATCAGAATGATGGGCTATGAAATCATAGTGAAATCATACGAAGAGTTGGCCCAACAATCATTCTTAGTTCCGTTGAAAGTTTCAGCAATGAACTTGGATCAGGTAGTCATTTCTGCCAGTCGATCGAAGCAAGTAACAGCCGCAGTTCCAGAGAAGATTAGTGTGATTTCATCCAAGGAAGTGAGTTTGCAAAACCCTCAAACGGCTGCCGATCTTTTGAATGTATCTGGTGAAGTGTACATTCAAAAAAGTCAGCAAGGAGGTGGAAGTCCTATGATTCGTGGATTTTCTACCAATCGTTTACTTTATACTGTAGATGGAGTTCGTATGAACAATGCTATTTTTAGAAGTGGAAACCTACAGAATGTTATTTCGCTAGACCCATTTGCGATCGAGAAAACAGAGATTTTGTTTGGGCCTGGTTCTAATATCTACGGAAGTGATGCTATTGGTGGAGTAATGAGTTTTCAGACCTTAACACCACAATTGTCATTGGATGAAGAGCCACTAGTGAGTGGTGTTGCGGCAGGAAGATATTCTAGTGCCAACCAAGAAAATACTGGTCATTTTAATGTGAATGTTGGCTGGAAGAAGTGGTCAATCTTATCAAGTATCAGCGCTAATAAATATGGTGATTTAAAAATGGGAAGTAATGGCCCTGATGATTACCTCCGCCCATATTATGTGGAGCGCTTGTATGGTGTGGATGTGATTAAGGTCAATGAAGATCCGAAAGTTCAGAATCCATCTGGCTATAGCCAAATCAATATGATGCAAAAAATTCGTTTCAAACCGAATGAAAAATGGGATTTTCAGTATGGATTTCATTATTCTGAAACATCAGATTACAGCCGATATGATAGGCATCAGCGCTTAAAAAGTGGGTTGCCAAGATATGGCGAATGGGCATATGGGCCACAAAAGTGGATGATGAACAACTTGAACATCACTCATCAAAATAAAACAGCTGTATATGATGAGTTTACCATCCGATTAGCACAACAATCTTTTGAAGAGAGTAGAATTAGTAGAGATTTCGGTCAGCCAATTCGGGAGACACGATTAGAGGGAGTAGAAGCGTATTCCTTTAATATGGACTTCAACAAAAAGTTGGGTTCAAGAAACGATTTTTTTTACGGAATAGAGGGAGTTTATAATGATGTAACTTCAACAGGTTTTGATGAGAATATCTTAACTGGAGCTTCTATTGAAGGAGCGCCGAGATATCCAAAGTCTACTTGGGGAAGCTATGCAGCTTATGTGAACGATCAGTTTCAGTTGACAGAAAAAGTAATGTTGCAAGCAGGATTGCGATACAGTAATTATCAGATTCAAGCGGATTTTGATACTTCATTATTTCAGTATCCTTTCACCTCTACTTCTTTGAATAATGATGCTGTAACTGGTAGTTTTGGAGTAGTCGTTCGGCCTACAGATCATTTGGTGCTGACTGCAAATGCGGCTACTGGTTTTAGATCTCCGAACATAGACGACATGGGTAAGTTGTTTGATTCAGAGGCAGGAAGTGTTGTTGTTCCGAATGAGGAATTACAGGCAGAGTACGCCTATAGTGTGGATGCTGGTTTTGCAGCAACTATCTCGAATTTTGTAAAAATTGATGCGACCGCATTTTACACTTTATTGGACAATGCAATGGTTCGTCGAGATTATACGCTCAATGGATTAGATAGTGTATTATATGAAGGTGAATTAAGTCAAGTTCAAGCGATTCAGAATGCGGCTCAATCTACTGTATATGGAATGCAAGCTGGTATCCAATTTGATTTCGGAGCTGGGTTCGGATTATCGTCTCGAATCAACTACCAAAAAGGCGAAGAGGAGTTAGACAATGGAGACAAAAGTCCATCAAGGCATGCTGCTCCGCTTTTTGGAAATACCAAATTGACCTACCATTACAAAAACTTAGATCTTCAGTTTTATGCTGTATATAACGCAAATAGAAGTGCGAAAGATATGCCTGAAGAGGAGTTGGGCAAAACGGAGTTCTATGCATTGGATTGGAATGGAGATCCGTATTCACCTGCTTGGTATACTTTGAATTTTAAAACGATGTATCGAGTAAATGAGACTTTGCATTTAACTGCAGGATTGGAGAATATAACCGATCAGCGTTACAGACCATATAGCTCAGGAATTTCTGCACCAGGCCGAAATTTCATTTTAGGAGTTAAGGCTAAATTCTAATTAATTCGATTTAAAATAGAAGCATTGAAAGCTCTGATTCTCTTACTGAGAGTCAGAGTTTTCTTTTTCTAAAGCATTTAATTTTCGTTCGTTGAAGGATTCTTTCTTCTCCAAAGCATTGAATTCTTTCATCAATCCATGGATAGTATCTTCAGGAATTTGAAATACATCCAACAACATTAATCCATCCAATGCATCCGAAAATTTAGGGTCTACATTAAAGCAAAGCACTTTGGCATTTTGCTTCAAATACTTCTTGAAAAGCACTGGAATCTTCAAGTGTTTAGGCTCTATCTCTTCAATGAACTTGTCCAACTTTTGAAGGTCATCGGCTGTAATTTCCATCACACTTTCTATCTCAGAAGGATCAATCTTAATCCGAAACTCATTGCGCGGTTTTACCCAACTAGCCAGCTCTTCATCGTAATAGTATTTCTTCAAAAATGAGATAATTAAGCTCTTTGAAAAAGTAGAAAATTCATTGCTAATACTAACCGGACCAGTTAAATAGCGATACTCTTCATTCTGTAGCAGAAAGAAAAAGATACCTCTCCACAAAAGGAACAAGGGCAAAGGTTTTTTCTGATATTCAGCTGTTATAAACGATCTTCCTAAATCAATCGATTGACGAAGAATGGGATTAAATTCATTGCTAAAACGAAATAACTCATTAAGATAAAATCCTTTCCGACCGTAACGTGTCATGATGTCGGCACCTCTACCTATCCGGTAACCACCAACTATTTTCTTTGCTTCTCGATCCCAAATGATGAGGTGATTGTAGTACAAATCAAACTCATCGGTATCTATTTCTTTGTTGGTTCCTTCACCCACTTCTCGATAAGTAATTTCTCGCAATCGCCCGATTTCTCTTAGCGCATTGGGGATGGAGTTGGCAGCCGCACAATACACCGAAAAACCACTAGAGTCAAATAAATGCTGGTTATCAGAAAGTCTGGATAGTTCCTTTTCTATCAATTCTGGAGAAACAGCTGGAATAATTTCCTCCTGTTTTTGATTGCGTTTTAAGCTATAATTGAAAAATCGTTTTACCTGAATCGAGGAACCTAAACTATAGGTTTTTGTTCTTAAAAATCGTCCATATTGATTGATGTCCTCAAAGGTGGCTTGTTCTTTTACAGAAATCGGGTTGCCGATTCTAACTTCTATCGTTTTGTTCTTTTTGTTCAACAATTCAGAAGGGAGTTTTGCTGTTCTTATTTTTGGAGCTACTTTCCCTAAAAGATGAAATAAATTAGAATTTGAGCCTTTAAAATAGACCGGAACTACAGGAATTTTCATGCCTTTAATCAGGCGAAGACTATTTGTTTCCCATGCTTTATCTTGAATTTTTCGGCTTTTGTATGTCGACACTTCTCCTGCTGGAAAGATTCCAATAGGGTGGTTATTGTTTTTATGAGTAATCGCTTTTCGCACTCCTGACAAGTTGCTCATTTCGTCTTTTAACTCTTCAAAAGGGTTTACTTCAATGAAACAATCTTTTAACGGATCTATCTTTTGCAATAGAAAATTTGCGAGCAATTTGTAGTCAGGATATTTAGTTCTAAATATTTTCAATAGAATAATACCATCTATTCCACCATAAGGGTGATTACTGATGGTAATAAAAGAAGAATCTAAAGGCAGTTTCTCCAATGCATCTTCATTAAATTTTAAATCTATATTTAGAATTTCAAGGACTTTGTCAATGAATTCAATCGGTTGATCTGAGTATGCTTCTTGGTAAAGCTGGTTGAAAGCGTCGTATCGTAAAATCTTCATTATTAGAGAAGAAATAACATCTGCTGTTAAATTTGTTAAATGAAGAAGTTTGGAAATACTTTCTTTTTCTATCAGTTTTTTTTTCATAAGAGCATGGTTTGGGGACAATGCGTCTGTCACTATTTATCCACTAAAATAACCAACTAAATTAAATAGTTGATGGTAAACGAGTGTTAAATATAGGTGAAGCTAAAGCTAAGCTTAGTCGATGAGGTCTCTTTTGATGTCTAATTTTCTCAATGGAGGGGATAAAATAGCGGTGGCTCCTACGATTCCTAAAGTCATCATTCCACCAAAAACGACTGCCGTAACTGTCCCCATTAATTTAGCAGTGACACCACTTTCAAAGGCCCCTAATTCATTGGATGAGCCTACAAACATAGAATTAACGGAAGCAACTCTACCCCTCATAGCATCAGGAGTTTTCAATTGTAGAATAGTTTGACGGATGACCACACTGACGCCATCAGTGACTCCACTAAAGAATAGTGCCACTAAAGAAATCCAAAATATATCAGAAAGTCCAAAAACGATGATGCAAATCCCAAAACCAAAAATTGCCCACAATAATTTTTTTCCTGCATTTTTATTGAGTGGAAAATAGGCCACCACCATCATGGTAAGGAAGGAACCCACAGCTGGAGCAGCTCTAAGAATTCCGAAACCAGTGGAGCCGACTTTTAAGATGTCTTGCGCAAATACGGGCAACAATGCTACAGCTCCGCCAAAAAGTACAGCAAACATATCAAGAGAAATAGTTCCAAGAATCAATTTATTGGTAAAGACAAAGTTCAATCCTTCTTTCAAACTTTTGACAATGGGTTCTCCTTTTTTGGTGTTGAGAATTGGTTTTCGTTCGATTTGGAAAAGTAAAATCAATGAAAAGAGCGCAAAGCCAGCAATAATGAGCATGCTCCAATGAACCCCAATCCAAACGATGAAAAGCCCACCTAATGCAGGTCCCATCATAGATCCCATTTGCCAAGCAGAACTGCTCCATGTGGCAGCATTTTCATAAAATTCACGCGGAATTAATTGAGAGAATAAAGAGAAAATAGTCGGACCAAAGAAAGCTCGAGTTACACCACCAAAAAAGACCAAAGTATAGATAAGACCAATGTGCCATGAGTGGCTGAGGTTGTCTGTGATTACTGGCCAAGTCAATAGAAATAAGCCAAAACTGATGCATAAAAATGCGGTGATACAAACGGCAAATAAATTTCTTTTTTCCAATTGATCCACATAATGGCCTGCAAAAAGTGACAAAGAAACGGCTGGGATCACTTCCATTAAACCAATCAATCCAAGTGACAATGGATCTTTTGTTAAGCTGTAAATTTCCCATTCAATGACAATGAATTGCATGGCCCAAGCAAACACTAGGGCAAACCTTAGAATCACAAAGATTCGAAATTCTTTAAATTTTAAAGCAGCATACGGGTTGACTTTTCCCATTTATTCGTTTTGTAAGGGTCAAAATTAGCGATTGTAACTTCTAAGTTGGATAAAAAAAGCAGAAACAAAATGGAGTTTTGAATAATAATTCAATCATTTTTTTTGTAATATTGCACACCCAAAATTGAGTAATCAGTTTTGGCCCTCAATGTTCCAATGCGATTGGACATTACAACTATATATAAGAGATTTATTCTCTTTACGGGCCCATAGCTCAGCTGGTTAGAGCACCTGACTCATAATCAGGTGGTCGATGGTTCGAGCCCATCTGGGCCCACAGTTAAATCCTCTGCGAATATTTGCAGAGGATTTTTTTTGGAATGCCGTAGGGCGAGAAGCGTTGTACTGAGCTTAGAGGGCTTTTGTGCACTTTTCATAGTTTTTACTGGATATCTGAAGCAAACTTGGAGTTTTGTATTATTTTTACAAAAAAAGATAAAAGGCATAAATTATCTCTGTAAATATCGTGAAGTCTAACTTTTAAGCTTTCAGAGAAGTGGTCTCATATTGTTTATGTTAATTATTAGCTTTTAAGCATAGTCTTTACTACCATGAAAAAAATCAGTGTTTTTGCCATTTTTATCCACATTCAGTTTTTTTTGATTGGTCAACAGATCACCTTTGAGAGAATTCCTGCTCCAAGCCCTGCTCCAAGCCACATTGCCGACTTTCGAGGGGTGGTCGGCGCTTCTTATGATTACGCTGATGTTGATGGAGATGGAGATTTAGATGTAATGATAACTGGAGAAGATGGTGCATCGGAAGTAGCTGCTTTATATATCAACAATGGATTAGGGAATTTTCAAATAGATACCAAAAACCCTCCTAATTTTTTTGAGGGTGCTGGATTCGGGACTATGAATTTTAGCGACTTTGATGGGGATAATGATCTTGATATAGTAATTACAGGTTTTAATTACCAAAATAAACCTAAATCAAATTTATATTTCAATGATGGCTCAGGGGTATTTACTCGTGCTAATAATTTCGCAGTAGAACATGTTGGCAATAGTGCTTTAGATGTAGGCGATATAGATAATGATGGAGACCTAGATATTATGATTTCTGGACAAAGTGTAACTTATTTGCCTATTACTAAACTCTATAAAAATAATGGACTAGGGAGCTTCACAGTAGTAAATAATACTCCATTTGATTTTGTAGAGGGTGGTTCGATTGATTTTGCTGATATTGATGGGGATTCAGATTTAGATGTTCTAATGACAGGATCGATAAGGAATCCGGGAGGAGCAAATAACAGAATCACAAAATTATATAAGAATAATGGACAGGGTAATTTTACATTGGTGAATAATACTCCATTCCCCGGCTTAAATTATAGCGATGCCGCTTTTGAGGATATTGATTTTGATGGGGATCAAGATTTAATAATTTCGGGTAGTGCAAATGTTAACCAATACATAACAAATGTCTACCTAAATGATGGCACGGGGAATTACTCACTCCAAATTCCCAATACTCTAAAACCTCTTTGGAATAGTAACCTTGTTTTTGCAGATATTGATAATGATAACAATAATGAATTATTGTTAACCGGATTAGCTAGTAGTCTTAGGGCTTCATTACATTCAATTTTGTATAAAAAAGATAGTGGAGGTCATTTTAATATTTATTGCGATACTTCTTTTTATAAAGTCTATGCTGGATCTTCAATTTTTCTGGATACTGATCAAGATGGAGACCAAGACTTAATAACAGGTGGAGATTTATTGTCTAGTAACGAAATAACAAGTTATTATATCAACGACAGCCTAGGCAACTTTAAACTTGCCAATGGAACACCATTTATGGAGGTCCAGCAAAGTTCAGTGGTCATTTCTGATATTAATGGAGACAATCTTAAAGATGTCATATTATCTGGGAGAGATATCGAGGATAGGGTAAGAAGTAAAATATATACAAATAATGGTGCAGGAAATTTTATTGAAAGTCAATCTACTTTACTTGACTTATGTCTTGGCTCAAACGCAGTCTCAGATGTTGATGGTGATTCAGATAATGACATATTAATATCAGGCATAGATTCAATAGGATCATATTTTACAAAACTGTATTTAAATGATGGCAATGGAGGCTTTACCATGTCAACAAACCAATTAGAAGGATTAATTTCAAGTGCAACCGCATTTGCAGATGTAGATGGAGATTTAGATGAAGATCTTCTAATAACTGGACTTAATATTTCAAGACAAGAGAGGTCTAACTTATATTTAAATGACGGAACAGGACAATTTACACTTGTTTCAGGAACTCCTTTTACTGCTGTGCGAAGCGGTTCAGTTGCGTTTTCCGATATTGATGCTGATAATGATATGGATGTAATTATTAGTGGTTCTTTTATAGGTGGTGGATTCAATAATAAGGATGATAATCGGAGTATTAAGTTATATAAAAATAATGGATTGGGCCAATTTTCTCTTGTTCCCGGAACTCCATTTGACTCAGTACATAGGAGCTCAATTGTATTTGTTGACATTGATTTAGATGGGGATGAAGATTTAGTAATATCTGGAGCCCAAGATATCAATGGCTATAATAGTATTTGTCAAACGTATACCAATGATGGAGTAGGTAATTTTTCACTAAAGCCCAATCCTCAGTTAGTTGGATTTAGTTTAGGTAGCATATCTATTCTAGATTTAAACCTAGACTTATATCCAGATTTGCTTATTACAGGCGAGCATTGGAATGTAGAAAGAAGTACTAGATTGTATATTAACGATCGTTCCGGCAATTTTTCATTAGATAGCGTTAAACATTTTGAGAATAGTACTAGGGGTAAATGTGTAGTCGGCGATTTGGATGATGATGGAGATGTAGATGTTGTAATGACAGGTGCAAATAATTATCGTGATCCTTTTAGTAGGTTTTATAGGAATACATCTTGTATTTCGAATAGTGTTGATACAGTAGAACTTTGTTATCAATATACATGGCTTCAAAACAACAATACTTACTTTCGAAGTGGAATCTACTATGATACATTGCAAAATAGTAATCTCTGCGATTCCTTGGTAATTCTTAAGTTAACGATCAACAAAGAAATACCTATAGATACGATTAGCGCCTGCAACAGGTATTTTTGGAATGGAAGACAGCTGTCTAGTTCAGGTGTGTATTATGATACTACAGCTGCCCCATCTGGATGCGATTCTATAAGTCGACTAGACTTAACCATTAATCATCCTTCCTCTTCTTTTCTGTCACCTATCGTTTGTGATTCATTTATAGCGCCATCTGGATTAATAATAACCCAAAGTGGGACTTATTTAGATACTATTGTTAGTTCGACTGGTTGTGATTCAGTAATTACAATAAATGTAAAGATTAATAACTCCAACCACATTATTGATACTATTACAGAATGCAATGAATATACCTGGTCTCAAAATGGAGTAAGGTATACCACCAGTGGCTTCTATTCCGATAGTTTATTAAATAAATATTTGTGTGATTCTATTATAAGCTTAGACTTAACTATAAAAAACAACACCGACTCCACTTTTTATATTAATGCTTGTAATTCATATATCACTCCATCAGGAAAAAGGGTTGAATCCACAGGAACTTATTTAGACACCATTATTAATTCAGTAGGCTGTGATTCTTTAATAACAATAAACCTCCAAGTAAATAACTCCGATTCCTTTATTGATACCGTTGAAGCTTGTAATGAATATACTTGGGCTCAAAATGGAGTAACGTATAGTTCTAGTGGGTTTTATTCTGATTCATTACTTAATAGATATATGTGTGATTCTATTGTGAGTCTAGATTTAACTCTTAATCAATCACCGAGATCTAATAACACTATAACTTCTTGTGAAGCATATACATGGCGACGGAATGGGTTGACCTATACGATGAGTGGGATATATAGTGATACTGTTCCCAGTCAGCAGAAGTGTGATTCAATCGTCTCTATCAACTTAACTATCGACCCTATAAATACTAGTATTACTCAAAATAATTTTACTTTAATTTCAAACGATACCAATAGCACTTATCAATGGCTAGATTGTAATGATAATTATAGTCCATTATTAGATGAAACAAATCAGATTTTCTCAGCTAGTACACGAGGATTATTTGCAGTTGAAATAAGTAAACTTCAATGTATCGATACCTCATTTTGCATTCCTGTTCCTGAGATAAATTTTCAAGAAAGAAATTGTATAGTTGTCTTTCCAAATCCAACTATGGGAGAAATTGCCATAATGATTAATCCAATTTCCTTTAACCCTGATGAAAACGTATCCATATATAACTTCACAGGGGAGGTAATTTTGGAAGTGAAACCAAAATCTAGTTATCAAGTGTTAGATTTAAAACAATTTTCAAGCGGTGTTTATATTGTAAAATATAAGGGTTGTAAAGAGCGGATTGTGTTGAATAAGTAATTTTAAAACGGACTAAATAGTTTGAGCTTTTCAAACGAAAATAGTATGTTATCCCGTTAGCGCGGACTTGCAGTCCGTGAAAATAAGCCTGACAGAACTGAGGACTGTAAGTCCGTAGAAAGAGTAATTTAAATATTCAATATCTTCGCTGCATGCAAAAAAAGTATCATTATTTCATTATTGGAGTTATATTAACTGTTAGCCAATCACTAATTGGTCAAGAGAATTTTAGCAATCAGAGCATATCAATTGAGCCTATTCCGTTTAGTTTAACGAGTCACAATAACATCTCCATTCAGGCAGTTTTTGGGAGCGAAGACACCATTAATTTGATGTTTCATTTAGCAGCCAATTCAGTATCACTTACTAAAAAAGCCATAGAAAAAATGAAGAGTATTTATTGGGATACAGCAAGTGATGTTGGCAGTTGGGGCGGCAGATCTACATCTCGATACAGTGAAAGTAATACGATCAAAATTGGCAACTTACTTTGGGATAGCGTGTCTGTTTGGGAAGATGAAAATTCAGGTCCTACTACAGGAGGTAAATTTGGTCCTCATTTATTTGAAGGGTATGCCGTAGAAATTGATTTTGAAAAAAGTCTAATCAACTTACATGAATCATTGCCTAACTTAACTAATGGGTATTCAAAAATTCCTATGGTGAATGGAAGAAGTGGTTTCTTCATTCAAGGAACGAGCACAATAGATGATGTAGATTATCAAAATGAATTTTTAATTCATACCGGATATGGCGGAGGAATTTTGTTTGATGATAAATTCGCAGAAGAAAGTAACATAGGAGAACGTATAGAAATTATAGATGTAAAAGAGCTAAAGGATTCTTTTGGAAATACGATAAAAGTTAATAAAGGAACTTTACCAAAATTCTCGATTGGGAATTTAGAATTAACGGATGTTCCTGTTGGTTTTTTTCAAGGAAAAATAGGCCAACAACAAATAAGTATAATAGGAGCTGACTTACTGAAAAGGTTTAATATTATAATAGATTCTGATAGAGAATTCATCTACCTAAAACCTAATCAGCTTATAAATATGGCTTACACTCCATTTTAAAATAGAATACTTTTTTGGAGAATAGCATCCTTATATCGAACTTACACACTTACGAAGAGATTTATACAATACATGGAAAATATACTTTTTGATTTCATTTCAAAATACATTTCACTTTCAAAAGAAGAAGAGGCAACTTTAATTTCTCTTGATATTTTTCGCACAGTAAAAAAAGGAACAATTTTACTTGAACAAGGAAAGTACTCTGTGAATGGTTATTTTGTATTAAAAGGTTGTATTAGAAGTTATTATATAAAAGATGGTGAAGAGAAAACGACCAATTTCTATACAGAATTAGAAGGAGTTACTCCCTCATGTGTAATCAATAAGCAACCTTCTGAATATTCTATTTCGTGTACAGAAGATTCTATTCTCACCGTCTCGAATCCTGATATGGAAATGGAGATATTTGAAAAATTTCCAAAATTTGAAACACTTTGTAGAGTCCTTTCAGAAGAGTTGTTATCTAAACAACAAGTGAGTTTTGATGATTTTAAAACTTCGTCTCCGGAGCAACGGTACTTAAATTTAGTGCAAAACAGACCTGACCTTATTCAAAGAGTGCCACAACACCAATTGGCAAGCTATATAGGCATGAAACCTCAATCTCTTAGTAGGCTAAAAGCAAGAATTCTTGAAAAGGAGAAAAGTTAGAGTGTACTTCTTAACTTAAGTGAACGATTCTTGGCTATCCGCCTTTTTATTTTTGTATGCTAAACAATAAATAGAAGGTATGCGAAGTAAAGTTTTAGCGCTTGGATTAGTTTTATTACTAACTAGCAAATTACAATTGAATGCCCAATACATGAATCAAGATAGCACTTACAAAAAGTGTCTTTTAGGCAGTACATTCTTTGTATTAGGGAATTTATCAAAAACGAATAAGCCCGATTTTGTTCAACTTAATTTAGGCTATCGCATTACGGGTAAAGATGTGATATCTGTAGAATTGAAAACTTGGAAATATGCTTGGCCACTCGGTATTCCTTTTACTAGCAGCTCATTTGAAGCCACTGAAACCAAATTTCCTGGATACATCAGAGAGGTTGGTTTTGCTCTTGCTTATCAGCGATTTTGGTGGAAAGGGTTATACACGGGAGTTCATGTTATGAACGCTTGGCAAACATTTGTGGATGACAACGACAAGACAATAGGAAAAGGATTTCAACTGTTTAATACCTATCGTTTGGGATATCATGTGAAGCTATTTAAGGACCGATTTTTCATTGAGCCTTCGTTGGCTATTACGCATCGTCCATTACAAACTAAAATGCCTGCTTCTTTTAAAGAATTAGACGACAATTGGCCTAAATTCTTATATGGTGAACCCGGGCTTCACTTTGGATATAATTTTTGATATTTTTAGAAATGCTTTATAAATTTTAAATTGAACATATTTTTATTCTATCAATAGGAACACACTTCTTAGACTTTAACAATGCACAAAATAATTTTCACCTCTATATTATCTCTCTTATTTATAGCATGTCAAACTCCTTTAAAACAAGAAAAAGAGCAAACTATTGAACCGTTTGATCAACTTATCCAACTGATGGATCAATATGCTGTAAAGACGCTAGAAAATGGCAATGTAAATTCTTTGGCATTAGCGATATACAAAGACGGAAAAGTTTACCACAACTACTATGGTGAAATTGACCCAGGAGCAAATAACAAACCTAATGATAGCACTGTTTATGAGTTGGCTTCCATCTCTAAAGTATTTACTGGCTCATTGGTTGCGCAAGCTGTTTTAGAAGGGAAATTATCGTTATCGGATAAGATTCAGGATTATATTGGCCAATCTTACACTAATTTAGCATTTGAAGGACAGTCTATTACCATAAAACATTTACTTACACATACGTTAGGATTTAAAGATAGAACGCCTAAAGGACTCTCTGAAGTTCACAACAAAATCTCAGAAGGTTATTATGAGAATAATCCTTTTGAATATGATTTCTCTGATTTGTTGATAGAGCTAAAAACAATGAAATTAGATAAAAAGCCTGGGACATTTTTTGAGTATAATTCCATTGGGCCTGAACTATTGGCTTATGTATTAGAACTAGTTCACGAAAGACCCTATAAAGATTTATTGAACGACTTCTTGAATGAGCGAGGAATGAATCATACCTCATTATTGGATTTTGAGAATCATAAAAATAATTTTGCATACGGTTATAACGAAACTGGAAAAAGGGTTCCTTTTCATAAAAACCCATTGATTGGCGGTGGTGGCGGCATGCTTTCTACTTTACCCGATTTAATCGAATTTATGAAGTTTCAGATCGAGAGCGACCATCCAATAATTAAGGAATCAACTAAGGAGTTATTTAGAAGTGATGACGATGATGTGATGGGCTATTTGTGGCAAAACATGGGCGTTGGTGAAGAGGAAGGGTTTTACTATTCTAAAACCGGCACTTCCATGGGTACACAAAGTGGAATTTTAATTTGCCCTGATTCTAAATATGGATTAGTACTTATATCTAATACTACCTCTGAAGATGCGATTGATGATTGGATGACTCTATTTTTTAGCAAGATGGAAGTAGATTTAATCAAATACCCAAAGCTAAATTTAGTGAGTATTCTAAAGCCCGACTTTATTGGAAATACAGCCAAAGGTATTCAACAATTCAATGAATTAAGAACAGATACAACAAGGTATTTCTATTCTGACAACGAATTAAATAACCTCGGCTATGAATTGCTTTATGAAATGAAAGACGAAAAGAAAGCCATTCAAATATTCAAATTGGCAACAGAAATATATCCTGAAAATGCCAATTTATTTGATAGTATGGGAGAAGCCTATTTTGAAGCTGATGATTACAAAAATGCGTTGATTAATTATAAAAAATCAATTGGTTTGGATTCCAATAATTCCAATGCAAGAAAATGCATTTTAGAATTAGAGCAATTTTTAATCAATGGTAACCTTTAATTTAAGACTTGCGGATTTATGGTGCAAGACTGCGCGAATGGGTAATTCAACAATTACAGAAGTAGAGACAATATTAACAGCGCCTCAATATTTTGAACACTCTTTTCAAAGTAGTTCAGGTCGTATTTTTTATATGCCTGTTACGGTATATCATAATTATTAATAATATGAAGAAAAGAAATTACCTTTTTGTAGTAATGATGCTTATACATACAGTATGCGTTTCTCAAGAGAATTTAGAAAAAGACTCCCTCATTAAAGAATTCTCACCAAGCAATATTTCTAAAAAGGTTGGTGAAATTACTATGCTTGATGATTCTAAAGACTTAGTAGGAACAACATCTATTTATAACGAGGATATCCTAAGGTATAGGTATTATTATGAATATAAGAGAAAATGTCTAATTGGAAGAAAATGGATTATAAGAGAAGGGATAAGCTTTGAATATTATGACAATGGGCAGCTTTTTAAATTAGGAGCGTATTACAAGGGGAAGAAAATCGGACTTTGGCAGTATTTTACAAAAGATGGAAGATTAGAATCTGAATATTTGTATGATAGAAAAGGCAATCAAATTAATTTCGTGATCTATTATGATGTAGAAACAAGAAGGAAAGATTTACTCAAGGAGATAGAGGAGAATAAAAAAAAAGAGAAAAACTAAAATGCCGTTAGCGCGGACTTGCAGTCCGTGAAATTAGCGTGACAGTAGAGAGGACTTTAAGTCCGTCGAAACAGTAATTTTAATATTTATTATTTTGGCTGTATGTCAACCAAGTATAAAGTGTTTTTGTAATTTATGTCGCTAATTAAAGTTATATCAAGGACTACAAGTCCGCGTTAACAAGTATTCGAAATGCACATCATAGACTTTTGGACATGCTATGTTTATTATTCAAGTATCGATTTATGAATAAATTTCTGATAATTTTTATTATCACTTTATGCATGTTCGCATGTAATGAAACTTCCATTAATGATGTGAATAAAGGGAATGACCCTCAGAAAGATATTAATCAATTGGATACTTTAAAAGCTAAGTTGAGTTATTTCCTTGATACACCTTTAAAAGATTCTTTAATTGCTTATTGTGCTTATGTGGAGAGAGAAGTCAGAATATCAAAGTCAAGCTTACTATTTAATGTGACTTTCTCAAAAGAGAATGATGACACCCTTGTTTCATATTTGGCTAGTAAATACATGGTAAATATAATGGATTCGAATATTAATATAAAGAGTGTTTTTAAGGAAGATTCTATTTTATTTATAATTCGAGATGAAACTCCTCGACTTGGGAGTAACCATTATAAAGTGAAAAATGACATGAAATTGTTAAATCCTTATGAGTTATCTGGAGAAGGAGATTTGGTTCATGATTTATCTCCTCCATTACCTTGGACTTTTAGAATGAAAAATAATCAGCTAATAAAAGAAGAGTAACCGTTAGCGCTGACTTGCAGGTCGTTAGCTCGGACTTGCAGTCCGTGAAATTAGCGTGACAGAACAGAGGACTTTAAGTCCGTCGAAAGAGTAATTTAAATATTTATTATTTTGGCTGTATGTCAACCGAGAACAAAGTGTTTTTTGTAATTTGTCTCGAATTAAAAATTACATCACTGACGGACTTCAAGCCCGCATCGACGAGTATTAAACAAAATATAAGTCTTAAGGTTATGGGACTAGATCGGTTAACAAATCAGTTATTAAATATAGACAGATGAGTCTTTTTTTATGCTGATTATTGGTGTGTTTGGCGTATTGATTATTCATAATACTAAAAGAAAATATGACGATCTGGATTCAAATGACAAATGGAGGTAACATGTTGAATTATTTTCGAGTTGGTTAGCCATTTTTTTAGATTTACTTTCTAATTAAAATCTCTTTTAGAATTTGTATTTTACAAACAAAATTAAAAAATGATATTAAAGTATATTTTTGTAGTCATATTTTTCTTATTCATGAACTATCTCTTTGCACAAGTGGAAAGTAACTTACCACCCATGCCAGATGTTGAATTAAATCAACCGGATGTATTACCTCAATTTCCTGGAGGAGATAGCTTAATGTATTTGTTTATTCAAGAAAACAGCCCCTATAAAGTATTTTCTAAAGCTGAAATGAAAAAGGCTAATAGTTTGACATTTTGTAGTTTTTTGGTCAATGAAGATGGGAAGATTTCAAATATTCAAATTCTTAAAAGTTCAAACGAAGAACATAAGAATATAGTTCTCGAAGTAGTTCAAAATATGCCGAAATGGAATCCAGCGAAGAAAGATGGGGAGAATATATCAAAGCAGATAGCAATTGTTGTAGGGCTTGGTAAAAAGATAGAGAAAGAATAAGTGTTTTACTAATAATCCGTCAGCGAGGACTTGCAGTCCGTGAAAAGTAAGCCTGAAAGAACAGCGGACTCAAAGTTTGCTGAAAGTTGATTAAAATATTCGCTATTTTAGTTCAATATCAACCAAATATAAAGTGTTTTTGTAATTTGAGTCTCGAATTAAAATTGCATCACGGACTGTAAGTTCATGATAAAAAAGGGTCTAATTAAGGAATTAAAAGTAAAGTGATGAGAAATAAATTGTGGTTAATGATTCCCTTTTTTTTGTCTTTTTTCCAAATTCAAGGACAAACTTGTCGGCATGATTTTTTGGGAAAATGGACGCTAGTTTCAATGGGTTCGACACAATTTAAAGATAATGGGTCATATATGTTGCTAAGTGAATCAGGTTTAGTAGAGATAGTAAATTTCGGGAAGGAAGGTGATTTAATTCAAGAAATCACAGGGGAATGGGAATTAAAAAAATGTTACCTAACCATTAATACTTCTGAAGGTATAATCATTATTGGGAATATTAAAGAGGCTAATGAAAATTATTTAATAGTTGAGACTCGGGAAGGAAAACGTGGACCTAAATATCTAAATAAGTTTGAAAGATTCCATGGAATGTAGAAGCCGTTAACGCAGATTTACAGCCCCTGCGATGACTTACAAACAACTCTTATCGAGCTCAAAACAACTTTATTTAAGAAACTGCCCGACTTTGGCAGTCTTTCTTCAACCATATAACGTAAATAAGTTCAGGGTAAAATAGGCCTTTATTTTTTGTCGATTCTTGACAAGAGTAGCTATTTACAATACTTTTACACCTCCTTTTTTAAACTACCAAAAGAATGTATCTTTAAATTCATGAAGCAACTTCCCTTTTGCCTTATAGTTCTACTTTTTGTTTGCAGATTATCTGTTGGTTATGCTCAAACTGATTCGTTTATAGAAGTAAGTAAAATTGAATCTTCTGAACATTTAGCGCCAAATGGCTTTATAATACCTGATCCGGATCATTCATATACCCTCACTAAGTTTTTGTCTGATGACAGCATAATGAGCAATGGTTTTGTTCCTAGTAATTCTACACCGTATTTGGATTTTACTAGGTCTACTTTTTGGATGCAGTTGAATGCACAGAATAGCTCTGAAACCATACAAAATTTTTACGTCGAACTTGCTCGACCATTGACAAACGTTGTGAATCTATATGTTTTAGATGAATCAGATAAAATTGTTGAAATATTTGAAACTGGCGATGATTTTACATTTTGTACTCGTCCATATCAAGATCGAAAATTTATTTTTCCGGTGACTTTTCCTCCTAATAGTAAACGAAAGTTGATTGTTCAAGCGCGTAGCGATGGGGAGATATTAAAATTGCCAATAAAATTCTGGAGAATCGATTCTTTTACTCAATTCTCCATTCAAGAGAACTTCTTTTTAGGATTGTATTACGGATTATTTCTCTTGGTTTTTATTCTTTTTACCTTTTTCGGAATTGCCTTAAAAGAGCGGATATACTTCTATTTTGTGAGTTACGTATTTCTGCTTGGACTTTTTCAGTTTTCACTAGATGGATTTGCATTTCAATATTTGTGGCCAGGACTTCCATGGCTTGGGAATCATGCCATTCTTATTTTTGCTGCTTTGTCTTTGATATCAATGCTTTTCTATGTTAGAGATTACTTAGGAGAATTTAAACATCACAAAAGATACTTCAACGGATATAATGTTTTTATTTTATTAACCGCCACCTGTCTTTTGTTAAGCCTAACATCTGGAGCCGTATATGCAGCTATTTTTCCAATATTAAATGGACTCTCGTTTATTGTGGTTATATACTTCCTCTTCGGATTGTATTACAAATCTAAGGAAGGAAATAAACCTGAAATTGCGGTAGCGATTGCATTTGTTTCTTTAAGCATAGGAGCTATTGTGTTTATTACTTCCAATGTTAACGTAATAAATAGTGAATTTTTGGCCACTAATGCTTTAAAAATCAGTTCAGCAATTGAACTAACTTTTCTTTCGTTAGCGATGGCAGGTAGGTACAGAAAAACTCAAGATGAAAAGGTTGCTGCACAAGAAGAGGCTTTTAAAGCTTTGGAAGAAGTTAATGAGTTAAAGAATAAGCAAACAGAAGAGTTAGAGACGCAGGTAAAGGAACGTACACAAGAAATTCGGGAAAAGAACGATGTGCTTTCTGCTCAGAATGAAGAAATATTGCACAGTATAGTTTATGCTAAACGATTGCAAAATGCAACATTGCCTTCTGAAAAGGTAATGATTCAGTTGTTTAAAGACAGTTCAGTGTTATATCGCCCCAAGGATATTGTGTCAGGTGATTTTTATTGGATAGAAGAAGTAGACGATTTAGTGTTTTTTGCAGTGGCCGATTGTACAGGTCATGGGGTTCCTGGAGCCATGTTGAGTGTTTTTGGCAATAATGCCTTAAATAGATGCATCAATGAATACAAATTGAAAGAGCCAGGTAAAATATTAGATACGTTGACTGAATTAGTAGAGTTGTCTTTAACTAAAAATAACTCTGAGGTAAGCGATGGAATGGATATTTCACTATGTGTTTGGGATAAAGGTAAAAAGCTAAGTTATGCAGGTGCTAACAATCCAATATACCTTATTCGAAATGGAGAATTGATAGAAACCAAAGCTGATAAACAACCTATAGGGAAGTATATTACGCGAAAATTGTACACTACTCATGAATTTGAGTTGCAAGAAGGTGATTCTGTGTATTTATTTTCTGATGGTTATGCCGATCAGTTTGGTGGGCCAAAAGGGAAGAAGTTAAAATATAGCGCATTTAAGAATTATTTGATGGAGCTAAACGATATGCCTTCAGCTGAAATTGGAACAGAGTTGGGTCGACGATTTGATATTTGGAAAGAAGGCGTGGAGCAAATAGATGATGTTTGCTTGATGAATGTGAAGTTCTAAATTTGCCTTTTTTTAAGGTTCTGTAATTGCCGTACAAACAAAAGATTAACCATTGCTGTGTTTCTCCTTTTTTTATCACTTTCTTTTTTTATATTAGCACTTTCATATCTATCAACCAATTCTAATACCATGAAAATCAGAAATTACTTTTCACTATTCGCAATGACATTAACATTGCTTTTCGCTACCTCTTGTGGTGATAATGCCGATAAAACCACCACAGAAATAAAACAAGCCTACGAAACCATAGAAAATGATCCGACGAATACTCGTATCTATACATTGGAAAATGGGTTGAAGGTTTATTTATCTGTTAATGAGGAAGCCCCTCGAGTGCAAACTTCTATTGCTGTAAGAGCAGGTAGTAAAAATGACCCAGCTTCGGCAACAGGTTTGGCGCATTATTTAGAGCATATGTTGTTTAAAGGAACCGACATGTACGGAACTTCTAATTTCTCTCAAGAAGGCCCATTATTGGATCAAATTGACAGTTTGTATGAAGTATATAGAAATACAACTGATGATGTGGCAAGAACTGCTTTGTATGCTCAAATAGATAGTGTGTCTCAAGTAGCATCTACTTTTGCCATCGCAAATGAGTACGACAAAATGGTTTCTGAAATGGGTGCTAAAGGAACAAACGCTTATACTTCTTTTGAGCAAACGGTATACATCAATGACATTCCAACGAATCAAATTGACAAATGGTTATCACTTGAAGCTGAACGATTCAGAAGTCCACAATTGCGATTGTTTCACACTGAATTAGAAGCAGTTTACGAAGAAAAAAACAGAAGCTTAGACAGTGATTTTAGTAAAGCTTTTACGGCATTGTTTGACGGATTATATCCGACCCATCAGTATGGTCAGCAAACGACTATTGGTACAATTGATCATTTGAAAAATCCTTCATTAACTGAGATAAAAAAATACTTCAATACCTACTACGTGCCTAATAATATGGCGATTTGTATGTCTGGAGATTTTGATCCTGATGCAGTTTTTGAGCAAATCAAAGCCAAGTTTGGCGGCATGGAATCTAAGGTAGTTCCAACGTTTGAAGTAACCAAAGAAGCTCCTATGACTTCCGTAGTAGTGAAAGAAGAAGTAGGTCCAGATGCTGAGTTTTTATATATGGGTTATAGATTTGATGGAGTTGGAAGTAAGGCTTCAGAATTGATTCAATTGTGCGACATGATATTGGCCAACCGAACTGCTGGATTAATCGATTTGAATTTAAATCAACAACAGAAAGTTTTGGAAGCTAGTTCATTCACTTACATTTTGACGGATTATTCTTCTCACATTTTAAATGGTACAGCTAAACAAGGTCAATCACTTGAAGAGGTAAAAGACCTTTTGTTGTCACAAATGGATAGTTTAAAAGCTGGTGCTTTCCCAGATTGGTTGTTAGAGGCTTGTATCAACGATTTGAAAATTGGTCGGATTAGACAATTGGATGAAAATTGGGGTAGAACCAGTATGATGGTAGATGCTTTTATTCAAAAAAGAGATTGGAAAGATCAGGTTGGTGATATCGAAGTATTGAAAAAATACACCAAAGAAGATGTGATGGCTTTTGCTAAAGAAAACTACAACAACAATTATGTGGTAGTTTATAAAAGAACGGGAAAAGATGAATCAACGAAAGAGGTAGTTAAGCCTAAGATTACTCCAGTTCAGGTAAACAGAGATGATGCTTCTCCATTTTTGAAAGAAATTACAGCAATGAAATTTGATGATATCCAACCAAGATTTTTAGATTTTGATAAGGACATTAATCAAGCTAAAATGGACAATGGAATTGAGATCCGTTCTGTAAAGAATGATAATAACGATTTGTTTGACTTGTATTATGTGTTCGATATGGGAAAAAATAACAACGTTAAAATTGATTTAGCCTTGGATTATTTACCTTTCTTAGGAACCACTAAATACTCTCCATCCGAGATTCAACAAGAATTTTATAAAATTGGTTGCAACTTTAATGCGTTTGCCTCTGATGAGAAGGTTTACGTTTCACTTTCAGGTTTGACTGAAAATTTTGAAGCAGGAGTTCAATTGTTTGAGCACTTATTGGCAGATGCACAACCTGAAGCTGAACCTTTGAAAAATATGATCGCAGATATTTTAAAGAACAGAGCAGATGATAAATTGTCCAAAGGAAAAATCTTGTTTAGTGGGTTATCAGCTTATGGGCAATATGGCGCCAATTCTCCTTTCAAGAACATCTTGTCTGAAAAGGAATTGAACGCATTAACTCCGGCTGAATTGACTGATATCATTCATGGGTTAAATAGCTTTCAGCACAGAGTTTTGTATTACGGACCAATGACTCAAGAAGAGTTAGTGGCTTCAGTTAAAAAGAATCATAAAGTTCCTGCAACTCTACAAGCAATTCCTGCAAGTAAAAACTTTGTGGAGCAAAACAACGACAAAACACAGGTGTATGTGGTGGATTATGACATGAAGCAAGCGGAAATTATGATGCTTTCTAAGAAAGAATTATACAATCCGAAAACGGTTGCTGCAGCTGCCATTTACAATGAATATTTCGGTGGCGGAATGGGTTCTATTGTTTTTCAAGAAATGCGTGAATCTAAAGCGTTGGCTTATTCTGTTTACTCTGTTTATCGTTCGCCGAGCGATTCTGCTAAAGCGCATTACGTAATGGCTTATATCGGAACACAAGCTGATAAATTAAAAGAAGCAATGGCAGGAATGACAGATTTGTTGAACAATATGCCTGAGTCTGAAAAGAGTTTTGAGTTGGCGAAGAAAGCTGCTTTAGAGAAGATCAGAACGGAGCGAATTACTAAATTCTCTAAATTGTGGAATTTCGAAACGGCACAGAAACGAGGGTTGGATTATGACATCCGAAAAGATGTGTACGATGCTATTCCAAACATGACAATGGCTGATTTAAAGGCTTTCCATGAGCAATACATCAAGGACAGTAAATACAACATCATGGTGATTGGAAAGAAAAGTGGATTAAACATTAAGGAATTAGAAACATATGGCCCAGTGACTTATTTGACATTGGAGCAAGTGTTCGGATATTAATCAAAGTTTTAATGATCAATGAAAAAGCCGAGCATATGCTCGGCTTTTTTTGTTTAGTTACAAGGGGCGTTTGTCCCATTGATAATTATATCATATTCACTTTGTGTTAAATATTGTGGAGAGTATGTGCCCCCTTCTTTTGTGAGTGCTTTCTCAAAGCTTCTCAAGTGGTTATTTGATCCACATTCTAAGAGTTGAAAAACATCAATGACGTTTTGGTTAATTGTTTGTGAAATACGTTCTCTCAAATCCACAATGTCTAAATCTTCAATTGTAGCTCCAATAGTCAGAGCATTTATTTTGCTTTGAACGCCATCAGTTATGAATTGGTTATAAAACTGCTGAAGAGTAGTGTCTTGAAAAACTCCCATTGATTCAATATGGTATGGAATGTCATAACTCTTTAATAACCCTTCTATCGAGTTCATGTGATCTTGTTCACTGTATTTAATATTTGAAAATTGGTTAATCGACCAAACACTATCCAAATAGAAGTAGGTATCTCTAGCAAGTTTTTCTTCCTCCAGCATAAACAATAAGGCGGATTTATCCTGATCATTTATTAATTCTCCTGTTATTGGATTATTCGGTGTAAGTTCATTTGTATTTTCATCATCATCAGAACAGCTGGTGATTGTTCCTATTCCTAGAATTAATACTGCAATCCATCCAAATTTTTTATAAGTTGACTTTTTCATTTTAATTGAGTTTTAAGTTATACCCTAAAATTAAGTGGTATAGAATGCTACTACAGCTACTTTTGTTACAAACAGGGATAAATACGTTGATTCCCGTATTGAAATCGACTTATTAATCTCACAACTTTGAAATGAACTTAAATTTTAATTATGAAAAGTGTTTTTAGAAGATTTATTATGTTAACCCTGATTGGCGGAGCTGTTGCATTTGTTGGCTGTAAAGATGATGAGGAAGAGGAAGTAAAACCAACAATACCTGTCTCTGCATGTGCCACAGGTAATTTTTGCATGATATATGATGGTGTTCAAAAATCAGGAAATGCCACTTTTAAAGCCTTAGCAAATGGAAGGAATCGAATTTATTGGGAAAGTGGAAGTGCAGGTACGTTTGAGCAAGTTGAGCTTGATATTTATGGCAGTGCAGTTGGAGATTACACAATCGATACAACAGGTGCAGTTGGTACTGCAAATATTGAATATTATTCAGCTAGTTCTGGTGTTGGTGAAGCGGTTTCAGGTAAGGTCACAATTACATCATTTGATCCTGCCGGCACAGGCGTAACTGGAACGTTTAATGGAACAACCGATAATGGAAAGTTGATAACTGATGGAAAATTTTCGAATATAAAGTAAATGTGATTTTCTTTATTAGATAGATCTAAAAGGAGCTTCAGTTTGAGGCTCCTTTTTTTTTATGAAAAAGTTTACCTTTGTCAACTATGAGAATTTTTTTAAGACTTTTCAGTTTAGTTTTATTGTTCATCAGTGTTGGTTGTAATGCGCAATCCAACCAAAAACTGATAGTAAATCAGCAATCTGTAGATATCAAGCAATACCCCATTTATCATGATTTAGTGGCGAGTGATAGTCAATTTGAATACTTGAATAATCTGGAGATAAAAGAATTAACCTACTTGAGTGATGGATTGAAAGTGAAAGCCTTCGTAATTCAACCAAAGGATGGAGGAGCTTATCCTTGCATCATTTATAATCGAGGAGGAAATAGAGAGTTTGGCGCTTGGAATCCGAGTGGGGTTATTCGGTTTTTAGGTCCCATAGCCAATCAAGGGTTTGTAGTTATTGCTAGTCAGTATAGAGGCAATGGCGGTGGCGAAGGACAAGAAGAGTTTGGCGGGAAAGAGGTAAATGACGTCATTATTTTACCGAATGTTTTGGGTGAATTAGAAAAAGCAGACACAACACGAATCGGAATGTATGGCTGGAGTAGAGGTGGGATGATGACTTATTTGGCTTTAGCAAAAATGAACAATATAAAAGCCGCTGTTGTGGGTGGTGGGGTTACAGATCATTTTGATTTATTGAAGGATAGACCATCAATGGAAGAAAGTGTTTACGCTGAATTAATTCCAAAATTTAACAAACGAAAAGACGAAGAATTGACCAAGCGCTCGGTCGTTTTCTGGGCGGATCAATTGCCAAAAAATACGCCTTTATTATTGATGCATGGCGGATCAGATTGGAGAGTAAAGTCTTCCCAAAGTTTAAAGCTCGCATTAAAATTAGATGAATTTAGAGTGCCTTATCGCCTCATTGTCTACGAAGGTGATGATCACGGAATATCTAATCACCAAAAAGAGGTCAACCAAGAAGCGATGAACTGGTTTAATCGCTTTGTAATGAATGGTGAACTATTACCTAAAACCGAATTGTATGGCAAATAATTTTAGCAATTTCCTTTAAATCGTTCAAAAGTGGCGAGGTCTAGTGCTTCTCTATGATCTGGATGAGAAATTGAAATCAACGCTTTTGCGCGTTGTTTTAAGTTCAGGCCAAATAAGTCTACTACACCGTATTCGGTAGCGATATAATGAACGTGAGCACGTGTAGTGGTAACACCAGCACCTTCCTTCAGGAATGGAACAATCTTACTCACTCCATTTTTTGTAATGGACGGTAACGCAATGATTGCTTTTCCGCCTTCAGAAAGAGAAGCACCACGAATAAAGTCCATTTGCCCACCTACGCCTGAGTATTGTTGTTGTCCGATGGTATCTGCGCAAATCTGACCAGTCAAATCAATTTCTATTGCCGAATTGATGGCTGTCACTTTCGGATTTAATCGGATTAAACCAGTGTTGTTGGTATAAGAAGCTTCTTTCATGTGAACTGAAGGATTGTCGTCCATAAAATCATACAATTCTTGCATTCCCATGGCGAAACAACTGACAATTTTGCCTGGTTTTATTTTTTTATACTTCCCATTGATTACTCCGGAATTTACCAAGGGCAGAATTCCATCAGAAAACATTTCAGTGTGAATTCCCAAATCTTTGTGATTGGTTAAGTTCGCCAATACAACATTTGGGATACCACCGATTCCCATTTGTAAGGTAGCACCATCTTCCACCAATGTAGCGACATGTTTTCCAATTTGTTCTTCTATTTCAGTTGGTATTTTGGGGATAGACTGATGTATAGGAGAGTCGATTTCCACGGCATGGTTGATCTGACTGATGTGAATAATTCCATCGCCATGAGTCCGAGGTACGTTTTGGTTGATTTGTGCGATGACTGTTTTAGCAGATTCTATTGCGGCCAATGTAACGTCTACCGAGGTTCCTAGCGAGCAATATCCATGTTTGTCGGGTGGAGAAACTTGAATCAAAGCCACATCAATTGGCAACTTATTTCTTTTAAATAATAAGTGGACTTCACTCAAGAAAATCGGAATATAACCGCCAAACCCTTCATTGATACAGTTTCGAACATTACCACCAACAAAAAAACTGTTAGTTGTAAATGATTCTCTGTATGGGTTTTGTGAGTAAAGTGCCTCTCCTTCAGTATGTAAATGGACGATTTCCACATTCGTTAACCGCTTGTAATCTTCACACATCGGCGCTATTAATACATTGGGTGTCATTGCGGCTCCCTGAATAAAAACACGTTGGTTGGATTTTATATGTTGAATAGCTTCTGTTGCTGAAAGAATCATGGTTTCAAAGTTTTGGCAAAGGTATCGGCATCAGGAGAACATTTCAATGATAACCATCAGTTTATTTTAAACTAAATTTTAGAGTAAATTATTTTTATTAACTTTATAGAAATGAGAAAATTATACCTACTCTTACTTGTTTTGTATTCATTTACCATAAAATCTCAATTGGTAGAAGGAAACATTATGTTTGTTGGGTATAATGCAGATGGAAGCGATGGATTTGCAATTGTTCCTTTGGTCAATATTCCTGCTAGCTCTACAATTTATTTTTCAGATAACGAATGGAATGGTTCAGATATTGGTTCAGGAGGTGCATTTATAAATACCACTGAAGGAGAAATGACATGGTCTTCTGGTGGTAGTATAATTACAGCTGGAACAGTGGTTATTTTTAATGAAACTGGAAGTGGTAGTAATCCCGGATATGGAAGTACGGTAGGATCCATCGCCGGAAATATAAATTTGAATGCTGATAATGAAGTGTTATATGCCTATTTAGGAAGTAATGATGTGACACCAACTAAATTTTTATCGGCCATTGCCAACTCTGGATTCAGTGCTGGAAACGGAACTCTTACAGGAACTGGGTTAATTAGTGGAACTTCTGCAATTTCTATTAGTACTGATGCGGATGTGATGATTTATAATGGGTCAACGGTATGTAATGCCACCCCTGCAGCTTGTGCAGCCCAAATTGCAGTTGCTGCAGATTGGATAACTGATGATGGTTCCGGCGATCAATCTAACGATGCCAATGCTCCAGATTTTCCTTCTGATTTGCCGCCATCATTTTCTGGTTCAGCTTTGCCAATTGAATTGCTTTCATTTGAGGTTACTAAAACACCAGATAATTTTGTACTGATTGAGTGGGTTACTCTTTCAGAGATCAACAATGATTTTTTTACCATCGAAAAGTCTGTGAATAATATGGATTGGCAAATTGTTGGTGTTGTAGAAGGTGCTGGGAATTCGGTAGTGAAAATGAATTATAATTTTATCGACATCCCTCCTCAATCGAAGACTGTTTATTATCGCTTGAAACAAACAGATTATGATGGAAAATATTCTTATTCACCCACCGAGGCTCTTAATTTTAGTGATAATACGCTGAGCGTAGTTTATCCAAACCCAACTTATGGGATTCTATATTTTGACGAAAATATTGAGCTAAATCAACCAATTGGATTGTTTTCAAGTTCTGGTGTAGATTATATTAGTAGCGTTCATATTCGCAACGGAACTTTAATAAAAACGATAGACTTAAGTCGGATACCTAACGGCATTTATTTTTTACAACTAGGAACAACAATTCATCGAATAATTAAGCAGTAGTTCCCTCTTTCTCATCAGACTCTTTTGCTCGTTTAACAAACAACTTTGATCGCTGTTTTTTATAAATAGGAGTAAAAATAGCAATTGCAGAATATACTATTCCTGCAGTATGAGATTGATACCCGCCAAATAAAAGCACAATAGAGATAGAAAGCATACTAGTTCCCATCACAAAAAGGTAGCAATGCATGAATGTTTTTGTTTCGTACACTTCCAATTCATTCAACTGTAGTTCTTCTTTCTTTTTTAACGCATTTCGATAGAAAGCATAAAATATAAAATAGATGCAGAAAATGCCGATTCCAAAACGAATCATTAAATCTGCCCATTGTTCCGGGTTCATATTTGAAAGAGATAGCTCATTCATTTTTAGTGTTAACGCTTCTGATGTATCACCCAAAAACATTTTAATTCTCAGATAAATAAGCGTCCCAATAAATGAAAAGAGGTATTTTAGTGGATAGATGTAGTAGAGTAATAGAAAAATAAAAAGAAAGTTGAGAATTTTGGTGAATTTGTCTGTTAGGCCGTAACGTAGGAAAAATTCATTGTGTGAATTCCACATGCCAAAAAGCATCATGGTACAGGCTATAAATCCAACAAATCCATACATGGAAGTTTCCAATTCTATGTATGATTTGGGCACTTCTGATGAGATAATCAATAAGGTAACCGAAAAGGCAAAGACTGCATCAGTCAAGTTTTCAATACGTGAATTACCATCGCCTCGATAACGAAACCCCGTTTCAGACTGTTCTTTTTTGGTGTTGATGAGGTTTCTCAGCATGGTTTGAAAATGTTTGATTAGTTGGATGGAAGATAGTAAAAATCTTTTTCACACATCGTTGTTTTTTAGATTCAGTATTCGTCTTACGAATGACTCTTTACAAATAAAGGAAAGTCATATATTTAGATCATGAAAAAATTGATTTTTAGTTTAATCGTCTTTATGGTCTTTATTCCTGTATTTAGTCAAAACAATCAGGTAGAGGGTCAGATTTATATGGTAGTGGAAAAGATGCCACTGTATGATGGAGCAACTACAGATGAAGAAAGTAACAAGAAATTACAGCAGTTTATTACAAAACGTGCTAAGGAATTTAACGTAGAAAGTAAGGGTCTTGTTTTTATTAGTTTTACTATTAATCCTGAAGGAAATGTAATAAATGCAAAGGTCCTAAGGGGAGTTTCTGAAAAGACCGATGAATCTGCTTTGGCTATAATTAATGATTTAAAACCATGGACAGCGGGGATCCAGAGAGGACGAAATGTTTTAGTCGAATACACAGTAAAGGTAGAATTCAAATAAATATAACACTATGAAAAAAATAACTATTCTCTTATTAACGATTACTTCAGGATTTACTGCTATGGCACAATGTTCAATAGCTGCCAATAATATTTATGCCTTTACTACACAAGGAAAGAATTACGAAGTCATCAAACAGAAGCTCAACTGGACAGCTGCCGCTGCTTGTGCAGTAACAAGAAATGGTTCTTTAGCAGAAATCACTTCCCAAGTGGAGCAAGACAGTGTGTATTATTATGTGAATCAAGCAGGCATTACTGCTAGTCAAACAGTAGCACCAGATGGTGGTGGAGCATCTTATTTGTGGTTGGGCGGAAATGATATGGCTTCGGAAGGCGCATGGATTTGGGACGGTGATAATGTTGGAAGCTCTATTCCCTTTTGGCAGGGTAAATCAAACGGAACGCCAGTGAATGGAGCATTTAATAATTGGGGAAATGAACCCGATGACTTTAACAACAATCAAGATGGATTAGGATTGGCAATTACAAATTGGCCGCTTGGTGTTGCAGGGCAGTGGAATGATGTAAATACCGCCAATCAACTGTATTTTGTAATTGAATATCCAATTACTACAGGAATTGACGAAGCAATAGATCAATCAATGATTGAATTGTATCCGAACCCAGTTAAAGATGAAATGCGTATTTCTCAACCTGGTTCTAAGAGTTATGTAATTAATGATTTACAAGGAAAAACAATTCAAGCAGGAACTGTGGTAAGCCAACAAATTTCAGTTGCTACTTTAGCAAAAGGAGTCTATTTGATACAGCTGTTTAACGGGAGTCAGGAACTGATTCATCAACAAAAGCTGATTAAAGAATAACTCGATTTTCTTAAATGCGAACGTTGCTATTTAAGTTACCTTAATTAATGACATCCAATAATTAAGTTTTTGGTCGTTATCTTTATTAAGGATGTCCAATAATTAAGTTTTTTGCAATTTTCTTAAATATAACTTACCTTTATTTAAGTTTTAGTCAAAAAAGTTAAAAATGAAAACCTTTAATTCTGGTAAATATATTAATCAAGGAACTTATAAAAGCTTTCAGCCAGAGCACATCAATCGAACTTGGCAGTTAGATGATATGGAGTTGATGCACCTTTTGGGGCAAGCAGATCGACAGTTGGGCAGGTTGGATATGTACTCAGATTACATTCCCAATATCGACTTGTTCATTAGCATGCACATTTTGAAAGAGGCCACTCAATCGAGTAAAATTGAAGGAACGAAAACAAATATAGAAGAAGCATTACTTCAAAAAGAAGATATTTCTGATGAAAAAAGAGACGATTGGGAAGAAGTACAGAATTATATAGCTGCATTGAATCAAGCCATTGAAAAGTTGGATGCACTGCCTTTCTCTTCTCGTTTAATTAAACAGACACATAAAACATTGTTGACTGGAGTTCGTGGTGCGCATAAATCACTGGGAAATTTCCGAACGAGCCAAAATTGGATAGGAGGAGCAACTTTAAAAGACGCCACATTTATCCCACCGATTCATGATACAGTTGGAGAATACATGAGTGATTTGGAAAAGTTGGTTCACGATGAATTGAACTACCTGCCTTACTTATTAAAAATCGCGTTAGTTCACTATCAATTTGAAACCATTCATCCATTTTTAGACGGAAACGGAAGAGTTGGGCGATTGATGATTACTTTATATTTAGTAGATCAAGGATTGCTAAAGAAGCCTGTTTTGTATTTATCAGATTATTTCGAAAAGAATAGAATATTGTATTATGACAACTTGATGCGAGTACGTGAAAAGAATGACTTAACTCAATGGTTTAAGTTTTTCCTTGTGGGCGTAATTGAAACGGCAAAGAGTGGAATAAATACGTTCGATCAGGTGTTGAAGTTGCAAAAAGAAACGGAAATAAAGTTGCAAACACTTGGGCCACGATTCCATAACGCACAGAAACTAATGGAGTACGTATACCAACGACCAATTATTGACGTTCAAAAAGCAAAAGAAATTACAGAATTGTCGCTTCCTTCTGTTTATAAATTACTGAGCAAGTTAGAAGAACTGAAAGTGTTAACTGAGACCAAAGGCAGCAAGCGAGGAAAGCAATATGTGTTTAAAGAGTATGTAAATTTATTTAAATAGGGATGAGAAATTTAGCTTTTATATTTTTGACGATAAGTCTTTTCTCTTGCAATTCACAAAAATTAGCTAAAGATGCTGATTTTGATGTCTCAACTTTAACCACGGTAGAATTAAGGGAGAAATTTTTAGTAGATATTCTGAATAAAGATCAAATAGTCAGAGAGAATGAAGTCGCCACGAATGAACAATTCGGTTATGAAAGCAAAAAGCATTTAGAAGCTAGAAATGAAGTGGTGAAATACGATCGTATTCACTTGCCAAAAATTGAAGCTTACTTAGAAGAGTTTGGTTATCCGAATAAGCAAGAATTTAGTGAAGATGCTGTTATTACTCCTTGGTTAATAATTCATCATGCACAATCAGAGACCTCTCCTCGAAGAAGAAATTTCAAATACATTTATTCGGCTTATTTAAAAGAAGATATCGATGGAAATGCACTTTCCTTTTATTTGAATAGAATACATGAGCGAGAGTATGGTGAGCGCTATAAATCAGCTACAGCATTAAAAGAAAGTGAAGAGATTGAGCTTTTAATAGAACTGCTGGAACTGACTGAAGAGGCGGAAAAGTTGAGATCAAGTTTACTATAAGTTTCTAAAAACGAAAAAGGCCACTCAATTTCTTGAGTGGCCTAAACTAACAATTGAAAATGAAAATTACTGTTTAACCAATTTTTTTCGAATTGTTCCTTTTTGAGTTTCTATTACTATAAAGTAAACTCCAATTGATAAATCGCTAATATTTAATTTGTTGGTGTTTAATTCTGTTTTCACAACTCTACCATCCATAGTAAATAGTCGTAAGCTTTCAATGTCTATATCAGATTGAATGTTTACCCATCCAGTTGTTGGGTTTGGATAAAGATTAAAAGCAGTTGATAAATCAATGTTATTAATTCCAACACCAACTACCGTATGACAAGCTGAGGTATCGACACAACCATTTTGAGTTACTTCAACGGCATAAGAGCCATTGGCTAAAGCAGTGTAGCTTTGATTCGTTCCTCCAACTGAAATTGGTGCATTATTGTTCGAGCAATCTAACCATTGGTAAGTTGCACCAACTGCATTTGCAGTTAATAATCTAGCATTTTGAGTAGTTGAGACATCAACTGAATCTACATCAATGTTAAAAGTATCAATTACAGCAACACAAGAAACTACACCGCATTTTAAACCTCCATTTATCCATGGGTTGGCAATTGGATTAATAATATTTGCAACTAAACCATTTACATTATCAGTAAGGATTGTTCCAGAACTTTCATCTGCAGTATAGTTTACCACCAAATTAGATTCGGTTCCATTCATGCATTTATTCATATTTGTATTAATTTCTGTTGAATCTCTAGCATAATCCCAAATTCTCATTTGGTCAATTTTATCATTAAATCCATTCAAGGAATTAAACTGAGATTGATCAATTACTCCCCATGCGATGCTAGAGTTTGAGCGTTGATTTACTGATCCAATTGTGCTATTGCCTTGTGAAATTCCATTAATAAATAACTCTGTGTTTGCATTTTGTTGATCATATACTAATGCTAAATGAAACCAAGAACCAAAAGGAATTGCATTTACCCAACTTGCAGTTGATCGAGGGCCACCTGATCTGTTAAATAGTAGGGAAACAGTATTTGTTGAATTGTCGTTAATGTAAAATTCTATATCAGAGGTGTTACTTCCACTGGCAGGACCAGCAAAGAAGATTGGCTTTCTTCCTCCGCCAAAATTTGTTCCAATATTTAACCATGCTTCAATCGTAAATCCTTGAGTATAGCTAAAATTAGCTGGTATTGCATGTGAAATTTTATCTGTGGTTCCGCTTAAGTCTACAGCATAAGGTTGAGTAGAATCTATTCTTGTTCCTATAACTTGTGCTAAATAATCTCTATTGTAATTGCCGCTAGTTAGTGTTAAAGCCCCTCCATTTCCTAATTTTATAGGGGTGCCAACAAAACGAACATTTGGATTTGCGGAGGTAAAAGTATACTCTACATTTGTATCAGATGGATTAATAGTTACTCTCAAAGAATCGCCTAAACAAAAACTTGGAGCGTTTACTGTTGCCACATTAATTGATTTTGTGATGTAGAATGTGAATAAACTATCACAATTTGTACCCGTAGGAATTGTATCGTAATAAGTTCCTGCAGTTCTCCAAATTTTACCGCTTGGCGAAAGCAAAGAATCACAAATTTCAACAGTTAAAGTATCATTTGAGCCTACAAAGAATGTGGCATTGTATTGAACAATACTATCTCCGATTGTTCCTTGCAATGTATCTAGATAAGTTCCTGAATTTCTAATGATTTTATTGGTAAGCACAATTGAATCTCCGATGCAAAGCGAATCGTTTATTATTAAATCAGGTTGACCGAATTCTATTAAATCTAAAATAATACCTCCACTAGTTGAAACGGCGGGTAATTTAAAAGCAATGTGAGAGTTTGTCACTATTGAAGAAGATAAGTCTACAATAAACTGGGTGTTAACACTTGTGGTATTAATCGTATCAAAAGGAATAAAGGTTGCTGTATCTTTTATGGTAGGAGAGCTTATAGTACCTACATAAATTGGTCGGGTACTTGCCCCACTTGATCTTGCTGCAAATTTTAATCTTTTATTGGTGACTTCAACTTTTGGAGAAGTCAAATAACTAACATCATTTTCGTCAAAAATATATAAATGATCATTTCCTGAAAATGCAGCTCCCGAAGGTACAACTTCACCAAAGGCAAGACTTCCGTAGCCACCTACATCAAAATATCCAACCCATCCCTCTTCGTTTACACCTGTAAATTGCATCATGTTTTCAAAATCTTGAACAAAATTTGAAGCCACTGAATCTGCATTGAATTCGATTTTATCGAAATTCATTCCGGTTCTATCTGCTCTTATTGCAATGTATTTTTTGTCAAAAGGCAAAGGGAGGAATTGGCTGAAATCAACAGTAAAATTTCCCCATGTATAACCACCTGGTTTATTAAAGTTTTTAATGCTCACAAATGAGCTGGCGTCTTTTGGGTCGGTTAAAATTCCTACTCTAATTGTTGTGCTTAAATTACTATTACTATTTGCCCAAAAAGAAAGTACACCGGTTCCTACCTGTTCCAACTCAGGTAAAACGAGGTAGTCATTAGAAGAAGCCATTCTGATGTATTGATTTCCATCGTGTGCTGCTGGACTAGTTGTTCTAAAGCTAGGGTTTCCACCACCTAATACACTCCAGCAACCTGTTGTAAAATGAGTGTTTCCTGTTCCTGAAATTGGTTCAAAGCTTTCGGAGATTGAGGTGTGGATACTATCGCATCGCTTTGAAGTAAAACTAGCTGAAGTCGTTTCGCTAGTTCCAAAAGCACCGCAATTAGCCGAAACATCGACTGTATAATCTGTAAAACGAGCTAAACTATTAAATGGAAGATTTTGGCTTGTAGGACTATTAAATGAAATAGTGCCTCCAGCTCCTGGAAGTAAATAGCTGATGTCCCAATTGTTTCCATTCAACGAATCAAAAGTCAACTGTGCTGTATTTTGTTTTATATTAGAAAATACCATGTTTGTCGGTACTTCACAAGGTTCTGAAATAATAAATTCGGTAAATGGTCGTCCAAATTGTCCTGCTCCCATACCAGTATTATTATTAACCGTTGAGGTATTTGCATTTGCATTCAATACATTAAATCCTGGCGCATTAAAGTTGACTGTTCGAGTTACACTAGCAGTTCCTGCATTACTTTGCCAAAAAGTTGGAGAGCTATTTCCATTTGTATTTTCTAAAATACCTACCACTAAATTTTGAGTGCCAGAGTATATGTGATAATTATCGAAGTATACATAGAGTTTTGTGCCGTTTACTTTAACAATACCATCAAATACTTTTGTGATTCCAGTAGTGATGTATTGTCCAAAACTTGATTGTGTCGTTTCTCCAATCCAAACTTCCCAATCTCCTGAGGCTGCTACAAAGGAAGCAGGGTTGACATTTGCAGTCATCTCAAATTGGATTCCAAACAAGGTGTCTGCTACAACGTCTGTCGGCGAGTAAATCATTTGTACATAAGATCCGTCAAAAGAATTGCTGTTGTTATAAATTGGCGCTAACTGGCCTGAATACTGTTTCGTTCCCGAAGTGTCGTATAATTGCGCCTTTGCGAATTGGGTTACTCCAGTAGATAGGAGTAAAGCGAGTAATATTTTTTTCATTTTCAATTGTTTTAGAATTCAATTCAAAAATCTGAATACAACTATCTAATTAGGTAGTTCAATTCATGAATTGTGGACTTGATTCCATCAAATGAAAAAACCTCCTCGAATTCATCGAGAAGGTTTTTAGAGTTTTTGATTGTTGTATTATAGATTAATTGTTTTCCCACATGCGTCAGACCCTTTGGTGATTAAACCGGCATCTTCCCATGAACAACACCCTTCAAGTTTTTTGTAGTATAAATCACCACTGCAATTTACTTCATGTTTACTACCTGAATTTAAGGTTTCATGCCAGCCATTTCCGCCAATATCAATAGGAGTAGATCCATTATTAACAACGGTGTAAAAAGAAGGAGCTCCTTGATTTTTTCTTCTTTCCCGTAATACACGCTGACCTTCTTCTGAAGCCCAATAAGCATTATTTACATCTTTAATTTTTTGGTTTTTATCCTTTTTACTTTGTTCAATTGCAGCTATTTCTGATTTTATTTCAGAAGAGAAATTTGCAGTAGCTTTGGCTTGAATCTCTTTCATTGCAACTAAGTAGTCTGTTATAGTTTTTTGATGATCAATTTGATTAATCGAAGCAGGTAATCCACCTTCGGCAGCCGCTATTTCGTCTTTAATCTTTTGTTTTGCTGCTGCCATTTTTTCTTTTAAACTTAGCTTCTCGCCTTCAGCTTTTTTCTCCGTTCCCGGTTTTGCTGTTTTCGGAATATAGATTGCTTCAATTTTAAAATTCTCAGGTTTTTCTATGTCTGAAATTTTAAGACCATAATATATATTGTTTAAGTATAAATATCCCATTTTATGTCTGTAAGAATAGAACAATGAGGGTTGTGTGTAATGATTAGGTTCCAGCCAACTAAAGCCGGCATTAACGTCTTTATTTGAAGTTCCTTCATTTACAAATGAGAAAGCTTTCACTTTGTTGTGTATGTTTTTTTCTATTTCAATTTGATAAATAGTCGTGCTTTTACTTCCGGTGAGTTTCCCATCTGAAAGATTCGTTCTATATCTTTCATGTGTTAATTCTTCCGAAACGGAATTTAAATGAGCTAACTGGCCTTCCTGGCTTTTACCGGCAATTGTTAATAGGATAAAAGCACTTAGTATTATTTTTTTCATGTCCAATTGTTTTATGATTTGACTCAAAAATCAACTGGAATGAAGTTTTAAATAGCTTAAGGTTCATGAATTGTAGAATCCAATTCATGAAATGATATTATACTGGAAACTTCAGAATGATTTTAGTTCCCATAGCCTGATTGTTTTCGATTAAATCGATGGTTTCTAAAATGATTTTCTTTTTCAATGTTTCGTTCAATAATCGAATACGGTCATTGATGGCCTCAGTAGAAAATCCAGTATGCAGGTGTAGGTTCTTTTCTTTATATTCTTTCGATTTTTCTTGTCCCACACCATTGTCTTCTACTACACAAATCAGGTAACCTTCATTTTTTGTGAACTGAAGTTTGAGCTCCTTAGGTCCTTCTTTGTGAAATAATCCATGCTTGATAGCATTCTCTATATAGGGCTGAATAAACATCGCTGGCAATTCAATAGAACTTAAGTCTTCTTCTGTTAAATCTACCTTAAAATCAATATTAAAGTCGTCGCCAAAGCGTAATTTTTCCAAGTCAAGGTACAATCCTAAAATCTCTACTTCTTCCTCTAGTGAAATGAATTGCTTCTTAGAGGAAAGTAAAATCATTCGAATTAAATCACTGAATTTTCCTAGATATTTGTTGGAACTTCTGATGTCTTGCAGGAGGACTAGGTCTTGAACAGAGTTTAAAGCATTAAAAATAAAGTGGGGATTCATTTGAGATTGAAGCGCTTTTAAATTGGAAACGGCCAACTCATTTTTCTTGCTAATTTCTAATTGCGCATAGGCATCGTTTAGTTCTTTTTTCTGCTTTTTAATAATGCTAAATCGAGAAAATAAAATAGTTAGTAGGATTAAGATAAGTAACGTAAATCCTATAATATAGATATTGTTTTTTCGAGAATTTGCTGCTTTTTCATTGGCAGAAATAGTAGCTAAGTCAGCTATTATCTTCTCTTTCTTAAGCTTCTCCGTTTCATATTTATTTTCCATTTCAGAAACAATAGAGATGTTCTTTGAATTTCGAATACTGTCCTTTAATTCATATTGTAATTTTTGAACAGCCATAGCTTCTTTTCTTCTATTCTGATGAGCTAGTACATTTACTTTTAAAGTGTAGTAATTTAATAAGTCTTCTGATTTTTTAATTGAAGACTTATTCATTTCAATTTCTTCCCAAACGGCATATGTCTTTTTCATATCCTTTTGTTTCTCATAAATATTACCTAGGTGTAATAAACTGCCGATTAAAATTGATTTAAAACGAGGAGATTTCCTAGCCAATTCAATAGCATTTATTGTAGTGGATATAGCGGCAATTGTATCTTCTAATCCAAGTTCAGAATTTCCTTTTAATTGAAGACTAACAATAATGCCTGGTAAATTATTAATCTTTTCTTTTGCTTCGATTGATTTTTGGACATAAAAAATCGAGCTATCATATTGCTTTGTTTTATTAAAGTATAGCCCCAAATTATGAAATGCTACTCCCGCACAACCATATTTGACGGGTGCTTCCAAAGCATCACAACTGGTTATGCTTTCATACAAATAAGGCTTAGCATCTTCATACATTTTTTGACTCATAAGTAGAGTAACTATACCAATTGTTGAGCTTGCAACTCCTTTTTTGTAATCTATGAGAGCACTTATACGGATTGCTTCTTTATAGGCTTTAGCGCCCTTTTCTATCTGATTAGATTCAGTATAAAGAATCGCCAAGTTATTGTTTGCAAAAACCCTGTGCTTATTGTCACCAGATTTTGAATTTATAAGAATTTTTTCTAGATAATCAATAGATTTTGAGTCGCTTGAGTCTTTTTTTAAAAATTGAGAATAATATACCTGGTAATCTAATAATTGATTAGCATCATTTAATTCTGTTGCTAATTCAATTCCAATAGTTGCATATTTTTTTAATAAGGCGTTGTCTTTCTTTTTTACAATTGAAATTATTTTATCAAGTCTTTCAAATTTTATTGAATCATTTTTAGTTGTCTCAAAATCTTTAACTAACGAATCTAATTTAGTCTGAGCAAAAGTTAAATGTGAACTAAGTATGACTGTGAAAACGACGATTAATTTATACATGATGTTACAGTTTTATAGCGGCTACCTTTTGTTCGAAATCCCCTTTTTTTTCTCTAGCTATTTTGGTTATCTTCTTATTTTCTAATGTGATTAAGCCGTCCTTTTTAGAGTATTGTACAATCTCGTTTAAGTTCACTATTGAAGAACGATGAATCCGATAGAATTGTGGATTGTTAGACAAAAGCTCCTCAAAGAATTTTAACTTTTTACTAATCAATAGTTTTGTTCCGTCAGTAAACCACACGTTAGTGTATGAGCCATCTGCTTCTAACAAGCTAATCTTAGCCACCTCCACAAACAAAAGCCCTTCCATCACAGGTAGGGCAACTTTAGTAATGACCTCGCCTTGAAAGTTCTGTCTAAGAGTTTCTAAGCGTTCTTTCATGCTTTCAGCATCTTTTTTAGCTTTTACTTTCTCAATCGCTGTTTCTAGCTTTTCGAGTTGAATGGGCTTCAATAAATAATCAATCGCCGACATTTCAAATGCTTGAATCGCATATTCTGAATATCCTGTTGCGAATATTAACTCGAAATTGACATCCTTGAAGAAGGAGAGTAATTCTAATCCAGTGTGCTGTGGCATCTCAATGTCGCAGAAGACCACATCGGGCTCATACTTGTTAATGTTTAGGACACCATCTACTAAAGTATCGCAAGTGGCTACTACCTCTATACCTTCGCAAAAACCCTCGATTAAATTTTTTAAAACGCGTTGAGCTCTATGTTCGTCATCAATTATAATGGCTTTTAACATCTCACAAAGACAGTAAAAATAATTGAGATGTTAAAATGAAGTTCTTGAATTGTAGCTTTGAGTTCATTAATTGAATCGTGGTCACAAAAAAAACACCCTTCTGATCCAATCAAAAGGGCGTTTTGGTATTTATGCAAGGATTTTTACTTTCTCAACACATATTTCATATTTACTTTCTTGTCTAAGAATGCCGCTAAGTCTGCAATTGGCAAACGTTCTTGTTGCATCGTGTCTCTGTCTCTTATAGTTACCGTATTGTCCTCCAATGTTTGGTGGTCAACAGTAATCGCAAAAGGAGTTCCGTTTGCATCGTGGATTCTATAACGCTTGCCGATCGCATTTTTCTCATCGTATTGGCAAGTCATGTCCAACTTCAACTCATCTAAGATTTCTCTTGCTTTTTCAGGCAATCCATCTTTCTTCGTCAATGGCAATACAGCCACTTTCGTAGGAGCTAAAAACGCTGGAATCTTCAATACTATTCGTGAATTTCCATCTTCTAATTGCTCTTCCTTATAAGAATCAGAAAGGATGCTCAAGAACAAACGATCTAAACCAATAGACGTCTCAATTACATAAGGAACATAGCTTTCATTAATTTCTGGATCAAAATATTGCAACTTTTTTCCTGAATGAATTTCATGCTGCTTCAAATCGAAATCAGTACGAGAATGAATTCCTTCTAACTCTTTAAATCCAAATGGGAAGTTGTATTCAATATCAGTTGCTGCATTGGCATAATGCGCCATTTTTAAGTGGTCGTGAAAACGGTAGTTCTCTTGTGCGATACCAATGGCTTTGTGCCATTTAATTCGCTCTTCTTTCCAGTAATCGTACCATTTCATTTCTTCACCTGGACGAACGAAAAATTGCAATTCCATCTGTTCAAATTCACGCATTCTGAAAATAAACTGACGAGCAACGATTTCATTTCTAAAGGCTTTTCCGATTTGTGCAATCCCGAAAGGAATCTTCATTCTACCGGTTTTTTGCACGTTTAAGAAGTTTACAAAAATTCCTTGAGCCGTTTCTGGACGAAGATAAATTTTGCTAGCTCCTTCAGCGGTAGAACCCATTTCTGTGGAGAACATCAAGTTGAACTGACGAACATCCGTCCAATCTTTAGAACCACTTACTGGATCAGCAATTTCAAGGTCGATGATGAGTTGCTTTACGTCTGCTAAATCCTCATTGTCCATCGCTGTTTTAAAGCGGTTTTCCACTTCATCAATCTTAGCCTGATTGTCTAAAACACGTTGATTGGTTGAAACAAACTCTGCCTTATTAAAAGAATCACCAAAACGTTTTTCAGCCTTAGTTACTTCTTTTTCAATTTTCTGACGGATTTTTTCAACCCAATCTTCAATTAAAACATCAGCACGATAACGCTTTTTTGAGGTTTTATTATCAATCAATGGATCGTTGAATGCATCGGTATGACCAGAAGCCTTCCAAGTGGTTGGGTGCATAAAAATGGCAGCATCAATCCCGACAATATTCTCATGCATTTGCACCATGGCTTTCCACCAATATTCGCGCAAATTCTTTTTTAACTCTGCTCCATTCTGACCATAGTCATAGACAGCGCTTAGTCCATCGTATATTTCACTCGATTGAAAAACATAGCCATACTCTTTGGCATGACCGATAATGTTTTTGAAAAGATCTTCATTCGTATTTGCCATGGCGCAAAAGTAATGGATTAATCAAAAATGCGCTAATTTATAACTGCTTTTGCCATAATAAAAACCATTAAATTTGCCCCATGATAATGGTAGACGACATCCTGCTCTCCGAAGAGCTTTTTGAGAAGAAATTTGTGTGTGATTTAAACGCTTGCAAAGGTGCTTGCTGTGTGGAAGGAGATTCTGGTGCACCAGTAGAAGCCGATGAAGTAGATAAAATCTCAGAAGCTTATGAGCAAGTAAAACATTTATTACGTCCTGAAGGCATTGAAGCCATAGAAAAGGACGGACCATTTGTAGTGGATTTCGATGGAGAATATGTAACGCCATTGGTTAACGAGAAAGAATGTGCCTTTACGATTTTTGATCCAAATGGAACCGCAAAATGCGGTCTAGAAGAAGGATTTAATCAAGGATTAACGACTTGGAAAAAGCCGGAGTCATGCAGTTTATATCCGATTAGGGTTGGTAAATTAAAGTACCATCAATCTTTAAATTATCACCAATGGGACATTTGTAAACCAGCTTGTGAGTGCGGTGGTAAATTAGATGTAAAGGTGTTTCGATTTCTGAAAGGTCCACTAACGGCGAAATATGGTGCAGACTTCTATCAGCAACTAGAAGAAGTAGATAAATTATTGACCGACGAAAAAGAAGGTAAGATTGAATTCGAAAATGGAGAGGAGATTTAATTCTAATAACCATAATTATTAATTGTTCACTTCGACTAACGCCTGTATTGAGGGCAATGAAATGCTCAGTGTAAAAATGGTTAATTAAAATTGCTCCGCAATTCCTAATTTCTTTAATTGAAAATTGACTGATTCACTAATTGAATATTGTTCTATTATCCAATTGACTTATTGACAGATTAAATCATTGACATATTAAGTAAAACGAAGTATTACATCATTGCTAAATTGACTTACAAGCACGCCAGTAGGCGAGTTAACTGATTCATTTATTGACGAATTGAATATTGATCAATTGACTGATTTATTTATAACTCATTCAATATCTATTCATTAACGTTAAAATTAAGATTGCGGAGCAATCAATTAATAATTAACAATTAAATCTCCACCCAATCCCCATGCTGCTTAATCAAATCAATCAACGCATCCACAGCTTCTAATTCAGGTACATTTTTACGAACTACCTCTTTCTCTTTGTACAATGTAATTTTTCCAGGGCCAGTTCCAACGTAACCATAATCGGCATCAGCCATTTCGCCTGGTCCATTTACGATACAACCCATAATTCCAATCTTGATTCCTTTTAAGTGATTGGTTTTAGCTCTTATTTTAGCAGTCGTTTCTTGTAAATCAAATAACGTTCTTCCGCATGAAGGGCAAGAAATGTATTCTGTTTTTGAGATCCGGGTTCTAGTTGCTTGTAAAATTCCGAATGAAGTAGAGTTGATAAATTGTTTTGAGCCACAATTGGCGGCATCGATCCAAATTCCATCGCCTAAGCCGTCAATGAATAAAGCGCCAATGTCGGTCGCAGAATACAACTGAAATTTATCATCGGTAAGGTCGTTGTAGTTTCTTTTAATTACAACTGGGACAGAACATTCATTATTCATCAATTCGATAAACATGCGGCGTTGCTCCGCCATTCCATGTTCGTTTTCAGTTTCTATCACCAATACAGCTGTTGGGTCATTCTCAATGGTCTCCATAAATAGCTCTGAAAGTTCTTCGATGCGAGCTATTATAAAGTTCAATTTGGGAGAATAAAAATCGGTATCCAAATATTCATCCACCTGAAATAGTGGATATAATCTAGGTTTCTCGGTTCGTTGTTGCCAGTTTTTAGCAGAGGTCACTAATCCCAACGTCCCAGGAATTTCAAAATCTACTGTGTTGTTTCCAATGAAGATATAGTCACAAGCTAAGTCAGAAATATTGTATTTATCTAGTGAAACAGAATAGTTGTAACCAAAAGGAAATAGGCTGGCTGCAGTTATTTTTTCTCGACCGCTCAAATCTCCAAATACGATAGGATGGTGTTTTCCACCGATATTAATCACCTCGGTTGAATGTCTTCTATTGTATTCGTATGGATTGATTGGGTTGTATGAAATTGCTGGAATTGCTTTATGGTCGCCCCTTTTTTCATAGCGTTCGGCCAATGCTTTTGCTACAGGAATTTCAGCTTCTGGTTCTTCAGTTAAGGAAACACGAATGGTATCCCCAATTCCATCTTCCAATAATGTTCCAATTCCAACAGCCGATTTAATTCGACCATCCTCACCATCACCAGCTTCAGTCACACCCAAATGCAATGGGTAATTCATGCCTTCTTCTGCCATTTTTATTAATAGCAATCGATAAGCCTGCACCATCACTAAGGTATTACTGGCCTTCATTGATAAAACGATGTTCTTAAAATTGTGCTTTTCGCAAATTCTTAAAAACTCCAAAGCAGATTCCACCATGCCCATCGGAGTATCTCCGTATCTGCTCAATATCCGATCAGACAATGAGCCGTGGTTGGTGCCAATTCGCATCGCAATACCTTCTTCCTTACAAATTTTTACCAAAGGAGTAAAACGAGATTCAATGCGTTCTAGTTCTTTTTGGTAGGTTTTGTCGGTATATTCTATGTTTTCAAATTTCTTTTTGTCGGCGTAGTTGCCAGGATTTACCCTTACTTTTTCGATTAAACGAGCAGCTATTTCTGCTGCATTTGGGGTAAAGTGAATATCAGCGATAAGCGGGGTATTGTATCCTTTCGCTTTTAACGCATCTTTAATTGCTTTTAGATTTTCTGCTTCTTTCTTGCTTGGTGCTGTAATTCTTACATATTCACATCCCGCTTCAATCATTCGAATAGATTGTTCCACTGTTTTTTCAGTATCCATCGTATCGGTTGTCGTCATCGATTGGATTCGAATCGGATTATTTCCCCCAAGTGGAATTTCTCCGATGGTTACTTCTCGGCTTTCAACTCTGTTAAACTGAGTTAAGCTTTTTACATAATGGTGGTCGGAAGGTAGTTGATTACTCATATAAGAATTGCAATAAAAATAGCACTTCAAAAGTAACATTTTGGGATGCTGATTTGTTGATTTTTCGAGTTAAATTATTAAAACACGATTTTAGCAGAGAATTTACGTGTTATTCATCTACTGATTTATTTAATAGATATAGTTATATGTGTTATTGGTCGAATTTACATGATAAGAGACATCCTATAAACTAATAATTTACGTAGATTTAAGGTATAAAATAAAAATCCTAGTGCAAACAGACCAAGTGACCAACCAAAAGCCAAACTCTTCAATCGCCCTCTATAAAGATGGATATTTGGAGTTATATTATGTGCCAAATTCTGAAGACGCCATATTTGATATTTGTGATTTAAGCGGTTCGATTCTTAGATCTGGTTTTATTAAAACAACCTCCAAAATTGATGTTTCAGATATGCCAAAAGGAATTTACATCCTCTATATTATCGACGAAGGAAAAGTAGTTAAAGAAAAAGTTCAATTCTAATTTTTTATAATATTAGCTAACTTTTGTTCCATCAATCACCTATGCTAATTTCGCTTTAGGTTTGTGACTCACCAGATAAACTCCAACAAAAATCATCAGCGCACTTACCATTTTTAGCAAATTTAACTCGTCTTGCCCAATAAATAATGCGACCATAGTAGCCACGACTGGTTGTGAATAAATGTAGATACTTACTACGGAAGGGTTCACTGTTTTTAAAGCATAAATGTTGAATAGGTAAGCAAAGAAAGTCGTTGCAATTACCACAAAACCAAAGGCCAGCCAAGTATCTGTTGTGAATGAATTCCACTCAATCGCACTGAATTGATTGAATCCAAAAGGAAAAACAAATAGAAAACCAAAAAGAAACACCCATTTGATTACGGTTATTGGTTCATATTTTTTCATCAAAGGCTTTACCATCACTAGATAAATGGCGTAGGAAGTGGCATTTATGAAAATAAATAGATCTCCTATAGCAGTATCTGTGCTGATAGAGAGACTTTTGTTGAGTAGAATTAAACCAACAGCCCCGGATAATCCCAAGAAGATACCGCTTAATTTAATTCCGTTTATTCTTTCCTTTAGAATAATGGACGACATGATTAAAACTAATACTGGGTTGCAGGTCATGATAATTGCTGCATTTATAGGGGTAGTGATATTTAATCCATAGAAAAAACTCAATTGATTTCCAGCCACACCAAAGGCGCCACAAATGAACAAGCGCCAATAATCTTTTCGATCAATTTTTTCACTTTTCACAAAAGAAGAAAGTCCCCAGAAAAGTAATAAAGCACCCAAAACTCTACAAAAAATAAAGCCAAAAGGTTCTATAAATTGAGGCATTATTAGCTTAGCTACAGAATAGTTGACACCATAAATTAGGTTTGCACCTAGTAAAGCGAGATGGGCTTTTACAGTCTTACTCGCCATTATCCATTGATGGCTGCATCAGCGGCTGCCACATTTTTAGCTGCATTTCCAATAAAAATTTGATTGTTAAAAAGGATAACCGGTCGTTTCAAGAACGTGTACTCTTCCAAAATGTAATTTTTATAATCTTCTTCAGTCAGATTTTTGTCTTTTAAACCGAGTGCTTTATATTTTAACGCTCTGCGACTGAATAAGCTTTCAAAGCTGCCACTCAAATTTTTCATTTCTTCCAGCTGTTCGGCGGTAATTTTGTTAGTTTTGATGTCGATCAGCTCAAATCCATTGGAAAGCTTGAGTTGATTGATTATTTTAGTGCATGTATTGCAAGATGGAAGATAGTAGACTTTTTTCATTTCGTAAAAGAGTTTTAGTTCCTTTGAGGATGCAAAAGTAGAGTTCTAATTTGAAAAAAATCAAACCAAATGGCCGAAAGTCCTAAAGCGCTTAAACTATTTTCTCCAGGTCGAATAGCAGTGGCCATTATTTTGGGCTTAAGTGTTGCGACTTATCAGGTGGTTAATAGTTTTGATATCAAGGCTTTTGAGGCTATTCAATGGACGTGGTATTCCACTTTTTGGATTATAGTGGCTGTCATTATGATGGCTCTTCGCGATTTGGCCTATATGTATCGCATTCGGGTTTTGACGGACTATCAAATTAGCTGGCGAAATAGTTTTGATACGATTATGTTGTGGGAGTTTGCTTCAGCAATTACCCCATCTGTTGTTGGAGGTTCTGCAGTGGCAGTTTACATTGTGAATAAAGAAGGAGTTAAAATTGGTCGATCTACCGCAGTGGTGATGACTTCTGCCATGCTCGATGAGTTGTTTTATATTCTGATGGTGCCCATTATTATTCTAGCAGTGGGTTATTCTAATTTGTTTCCAGTTGAAATGGAGAAAACTATATTCGGAGTGACTCTAGGGACAGCAGGAATTTTTATTGTCGGATACTTATTCATTGTGTTTTTAACTAGCGTAATTACTTACGCCATTTTTTTTCGACCTAGAGGGTTTAAATGGATTCTATTACAAATCTTTAAGTTGCCTTATTTACGAAAGTGGCGCTCCTCTGCTGCTGAAACAGGGGATGAAATAATAGTGACCTCAAAGGAATTGAAAGGGAAGCCTCGAAGGTTTTGGATGAAATCATTTGGGGCAACATTGGTTTCCTGGACAGCAAGGTATTGGGTAGTAAACTTCATTATTCTAGCATTTATTCCGGTGACCGATCATTTATTGATTTATGGACGACAATTAGTGATGTGGGTGATTATGCTCATTAGCCCAACTCCTGGTGGTGCCGGAATTGCAGAATTGGCATTTTCTGGTTTCTTGCGTGATTTTATTCCGATTGGATTGATAGCAGCATTAGCATTGATTTGGCGATTAATTAGTTATTACCCATACCTTTTTATAGGTGCTGTTATCTTACCAAAATGGATCAAGAAAACACATTCAAAACCTTCAATTATTAATGATAAAAAATCGATTTGAGGCTTTCAAATATGATTAACTTCGAGGCTTTATTAATAGAAAAATCTAAAACTGAGTTAACTTATGTCGAGTAACGAAATGAAGTTCGGTACAAAAGTGATCCATGCAGGATTAGAGCCTGATCCTACAACTGGAGCAGTGATGACGCCTATTTATCAAACCTCCACCTACCACCAAGCAGCTCCTGGAGAACATAAAGGGTATGAATATTCTCGAAGTGGCAATCCAACGCGTAGTGCTTTAGAGAAAAATTTAGCAGCATTAGAAAATGGGAAACATGGATTGTGTTTTGGAAGTGGTGTAGCTGCTATCGATGCTGTAATTAAATTGCTACGACCTGGGGATGAGGTGTTGTCTACCAGTGATTTGTATGGTGGCTCTTATCGAATTTTTACTAAAATATTCGCTCAATTCGGCATCAAATTTACCTTCGTGGGCATGAGTGATATGAGTGAAGTTGAAAAACTTGTAACTGATAAAACGAAGATGCTTTGGGTGGAAACGCCTACCAATCCAATGATGAATATCATTGACATAAAAGCGGCTGCTAAAATTTCAAAGCAGTTTGATTTGATTCTTGTAGTCGACAATACATTTGCTTCACCTTATTTGCAAAACCCATTGGACATGGGAGCTAATATTGTTATGCATTCTGTTACTAAGTATATTGGAGGTCATTCAGATGTAGTAATGGGAGCGTTGGTGATGAATAATGATCAACTGTTTGAGGAACTCTATTTTATTCAAAAAAGCTCAGGTGCCATTTGTGGTCCAATGGATAGTTTTTTGGTATTGAGAGGTATAAAAACGTTGCATTTGAGGATGCAACGGCATTGTGAGAATGGAGAAGCTGTTGCCAATTATTTAAGGAATCACGATAAGGTAGATAAAGTATATTGGCCTGGATTTGAAGACCATCCTGGGCATGCGATAGCGAAAGCACAAATGCGTGGTTTTGGTGGAATGATATCGTTCACTATAAAAGGAAATAAAAAAGATGATGCGTTTTCGTTTTTGTCCAATTGTAAAGTCTTTACTTTGGCTGAATCATTAGGAGGAGTGGAGTCATTACTGTGTCATCCTGCCACCATGACGCATGCAGCTATTCCAAAAGAAGAGCGTGAAAAAACAGGAATTGTAGAATCATTAATTCGAATGAGTGTCGGTGTAGAGGACATTGAGGACTTATTGAAAGATATAGAAAAATCGTTGAGTTTAATTTAATCAATACGGATGAAAAATAGTCGTTTTGCGGTTATTGGCTTGGGTCAATTTGGAAATGTAATTGCTAAAAAACTCTCAGAAAGAGGAGCAGAAGTAATAGCGATAGATAATAGTGAAAGTAATATCGAAGATATTGCAGACGATGTGGCGCTGGCCATTTGTATGGATGCTACCGATAAAAAGGCGCTGATGGCACAAAATATCCAAGATGTGGATGCAGTAATTATCTGTATTGGAGAAGATTTTGAAGCATTGCTGCTTTCTACTGTTTATTGCCAGGAATTAAAAGTTAAACGAATTATTTCTCGTGCAAATGATGCCCAACAACGAAGAATTTTGGAAAAAATGGGCGTGGAAGAAATTCTTTCACCAGAAGATGAAGTAGGAAAAGTTGTGGCTGAAAGATTGATGAATCCATCAGTTGTTTCTGTTTTACAATTGCCAGATGATTATGAAATTGCAGAAGTTAAAGCGCCGAAAGGAGTGCTAAATCGATCGTTGCAAGACATTAACTTGAGAGGAAAATACAAATTGAATTTAGTGACGATCAAACGAGAGTATGAAGTAAAATCAGAGGAAGGAGAAAATGTGTTTGATCAACACATTATTGGGGTGCCAACTCCAGAGACTGTTATTTATGAAACGGATACCATAGTAGTTTTCGGAACTACAAAAGACATTGGTCGATTTATAGACATTAATCAATAAAATGAAATATATATTTATAACAGGAAGCAGCAAGGGTTTGGGAAAAGCTCTTGCTGAACTTTTTTTAACTGAACCTGAAACTCGGGTGATTGGCATGTCACGATCTTGCAGTATTTCACATAAAAACTATACCCATCATTCAATAGATCTTTCAAATCCTGAATTGGTAAATGAGTTTTCATTTCCTGATTTAACTGACGCAAGAGAAGTTATTCTAATTAACAATGCTGGGATGCTTCATCCAATAAAAAAGGTGGGGACTTTTTCAGCAGAAGCTGTTTCGCTACATATTCAAGTGAATTTGACAGCACCTGTAGTTTTAAGTAACAGTTTCATAAAAGCTTATCAAGGTCTGGAATCAAAACGTATGGTTTTAAACATTAGTAGCGGTGCTGGCAAAAGTCCAATTGATGGTTGGGCGGCCTATTGCACCACAAAAAGTGGCTTAGATATGTTTTCAGAGGTGATGCAAGCCGAACAAAATTTAATTTCGTACGTCTATAATAGAATAAAGATTATTGCACTTTCCCCTGGGATTGTGGACACAGAGATGCAAACTGAAATAAGACAAAGTAATAAGTCTGATTTTTCAAATATTGATCGATTTATTGACTACAAGAAAAGCGGCGAATTGCAATCTCCCCAACAAACAGCGGAAAAAATAATTAGTAAATTGCACTCCTTTTTCACTGAAGAAAAGGTTATTTGTTCATTAAGAGATTATTAATATGATAAAATATTTATTTACAGCAGCATTAGCAATTTTAGTATTTAAAAGTACTAATGCTCAGACTATCTCGCCATGTTCTACGGACGAAATGAACGAAAAGTATATTTTAGAGCACCCTGAAGAAGCAGCAGCTATTGAAAAGGCCAAGCAAGATTTGCTAAGTCATGCGGCTAATTTTGAACAAAATGGAAAAGATAAGGCTGGAACAGTATATACGATTCCTATTGTGTTTCACGTATTGCATCAAGATGGAGCAGAAAATATCTCAGATGAGCAGATTTACGATTGTGTGCGTGGAATCAATGAAGATTTTAGAAAATTGAATAAGGATACTTCTGCTATTGTTCAAGCGTTTAAAGGGATTGCTGCAGATATGGAGATTCAAGTGGCTTTGCCAACATTGGATCCAAATGGTAATTGCACCAACGGTGTAGATAGAATTTTTACAAACGAAACGAATAGAGGTACCAATGCTTCAAAATTAAATCAATGGCCAAGAGATAAATATTTGAATATTTGGGTAGTACGCATTATAAGTAGCGGTGCTGCAGGTTATGCCTATTATCCTGCTAGTACTGTAGGAAACCCTGCAATTGATGGGATTGTAGTTTTGAATAATTATGTTGGTAGTATTGGTACAAGTGTTCCCGGAAGATCAAGAACGCTTACACATGAAATAGGACATTATTTAAATTTGCCTCATTTATGGGGAAGTACTAACGATCCTGCAGTTCAAAGCAATTGCAGGTCAGATGATGGTATCGCAGACACTCCGAATACGATAGGATGGGAATCCTGTAATTTGGGTGGGACTTCATGTGGATCACTTGATAATGTTCAGAATTACATGGAATACAGTTATTGTTCTCGTATGTTTACTGCAGGACAAGGAACTAGAATGAGAGCTACTATGACAAGTTCCACTGCAGGTAGAAATAATTTATGGTCAGCTTCCAATTTAATTGCAACCGGAATCGGTTTGCCTGAGCAATTGTGTGCTGCTGATTTTAATGTAAACCTGAAGTTGGTTTGCGAAGGAGATACTGTTATTTTTTCTGATCGCTCATACCATACACCAACGTCCTGGGACTGGAGTTTTACAGGTGGTCTTCCTGCTACTAGTATGGATAAGAATCCTCAAGTATCATATGCGCAACCTGGAATTTATTCAGCAACTTTAATTTCTCAAAAAGGGACTATCTCTAAAACGGTATCCAAAACTAATATCCTTCGAGTACTATCGACTAAAGCAGATACTATTTCGGAGTCATTTACTGAATCATTTGAGGACATTAACTTTTTAAATGATAAATACATTTTTAATGATGGATTTAGTAATGGCAAATTTGAAGTCACTAGTAATTCGTCTATTTCTGGTTCAAACAGTATCTATTTCAATAATAGATCTGACAATGTGTCAAATCAAGTAGTATCATTTATTACACCTTCATTTGATTTGTCCGTTTTGAGTAATCCCAAAATGATATTTTATTATGCTTATACTACGATAGATGGAAGCAGTAATGATGAATTTACCATATACTCATCAACCGATTGTGGTAAAATATGGACTCCTCGAATTGGGCTAGCTGGGAACTTAATGTCTACAGCTATTGCCACTACAGGAAGTTTTGTGCCAGCCAACTCATCTGAATGGCTTAAATTTACAATTCCATTACCATCAATAAATTTTAGCGATAACGTAAGATTCAAAATTGAATTCAAAGGTTCTGAAGGTAATAATTTCTACTTGGATGATTTTAATATTACTGGCACGAAGGTTGGGCTAGAATCCAATAGTGTGGCGGCTGAAAGTATTTCAATTTATCCTAACCCGGCTTCAACTTCAGAGGTAACGATTAGTTTTATCGCGAATCAGAACATAAAAAAGGTGGCGTTAGAAGTGTATAGTATAAATGGCGTTAAAATAGCTGATTATTCTAGAAGTAGTATAGCTACTGGATCCTTTCAAACGCAAATTTCCACGGAAGGGTTAACAAGTGGAATGTATTTAATAAGAATGAATATTGACAATAAATGGATCAACAGAAAACTGATGATCAAATAATAAAAATGATGAAAATGAGAAGATTAATTAAAATAGTTGCAGTTGCTTTTCTTGCTTTTTCTTATCAATCGGTAAGTGCACAAAAGTGTGGAACAGACCATACGGTGTATGAGCAAATGATGCAAGATCCGAATGGGATGAAACAACTGCAGAAGATATACGAGCAAGCGCAAAGTGCGCCAAGTGGAAATAAAGCACCTAAAATAATCATTCCAGTTGTAGTGCATGTCATTCACAACAATGAAAAAGGGAATATTTCATTGGCACAAATTCAAGATGGAATAGATAAAATCAATGTAGATTTTAACAAAATGAACGGTGATACAAGTCAGATTCGTTCTGTTTTTGCTTCATTATCTGGAAGAGCTGATGTTGAGTTTAGATTGGCAAAAAAAGATCCGAGTGGACAATGTACTGAAGGAGTAACTAGAGTAAATTCTATGTTGACTTATGACAAGAGAAACGAAGTGAAAGCTTTAGCTCAGTGGGATGAAAATAAATATTTCAACGTTTGGTTGGTTAATTCTATTCAATCAAGTGGTGGAACAGGTACAACGCTAGGTTACGCACAATTTCCGTTCTCTACTTCAGGAGCCTCTTTAAATACATATGGTATCGTTGTTAGACATGATGAATGGGGCGGAATAGGAACAGCCCAAGGTGGTAATGGAAGAACAGTAACTCATGAAATGGGTCACTGTTTTAATTTATTACACACCTTCCAAAGTGGTTGTGGATCTAATTGTTCAAGCTCTGGAGATCGAGTGTGTGACACTCCTCCTGCAGCCAATGAGACATTTCAATGTGATAAAACATATAACACTTGTAGTAATGATGCATCAGGACCATCAGCATTCTCTAGCAATGTGCCTGATCAATTGGAAAATTATATGAGCTATGACGATTGCCAATATATGTTCACACTTGGTCAAGTAAATGTAATGCGTGCCACTTTATCTTCCTCTAGTTATCCTTGGTTGCAAAATTTAGTTTCTACTTCTAATCTAATCGCAACGGGTACGAATGATGGTTATGTCGTGCAGCCTTGTAAGCCAATTGCATATTTAGAAGGTCCTAAAGTGTTGAAATATGCCTGTGTAGGAGATACCATTCAATTTACAGATAACTTTGTCTACAATGGCATTCCATCTACTTATAATTGGTCATTCAGTGGAGGTACCCCATCAACTTCTTCAGCGGCACAACCTAGAATAGTATATAATACTGCAGGTACTTATGACATTACATTCGCTGTTTCTAATGCGCAAGGTTCTTCATCACAGTTTGTGTCTGGAAAAGTATTTGTTTTAGATCCAAGCGCAACCAATTATGACGGGTTAACTTATTCTGAAAATTTTGAATCTGTAGTAAGGGTTTTACAAGATTATGCAATAGAGAATCCAACTGGAACTACGCGATGGACTAGAGTCGGAAATGTGGGTTATAACAGTTCTTCATCTATGAAATTAGAGAATAATGCGAAGAATGGAACCACCTTTACTCAGGCTTATGGAGAAGTAGAAGCATTTACAACTCCAAATATTGATATGTCAAATGTGAGAGCTCCGCAATTGGAATTTAAGATTGCGTATCAGAAACGTTCTTCAAGCTCTGCAGATGATATTGAAATTCAAACTTCGATTGATTGTGGAAAGACATGGCAAAACCGATGGACTTTCTTAACTAGCGAGATTGTTGGTTCAAATGGTGTTACTCAAGGTGATTTTACCCCTAGCTCTAGTTCACAATGGACTTCAGTAAATGTGTTCACCTTCCAAGGTGGATTGAACGGACAGAGCGATGTTCGTTTTAGGATTCAATTTAATTCAAGAGATGGGAATAATGCATACATCGATGATATTAGAGTATACGGGCTTCCTGTTGGAATAGAAGAGCAAATTGCCAACCGTTTGCAATTAAATGTTTTTCCAAATCCTGCAAAAGATGCCACTACATTGAAGTTTAATGTAGATCAAGCATCAACTGCGACGATTTACCTTACAGATTTGACTGGAAAAAGAATCAAGACTGTTGCGAACAACACTACACTAAATAGTGGACAACAACAATTTGATATAAATACTTCAACTTTTAGCCCAGGTATCTATTTGATGACAATAGAAATCAATGGCGAACGTTTAGTGAAAAAGTTAATCGTACAATAAGGTTAACTAGTTAATTGTAGTAAAAATGGAAAAGGAGCTCAAATTTGAGCTCCTTTTTTATGTTGTGTATCGTACAGAAAAAGAATTTTGAAATAGATTAAATTTACTCCTGAAATCCACTCATCATAGTCACACATCCCAATCCCATTAATTCGTTTTGAGAGGTGTTTTCTGGAGCTTTTATTTGTACAGTTAAAACTTGGCTTGTTTCTGCTTTAAAGTCCCAAAAGGAGGTGTTTTCCTTTACTTTATCATTGAATAGTTTATTTTTATTCTGATCGTAAATCACCATTTCTACTTCACCTAAAAAATCCGAAGAGCACAACAGCAATCTATATTTTAATCCTTTAGAAAAAGAGATTTGTAATTCGGCCGATTCTCCAGGGGCAAGCTTAGCCGCGTTAATTTGTCCGTTTGAGATAAACGGATTTAATGAAGGCAAGCAATTCTTTTTTGTAAACGATTTGCATTGTGAAAACACAAAGTGTGATGAAGAAAACAATAGTGCTAAAATAAATAACTTCTTCATATACTTATAGTTTAATGTTGAATAATGGTGTTTCGGATGGCCTTAATTTTTTCATTAATATCAACAAAAGCCGCGTCATCAATTTCTTCTTCTTGGCCTTCGGCTTGCTTTAAAACTAATAATTCACCTTCTTGTTCCATTGTTCCTGATGTAGGATTGTTTGGTTGAAGTGCTTTAAAGGCTGTTTCTAATTTGGCTAAGTGAATCGGAATTTGTAATTGATTGGTATACTTTTGACTATTGGCCAACTTGATCAAGCTCTTTAATGAGCCGTATTGGTCACGAATAATTTCTTTTATTTCTTTATTACTTTCAGAGCTATTAATCATTGAAGTGCCTAAGTAAACACCTTCTATCCAGCCACCAATTACAACTAAAGAGGCGTTTTCGCTTTGCTTGTTCTCCTTCAAATAATTATCCATATCTAAAAATGAAGCGGCAATAATTGAAATGATTGAATCTTTATTCTCGATATTGGCCTCCAAACGCATTACCATGTCTTCATTAAATCCAGTTCCAATTCCTAAATTTTCAGAAATGTCTTTACATACTGTCATGTAAACCATCGATTCTTGGGTGCGTTTGAAGATGCTGGAATAACTCAAATCGGCGCCATAAACACCTAAAATTAGGGCTAACTTTTCAGAATTATGATAAGAACTTTTTTCTTCGTGCGACAAAAGGAATGACTTTTCAAATTGAAGCCCTGCTTTTTTAAATAGTATGCTTAACTCTAAAGGAGAAGGAACAGCATAAAAAAGTTCTTTAATATTTACTTCAGCTTCTAAAATAACGGGGTCATCAACCACCATCTTTTTTTCTTCGTGCTTAGTCACACAGGCCGCCAATAGGAGTGTAGAGGCGAAAATTATTAAGAGCTTCTTCATTTTTTTAGGAATTAAAACAACTAAATATAGTAAATCTAACTTAAATCGCAATTTAATGGGCTTCTAACCAATTGATGGCATTGTTCATTTCTACGGTTAACGGCACTATGAGTTTCACTGCATTTTCCATTTCTTTTTTCACAATGGGTTGTATGGCTTTCAATTCTTCTTTGAAAACATCAAATACCAATTCATCATGCACTTGCAAAAGCAACTTCGATTTAAAATTGTTTTTAGCAAATGCTTTATGGATATTAATCATCGCAATTTTTATAATGTCAGCAGCGGATCCTTGGATGGGAGCGTTAATGGCGTTCCTTTCGGCAAAACCTCTCACAACAGCGTTCTTGGCATTGATGTCGGTTAAGTACCTGCGGCGCTCCATTATCGTTTCCACATAGCCTTTTTCTCGAGCAGTTTCTATCGCATTGTCCATATAGGTTTTGATGCTCGGATATTTATTGAAATAACTATCTATAATCTCAGCCGCTTCAGTTCTAGATATATTTAATCGCTGTGAAAGGCCAAAAGCAGAAATGCCGTAAATGATTCCAAAATTCACCATCTTGGCTTTGCTTCTCATGTCACGAGTCACATCTTTGATGTCTACTTCAAATACTTTAGAGGCTGTAGCTGCGTGAATGTCATCCCCACTCTGGAAAGCGCTAATCATGCTTTCATCTTTGCTCAATGCAGCAATAATTCGCAATTCAATTTGAGAGTAATCCGCTGCTAAAAGCGTATAGTTTTCATTCTTTGGAATGAATGCTTTTCTTATTTCACGTCCTTTTTCTGTTCGGATAGGAATGTTTTGAAGGTTGGGGTTAGTAGAACTCAATCGACCTGTCGCTGCAACGGTTTGCATGTAATTGGTGTGTAGTCGGTGAGTTAACGGATTTACCAGTTCTGGAAGCGCGTCTACATAGGTAGATTTTAATTTTTTCAACGATCGATATTCTAGAATAACGCCAACAATTTCGTGTTTGTCAGCTAATTTAGATAAGGTGTCTTCAGAAGTAGAATACTGTCCTGTTTTGGTTTTCTTCGCCTTTTCAGTGATTGCCATTTTTTCGAACAATACTTCTCCCAATTGTTTCGGAGAATCTACGTTGAATTGTTCACCGCTTAGGTCAAAAATCGATTGCTCTAATCTTGTTAGGTCTTCAGCCAACTCGGTAGAGAATATTTTTAGTGCTTCTATGTCTAGATTAATTCCTTCATTTTCCATATCTGCCAACACTTCCACCAATGGAATTTCGATGTCGTAAAACAGTTTTTTAAGGTTTAATTTATCGATTTGTGGTTCAAACAATTCCTTTAACTGCAATGTAATGTCGGCATCTTCGCAGGCGTAATCAGAGATGGATGCTTGATCCATATCTCGCATGCTTTTCTGATTCTTTCCTTTTTTACCAATGATGGTTTCAATAGAAACTGGATCGTAATGTAAATATGTTTGCGCTAAGAAATCCATGCCGTGTTTCATGTCTGGCTGAATCAAATAATGCGCAATCATAGTATCAAAAAAAGCACCTTTGAATTCTACATTGTAGCGTTTTAAAATGGCCAAATCATATTTCAAATTCTGAGCGACCAATAATTTTTTAGGATCAGAAAAATAAGGCTTGAAAACGGCGACTTCCTTTTTTGCAGTTTCATAATCGGCAGAAATCGGCACATAAAACCCTTCTCCTTTTTTGGTAGAAAAAGCAATTCCTACCAATTCAGCTTCTTGTGGATTTAGGCCAGTGGTTTCCGTATCGAAACAAATGGTGCTTGCAGCTGAAAGTACTTTATGCAAAACGTTTAGCTTTGTCTCATCATTCACAAAAGTGTATTCATGGGTCATCGAGTCAATGGTGGCATATTCAGTAGGGGCATTTTGCTCAATTTCTTCTTGAGTAACACTGCCGAATAAATCCATTTGGCCATCAGTAGAGGTGCGTTGCACCACCACTTCCTCACCTAATATCCGTTTGCCCAAAGTTCTAAACTCCAATTCAGCGAAAAGCTCTCCTAATTTTTCTTTGTTCATTGGGCCTCTAACCAGTTTGCTTTCATCAAACTCAACTGGAGCATCAATGATGATAGTGGCCAACTTTTTAGAAAGCAGTGCTTGCTCCACACTTCCCTCTACTTTCTCTTTCATTTTGCCTTTTAGCTCATGAGTATGTTTGTGTAGATTCTCAATACTTCCGTATTCTTTCAAGAATTTTTTCGCTGTCTTATCACCTACACCAGGAATTCCCGGGATATTGTCTACTGCATCTCCACACATCCCTAAGTAGTCGATGACTTGCATCGGATCAGTAATTTCAAACTTTTCACACACTTCCTTAATTCCCCATACTTCTGCTTTGTTGCCCATTCGTGCAGGCTTGTACATGAAAATATTATCAGAAACTAATTGACCAAAATCCTTATCAGGAGTCATCATGTAAGTGGTGTAGCCTTCTTTTTCTGCTTTTTTTGCCAAGGTTCCAATTACGTCATCCGCCTCAAAACCATCAGCAAATAAAATGGGGATATCAAAACCTTCAATCAGTTCTTTGATGTACGGAATAGCAGAACGAATATCGTCAGGCATCGCTTCACGCTGCGCTTTATATTCTTTGTATTCGATGTGTCTAGAAGTTGGTTTGTCGGTATCGAAAACCACTGCAATGTGTGTTGGGTTGTTGTTTTGCAACACATCCCAAAGCGTATTTGTAAACCCCAGGATGGCTGAAGTGTTCTGACCTTTGGAATTGATGATTTGATTTTGACTAAATGCAAAGTATGCTCTGTAAATAAGTGCAAATGCATCAAGGAGATAGAGGGTCTTTTTTTCCGACATGTACGGTGGTTTTATGTATTACTTTTGAAAGGTTGAAGTTACATAAAAGCACTGCTTTTTGAAAACTAAAAATTTACCAAATGATTAGATTTTACAAGGGGAGGGTCTCTTAAACTTTAGCGGGGTTTTAATTATTTGTCAGCCAGAGTTTCACAAAGTTTATACTGAGCCACGTCGAAGTGAAGCCTAAGACAAATAAATGAAACTAACATTGTTTTATACTTGGTCTATCCATCACTTCTGCCGCTCTCAGTATAAACTTCTCCGCTCAGGATGACAAAGGTACGGGTATTGAATATTTTACTCGTTCAATAAAGATTGACCTTTTCACTGATTGAAAATTAACTCATTCACTGATTGAATACTCTCTGATTAAAAATTACTTCTCCTCATAAACCGTTGCCAAAACTACTTGACCAACTCCTTTCAAAGTGTTTTTGTCGATCACGTCCATGTTGTCATCGTGGGTGTGCCAGTGAGGAGCAAAAGCACTTGTACTTGCATCGTATTGAATAATGTCGATGCTTGGAATTTTTGCCAATCGGTTCACATACAAATGGTCGTCTTCGCCCACATGCGTGGTTTGCATAAAAGGGAAATAGTTGGTGTAGCCCAATCGTGCAGCTACATTCCATACTTTGTCTACGATTTGTGGTGCATAATACATAGAAATGGATTCCTGAGTAAATACGGCATTGGCAGCACCAACCATGTCTAATAGAATACCATATTTCGCAGTATAGCCTTTTACGTGAGGATTTCTCGCCCAATACTGGCTACCCAAACACCAAGTGGCTTGTTTGGGGTTCATGGTTCCCGAAGGCTGTCCGTAATCTTCAGCATCAAAAAATACGATGTCTACTCCAACTGCAGGATTTTTAATTTGAAACTGACGAGCTACTTCTAGTAAAACTCCAACACCACTACCGCCATCATTGGCGCCATCAATGGCTTTGTTACGGTCTTTTTTGTCTTGGTCGGCAAATGGTCTAGTGTCCCAATGTGCCATTAGTAATACACGGTTGGCTTTTTCCGGATGATAACTCCCAATGATGTTTTGAAAATTCAGCTTAGTACCATCAAAAGCTTCCACGACGCCTGTTTGTAACGTTAACGTTGCACCAAATTTTGTCAATTGATTTTTTAAATATTCAGCAGTATTTCGATGTGCTTCTGTATTCGGAACTCTTGGCCCAAAAGCAACCTGATCGGCTACGTATTGGTATGCAGAATCGGCGTTAAACTCTGGGAGCGCCAATTTTTCTATTGGAGCCTTTTTTTGAGGTGCTTTCTGAACGTTGCTTTTGGTGTCATTTTCGCCACAGGCAGTCATTAAAGTAACTGCTGCAACAAGTGCTAGGTGCTTAATTTTCATATTCCCAATGGGCTCCTTCTTTCCCGTCTTTTATCTGAATGTTCAATGCTTTCAATCGATCACGAATTTGATCGGCCATCGCATAATTTTTATTTTCTTTGGCGCTTGCTCTGAATTCCAATACTAAATCCATCAGTGCATTGGTAACAGCATTATTTGCGCCATCGCCTTCGGCTGATGCTTCTTGTTTTAATCCTAAAATGTCAAAAACGAACAAATGAACCACTTTTTTGAACTGCTCTAGATCCGCTTCAGTCAGCTGCTCTTTTCCTTCTTTCAGGTTGTTAATCCATTTAGCTGCATCAAACAAATGAGCAATGGCTATTGGCGAATTAAAATCGTCGTCCATAGCGGCGTACAATTTATCTTCTAATTCTTTCACTTTTAAAGTGGAAGTGTTAGAAGGAGTCAATTCGTCCATAACGGCAACGGCCTTCATCAAGCGTCTCATTCCTTTTTCGGCAGCAGCAAGTGCTTCGTTAGAAAAATCCAATGTGCTTCTATAGTGAGATTGCAAGATGAAAAAACGAACTGTCATCGGGCTGTATGCCTGAGTTAACTGAAAGTTGTTTCCGGTGAACAATTCATGGCAAAAGATTCCATTACCTAAAGATTTCCCCATCTTTTGTCCATTGATGGTTACCATGTTGTTGTGCAACCAATAGTTGGCAAAAGGTTTTCCTTTGTTGGCTTCTGCTTGTGCGATTTCACATTCGTGGTGAGGAAATGCATTTTCCAATCCACCACCGTGGATGTCAAAATTGTCTCCCAAATATTTTTGACTCATGACAGTACATTCGATATGCCACCCTGGATAGCCCATTCCCCAAGGTGAATTCCACTGCATTAGATGCGTTTCATCTGCTTTTTTCCACAATGCAAAATCAAGTGGGGTGCGCTTTTCCGACTGTGCATTTAGCGTTCGGTTGGCAGCTCCATCCATCATTTCTTCTACCTTTCTACCTGAAAGCTTGCCGTAATCGTGGTCTTTGTTATAAGTCGTTACATCAAAATAAACCGATCCATTCGCTTCGTAGGCAAATCCTTTTTTGATCAATTCTTCAATGGCTTCGATTTGTTCTGGAATATGTCCTGATGGTCGTGGCGAAATGTTTGGGCGCAATACATTTAGCGCATCCATGTCTCGAAAATAGTTGAACATGTATTTCTCAACTACTGCCATCGGGTCTACTTTTTCTAACCTCGATTGCTTGGCAATTTTATCATCTCCTTCATCTGCATCATCCGTTAAGTGACCCACATCGGTAATGTTTTGCACGTATTTAACTTGCGGGAATTTGTGTTTGAGGTAGCGATAAATCAAGTCGAATGAAACGTACGATTTGGCATGTCCCAAGTGGGCATCACCGTAAACGGTAGGGCCACAAACGTACAAGCCTATGCTATTCGGGTTGATGGGTTTAAAAACCTCTTTTTCTCGACTTAGGGTGTTGTAAAGTTTGATTGGTGTTGACATGAGCGAAATTGATTGTTATGATTTATTCTCTACAAAAGTAGGAATCAAAAAACAATTATTTGTCCTCGATTACACCATCCCCAATATAACGTCCTTCTTTAAAGATTTTGATTTTTACAATCAGTCCATTTTGGTCATAATCGTACATTTTACCATCCATAAAACGGTAATCTTTAAATACACCGTCTTTAGATATTTGCATATTATCGGGATTGTACAATTTGTAATAACCATTTCCTGTAAAAGGACCTTGATTAGGTTGTTCCTTTTTAGATGCTTTAACAGTAATATTTGGAGCCGCATCCAATTGTTTTTTCATCGGATCCACCATTGGTTTCTTGGGAGCGTATTCTTGATAATTTTCTCGATCTATTAGACCACCTGCAAAAACTTTAATCGATTTTAAATCTCCGTTGTCATAGTATTCTTTCAGTTCGCCACTTTCTTGACCAGACGCCCATGTTCCTTCAATTTGAAGTTGGCCATTTTCATGAAAGTACTTTTGAGTGCCTTCTCGTTTCCCGCTAGCTGTAAAGTTGAAATCTTGTGAAACATTTCCATTGGTATGGTATCGTTTGAATGATCCAGTGTTTTTTGTGCTCGCCCAAGTTCCTTCTTCTTCTACTTTACCATTCTCGTAATACAATTTATAGGGGCCTTTCGGACGGCTTCCAACAAATGTGATTTCAGACTTTAATTTTCCATTATCGAAATAAGCTTTCCATAAACCCACTTTTCTACCATCGGCAAACTTTCCTTCCTCATCAATTTTACCAGATTTATCTTTTACAATCCAGTAACCTTGCTTTTTATTGGTTGCATCAGTTTTGTTTATAGTATCACCATTTAGTAATTCAAATGTTTGTGAATTAGCAGAGTAGTAAAAAAAACTTAAAGCAATTATCAGGAAGAATTTCTTCATAATGTAGACGGTAGTTGAACGTTGTATCTAAATGAGTTTTTAAATGTATAAAAAAACCATTTAAAGAAAAAATTAACTAGGTATAGAAAGTTGTTTTAACATGTCTTCTGACATTTTTTTCAAGTCGTATTCCATTTTCCAGTCCCAATCGTTTTGTGCAAAAGAATCGTCAATACTTGACGGCCAGCTTTCGGCTATTTTCTGACGGAAGTCTGGTTGGTAAGTAATCTCAAAAGCAGGAATGATCTTTTTAATTTCTGCCGCAATTTCAGCAGGATTAAAACTAATTCCACCCAAATTATAGCTACTTCTAATGGTTAATCGATCTCCATCTGCTTCCATTAATTCAATGGTCGCTCGGATAGCATCTTCCATGTACATCATTGGCAAAGAGGCGTCTTCTTGCAAAAAGCATTCGTACTTACCTGATTTTAGTGCTTGGTGATAGATGTCTACAGCATAATCAGTTGTTCCCCCACCAGGTAATGTTTTGTAACCAATTAATCCTGGGTAACGAATACTTCTAACGTCTACTCCAAACTTCGCATGGTAATATTCACACCATCTTTCTCCTGCGAGTTTGCTGATTCCGTATACAGTTGAAGGGTCGGTAGTGGTATGTTGTGGCGTATTGTCTCTCGGTGTGTTTGGTCCGAATACGGCGATAGAACTGGGCCAAAAAATGCGTTTGATATGACCGTCTTTGGCTAAGTTCAATACATGAAACAAGCTGTTCATGTTTAAGTCCCAAGCAAATTCGATTTGTTTCTCAGCTGTAGCGGAAAGTAAAGCAGCTAAGTGATACACATCAGTAATTTTATACTGCTTCACAATTTCAAACATTCTTTCCTTGTCTAACCCATTTAGTATTTCGAAAGGACCTGCTTTATCTCCGAAATCTCTAATGTCTGACGAAACCACATTTTTGGCTCCGTGCTTTTGTCTTAAACTAAAAACGAGTTCTTGACCTACTTGTCCACCTGCTCCAATAACTAATATTTTTTTACCTTCCATGCTGTGCTAATTTGGGGTCAAAAGTATTAAATTATCTATGGGTTTTTTAGGTGATTTTTATAATTCGATTAATTGATTGATATGCTGATGACACAATACTGATAACAAGGTGTAAGTCGGAGTGTCGATTTAATCTAAACACGACTCAGTAATTTGATAATTGATGGTTGTCATTTAGAGTTGAAACGGATGGGAATCCCTTCCCACTTGTTTGCTGAATTTAGTACCTTTGTAGGGCAAAATTTAGACTATGGAATTGTTCAATAAATACGACAAAAAGCTTTTGAAAGAAAAGCTGATGAACGAGCCTTTCAATAGAGTAACCATTTCTTTCTATCGGTATGTGGTTATTGATCAACCAAATGAGCTGCGAGATGAATTGTATGCTGAATGGGCATCGTTAGGTGTTTTTGGTCGCACCTATTTGGCTAATGAAGGAATTAATGCTCAAATGAGTGTTCCTGAGCACAATTGGGACGAATTTATGCTTCGCTTACAAGCACGAAGGTATTTTGAAAATATGCCAATAAAGCGAGCTGTTGAGGACGATGGCAAATCATTTTACAAACTAAAAGTAAAAGTGCGATATAAGATCGTTGCCGACGGATTGGATGATGGAACATTTGATGTCACTAATGTAGGGCGTCATTTATCAGCGAAAGAGTTCAATGAAGCAATGGCTGATCCGAATACGATTGTTGTGGACATGCGGAATCATTACGAAAGTGAGATTGGTCATTTTGAAAATGCAATTTGTCCTGATGTTGATACTTTTAAAGAAGAATTGCCTGCGGTGGAAGATATGCTGAAAGGCAAGGAAGATAAGAAGTTGTTGTTGTATTGCACCGGAGGAATTCGATGTGAGAAAGCTTCTGCGTATTTCCGTCACAAAGGATTTACGGATGTCAATCAATTGCATGGTGGAATTATCGATTATGCACGACAAGTGAAAGCAGAAGGATTGGAGAATAAATTCAAAGGGAAGAACTTTGTGTTTGATGAGCGATTGGGAGAGTCGATTTCAGGAGAAGTTATTTCTGAATGTCACCAGTGTGGAGCTGCTTGCGATTCACATACCAACTGTGCAAATGACGATTGTCACTTATTGTTTATTCAGTGTAAAGCTTGCGCCGAAAAAATGGATGGATGTTGCACCGATGATTGCAAAACTATAGCTAACTTGCCAGTTGAAGAGCAGCGAGCCATGCGAAAAGGTAAATTAAAACCTGACGCGCATGCTGTTTATAAAAGTAGGTTGAGGCCTAGACTAAATCAGTCAATGAGTGAATGAATCAATAAATTAACTGATTGAATATTGACCAATTAACTGATTCAAACATTGACTGATTGAAAAATATTAATAGATAAAAATTATAGAATTATGCCTTTTTATAGAAAACTTGGAAATATTCCACATAAGAGACATACTACCTTTAAGAAGGAAGATGGAAGTCTGCATTATGAACAGTTATTTGGTACAGTTGGATTTGATGGGATGTCGACTTTGATGTACCATAAGCATCGCCCGACAATGGTTAAAGAATATCTTGGTTCTAAGGATGTTTCGCCAAAAGTTGCTGTTGAGAAAAACTTCTTGTCTAGAAGATTAATTGGATTTAATGTAAAGCCAGTTGACGACTATTTAGAAAGTAGAGAACCAATGATGTGCAACTCAGATGTGATTGTTGCTTTGGCTGCTCCTAAAAAGTCGATGAAGGACTATTTCTATAAAAACACAGATGCTGACGAGGTAATTTTTATTCATAAAGGTAGTGGTACCCTTCGCACATTTTTAGGAAATATAGAATTCAAATACGGAGACTATTTGGTGATTCCAAGAGGAATGATTTATCAAATGGAATTCGATGATGAAAACAATCGCCATTTCGTAGTTGAGTCGTTTAGTCCAATTTATACACCAAAGCGGTATAGAAACTGGTTCGGGCAATTGTTAGAGCACTCTCCTTTTTGTGAACGAGATTTTAGAACTCCTGAAAATTTAGAAACCCACGATGAAATGGGTGACTTTATAATCAAAATAAAGAAAGAAGGGGTTATTCACGATTACCTATATGCTTCACATCCTTTTGATGTAGAAGGTTGGGATGGCTATAACTATCCGTATGCTTTTTCCATTCACGATTTTGAACCAATTACTGGTCGAATTCACCAGCCACCTCCCGTTCACCAAACATTTGAGGCTGCTGGTTTTGTGATTTGTTCTTTCGTTCCGAGATTATACGATTATCACCCGGAAAGTATTCCTGCACCTTACAATCATAGTAATATAGATTCTGATGAAGTATTGTATTATGTAGACGGAGATTTTATGAGTAGGAATGATATCGATCAAGGTCAAATTACTTTGCATCAAGCAGGCGTTCCTCACGGACCACACCCTGGTGCTTATGAGAGAAGCGTTGGTAAAACTGAAACCGAAGAGTTGGCAGTAATGGTAGATACGTTCAAACCGTTGAAATTAACAGAAAACGCAATGAAGTTGGATGATGGGAAGTATTATAAATCTTGGATTCATTAAGACCGCGATGCTGTTAGAAGTAAGAAGTTAGACCGCTTCGCTGCTAGAAACAAGTGATTAAATTGGTAAATAAGCCATTAGAGAAATTATTTTGGATAGAAAAAGACATAACTACAAAAATCTTAAAATATGGGTTTTAGGAATGGACATAGTGAATGATGTTTTTGAATTGCTAACTGAATTTCCAAATGAAGAAAAATTTGGTTTAACTTCGCAGATTAGCCGGTGTTCGGTTTCTATCCCTAGTAATATTGCAGAAGGTTCTTCAAGAACAGAAAAATCCTTCTCTCATTATATTGATATTGCATTAGGTTCTTCTTTTGAATTAGAAACACAACTATTAATTGCATTAAAAAGAAATTATATTAAAAAAGATAAGTTTGAAGAAATAGAGAATAAGCTAATCGAGTTCCAGAAAATGACAATGGGATTCCAAAAGTCTTTGTAGACTGAGTCTAGCTTCTTGCCTCTAACTTCTAACTTCTAAAAATGAAAAAATGAAAAAAGAAATAAAATCAGTAGAATACGGACTAGAGAAAATATTTGAAGGCGCACAAGACTTCTTGCCATTAATGGGTACAGACTACGTTGAGTTTTACGTAGGAAATGCAAAGCAAGCGGCTCACTTTTACAAGACAGCTTTTGGTTTTCAATCGTATGCCTATAAAGGATTAGAGACTGGAAGTAGAGATACTGTGTCTTATGTGTTGAAACAAGACAAAATTCGTTTGGTGTTAACATCTCCATTGAACTCTAAAAGCCCAATTAACGATCACATTGTAAAGCATGGTGATGGTGTAAAAGTAGTGGCACTTTGGGTTGAAGATGCGCGTAAATCATATGAAGAGACGACGAAGCGTGGAGCAAAATCTTTCCAAGAGCCGAAAGTAGCGAAAGATGAGCATGGAGAAATAGTAACTGCAGGGATCTATACTTATGGAGAAACTGTTCACATGTTTGTTGAGCGTAAAAACTATTCAGGAACTTTTATGCCTGGCTTTGAAAAGTGGGAATCAGATTACAATCCAGCACCAACAGGTTTGAAATACATTGACCACATGGTAGGGAATGTAGGTTGGAATGAGATGAACACTTGGGTAAAGTGGTATGAAGATGTAATGGGATTCGTTAACTTTTTATCTTTTGATGACAAGCAGATTCACACAGAATATTCTGCTTTGATGAGTAAGGTAATGAGTAATGGAAACGGTCGAATTAAGTTTCCTATTAACGAGCCAGCTGAAGGTAAAAAACGTTCACAAATCGAAGAATATTTAGATTTTTATGAAGGTCCTGGAGTGCAGCACGTTGCTATTGCAACGGATGATATTTTAACAACAGTGGCTGATTTAAGATCAAGAGGAATTGAATTCTTATCAACTCCACCAGATGAATATTACAGATCTGTACCGGGAAGGTTACAAGAGTTTAGCCACGAATTGAAAGAAGATATCGAAAAGTTGAAAGGACTAGGTATCATGATAGATGCGGATGAAGAAGGATATTTATTGCAAATCTTTACGAAGCCAATCGAAGATCGACCAACTTTATTCTTTGAAATTATTCAGCGAATGGGAGCAAGAGGTTTTGGAGCAGGTAACTTTAAAGCATTGTTCGAATCTATCGAAAGAGAGCAAATGAAGCGAGGAACGTTGTAATAACGGTCAATAATTATATCAAAAGCCTTCTTAACGAAATGTTAGGAAGGCTTTTTTGTTTAATTCACTCTCAAAGTTTCTAATTTATCAAAGTAATGTTGATGGTTGAATTGTGTTATTGATTGGCGGGCATTTGTAGAGAAAGTGTTGTAAGCTGAATTGTCCATCTCTTTAAATTCGATCATCTTGGTCTTAAATTCTTCAGGACTATTACATAAATAGCCATTAACTCCGTCAATAATTACGTTCTTATTTTCAGGTAGTTTGTTACATAAAACTGGCACTCCATTGTTGAGGTATTGTTTAGCTTTAATCCCTGATTTGGCAATTTGTATAGGTGTGTTTAGTAGTGTTGCAATACCAATATCAAATGTTTTTATTTTATGTTGAAGCGCTTCTTCGTCGTTCCAATCGATCTCTAAATTAATTTCAATGTCGATCTGTTTGGAATTTTTAAAGTAATCCCTGATTTCTTCTTCATCCTTTTGATTTGTTACTCCCATCAATATGAAATGACAGTTAAAGGATAGGTTTTTGATGGCAGGGAAAACTAAGTCATACAAGCTTTCTTTGTGTCCCCATCCAAATCCTCCGATCCAACCAATGGTAAAGATCTCATTTCGTTGAGGTTTTATAATTTCAAGGTCAACAATGGGGGATGTAATGTGAAATGCATTGGAATTAATGGATCGAAAATAGTTTGTGATCTCATTGCTTCCTGCAGAAACTGAGTTGCAGTTTTTAGCAAAATAATGAATCGTTTTTGAAGGATACTCTAAATAGTCTGCGTCATCTAAATCATAAGTGGTCAGTTTTCGTCGACAATTCACAAGAAGTTTTAGCAAGTTGGAATATATAAAGTTGGAATGGACTCTTTGTATGACAATTATGCTGCCCTTTTTAGGAAATAATAAAGCAGAAAAATAGGCCGATAAAAACTGAATTAATCGAGAAGGCGAATAGCCTGGAATAATAAAATGACTCTCAATGTTGAGGTTGTTTCTTGCGTAATCGAGTGGATATTTAGCCCGGTATCTAACACTCGGAGAATCTAGGTTGTAGTAGGCAAACCAATAGATGTGTTTTAGTTTTTCTTGGGTCATTTTAGTTTTTTGGGGAGTAGTTTAATTTTGATAGCGCTGTTATTAATTCGAAATTGAGATATCAGTATAGTTAATTGTTTTGTCAGCAGCAAGATAATAGAAAAAAGGGGACATTTAGTTGTTGTATTTAATTTTATTTTCAATTCCCTGTCCAAAGAAACCAGCACCAATTTATCGTTTACTTCCACTAAAATCGGAAGTTTGTCGTTAAGCTTTCGAAATAGTTAAAATTCTCCAATCAAAAATCCCATTGAAAAAAACAATTGTCCTCTTTGTATTTTTATTTACCCTGTTGTTTCAGGTGGATGCTCAATTCAAAGAAACTTATTATGACAAAGGAAAACGGGCGATGATGAGTGAGAACTTTACCGCCGCTATTGAGTTTTTTAATTACTCTTTGAGCGACAGAAAATATTTCCAAGCCTTCTTTTTTCGAGGATATTCTAAATTTAAACTGGGTGATCTGGCAGGAGCCGAAGTCGACTTTACCGCTTGCCTTTCTGAAATTTCAAACCACAAAGATGCCTTGTTTTATCGAGCGGTGGTGCGTGATCAGATGTCCAATTTTGAAGGAGCTTTTGAAGATTATGAGCTCGCTTTAAAATACGACTCCACCAATGCTAAAATATATTTAAACCGAGCCATCACTTTATTGTCATTGGAGCAGTTCGAAGCCACAATTGATGATTGTAATCAAGCCATCCGATTGAATAAATCGAATGTAAACAGTTATGTGATTCGTGCCATTGCCAAATCGGAGTTGAAGGATTACGAATCGGCATTGGCTGATTTCAATTATGCCATTGGGAAAAAAATGGACAATAGTTTTGCGATGGTGTATCGTGCAGAATGCTATCGGAAGATGGGTAAAATTGATCTGGCTAGAGCTGATTTAGCAACCGTTCTAGAACGAGATTCAACCAATGTGGATGGGATGTATCAGTTGGCGTTGCTAGAGCTGGATCAATCCAACTTTAAGATTGCACTAAAGTTAATGGATCAGGTTATTGCTGTTTCTCCTTACAATTCATTAGCACTATTTAATAGAGCCATCACCAAGACGAATTTAAAAGATTTTAATGGAGCGTTGGCAGATTATGACGCCGTAATAACAGCCAACCCAAAGCATGTGGGAAGTTACTTTAATCGAGGGTTAATCAAACAGCAGATGGGAGATCTAAAAGGAGCATTGGCTGATTTTGATCAATTGATAGAAATTATGCCTCGTTATGCTGATGCGTATGGAGCTCGGGCACAATTAAAACAACAACTTGGCGATAGAAGAGGAGCAGAGCAAGATCAACAGATGTTGGCTCAAGTGCGTATAAATAATGAAACAGCACTTCGAGCTGGTTTGAGCAGCGAGGAAATGCAAGCTGCTATTGAGAGCAAAAACTTATCCTCTGATGGCTCAAATGTGGCCAACGACAGTGGAAAAGTGCAGTATCAGCATACTGAAATTCGGCTGCGACCTTATTATTATTTAACTCCCGAACTATTTTCGGAAGTAGCCGAAGACTATTACCAATCCAAAGAACCTTCCATTAATAGTCACCTAATCGGATTGATGTCGGCGGAAGGAAGTTGGGATGCCAAAAAATTGAATCATCAGATTGATTCATTGGACAAAATACAAGGAATAAAAGATGCGGCATTTTACTTGAAACGCGCCATATTGTTTACCCAAACAGAGCAGTACAACCAAGCTTTTCAAGATTTTGATTCCTCAATCGCATTGCAATCTAAGAACGTACTGGCCTATTTTGGAAGAGCCAATACAGCTTTAAAGTTGAGGGAGTTGCTTAATACTTTTCCAGATGCGCAGCAGTTTAAAAAGGTGGGCGATAAAATCACTTCAGAACCAATCACTAAAGAGTATGAAGGCTTTAGTTATTCTTCAATTATCCAAGACTATCAAAAAGCTATTCAGTTCGACAATCAATTTACATATGCTTACTATAATTTAGCATACGTGCAGAATAAAAATGGTCAGTTTGAGGAATCATTAAGCGCATTGAATCGAGCGATTGAATTGAAACCAGATTTTGCACAAGCCTACTTTAATCGAGGATTAACTCATTTATTTTTAAAGAAGACTGATCTAGGATGTCGCGATTTGGGGAAATCCGGTGAGCTAGGAATTAAAGAGGCCTATAATATTATGTTGAGGTATTGCAAAAAGTAGTTTTTTCGTTGAAAATATTTAAATTGCATCAAATCTTAAACATATGAAACGCATTACGCCCATTATTCTAGTTGTTCTAATTTCTACCTTCTTATCTTCTTGTATTTGGACAAGTAACTGCATAGATGCAGAAGGTTCAGCAATTGAAAAAACGATTGATTTACCAAATTTTAAAAAGATCAAATTGTCGAGTTCGGTAGAGGTATTTATATCTCAGGCGGCCACACAATCGGTGATGATAAAAGCGCCACAAGAAATAATAGATTTGCTAAATACAGAAATAGATGGTGAAGAATGGGAAATTAAATTTGAAGAATGTTTCAACTCTAAAGTCATCATAAACATTGCGCTTCCACATTTAGAAGAACTGAAGGTGAATGGTTCTGGAAGTATTATCGGTCAGAATTCCTTTGTGGTAGAAGATTTAGAATTAGGTATTAATGGTTCAGGAGACATTAAGTTGGAAGTCAATGTCGAAGAATTAGAAATTGCCATTAAAGGCTCTGGCGATATTTCATTAGCAGGAATTGCGAAAGAAACAGACATTAGCATTATGGGTTCTGGTGATGTGCAAGCATTGAAGTTGGAAACCGAGGAATCAGATATTTCCATTAAAGGTTCCGGAGACGTAAAAGTGAATGTAACTCAACGCATCGACATTGGTATATATGGCAGTGGTGATGTGCAATACAAAGGCAATCCTAAAAAGACAGAAATAAACATCAAGGGAAGTGGAGAAGTGAAGAAATTGGATTGATGGGATTTGTTTGAATGATAGCTAAAAAAATAATGACACAGTCGGCAATTTTCACGTTTATCATTTTAACTATCCAGATTGTATTACATATTATTATTTCTTTAAAGTTGTTACCCTTTAAGTTGAATAGGAGAGTTGTAGTATATATAGCAATAGTTGTGTTTACGATTGCCCCGTGGATAATACCTTCGGAAACATACTTAACTAATCGAAATTTAGAGCTTGAAGGAGGTACTTACTTTTTAGGAATCAAAAGTTTATTCCATGTTTTTTGGTTTTGGGTAATTGCTAACACCGTAAGTGTCATTATTGCGGGAGTCTTTCATTTATCTGAAAAACTATTAAATAAATGACACTAACAAAACCTAAACTGCTTTGAAACGAAGTTTAGCCAAAGCGCACACGCCTGAATCAACTACTCGATTCAGGCTTTTTTTATGCCTTTTATTTTGAATCACTTCGACTTTTAAACCACCTTCACAGATTTACTACACATATTCTTCTCAATTGTCATTAACAACAAATATCAGTTGCTCGCAACAAAATTTTAGAGCAAAGTGCGAATCCAGTGCATTTGGTTCGATTAATTATGTTTAAAGTAGTATGAATGCATCATTACATCAGATAAAATGGAATTTAAGAATTAACACTCAACCGAATAATTGTTTGATATGAAGCATATTCAAAATCTATTAAGTGGAATACTTTTCCTCGGAGCAACAAGTTTGTTTGCCCAATCACCATCATGGAGTGTCAACGCAAACTCCTTTCAATATGACATGACTGTTACTGCTGCACTAGATCTTAATTGTGTGGAACTAACAAATCCTTCGAATAAATTGGGGGCTTTTGTGGGCGGTGTATTAAGAGGAACAGCCACTACTTCAAATGTTATCAATGGAAAGTACCTCACTACCATGTCGGTTTATAGCAACACGGCGAGTGGAGAGAATGTAATTATTGAAAAGTTGGTGAAATTGAAATAGAAAGTAATCAAGTTTGGTAAAGTGTTGTTTTTTAAAAGTTTATTTAGAAAAAGAAATTCTACTCTTTTAAAAAAACACAAAATAAGCTCTTTCCATAACAAAAAGGTTTCATTCACAACATTATTTCAGACTTGTTAATCTCTTTACTGAATTTTACCGGAAGTTAAACTTATTCACCAAAGAGATATATTTTATGAAAAAGCTCATTATAATCTTATTACTGGTTGCTCCATTTATAACTTATGCAGCACCTACTAATTATTTGGAAGCAGATATATATACTGAGGTAAATATAAGTGAAGGAAAGTATAAGATAAATTGGTTAAACTATAGAAGTAATACATTCTGTGATGACGGGATGAGAAATGAAAAGGTTTTTTGGAAGTTAGCAACTTCAAATACTTGGATTCAAATTTATGGGCCAGGTTACACTGGTGCAATAAATTGGGTCGGAAGTATTGCTAATAATAGGACATATCTTGAGTTTACCGAATTGCCAGGAGAGTTTTTTGGGAAAGATGTCGACATAAGGTGGTCGGGGGATTGGTGTGAGAGTAATAGTGGAGCATGCGGTGGAAGCTGTAATGGGTACAATTACTATTTTAATTATAATAATAGAGTCCAACCATTAACAGCTGTTTCTGTTTCTTCAGAAACTTTTTGCGATGCAATAGGATTTAGTTGGACTTTGCCTAGCTATGAAGAACCAAGCGTAGGAATTCCTGAGTCATCGGCCAGACAAGTACAAGTTTTTTCAGGTCATAATAATGTTGCAGCCTTGGCAGGTCAAACTGCTTCAGGGGGTCTAGCAATTACTATACCGGTTGCCGCTTCTTTATCGGGAGTAGATCAGAATTATACCATTCGCCCAATTTTAAATTACGGAAATGGTAGAATTGCAATTGGAGAAGTAGTAAATGTAACTGGAAGAACTTTTCCGCTACCAACCTCCCCAACTTCTTTGTTTGTAGATCAATTAAACTGCAATGGCGCTATGCAAGTGAATTGGAGCTGGCCAATAACCGCTAATCCTTCCAACTTTATTGTTCAAAAATCGCAAAATATTGACTTTTCCGCGCCGACAAATGTATTAGTTTCCGGTGCTGATAGAACTTATAGAGATAACGCAACAGTGTCTGGAGGAACCTATTTTTTCAGAATATTTGCGCAAAACACCTGCCCCAATAATCCAGCAGCTGCTAAAATATCTCAGCCATCAGTACCAACAGATCAGGTAGGCAATGGAGTTCCTCCAGCTACTACGCTTTCTAACCTTTCAGTTAATCCTTCAAATAAGTCTGTAACAGTTAATTGGGCTGATAACACCGCTTTAGAGGATGGGTATACGGTGGTAAGAACAGCCCCTGGTGCCGCTAAAGTAGAATTTTCAGTAGCTAAAGACATTACTACTTATACTGATCAAACTGCATCAACGTGTACTACCTATACCTATCAAGTTAAAACTACTAACAGTTGTACTACTTCTGATGTTTTATCTACAAACAGTAAAACGGCATTTATCCCTTCAGATGTTTCAACTACTTTTGATAGTACAAACAACAAAGCAGAGTCAACCGACGGCGAATTTGGTGACCGCGTTGATATAAAATGGAAAACAACAAATCGCCAGAATGAAGATTGGATTATAAATAGAATTAATCCAATACTTAATGATACTACTCAAATTGCCAGTTTGCCTGCTGCTACAAAGTATTATACAGATTATACGGCCAATGCCAATACCTTGTACAAATATGAAATACATGGAGAATCAGATTGTGGAGGAGCACTTATAAAATCAAATACAACAAGTGATATTGGTTTTAGATTAGCATTTGGAACGGTAAATGGACAAGTAACTTACCAAGGAGGCACTGCTGTAGACGGGGTTAAAGTAACTGCTACACCAGCATCTGGAGCAAGTGGTTATTCGGGAGGTTTTACGAATGGCACTGCATTGGCAACAGTAAAAAGTAAAGCCACTTTAGAGTCGGATACATTTACAGTTATGGCTTACGTTAAACCTACAACTCTCACAGGCAGTCAGTCTATTATGTCTAAAATTGAACCGACAGCTTCAACAAGCGGTTGGGATTTTATAATTTCGGGTAATAATTTAGCATTATACGCCGGCAATCAACTTTTATGTGCCGGCACCTCTGTAGACTTGGTTGCAGGAAATTGGAATGCTGTAGCTGTTTCCGTTTCAACAGATTCAATTCGTCTTTATGTAAAAGGGAAAAAAATAAAATCTGAAGCTAATACTACCGCAATTGCAATTAAAACAATTTATGATATTAAATTAGGTGATGGACTAACCGGAAATATAGACGAAGTGTGTTACTACACTCGAGGGCTAACGGATTTAGAGGTTTTTAGAGCCTCTGATGTCTACATAAACCCATCAGCCAAAGGATTAAGAGGTTACTGGAGATTCGATGAAGGTTTTGGAAATACAGCTTACGATTATTCTAAAACTATATTAACCGCAAATAAAAATCATGCCACTTTAAATTCAGTTACGTGGAGTACAAGTAAGCCTTCTAATTTTCAATTAAGCGCGGGTGCTTATACCGACGAGTTAGGAAGTTATTTTATTCCATTTATTCCTTATTTGGGTTCAGGAGATAACTACACAATAACTCCTCAATTTGGAACCCACTCTTTTACACCTGCAACAACAACATTACTAGTGGGATCTAGCTCGGCAAATTATAGCAGCAAAGATTTCTTAGACAACTCCTCTTTTAAAGTTACAGGAACGGTTAACTTTGAAAATACAAGTTGCGTTTCGGAAGGAGTAATTATTAAAATAGATGGTCAAGCGGTGGTTCGGAACGGAGAAGTTGCCATGACAACTGATAAAGGAGCATTTGATATACAAGTGCCTATTGGTCCTCACGTTATAACAGTGGAGAAAACAAGCCATTATTATAGTGAAGGAAGATTTCCGAGTTCAGGAACACATGATTTTCAGCAAAACATTACGGGAATAAATTTTAAAGATAGTACCTTGGTTAAAGTAGTTGGTCGAGTTGCGGGCGGTAGCATACAGAAGGATCTACCAACCGGACTTGGAAAAGGAACGAACAATATTGGAGCAGCGAAAATTGTTTTTAAAGCCAAACAAAGTGCTGGTTGCAAAGTTGATTCAGTTACAACCAATTTGCAAACCGGAGAATATGAAATTAATCTACCTCCGTTAGTATATGACATTGGTAATTTTAGTCCTACCAGCAATTCGGCAATCGTTTTTGGAGATAATTCATCGTTAGACATATCCAAAGTGCCTCCTTTTCAGAAAAGTAAAGACGGAACAGACTCCATCGACTATCAGAAGCAAAGAGATTTTATTTACTTTGTTCCTAGTCCAAGTATTGATGTTTTAGGAAAACAAGATCCAACATTTTATGGAGCAGATTCTATTGAAATTGAAGATTCGGGAGTAAAAACAGTAATTAAAAAAGCAACCTTATCAAATTTAGCTCACCCTGTTTTTAAAGAAAATAGTGATTATGAGTGGTTAATTTCTGCCTTTGAAATTTATGAGAACAATGATGGTGCAATCAAAGTGTTGGATTCCGTGCCTATGATTGAAGGAAAGATTAGAATAACGAATAGTTTAGCTAATGATCCTGTTAAATTATTTGAATATTCCTTAGAGGATTCAATTAAATTTACAGGAATTCAAGAATATAAATTTACGGCAGGACAAGCTAGTACGAGTGTAGACGGTCAGAATGCGAACAATAGTTTTACTAAAGAATGTCAGATAACTGCAATTCCGCAAACAGGTGCTGCTGCTGATTGGAAACCAAATGGTAATTTTTTCAGAGGAATAATATTTGGTGGAAGATCTTTAGGAAGTTCATTTTCTACCAATGGCCCTGATGTAGTAACCATGATTTTACGCGACCCTCCGGGCACAGAGAGTTTTGCCACTTGGTCTAAAGGTACCTCGGTAACCTCTACTTATAGTTATGAAAATGAAGCAGGGATTGGTGCTAGTTTAAACATGAGCTTGTTAATGGGAACTAAATTCTCTCTAGGTCTTGGTTATCAAACTCCTTCGGAAATTTATAATAATTTCATTTCTAATTCTAGTACTGAAGTCAAAGTTAACCAAACAGGAGATATTGTTAATACAACAACTAATTCAGTAACCATTTCAACCGGTGCTGCAGATGAATTCGTAGGAGCTGGTGCAGATTTATTTTTTGGAAGGGCTATGAACATGGATTTTGGATTGTCTCAAATTCTTACTTTGATTGAAGCAACCAAGTGTGGTGGAAATATAACTTGTGTAGGCAGTATAATTACTCAAAATGGCAAAGATTACCGCTTAGGAACAAAGTTTAGCATGTTTGCAATTCCGCAAGGTTATAACACAGAATTTGTATTTACTCAAGCTGGTATTGAGAATTCTGTAATTCCTAAATTAGAAAACTTAAGAAATCAATTTTTACTGTTCGATCCAAACTACTCCCTTGTTGCACAAGTTGGCGACCCAAATTTTGGAAAAAGCAATGACGATCCTGATTTTAACAGTTTGGCTACACCAGACCCCGAAAATTCAGGAGTTGCAGACAGTGCCGGACAAAGTTATAAGTTCAAGGGCTATAATGAAGTGTTTAGGGATAGATACGATACAACCAATATAAATAATACAGACCCGTCTAATATAGTTTATACAATTGATACCATACCTATAAAATTTATTGGTGGTGTAGATAGTGTATGGTTCTATAACAAACAAATTCGATTATGGGAGGATGCTATTAGACAGAATGAAAAAGCAAAAGTGTTAGCTTCAATTCCTGAAAGAAACATTTCCTACCAAGGAGGTTCTTCTATCACCTACTCTGAAACTACAGAAAGATCTGAAGCCTCTAACACAATAATAAACTTTAATATGACTGAGGAGTTGGGATTTAAATTTGGTATTGAAGTGGGGGGATCAGGAACCGAAATTGAAGGCGGTATTTCTTTAAGTTATAACAGGGTTACCAACACAGGAACAGATACATTGAATACGGCCACCTTTGAGTATACCATTTTTGACCCAGACGGAGATGATGAATTTTCAGTAGATGTTTTTCAACCTAATGATGGTTTTGGACCAATCTTTAAAACGAGAGGTGGACAAACTTCTTGCCCGTATCAAGGAGAGGTTAAAACAAAATATTATCAACCAGGAACTGTTTTAGACAAAGCAACCATTCAGTTAGAGCAACCGAAAATAACTGCTTCACCTGCTTCTTTATTTAATATTCCTGCAAGTAGTCAAGGAAACATTAATCTTAGTCTTATTAACCTTGGAACTGAAGATGCGGTTTATTCATTAAAAGTGCTGGAATCTTCTAATCCGTTTGGACTAATTTTAAAAATTGATGGGATAACTCCAAATAGAGACTTTCCAGTTCCTGCCGGAAGTTCAATTCTTAAATTATTAACGGTAGAAAAAGGACCTATTCATATACAATATGATAGCATAGCGTTGGTTTTTCATTCTCAGTGCCAGTATGCTTTTGGTACGGCAAATTATGATGACATTGCAGATACCGTTTATATTTCAGTTAACTTTTTGCCTTCTTGTACAGAATTAAATGTGCAGGCTCCGCAAAACCAATTTATTGCAAACAATTCCAACAAACAAATTTTACCGGTAACTATATCAGGATACGATATTAATTATAGTGGCTTAGATAAAATTCAACTGCAATACAAACCATCGAATCAAGCATCGTGGATTCCTTTGGGTAAACAATGGTTTTATAATAAAGCAATAGCTGACTCAGCTGCAGTTCGAGATTCTGAAACAGATACGTTATTAATTCCAAGAAGTCAATCGTATATAAATTACGAATTGGAACTAGCACAGTTAATTGATCAAGATTACGACTTGAGAGCTGTATCTACTTGTGTAATACCCTTTAACCCAACCTTTAGTCAAGTATCTAGTGTAGTTTCTGGCACATTAGACCGAGTAAATCCTCATCCGTTTGGCAGCCCAACTCCTGCCGATGGGGTTTTAGATCCGAACGATGACATTTCAATTCAGTTTAACGAAACCATTGAAGCCGGATCTCTAACTGATGCTAACTTTCAAATTACCGGAGTATTGAATGGTCAGGAATTAAGACATGACATTGCAGTAGCTTTAGATGGAGCAACCGGTTTTATGGAAATTGCCAATGGGTTTGATTTTGCATCAAGAGATTTCACTGTAGAGTTTTACGCAAAAAGAAATCAATTAGGAAGTGCACAAACCATTATTTCACAAGGAGTAAATGCAAGCAATACTTTTTCAATTGGATTTAACCCCACAAACAATGTTGAGGTTAAAATTGGGACACAAACTTATAGCTCAACTTTTAGCAGCACAGATACTAACTTCTGGCATCATTACACAGTAACTTATGCCAATGATAGCTTAACCTTAGAAATTACAGATAGAGATGCCAGCACAACAAGAACAAGCACTAATAACAATTTCTTTTCAGCCTACAATAGTGGTGGAAAAACCTACGTTGGCAAAAATTCAGTTTCTAATTCAGCTTTTTTCAATGGGTCAATTCATCAATTAAGAATTTGGAATAAAGCATTGCTTCCTGGAGTCGTAAGTAGCAGAGTAAACCAGAATTTAAATGGCAGAGAAGCGGGCTTAATTGGTTATTGGCCAATGGATGAGGGTAGAGGTCCAATAGCTGAAGATAAGTCACGTTTTCGTCATGCGGAAATGAAAGCCAACTGGGAGTTAAATCCAAAAAGCACAGCCTTAGATTTAGATGGTGTGAACCAATATATTTCTGTTGATTCTGCCGGAACACTCGCCATAAACCAAGAAATGGATTTGAGTATTGAATTTTGGTTTAAAACAGCAGGTGGCAAACTGCAAACACTTCTTTCAAATGGAGGAGGCATGTTTACTACAAATGATGCGAATAGAAATGGCTGGAATATAGAAATGAATGCTCAAAACGAAATTTGGGTAAAAAATGATTCATTCGCCTTTAAAGCGGTACAAAACAATTTTGCCGATGATAGATGGCACCATTTTGCATTGGTAGTTAATAGATTAGCAAATACAACCGCATATATTGATGGGAATCAGCAAAAAACCATGGCAAGTACAAATATATGGGGCTTTGGTGCAGCTAAACTAGTTATTGGCGCTCGGTACAGTATTAATGGAACAGTAGAAACATTCGACCAATACTTTGCAGGTAATATTGACGAAGTACGAATTTGGAACAAAGCACTTTTAAGGGAAAACATAGAACTTAATCGCTACAACAGGCTGATTGGAAATGAGTTTGGGTTAATGGCTTATTATCCTTTTGAAAGTTACCGTTTAGAGGTTGGTGTTCCAGTGTTAGATACATCTCTGGCAAACCAATCTAGTGTATTACCTTCTTCTAAAAAATTAAATGGCCGTATGGTAAATGGGCAATTTTTTACTAACGAAAGTCCTGCTATTGCCTTGCAACGACCTGTTCAAAAGGTAAATTATTCGTACAGTGTAAACAATGACAAAATTGTAATTTTAGCGAATGAGCAGCCCGCAAATATTGAAAATGTAACGTTAAGTATTACAGTTCAAAAAGTGAAAGATTTACGTGGCAATGTAATGCAATCGCCTAAAACGTGGATTGCTTTTGTAAACAAGAATCAAGTGCTTTGGCAAGATTTGGAGAAGTCGTTAACAAAAGAGTTGAATGACACGTTGACCTTTACTACACAAATCGTAAATAGCGGTGGGGAAGTCAAAAATTTTACTATTTCTAATATCCCATCTTGGTTAACGGTAACACCAAGGAATGGCACAATTAGTCCATTAACAACTCAATTAATTCGATTTACGGTTAATCCAAGCGTAAATATTGGCGTGTACAAGGAAGATTTGATATTAACTACTGATTTTGGATATAATGAGAAGTTATTAGTTGATCTGAAAGTTACTAAGAGTTCGCCAAACTTTATGGTAGACCCAACTTTATATCAATTGAGTATGGGTGTGATTGGTCAAATTAGAATTAATAACAACATATCTATGAATCCTGATGATAAGCTAGTAGCATTTATTAATGGAGAAGTTAGAGGTGTGGCGAACCTGCAATACATGGAAGCATTTGACAAGTATGTAGCATTTTTGGATATTTATAGCAATTCTGCTGATAGTATTTATTTTCAAGTCTGGAATGCTTCGAAAGGTGAGCTTCATACCGAGATTAATCCGGTTTTATATTTCGTAGATAATCAACTGATCGGATCACCTTTTAATCCTCAGCTATTTGATGCATTTGATAATGTATCTATGCCAATTGTATTAAGGCAAGGCTGGAACTGGGTCTCATTCCCACTTTACGATGATAAGATGAGTTCTCTAGACAATTTCTTCAGTGGGGTCAACTTCAGTGAAGGAGATGCTGTAAAAACAAACGGAAATAATGCCGTTTCTTTATATAGTGATATATCAGGATGGGGAGGTAGCCTCTCAAGGATTGGGATAACGAATGATAAATCTTACCTAATTAAGATTTCACAAAATGATACGTTAGATTACACAGGCTTTACAGTAGACCCTGATACAATTACCATAACGGTAGATTCTGGTTGGAATAGAATAGGTTTTGTTTCTTTGAGAAATATGCAAATTAATACAGCATTGGCTAACTACAATGCACAATCTGGTGATGTACTAAAAGCTCAAGGTAGATTTTCTTATTACACGCCAAACTTAGGATGGGTAGGAAGCCTGCAAGTTCTAGAGCCTACCAAAGGTTACCTATTAAATGCACATAGATCTTCTTCGTTCGTATATCCTCGATTGGGCTTGTTAAGAACCAGATCAGATTTGGAGGCACAAGCAAACTTGGAGGAATATATGCCGAGTGGATACCAATTAAATCCATTTAGCTATGAAGCAAGCACAGGAGCTATTGTATCTGTTGATATTTGCAGTGAAGTGATTTCAAATGAGCATATTATTCTTGCTGCTTACGCTAATGGAGAACTACGAGGATTGTCAGAGTCGTCAATTACATTATCTAACAATCTATTGCCGCAATACTATATTTCGGCCTACGGAGTAAGTGGGGATCAGTTTAATTTTGAATTAGTAGACACTTTAAATAAGGAGAAAATTCAATTGTCAGGTAGTCTATCATTTGAAAAGAATGGAGTAATTGGAACTCCTGAACAACCTGTCACACTTACAACTAAAGGTGCAATAAACTGTGATCTATACAAAGGTAGTGACATAGTAGCAACAGAAGTAGGCTACGTGTATCCAAATCCATTTAGTAATCAGCTTAACATAACTGTTCCATCAGATATGGGGAAAAGTGTAGAAGTAAGTTTAGTTGATGGATTTGGTCGAGTAATATATTCTGGAATTTCAGCAGGAGGCGAATTGTTAGATTGGAGTGATGTTGTTGAGAATAACAGCACATTATCTGTGGGAGTTTACTTTGTGCGTTTTGCTACAGAAAAATCTTTTAAAGTTGAGAAAGTAGTGAAATATTAATAAGCATGGGTTCTGCTCTTCACAACAATAATCGGTAGTTGGCATCATATTTTTAGTGAGATGTTAGGAAAGCAATACATTTGATAAGAGAACAACTTTTAAGTAAAGAATTAAGAAATATATAGAAATAGAATAAATGAACAATATGACGCAAATACGAAACCTAATCGGTGTTTTTTTTCTTCTGCTCACAACAAGCCTTCAAGCCCAATCACCGAATTGGACTGTGAATTCTAATGCTTTTCAGTACGACATGACTGTTACTGCTACACTAGACGTAAATTGTGTGGAACTAACAAATCCTTCGAATAAATTGGGGGCTTTTGTGGGCGGTGTATTAAGAGGAACGGCCACTACTTCAAATGTTATTAATGGAAAGTACCTCACTACGATGTCGGTTTATAGCAACACGGCGAGTGGTGAAAATGTAAAATTCCGTTTTTACGATGTCGCTACTGATTCTATCTATAATAGTATAGACAGTGTGGTTTTTCAAGACAATGCCATTTATGGAACACTCAGTGCTCCTTTTAAAGTAAAAACGAATAATGCGCCAACTGCCATTTCGTTAAGTAATGACAGTATGCAGGAGAATTTGCCAAGTGGGCAAGTGATTGGAAGTTTTTCATCCACTGATTTGAATGCAGGCCAAACCCATACATACAGCTTAGTAAATGGAACTGGAGCTACTAACAACGCTATTTTTTCTATTTCAGGAAATCAACTGTTTGCCAATTTTGTTGCTGATTTTGAAAATAAAACAAGCTATTCAATTCGTGTAAGAACAACAGATTCGCAAGGATGTACATTTGAACGAGTAGTTTTAGTTTACGTGAAGAACACGAATGATGCGCCAACCGCAATCGCGCTGAGCAATGCAATGATCGACGAAAGAAATCCAGTGAATGCAACCATTGGTAGTCTTACAGCTACTGACCAAGATGCAAACGAAACGTTCACTTTTTCATTAGTAAGTGGAGCCGGTGGCGCAGATAATGGAAAGTTTAATATTGTAAATTCTAATTTAAGAGCGAGTCAATCGTTCAATTTTGAAGTTCAATCTACTTTTAAAATTCGAGTTAGAGTAACGGATAAAGCTTCCAATATTTTTGAAGATAGTTTGTCTATTTCTGTAAATGATTTGAATGATGTGCCCACCGATATTGTGATCACAAAGGATAGCATTCCAGAAAATCAAGCACTAAATACCTTAGTAGGAACTTTTTCTACTGTTGACGAGGATGCCGCCCAAACTCATTCCTATTCATTCAATAATATTGCAGGAAATGACAATGGTAGTTTTATCGTGGTTGGTAATCAATTGCGTACGAGTGCCATATTTGATTATGAAGGTAGGAAAGAGTATTTTATTTATGTGCAAACCAATGATTTGAATGGTGGATTGTTCACCAAGTTGATCACCATAAAAATCACCAATAGAAACGATGCGCCTACCGATTTGCAGTTGTCAAGCAGTAGTGTAAATGAAAGCATGCCTGCAGGTACTTTCGTTGCTGAATTATTAACCACAGACCAAGATACCGGTTCTACTTTTACTTATTCATTAGTATCAGGAGTAGGATCTACCAACAATGCGAACTTTTATGTTTCAAATGACACTTTATTTACCAATATAGTTTTAGACTTAAATGCACAAGCAAGTCATGACATTCGATTAAGAACCAATGATGGAGCAGGAGGAGTTTTCTCTAAAGGGTTCACCATATTTGTAAAAGACATCAATAATGTCCCAACCAATATGGTAATTTCTAACAATATTATTCCTGAGAACACTCCGATTGGAACCCAAGTAGCTTCATTCACTACGACTGATGCGGATGCAGGTGATGTGCACACTTATTCACTTGTTGCTGGTGTAGGCGATACCAATAATGCTGCTTTTACCATTTCAGCAAATAAATTAATGTCGAACACGACATTCAATGTCAATCTTAAAAGTAAATATTATATCAGAGTGCAGACCAATGATGGATTTGGCGGCGTATTTCAAAAGGATTATTCTTTTATAATCACGAACTCAAACGATGCTCCTACCAACATTTTACTTTCTAACAATAGGGTGTATGAAAGTATGCCACCAAATACCTTAATAGGAACTTTCACTTCATTGGATCCTGATTCGGGAGATACGCACACTTATAGTTTTGTGACTGGAACCAATGATAACGCATCTTTTGCTTTAGTTGGAAATGAATTGAGGTCTGCAATTACCTATAATTTCGAAGCGAAGAGCAACTATTTTTTAATGGTTCAGAGCAATGATGGAAAAGGTGGAACTTTTAACAAGCAATTCAATGTAGTCATTAGAGATACCACTGATGGCCCTACCGATATTTCAATCAATAACAATTTAGTCGCTGAAAATAGTCCGACGAAAACCTTAATAGGGATATTTAGCTCTACAGATGAGGATTTAAACGATACGTTTACTTATCAATTGACTAGCGGGATTAATTCCACGGACAATGGGAGTTTCCAAATTTCGTCTGATAGTCTATTTACGTTGGCCATGTTCGATTATGAAACCCGTCAAAACTATTCCATACGGGTAAGAAGCACTGATGCGAGTAATCTTTTTACAGAAAAAGCATTTACTGTAAAGGTTACCAATGCAAACGATGCTCCCATCGACATTAACCTAACAAACGCTAATGTATCTGAGGATGCTACTTTAAATACCACCGTTGGAATTTTTACCACATTAGATCCTGATACAGGAAATACACACACTTATACATTAGTTGCTGGAGCTGGCGATGCTGATAACGATGATTTTAAAATTTCAGGGAATGCATTAAAAACAGATTCGGTTTATGATGTAAATGTGCGAACGGCTTATACGATTAGGGTAAGAACTAGAGATGGTCAAGGATTGACTTATGAAAAAGTATTTGCAATAACAATCACCAATGCCAATGATGCACCCACTAACATTTCATTGACTCCATCATCTATTAATGAAAACTTGCCTGCCAACACGTTGATTGGAAAGTTTGCTTCTGTAGATGCTGATGCCGGAGATAGCCACATTTATACCTTCGCAAATTTGTCGACAAATGATAATTCAAGCTTTGCAATAGTTGGTGATGAGTTGCGGTCTTCAGCCATTTTTGACTACGAAACGAAACCGGTTTATTTTATACAAATTCAAACTAGTGATGGAAACGGTGGAACCTACAGTCGCCAATTGTTTGTGAATGTAATTGACACCAATGATATACCAACCGATATCGCAATGTCTGGAAACAGTGTGAAAGAAAAGCAAGCGTTGGGTGAGTTTGTGGGAAGATTAAGTACGACTGATCAAGATGCTGTTGATACTTATGTTTACACTTTGGTGAATGGAACAGGTGCGACGGACAATGCAGACTTCATTGTAAGAAATGACAGTGTTTTCTCAAATGCATCTTTCGACATTACGTTGAAAAGTCAATTGAGTATTCGATTGAGAACAACGGATTCAAGAAATAAAAACTTTGAGAAAGTCTTTACCGTTTTTGTTCAGAATGTAAATGACGCACCTACAGATATTACCATTTCTAACGCATCTACTCCTGAAAATACACCAATCAATACAACGATTGGAAATTTCACCACTACTGATATTGACCCAATGCAAACCTTCACTTATCAATTGGTAGCAGGCACAGGAAGTGGAGACAATGGAAACTTTATCATTTCAGGAAATCAAATAAAATCCAATGTATTGTTGGATTATAATGTGAAACGCCAGCACAGCATTCGGATTCAAACGAAAGATCAAGGCGGCTTATCATTCGAGAAAGTATTTACAATTGCGGTAACGAATAGCAACGATGCTCCAACAGATATTAAGTTGGGCGCTAATACCTTTAAAGAGAATTTGCCGGCAAGTTCGTTGATTGGTTTGTTCTCTACTACGGATAAAGACAGCAATGATGTGTTCAGCTATTCTTTCAGTAATCAAGGAACCAATGACAATGCTTCTTTTATTATTTCAGGCAATGAACTAAAAACAGGAGCGGCATTTGACTTCGAAACTAAAAACTTATTTGTGATTGAAGTTCAAACTCGAGATGTAATTGGTGCGGTTTATAGCAGACAATTAACCTTAAGTGTGTTGGATAGCAACGATGCTCCAACCAATGTATTGATTTCGTCTGATAGTTTATTAGAAAAGTCACCGATCGGAACTTTCGTAACCGACTTTACAACCATAGACGAAGATGCACAAGATAACTTTACTTACGCATTAGTTCCAGGACAAGGAGCCAACGATAATGGACTGTTTAGAATCAATGGCGATTTATTGGAAGTAGATTCAGTGTTGGACTACAACAATGCGAGAACGCGAAGAGTAAGAGTAGAAACGACAGATAAAGGAGGGCGTAAAATACAGCGAAGCTTTACCATTCGAATCATCAATCAAAATGATATCCCAACCAATATTTTATTGTCGGATACTTCGATAAATGAAGTTGCCGCAATCGGAACTCGGGTAGCAGTAATTTCAACTATAGATGCTGATCTATCAGATACATTTACTTACAGCTTAGTGAGTGGATCTGGTGACAATGGGAATGCTTCATTTATGATCAGTGGAAACGAGTTAAAAACCAATGCTGTTTTTGATTTTGAAACTAAGGACAGTTATTCGATTCGATTGAGAACAGTTGACAGTCAAGGTGGAGTGTTTGAGAAAGTATTCACCATTCAATTGACCAATGGAAATGAGCGGCCAACCATTGAAAAACAACTGTTTTCTGTAGAAGAAAATACAGAGGCAGGAGCAATTATTGGAACTGTTTTAGTTTCAGATATAGACGCTAATGAAATATTTACCTATAGAATTGTATCTACTCAAACTGATTTTAAGGTCAATGTTTTTAATGGTGAATTGAGCACATCTAAAAGCTTCGATTACGAGAGTCAATCTACTTATACTATAAATGTAGAAGTAACAGACTTGGGTGGATTAAGAGACACTGCAGAGATTACCATTGAGGTGTTGGATCAAATAGAAGGAAGCCTTCCAGTAGCTGCTTATTTTTCACCTAACAATGATGGATACAACGATACGTGGCAGATTCAAAATGTAAATCTGTATTCAAATTATAAACTCGTTATATTTTCTACTAATGGAGGAATCGTTTACGAGAACAGTTCAAATTACAACAACGATTGGGATGGTACTTTAGGTGGCAACCAATTGCCGGAAGGTGTATATTATTATTACTTGCAAGACAATAACGATAGCAAGAATATCTACAAAGGAACCATATCATTAAAAAGATAAGCCAAATGAAAAAAGTTATATTAATCGCAGCATTAGCAATTTCAAGCATTAGTTATGGTCAAGATTTTTCTGGGGGCTATTATAATTATGTGTTGAATCGATTCAATTTAAATCCTGCCTTTGCAGGTAATAATGGGAATATTTCGGCCATGTTGAATACCAAAACACATATGGCAGGATTTAACGGTTCAGCTCGAAATACCATGTTTGGATTGCACGCACCCATCAACTTGAATCAAGGAATAGGAGCAAGAGTGGTGTCGGATAAAAGAGGGGCATTTCAAGTAAATAAATTCGATGCAGTCTACAGTTATCAGATTCAACTGGATGATCGTTCTGATTTAAGATTTGGAGTGTCTGCTGGAGCAGTCAATAGAAGATTAAATCCTTCAAGTATTGATAATTCAGAATTTTTGAATCAAAATGACCCTACTTTGGTAGATGGTTTTTATGATGAGACCAATTTTATTGCTGGAGTAGGATTAGTGTATGATTTCGAGAATTTACAAGTGGGATTAAGTGCTCCTAATTTGGTGGATGGTAGCGATGAGATTAGCGACTATGTCGTGGGTACGATTTCTTATAATTACAAATTGAACAACGAAGATTTCGTGTTGCAGCCAACAGTGATTTATCAAAATATACCAGTAGAAGACAATCAATTTGACATCCTTTTGAAAGGAGAGTATCAAGAGAAAGTTTGGGCGATGGCAGGTTACCGATCCAATAACAACTTGACATTTGGATTGGGATTTGATTTGGGTCCTTTTGGAGTTGGTTATGCCTATGAAATGGCAAATTCTGAACTCTCAACAATCGCTGGAGGATCGCATGAAATAATTATTCAAGTGGCCTTTAAATCAGCTAAGTTGAAACAAAAAGATGCCTTGGTAAAAACATTGGATGATTATGTAGCACGTTTCAATGCAATGATCAATGACAACTCTAATCAGTATAATAAGACACAGGTAGTTTCTGAAATTCAGCAAATAAGAGTGGAGTTAAATAAGTTAGAGGCCAGCAATGACAAAAGTACAGCAAAGATTGTTGATAAACGTCTGCAAACAATTGAAGGTCAGATTGACCAATTAGAAAAGAAATACAGCAAGTAATGATAAAAAAAGGAATCATCTTAAATTGGAGTAAAGCGGCATTGTTAGTCATCTGTATGGTTGGTTCTCAATTCGCTTTTGCACAAACGGATACTTCTGTTACAGATAAAAACAAATCGAAAATCAATGAGTTAAATGAGCGATTGGACAATTTGGTGAAAAGCACTTCGACAGTTTCTAGTGGTGATAGTGTGGAAATTAAATTAAACATACTGCTGAAACAGATGATGGAAGTGAAGCAAGAAATGGCTTCTATGAAATCGGCCATAAACACCATGTCTGAAGAAAATAAACAAGCGAGAGAAGAATATAAAAAAGGAAACGGAATTGCTGATAATTTGGAGGAAGGTAAATATTACGTGGTTATCGGGTCCCGAAGAAATCAAGCCTTAGCTGAAGCGTTGCTTAAAGAGTTGAGTAAAAATAATCAAGTAAAAATGGTGAAAAACCACAGAGATACTTGGAATCATATCATCTTAACGCAGTCATTTTCTCGTGAAGAAGCTGCGAAAAAAGTTCAAGAATTAAGACAAGGCACATTTACCGATTCTTGGTGGACTACCGCTAAAAGGCTTCAATAATTTAGTTTAACAATTGATTAATTGCTTAAAATGCCTGAATTGTGAAATTGATTCGGGCATTTTTATTTTCATTCCACTTGTTACATTAGATCCTTGAGAACGTCCTTATAACTTCTCGAAATTGGGATTTCTGTGTTGTTGATATATACAGAAATAGAGTTATACTGTTCAATATAAGTTTTGTTGATGATAAAGCTTCTATGAATTCTTATGAATTGATCACCTAGCTCTTCTTCATAAAGTGATAAGCTGGCTCTTTCTATGTAGGTAGAATTAGCAGTTACAATTTTTACATAAGATCCGCTTGCTTCAAGATAAAGTATACTCGATTGATCGATTAACTTTTTGCCGTAGCTTGTTTTGATCTGAATAGATTTCTGGTTGTTTGTTTTGAAAATTTCTAACAGTCCAACTATATCACTCTCTTTATATGGCTTGGTGATATATGCCAATGGCTTTGTAAGAGCGGCTTGCTTAACTGTAGGGATTTCATTATTGGCGGTTAAGTAGATAAAGGGTTGCTTAATCTTGTTGAGGTGGATGCCAAGATCAATGCCAGTTTTTTCACCAGCCAACCGAATGTCTACGAAGTATAAATCAGGGTTTAGCTGAGTGTTTTGGATAACATCATCTACATTGTCTAAAATTCCTATCACATTTACTTGGTGTTTCTCAAGGATTAGCCGCAGATGATCAGCAACAATAAAGTCATCTTCTACAATTATTACATTCATTTTTTGAATTTTATGTTTAAGCTATATCCAATTGTATTGTTTAGCGTGATAGAAGCTTTCAATTGTTTCAAAAGCAAGTTGACCAAAGAAGGAGTTTGGCCTTCTTTAAGTCCAGTGCCATTGTCTTGATAATTGAAATGGATCACACTGTCAGATGCTTTCCAAGTTGAGATTTTGATTATTTTACCTTTCTTGGTCTTAAATCCATGCTTCAAAGAATTGATGATTAATTCTGTTACTAATAATCCAAGGTAAACTGATTTATCGACAGCCATCTCAAAATCTTCTATTTCAAGAATCAACTGAACTTCCTCTTGAATCAAACCTGACTTAAAGTTGCTTTCGATACTCTTTAAATAATCTTTGACAGAAATACTTTTTTTGCTTTCGTTGATGTAAAGTTGCTGATGCAATGCCGCTATCGAGTTTATTTTTTCTGAAATTCCCTGTAACTCTTGTTTAGCAGTATCTGATTTGTAAATTTCTCTTCCAATTAATGATATAATCAATTGTAAGTTGTTTTTTATTCGGTGATTAGATTCTCCCACCAAAAATTCATTTTCTTTTATCAACTTAGCCAACTGTCTATTCTTACGACTCGTTATGTAAGAGTAAATGACGATAATTAATATGATTACCGACAATGAGATCCCAATAAAGGAATAGAACTTTTTTTCATTATTTGCTCTTAATAGAGCTTCTTGATTTTGCGCCAGTAGCTTATCTTTTGCTTCAACTTTATATAAAGTTGTTAACTCTTCTAATTTGTTTTTTGATTGGACTTCTCTAAACTTTACATCAGCCTGCGCTTCTTTTAGCCTATACTTGAGTCCATTCAGTGAATCGTTTAATCCATAGTAGGCATTAGTCAATAACCAATAGGATTCCATCACATGCAAATAGTATTTCAAACTATCCATATATGGAAGAACCTTGTTTGCGTAAAATATAGTAGAGTCATACTTTTTCTTATTAAGAAACATATGAGCTTTCGTTTTCAAGAGAGAATAATAATCAAGGTCTTTCTTATTGGATAACGTCCTTAATGCACTGTCTAAATAGAGTTGAGCCTTAGCAGGTGAGTTGTAGTTCGAAGTTGAATTGTATATTCCGCTAATTTCCAGGTAAGAAGTGTATTGATGATCTAGAAAATTATATTTTCTAGAAATTCGCAATGATTTATTAGAATAGACGAGAGAGGTGTCCAACCTTTTTGGGAAAGCCCCATTTTTGGCATCAAACAACTCATTGTAAACGGCCGCAGTACGATGATAAAAACGGCATAATAGCTCAGGGTTTTGCGGTAAATCACTTTCCATTTTGTAAATAAGCAGTTGTGCCGAGGAATAATCTCTAATTTTTCGATAGAACTCAATCAATTGTATTTTAGTTTTATCAATCAGATACTTGATGTCGGTATTCTCAGCAAGGTCTGCCGCTTCTTTCAATATTTTGTATCCTTCCCCAGCTTCATCTGCGTTAGTGGTGTTCTTTCCTAATTCTATAAGGTACTCTATCCTTAATGAATCAGAAGCATTTCTATATTGATCCTTAAACTCTTGTAAATATGCTTTAGCAGCTTTAAAATTTCCACTTGAGTTTAAATTGTCTAAACTGTCCGAATTATAATAGGGGGTATTCCCTTCTCCTTTTGAATTTACAGTGAAGAGAAGCAGAAGTGCTGCACAAGAGTATATCTGAAGTAGATTTTTGATTGTTATTCTTTTAAGTTTATGATAACAAAGTAAGTAATACTTTTTTAGGTAATGCAGTTCGCAAATGGTTATTCACAACAAAAAACTGTTGCTCGCCCATTCTTGCCTCTTTACGATTCATTTTTATTGCCATTTAAAACAAAAACTGGTTGCTCAACACAATTATTGTGGGGTTGAAATTTCCTTTTCTACTTTTATTTACAAATTGGGTTTTTTCCCCTTTAATGGGAATGATATGATTGGTGGAAATGGATAATTTGATTGTTAAATTATTTCATTCACAACAAAAAAAGGTTGCTCACATCAAAAGCGAAACTATCGCGTGGAAGAGTCGTAATTCAATTTTTAAAAAATAGAAAATAGTATAATATTATAACCAGCCATTATGAGATTTAATTTTTACAATGCTATCAAAACCTTCTTTACCCAAATTGTATACTCTAAGATTACAATACTAGCCCTTTTTATTTTTTTAGCTGGAAATGTTTCAGCTTCTGTATCAAGTTATGGTGATGGGGAGGTATCTGCTAGTGTAGATTATTCAACAGGTTATTTGAATGTAAATTGGAGAGACTTTAGAGGGGGGCAAACATGTGACGATTATATGCACAGTGCAAAAGTTTACTACCGTTTAGGTCAGTCTGGATCTTGGATTTTGATTTACGACCAAAATAATGCCGCTGTTAATGCTATTGCTCATTCTTCGTCTGCAGCAAATGAACGAAGAACAACTATTTTTCGGACAATGCCTGCTAATTTCTTTGAACAAACAGTTCAAGTCAGATTTACTGGTAGCTGGAAAGAGGAAGATGGTTTCTTTTGCGATGGAAATACGAATGGGAAGGACTTTACATATACCCTAAATAATACGATTAATGGGCCAAGAAAAGTAACTGCTTCTAGTAGTTCATACTGCGACAAAGTAAGGTTGACTTGGGATGATGGAACAAATGTGGATGGGTTAGGTGCTACACGGGTGAGAATTATTAGGAATGGTGTTGCAGCTTCTAACTATGTAAATACTAGCACTAATTTAGCAGATTATACGGAAGGTCCAACCGCTGTAGATTTAAATTTAAGTGTGCAAACGTATCTAGAATGGACCAATGACGGACTAACGAGACAGGCTTATGGAGGTACAGTAAATATAACCGGTAAAAAATATGGCCCTCCTGGCAAAGCTGAAGGATTATATTTAGAGCAAGCTAATTGTAATGGACAAATTCAGGTCAGTTGGAATTGGAGTAGCGCAAACAATCCTAGTAACTTTTTAATAGAGCGAGCAGCGGATTCAAATTTTACAAGCATTACTACTTTAACCGTTTCCGGTTCTGATAGAAGTGTTAGAGATGCCAATACATTGATTGGTCAAAAATATTACTACAGAGTTTATGCACAAGATAATTGTCCGAATAGTACTACACTAAAAGCAAAATCAGAGGTTTCTACAAAGGAAACTGAAGTCGGATTAGGGATTCCTCCAACCACCACAGTAAAAAATATTTCTGTGAACTCGGTCAATAAATCTGTTACCTTAACTTGGAGGGATAATACTAATTTAGAAGATGGTTTTAAGGTAGTTAGACAGTCTGGAAGTGGACAAGTAGAATTTGATGTAGCCCCAAATGATACAAGTTTTACAGATAATACTGCTGATAATTGTACCAATTACACCTATCTCGTAAAAACGTATAATAGTTGTAAAACTACTGGAGTAATTTCAAGTAATTCACTTTCTGCCTATATCCCTTCAGATATATCTCAAACATTTAGCAATAATGGAAAATTAGAAGCCACCGATGGTGAATTTGGAGAACGAATAGACATAAAATGGTCTACACCAAATAAACAAAATGATGATTGGAGTATTCTTAGAATTAATCCAATTACAAATGATACCGTTCCAATAGCAAATTTGGATGGTAGAGTGAAATCATTTACAGATAATACTGCTGACGCAAATACCTTGTATAAGTATCTAATTTCAGGAGAATCCAATTGCGCTGGAAACGTAGTATTCTCAGACACTACCAATGATTTTGGATTTAGATTGGCATTTGGCACAATCAATGGACAAATTACTTACTCAGGAGGTTCAGCGGTGAAAGGAGTTAAGGTTACTGCATTAGCAGCATCAGGAGCAAGCGGAAAATCAGGTGGATTTAATGGGTCAAGTTCTTATGCTACTATCCCAAATTCAGATAAGTTATCTGATAGTTTATTGTCTGTATTAGCATATATACGTCCAAACACTACTTCTGGAATCCAAACCGTAATTAGCAAAGTAGACTCATCAAAAGGGTATCAATTATATATTGAAAGTAATCAACTTAAAATAAAATTAGGAACCACCACTAAACAAGTTGCCATACCAAACTTTAGTGCTGGGAATTGGATCTCTGTTGGAGCAATTGTTTCGAGCGATAGTGTTAAATTACTCTACAATGGAAAAATTTTGGGCGTATATCCTCATACCGAAAAGGCGAACATTAAAAACTCATCTTCAATTGAAATTGGAAGAAATGGAACCACAAACTACTTTAATGGCGAAATAGATGAAGTTAGATTGTATAACAGAGCATTAACTAATCAAGACTACGAAAGAAGCTTCGATGTTTACATTAATCCATCTATGAATGGATTGATGGGATATTGGAGATTTGATGAAGGTTTTGGTACAATTGCATATGACTATTCAAAAACGTTATTAACGACCAATAAAAATCATGCAACACTAACAAATGTAGCTTGGAGTAATTCTAAACCAACCACTTCTCAGTTGACAGCAGGTGCATATACCGATTCTTTAGGGAGTTATTTTATTCCATTTGTACCCTATTTGGGCACCGGTGACAATTATACTATTCGACCTGAATTTGGAACACATACTTTTACTCCTGCTACGACTACACTTTTAATAGGTAGTGGATCAGCAAACTATACTGGTCAAAACTTTACTGATAAATCTTCTTTTACTGTTTCAGGATCTGTGAAGTTCAAAAATACAAGTTGTTATGTAGAAGGTGCACGGATAAAAATTGATGGTGAGGTAGTTATCCGAAATGGAGAAGTAGCGATGACCAACGATACAGGTAAATTTACAATTCAAGTTCCAATTGGACCTCACGTGATTACAGTAGAACAAACAAGTCATGTATACTCAGATGGACGTTATCCAGCTACTGGGACTAGAAATTTTCAACAAAATGTAACAAATATTGAGTTTATAGACAGTACCTTAGTTAAGGTTGTTGGTAGGGTAGCTGGCGGTAGTATTCAAAAAGCATTGCCTCCCAATCTTGGTAAGGGGAAAAATAATATTGGAGTTGCTACAATTCCTTTTAAGTCACAGCAAGGTAATGGTTGCTTAACAACACAAGCTATCACTAACAATACTACAGGTGAGTACTCGATTAACTTACCACCAATGCGTTATGAGATTCCGAATTTTTCAGTAACTAGTAATGCTTCAATACAGTTTAATGACAATACCTTGCTTGACATTACCAATGTTCCGCCTGTTGTGTATTCAACTGATTCTGTTTTTAGAGACTCTTTAGGAATTCGACAAGTAGTGAGAATAGATTCTGCGAACTACCAAAGACAACGCGACTTTTTACAAGCAGTAAGCCCTTCTGTAGATGTTAGGTCAGCAGATAGACCTGTGAATAAATTTGGATCCGATACAATTACTTACAGCAATGCAGGGGTAAAAATTCTAATACCTGCTGATTCTTTGGGGTTGAATTATCCAATTTTTGAAGAGAATAAAGAATATACATGGAACATTTCCGCTTTTCAGGTTTATACCAATAAGGACAATGGGATGACCGTATTAGATTCTGTTCCAATGTCTGAAGGAAATATCATTATCGTGAATAATTTGGCTAGTGAACCTCGCCAAGAATTTAGATTTAGAATTACTGATACTACTAAATTTACGGGAATTCAAGCCTATACTTTTACAGGAGGTCAATCCAATACGGCAGCAGATCAAGCAAATCCGCAATACTCCTTCTCTAAAGTTTGTGAAATTACATTAGCTCCGCAGAATGGTAATGCAGTTTCCTGGAAGCCAAATACAACAGACCCAAACAGTCAATTTTTTAGAGGGATTGTATTCGGAGGAAAAGCGCTTGGCAATTCGTTTGCAACTGCAGGACCTCAGGTGGTTACAATGGTATTAAGAGATCCTCCTGGTACTGGAAGTAGCGCGAGCTGGGAAAGAGCAACAACCGTCACAAATTCGTATTCGTTTGGAATTGAGGCTGGTATTGCAAGTAATTTGAGTAGTGAGATCAAGCTAGGAACAGCGTTTGATGTGGGGTTGGGTTATACCACACCTACCAAAATAGAGGCCTCTGCAAAAAATAATATTTCTGTTGAAGCTAGTATCGGAGCCAATGGAGAGTTAGTCGAATCATCTACTAATTCACTTGGAATTAGCACTGGAACTACCGATGAATTTGTAGGAAGAAATGCCGACTTGTTCTTCGGAAGGTCAATGAATATGGATTTTGGATTGTCACAAGTGTTATCACTTATTAATGCGAATCACTGCAATGGAAACTGTGCTTCTACTATATATAGGTTTAATGGAGTAGATTACAAAATAGGAACTTATGTAAGCATGTACGCCATTCCAAAAGGGTATCAAACTGAATTTGTTTTCACTCAATATGGAATAGAGAACTCTGTGATACCTAAGTTGGAAGCTTTGAGGAATCAATTTTTATTGAATAGTTCTAAGTATACCTCAGTCGCGGCTACACATCCTAATTTTGGAAAGAGTAATGATGATATTACTTTACCGAATCCAACACCAGACCCTGATGCAAATTCATTGGACGACTCCACAGGGGCTAGTTATACTTTCAAAGGTTACATTAGAATTGATACTACCTATTTAAGTCCATTTACTGGTATTTCCAGAACAATGACTATGTATGAGGGAGTAGACAGTGTATGGTGGTACAATAAACAAATTAAACTATGGCAGAATGCATTGGCTGAGAATGAAAGAGCAAAAGTTACAGCCAATCAAAGTAATTTAGACCGAAATGTCTCTTATCAAGGAGGTAGTTCCATCACCTATTCCAATACAACTACAAAATCACTAGGTGGTTCAATATCATTGGGATTCAACTTATCAAAAGAAATGACTCTCGCCGTTGGAGCTGAAATAGGTGGAACTGGTGCCAAAGTAGAACAAAGTACTAGCTTGTCGATGAATACAAACGCAACTATCGGCACGAAAGAAGAAACATCTACTACCTTTTCATACACCTTTGACGATTCAGATCCATTGGATGAGTTTAGTGTTGATATCTTTAAGGCCAGAGATGGGTATGGACCAATCTTTAAAACTCGTGGTGGTCAAACTTCTTGTCCTTATCAAGGAGAGGTAAAAACGAAGTATTACCAGCCGGGCACAATTTTAGATCAAGCAACAATACAATTTGAAAATCCCGGAATTTCTGCAAGTCCATCTATACTTTATAATATCCCTGCAAACGGACAAGGAAATATTAACCTCTCATTAATAAATAATGGATTGGAAAATGTTATTTATTCATTAAGTGTTCTTGAAAATACAAATCCAAACGGGGCTATATTAAAAATTGATGGAATTGATCCAAATAGAGATTTTTCTGTGCCTGCATCCACTTCTATTTCAAAAACTTTAGTGGTTGAAAAAGGACCTAATCACATCGCATATGATAGTATTGGTTTGGTATTTCATTCTAGATGTCAATATTCTTTTGGAACAGCTGCCTATGATGATATTGCAGATACAGTTTATGTTTCTGTTAACTTCTTGTCATCTTGTACAGAATTGAATGTTCAAAGTCCACAAAACCAGTTTATAGCAAATAATTCCTATAAGAATACTTTACCAGTAATAATATCTGGCTATGATATTAATTATGGTGGATTGGAGAAAATTCAATTGCTTTATAAAGCCTCTAATCAGGCATCATGGACACCAGTAGAAAGGGAATGGTTTAAAGACACCAATGATATCGATACCAGATATCCAAATCATTCGGATCCACAGTTGATTCCTAGAAGTCAATCTTATATTGAATACTCATTTGAGATGAATAAATTAATAGACAGAAATTATGATCTACTTGCGATTTCTACCTGTAAGATTCCTTTTAATCCTGATTTTGGTCAAGATTCTAAAGTAATCTCAGGAGTTTTTGATCGAGTGAATCCCCATCCTTTTGGAAGTCCATCGCCTGCTGACGGGGTATTGGATCCAAATGATGATATCACCATTCGATTTAATGAAGTAATTGAGGCAGGTTCTTTGTCTCCTGACAATTTCCAAATCACAGGAGTTTTAAATGGTCAGGAATTAGACCATAGTAAAGCTGTAGCTTTTGATGGAGCAACCGGTTTTATGCAAATCGCAAATGGATTCGATTTTGCCTCCGGTAGTTTTACTATTGAATTTTGGGCAAAAAGAGATGTGGTAGGAACCAATCAAACGATCATTTCTCAAGGAGCTAGTAGTAGTAATGTATTTTCTATCGGCTTTAATTTAGCGAATCAAATTGAGGTGAAGCTAGGTAGTCAAAGTTCTACTTCCTCTTTTGCGATTTCAGATACTGCCTACTGGCATCATTATACAGTTACGTATGATAAAAACAACTTGGCATTAGAGATTACTGAACGCGATGCACAAACTTCTCAATTGAGCACCGATAATAACTTTTTTGCCAATTATACAAGTGGTGGAAAAACTTTTATAGGAAAAAGTTCAAGTACGAATGCGAATTTCTATAATGGTTCTATTCACCAAATGAGAATTTGGAATAAAGCATTGACATCTGGAGAGGTAGGTAGTAGAATTAGTCAAAACTTACACGGAAGAGAAGTCGGCTTAATCGGTTATTGGCCAATGGATGAAGGTAAAGGGCTGTTAGCTGAGGATAAGGCACGATTCCGCCATGCAGAGATGAAAGCCAACTGGGAAATTAACCCTAAAGGCACCTCTGCTCAATTTGACGGAATCTCAAAATATGTGGTTGTAGATTCAGCCAGCACTTTGGCCATCACTCAAGAAATGGACCTAAGTATAGAGTTTTGGTTTAAAACAAGTGGAGGTCGCATGCAGACTTTCCTTTCCAACGGAAGTGGACGTTTTATCTCAACCGACGTAAATCGAAATGGCTGGAACATAGAAATGAATGCTCAGAACGAAATTTGGGTGAAAAATGATTCGTTTGCATTTAAAGCGGTTCAAACCAATTTTGCTGACAATAAATGGCATCACTTTGCTTTGGTTGTAAATCGATTGGCGAATACTACCTCATATATTGATGGAACCCAGCAAAAAACAATTTCTAGTGCCGATTTTTGGGGATTTGGAGCAACGAAGCTAGCTGTAGGAGCGAGATACAGCATATATGGAAACCAAGAGACTTTTGATCAGCATTTCTCAGGACATATGGATGAAGTTCGTATTTGGAATACCGCATTGCTGAGAGACAACATTGAGTTGAACCGCTACAACAGACTGAAAGGCGATGAGTTTGGCTTATTGGCTTACTATCCTTTTGAAAGCTACCGATTGGAATTAGGTGATCCTGTTTTAGATACTTCTATGACAAATCAGTCAAGTGTTTTATCAAAACCAAGTCGAATCAACTCAAGAGCGGTTAACGGTTCAGTATACTCTATTGAAACACCTGCAGTGGCAATTCAACGCCCTGTTCAAAAGATTTTAAATACATGGAGTGTAAATGGAGATCAAATCGTGATTACACCAAATGTAGAAGCGGCAGATGTTGAAAACGTAACATTAAATGTCTCAGTGAAAGATATTATAGATTTGCATGGAAACGTGATGCAATCGCCGAAAACATGGATTGCTTTTGTCAATAAAAATCAAGTGCTGTGGCAAGATGCTGAGAAAAACTTGAGCAAGGAGTTGAACGATACGTTGACCTTTACTACTAAGGTAGTGAACAGTGGAGGAGAAGTAAAGAACTTTACTATCTCAAACATCCCTGCTTGGTTGACTGCAACCCCTTCAAGTGGAACAATTAATCCTTTAAGTACTAAAACAATCAAGTTTACCGTAAATCAAAGTGTGAATATTGGTGAATATACTGAGGATGTATTATTGACTACTGATTTTGGTTTTAATGAGAAGTTGTTAGTGAAACTGAAAGTTTCTAAAACCGCTCCAAACTTCACCGTTGATCCATCCTTGTACCAGCAAAGCATGTCTGTTATTGGTCAGATTAGAATCAACGGACAAGTTTCTACCAATCCAGATGATAAGTTGGTAGCGTTTATAAATGGAGAAGTAAGAGGTGTTGCTAATCTACAATATGTTCCGACCTATGATAAATATGTGGTTTTCTTAGATGTATATAGTAATGCTTCAGATAGTATTTATTTCCAAGTTTGGAATGCGTCTCAAGGACAAATTCACACCGATATAAATCCGGTATTGTATTTCAGCAATAATGATTTAGTGGGCTCGCCTGCTAGTCCACAATATTTTGATGCCATCAATAATATTTCAAAACCTATCATTTTGAAAAGCGGCTGGAACTGGGTTTCATTCCCGTTAACTGATCAAAAAATGAAGAGTTTTCACAATTTCTTTGAGGAATTGAATTTGCAAAATGGCGATATGGTAAAAACCATTGGAAATAATGCGAATGCGCAATATGGTGGTCCTTCAATTGGATGGAGTGGAAATTTAGTCAACCAAGGAATTAAGAACGATGTTTCTTACCTAATTAAAATGTCGGTGAGAGATACTTTAAACTATAGAGGATTAGCTATCGATCCGGATACCGTTCAAATTAATGTGGTGACAGGTTGGAACAGAATTGGCTTTATTTCATTGAGGAATATGCAAATATCTACCGCTTTGGCTAATTACAATGCGCAAGATGGCGACATCATTAAGAGTCAAGAACGTTTCTCTTATTTCGACCAAAATTTAGGTTGGATTGGAAGTTTGCAAACATTAGAGCCTACCAAAGGATACTTATTGAAAAGTACGGCAAACTCCAACTTTGTATATCCTCGTCAAGGTTTATTGAGACTAAAAGATGAGTTGCCAGCACAAATGGAACTGGAAACAATGTTAGCGAATAACTACAACTTGAATTCCAACAACTATGAAGCAGCAGTGTCTGCAATTGTTAAAGTGGAGGTTTGTGAAGAGGTTGTTCAAAACGAGAATGTGGTTCTAGCTGCATTTAACGGTGAAGAGTTGAGAGGATGGTCTGAGTCGGCTACAAAGGTCAACGAAGAATTAGGATACCAATACTTCTTGACTGCTTACGGCGAAGGGAATGATCAATTCGAGTATACTTTGATTGATACCGTTACGAATGAGAAAATTGCATTGTCTGGTTCGTTAGGGTTTGAGAAAAATGGATTAAAAGGAACACCAAATAAACCATTGGTTGTTCATCCAATAACTAAAGTGGATTGTGATGACTTTAAAGTGGAGGTCAACTCAATTGATGCAATGACTATGGTTTATCCAAACCCTTTCCGAAATAGCTTGAATGTTACTGTTCCAACTGACTTAGGTGAAGCAGTAGAAGTGAGTCTAATTGATAGTTATGGTAGAGTGTTGCACCAAGAAATTGCTGCTCTAGGAAGCTTATTGAACTGGAGTAGAATTGCCGGAAGCAAGGAAGTTGCTCAAGGAGTTTATTACATTCGATTTAGTTCGGATGCCGGTCAAAAAGTAGAGAAAGTGGTAAAGTATTAATGTTTTTAGTATAACCAGAAAAAACGCCTGTTTCGAACATTTGATTCAGGCGTTTTTTTGTTTAGGTAATTTTAATTGATGAATTGAAATATTTCGTTAATTTGCAGTGCATCAAAAAATTACTATATATCAAGATTCTAAAATTTAGCCTTATATTTTTTCTAATTTCACTAATAATAGTTGCCTGTAAAAAGGAGGAGATTATTATAGTTCCTTTATGGCCGGTAGTGCCTGAAACGCCTGGAGATTCTTCAAATAACGAATCAAATTCATTGGTTGGAAATTGGAAGGCATTTGAGTTTTTGGGAGAAGACGGGAAAGCATATAAATTGAATGAGTATCTACCTAGATTCGATACAATTCAAAACTGTCAGATTTTCTCTTTAAGGGAAAAGTATGCTAGAGGGGACTTTTCCTTTGGAGCTGATTCTGTAACAAGTATTGATGTCTTGGTAAGTTTTTCGTACAGAAATTATACAATTAATGATACATCAAACTGTGATGTTAGATACGATCCTTGGATTCAAGTAGGTTCCGAAAATATTGTTGGATCAGAAAAGTATTACACTTTAAGCAATGATTTATATGTTACATATAGTTACGACTCTATTTACGATAGCTTTGGGAACTTTGTATCTGTTCAAAAGGTTACTGATACAAGTACTTATAATATAACAAATGGTGTATTATTTCTAGATAATTTTGTTCGATTGAGAAAATAAGTAGTAAATATTCAGAAAACTAAAAACGCCCGAATCAAATTCTTGATTCGGGCGTTTTCATTATTTTATTTTCTAATGTATTATCCTTTAGTAACCGGCTTTACCATATTCAAAAACAATTCGTCCAATTGAGCATCTGCAATCGTTGCAGGTGCATCAATCATTACATCTCTACCGCTATTGTTTTTTGGGAAGGCAATGTAATCTCGAATGGATTCTGTGCCACCAAATAGCGCACAAAGACGATCAAAACCTAAAGCAATACCACCGTGAGGAGGTGCACCGTATTCAAAGGCATTCATCAAGAAACCAAATTGAGCTTTCGCTTCTTCTTCAGTGAATCCTAATAAATCAAACATTTTCTTTTGCAAATCTCGGTCGTGGATTCTAATTGATCCACCACCAATCTCAACACCATTAATCACCATGTCGTAAGCATTGGCTCTGATATCTCCAGGAGCAGTATTCATTTTGTCTAAGTCTGCTAATTTAGGAGAGGTAAACGGGTGGTGCATCGCATGGAAACGCTCACTGTCTTCATCCCATTCCAACAATGGAAAGTCGATTACCCAAAGAGGAGCAAATGTATTGTTGTCTCTTAAGCCCAATTGTTTTCCCATTTCCAAACGCAATTCGCTTAGTGCTTTTCTAGATTTATTTACATCACCAGAAATCACCAATAATAAGTCGCCTGGCTTCGCATTCATTTTATTTGCCCAAGCTTTCAATTGAGCTGCATCAAAGAATTTATCCACTGACGATTTAAATGATCCATCAGCATTTACCTTCACATATACCAATCCTGTAGCACCAACTTGTGGTTTCTTTACAAAGTCAGTTAATGCGTCCAATTGTTTTCTTGTGTATTCAGCACAACCTTCAGCACAAATTCCTACGACCAATTCAGCGTCATCAAACACTTTGAACCCTTGGTTTTGTGCTACGTCATTTAGCTCAACGAAAGGCATCCCAAAACGAATGTCTGGTTTGTCGTTTCCATATAAACACATCGCATCGTCAAAAGTCATACGAGGGAAGTCAGCCAACTCAACACCTTTTACAGTTTGGAATAAATGCTTCATCATTCCTTCAAATGTATTCAAGATGTCTTCTTGCTCAATGAATGTCATCTCACAGTCAATCTGAGTAAACTCCGGCTGACGATCGGCTCTTAAATCCTCATCCCTAAAACACTTTACAATTTGGTAGTATCGGTCGTAACCAGCCACCATCAACAATTGCTTAAAGGTTTGAGGAGATTGTGGTAAAGCATAAAACTCATTCGGGTTCATTCTTGAAGGAACCACAAAGTCACGAGCGCCTTCAGGAGTTGATTTAATCAAGTAAGGCGTTTCTACTTCAATAAAATCTTCGTTGTTTAAGAAGTTTCTAACCTCTTTATTAAGTTGATGTCTCAGCATCAATTTAGAAGCTACTGGTTTTCTTCTCAAATCCAAGTAGCGGTATTTCATTCTCAAATCTTCACCACCATCTGTTTCATCTTCAATAGTAAAAGGAGGTGTTTTCGAAGCGTTCAAAATAGTCATTGAAGTCACTTCAATTTCCACTTCACCCGTCTTCATGTTTTTGTTCTTGCTGCTTCTTTCAATTACTTTACCAGTAACAGAAATCACAAACTCACGACCTAATTTTCGGGCTCTTTCGCACAGTTCAGCATGTGTTTCCATGTTGTAGACCAATTGTGTAATTCCATATCGATCGCGAAGATCAATAAAGGTCATACCACCTAAATCTCTTGATTTTTGTACCCATCCACAAAGGGTTACTTCTTTATTTAAGTCCGAAATAGTTAATTCTCCGCAAGTGTTTGATCGCAACATATTCTTCAATATAATTTAAGCGGCAAAATTAGTGAATCGGTATCTTTTAAGCTACATAAGATTGACTTTAATTAGTTTTGTCAAAAAGTAAGGAACCATGGAGTTGACAGTATTTTCAGATGAACGATTTATGAAAGAAGCTTTGAAAGAAGCGAAAAAAGCATTTGAAGCAGATGAAGTGCCAGTAGGGGCAGTAGTGGTTCACCAAAATACAATTATCGCTAGAGCGCACAATTACACCGAACGATTGAACGATGTAACTGCTCATGCCGAAATGCAAGCATTTACCGCTGCAGCTGATTATTTGGGTGGAAAATATTTAGACGAATGTACCTTGTATGTTACATTAGAGCCTTGCGTAATGTGTGCTGGAGCGGCTTTTTGGACACAAATTGGTAAAATAGTATTTGCCGCATCTGACGAGAGAAGAGGATATCGAGCTGCGGCAGAAAAATCCATTTTGCATCCAAAAACAGAAGTGGTAAATGGAATAATGGCAGCTGAATGTGGAGCATTGGTCAAGAATTTCTTTAAGAGTAAGCGATAATTTTAGTCAAGTCTCTGAGCGGTGCTTTATCTATATTTCGACAAAACCTGTGCTGAGACTATCGAAGTGTTCAATATGACAAAGGATATAAAATACTAAAGTCTTAAGTATATAATTATAAGAAGATCGTGTTTACTTAAGGGATGCTCTTCAAGCCCCATCGGGGTGAAATTTAAATAGAAAGTATTATTATCAAAAGTGAACAGCCACGTAGTGGTGACATTTCATTTTTTGATGATATGGAGTCCATACGTTCATAAGTCGATAATGGGTGGGTTATCTATATGTCGATAAAGCCTGTGCTGAGATTATCAAAGTGCTCAATATGATAAAGGATATAAAATACTAAAGTCCTAGTATGTAAATCATAAGAGAATCGTGTTTGCTTAGGGGATTCTCTTCAAGCCCCATCGGGGTGAAATTTGAATAGAAGGTCAAACAATTCAGTAACGAAAGCCGCGCAGTGGTGACATTTTTCAATTCCAATAAATAAATCAACATTCAAGATTCTGCTCAGTACAATCAGAACGAAAATGTAATCATTAAATCACATCAAGTCTAGCTTCTAAATTCGATAGCTATCGGATCTAACAGCAAAGTGCGCCTAGCCTCTGGCAGGGTCTAAAATCTATACCATATATAAGGTAAAGAACAACTGACTAAAAAAGCTGTTATAAAATCCTTTATTGGTAATTTTGTCCTTCCAATTAATACAATATAAACTCAAAAATATAGAACCATGTATCCAGAAGAAATGGTAGCCCCAATGAAAGCTGAATTAACTTCAGTTGGGTTCAAAGAATTATTAAATCCAGAAGATGTAGACAATGCAATCAATGCATCAGGAACTACATTGGTCATGATTAACTCTGTTTGTGGATGTGCAGCAGCGAATGCTCGTCCGGCAGTAAGAATGGCAGCAGAAAATGCAAAGAAGCCAACTCATTTAACAACAGTTTTCGCAGGTGTAGATGCAGCAGCAGTAGCACAAGCAAGAAAGCACATGTTGCCTTACCCTCCATCTTCTCCATCTATCGCCTTATTTAAAGACGGAAAGTTGGTTCATTTCATCGAACGTCACCACATCGAAGGTCGTCCTGCCGAAATGATTGCAGAGAATTTGAACATGGCATTCAACGAATATTGTTAGGAAGTATAGTTCTTCTTTCGCAACGCCAACAAGCAAGGCTAGTTGGTGAACATTGGCAAAGTGTAATAATTCACAATTTATTTGTTAATAAAGTTTGTTGAAGAAAAAAAATAGTTCTAACTTCGCAGCCCCTTTTGGGATAAGTGCGCTTAATAAACAGTTAAAAGATAAATTAAGGTGAATACGTTAAGTTATAAAACAGTTTCAGCAAACAGTGCAACAGTAAACAAAGAATGGTTACTAGTTGACGCAGAGAATGAAACGCTAGGAAGATTGGCATCAAGAGTTGCTAAATTAATAAGAGGAAAACACAAAGTAAATTTTACTCCACATGTTGATTGTGGTGATAACGTAATTGTTATCAACGCAGAGAAAATCAAGTTGACTGGAAATAAAATGGACGATAAAGTGTATATCACTTATAGTTTGCACCCAGGTGGACAAAAAGTAAGATCTGTTAGAGATATGTTGGAGAAAAAGCCAATTGCAGTTGTTGAAAACGCTGTAAGAGGAATGCTTCCAAAAAACAGATTGGGTAAAGCATTGTTTGGTAACTTAACTGTTGTTGCAGGTACTGAGCATAATCACGCTGCTCAAAAGCCAAAAGAAATAAAATTGAACTCAATTAAATAGTCCTATGGAAGTAATAAATACACTAGGTAGAAGAAAGAAATCAATCGCTAGAGTTTATCTTTCAGCAGGTAAAGGTGAGATCATTGTAAACGGAAAAGATATGAAAACATATTTTCCTACAATTGGTTTGCAGTACCGTTTGGCGCAAGCTTTTGCATTGACCGAAACAACTGGTCAGTACGATGTAAAAGTAAACGTACAAGGCGGTGGTATCACTGGTCAGGCTGAAGCTATTCGTTTAGGTATCTCAAGAGCATTGGTTCAAATCGATGCCGAAAACAAGCCTGCTTTGAAAGCAGAAGGTTTGATGACAAGAGACCCAAGAATGGTAGAAAGAAAGAAGCCAGGTCAGAAAAAAGCAAGAAAGAAATTCCAGTTCTCGAAACGTTAATATTCCGTTTCTTGTTGGAGTTTTCAACATATTCAATTCACCTTTAAGTAGGTGTTTAGTATCTAAATTGCAGAGACTGTTCCCAAAGGGCGCTACTCTGCAATTGCTTTAAACGAATGTAAACACTATAAAAAATTAACAAATGTCTAAGACAGATTACAAAGAATTATTAGAGGCAGGTGTACATTTTGGTCACCTAAAAAGAAAGTGGCATCCAAAAATGGCTCCTTACATTTTCATGGAGAAGAATGGAATCCACATTATCGATTTGAACAAAACGGTTGTAAAGTTGGATGAAGCAACTGCAGCAATGAAGCAAATCGCTAAATCAGGAAAGAAAATCCTTTTCGTAGCAACAAAAAAACAAGCGAAAGATACCGTAGCAGAAGCAGTAAAAACAACTGGTATGCCTTACGTTACTGAAAGATGGCCTGGAGGTATGTTGACTAACTTTGCGACTATCCGTAAAGCGGTTCGTAAAATGTCAACTATTGACAATATGATGAAAGATGGTACTTTTGAAGTATTGTCAAAAAGAGAGCGTCTTCAAATTAGCCGTCAAAGAGCTAAGTTAGAAAGAGATTTAGGTTCTATTTCTGATTTGAATAGATTGCCTTCTGCTTTGTTTATCGTAGATATCAAAAAAGAACACATCGCTGTAGCTGAAGCTAGAAAATTAAATATTCCAACTTTCGCTATCGTTGATACCAACTCTAACCCAGGTTTAGTTGATTTCCCAATTCCTGCAAATGATGATGCTTCTAAGTCTATTGGAAAAATCATGGAGTATGTAACCAAAGCTGTAAACGAAGGTTTAGCTGAGCGTACTGCAGATAAGGAAAAAACAAAGCCTAAGAAAGAGAAAGAAGCTGATAAAAAAGAAGCAACTTCTGAAGAATCATAATTTACAACAATAATAACTTAAAAATACAATATAACCATGGCTACAATAACTGCTGCTGAGGTAAATCAATTAAGAAAGCAAACCGGAGCCGGAATGATGGACTGTAAAAAGGCATTAGTAGAAGCAAACGGAGATTTCGAGCAAGCAATTGACTTATTGAGAAAGAAAGGTCAAAAAATTGCTGCAAACAGAGGTGATAGAGATGCTAAAGAAGGTTTAGTATTGGCTAAAGCCACTGCAGATAACAAGAAAGGTGTAATGGTTGTAGTAAACTGTGAAACTGATTTCGTTGCTAAAAATGACGCTTTTGGAGCTTTTGTAAATAACATTTTAGATGCAGTAATCGAAAATGGTGTGACCACGATTGATGAGGCAAAGGCATTGACTTACCCTGGAACTACTTTAACTATCGCTGATAGAATCATCGAAGAAGTTGGTAAAATTGGTGAGAAGATTGAACTTTCTGCTGTTGAAATTTTGGAAAGCGAATTAGTTGTAGCTTACAATCACCCTGGAAATAGTCTAGCGTCTATCGTTGCTGTTTCTAAATCAGGTGAAGCTGAAGCTGAGGCTGCTAAAAACGTAGCAATGCAAGTAGCTGCAATGAACCCTATCGCATTAAATGACGAAGGTGTTACTGCAGAGATGATCGAAAGAGAATTAGAAATTGGTAGAGATCAAGCACGTCAAGAAGGGAAACCTGAAGCGATGGTTGAAAAAATTGCTCAAGGTAAATTGGGTAAATTCTACAAAGAGAATACATTGATAAAACAACAATACATTAAAGACAATGCATTAACTGTTGAAGCTTATTTAAAGACTGTAAACAAAGAGTTAGTAGCTACAGGTTTTAAGCGTATTGCATTGGGTTAATCAATACATCATTCAAAAAGAGAGAAATTTATTTCTCTCTTTTTTTTGCCCTAAACTCTGGTTTTGACTCGAAATGGAAACTTTTGGTATGAAATGCATCCAATTAAAAGGTTTAAAAACGATTCATAGGTACAGTCAGTATTGTTAAATTTGTAAAAATTTTTGAGATGGTTTATAAGAGAATTCTTCTAAAATTAAGTGGTGAATCCCTAATGGGTGACAAACAATTTGGTATCGATCACGATAAATTGGCCCAATACGCAAAAGAAATAAAAGAAATTGTTCGAGCAGGAGTAGAAGTCGCTATTGTAATCGGTGGTGGAAATATTTTTAGAGGGATTCAGGCTGCTGAAGGCGGTATGGACAGAGTACAAGGAGATTATATGGGAATGTTGGCTACTGTAATTAACAGTATGGCACTGCAATCAGCATTAGAAGTAGCAGATGTATATACTCGATTATTGACGGCTATCAAAATGGAGCAAATTGCTGAGCCATTTATCCGAAGAAGAGCAGTGCGTCACTTGGAAAAGGGACGAGTGGTTATTTTTGGAGCGGGTACTGGAAACCCTTATTTTACAACTGATACGGCTGCCAGCTTAAGAGCAATCGAAATAGAAGCTGACGTTATTTTGAAAGGAACTCGAGTGGATGGAATTTATGATTCTGATCCTGAGAAAAACCCTGATGCAGTAAAATATGACAAAGTTTCGTTTAGTGAAGTATACGAAAAAGGCTTGAACATCATGGATATGACAGCCTTTACATTGTGTAACGAGAACAAGCTTCCTATCATCGTATTCGATATGGATACACCTGGAAATTTGAAAAAGGTATTAGAAGGTCAAGAAAAAGTAGGTACTTTAGTAGAGTTTTAGAATCAATTAATCATGGAAGAAGAAATTGAATTAATATTAGAGAATGCAAAGGAGTTGATGCAAAAGTCATTGGCTCATTTAGAAGTTTCATTGTTGAAAATTAGGGCAGGAAAGGCGAGTCCTTCCATGCTAGACAGTGTAAAGGTGGATTATTATGGGTCATTGACGCCATTGGCACAAGTAGCTAATGTAAGTTCGTTAGATGCTCGAACTCTTAATATTCAACCATGGGAAAAAGGAATGATTGAACCAATTGAGCGAGCGATTATCAACTCTAACTTAGGTTTGAACCCTCAGAATAACGGAACCAACATTATGATTAATGTGCCAGTTTTGACGGAAGAAAGAAGACGCGACTTAGTGAAACAAGCGAAAGTAGAAACGGAAGATGCTAAAGTAGGAATCAGAAATGCCCGACGTGAAGCAAATGACGAATTCAAACGACTGGAAAAAGAAGGTTTAGCGGAAGACGCAGTAAAAGGATTGATTGATGAAGTTCAACAATTGACTGATGCGACTAGCAAACGAATTGATGATTTCTTAATCGCTAAGGAAAAAGACATTATGACGGTGTAAAAACGGTTATAGAATTGATATTGAAAGCCCCATTGTATTTGCAGTGGGGCTTTTTTTTGTGGGGCTAAAGGAATTTTTTAGAGCGATTTGCTAAATAAAAGTTATTTATCTTATTAGATAAATTGTATAAGATATTAATTATCATTGTGTTATTAGAAGTGTTCACCTCTTAAGGAATTATTACCATTAGGTATCACTTGAACATACAATTTGTATGGATTCAAAATTGATTTTAAAGTTAGATAAGCAGGTAATTGATAGAGCTAAGAAATATACCCTTTTTGAAAAACTACTCTATATCAGTTTGTTGAGTCGTATTTGAAGACGCTTATTGATAAAGATCCCACACAATCAGAAAATGAAATTTCTCCTTTTGTTAAAAGTATACAAACTGGAAAAAAGATACCCGCTGATATAGATGACAAAAATGAGTATATAGATTATTTAACTGAAAAGTATAAATGATATTCAGTCTATCTTCTAGGCTAAAAAAACCTACAGTTCTCTACACAATTAATTCATCAAATAGCTTTGAAGTAAGTTTCTAGAGAAAATGCTTACTTTTAATACTGTCTTATTTAACTTTTGAGAATGGATTCAACTGCACAAATAAAAAATAATCTAATTTCTAGGATAAGAGAATCGAATGATTTGAATTTTTTACAGATGATTCAATCTTTACTAGACTCCTCTGAAAAAGAGTTGTTTCAACTGACAAATGAACAAGAAAAGTCAATAGAGATTGGTAGAGAACAGATTAGAAATGGGAGTTATTCAACTCATGAGTCTGTAATTTCTGAAATGAAAGAATGGATTCAAAAAAAATAATTTGGTCTGAAAATGCCATTAAAGAGTTTCAAGACATTCTTGCATTTTATGCGGATAGAAATGGAAACCCAAATTACAGTCTAAAGCTAATTCAGCTGACAGACGACATGTTAAATACTGTATCCAAAAGTGAAAATATTGGTCGTGTTACCATTAATAGAAATACTAGAGTTATTCCTTTAAAAGAGTTTTTACTATTCTATGAAATTCGTCAAGAATCCATTGAGATACTATCATATTGGGATAATCGACAAAGCGAAGAAGAGAAAGTTTTCAAATGAAATCCCCATACATCCTCCTTTTCCTTCCTCCTTCAACTATTGCTGATCGGATTCTAAAAATTCATTCGAAGATCAATGAAGTCTATCCACCTGTAAAAACAGCTTCATTACCACCACACATTACCATCTTGCCAAGCTTTAAAACCGATGAAAAAGGAATTCAGACGTTTACCACAGAACTAGAAAGTTATTTGAAAGTGCGGAACTCGGTAGCCATTGAAATCTTCACCAATGATTTCATAGTCTTGCCCAATACCAACCTGAGTATTGACATTGCAAAAAACGAAGCATTGGAGGAATTAAGAAGAGGGTTGAAATTATGGCTGATTGGCTTGAAAATAACCCCACAGAAGCGAGAAAAGTATTTTTACGCGCCACACATTACTATTCGTAATAAATTCAAGAGGAAGGCCCATTTTAAAGCATTGGCGGCTCAGTATGCAAAAGAGAAATTTCAAGCGAAAATGCCGTTGGAGGAATTGGTTTTATTTGAAAGAATAGAATCAGGTTGGGAAGAACGAAGCCGGTTCAGCCTGATCTAAATCCAGATTTTTACTTAATTTGAATGGTTCTTTAAGAGTTAGAAACTAGTCTAGTTTCTAACTTCTATCAGCGCAGCGGTCTAGTCTCGTCTTTAAGCCCACACTTTAGTTCCTTCTGAGCAATTCTTACAAATATCAATGTTCTTTCGGCCATTTAAGAGTTGAGCCCTGAAATTTTGATACGCATCTCCTTGCCAAATGTTGTTAAAGCTCATGTCTTTCAATTCCCCTAAACGGTGTGTCGCATCTTTGTCAAAACAACAAGGCACTACTTTTCCATCCCAAGTGATCACGCAAGAGCTCCACATTTTCCAACATTGATCTTCCAAGCTGTTTTTGATGCTGTATTTTCCGTCTGCTTCTTTTTGGTAACGAGAATATTTCTGCTGTTCTGGGATCAAGTCATTTCCGTTTTCGTATTCATACACTTGAGCGGTTTTCAGTTTTACCGAATCTACTCCCAACTCTTTCCCAAGTTTTTTAACTTCTTCAATTTGATGCTCATTTGGCTTCACTACCAAAAATTGGAACATCACATTGGGAGTAGAAGATTTCAGCTTCTTTTTCCACTTGATGATGTTTTTTGTTCCTTCGATTACCTTACTCAGTTCACCCTTTTTACGGTAACTCTCATACACTTCTTGTGTGGTTCCATCTATGGAAATAATCATTCGATCTAAACCTGATTCTACCGTTTTACGGGCATTTTCGTCATTCAAGAAATGGGCATTGGTAGAAGTCGCGGTGTATATTTTTCTTTCAGAAGCATACTTTACCATTTCCAAAAAAGAAGGGTTAATGTAGGGTTCACCTTGAAAATAGAAGGTCAAATACACTAAGTCTTTTTCCAACTGGTCGATGATGCTTTCGTAAAATTTCGGTTTTAAATTTCCTGTTGGTCGGGTGAAGTATTTCAATCCACTTGGGCATTCGGGGCAACCTAAATTACAAGCCGTCGTTGGTTCTATAGAAATGCTAATAGGCAATCCTCTTTGTAGTGGTTGACTCTTCCATTTACTCCAAAAAAAGCTCCCCCAAACTTTAGTGATGTTCACTACTTTTCTAGCACTGAGCTTAGATAAAAGGTTGAAGGCGTCTTTGGTATCAATTAACATGCAACGAAGTTACACATTCAAAATATCACTATCTTTCCTTTATGAATTTTCTAAAATATCCGCTACTTCTACTTTTGCTATTTGTCATTTTTAATTCATATGGCCAATCCATTCGAATCTCTGGACAAGTGTTGGATGAGCAATCTAAACAACCATTGGCCTTTGTGACAATTGGAGTAGAAGGGACTAATAATGGATTTATCACTGATATTGATGGTCGATTTAATTCCACCATTGACGAAAATCAAATGGCATTAACATTTAATTATATCGGATATAGTCGAAGAACGATAGAGGTAAATAAAATTATAGAAAATCCCATTATTTTAATGCGTCAGCGAGCCATAGAAGTGTCTGAAGTAAAAATTGTTCCTGGAATAAATCCGGCTGATGTGATCATGAATAGAGTTATTGGAAATCGTAAAATAAACAACCCCGAGGAAGCCACTCAATTCTCTTACGACTCTTATAATAAGTTGGTTTTTACGGTTAATCCAGATAGTGTTTCTAAGAAAATGGAACTGCAAAAAGATTCTGTCAATAAAGATTCTTCTTTATTGGATGTTGCCGATTATATCTCTAAACAGCACATTCTTATGATGGAGTCGGTGAGCCACCGGGATTATATTTCTCCTACTAAGGATAAGGAAGTGATATTAGCAAGTCGAGTGAGTGGATTAAAATCACCTGAATTTTCATTGATTGGAACGCAATTGCAGTCTTTCTCATTTTATAAAGATTATGTAGAATTGATGGATTATCGATTATTGAGTCCAATTTCTAAAGGGGCTACTGGTCAGTACTTATTTATTTTAGAAGACAGTATTATTGACAATGGAGAAAAGTATTACACCATCAGTTTTCAACCAAAGAAGGGGAAGAATTTTGAAGCTTTAAAAGGGCAATTGTCTATTCATAAAGGCGATTATGCCATCAAAAGTGTCTCAGCTAGTCCTGCAGTTGAAGGTGGAGGAATTGAAATGAAAATTCAACAGATGTATGAAAAAGTAGATGGGCAATGGTTTCCAATTCAGTTGAACAGTAATTTGACATTCAATACGTTGATAATTGATCAATTTCCGCTCTATGGCATTGGACGATCATACTTGCAGAACATTCAATTGACTTCTTTACGCCCAAAAAATAAGTTCGACAATGTTGTGTTGGAGATGGATCGGAAGATTAAAAGCAATACCGATAGTTTATTGAATGCTTTTCGAATAGATACTTTGGATGCTCGAGATGCTCGAACGTATCAGCAAATGGATTCGATAGGAGAAGCAGAAAAGTTTGATGAGAAACTCCGTATCCTAAAGATTGTAACGACTGGGAATATTCCTGTTGGACCGATAAATTTTGATCTAAATAGATTGGGTACATACAATAACTATGAAGGTTTGCGCTTAGGATTGGGAGTTCATACCAACGACAAAATTTCCAACAAGCTATCACTCGGTGGATATTTCGCTTATGGTTTTAAAGACAAAAACTGGAAGTATGGCGGGGATTTAAGTTATAAGCCATTTCAGGAGGAAGACATTCGATTGAAAATAAGTTATTTAAACGATGTGTTGGAAAGAGGAGGCACCGAATTTACCTTATTAAAAAAACCAACGACAACTTCAGAAAGTTACAGATACTTGTACATCTACCAAATGGATCTAATAGAAAAGGTTCGATTTGAGAGTAGTTTTAGTGTGTTGAAAAGTTGGCAGTTCAATGTATTTGGTCAGCACAATTGGATTCAGTCTGGTGACGATTACCGCTATTTAAGACCCGTTTCGGATGAAGTAAGTCTCCGGTACAATCGATTTCAACAATCAGAAGTTGGTCTGGAAGCTCGTTTTGCCTACGGTGAAAAATTTGTGGAATTATTTGGAATGAAAATTTCATCAGGAACCAAGTATCCTACCGTTCACTTTAAGTACACAAAAGGCCTTGAAGTTGATCAGTCTCAATTTGATTATAACAAATACGAAGGTAGAATTGAGAAACTATTTGTCATTAGAAATGGTGGTGAGTTAAATGTCCGACTATTGGGTGGTTACATCGATGCTAGTGCGCCTTTGATGTTCAACTTTACACCAACTGGTGTTAATCAAGGGGTCGGAATTTCGGTAGCCAATACTTTTGAAACGGTTCGTCCAAATGAGTTTTTTCACAATCGATTTGCCAGCATATTCATTCGTCACAATTTCAAAAAACTATTGTACAATGGGGAGAAGTTTCATCCAGAATTTGTGTTGCACACTGCTTTTGGAATTGGAGAAATAAATCGACCTGCTGCTCACCAAAATATCGCTTTTAATACCATGGATAAAGGATATTTCGAATCTGGTTTAATTGCAAATGATTTAATGAGAATGGAGTTTCTAACATTTGGGGCAGGCGCCTTTTATCGATACGGATATTACGCTGAGCCAGATGAATTGGACAATTTCTTGTTCAAACTCGCTATGCGTATCGCTTTTTAAGCTTGGAATTACTGAATCATTAATTTAGAATTCAATGATGGTCAGCCATTTTAAATAGCACCCATAAAAAAAGTCCTCATCTTTGGTCATTCGACTTGGATGAGGACTCTTCAGTTTAGTAAATTCCTACTTATCTATCTTGAGGTCTTAAGCCTGCATTAAAATAAGGAGCAATTTTATTTTCAATCTCTTTTTGGTACTCAGGACTCTGAGGATATTGCTGACTAATCATTTGATTTAATCGTTGCAATATTCCTAACGCCTGCTGATTATCGCTGCTAAATGAACGTTGAAGCTCTGGGCTCAATGATCTGTAGTAAGCTGCATCCTTAGAGAAGATATCTACTAGTCGACTGGTTACAGCATTTGCTTTCTCAAATTCGCCTAGCCTATAATAATTCTCTACCAAGAACATCACAAAGATGTCATAAGGAACTGTTTTGTCAGGCATAACTTCAAACGCTTTATCCATAGCTTTCAATGCATCTGCATTGTTTCCTTCTTCAATCAATTTGCTTGATAATCTATTGAATAGAATACGCAAACTCATCGTCATTCTTCTATTGGTTTCGTCCATATAGATGTCGCTGGTTCCCATTCCGCCCCATTGGAATTTGTTCATTACGTTGTCATACAAAATGTCTGTTTCAACAAATCCAGGGTTTCCGTCTGTATTTTCTGCCTTAATTGGAACCAATCGGTAAGCCATTCCTTCCTGACGGAAGTAGTTTTCTAAACCAATGTAGCTATCAGGTCCAGTTGTACTCGCGAAATAAATAGGACGATCCCATTCAAATGTGGCCAATAAATCAAGAACAGCTAAATCGTTTTTCAACACATAGTTTCCCTTAATGTTCCATTCGATATAATCAACAATTTTGTCTGCGTCTTCTTTTTTCACAGTTCCATTGTCGATCATTTTTTGCTTATCCACTTTTATTCTCAAACGCTTAGTTGGAATAAAATTGATGCTTTGACCACTTCCTACTGGTACTTTCGTCTGTGGGCTGTCTGAATCAACAAATTCAATAACTTTCTCAACATCTGTGTAACCAGTCAATTCTTTCCGATCGACTACTGGTAAATAGTCATTCGTTCCTTGACGGTACTTTTTTTGTGAAATACTTAGAGGAATGGCTTCACTGTCGTATGCTTTTCTCCTGACTTGTTCTATATACCAGTCAGTATTCAATAAACTCAAGTTTACTACACGTACATCCGTTCTATATTCCTCCACCTCTTGTACATACCATAAGGGGAACGTGTCATTATCACCATTGGTAAACAGAATAGCGTTTGGAGCACAAGAATCTAAATAGTTCTTCGCAAAATCACGTCCTGTGTATCTTTCAGCTCTTGTGTGATCATCCCAGTTTTCTTTAGCCATAATTGCAGGAACCAATGCAAAGCACAATACTGTGGCAACTATTGGTGCAAATTTAGTAGGTAGTTTCTTGGACAATAAATCGGAAATGGCCATAACACCTAATCCAATCCAAATGGCAAATGCATAGAACGAAGCTGCATACGCATAATCACGCTCTCTAGGCTGCAGCGGATATTGATTCAAGTACAGTACGATCGCTAAACCAGTAAAGAAGAATAGCAATAGCACAATCACCCCATTGTTACGATTAGTCTTGAATTGATAGAACAATCCAATTAATCCTAAAATAAATGGGAACATATAGTACTTATTATTGGCTCTGTTTTCTGTCACAGACTCAGGTAAAAAGTCCTGATTACCCAATCTAATTTCATCTATAAATTTGATTCCCGTAATCCAATTACCGTCTCTTACATTTCCATGACCTTGTGTATCATTTTGTCTACCAGAGAAATTCCACATAAAGTATCTAAAATACATCCAGTCCATTTGGTAGCTGAATAAATACCTTAAATTTTCGCCCAATGTAGGTGTATTTATGATGGTCTGTTTACCTGAATTATCAACGGTTTGAATAGGTTTGCCTTCAAATCGAGACCAGCTCTTGTATTGTTTTACTCGCGGTGCTTCAGTGTTCCACATACGAGGCAATAATGTCTTGAATCTAGAGTCGTAGTTAGGAACGGAGTTTTTCTTATCATCAGAAATTACATATTGTCCTTTTTCTTCATCTTTTACATAAGCAGGACTTCCATCAGAATAGGGTTGTTGTCTGTCTAAAGGACTATTAAATGAAGGGCCATTGAACAATGGCCGATCACCGTATTGCTCACGGTTTAGGTAGGACAATAATGTAAATGCATTTTCAGGATTATTTTCATCCATTGGTGGGTTTGCATTTGATCTTATAACGATTGCTGCAAATGAAGAATATCCTAGAACGATAACTGTGAAACACAAAATTGCAGTGTTCCAAACTGGCTTATTGTTCTTTTGTGTATAGTATAAACCAAATACAATTAAAGCAATTAAGAGAATCAAGTAAATGAAGAATCCTGTGTTAAAAGGCATTCCCATTCCGTTGGTAAAAATTCTTTCGAAGATTGTTGCTCCTGTGATTAAACCCGGTATTATCCCATACTGAACAAATCCCAAAATTAGTATTGAAATAACTGATGCTTTTACAATTCCTGGTTTTGTTACCTGATAATTTTTGAAGTAGTAAACAAAAACAATAGCAGGAATCGCCAATAAGTTCAACAAATGGACTCCTATAGAAAGCCCCATTAAGTATGCAATTAGAACAATCCAACGTAAGTTATGCTTTTCGTGAGCAACACTTTCCCATTTAAGAATAACCCAAAATACCATGGCTGTAAATAAAGAAGACATGGCATAAACCTCACCTTCCACAGCTGAAAACCAAAACGAATCACTAAAAGTATAAGCCAATGCTCCAACAACTCCACTTCCTATAATTGCATTTATTTTTCCCGATGTTAAATCACCAGATTTCATCGCAATTTTCTTTGCGAAATAGGTAATAGTCCAGAATAGGAACAAAATAGTGAATGAACTAGACAGTGCTGATTGAATATTTACCATCATTGCAGCATGATCAGGCGTAGAAAAAATCATAAAGAAACGCGCAATCATAGAAAATAATGGTGCGCCGGGAGGGTGACCAACTTGTAACTTATAGGCAGTTGCGATAAATTCCCCGCAATCCCAGAAGCTGGTTGTTGGTTCAATGGTAGATAAGTAAACGATTGTGGCAACCAACCATGTTCCCCATCCAAATGTTAGATTTAATTTTTTAAAAGTATCCATGCTTATGAAATGATATAATTTGATTCAAACAAATGCGAATTTAAAGATATTTAGGCAATAGAAATAAAATCTAACAAAATGTTATGCTTTTTATTTTGAGAAAGAGAAAATATTCATAATTTTGTCAACTCTTAACAAAGATTGCCCGATGGTGTAACTGGCAACACGTCTGTTTTTGGTACAGAAGAGTCCAGGTTCGAGCCCTGGTCGGGCAACATTTTTTTTAACCTCTGTAGAGACGTAGCATGCTGCGTCTTTACAGAGGTTTTTTTTATTTCTTGCCTGGGTTAGGAGTTATAAAATCGCTGAGATAATAAATATAGATTTTTAAATCCTTTTCTATCGATAGCTTAAAGTGATTCAAAAAAAAGGGTTAATTTCTAGTAAAATCAACCCTTAAGCTACATTATCAATAATTGGAATTTTGTTTCTTAGTTCGCTATGCGGATATTTCGTTCTTTTTCATACAATTGAAAAATGACATCTTCAATAAGGTCGGTTATCTTTGTAATAGAATCCAATCCCTTTTCTATATAAAGGTGCTTATCATCTGTTGAAATTTGATCCAGTTGTTTTTTAGAATTCAACAATAGGATGACAGAGGATTTAAAGTCATTTTTGACAAGGTTGAGTTTTTTATTGGAATTAATTTTACTCGATAATCCTGGATTCAATAAAATAATGTCAGCTTCATTAGTATCAGCAGAGTCTAGTGTTGAATCTAGTGGCATAAAGATGCAATCCTCTCTTTTATCAAACACTTTATTTTTTAGTAAAAAGTGCAAGACGTTATCATCATCCACCTGTTTAATAATCCACTTTTTTCTCATCTTCTTTTATATTTCAATTGTAAAAGTACATCAGATCTAGAACCTTATGAATGTAAATTCGATGAAGTAAAGAATTATACCGTTAAATGCATGCTGAATAGGATTGATAGGAATAAATTAGAGATAAGAAAACATTTTTTTCAAATTAATTAAAAATGAAATAGCATCTTTGTTAAAGGGATGCGGGATATGGGTAAATTATTTAGGTTTAGTTTTTTAATTTTTCTGATATGTGGTCAACTGCATGGACAGGAAATTTCTATTGATAAATTATCAGAAAATGAATCTGACCTCAATTTTATTTATGATTTAAAGGTAGATCAAAATGGAAGGTTGCACATCGCTTCCGACCGCGGACTGTTTTTGTATGATGGGTTCGGGTTCAATCAATTAAAGTTAACACATTCGCAAAAATCTCCTTTTATATCAACCATTGAAAAAGGAGACTCTACCCAAATCTATGGTCACTTTCAAGGAGAGTTAAGTAGCACAATTGGCGCGTTGGATTTAAAGCCAATGGGCAAGGTTATTGCCATAGTTGGTGGACTGCATCACAAATATATTTTCAATCAACAAGGTCAGTTTTTTGAATTGGATCATAACTATCAATTAATAAATGAGGTTACTATAGACGATAATTTATTAGCATATGAAGTTCAGTATAAAAATGGCTTGATTTATATTGCCACTTCGAAAGGGTTATTTGTTTATTCTGCAAAAAAACAATCCTTAGAACTTAAAAAGCACTTATTTCAAGGGGAAAACATAAAAGCAGTTTTCGCTGAAAATCGCATTTTTGTAGCTACTGATAAAAAGGTGAAACACATCAGCTTAATTGTTGGAGAATTGGTGGAAATTGATTTATCACCACTTCTTAAAGGTGATATTAAATCTATTTTAGCTGATGACAATAGACTGATAGTTGGTACATCTAGAGGGCTTTATGACCTTTATATTGCTGGTCCAAATTATTTTGTTTCTGCTAAAAAAGAGTTTGATGGAGAGAAAGAATTTTCAATTTCTAAATTAATATTTGGACCAGATAAATCCATATATGCAGGCACAAACGGTAATGGATTGTGGGGAATTTATTCGACTCCATATTACTTTCTTCCCAACCAATCTATTGACAATAATGCCATTAATTGCATAGAACGGTTTTCAAAAGATATCTTCATTTTTGGGGGAAATAACGGAGTAAGTTTTTACAGCAATGGGAAATTAATTAATAATGAATTTGAAGAAGTAAGGCAGTTAGAAAATATGAATATAACAAGTTTCGAAAAATCGAAATTGGGGATTTATATTGGGACTGAAGAAAGTGGTGTTTGGCTTCTTAAGCCTGACAAATCTTTAAAACAACTGATTCCTGAAATAATTTCCGTCCGAGATATTGAAGCTGATTCCATAGGAAATTTATGGATCAGCACTTCTTTTGAGGGATTGTTTGCTTTTTCGAATAACAGATTAGTGGATTTTTCTGAGCGCAATTTATTTAATAGGAGTGATTTAAGTAAGATCTTATTGAGAGGTGATAATTTGTGGTTCATCAATGGGGATGAAGGATTGGCGTATATCGATATTCGAGATAGTTCATATAATTTACCTAAAAACGTACCATCCGTAAAGTTAATGGATTTTGATATTAATCTAAAAGGAGAAATTTTCGGAGCCACAGAAAATGATGGTATTATGTATGCCTTAAATGATAAAATATCTTTTATAGACATCAAAAAGGTAACAAATAGCAGTCAGTGTTTTTCGATTTTTGCAAATGAGAATGGCAGTGTTATGTTCACCAATCAGAATGCACTTTTTATGTGGAGTCCTGAATACGGAGTTAGGGCATCCCTAATGACTGAATATTTCCCAAGTACTTTTCGTCAATTATCGAAGTATGGCATAAAACCAACTAATTGGGTTTATTATGGAACTGAAAAGGGAGTACTTTATTTTCATTCAAATCAAGAACAGAAGTTAAATTCCAGTAAGTTTTTCTTCACCTTAAACAATATTGATTATAAGGAAGTAAGTGAGGTAAATTTAAATTACTCACCATATCTAAAACTGCAGTTCAGATTCGAAGACATGGTGAGCAATAGCCGATTGAAATATTATTTTCAAATCAATGAAGTAGATACCGTTTGGCGAAAAATAGATGGTAATGTAATTGAATATAGCAATTTAGGTTATGGAAAATTCACCATAAGGATTAATGCTTTTAGTGATGATGGGGTGTTATTTAGAACCCAAGTAATTCGACTTTCCATAAAAAAACCATTCTGGCTACAACTTTGGTTTTATGTAATTGTGTTTTTAATTCTAAGCATTGCGTTATACCTGATTGTTCAATACAGGATAAAACAGTTAAAGATTAGAAACTTACAACTTACTGAAATCGTAAATCTCAGAACTCGAGAAATTACCCTTAAAAACAAACGATTGGAGCAGTTTGCGTATGCAGTTTCTCACGATTTAAAAAATCCAGTAATTAATATTATTGGGTTAATAGATATTTTAAATCAGAAGAATGCAATTAAGGATCGGGAATCAAAACGAATTTTTGATATGTTAACTCATTCGTCAAGCCAACTAGACCGATTAGTGAAAGGACTTGTAGAGTTGCTGAAGATTAGAAATGATTCTGTTGAAATTAGTAAGGTGCAAATTTCTCAGGTACTTGAAGAAGTAAAAAGTACTATTTCCCTGCAAATCCTCGAAAGTAAGGCTACCTTTAATGAAGATATTCAGGTGGATACTATCCTTTACAATCATACCTATTTATATAGCATAGTCTATAACTTGATTTCAAACGCAGTAAAGTACAGAGATACTTATCGTGACCTAGTAATTAATTTCAGTACAAAAAGAGAAGGTGATTATGTGGTTTTAGTAGTTGAAGATACAGGTTTAGGAATGGATCTAGAAGAAAATAAGGATCGATTATTTAAGATGTTTCAGCGTTTTCATGACCATGTAGAAGGTACTGGTGTCGGTCTCCATTTGATAAAAGAAATGGTAGAAAATTCCGGTGGCTATATCGATGTGGAAAGTCAGCTAAGGGTTGGTACTAAATTTATCGTCTATTTGAAAGAGAGTTAGGTAATAAGATCGTTTTTGTAGATGTGCTCCTTTACTTCATTGAACGCAAAAGAAAGTGCTATATCTAGATTTTTACCACTCAATTTAATTTTGTTCTCCGCTTTTTCTTCAATTTCTTCTGCGATAGCAGAAACTTTTATAGCGCCAACAGTTTTGGATGAACCAACAATTTTATGAGCTAACCGTCTAATTTGTTCGTAATTATCGCCATCTATTAAAGCAGTTAATTGGGAAATATCTTTTGTAACATCAGTGATGTAAATGGACAAAATCTGACTAATTAAATTATTGTCAAATTCTTTTAAGTTGTATAGGTTTAAGATTGGCACTTTAAAATAAAGTTAAGAGTAATATTTTAATAACAATTGATTTATCTTTTCTCTGGTAAGTGGTTTATTTAGATGTTCTTGTACTCCTAGTTTGTCCGCAATTTCTTTTTCTTTCTCTATAGTGCTCGAAGTTAACATAGCCACAATTACCTTAGAGTTTGATTTTTCATCAAGTTGATGATAGGCTTCCATAAATTGAAAACCATCCATAACAGGCATATTTAGGTCTAAAAAAACGAGATCTATTGGCAATTGCTCAGCATCGCGATTTCTAAAAAAATCAATGGCCTCTTTCCCATTTTTCAAACAGATAATCTCTTCAGCAATACCCATTTCATTAATTAGATTTTCATTGATGAAATTCGTTACGAAGTCATCATCAATTAATAAAATTCGTTTTAATTGACTCATTTATAGTAAATTAATTCTTTCGTAAAGTTCTTTTTTATTGGATCGGCTTATTGGAAAAGTTTTGTTTTTAATCACCACTATGTTTTCCTCTATTTTATCAATTTGATTCAAATTAACAATGAATGAACGGTGAATTCTACAAAAATTCTGTGATGTTAATTTTTCTTCTACTTTTTTCATCGTAATGTTCACCACATACCTTTTTTCATTGGTGTGAATGGTCACATAATCACCAAGAGATTCTATCCAATTAATAGTCTCTAATTCTAATTTTATAAATGCAGAATCTGCTTTCACAAAAATACTTTTAGATGCATGATTGTCATTTTTTTGAACCTTTTTAGACCGAGCCGCACTTACTTTGTTGATTGCTTTTACTAAGCGATCTAAAGAGAAGGGCTTTAATAAATAATCGGTCGCAGAGGTTTCGTAAGCTTTCAATGCATAATCCTGTCGTGAGCTCACGAAAATAATATAAGGATCATCATTAATAGCTTCTAGAAATTCAAAACCTGTCATCTCAGGCATTTCAATATCCAAAAAAAGGATGTCAATTTCATTGCTACTTAATACTTGTAGTGCCTCAGAAACATGCTCGCATGAAGCAACAAGTTCTAAGGTTCCAGTTTTTTCTATTAGCTTTTCGAGTGCAAGTCTCGAAACGTGGTCATCGTCTAGAATTAGGCAATTCATATTTTAGGTTTTAACTACAAACGCAAATTTTACGTAAATTGCGGAAAGAAATGTTTATTTCTTGATTCAAGCAAATTTAAACCAATATTTCTCATGAAAAAATTTTCAGGTTACCTTTTACTTTTTGTTTTATTACTTTCAATGGTTCCTAGTTCATTCTCTATTAATCATTCTAGTTTTAGCAAAATTTTAACAAAGTATGTTGCCGTAAACGGAAACGTGGATTATAAAGCATTGTCTACTAACAGAGAAGCACTCAATGACTATTTGAAGTTACTTCAGTCCAATCCACCAAAAGAAGGTTGGTCGAAAAATGAAAAAATGGCCTATTGGATAAATGCATACAATGCATTCACAGTTGATCTAGTCTTACAAAATTATCCATTGAAAAGTATAATGGAAATAAATAATGGTAAACCTTGGGACTTGAATTTTATTTCAATTGGGAATGCAAAGTATTCATTAAACAAGATTGAACATGAAATATTGAGAAAAGAATACAATGATGCTAGGATTCATTTCGCAGTTAATTGTGCTTCTATTTCATGCCCTAAATTATTGAATGTAGCTTATGAGGCAAATACATTAGATAATCAATTAAATAGTTCCGCAAAGGGATTTGTTAACAATAAGGAAAAGAATAGAATAACCACTGGAGCAGTCGAGATCTCAAAAATATTTGATTGGTTTGTCGATGATTTCAAAACTTATGGGGGAGTAATTCCGTTTATAAATAAATTTTCTACCGTAAAAGTAGGAACAGATGCATTAGTTAAATACAAAGAATATAACTGGAATCTCAACGAATAGAATGAATCACGCATTAATTATTTTTATTAAAAATCCTGAATTAGGAAAAGTAAAAACAAGACTGGCTAAATCCATAGGAAATCAAAAAGCACTGGAAGTGTATGAGATTCTCCAAGAGAAAACAAGAGAAGTGTCGTTGGGTGTAAATGCTCAACGATTTTTGTTTTATTCAGAAGAAGTGAACCTTAAAGATGACTGGTTGGATACAAACTTTGTAAAACGACTGCAAGATAATGGAGGTTTAGGAGAGCGGATGGAAGCGGCGTTTAAAACAGCTTTTGAAAATGGTGCACAAAAGGCAATTATTATTGGGAGCGATTGTTACGACATTACTTCAGAGTTGATTGAATTGGCTTATCAGAAATTGGATGATTCGGATACCGTAATAGGCCCTGCAAATGATGGTGGATACTATTTAATAGGGATGAAAAAAAATCAACCTGATTTATTTCAAGATATGACCTGGAGCACTGAAACGGTCTTTCAGAATACTATAGATAAAATCACCAAACTGAACAGAACGTTCGAGGCTCTTCCTACCTTAATAGATATCGATACGGAAGAGGATTTATTAGCTTCTACTTTTAATATGAAAGTTCTTTCATTGACTTAAGCTATTAAAATGTATTAACTTTGCGCCCTATTTTACATTAAAAAGTAAGAAAAATGACATTGGATCAAATAAAAGAAGCAGCTGATTATATAAGCAGTAAAGGAATAACTCAACCACAATTTGGAATTGTTTTGGGTACTGGATTAGGAAATTTGGTGACTAAAATTGATAAAATATGTGAAATTGATTATTCAGATATTCCTCACTTTCCTGTTTCTACTGTAGAGTCTCACCATGGAAAATTGATTTACGGAACGATTGAAGGAAAGAAAGTATTGGCCATGCAAGGTCGTTTTCATTTTTATGAAGGTTATAGCATGCAGCAAATTACTTTTCCTATCAGAGTAATGAAATTGCTGAAAGTAGAACGTTTATTGATTTCAAATGCAGCTGGAACGGTTAATCCTGATTTCAAAAAAGGATCATTAATGTTGATTGATGACCATATTAATATGTTGCCTGCAAATCCTTTAACAGGAAAAAATTTAGATGAATTGGGACCAAGATTTCCTGATATGAGCCAGCCCTATGACGCAGCAATGAATAAGCAATTAGAAAATATTGCGAAAGATTTAGGAGTTACATTACATAAAGGAGTATATACTCCGGTGGCTGGACCTAACTTAGAAACAAGAGCAGAGTATAGATATTTGAGAACAATAGGTAGTGATGCAGTTGGCATGTCTACAGTTCCTGAAGTAATTGTTGCCAATCATATGGGTTTGCCATGTGTGGCCATTTCAGTATTAACTGATGAGTGTGACCCAGATAATTTGCACCCGGTTTCTATTGCAGATATTTTAGAAATCGCTGGTAGAGCAGAAAAAGATTTGACAAAACTATATGTAGAACTTATAAAAAGGACCTAAGCGCTATTTGCTGTAGTATTTTTTGATAACAGACAAAGCCGGTTTGTTTTGAGGGGTGAAACCACTATTCTCAGAACCTCCGGCTTTTTCATTTTCATGAAACCACTTCCATAAAAAACCACCTGCGATATAGTTTTCTGACCATAGTTTTTCATAAAATGTAGATAGAATGGTAGCTTGTGCTTGAAGGTTTACACCGTGATTAGTACTAGATTCCCATGGGTTTCTCGCTGAATAATTCATGCTCCTAAATCCATATTCAGTAAATAGTATTTTTCGATCTATTGATTTTGAAAAACTGCCCAAAGTGGTGTTTAAGTCGGTTAAACTTTGGTTTAGATCATTTGCAGTGGGACTTTCCTTTTCAGACAATGGAAAATAGGCGTCGATTCCAATATAGTCCAATTGATCCCAAAATGGAGTTCGGCTGTACTCATCCCAATTAGCGGCATAGGTTATTTTTCCAGAATAAACTTTTTTTATTTCCGTAATTAGTTGATTCCAAAATAAAGGACGATTTTCTATAAATTTTTCTAATTCAGTTCCTATACAAAATAGCGCCACCTTTTCTTTAGCTGCGATTGTTGCAAAAGTCAAAATGAAGTCCTGATATTCTGATTCGAATTTTTGCCAGTCCGCATCACTTTTATAAGCTAAACTGCCAGTATATGTGCCATGCAAAAGCCATAATTGGGGTTTTAAAAGCACTTTCTGACCTGCTCTATGAGCCATTTGAATAGTCACTTTTACTCCTTCAGCTTTTTCTCCCCACCATTGTCTCTCCTGATTATAGTATACTTTTGGGTTAGTATCTCCATAACAAAATGCAAAAGGCATTATAGCTAAAAAGTTAGACGCCGTTTCTTCGACTACTGTTTGAATAGGCAAGCTGTCAATTTCGTTTGGAGAAGCAACAAAACTAATTCCGTTTATCTTCTGCTGTGTTGGCTTCTGTCCGCTCGCACATGCTGATAGAAAAACGATTGTGATGGAAATAATAGTGCTTTTAAACATGCTTAAATGTAATAAAATGCAAACAAAGTATAACATTTTTAATGCTTGGCACAATTTTTATAATATTGCAAGTAAATTCACAAACTGAATGAATAAACGAATTCTATATATCGCCTTAATTATTGTCATCATACTTATGCAAGCTTGTAGTGGTACTAAAAAGTACGCTAAGCAAGCTGAAGCCTTTCAAGAAGCTGGTTTGTATAAAGATGCAGCTTCTAGTTATTTAGAGTCATTGAGAAGAGACCCTACTAACCTAGATGCAAGAGTTGGACTGAGGCTTAATGGAGCAAAAGTATTCGGAGACTATCTCGATGATTTTTTTAAGGCCAAGGCGGTTGGAGATAACAGAAAAGCGGTATATACTTATTTAGATGCGAAACGATATGCCGAAACACTGGGGATGTATAATATTTCAGTAGATGAACCCAGTTACATAAAAAGTGATTTTGAAGCTATAAAGACAGAGTACCTTTCAACTTTATATAATGAAGGCAAAACACTCTTGGGGAAAGGTGATTATGCTGCTGCTAAGAGTAAACTAAGTGAAATTGTTACTATCGATAGTGAATTTAAAGATGCAAAGGAGTTAGAAAAAATAGCTTTGGTAGAACCACTATATATTCAAGCAGAACAGGCATTTCGGCAAGAGAAGTATGTGAAAGCTTATGATTTAATGAATCAAGTGAATGCCCACGATATTGATTACAAAGAAAGTGTGAGTATTAAACAACAATGCCTAGAGCTTGGAACCTATACCGTAGCTTTATTATCGATTACCAATACTACAAATGATAAGGCAATTAGTCATAAAATTCAGGCCAACTTAATGTCTGCTTTGGCGAACAACAATAACCCTTTTATTAAAATTATTGATCGGGAAAATATGGAAGCGTTGTTGGCTCAGCAAAAGTTGAATTTATCTGGCTCTATTGATGAAAAAACGGCAGCAAGCGCAGGAGATTTATTAGGTGCAAAAGCGGTATTAACTGGGAAAGTAATTGAATATTATTCCAATATGGGTAAAATGCAAGTTTTTGATCGAAGTGGGTTTGAAGCCTATGGTGTAAAGCAATTCAATAAAGCTACGCAGAAAGAAGAAGTAGTAACAAAGTATAAAAAAGCGACCTACACTGAATACTATCAGAAAAATGAAGTGAAGTTGGCTTATCAAATTCAATTGACTTCATTGCAAACTGGAGAAATTTTATTTTCTAAGTTTTTTGATCAAACCAATGCAGATGCGATGCATTTTGCCATTTACGATGGGGATGCTCGTTTTCTGTATCCTGAAGCAAACGGTTCAGTTAGTTTTAATAATAATGAGCGAAATCAATTGAATCAACTATTGAATGCAAAACGAGAGGTGGATGATGCATCAGAACTAACAAATAGTTTGCTAAATAGCTCTACATCAAATTTCTCACGAGACATAATTAATCAATTACAGAACTACATAAGCAAATGAAAAAGTATTTATTAGTACTCGTATCAATCATTTTAATTACAGCCTGTAACAATAAGAAAAAAGTTGTTCAAGAGCCTGAAATTGTGAAACCAACATGGATTAATGATCGGCCGATTACAGACGTGTATTATGTAGGTATTGGTTCTGCATCCAAAGTTGATGGGACTAACTTTATAGAATCAGCCAAGAATAATGCATTAAACGATTTGGCATCTGAGATCAAAGTGAATTTAGAATCGAGTACAGTTTATTATCAAAATGAAACGAATAAGACTTTTAATGAAGATTTTAGATCGACAATAAAAACTTCTATTGAAGCTGATTTGGAAGGCTATACCATGATAGATTCATGGCAAGATCAGAATAAGTATTGGGTGTACTATCGATTGTCAAAATCAGAATACTTTGCGCAAATAGAACGAAAGAAAATGGCAGCTAAAAAGGCGGGTGAGGAGTTTTATAAATCAGGAAATAATGCTACTGAAAGTGGAGATGTATTGCTAGCTATCACTAATTATTTCGATGCAATGTCTGCTATCAAAGAATATGCACCAAGTGCATTTAGTATGAATAGTGAAGGAAGGCCTGTGTTTTTGGATCAGTTAATTATGTCTTCTATACAAAGCCTGATTTCTTCTATTAAACTGGATAATAGCGATGCGCCAGAACCTTTGAGTTATTTTAATGGCTTCAAAACTTATTATCCCTTGAAAATAAAAAGAGATGGTAAGGCTTTGGCGGGGATTCCTTTAGAGTCTGTCTTTTTTAATCAATATGGAGAAGTGTTTGAACAATATGTTTCAAATGAAAATGGAACCGTTAGCGTAAGTCTGGTTGCCAACGATTTAAAGATGTCGAACATTACTAATACGGTTCGATTGAATTTAAATGAGATTTCTAAAAATAGAGTGGATGCAGAGTTTCTAAAGTTTAAGTTAGCAAATTTGGTGATCCCAAGAGTGGAGTTAAAGGTTGCAGTAGTTAAGCCTACTTTATTTGTGAGTTCTTCAGAAAAGGAATTTGGTAAAAAGCGAACTGCTGATCAATTGTCTGGAATGTTAATTTCGGGGTTGGTAAAAGAAGGTATTCAAATTATTGATAAAAAAGACAAAGCAGACTTATTTTTAGAGTTAGATGCCGACACAAAATTTCAAAGTAAGGATGATAATTTTACGGTAGTTGTTTTGAATTATAGTATCAATTTGACGGAGGTGAAAACCAGAAAGTCAGTATATTCTATAAGCGATGGCCCGATTAAAGGTGTAAATTTAGATCAGTCAAGAGCTGCTGTGAAAGCATATGAAAAGGCTGAAAGTGAAATAAATAAAAAAGTTATTCCAAAATTAAAAGAAGTGATATTGTAAGTTTTAGAATTTAAAACCAACTTTGGCACAGTTTCTGAAAAGATAAAACACAATTATAAATCTGTTAACCATGAAAATGAAAATTAAAAAAGTAGGAGTGATGGCGATTACGACATTGGCTCTAATGGCAAGTATAAGTGCTTGTAAGAATAAGGAAAAAGTAGCTGAGCGAGAACGTCCTGCAGACGAAGTATTGGTAAACGTTTATTGTTCTGGAGATGAATACTTCAGCAATACTAAATTTTTCAGGGCGAATGCTGTTGGAGAAAGTATGGATCAGTCAACTTCAAAGAAGAAAGCAATGAGCAATGCAAAAGCTGACTTAGCTTCTGCTATACAAACGACTATAAAAGGAACGATTGACAATTATGTAAATTCTACTGAAGTAAATAATGTAGAGCAATTAGAAGAACGTTTTGAAGGATTAACAAGAGAGGTTATTAATCAAGAATTGGTAGGGACCAAAACAATTTGTGAAAAGGTTACTAAGACTTCTACTGGTAATTATAAAACATATATCGCAATTGAATTGTCAGGTGATGAGATGGTTTCTAAAATGAACCAACGAATTTCTAAAGACGAGATTTTGAAAGTAGATTACGATTATGAAAAGTTTAAAAAGACTTTTGAAGAAGAAATGAAGAAGTTGGAAAATAAATAAAATCTATTTTCTTAAATGGATAGAAAAGGAAGTACTAATCTGGTGCTTCCTTTTTTTGTTTTATAGAGGAATAAATCCCATTCAAGTAACGATTTTATTATATTTAACGATATTTGCCAGACTTTTTTCGAAAGGGAATTTCAAAAAAGATTTTTAACGCTTAAGTTGTATTTTATGTGGACCAAGTTTGCAGGTCATATTCTTAGAAAAAGGTATTACATTATTGCTGTTTTAATAGCAATAACCCTAGTTATGGGGTACTTTGCTTCTAAGGTTAAGATGTCTTATGAAATGGCGCAAATGCTGCCAGAAACTGATTCAACTTATAAAGAGTTTGAATCATTTAAAGCACAATTTGGTCAGGAAGGAAGCGTCTTAGTAATTGGAATGAAGGATGAACGACTTTTTGAGTTAGACAACTTTAATAAATGGTACGACCTAAGTAATGATTTACGTGAAGTGGTTGGGATTGATGAGGTTTTGTCTGTTCCTGCTATCATCAACCTTTCCAAAGATTCTGAAGCTAAAAAGTTTGTACCTGAACGAATTTTTAAAGATAAACCTACCTCTCAAGTACAATTAGATAGCCTGTTGAAAGTGGTACGAAGTCTCCCATTTTACAAAGGGTATTTATACAACGATGACGATAATTTCACTTTAATGGCGCTCACGCTGGATCGAAAATACTTGGATTCAAAAGATAGAAAAGTCCTTATTGACGAAGCATACGGTTTGATTTTTAAATTTGAAGAGGAAACTGGTTTAACAGTAAGGTCTTCGGGATTGCCTTATATTCGATCCAATAATACCAGTAAGATCAGTGAAGAGATAAAAATGTTCATTGTATTGGCTATTTTGGTGACAGCTACTATTCTGTTGCTGTTTTTTAGATCGTTCAAAGCCATGTTTTTTTCTATGCTAATAGTAATGGTTGGTGTAGTTTGGTCGGTCGGGTTTCTTGGAGTTTTTGGATTTCAAATTAGTATTTTAACTGCTTTAATCCCTCCATTAATCATTGTAATTGGAATCCCCAATTGTATTTTTATTATCAATAAATACCATCAAGAATACAGCTATCATGGCAATCAGATAAAAGCACTAAGTCGTGTAATCTACAAGATAGGAAATGCTATATTTTTAACCAATACAACTACGGGGCTGGGTTTTGCCACCTTTATCTTTACACAAAGTGCAATCTTAGTAGAGTTTGGGATAATCGCCTCATTAGGGATTCTATCCGTTTTTATCTTGTCAATTACTTTGATGCCAATTTTACTAAGCTTTTTAAAGCCGCCAAGTAAACGACACATTAAGCATCTGGAACGAAAATGGGTTTTTGTAATTGTAAGCCAATTGATGAATATTGTATTGAAGTACAGGAAGGTGGTTTATATTGTTACAGCCATTATAATTGTAGTTTCTCTATATGGTGTGACTAAAATAAAAGTGACTGGAAATATAGCCGATGATTTACCGAGACATGATCCTGTTTACCTCGATCTTAAATTCTTTGAAGCTGAAGTGAAAGGAGTTTTGCCGTTAGAGGTAACTGTTGATACCAAAAAGAAAGGTGGAGTTTTTAAATTATCGAACCTTAAAAAAATCGATAAACTACAAGACTTATTACACGAATATCCTGAATTTTCTAAACCACTTTCTGTGGTAGAAGGGTTGAAATTCGCTAAGCAATCGTTTTATGGTGGAGACCCTTCCAAATATTCTCTATTCAACAGCCAAGAGCAAGCTTTTATTGGTCCATATTTTCAGGGTGCTGACGAGACCAGTAGAAATTTATTGAAATCATATGTAGACAGTAATAAGCAGATTACTCGGATTACTGCCCAAGTCGCAGATGTAGGAACCAATAGAATGGAAGCCATTATGACGGATTTGAAACCTCGGGTGGATTCAATCTTTTCTCCCGATAAATACAAAGTGTCTCTAACAGGAACGAGTATTGTTTGGTTAAAAGGAACCGAATATTTGGTTAAAAATCTATTTATAAGTTTAGGTATTGCCATTTTGTTGATTGCAATCATCATGTCAATACTGTTTTCTTCTGTGAGAATGGTGTTCATGAGTTTGATACCGAACTTGCTTCCTTTATTGACTACTGCAGCCATCATGGGATATTTTGGAATTTCGATAAAACCTTCCACTATTCTTATTTTTAGTATCGCATTTGGAATCTCTGTGGATGACACTATTCACTTTTTAGCAAAATATCGACAAGAATTAAAAGCACATTCATGGAATATAAAAGAGGCGGCATTACTAGCCTTGAAAGAAACAGGAGTGAGTATGATTTATACTTCCATTGTTTTATTTTTTGGATTTGGTGTTTTTGCTGCATCTGAATTTGGAGGTACAGTAGCATTGGGTATGCTGGTGTCACTTACCTTATTGGTGGCAATGTGTTCTAACTTGTTGCTATTGCCATCTTTAATTCTTAGTTTAGACAAGTGGGTGACCACCAAAGCATTTGAAAAAGAATCGTTGATAGAATTAGTAGACGAAGAAGAAGATATAGATTTAGAAGGATTAGAGATAGGGCCTCAGTCTGACAAAAAACAATAAAATTATGAAAGGAATTATCTTAGCCGGAGGGTCAGGAACACGCTTACATCCATTAACATTAGCTGTTAGCAAACAGTTAATGCCTGTATATGATAAACCAATGATTTATTACCCACTTTCAACTTTGATGAGTGCCGGAATAAATGAAGTCTTGATTATTACTACTCCTCATGATAGTGCTAGCTTTAAAAAACTCTTGGGTGATGGAAGTCAATTTGGCTGTAAGTTTGAATTTGCTGTACAGGATATTCCTAATGGTTTAGCTCAAGCTTTCGTTATTGGAGAGTCATTCATTGGAGATGATAGTGTAGCTTTGGTACTTGGAGACAATATCTTTTACGGTACCGGATTAGAAGAGAATTTACAACAGCATTTAGATCCGAAAGGTGGAGTTGTTTTTGCTTACCATGTTTCTGATCCTGAAAGATACGGGGTGGTTGAGTTTGATAAAAATAAAAATGCACTTTCAATTGAAGAAAAGCCTGAGACACCTAAGTCTAACTATGCCGTTCCAGGATTGTATTTTTATGATAATTCAGTAATCTCAATAGCCAAGGAACTAGAACCTAGCGCTAGAGGAGAGTATGAAATTACTGATGTAAATAAAGAGTACTTAAAGCGGAAGGAGTTGAAAGTGGCCATTCTTGATAGAGGTACTGCTTGGTTAGATACTGGTACATTTGATTCGTTGATGCAAGCAGCGCAGTTTGTAGAAGTAATCGAACAGCGTCAAGGATTGAAAGTTGGATGTTTAGAAGAAATTGCCTTTAGGATGGGGTATATCGATCAAAAGCAGTTGCACAAGTTGGCTGAACCACTTATTAAAAGTGGATATGGAAAGTATTTAATGAATTTGACCAAAGATTAAAATGACCCTAAAAAACATACTAATTACTGGTGGAGCTGGTTTTGTTGCCAGTGCAATGGCTGAAAAGTTAGCAGAAGACGAATCCAATAATATAATTATTGTAGATAATTTATTAACGGGTGATATAAATCGAATCCCGAATAAAGAAAATGTAAAATTTATTAAAGCAGATGTCAATCGTTTTGAAGATATAGCTGGTGTATTTTATACTTTTTCTTTCGATTATGTGTTCCATTATGCTGCAGTTGTTGGTGTAAAAAGAACCATAGAAAATCCTGTGATGGTTTTAGATGATATCACTGGTGTTAAAAACATATTGGGATTATCAAAAAATACTGGAGTAAAAAGAGTATTCTTTTCTTCTTCTTCAGAAGTATATGGTGAGCCTGTAGAAATGCCACAGAATGAACACACTACTCCGTTGAATTCAAGACTGCCTTATGCAATTGTAAAAAATGTAGGAGAAGCTTTCTTAAAGTCATACAAAAAGGAATTTGATTTAGATTATACCATATTTAGGTTCTTCAACACCTATGGTCCAAAACAAAGTAAAGATTTTGTAATTAGTAAGTTTATTGCAAAAGCATTGAAAGGTGAGGATATTACCATTTTTGGGGATGGGATGCAAACTCGAACTTTTTGTTACATCGAGGATAACATTCAAGCGTGCTATAATGCATTTAAGAATAATGAGGTAATGAATGATGTCATTAATGTCGGGAATGATAACGAGATGACTGTTTTAGATTTAGCTAGTACGATTATCAAATTGTCAGGTTCATCATCAAAAATAGTACACTTGCCTCCTTTGGAAGAAGGGGATATGAGTCGAAGAAATCCTGATATTTCTAAGATGAAAAAATTACTCGGAAGAGAGTTGACTGATCTTGAAACTGGATTATTAAACGTAATTAATAACCCTTCTTTTATTCTCTAAATGATTTCCTTCAAACAGGCATATCAAGAGGTTGAGGATTTTATCGCTAAAGCTGATTTTAGTGGAAATCCTCCTGAATTGTATGATCCCATTTCATATAGTATGAATCTAGGTGGCAAGCGGGTGAGGCCGGCCACTTTATTGATGGTTGCTGACATTTTTGGAGCAAATAAACAAGATGCTCTAAATTCTGCTCTAGGGATTGAGGTGTTTCATAACTTTACTTTGGTACATGACGATATCATGGATGAAGCTCCACTTCGTCGGGGAAATCAGACGGTTTATAAAAAGTGGAATAGAGATATAGCAATTCTTTCAGGTGATGTAATGTTTGTAAAAGCTGTGGATTGCTTTTTGAAATTGCAGCCCGCTCAGCAATTGGCAGACGTACTTCGAGTATTTAATAAAACTGCTGCAGAGGTTTGTGATGGGCAACAGATGGATATGAATTTTGAAACAACAGACAAGGTTTCAATTGATGATTATCTTCAAATGATTGAATTAAAAACTGCAGTCTTATTGGCAGCGGGAATGAAAATTGGAGCGATGATTGGTAATGCTTCAGCTGAAGACGCCAATCATATATACGAATTTGGACGGAATATTGGAATCGCTTTCCAATTGCAAGATGATTACCTTGATGCTTATGCTGACCCAAAGACTTTTGGGAAAAGAGTTGGCGGTGATATCATAGCCAATAAGAAAACCTATTTATTATTGGAAGCATTGAATTTGGCGAATGAGATTCAATTTAAAGAATTGAATCTCTGTTTAAATGAGAGTGTTGATGATAGTGAAAAGGTTGAACGTGTGAAAAATATATACAATCAGTTGAATATTCCTGAATTGAGTCAAAAGTTAATGAAGCAATATTATAATCGAGGGATGGAATCGCTTACTAAAGTGGATGTATCCAAAGAATTGAAACAACCGTTAATTGACATTGCAGAGGAATTAATGTTTAGAGATATTTAATGGGTATATAAATCCTTCAATGCATCCTCAAGCCGACTATATTTATACTGAAATCCGGCAGCTTTTATCTTTTTATTAGATACAGCACTTCCTTTTAGCACCATCATTGCTCGCTCTCCTAAGATTACCTTCATTACAAAATCAGGCACATTTGGCAAAATCAATGGTTTCTTCAAAACATGAGCTACTGCTTTTGTAAATTCAGCATTTGTACAATGTTCGTCTGCACACCCATTAAAACTTCCTGTCAATTTATTTTCCATCTGGTATATGAACTGATTGCTAATGTCATGAATGTGAACCCAAGGAATGTATTGTTTTCCTGAGCCTAAAGGTGCGCCGGCGTAATATTGAATGGGTCGAGCCAATTCTTTTAACGCTCCACCTTCTGTAGACAGCACAATGCCAATTCGAACTGCAGAAATTGGTAGAGCTAAAGTATTGAATTGAAACGCGGCTTTTTCCCATTTTAAGCAAGTGTTGGCTAGAAAGTCCGTTCCTGGTTGATCAGATTCTTCGTACACTTGATCTGTAGTTTCAAATCCATAATAGCCCACTGCGGAGGCTGAAACGATTGATTTGAATGCAATGTTGTTATTTTTAGTGATTTCAAAAAGAAAGTTTAATGCATCTACGCGGCTATTTATTATTTCTGCTTTTCGTTCATCAGTCCATTTTTTGTCAGCAATTCCAGCTCCTACTAAATTAATTAAGTAGTCGTATTTCTTTACTTTTTCTATGTCTATCGTCTTTTTTGTCAAGTCCCAAACAATTGTTTCAACACGTGAATCGCCTTTTGAGCTTCTACTAATGTGTCCGACTTTATATCCCTTTTCAATTAAAAGAGTGGTCAATACATCCCCAACCAATCCACTTCCACCGCTTATCAATACTGATTCTTTCATAACCTTGATGATTTGTTTTAAAACACGCACCTTTGTTCTATGTTCAAATTTACAGATTAGTACCTTGGAATATGATACCAACAATAGAACAAATCGAAATCTTTAAAAAGGAACAAGTGTTTTTGAACGAAACTTTTTTGCAAGTCATTAAAGATTTTGAACGTGTTGGAATAGATATGCCAGAACAAGCTTCGCAAGACTGGTCGTTTGAGAGCTTAATGCAACTTGTTTTTCCCATCGTAAATCGACATTTGGAATGCCATTCTGAGCAAATTTTTGCGCTATTTTATATGATTGACATTCCAGAAAAGGCGATTAAGGAGGCTTTAGATGATCAAACCGACAATGGGGTGTCACATGCTATAACAAAACTCATCATTGAACGTGAACTATTAAAAGTGCTCACACGAGCATATTTTAGTAATAAGCTGTAAGAGCTGTAATTTTCATTACTCAGAAAGTGAATATAGCGTCTTTAGTAGGTAATATTTCTTTAATTTTGAAGTGTTCAACCATGTAAAGACTATAATGGATAAATTTTCTTATCTGAGCAATGCAGACGTTACTGCAATCGACACAGTTTATCAACAATACCTTAAAGATCCTAAATCTGTAGATGATGGATGGAGCAAATTTTTTGACGGGTTTGAGTTCGCAAGAAAAAACTACGAGCAAGAAGTTAATTCATCTAGTGGGTCATTGAATTTTGATAAAGAATTCAAAGTAATTAATCTTATAAATGCTTATCGTTCAAGGGGTCACTTGTTTACCAAAACAAACCCAGTTAGAGAGCGAAGAAAGTATACACCTACTCTAGATGTAGAGAACTTTGGCTTGTCCCAAGATGATTTATCTAAGGTGTTTCAAGCTGGTGGAGAGATCGGATTGCAAAATGCGACTTTACAACAAGTGATAGACTTCTTGAAAGAGACCTACTGCCACTCGATTGGTGTAGAGTATATGTATATTCGAAAGCCAAATAAGGTAGATTGGTTGAAGAGTAAAATGGAAAGTTCTAAGAATACTGGAACATTCACAAACGAGGAGAAGAAACACATTCTTCATAAGCTAAATCAAGCGGTTGTTTTTGAGCAATTCTTACATAAGAAATTTGTAGGGCAAAAACGATTCTCATTAGAAGGTGGTGAGTCCTTAATTCCTGCATTAGATGCAGTGATTGAATTGGGCTCCGAAATGGGTGTTCAAGAATTTGTGGTTGGAATGGCGCATAGAGGGCGTTTGAACGTTTTGGCAAATATTTTTAACAAAACCTACAAAGACATTTTTAGTGAATTTGAAGGAAAAGAATATGAAGATAATTTATTTGACGGTGATGTAAAATATCACTTGGGTTACTCCTGTGATATTAAAACAGATGCTGGTAAGGATGTCAAGTTGACTTTGTCTCCAAATCCTTCTCACTTGGAAGCAGTAGGTCCTGTAGTTGCAGGTATTGCTCGCTCAAAAGTGGATCAGTATTTACATGATGACCAAAAAATTGTTCCAATTATCATTCATGGAGATGCCTCTATTGCAGGGCAAGGTGTTGTTTATGAATTGATTCAAATGGCATCTTTAGATGCCTACAAGACTGGTGGAGCAATTCATATTGTAATAAACAACCAAATTGGGTTTACAACGAACTATCTGGACGCTAGATCAAGTACTTATTGTACAGATGTGGGTAAAGTGACTTTGTCACCAATCTTTCACGTAAATGGAGATGATCCTGAGGCTGTTGTTTACACGATTAAGTTAGCATTAGAATTTAGACAGAAATACAAGAAAGATGTTTTTGTTGATTTATTGTGCTATCGAAAATATGGTCACAATGAGGGAGATGAACCAAGGTTTACGCAACCTTTGTTGTACAAAGCAATTGCAAAGCATAAGAATCCAAGAGAGATTTATTTAGAACATCTAATCTCATTAGAGGTTTTAAATAAAGAAGCTGCAAAGCAGATGGAGAAGAAGTTTAACGACATGCTTCAAGATCGTTTGACAGAAGCAAAGCAAATTGAAAAGGCAGTTATTACTCCATTTTTGGCTGAAACTTGGAAGGATTTAAGAGACTCTACTTTAGATGATATGCAGGTCTCTGCCAATACCACTTTTGATAAGAAAAAATTAATTCAAGTTGGAAAGAGCATTAGTACTCTACCAAAAGAGTTGAATTTCTTTAAGAAATCAGAAAAATTGTTCAATGATCGCATGAATTTAATCGAAACGGAAACGATCGATTGGGGAATGGCTGAATTGTTGGCATACTCTACATTATTAACCGAGGGGTTTCCAGTTAGAATGACTGGACAAGATGTCGAGAGAGGAACCTTTTCTCACAGGCACGCTGTCTTAAAAGTAGAAGATTCTGAAGAAGAATATGTTCCTTTAAATCATTTACCTGACACCACTGAGAAGTTTGAAATTTATAACTCATTACTTTCTGAATATGCAGTTTTAGGTTTTGAATATGGATATGCTATGGCAACTCCTAATGGATTAACTATATGGGAGGCGCAATTTGGGGATTTCAATAATGGGGCTCAAATTATTATAGATCAGTTCTTAAGCAGTGCTGAAGATAAGTGGAAAAGTCAAAATGGGCTAGTAATGTTATTGCCTCATGGCTATGAAGGTCAGGGTGCTGAACACTCCAGTGCACGATTAGAACGATTTCTAACATTGTGCGGAGATTACAATATGCAAGTAGCAAATTGTACCACTCCTGCTAATTTCTTCCACATTCTTAGAAGACAAATGAAGCGTGACTTTAGAAAGCCATTGGTAATGATGACACCAAAAAGTTTGCTGCGTCATGCGAAGTGTATTTCAACTTTAGATGAATTAGCGAATGGGAAATTTCAAGAAGTAATTGATGATGCAGAAGTGAAAGCGAAAGAAGTGACAACAGTAGCTTTCTGTTCTGGTAAAATCTATTATGAATTAATTGAAAAAAGAGAAGAGATAGAAGCGAATGACGTTGCTATAGTTAGGTTAGAGCAATTTTATCCGTTTCCTCAAAAACAAGTCGATGAAATTTTAAAGAAATACGATAAAGCAAAGAATGTACTTTGGGTACAAGAAGAGCCTGAAAACATGGGAGGCTGGTCGTTTATATTAAGAAATTTCAAATCAGCAGCAATCAAATTAATTTCAAGAAGAGAAAGTGCAAGTCCTGCGGCAGGATCTTCAAAAGTATTTGCGAAAAGACAAGCAGCTGTGATTAACGGGGTATTTGACCACAGTGAAATAAAGAAATAAAAATTTATCATAGTCAATATATATTATGGCATACGAAGTAAAAGTTCCTTCACCAGGAGAATCCATTTCAGAAGTAGAAATAGCAACATGGATGGTTGCTGAAGGAGATTATGTAGAAAAAGATGATGTAATAGCTGAGGTAGACTCAGATAAAGCAACTTTAGAATTAACTGCTCCGGAAGCAGGAACAATATCATTTAAAGCAGAAGAAGGCGATACGGTAGCGGTGGGTGATGTAGTGGCAGTAATTGACACTGATGCAAAAGCTCCTGAAAAATCAAAAGAAGAAGCTGCTCCAAAAGAAGAAAAGAAAGAAGCACCAAAGTCAGAAGCTGCTCCTAAAAAAGAGGAACCAGCGAGTAATCATGCTACTGGCCATCCTTCTCCTGCGGCAAGAAAAGCAATGAATGACAATGGAATTGCTCCAAATAAAGTATCAGGGTCTGGAAGAGACGGTAGAATTACTAAGCAAGATGTAGTGAGTGCTATGGCTGCTGGGATCTCTGCTGATGCTGCTCAAGGTTGGGGCGGAACACGTGATACTCGTAATGAGAAAATGAGTTCACTTCGTCGTAAGATAGCAGAACGACTGGTTACTGTGAAGAATGAAACGGCTATGTTGACTACTTTCAATGAAGTGGACATGAAGCCAATTATGGATCTAAGAGCTCGTTATAAAGAACAGTTTAAAGAGAAATTGGGAGTGAATTTAGGGTTTATGTCTTTTTTCACTAAAGCTGTTACAGAAGCATTAAACCATTTTCCATCTGTTAATGCAATGATTGATGGACAAGAAGTAGTTTTTCACGATTATGCCGATATTGGCATTGCAGTGAGTTCTCCAAAAGGGCTTATGGTTCCTGTGGTAAGAAATGCTGAGCAAATGAGCTTAGCAGAAATTGAAGCAGAGATAAAACGTTTGGCAATCAAAGCAAGAGACGGTAAAATGTCTATTGACGAAATGACTGGTGGAACATTCACAATCACAAATGGTGGTGTATTTGGTTCAATGATGAGTACCCCTATCATTAATCCGCCTCAAAGTGCAATTTTAGGAATGCATAACATAGTAGATCGCCCGGTTGCGATAGATGGTAAAGTAGAAATTCGTCCAATGATGTATTTGGCACTTTCATACGACCATAGAATAATCGATGGAAAGGAATCGGTTAGTTTCTTAGTAAAAGTGAAGGAAATGATCGAAAATCCTTCTAAAATGATCTTTGGAGGTAAGGGTCCGGAAGAAGTATTGTTAGGATTATAATAAGAAACTATCTTAATAAAGAAGGCTGAAAATTTAAAATTTTCAGCCTTCTTTATTTTATGGTTAGTTCACTTTATTTGCAGAAAATCTTAGAATCAAATATCCCCCAATACCAGCAATTATTGAGGCGACTAAAATGGCCATTTTCGCTTGTTCTTTCATCAAAGGATCAGTAAATGCTAATTCGGATATAAATATTGACATCGTAAATCCAATACCTGCCATTAATCCAATGCCTATCATTTGTATCCATGTAGTATTAGGAGGTAAAATGGATACCTTAAGTTTTACTAACAAGAAGGATAGAAACACAATTCCAATTGTTTTTCCCAAAATGAGACCCAAAGCAATTCCTAAAGAAACATCACTAAATAAAGAGCTAAGTATTTCTTGATTTATGATTAGTCCGGCATTACTCAGTGCAAAAAGTGGCAAAATTAGGTAGGCGACAATTGGGTTTAGGGCATGTTCCATCTTTTGTAGAGGAGTTTCAGCCATCGCCCTAGTTTCTTTCATTTGCTCTATTATATCTTGTTGCTCTTCGGTGACAAAAGTGCTGTCAGTGCGTTTTGCGTTTTTGAATTTATCTATTAGGAACTGTAACTTTTTTAGAAATAATACTTCGTTAATTTTAACTCTCGCCGGAATCGCGGCAGCAATAAGAACACCAGCTAAAGTGGCATGAACACCTGAAAGTAAAAATGCGATCCATAATCCACAGGCTCCAATAATTACATAAAATCCACTTTTGCGAATTCCGATTAAGTTACCAATTACAAGAATTGCGAAGAATAATCCACCCCATTCTAGAAAGTTAATGTAAAGATTTTCGGTGTAAAAGAAGGCAATAACCAATACAGCACCTAAGTCATCTACAATTGCCAAGGCTGTTAAGAATACTTTTAGAGCCAGTGGAACTCGTTTGCCCAAAAGGCTTAAAACTCCCAATGAGAAAGCAATATCTGTGGCCATGGGCACTCCCCAACCTGACTCTCCTGGAGTGCCATTATTGAAAAACATATAAATCAACGCTGGAAAGACCATCCCACCAACCGCTGCAGCAATAGGTAATGCTGCTTTTTTTGGCGAGGATAAATCACCTGCCATTATTTCTCTTTTGATCTCCAAACCAACAGTAAAGAAGAAAATAGTCATCAAACCGTCGTTTATCCAATAATGTAAAGATTTCTCGATTGAAAAGCTTCCAACACTAAAACCGATGACATTTTCCCACAAATGGTGATAACTCTCTGCATCGAAGAAATTGACCCAAACTAAGGCAGCAATAACTGCTAGGAATAATAGTATCCCAGATGATGCTTTGTTTTTCAGTAGATTATCTACTGGTTTTAATAAAATATCAATTGGTGATCGTCGGTTTGGCTTAAGGAAATTCACAGGCGTATCATTTTTCAAATAATAATCGCAAAGATCATTCCTTTAAAACTTTAGTGCTTTAACCAAATGTTAAACAAGCTTAGTATTTCACTTTTTTTAACCTATTTTTTAATCACTTTCTGAACAGCAACTCCATCTGCATACACAACTTTAATAATTAAAGATCCATTGGTGATTTCTGAAGGAATTTCTTGAAGAATTGTACTTTTCCCTTTTGGGTATACTCCTTTGTTTTCAAAATAGATTCGTTTCCCCAATAAGTTCAATATTTCAATAGAAACTGGTCCGTTTGATTTTAAATCAAATGAAAGTGTTATTTTATTATTGATAATAGGGTTAGGGAATACTCTTAGATTGCTAGAAAGTAAACTATTTTCGTCAACACTGGATTTTAATGCGGCATAAATATGATCAACGTAGGTTGAATCTGCAGAGCCAAAACTATTAGTTACAGAATACTCAATCGTATAAAAACCAACGGCATTGAAAACGATTTCAGGTCGAGGAGAAAATCTATTAGAATTATTTACAAAATTGAATGTAGATGGTGTAATAGTATAATTATAGTTTGTGCGTTCTAAATCAATATCCTGACTTATTAGTTGGACAGTGTCCTTATATATGGCAGGATATATTGAAGATGCGACAAATCGTCCTTTTGGTTTTAAATCTTTTGAAATCGGGCGGTAACTATCTTTATAGATCATTGTGGTAGGAATGAAATCACCATTGATTACTGTTCCGTTTACTTGCATAACAGGAATTTTAGTTCCTTTAGCTAACCATTTGTATTCTATGGTATAGTTTTCTATAAAAGAAGGTTGCCCATTAATGCTAACTGAATCTATTGAGTACAATTCTGTCTTTACTCGAATGCAATTAAAAGTTCCAAAAGGAGTAGTGATATTGCCATAAGAATCAACAGTGTTTTTTCGGTATCCTCTGCTAACATAGGATCCAACGAATATTATATTCTCAAAAAAATAAAAATTAGAGCTGTCAACGTCACCATAGTTTAGTGGGAACTGATAGATTTCATCGGGGTTAGAAAATGTATTGGCAATGGTTAGGATTCTATACTTCGCTGCTAAGCCTACTCTTGTGAACCCTTGATTTGTGTTTTGATAAAATTCATAAACATTAGTAACAGTGTTCCCTTGAATATTCAGAGCATCTGTAGCTTTTCGACCAAAAAAGGTATTGTTGTTGAACTCTGAATTATAAGGGGTCTGATTCTTTGGTAAATAACTAAACAATCCTTGAGCTTCGGGTTGTATGTCGGAAAAATCCCAAGTGACATTCGCTCCAGAAATATTGAAAGTCTCCTCAGATGCAGAGTCCAATAGAGTTGCACTGTATCGAAGTGTATCTCCAATTACTGGAAGGTCTGTATTACTAATTGTTATCTGGCCAATACAAATTTGGGTAATAAGAATAAGGGAAAGTAACGTTAATCGTGATTTCATGTGTGTAGATTTTTACCTAAGTTAGTGAATTGTTCGTTATTTTACTAACCGTTAATTGCTTCCACACTTTTTACCTCAGGCAACATGTCCATTAATAGGTTTTGAATTCCTGTTTTTAGGGTCATAGTAGATGATGGACATCCACTGCAGGCTCCTTTTAAAACAACACTAACTACACCATCCTTAAATTCATGAAAATGAATTGCACCCCCATCGCTTTCTACTGCAGGACGGACATATTCGTCTAATATTTCTGAAATTTTAATTTCTATTGGTGTTAAATCATCTCGGTTTGGCGCTTGAATAGTGCTCGCAGCTGCTTCTTTGGAAGATGAATTATCTTTAGCAGTTAAAGATGTTGTTAGTTTTTCTTTATCGATTATTTTTGCCCCTTCTGCATTCAGAAAATCACCAATAAATGCTTTTAACTCTAGTAAAATATCATCCCATTCTACTAACGTAGATTTAGAAATACTAATGAAGTTACTGGCTATAAATACTCCCGTGATAAATGGGAAAGTAAAGAGTTCCTTAGCTAAATCAGATGCTTCAGCCTCTTGTTTATTATTAAATTCATAAACTTCACCATCAACAATTAGGTATCTATTTGAGACGAACTTCATCGTTGAAGGGTTCGGCGTGCTTTCTGCGTATATATTGTGTGGGGCTAATTTAACTTCCATAATTTTTTATTTTATGCAAAGGTATTAAGAATTGTGCGGCTTTCTTCCGAAATTTGAGCATACATTAACGATAGATTATGGCTTTAATAAGAGAGGTTCAGGGTAAGAAACCAAAATTTGGTAATGATTGTTTTATTGCGGAAAATTCAACGATAGTTGGTGATGTAACAATGGGAGATGAATGTAGTGTTTGGTTTAGTGCTGTAGTAAGAGGAGACGTCAACTATATCCGTATGGGCAATCGAGTAAACATTCAAGATGGAGCAGTGATTCATTGTACCTATCAAAAGGCTGGGACAACGATTGGTAATAATGTTTCAATTGGGCACAATGCATTAGTTCACGGCTGTAACATTCATGACAACGTATTAATCGGAATGGGGTCCATAGTAATGGATAATTGTATTGTGGAGAGTAATTCAATAATTGCTGCAGGGGCAGTATTGTTGGAGGGAACACATGTGAAAGAGGGGAGTGTCTATGCCGGAGTGCCTGCTAAATTGGTAAAGCAAGCGGACCAGTCATTAATAGAAGGGGAGATCAACCGTATCGCACAGAACTATGTCAAGTATTCTTCTTGGTTTAAGTAGTTGTGTGTTGAAAATATAACAAAACAGGGTAGTACTTTTTAAACAAAAAAAAGGGCAGTTCAAAATGAACTGCCCATATGGTTTAAATTAAACCTAACTTTTTCTTCACTTTACTTATAATGTCTTCAGATTCTTTTGAATACAATAAAAATCCTGCACTAGAATCAAATACATATGTATACTGACCTTCTTTCGCTACATCCTCAATTGCGGTTTTAACTCTTGTAATAATTGGCTCCAACAATTCAGATTCTTTTTTTGCTAAATCTTCCTCAGCACCAGCTCTAAATTCTTGAATTCTACCTTCCATGTCACGAATTTCATTCTCTTTCGCCTTTTTTATAGGCTCTGACATATTTGGTTGGTTGGCTTGGTAATCTGCATACTTAGTTTGTAGTTCTTTTGACATTTTCTGTAACTGCTCTTCCAATTGCTGTGTATAAGCTTGAAAGTCTTTTTCCGCCTGTACTTTTTCTGGCATTATTGAAAGTAATTCGTTGGAATTTACGTGTCCAAATTTTTGAGCAAAACTAACTGATGTAGTTGCCAATAATGCGATTAATGTAAAAAATTTAATGAATTTCATTGAATTATGGTTTGAAGTGTTAGTATTGATTTTAATAGTTGTTTATTTAGATTGTCCCGGACTGTATCCTAAACGTTTGATCACGTCATCGCTTTTGTCGTATTTGGGATTGGTGTAAATCAAAGTAAGTGCACTGGATTTATCAAATACGATTGCATATTGACCAATAGAAGATATTTCTTTTACAGCTTTGTAAATCTCATCTTGGATAGGCTTAATCAGCTCTTGTCGTTTTTTAAATAATTCACCATCTACGCCAAATTTTGATTTTTGGAAGTCTTTTGCAGCCTGCTCAGCTTTGATGATGTCTTCTCTTCGTTTGTTTTTCATTTCATCAGTTAGCAAAATTTCTTCTGCCTGATAATCTTTATACATTTTGTCGATTTCAGAATACTTTCTTTCTACTTGCTCCTGCCATTGTTTAGAAAAATTATCTAAATCTGTTTGGGCAGTTTTGTATTCGGGAATACTGCTAAGAATATATTCCGTATCGATGTAGGCAAACTTTTGTGCGAATGTTGAAGTAACCCCAACAGCAATAAAAGCGATTAATAATGCAATTTTTTTCATTTTGTTTTCAATTTTAGTTCTACTTAAATTAAAAGGTGTGCGAATTTAACTTTTTTCTACCACCCATTTAAGCTACCCCCAATTGTAAAGTGGATTTCGGTTTTTTTATTCTGATTTGATCCTACGACATCATCAAAACGATAACCCCAATCAAGACCTAAAAGTCCAAACATTGGCATAAAAATCCGAACTCCAACTCCCGCTGCTCTTTTTACTTCAAAAGGTTTGTAATCATTGAAGGAAGCCCATGAATTTCCTGCTTCTACAAAAGCTAGGCCATAAATAGTAGCAGATGGATTTAAGGAAACTGGGTATCTCAATTCCATGGTATATTTACTTACCATTGTAGCTCCTGAAGTTGGAGATAGATCACCATTACCATACCCACGAAGAGCAATAATTTCTCTTCCGTCTAATGCAAATCCACTCAATCCATCACCACCAAGATAAAAACGCTCGAATGGAGATTGACCTAAATTTTGATTGTATTGTCCCAAGAAACCAAATCCCATTTTTGTATTTAAAACTAAATCACCTGCAATACTAGTAAACCATGAGGTATTGAATTTCCATTTGTGATATTCTACAAACTTGTATCTCTCTTGATCTGAAATGGCATCATAATCTTTATCCGCTCCAAAAAGAGAGTAGGGTGGAGTAAATTGAACACTCAATGAGGTTTGAGATCCTGATCGAGGATAAATCGGAGCATCGATAGAATTTCTTGAAAGAACTGTCTTAAAGCTTAAATTATTTGCGAATCCATTTGCAAAAACAAATGTTTGACCTGCATTTTGAAGTGTATAGTATTGGTAAGATACTTCATTGTATAATGTAAAGAAATCATCTGGCACCTCTAATCTTCTACCTAATCCAACAGAAGCTCCCGATATGTCAATTGCGTAACGATCAGGATTTGAAATGCTCACCCCATCCGAAATAATTCTTTTCTCAAGTCCATTGTTTTGAGTAGAGTGGAATACACTTACACTAAGTGAATTTGGTTTTCTTCCACCTAACCAAGGTTCAGTAAAGGAAGCATTATAAGATTGGTATCTACGGCCATTTGATTGTGCTCTTAAACTTAGTTTTTGTCCATCACCAGCAGGCAATGGTTGCCATGCTCCTTTTTTAAAGAAATTACGAGCTGAGAAGTTGTTGAATGCGACTCCTAAGCTTCCTACCACTTGGTTTCCACCCCAACCTCCCGATAGTTCGATTTGATCTGATGGACGCTCTTCAACTATATATTCTATATCAACTGTTCCATTTTCCTGATTAGGAATTGGGTTTACACCTAATGTTTCTTGATTGAAATAACCCAATTGCGCTAATTCTCTTTGAGTTCTAATGATGTCTGCACGACTAAATAATTCACCGGGTCGAGTTCTTATTTCACGGAGAATGACGTGATCATTCGTCTTTGTGTTTCCTTTTATGGTCACGTTATTTATGGTGGCTTGCTTTCCTTCTCTTAATCTAATTTCAAAATCAATGGAATCATTACGAATTCCAACTTCAACTACTTCAGGCTGGAAGAATAAGTAACCTTGATCTAAATACAAGGAACTAATGTCTCTTCCATTAGGATCCATGTAAATTCGCTGATCCATCAGTTCTTGGTTGTAGATTTCGCCTTCATCAATATTTAGAATTTTATCTAGCTCTTCATTGGTATATTTAGTATTACCCACCCATTTTATTTTTCCAAAATAGTATTGCTTTCCTTCCGATATTTTTAAAGTCAACAAGATGTTTTTATTGTCAATTTTGGTAACAGTATCCATTACAATTTTTGCATCTCTATATCCTTTAGAGTTATATTTATCAATAACGGCTTGCTTGTCCTTCTTAAATGCAGGCTTCACTAATTTGGAAGTCTTGAATATGTTGTAGAATCGCTTTTGTTTCGTGTCTTTCATTGCACGGCGAATCTTTTTGTCAGTCAGCGCTTCATTTCCTTCAATTACAATGTCTTTAATCTTTACTCTTACCCCCTTATCCACTTTGATAGTAAGAATGATACTATTATTAATCAACGTATCAACATCTTGAATTAAAGTAACTTTAGTATTTAAGTATCCTTTATCAGTATAGTATTTTTTAACTTTGTATTCAGTGCCTTCGATTAAGCTCTGTGTAATTAGTTTACCTCTAACTAGTTTAATTTCTTCTCTTAAGGTTTCCTGTTTTCCTTTTTTAACACCTAAAAATTTAAATTTCGAAAGTCGAGGACGTTCTTGAATATAGATGTCTAAAAATATTTTATCGCCAATAATTTCTGTTGCAGAAATTTGAATATCAGTAAATAGGTCTTGTTTCCAAAGATTCGAGATAGCTCGGGTAATTTCTTCCCCAGGTACTTTTATTTCTTTTCCAATTTCTAAACCTGAAATTGCTCTTAAAGCATTGTTATCAAAACTTCGGACACCTGAAACGGTAACACCTCCAATTGTATAAGTTCTTGGTGTAGAATAATCAATTAGCTCCAAACCTGGACTAGTTGAAATTTGACCATAACTGGTCAGTCCTATTGATAGCAGAGCTACAAGGATTAAAAAATTCTTCATGCGTTGGTTGGGGTTTCTAATTGTTCACTCGTTTTTCCAAATCTTCTTTCTCTCTGTTGATAGCTGAGAATGGCTTCTTCTAGGTCTGCTTTTCTAAAGTCAGGCCATAGAGTTGGAGTGAAGTAAAGTTCAGAATAAGCTATTTGCCACAAAAGGAAATTACTAATTCTGTGTTCGCCACTGGTTCGTATCAATAATTCTGGGTCAGGAAATTGTGCTGTGCTCAAGTGAGATTGAATCGTTTCTTCTGAAATACTTTCAGCTGCTATTGTTCCTTCTTTCACCTTTTTAGCAATTAAAGTCATTGCTTGAGTGATTTCCCATTTTGAACTGTATGACAATGCCAATATTAAATTCAATCCTGTATTATTTGCAGTTTTTTCTATGGAGTTTAATAACTCCTTTTTGGCACTTTTTGGCAAGTTTTCTAAATTTCCGATGGCATGTAAACGGATATTATTCTTGTTTAGTGTCTTTGTTTCTTTACTTATTGTAGCAACCAGCAAAGTCATTAATGCCGTTACTTCTGCTTTTGGTCGGTTCCAATTTTCTGTAGAAAATGCATACAACGTAAGGTATTGAACACCAAGTTCAGCAGCTCCTTCAGTAACTTGTCTTACAGATTCAACTCCATTTTTGTGGCCAAAAACTCTCGCTTTTCCTTTGTTTTTAGCCCAACGTCCATTGCCATCCATGATGATCGCAATATGACTTGGAAGCTTACTTTTATCGATAATACTCATTAATATAATTCTGCTAAAAAATGCTTACAAATATCCAATTAATAGTTGGCAATTAAAAATTGGATGGACAGACGTTTTTCTTGGTTAATCTATAGTTCAAAGAGACGCCCAATACCGAATACCAATCGTTATCATAATCCTTCCCATTTTCAAATTCGGGGTATTCAGGATTATTGTTTATTAACCCATCAATATTGTCTCTACCTGTTTTTCTGAAACCCCATTCTGCTGATAATCCAAATCTTGAAATCAAGTTTACCTTGAAGCCAACACCAAAAGGCATTGCAAGCCCCCATTGTTTAATGTCTGAAGTACGCACGTTAAGTCCATTTTGGGTTGTTTTTGGATTGTATTGAAATGCAGAAATTCCTACAAATATAAAAGGGGAGAAAGGTTGACTCCAATCTCCAATTTGATACTTCATAAAATTAAACTCGATTTGAGAAGAAAATTCCAATAAATTAGACTGAAACTCGACAACTCGTTGTTGACCAAATTCTAAATCTGCTATATTATCATTGCCACGAATTTTGGTATAAATTGCGGTAGCTTTTATCGCATATCTTGGGTTTAGATTATACCGATAGATGCCACCAAAAGCAAGACCACCACCATCTGTACTGAATTGCTTACTTGGATTCAGTTCTCCATTGTAATTGCCTTTTCCCAATAGAATTCCCATTTCAGAAATTTTCTGAGCACTACAAAAGAAACTTGAAAGAATTAAGAAAACACTAATGAGATATTTCATGCGCTAAAGTTCGTAAAAGCAATTAACGTAGTAAAGAAATAATTAGTGTATTTAGAATTTAGGTCGACTTCTTCTTCTCGCCAAAATCTTTTTGGTGACAGTAACAGTACCTGTCATGAATGCATCATTTCGTTTAGGATTACCTCTTTTTTGACCAGCATATCCATTTCCATCTTCACCACTTGATATTAACTTTGCTATGTCTCTGTTTCCGCCATTTGCTTCAATTATAGCTTCGGTATCATAAAAATTACCACTAACATCATCTATGTAATCTGTAAAGGTTACTCGATACATGAATTCAACTCCTATAGTCCAATAACGATCGACTGATTTTGCAACTCCAATTCCCAATGGGATTGTCAATGTGGTTCGATTGTATTTTGCTTTTTGACCTGGCAGTCCTTGGCCTTCTGTACCAATTGGTTGTAATGAAACGTATTTACCATTTAGTTCGGCTTTTGGATTAAAATACATGAAGCCGACACCACCTAAAAGATAAACGTCCATTTTTAATCCTTTATTACCTCTAACACCTCTCAAACGATAAGCACCATTCCTAGAGTTTTGTAAGAAATAAAATTCCCCCATTAAACTTAACTCCCAAAAGTGAGATCTAAAACTTAGGTCACGAGTTCCTCTGAATTGCTCTTTAGTATTTTTATCGGCCCCTTTTAAAAGTCCCCAGGTTAAACTTCCTCTTGCACTAATAAATTGATTCAATTGATATTTTACACCTCCATTCACCGTCATTCTTGTGGCTGCAATGTCCAAATCTGTGAAGTCATTGGCTCCGATATCGTTTCCTCCACCAAGATCGCCTAAAAAATTGGTCACTCCCACACCACCATATACCTGTTTACGGTATCTTTTCCAAAGTTGTGCACTAAGAAGTGTTGGGATAAAAATGAATAATAAAACGATTGTATACTTTCTCATAACTCTAAGTCTGCGCAAATATAAAAAATCAATGTGAATTTTAACCCATTTTTCGATTAATGGTGTTATTAAGTAGTTAACTTATTTATTTCTTTGGTCTAACCCCCAGTTTAATTTGTTCCTTAAACTAGAAATAAACGACTGGTTTGGCAGTTGCATCAAGGCTATTGTGAAGTCTGCCTTTTGCACTGTTATTGTTTCTTTCGAAGTAATAATTTTTGACCTAAAATCAAGTGCAAGTAAATTTTGTTTTGACCTACTTTTAACTGTGAATTTAAGAATGGAGGAATCTGCAATTACAATCGGTCGAACATTCAAATTGTGTGGTGCTATTGGAGTAATTGTAAAGTTTCCTGTTCCGGGCATTATAATTGGGCCACCACAACTTAATGAATAAGCAGTAGACCCTGTAGCAGTTGAAATTATCAACCCATCTGCCCAATAGGAGTTTAAATAATCTCCGTCAATATAAGTTTGGATGGTAATCATACTAGAAGAGTCTCTTTTTAGGATGCTTAATTCGTTTAATGCGAAATTGATATCTCCAAAAAGATTGCTTGCTGTATTCACTTCTAACAGTGTTCTCTTATCTAATTTATATTCACCATTGCTAATGCAATCTACTGCATATTGGATCTCGTCTGTTCTTGTATTTGATAAAAAACCTAATCGACCAGTGTTAATACCTAATATAGGGATATTCAAATCGCGTACTAATGTTACAGCCTCTAAGATAGTTCCGTCACCTCCCAATGAAATAAATACATCAAAATTGGCATCTAAATCTTCATAGCTGGTGAAAGATTTAGCGTTATCCAATGCAGTAATTCGATTGTCAAGTTCTAATTGGAATTTAGTATGAACATAGATATCTGCATCTTTATTTTTCAGACTTTGAAATAGCTTTTCAACACTTTCCTTATTTTCGTCTGTTAATTTACGACCGTATATTGCAACTTTCATTTTGGTTAAATTGGTGCTACAAAGTGAATAAATAATCCGGATTCTCCCATTTTATTAAAAGAAAATTCTGTTCTTAAAACCAAATCATAATACGTTACAAAGTCTAAGGAAACTCCTGTTCCATATATCCACGTATTTGCTAAATTATTTAAAGGGTAGCCAATTTGATCATCAACATACCCTATGTCTGCAAAGATACTTGAATAAATGGCAAAGTGCATTTTGCTAAATTTTTCACTCGGTAGAAAACCCATTCGATACACTTTTGGCTGTAATAAACTAAATCTAAATTGAGCTTTAGCAATACCTATATTTTGTCCATCAATTACATAGTATTCATAACCTCTAACGCCACTTCCATACCCAAGTCCATTTTCTAAAAAATAAGGAGTTGTTTTATTGAAAGAAAAAGTTGTGGAAGCGGAACCGGCTAATGAAAATCGATCAGAAAGTTTGCTAAATTTTTTAGCTTGAAACGTCGTGTTTACGAAGTTCATAGAGTTGTCAAAAAGTTCTAAACCAAGCTTCTGAACAGTAGCAGATAAATAATGACCCTTTAATGGATAGTTTTTCGAGTCTCTTTTATCTCTAGTGAAATTGTAGGTGACAGTGATAAACTCATTTCTTACTTTTCCTTTGGATAAATATTCTGGATTCAAGTCTATTACTGAATCGGAAACCAGTACATTATTATAACTGATAGACAAGCTGTGTTTATTGAATATTTTCTTTCTATAATTTAAACTGAAACCAATTGTTTGATTTTTGTATAAGTATTCATCTTCTTGCCTTACTTGAAGTCGCTTATTATTGTTGGTGATGTAGGCAATTTCATGTCGTCTTAAAAAGCTAGTGGAAATTCCCAGTCCCAATGTTTTTTTTCTGTTGATGTAAGGAATATTGTAGGATAGTTTTAATCGTTCCCTAAAACCCAATTGAAAGGTGAGTTTTAATGTTTCATCTCTTCCTCTTATATTTCGTTGTGTAAGAAAAATACCATAATTTAATCTGTTCCAATCCATGCTTTCGAACCAAGTGTTAAAATTGGTGTCGTCCACTTCAAAAATTGGAAAAGGAAAAAAGTACCACCTTTCATTTACCATTACGTAAATTGAAATTTGATTGCCCTCTTCTACCAAATTAACCGTAGCAAAGTGAAAAAGTCCTGTATTGAGTATGTTCTTTCTAGCTTGTTCTAATTCTTTTGTTAGGTCATTTCCATTTATGGTGTCACCGATATTTACTGAAATTTCTCTAAGGATAATAAAGTCCTTGGTTTTTTTATTTCCTATCAGTTGAATGGATTGTATAGAATAAGTTTTACTAGTGTTTATTGTAATGCTGTCAGTTTTCAGTTCATAAAGCTCTGTAGCTTGTCCTGAAACATCAGAAAAATGAATTAAAAACATTGCAAAGAATAGAAGAAACTGCTTCATCTAGATGTTTAAGAAATGCATAAATGCATCGTAGCGTTGTCTTAATTCATCATCTGCGCTACTTTTATGAAAAGAAGCCACCACCGTATACTCGTATCTATTAAAAGTTTGAAGAATGCCACTTAAGTCCTCTTGATTGGTTTTAATAGTGACTTCTAATTTTGTTGAATCGGGTACTTGGGTGATATAACTACTTAAGATTTTAGCATCGTTACTTTCAATGATATTCGCAATTTCTACCATGGAATAGTCATTGCTATTTAGTTCTAATTCTATTATTCCTCCTGGCTCATCTATGGCTGCGATTTGAGAAATTCGGTCAATTAGTTTTTGCAAAGTTATTGTTCCTAGGTAGTTGTTTTGTGCGTCGAGTACTGGAATTAGGCTCAGTTTTAGTTCGCTAATTTTCCCAATGACTGCATAAATATGCTCATGTGCATAAACCATGGGTTTTTCTAACGAAAGTTCATGGTTGCCGAGCGCTTCTTTTGGGGTATTTGCGTCTAAGATGTCATGCTCTGTCACTAACCCTAAAAATTCATTGTGGTTAACAATGGGCATTTCGGTTACTTTAAATTCTTCCATCCACAACAATGCCTTTTCTCCAGTATCTGAAGTTTTTAAAGGTGGAATCTCATCTGTGATTAATTCTATTGCTAGCATAATTTAATTCAATTGCAAACAGGCACAAATGCTAAGTTTATAACCCTTAATTTTGTTTTAATAATAATACAATATTACTATTAATCCATGACCCGTTTAAGTGTAAATATTAATAAAATCGCCACCCTTAGAAATGCTAGAGGTGGAAATGTGCCTGATTTAATACAAGTTGCCAAAGACTGTGAGCGGTTTGGTGCGCAAGGCATCACCGTTCATCCAAGACCCGACCAACGTCATATACGTTATAATGATGTTATAGAGTTGAAAAAAGTAGTGACAACTGAATTCAATATAGAAGGATATCCAACGGCATCTTTTATGGATTTAGTATTAAAAACAAAACCAGATCAAGTGACTTTGGTTCCTGACCCTCCTGATGCATTGACTTCAAGTGAAGGCTGGGATACGTTAAAGGAAGGTGATTTTTTAAGAGAGATAATTACGGAGTTAAAGGCCAACGGTATCCGTACAAGTATCTTTGTGGATACGAAGTTGGAAAACATTGAACATGCCGCAAATACATTTACTGAGCGAATAGAATTTTATACTGGTCCCTATGCCGAGCAATATCCACATCATCCAAATGATGCTATTGCACCTTATATAACAGCTGCTAATTTAGCCAATGAATTAGGTCTGGGTATAAATGCCGGTCATGATTTAGATACGAATAACTTACATTTCTTTAGAACAAATATTAAAGGGCTGTTGGAAGTTTCAATTGGTCATGCATTAATTTCAGATGCCTTGTATTTTGGGTTAGAAAAAACAATCCAAGCTTATTTAACTGAATTAAATTTTTCACATCAAGATATCTAAAAAATGGAATTGAACTATAAAAAATTAGGGGAATCAGGAAAACACCTAATTATTCTGCATGGATTGTTTGGCTCCTTAGACAATTGGTTGACTTTAGGAAAATACCTTTCAGAAGAATATCAAGTTTGGTTAATAGATCAACGAAATCATGGGCAATCTCCACATAGTGATGAATTCGATTACCAAATTTTATCAGATGATTTGGTAGAATTTGTAAAACAACATTTCATTGAAAATCCAATTGTGATTGGCCACAGCATGGGAGGGAAAACGGCAATGCATTTTGCTACGCAACATCCTGATTTATTGGAAAGATTAATTGTAGTAGATATAGCCCCTGTGAATTATCCTGTTCATCATGAAAGTATTTTGGAGGCGATGAATAGCGTAGATTTTAGTAAAGTAGAACGAAGAGGCGAAATAAACGAAATTTTGGCCAAGAAAATTGAGGAACCCTCTATTCGACAGTTTTTGTTGAAAAACATTTATTGGAAAACTAAGACAGAATTGGCATGGCGTTTTAATTTGCCTGTTCTGGACAAAACAATTTTAGAAATTAGTGCAGGAGTTAATATTAAGCAGCCCTATTTGGGAGAAACATTGTTTATAGCTGGTGGAAATTCTAACTACATCACAGAGCAATATCATTCTAAAATATTCGAATATTTTCCTAACGCAACCATTAAAACAATTGCGCATGCAGGACATTGGATACATGCAGAAGCGCCTGAAGATTTCATAACAATAGTTAAAGATTTTATAGAGAAATAGTAGTAAATTAGGACAAACCCAATTTATTGTTATTTTTGGTTATTCAACCCGTTAAGCGCGCAAATATGTCGGATAGTTTAGTTGTAATCCCAACCTACAACGAGAAGGAAAATATTGAAAAAATTATCAGGAAGGTGTTTTCCCTTTCCAAAGACTTCCATATACTAATAGTTGACGATTGTTCCCCTGATGGAACAGCATCCATAGTTAAACGTTTACAAACTGAATTCACAGATCAACTTTTTATTGAGGAGCGATCTGGAAAGTTAGGATTGGGAACCGCTTATATTCATGCATTTCATTGGGGCTTAGCACGAGATTATGAGTTTGTTTTTGAGATGGATGCCGACTTCTCACACAATCCAGAAGATTTAGTTAATTTATATAATCATGCGATTGAAACCTCAGCTGATTTAGTTATTGGAAGTCGGTATGTAAAAGGAGTAAATGTTGTCAATTGGCCAATAGGGCGAGTATTGATGTCCTATTATGCATCGGTTTATGTTCGCTTGATTACTTCCATGCCTATTCATGATTCTACCGCAGGTTTTGTTTGTTTTCGTCGAAAAGTTTTGGAGACGATTGGGATAGATCAAATTTCATTTAAAGGGTACGCTTTCCAAATAGAGATGAAGTTTAAAACATGGAAACATGGATTCAAGATTCAGGAGTTTCCGATAATTTTTACCGATCGTAGAGAAGGAAACTCAAAGATGAGCGGAGGAATTTTTAAAGAAGCATTGTTTGGAGTAATCCAAATGAAAATAAAAAGCTGGTTTACAAACTATAAAAAAGCGGTCTAATGGCAAATACCATCCTAATAAAGAATGCGACAATAGTTAATGAAGGTGTTCAATTTGTTGGACACGTTCTCATTGAAGGTGATAAAATCAAAAAAGTTTCAAAAACTGAAATTGAATTTCAAGCCAATCGAATAATAGATGCTACTGGAAAATTGTTAATTCCCGGAATGATCGATGATCAAGTTCACTTTAGAGAACCTGGATTAACACACAAAGCAGAAATAAAAACAGAGGCTCGTGCCGCTGTAGCAGGTGGCATCACCACTTTTATGGAAATGCCAAACACTGTTCCCAATACGTTGACCCAAGAATTACTTCAAGATAAATATGACATAGCTGCAGCAAATTCGGTTGCTAACTATTCTTTTTTTATGGGAGCGTCTAATGACAATTTGAAAGAAGTTTTAAAAACTGATCCTCGGCATGTTTGTGGGATAAAGGTGTTTATGGGTTCTTCTACAGGAAATATGTTGGTGGATAGTAAAGAAGTATTGAACCATTTATTTCAAGAATGCAATATGCTGATTGCAACTCATTGTGAAGACGAGGCGACAATTAGAGCCAATACTGCACATTATAGAGAGTTATATGGAGAAGATTTGCCGATGAAAATGCATCCCATGATTCGCAGTGTGGAGGCGTGCTATAAATCTTCGTCAATGGCAGTGGAGCTGGCGGAAAAGTACAATACTAGATTGCATATTTTGCACATTTCTACTGCAAAAGAAACAACATTGTTTAGAAATGATATCCCACTGAATGAGAAACGAATTACCGCCGAAGCTTGTGTGCATCATTTGTGGTTTTCGGATGAAGATTATGAAAAATATGGTGCGAATATAAAATGGAATCCAGCCGTTAAATCAGCAACAGATCGAGCAGCAATTTGGAAAGCAGTAAATGATAATCGCATTGATATTATTGCAACTGACCATGCTCCTCATACAATAGAAGAAAAAAAGAATACCTACTTTAATGCACCATCAGGTGGCCCATTGGTTCAGCATGCATTGGTGGCATTATTGGAGCAGTATAAAAAGGGATTAATCACATTAGAGCATTTGGTAAACAAAATCAGTCATTCGCCTGCTGAATGTTTTCAGATTGAAAAACGCGGATACATTCGAGAAGGATATTTCGCCGATTTAGTATTGGTTAATTTAAACAGTCCTTGGCAAGTGAATACTTCCAATATCTTAAGTAAATGCAAGTGGTCGCCTTTTGAGGGAACTACTTTTAGCTCAAGTATTGACACTACTTTTGTTAGTGGAGCTATTGCTTATGAGAATGGAACAGTGAATGATGAAATTAGAGGCCAACGATTAACTTTTGAGCGATAGATGAAAAACTTACTTATCGTTTTGTTGTCACTGATAGTAGTTGGGTGTAATTCTACAGAAGAACGACCAGAGTTAGTTATTTCTAAAGAGGAAATGATCAATGTAATGACGGATGTTCAAATTGCTGAATCTTTTATCAAATTAAAATTTACGTTGAGAAATGATAGTGTCCAATTGACGGATAGTATCTATAATGCGATATTTAAGAAATATAATTTGACAAAAGAGTCATACGATAGTAGCTTTTCTTATTATGTAAGTAAGCCAGAAGTGTTGCAAGAAATATATGAAGCTGCCATCATAAATTTAAGTGCTTTGGATGCTAAAAATGAAGGAGATAAGCTGAAAAATAAAAAGGTTGATTCCTTACCTACTGATCCTGTGATCCCTTAAAAAGATAGAAGCCGTTTCTTGAATGGCGCTTTCAACACTAGTGTAATTAAAGTCTAGATGTTGGATAGATTTTGAATTGTCAAAGCATTTGTTCCCAAATGCTGCAGATAAACTCTCTTTAGTCAATACAGGGTTGCTTCCATTTAGGCTTGTTTTAAGAGAGTCGAATACTTGAACAATTTTCCCTTGCCATCTTTTTGCCTTTTTAAGAGGTGGTTTTTTACCAATTCCTTTTGCAATTTGAGTAAACAGTTCTTGAAAACTAAGGTTAGCTCCGCTAGCTATAAATCGTTGATTGATTTTAGTGTGGTCAATCAATTTGACGAGTAAATTGGCGACATCTTCTATAGCTACAAATCCATTAGAACCCGAACTATAATAATTCAACCCTTCGTTGATACGTCGAAATAAAGCCGGACTTCCAGTTGACCAATCTCCAGGTCCTATAATCGTAGCCGGATTTAAGATTAATACTTCCAGACCTTCTGCAGATGCTCTCCAAGCTTCATTTTCAGCATAATGCTTACTGATTGAGTAATTAGATGTTGTTTCTGATTTTTCCCAATTGCTGGTTTCGTTAATGCATTCGCCTTTTTTGTTATCTCCTAAAGCGGCTACAGAACTTACATGGATCAATCGTTTGACGCCAGCATCAATTGCCGCATTTACCACATTTCCGGTTCCTTCAATATTTACTTTCTTGAGTTTAGCAGCATCCTTTGGATTAAAAGAAACGAATCCCGCAGAATGAATAATAGTTGATACTCCTCTGAATGAATCGTCTAACGAAAAAATGTCTAAGATGTCTGCTTGTCGCCATTCGATGCGATTGAAGATGGCTTCTTTCCCATACATGGAAAAAATATGTTTGGTTTTTCTTAAGCTTTCTTCATTTCTATAGATTGCGGCTATTGGTCCTTTGGACTGCTTAATAAGTTCTAATAATGTATGTGCGCCTACTAAACCGCTTCCTCCAGTGACCAAAATCATAGATCCAAAATTACAGATAATATTGGCTAGATGGTTGTAAAAATTAGGTGGAAGTCCGCTTGTCATTTTTGCCTGCTAAAGGTTACATTTGTAAAAATTTTTTAGAGTTATGAATTTCGTTAAGGAGCTAGAGTGGAGAGAAATGTTGCATACTTCGATGCCTGGAGTAGAAGAACATTTGAAAGAGGGAATGCGTTCGGCATATGTGGGAATAGATCCAACTGCAGATTCTTTGCACATTGGTCACTTAGTTAGTGTTATGATGTTGAAGCACTTTCAAGCTGCTGGCCATCGTCCGATTGCATTGATTGGTGGAGCTACTGGTATGATTGGTGATCCATCTGGAAAATCAAAAGAGCGAAATTTATTGGACGAGGCAACTCTTAGACACAATCAAGAAAGCATTAAAAAGCAATTATCACGATTTTTAGATTTCGATTCTGATGCTAAAAATTCTGCCAAAGTGGTGAATAATTATGATTGGATGAAGGAATTTTCTTTTCTTGATTTTATTCGAGATATAGGGAAACACATCACTGTAAATTATATGATGGCAAAAGATTCTGTTAAAAAGCGATTGACTGCCGAAGATGCAGAAGGAATGTCATTTACTGAATTTACCTATCAATTGGTACAAGGCTATGACTTCTTACATTTATACCAAAATGAGGATTGTTCGTTGCAAATGGGTGGATCTGACCAATGGGGAAACATAACCACGGGAACAGAAATGATACGTCGGATTGGAAATGGGAAAGCCTTTGCGATTACTTGTCCGCTGATAACTAAATCGGATGGAGGGAAATTTGGAAAAACAGAAAGTGGAAACATTTGGTTGGATGCTGAACGAACTTCGCCATATGCTTTTTACCAGTTTTGGATGAATGTTTCTGATGAGGACGCAGCAAAATACATGCGGATTTTTACCTTATTTACTCAATTTGAAATCGAGGAATTAATAAAAGCACATACTGAAGCACCACACTTAAGGGCTTTGCAAGCAGCATTAGCAAAAGATGTTACTATTCGTGTACACTCAGAAGACGATTATAACAATGCAATAGCAGCATCAGATATTTTGTTTGGTAAGTCGACTACAGCCGATTTAAAGAAGTTATCAGAACGAGATTTTCTTTCCATTTTTGAGGGTGTTCCTCAAGCTGAGGTCAGTCTTGAAATAATCAATGAAGGCATAGGCATTGTGGAATTAACCGCTGATAAATCTGATTTGTTTTCATCAAACGGTGAAGCTCGAAGAATGCTAAAAAGTAATGCAGTGAGTTTAAATAAAGAGAAAGTGGGTGAATCTAAAGTTGTAAATACGGACGATTTACTTTTTGGTAAATACTTGATTTTACAGAAAGGAAAAAAGAATTACTACCTAATTAGTGTCTCATAGATGAAAAAGATCGTAACATTCCTTTTATTATTTATTCATTTTGTTTCTTTCAGTCAAACTGAGAAGAAAAAAGTTTTGGTTGTTTTATACGATCAAGTTGACTTTAATACCAATTTAAGTATTGAAGCCATTGCTGACAAAAATAGGATGAAGTCATCTAGAGTCTATGATTCATTGATCACTATGCTTAATGATGCATTGTCAAATTACAAAGGAGAAGAGGTTATATTTGAACAAATGCCATTAGGAGAGAAAAAGTTTCTTAGTGCCGTCACATCCAAAAGTTATGTAAAGAAACCTACTCATTATGGAGTTTCACTTAATAAAATTTCAAATAAGGAGTTTAACTATATTTTGTCAAAGAATGGTGCTGATTTTGTGCTGTTTGTTAATTTTTATCAATTTCTGAAACAAACCGTTCCTAAATATGATAAGGAAATGCTATTAATTCGTTTGGCAAAATTGAATATGCCATTAGATGAAATTGCTTACCGAAGGTTATATTATTCAAAGCAACTTATAGATTTTGAGGTGTTTGGCAAGGATAAGGAATTATTTATGGCAAAAAGAGAGTATCATATCCCATTACCCCAAATTAATCACTTGAATTATGTGCATGAGGGAAAGGATTTTGAAACGATAATGAATGGATATTTACGATTCTCAATATGGTTAAGTAGCCATATATCTATGCTGTGATTCTAATTTAGCTTGAGAGTGTTATTGATTAAATTAGTAAATTACAACCTCTTACATCACTTAAGTCAAATCGTCCTAAAATCTCAAATTGACCATTATTAAAAGATTTTCCTAAATCTTGTGTTTCTATAAAAGAGCAAGAGTGGATATTGGCCAAGTCTATTACATTCACACCTCCTGTTTTTCCTTCTTTCTCGTATTCAAAAGGATCGTTAAGGCTTCTAATGAGAACTCTCATCCATGAAGGACAATTGAACCTTTCATTGCCCAATGAGTATGCTTGTGAAAGTAATTCAGTCATTCCATATTCAGAATGAATATTCTGACAATTCAATTGCTTTGTTAAGATTTGGTGTAATTCTGATCGAATCATTTCTTTTTTTCGTCCCTTCATACCACCAGTTTCTATTATGGTGATTGATGAGAAATCAAAGTTAAACTGCTCTGCCAAATCTAATAGGGCGAATGAAACTCCAAAAAGAATCACTTTTTCTCCCATAGAGATGGAATGTTTTAGGTTTGCAATTAATTCATCCTGATTGTTGAGATAGAATCCGCTAGAAGGATTCCCATTTTGAATCAGGTAATTTACCATATAGATCAATGACGAACCTTCACGCTCCAGATAGGAGGGGAGCAAAGCAAAGTAGGTGTATTGATTGATGGGTCCATAAAAAGTTTCAAAAGTGGAAATGAAGCTTTTTTCGTAAATTTTTAAATCTGTGATAAAGTGTTTAGAGGTTTGGTTACCAGTAGTTCCGCTACTAGTAAAAATAGTATCAAAAGTGGAAGAGTCCCTAACCTCATGTGTCTTAAAAAATGAAATGGGTAGAAAGGGGATCGAAGAAAGGGAAGTAACATTTACTTTAGTCTTGCCGATTAAATCACAATAGGCATGGTAAATCTCACAATTTTGGTATTGATGTGCAAATACTTTTAATGCTACTTTTTCAAATGTTGAAGGAGTTGCATTAAATATTTCGTCGATGAGTTCTTTCAAGTTACATTTGTTTTCGAAACTGAAAATTACCAATGATTCCCATCTTAAATCGGTAATTTTAGATTAATTTGGTATTGAAAATATTAAACAATGAAGAAATTAATAGTAGCCGCTTCTCTTTTTGCTGTGCTTTTTGGTTGCAAGGACGATCCTGAGTTTCCAAATGTTCCTCAAATAGAAACAGTATCATTTCAAATTATTGATGGAGAAGCATTGTGGAAATTTTCATTTAAAGATGGAGATGGTGATTTAGGGTCAAATGATGCTGAGGTTACCAATTTTTTTCAATCCATGGTAAACCTTAGTTTGGATACGACCATCCCGTCTATAAGGGAAACAATACCCGCCATAGAAATTGTTGGGGGATCAAAAGGTATTGAAGGAGAGATTACTAAGACTATATATTTGAGTCAATATCAAGAATATAAATCTGATACCATATATTTTACCGCATTTCTAATTGATAACGCAGGAAATGAAAGTAACACCATCAGAACTCCTGCATTTAGAATAAACCCTACCGTAATTTTCTTAAAAGAGTAAATTATACTTCTCCCGCAATAGCTTCACTTACATTAATGATGTGATCACCTAATCGCTCTACAGATGAGAATAAGTCATTGTAAATAATTCCACTGGCAAAGTTGTATTCACCGGTTTCTATATTTACTAAGTGTTCTTTTCTGATTTTATTTCGTAGCTTATTAATCTCTTTTTCTAATTCATTTGCTTTCTGCAATTGAACCAAATCGTAGTCTTCTTCCAAATGTTTTACCATCAATTCCGACGCTTGATCTACTTTGTCAAACATCTCTTTTAGGTTTTGACGTTGTTCGGGAGTAAACCAAACTTTCTTTTCAGATTTTCGCTCTATAGCTTTCGACATTTGGTAACAAACATCACCTACACGCTCTAAATCATTAATAATAGAAAGCATACTTCTAATACGTTCAGATGCTGATGAGTTTAATTCTCCTTCAGAAACTTTAGCCAAATAGTTTGAGACTTCAGATTCTATTCGGTCAGTAATTTCTTCATACTTTTTAATTCTAGCGAGCAGGTGTTTGAATTGCTTTTTATCTGTTTCAACTAAAAGTTTAGGAATGAAACGGATCATTTTTCTGGTTAGTTTTCCAAATTTTGCAACTTCCTTTTTAGCTTCTAATATTGCAGCTTCAGTAGTCAACATCATACCTGTTCCAATATATTCTAGGTGGAACTCTTCATCTACATCACCTTTTGATGGAACCATTTTGGTTACAACACGTGAAATTAATGGAACAAAACCAACCATCAATAGTGTGTTTATGATGTTAAACACTGTATGAAACAATGACAGTTGAAGTTCCTCTTGGCTACTACTAATATCTGGAATGGCTGAGCTTAATGCATTTTGAAAAGGCACCCACATCCATTTAATTAAGTCTATGAAGAAAGGGAACAATAAGATCATCCAAACTACTCCAACTACGTTAAATATCAAGTGAGCTCGTGCTGCTCGTTTCGCATGCACATTCGCTACTATCGCAGCAAGGTTGGCTGTAATGGTGGTTCCAATATTTTCTCCTAAAACCATTGCTGCGGCCACTTCAAATGTTATTACATTGGTGTAAAGAAGTGTCAGTGTTAATGCCATCGCCGCTGAAGATGACTGAATTATAATGGTGATGATGGTTCCAACTAAAACAAATAGAATAGTTGACAAGATGCCGTAATCTGTAAAAGTTGCTAAAAAGTTTAGCACTTCAGGATTTTGATTTAAATCAGGTACAGAATTCTTAAGTGCATCTAAGCCAAGAAATAGTAACGCAAAGCCAATCAATACTTCTGCTACAGATTTTAGACTACTCTTCTTGGCAAACATCAATGGAAAACCGACAGCAATAATTGGCAGTGCAAACGAAGAAATCTTGATTTTAAATCCAAAAAAAGCAATTAACCAAGCGGTAACAGTTGTCCCTATATTCGCTCCCATGATCACCCCAATGGATTCCATTAAGTTTAGCAAACCTGCGTTTGCAAAACTTACTACCATTACTGTAGTAGCTGAAGACGATTGAATTAGTAACGTTATAAGAAAACCAGTAAAAACGCCAAGAAAACGATTTCTGGTCATGCTGCTTAAAATCTGTCGTAACTTATTTCCTGCTGCTTTCTGAATTCCTTCACTCATTATTTTCATTCCGAAAATGAAAAACCCAAGTGCTCCTAGCAAATTTAACGATTCTAATAGTCCAAAATTCATAATTCAGTTAATTTATTAAGCTGCAAATCAATAATTTAAACTTGTTGACCGAGTCAAAAATTCAAAACCCAAAGAGACCATGTTTTTATTCGAGCTGTGTTAACTTAATGTTAAGAAATGTCGAATTGGACTTAATTTTATATCCATTGATTGTGAACGACAAGATGCAACTTTCTTTTATAACTACAAAAAGTTAAAGGTGCTTTTCTGCTTTGGAATGGCAGTGTAATTATAACCGGTAAGTTGATGTTTTTAACACTTAAACTTCTGGATCTATCGGTCTAAAAGTAATTTCTTCCATAAAAGCATTTGGACTAACTTTTATGCTATTTTGAATAAACGAAGCAATGTCTTCTGGTTGAATCATTTTTGATCGATCAATAGGAATTCCATCCCAGGATGGTGTGTTAACTGAGCCTGGATAAATACCACAAACCTTTACTCCAAATGGACGAAGCTCCTCTTTCATGAGGTCATTCAGTGCTTTTAAAGCATGTTTGCTAATCGAGTAGGATGCTGCAGCGGGCCTTACGTCTTTAGCTAAAACAGAGAGAATATTGAAAATAAATCCCGACTTTTTTATTTTAAATGCTTTCATCAATGGTTGGCTTATTTCAAACGCACTTAAGAAATTAGTATTAAAAAGTGCGGTGATTGAAGCTGAAGTTTCTTCTTCAATACTGCCTACCGCATACTGTCCAAAATTGTTTACTAGAATATCTATGTTGTCGTGAAATGGCGATAAGTTGATTATTAACTTCTTTCTGGATTCGTAGTTGGTTAAATCACAAGCCAATGTATGGCAATTATTACCATATTTCGATTCTATTTCATTTTTTAAAAGGGTTAGATTATCAGAGGATGAGGAGATGGCAATGATGTCATGTCCTTCATCTGAAAGTGCTTCCACAATTGCTCTTCCTATTCCTTTGGTTGCTCCAGTAATCAATGCTAACATGGTGCAAAGGTAAATTCTAATTCTTAAATTTGAAACTCGCACATGAAGATAGATTCTCTTAAGAAACGTATTTTAGTTTGCCCCTTAGATTGGGGTTTAGGTCATGCATCTAGATGTATTCCTATTATCCATGAATTGGACCGATTTGGTTTTGAGGTGGTTATTGCAGCAGATCGAGCACCCTTACAATTGTTAAAAAATCAATTCCCTAATAAAGAGTTTATTACTTATCCTGGACCAGAAATTGAATACCCTAAACGTATGGGAATGGCGCTTTTTATGCTATTGAAAGCTCCTAATTTTATAAAATGGTTGAAAGACGAACAGTCGCTTCTAGAAAGTTTTATAGATAGTTATCAAATTGATGCAGTTATTTCGGACAATCGATATGGAAGTTATTCTTCTAGGATTCCGTCCATTTTGATGACTCACCAATTATTTATTCAAGCACCGATGGGTAAGCGTGCTTTGAAAGCTTTTACTGCTGGTAGAGCTAAAAATTTTGATGAAACTTGGGTGCCTGATTTTGATGGTGCTGATAATTTATCAGGCGATTTATCCCATGGAGAAACGGATTTAGTAGAGTTACATTATATCGGTCCTATTTCTAGATTTACTGGTTTTGCAACAGCAAATCAAAACCATACAAGAGATTTAACGATTGTACTTTCAGGTCCTGAACCTACTCGTACTCAGTTTGAGGAAATTATTCTCAAGCAAATTAATAGTTTTGAAGGCAATGTATTGTTGGTTCGTGGGCTTCCTGAAACCATTAATCCATTAAAATTAAAAAGTAACATTGAGGTAAAGTCCTTTCTGCCTGCCAAAGAGCTAGAGATGGAAATGGCCAATTCAAAACACATTGTCTGTCGCAGTGGCTACAGTTCTATTATGGATTTAGCAGCTCTCGGAAAAAATGCCATATTGGTTCCTACACCTGGTCAAACCGAACAAGAGTATTTGGCCGAAAAATTAAAAAAAGAAGGAAAATATTACTTCGAGAATCAAAAAGATTTCAATCTAGATCGAGCGATTATCGCCTCAATGGACTATTATGGAGTAAATTACAAAATGGATAGTGCTGCATTGAGGAAAAGAATACAGTTATTAAGTGATCGCTTAAATCATTCTAAATAGAAAACTCTTTTTAATCGACTTCCAATATCGGTTAAAACTTCATAGGGAATAGTTTGTCTCACCTTTGCCAATTCGTAAATGGTATTGTTTTCACCGAAGATAATTACTTCGTCGCCTTCTTCAGCCTCAATGCCAGTAATGTTTATCATCAACATATCCATACAGATAGATCCTATTGTAGGGGCCATCTTTCCATTTACTTCAAGGTGCCACTTCCCGTTCCCTAATAATCTGCTAATTCCATCGCCATAGCCAATAGGAATAGTTGCGATTTTTCCATCTGTTGGCATTATACCACGGCGTCCATAACCTACAGTTTCTCCTTTTTTTAACTGTTTTATTTGAGAAATGTGGGCAATTAATCGATTAACAGGTTTTAAGATTGCTTTGTGTTCCGCAGTGCTACTTATTCCATATATCCCAATTCCTAAGCGAACCATGTCGTGTTGTTGATCCGGAAATCGTAAAATTCCACTTGAATTGAGGATGTGTTTTAAAAACGGATAGCCTATTGAAGCTTCTAGTTTTGCGGTCATCTCGTCAAAACGATCGAACTGCAATTGTGTAAAATCATCGTGTTCACTTTCATCACTTGCCGATAAATGAGAAAATACAGAGACTACTTTTATTCTCGGATTCTTAGACAACAATTCAATTAAATCATCAAGTTGATCGGCTTCAAAACCAAGCCTACGCATTCCGGTATCCATTTTTAAATGAATGTTCACCGCCTCGTTTGGATCTTGGAAATAGTTGTTTCGATTTAAGTTTTCAATAAACAACCTCATATTTCTCAAGCTGTAAATTTCTGGTTCTAAATGATAGCGCACTAAACTATCGAAGCTCTGAGGTTCTGGATTGAGCACCATAATGGGTAGTACAATTCCTTGCTTACGCAATGAAATTCCTTCATCGGTATAGGCTACTGCCAAGTAATCGGCTCTATAATATTCTAAGATATTGGCTATTTCGTGAGTGCCATTTCCGTATGAAAAAGCTTTCACCATCACCATTACTTTGGTCTCTTTTTTTAAGATCGATTTAAAGTAATTGTAGTTGTCAATTAGGTGATTTAGGTTGATTTCCAAAATGGAATTATGTCCCTTTTCCTGCAGTCTTTCTGTGATTTTTTCAAACTCAAACCTTCTTGCACCTTTTATTAGGATGGCCTCGTTTTGAAACGGGATTTGATCGAGCGTATTTAGAAAACTAGCCGTATCAGGGTAGGATTCTACCGGTATGTGAAACAAATGTTGATGTGCTGCAATGTCTGGTCCAATCCCGATGAAACGATCTATTTTATTGCGTTGAAGTAAGTCAGAAATGTGGGTATATAGTTCTTCTGGCGATTCTGAGTGTTGCAGAATATCAGATAAAATTAAAGTATGTTTTGGATGTTGTTGCTGTTGTTTTAAATAGGTAATCGCAATCTTTAAGGAAATGCTGTCAGAATTGTAACTGTCGTTAATTAGAGTGCAATTATGAACACCTTTTTTTAATTCCAATCGCATAGCGATGGAAGTCAAAGAATTGATTCCATCCAAAATAATTTGATCATCAACAGAAAGTGTTAGGCAAAGCAACCATACATGAATGGCGTCTTCTATAGATGCGCTGTCTTTAAACGGTAGCGCTATTTCTCTTTCTTTTCCTTTGTAAATTCCTTTGATAATGGAGTTGCTTGAGGTAGAGGTAATCGATGTTATTCTTAACGTTGCCTCATCGTTTTTAGACCAACTGATTAATTCTATTTCTTTGCTAAAAGTTGTTCTGTTGATTTCTTCCGCAATGGCTTCATGATCTTTGCAAAAAATTAGGCTATTGCAGTTGATAAATAACTTTAACTTTTCGGTGATTTGCTCCTTTTGGGATTTAAAATTTTGTGCATGAGCATTTCCAATATTGGTAAAGATGCCAATATTAGGTTGAATCATTTTTTCTAGCACTTCCATTTCATTGGGCTGTGAAATTCCAGCCTCAAACAATGCTAATTCATGATTTTCATTTAATTGCCAAACGGATAAAGGTACACCAACTTGAGAATTATAACTTTTAGGACTTCTACAAACTTGGAATACTTCTTTTAGAATTTGAAATGTCCATTCTTTTACAATGGTTTTTCCATTGCTGCCTGTGATGCCAATAACTGGAATCGTAAATTTTGACCGATGAAAACTAGCAATTTGATGCAGTGCTTTCATGGTGTCGCTCACAAGAATATAATTCGCTTCGGCTAATTGATTTGAAATTGCTTCTAAATCTGAGATTAGAAAAGTGCGAACACCTTTCTTGTAAGCTTCTTCAATGTATTGATGTCCATCTTGGCGTTTGCCAACTAATGCGACAAATAGAGAATCTGAATATTCTTGCTGTGCACGGCTATCTATAAGTATATGTTGCACTTTTGAAACAACACCTTCATGTTTGCCGTTGCAAATTTTACTCAACTCTAAACTAGTATAGCCTTCAATATTCATAAGTTAATGTTCTATTCCTTTTTACTCTTTAAATTATTTTCAATCGTAAAGCAGTCTCTGCACAATGGCTGATAACTGTCCGTTTCGCCAAGCATTACTAATTTATCATTGTCTGTTATCCGATGTGAGTGATTCGCTAAATTACCGCAGTTGACACAAATGGCATGTACTTTAGTCACATATTCTGCGGTGGCCAATAAGGCTGGAATTGGGCCAAATGGCTTGCCGGTGTAATCCATGTCTAATCCGGCTACAATTACTCGAATTCCATTGTTTGCCAATTGATTGCAAACAGCCACTAATCCCATGTCAAAAAATTGAGCCTCATCAATTCCTACAACATCTTCATCGTTAATCAAAAGCGGAATGTTTGCTGAAGCTGGAACCGGTGTAGAGTGAATTTGATTGGAATCGTGGGAAACAACCGCCATATCATCGTAACGAGTATCGATTTCTGGTTTGAAAATTTCCACTTTTTGCTTCGCAATTTTTGCCCGTTTTAATCGTCGGATTAATTCTTCAGTCTTTCCTGAAAACATAGAGCCACATATGACTTCTATCCAGCCCTTTTTTCTCTTCGGATTTATTGTGTTTTCAAGAAACATGCAGTCAAATTATATGAGATAATAGCTATTGATTACTTTTGCAAAAGTATCATTAAACTTTTATTTTCTTCAAGATTAAAAACAACTATGGATATTCAAGGTAAACGTAAGGAATTAACCGAATTAGTAGACAACATAAAAGAGCATTCAGATCGATTGACTGTTAGTCATACTTTGCCTTCGCTAGAGCTAAGTGTACTTCTGTCTAAAATATCGAAGTTGTATGAAGAGATGATTGTGTTAAAGTATGAATTGTCAAAAGTTGAATTTTCGAATATCGAGAAATTAATGGTGGCAGAAGATGAAGAAGAAGAAATTCCTGAGGACACGGTAGAAATTGCAAAGCAAGCCGAAGCTAAGCGAACAGAAAATATAGAGCAACATGAAGAGGTAATAGCTCCAGAAAAGGAAGTGCCCGCAAAAAAATTGGAAGAAGTGGAAGCTAAACTTTCAGAGTCTAACGAAGTCAAAAAAGAACCTGAAATAGAAGAGCCGATAGAAATTCCTTTAGAAGAAAAGTTGCCAAAAGAGGCTGTAGAAGCAATCAAGACACCTACACCCTACGAAATAGATTTTCAAGATTTAAACACTAAGCTTTCTGGTAAAGAAGATAATAGCGTGGTGGATCAATTGCAAAAACAACCAATTTCTGATTTGACTACTGCTATTGGTTTGAATGAACGTTATTTGTACTCTAATGAATTGTTTGGTGGAAATATGGAAGTGTTTCGGTCAGCATTAAAAGAGTTGAATAGCAAAGCAAATCTTTCCGAAGCATTGGCTTATTTTAACGAGGACTTATTGGTGAAAAATAATTGGAATATAGAAAATGAATTGGTTCATTCATTGAAATTATTAGTGGCAAGACGATTTAAGTAAAATGCGTTTAAATGGTCTCAATACCATTTAATTTGTCGATTTGCCGATTGTAAAAGTATTCTTTGTGTAGCATTTTTTAGCACTACTTTTATATTCGGAAATAAAAAATCTTGTTGAATGAAACATCTTAAATACATACGTTTTGTTGCCTCATTATTGGTTGCTATCTGTGCAACATCGGCGGTGAATGCTCAAAAAAAATGGACACTTGAAGAGTGCATTAATCATGCTGTAGAGCAGAACATCTCTGTAAAAAGAACTGAGATGAATTTAGAAAGCTCTTCCATAAATCTAATGCAATCAAAGTACAGTCGCTTACCGTCTGTAAATGCAAACGCTAGTAATACCTATAATTTTGGTCAAACCATTGACCCGTTTACAAACCAGTTTGCAACCAATACTGTGCGATCTAATAGTTTCTTTTTAAATGCGCAGGTAACTGTTTTTAATGGATTTCAAACATTGAATACCATTAAAGCCAATCAAACCGAGCTGCAAGCAGCAGAATCTGATTTGCAAAAAATGAAGAATGATATTTCACTAAACGTGGCGAATATTTACCTTCAAATACTGTTTAATAAAGAATTGTTGCGGAATGCGGAGAGTCAATTGGAGGTGACTAGAATCCAATCTTTGCGGATTGAGAAATTAGTAGCTGCAGGAAGTCAGCCTCAAGGAGCACAATTTGATATTGATGCTCAATTGGCACAAGAAGAATTGAATCGGATAAATGCGAAAAATCAATTGGATTTATCATTGCTAAATTTAAGGCAGTTGCTTTTAATTGATGCTGCCGAAGATTTTGAAGTAATAGAGCCAACGATAGAAAATATAGATCAAGGAAAAGTGCTAAGTACGCCCGGCGCCATTTATGAGAATTCTTTGACCATTATGCCAGAGATTAAGAGTTCTGAATATCGTTTGGTTGCAGCAGAACAAAGTTTAAGAGCTTCACGGGGAGCATATTCTCCTAGGATTAGCTTGAATGGTTCGTATGGAACGGGGTATTCTGGAGTAAGTCAGGAAGTAGTAGGCTATAGAGAGTTGGGTTTACAGCCAACAGGAGCTATTGTAGAAGGAACCAATCAACAAATTTTATCTGACACACGAATCCCTACTTTTCAAGACAAGTCCTTTAATGATCAATTGAGAGATAATGTCAATAGTTCAATCGGGATCAGTTTATCAGTTCCTATTTTAAACGGACTGAATGCTAGAAGCAACGTTTCCCGATCCAAAGTCCAGTTTAATCAAGCTGAGTTAGCATTGACAGAATCAAAATTGCAATTGAGACAGCAAATTGAATCGGCTTATCTAGACGCTACCTCAGCTTCTAAAAAGTATGAATCGGCGAGTGCTTCTGTTAAAGCGTTAACGGAATCATTTAAGTATACGCAGGAACGATTTAATGTGGGATTATTAAATTCATTTGACTTTAGCAATGAGAAAAATAGATTGATTCAATCTCAATCAAATTTATTGCAAGCCAAATATGAGTATATATTTAAAACACAAGTACTCGAATTTTATCAAGGAAAAACAATCAGTTTAAAGAATTTATAAAAGATGAAATCGAAGAAAACAATTTGGATCTTAGGTGCAGCTGTATTAGTATTACTAATAGTAGTTGTGGTGATGAAAAAGGGGAAGGGAGAAGAGTACAAGGTTACGGCTGAGCATCCAACGTTTCGAACCATTATTGAAACCGTTTCTGCAAGTGGAAGAATTCAGCCCGAAGTGGAAGTAATTATCAGTTCGGATGTTTCTGGAGAAATTATAGAAATGGCGGTTAAGGAAGGCGATTTTGTAAAACAAGGTGATTTGTTGTTGAAAATTAACCCTGACCTAGTGGAATCTGCTTTGGGAAGAGCAGAAGCGGCAGTGAATACAGCTAAAGCGAATCATTCCAGCTCTCAAGCAAGGTTGGCACAGTCAAAGGCGCAGTTTGCGAATGCTAAGGCTGGTTTTGAGCGTAACTCAAAACTATTTAAGGATAAAGTGATTTCTCAAGCAGAATTCGACAATTCAACCTCTTCATTTGAAGTAGCAGAAGCAGAAGTGGAAGCCGCCAAACAAAGCGTTCAAGCAGCATTATTTAATATCAAAAGTGCAGAAGCGAGTTTAAAAGAAGCAAAAGAGAATTTGGGTCGAACTTCTATTTATGCACCTATGGATGGAACCATTATTAACCTGAGTAAAGAGCAGGGAGAACGAGTAGTGGGGACAGCACAAATGGCCGGAACTGAAATTCTAACGGTCGCTAATTTATCCACCATGGAAGTGGATGTGGATGTAAATGAGAATGATATTGTAAGAGTGAGTAAAGGCGATACGGTTCTGATCGAAGTGGATGCCTACTTAGATAGAAAATTTAAAGGTGTAGTGACTGAGATAGCTAATTCAGCGAATACAGTTGGATCTAGTATAGATCAAGTGACTAATTTTGATGTAAAAATTAGAATTTTAAGAACGAGTTATGAAGATTTAATCGAATCGGCAGATACGACTTCTTCACCGTTTAGACCAGGTATGTCTGCCAATGTTGACATCCAGACGAAGCGAGCAGATAATGTACTTTCCTTACCAATCCAGTCTGTAACCACAAGGGAAGATTCTACAAAGGAAGATAAAAACGGAGACAAAGAATTGGTGGAATGTGTCTTTTTATTGAAAGGGGGAGAGTCCATTCAATTGAATGTAACTACAGGAATCCAAGATACCAAATACATTGAAATTGTATCGGAAATGGAGGAAGATGTGGAAGTAATTACTGGTCCATATACAGCAATTTCTAAATTATTGAAAGATAAGAGTAAAGTGAGGAAAGTATCGAAAGAACAGCTTTTTGAGCGCAAGGAAGATTAGATATGGCATTAATATTATCATTAGAAACGGCCACCAAAGTCTGCTCTGTCGCTTTGCATAATAATGGAGAATTATTAGGAATTAGAGAGCAGTCCGGTGACTATTCCCATTCAGAACTGTTGAATAAATTCATAGCTGAATTGTTGGAAGAAACGGCGATCACCTTTGAACAGCTGGATGCAATAGCAGTAAGTAAAGGGCCAGGCTCATACACTGGCCTTAGAATTGGGGTGTCTACAGCAAAAGGATTCTGTTATGCATTAAATATTCCCTTAATAGCCGTGGATACCTTAAAGGCTATGAGCTTAAGGGCTTTTAATTATATCAATAAAGAAGCGGCAATCTACCTTCCTTTAATTGATGCTAGAAGAATGGAAGTTTATTCTGGCGCATTTGATGGGAATCAAAAATCAATCACATCAATTGTTGCAAAAATTATCGACGAGGAAAGCTTCAGCGAATTTGAAGGTCAAGAAGTGTATTACTTTGGTGATGGGGCAGTGAAATGTAAAGAGTTATTTTCAAAGTTAAATTTTACATTACTTGATACTATATTTCCATCAGCGGCCGAAATCGGAATTCTAGCAGAATTGTCTTTTAAAAAGCTTTTATTTGAAGATGTTGCGTATTTTGAACCTTATTATTTGAAGGATTTTTTAGCTACCACCCCTAAAAAGCTACTTTAGTTAGATTTAGTATTAATAGTTAAAGTCAATTGACAATTCATTATATTTGATAGCTAAAGCTAAGCCTGAAATGAAAATTCTAACATTGTTTTCTTTTTTAATAATCTCTTTTGCAGCATTTGCGCAAGAAGAAGATGACAAACACGATCACATTTATTGGAACAAAACGTTTACCTTAGAGTGGGACGATTTTCAAGGAGTTCCACCCGAATCAAAAACGTCGGCGGCACTTTCTAATATTGCTATTCCTTATGGATTCGAGACCTATAGCGACGGTAGAGTCACAATTAATATCAATGCTTGTTTTATAAAGTCTAAATCTTGGGTGATACCACAATTTAAGAATAATCTATTGCTGCAACACGAACAACTTCATTTTGATATTGCTGAATTGATACGACGTAAAATTGTAAAGGCATTGATTGATGCAGATATTAACGTTGATAATGCTGAAGCAGTAATGAAATCAATCATGAAGCATTATTGGGCTGGAGAGTATAAAAAAATGCAGGAGCAATATGATGCAGAAAGTAATTTTTCTAGATTCATTGGCAAGCAAATAGAATGGAATAAGAAAATTGCTGTAGAACTAGAAAAGTTCGAAGATTATAGATACACAGAATTGACGTTAGGTCTAAAAAATGACTAATAATAGGTGTAATCCAACTGAATAATTTCGATTTTTCCCTCTTGTTCATATCGAATCACTATAGCCTCCAAATGAGTTGCCTTTTTTGGAGCATACACAAAAGCTATTTTTTTTGAAAGTTGAGAATTGATATACAGATGAGTATATTCTAAATAGTTTTGATTGATATATTCGAAACTGTATGTTCCTTTTTCATAGGCATTTATCGCATTAAAGTATTCTATTTTTTCCAACAAACCGGAGTGGTAAATCCACTCTTTAGTTGCTGATTTGGAAGTAATAATTAAATCTTTTTCTTGTCGGACTAGTTGCTTTTTTTCATAATAATTTCGCTCCTCTAAGTAGGGCCTTTCTTCACTATTGAGAAATATTCGTTTTGCAAAACCCTCGTCACTGTATGGTTCCCGATATTGCTCGAAAGCAGAGGTGTCTGAAACCATGCCTATTTTTTTTATTGTTGCAATGGATTGCATTCTATTCTTTGAATTGTATTTAAATGATCTTTTAATTACCTCGTCGTGGTATGAGATCAACTCCTCCTCTAATAGTTTAGTTTTTGGGTCGAAGGAAAAGTAAATGGTACTGCTGTCAGTATAGATTCCTTTCGATTCAATGTAAACTTCTTTGGTAGGAATTCCATTTTTATCGAAATGAAATTTTTTGATTGCTGGTTTTGAAACTATTATTGCCCCATCCATTTTTTCTGAATAGGTGAGTTTGATTGACTTTATTTTTTCCTGTTTAATAAATTCATTGTTAAATGATTCATAGGATTCAAAGAAGTCTTCAACAGGTTTTACCAACTGAGAAAATACTACTTGTGAAAGAAATAGAAAGAATAAGACGAAAGTTGTTTTCAGTGTGCTTTATTTTTTAAGTTGTTCAATTGCTGCACTAACCGATTCTGTTGGTTTATTGCAGGTTTTGTTAGTGCAAACGTAGATGTAGGTTTTATTTTCTACAAATCTATTTTTCAATAATTCCAATTGAGATGGTTCATTTTTAGAGATCACAATCTTATTCGGAATATACTCGCTCAAAAGCGAATTTTGTGCCGTTTTATTGTCTTTTCCAATTATTGCTACTTCATAAAAATTAACTAAATGATGGATTAATAGAATCCCCCAATTTGAGAATGCACTTCCAAATTGATAAATTTGATCGTGCACATTTTCAAGCATTTGTTTAGCAGTACTAAGGTGTTTTTCTTCAGCCTTTATGTGTCCTAATTTAAAAAGTACTGAGGCTAAAACAGAGTTAGATGATGGAATTACGTTGTCCATGAATTCCACTTTCCGGGTGATTAAAGGATCATCTTGTTGGTCTGTGAAAAAGAACATTCCATTGGTTTTATCATAGAAGTTGGTGTAACAATACTCAACCAATGTATTGGTGTGAGTCAACCATTTCTCATCACCAGTGGATTCAAATAATTGAAGAAACGCTTGCGCACAAAAAGCATAATCTTCCAAAAATCCCAAGACACTTGATTTCCCATTTTTAAAGTTGTGCCATAATCCGCCGTCTTTTTTTACTTGGTGCTCTAGAATAAAATTCGCACAATTAATCGCTTTTGTTAGATAGTCCTCATTCTGAAAAGTATTAGCTGCATCTATCAATCCGGTTATCATTAATGCATTCCAAGAAGTAAGTGTTTTGTCGTCCAATCCTGGAGGAATTCTTTTGTCGCGTATTTTAAGTAATCGCGAATTGAATGTGGCTATTTTTTCTTTTATGAGTTGTTGGGATAAACTGAGTGTTGCCGCAATTTGTTCTACAGATTGATTTTGCATCAAAATATAATTGTCGTCTTCCCAATATCCATGTGAATTAATGTGATAGTAGCGTTCAATTAGTTCAAAATCTTCCTCTGCTATTTCTTTCAATTCAGCTTTCGTCCACACATAATATTTACCTTCTATTCCTTCGCTATCTGCATCTAAGGCCGAATAGAAATATCCATCTGGATGCATCAATGTAGTGGTTACAAAGTCAATTGTTTGTTCAACAACTTGTTTGTAAAGTGGGTTTGGATTTAGCTGAAAAGCTTTTGAATACACACTAATCAATTGAGCGTTGTCATAAAGCATTTTTTCGAAATGTGGAATTTTCCATACCGGATCTACCGAATATCTGGCAAAGCCTCCTCCAATTTGATCGTAAATTCCGCCTTTTGCCATTTTCTCTAATGTTAAGTCGATGTGTGCATCGAGCTTTGCATTTGGTTCGTAGTAATTGGCGTACAATAAAAATTCAAGATTGTTGGGCATTGGGAATTTGGGTGCCCTATTTGGTCCTCCATTTTCTAAATCAAAAGATTTGGACCATTCTGCTATAGTCGCAAGGATATCTTCTTTTTTAAATAAAGGTGCTTCTACTACTTTTTGAATCAATTCAGATTGATTCATTCCTTTGGTTAGTTTATCCGCATATTCTAACACTTTAGAATGGTTGTTTTTGTATAGATCTGCTAACTGATTCAAAATGTTCAACCATTGATCTTTCTTAAAATAAGTACCACCATAAAATGGTCGCCCATCAGGTAAAGCCACACAATTCAATGGCCAACCACCTTGGCCAGTCATCAGCTGCACTGCACTCATGTAAACCTGATCAATGTCTGGTCGTTCTTCCCGGTCAACTTTGATGCAAATAAAATGCTCATTCATGATTGTAGCCACCGTTTCGTCTTCGAATGATTCGTGTTCCATCACATGACACCAGTGACAAGCAGAATATCCAATACTAATAATCATGGGTTTGTTTTCACTTTTAGCCAAAGCTAAGGTATCTGCATTCCAAGGTCTCCAATCCACAGGGTTGTGCGCATGCTGCAGCAAGTAAGGGCTTGTTTCATGAATCAGTAAGTTGGTGTGTTTTTTTGCTTCCTTCATGATGTGATTTTTTTCTAATCATACAAAGTTACGTATCCCTTTCACCTTATGAATTTTGAATCAGGTTAATTATTTAACTTTACCCCTTCAATTGAATTTATTTGAATGAGAAAACTCTTTTTTCTGTTTACTTTCTTTATGTTATTGGCTCCATTTATGAAATTAAATGCAGGGCATATTATTGGAGGAGAAATAGTTTACAATTGTCTAGGCCCTGCAGGATTCAATTCAAGTGAATACGAAATTATTATAAAGGTATATCGAGATTGTGAGTTTCCGGTTGGTCCAAATCGTTCTGACTTCGATGATCCTTTGCTCTTGGCCGTATATGATAATGCCTCATTAATATTGCAGCAACAGAGGTTATCATTATCCTCCAGAGATACTATTCCATTAGCTATCTTTGACCCTTGCTTGGTTTCTCTTCCGTCAGTTTGCGTAGAGGTAGGGATATATACTATGAGATTAATTCTTAGAAATAATAGCCAAGGGTATACTATTAGTTATGCTAGGTGTTGTCGTTCCCCTATTTTAGATAATCTCTTTTTGCCTGGAGAACAAGGGATTACACTGACTACTCAAATTCCACCCACTGCTGCTAGCTGTAATTCATCTGCCTCTTTTAAAGATTTTCCGCCAATAGGGGTCTGTTCCAACCGGCCATTTGTTTTCGATCATGGAGCAATTGATGCAGATGGAGATTCTTTAGTGTATGAATTTTGTGCTCCTTTCAGTGGATTAAGTAATACCAATACAAGTGATTTTTCTGATCCACCACCTTACTTTCCTGTGGGTTATTCGGCGGGATTTAATTCGCAAAATCCTTTGCCTGCAAATCCTAGCTTTAAAATTGACTCATCCACTGGAATCATTACAGGAACACCTACTCAAATTGGTAATTATGTAGTGGGAGTTTGTGTTTCTGAATATAGAAATGGGATATTAATAAACACTGTGAAGCGTGATTTTACCATTAACACTGCATTGTGTGACCCATTGATCGTTTCTGCTGTACAAAGTCAAACGGCAGCTTGCGACGGATTAACCATTACATTTAATAACTTAAGTACAGGTTCAACTCGGTTTCGTTGGGATTTTGGTGTTCCTGGAGTATTGAATGATACATCGATTTTGACCTCTCCTACTTTTACTTATCCTGATACTGGAACGTATAACATTACTTTAATAGCTGGTCCTGGAGCTTTATGTGATGATACGTCCGTTGTAACGTATAAAGTTTATGGTCCATTAGATGTCGATTTTGATTTGGGTGCATTTCAATGTATTGACACTAATAGCATAGATGTTTCTGTAAAAGGAATTTTTGAAAGCTATGCCACTTTTGATTGGAATTTTGGCACTTCTGCTTCCATACAATCTTCAACAAATCAGTCAGTCAATAACATCAATTATGCCTCGTCTGGCTTAAAAACAATCACGCTTAAAACCAAACAAGGCACCTGTGTGGATAGTGTGCGAAAAACAATTGATTTAGGTGGAAATGCGACTGCAAATTTTGGAATCAACGTTATAGATAACTGTTCTCCTGTAAATGTATTAATTACTGATAGCTCTATCACTGATGCAGTTAATGTAGGTTATCTATGGAATTTCGGTGATGGAACCACATCAACTCAAAGAAATCCTACCAAACAATATGCAATTCCGGGTAGTTACACCATTTCGTTGCGAATCGACCAAAAAGATAGATGTATTGATACGTCATTTAAAGTCGCTACTCAACAGGTAGATGTTGTGCTAAAGCCAGAAGCGTTTTTTATCGTTGGCGATCCTAAATGCTTTAATGGTAATAGTTTTAATTATTCGGCAACTGGAAACTTCAATAGCCAGTCTACTTTTAGTTGGAAATTTGATGGTCGGTCTTCAATCAGTCAAAGCAATTTGCAGAATAACACAGTAACTTATGATACCACAGGACGGTTTTCGGTTCAGTTAATTGTAGAGGAGAGTGGTTGCTCCGATAGTCTAGAGCTATTTGCTGAGGTGTATAGAAATCCAACGATTGATTTTACCGTTTCTGATGATACCATTTGTTTTAAGGATGAAGTTCAATTTATTGATCTTTCTACTGCAGTTTCGCCTATTTCATATTTGTGGTTTTTTGGCAATGGAGATACTTCAATTCTTCAAAATCCAATAGTACAATACGATACGACTGGAATTTATAATGTCTTTTTACAAATCAGAACGACCGATAAATGTATTGATACGCTCTACAAATCGCTAGATTCTGCTGTCACTATTTTTCCAAGACCAAATTCTGGTTTTATTGCCTCAGACACCTCTCGTTCTATAAAAAGTGCTCAATTTGAGTTTACTGATACTTCATCTACTTGGACAGAACGTGCACTTTATCTAGGGGATGGCTTTATTGGTTACGACAGCATAGTGCGACATACTTTTACAAATGTTGGGTTTTATCCTGTTACACAAGTGGTACAAAATCAGTTTTTTTGCACAGATACAACGATTAAATTGATCGAAGTATATGACGTGTTTGAATTTGTTTTTCCAAATGTCTATACACCTAATGGAGATGGGATTAATGACATTCTTCGACCAACCGCTTGTGGAGTCATTGACTACAAAATCTCTATTTTAAACCGATGGGGACTCACCATATTTACATCAAATGCATTAGAGCTTGGATGGGATGGTAGGGTAGATGGCCAAAAATCTGATTCAGGAACCTATTATTATGTCGCAGAATTGAAAGATTTTACCGGCAAGTCACACATTTTTAAAGGAACTGTGAACCTTTACCGTTAAAATTTTAGCGGAACTCGTTCTTCTTCTGAAACTGGAAATTTCTTGGTGATTAAAAATGCACGCCCCTTTATGGTTCCATCTACTTTTACTTTTACATCAGAGCGTCCTGAACTGGCCATGCTGAGAAGTTTTGGAATCACTGTAAATGGTAATTTGGAGAGATTCAAACTAAATTGAATCTCATGCACTTCTTTGCTGTTTTTTTCTATTTTGAATGAATCCCCAAGAGAAGTTGAACCCAAGTCAATGCCTTCTACCTGAATGTTTAAATCTGCTCCAACAACAGATACACTAAATGAATTTGGGTTGTAAATTTCAGCGTTGACTACAAAGTCAACTTTGCTGCCATTCATAGCCTCCATTTTTACTGACTGTATCGATGATAGCTCTATCTCTTCAAAACCTGAACAAGAGGTTAAGAAAGTAGCCATGATGATAAAAATCATCAGGACTACTTTAGTTGGTTTATTTTTCAATAGTTAATCTTTTAATTGTGAGAAGTTTTCAAAGAAATATGGAATCGTTTCAATTCCCTTCAAGAAATTAAAGACTCCATAATGCTCATTAGGTGAGTGAATAGCATCAGAATTTAATCCAAATCCAAGTAGAATAGATTTCAAGCCCAACTCTTTCTCAAACAATGCGACAATTGGAATACTTCCACCTGCTCTTACAGGAATAGAAGGTTTGCCGAAGGTCGTTTCTATTGCTTGTGCTGCTGCTTGATAGGCAGGAATATCTATTGGAGTAACATATGGCTCACCACCATGATGTGGTTTTACGATCACTTTTACACTATCAGGTGCAATGGATTCAAAGTGTTTCTTAAACAATTCAGTAATCTCTTCACTAGATTGATTCGGTACCAATCGCATCGAAATTTTTGCATGCGCTTTAGATGGCAATACTGTTTTGGCACCTTCACCAATGTATCCTCCCCAGATTCCATTTACATCCAACGTTGGGCGAATAGAAGTGCGCTCTATTGTGCTATACCCTTTCTCTCCATGGATGTCCTTAATTTTTAAATGATCTTTATAGTCATCCAAATCAAATGGAGTTTTAGCCATCTCTGCTCTTTCTTCAGCGCTAACTTCTACTACACTGTCATAAAAACCTGGAATTGTAATTCGATTGTTTTCATCGGTCAATGAAGCAATCATTTTACTCAAAATGTTAATTGGATTAGCTACTGCTCCGCCATATACACCGGAGTGTAAATCTCTATTTGGACCTGTTACTTCTACTTCTAAATACGACAATCCTTTTAAGCCAGTAGTTATTGAAGGGTGCTCCATTGATAACATGGAAGTATCTGAAATTAAGATAATATCAGCTTTTAAACGTTCTTTGTTTTCTTTAATAAAAGCGCCCAAATTCACGGATCCTACTTCTTCTTCACCTTCAATAATGAACTTTACGTTACATGGTAATTGATTGGTACTAACCATCAATTCTAAAGCTTTTACATGCATGTACATTTGACCTTTGTCATCCGCTGCGCCACGTGCATAAATTTTTCCGTCTTTAATTACTGGCTCAAAGGGTGGAGAATCCCACAATTCGATTGGATCAGCTGGCTGAACATCGTAATGTCCATAAACTAAAATTGTAGGAAGAGATGGATCGATCATTTTTTCACCGTAAACTACTGGATATCCTTTTGTTGGACATAGTTCTGTATTGTCAGCTCCTGCTAATTCTAACGTTTTTTTAACAGCCTCTGCAGCTGCCATCGTATCTTTTTTGTAGGCCGAGTCTGCACTAATGGAAGGAATTTTAAGCAATTCCACTAGTTCATTTATAAATCGGTCTTTGTGTTCTTCAATGTATTCTTTAACGTTTTTCATCTTTTTGAAAATCAATTTAGTTGATTAATATTTTGCCAGTCATTTCAGGAGGACATTCAATTCCCATCATCGTTAGGATGGTAGGAGCTATGTCTGCTAAAACGCCATTGTTTATTTTGGTGTAATTTTTATCGATTAAAAACACAGGAACTGGATTGGTAGTGTGCGCTGTGTTTGGCGATCCATCTGAATTAATTGCAAAATCAGCGTTCCCATGATCTGCAATGATTACAAAGCTGTAATCGTGTTTGATGCCTTCTTCTACAATTTGTTGCGTCAATCCATCTACAGTCTCTACCGCTTTTACAATGGCATCGAATACACCTGTATGGCCTACCATGTCTGGGTTTGCAAAATTTAGACAGATAAAGTCTGCCGATTCATTTTGGATTTCTCTGATGATATTTTCTGCAATTCCTGCTGCGCTCATCTCAGGTTGCTGATCGTAGGTGCCTACTTTCGGCGATGGAATCATAATTCTACTTTCTCCTTCAAATGGTACTTCTTGTCCACCCGAAAAGAAGAAGGTAACGTGCGGATATTTCTCTGTTTCTGCAATTCGAATTTGTTTCTTTTGAGCATGAGAAATTACTTCTCCCAAAGTGTTTTTAAGATTGTCCTTGTCGAATAAAATGTTAATCTGATTAAAACTACTGTCGTAATTTGTCATAGTAACATAATGCAATGGCAGGCTTACCATGCCATGCTCTGGAAGGTCATTTTGAGTCAAAGCATAAGTAATTTCTCTACATCTATCAGTACGATAATTGAAACAGATCACCACATCATCTCGCTCTATTCGAGCAATTGGTTCGTCTTCGGAATCCGTAAAAACAACTGGCTTTAGAAACTCATCAGTAATTCCTGCATCATACGATTCTTGGATGGCTTTCAGTGGGTCTTTAGATTTTACTCCGATTCCTGAAGTCAATAAATCGTAAGCAACTTTAATTCGCTCCCAACGATTGTCACGATCCATGGCGTAATACCTTCCTACCATGCTCGCCAATTGGGCATTAGAGTTTGTTAACTTTTCTGCTAATTTCTTAATGTGACCTTTTCCGCTGGTTGGTTTACAATCTCTACCATCAGTAAATGCATGAATAAAAACATCTTTCAATCCATGAGCGTCTGTGATATCAATCAGCTTGTTAAGATGCTTCGTGTGAGAATGAATTCCTCCATCAGAAACAAGGCCCATGATATGCACTTTCTTATTCTCAACTTTCGCATAATTAAGTGCTTGTTTCAGCACAATATTATCACTGATGCTATTGTCATCAATGGCTTTGTTGATTTTTACTAAATCTTGAAAAATTACCCGACCAGCTCCGATATTCAAGTGACCAACTTCAGAATTTCCCATTTGACCATCTGGTAATCCTACATGCAAACCATCCGTTCTCAATTGAGCATTTGGATATTTAGTATATAAACTATCAACGAAAGGAGTGTTCGCTTGGTGTATCGCGTCCGAGGCCGATTCGTCGCCAATTCCCCAACCATCTAATATGAGTAGGGCTACTTTTTGATTTGACATAATTGGTGTTTTTTGTAAAATTACTCCAAATGATCCACCCTAAAAAAGAGAATCAGTATAAATTGAGTTAAAAATTAATCCATTCTACTTTTTAGCATTGTATTCAATTTTTCTCCCCCTTTTATACCAAAATCCAATGTGCGAATTGGGAATGGAATCATTATATCATTTGCATCAAGCGCCTTTTTCAATCTAACTATAGCTTCGCTTTTAGCAGTATTGTAGGTTCCTTGAGTGGTGTCTTTCAACCAGAATCGCAGATCGAAGTTGATGGAACTATCTCCAAATTCGGTGTAAATAAAATCTACTGAATCTTCTGAGGCAAGAAATTCTGCTCCTACTAAAGATTTTATAGCCACTTCTTTTACTTTGTCTAAGTCGTCACCATATGAGATTCCACATGATAGATCTACTCTTCTTCTGTTGGTTTCTGAATAGTTTTCAATTGCGCTTTGGAAAACCATTTTGTTTGGTAAGATAATTTCTTGCCCTTGAAAAGTATGAATAATTGTAGCTCTTAAATTAATGTGTTCTACTATACCCATATAGTCATTCGATTTGATGATGTCTCCTACTTTGAAGGTTTTCTGTACAGCTAAAAATATACCCGACATAAAATTGGCTGCTGTATCTTGAAAAGCAAATCCTAGTGCTAATCCAATCACTCCTACACCTGCTAACAGGGAGGTAACAGTTTTATCTAAGTTCAGAACGCCTAAAGCAAAGAAGAATCCAATAACAACAATAATCAATGATATGGTATTTCCTAAAAGTTTAACTAGTGAAACATTGTTGGAAACAGTACCAAAAACTTTCCCTGTAATTCTTCTGGCAAGTTTTGATAGTAAATAAAATAGAATTAGAATAACTACTGCAACTAAAATGTTAGGCAGCATATCAATAAAGTTAGTTGCCCAGCTGATAAGCTTTTCGCTAATGATATCGTATGCGTCTGTTATACTTAAGTCTTTCATGATGTGTATTAATTCGGTTTAATAATTATTGTAAATTTTGTTCCTACACCTTTTTCACTTTCAACATTAATTTTAGCTTCGTGTGCATTAATAATGTTTTGAGTAGTAGTTAACCCTAACCCCATTCCTGTACGTTTTCCAGTGTAAAAGGCATCAAATAAATTGTTTAGTTTGTCCTTTTCTATTCCTTCTCCATTGTCGGCAATGGAAATAGAGATTTTATTGTTCTCCATACAACTAAAAATTGTCAGTTCTCCTTGAGTGTCTGGTTTCATCGCTTCAATTGCATTGATGATAATATTCAATAAAGCAATTTTCATCTGTTCTTCATCAATGTTTGCTGTCGTATTATTACAGTTAAATTCAGTTTTTAAAGAAATATTTTGCAGTTTAATTCGATCAGCAGCCAATTCAATAACTTTAGGAAGCATTTCGTCGATATTTACTGAATCCATTTCAAGACTCGTAGGTTTTGCAGAGTTTAAAAGTTCTGTTATTAAGTTGTTGATTCTATCTGAATTGCGTTTTATTATGCCACTATACATCACAGCATCTTCATCTTCCTTTAAATCTTCCATCATTTGCTCTAAAGAGAGGTTAATGTTTGTCAAAGGGTTTCTAACCTCGTGAGCGATACTTCTTGCTAACCGTCCAGTCATGCCTAGCTTTTCTGCTCTTAGTATTTGTTGTTCATTCTCTTTTTGCTTCGTATTGTCTCTGATAATTCCTTGATAACCTTCTACTTCATTATGAATATCAAACAAAACGATAGTGGTGATGGAACAATTAAGCTGTTTGCCATCAGCTCGGAGTAAGGTTACCTCAAAATCTTTAATGAGTCCTTTGTTAAGTAGGGAAGTTTTAAATTTCTCATAGGTTTTCTCCTTTTCAAACAAGAAACTGAGGTCATAGGTTGTTATTTCATCTTTCTCATAACCAAATAGCGTAGTTAAAGCTTGATTTACCTCCATGAATGTTAGTGATTTATCTACGATGTAAATCGGGTCGATTGATCGTTGAAACAAACTTTTGTATTTAACTTCACTATGATTCAGTTTTTCCAAAACTCCGAATCGTTCTAACGCGTATCGGATAGAGCGTTCTAATGTTTCTATATTCAAATCAGATTTGACAATGTAATCATCTGCACCATTTTTCATGGCCTGCATGTCTATTTCTCGATCCCCTTGACCGGTTAAAATAATAATCGGCTTTTTACATCCATTATTTCGTGCATGGATCAAAAGGTCAAGTCCTGAGAGTTTTCCTAACCTATAGTCAATTAGATATATATCGGATTCTGCATTTGTCAATAAATTTTCTGCCAAGTCAAAATCATTTACCCAATTTACCTCAAATTGAAATCCGACTATATCAGATAATAAATCTTCCGTAAGGATGAAATCATCTTCATCATCATCGATGATGGTTAATTTTACGTGGTTTATCATTTTGTATTTAACAGCTATATGTTTTAGTATTTTTTAATGCGTTTTGGAAGATTTAATTTTTTAAATCAATATCATAACTCTCCATTTTATTATAGAGTGTTTTCCGATCAATCTGAAGTACATTCGCTGCTTTAGTTTTATTATACCCAACCTGCTCCAATACTTTAATGATTGCTTTCCTTTCAGCGGCTTCAGCTACAGATTTTAGATCTGAATAAGTTTCATTCTCATCATTACTTTCAGGAGCGAAGTCATAAGTAGGAGAAATGATCTCCACAGGTAAAGAGTTCTCTTCAATAAATTCCCCTGAACTCAATAATACTGCTCTTTTAATTACGTTTTTGAGTTCACGGAGATTTCCATGCCAGTAATAATTTTTAATTTTTTGCAAAGCTGTTTTGTCAAAACCCTTAATGGACTTTTCTAGCTCCTCATTTGCAATGTTTAAAAAATGTTTAGCGTATACCTCAATGTCTTCTTTACGTTCTCTTAAGGGCGATAAGTCGACCATAAACTCATTGAGTCTATAAAATAAATCTTCTCTGAATTTACCATCTTTTGCTGCTGCGGTTAGGTCTTCATTACTTGCCGCAATTATTCGCACATCAATATCGAAGTCCTTGTTATCCCCTATCTTTCTAACTTTTCGTTCTTGTAGTACCCTCAAAAGCTTAACTTGATTATCATAGGATAAGTTGCCAATTTCATCAAGAAATATAGTTCCCCCATTGGCAAATTCAAAATGACCAATCTTATTGTTAATAGCACCTGTAAAAGATCCTTTGATATGTCCAAATAATTCACTTGCCGCCAATTCTTTCGGAAGAGCACCACAATCTATTGCGACAAATGGAAAATCTGATCGTTTACTTTTTTGATGGATAGATTTGGCGATAAATTCTTTTCCTGTTCCACTTTCACCTTGTATAACAACACTCATGTCTGTTGGTGCAAGTAGGTTAGTTAATTGTTCTATTCTCTTGGATTGAGCACTCGTTCCAGTTACAAACTCTCGATTGATATTTAACGAAGACTTTTTCTTTAAAGGTTTGCTTTTTTTAGAAATTGGAGTAGATTCTTCAGTGAACTCTTGTTTGGTTATTAATGCTTTTTTTATTGCATGCAGTATTTCTTCGTGAAAAATAGGTTTAGTGACATACTCTACCGCACCCATTTTTATACATTGCACTGCAGTTTTTACATCTGAATAGCCAGTAATAATAATCACTTTGGTTTCAGGACGAATAGATTTAATAGACTTCAGCGCTTCGGTGCCGTCCATATCTGGTAGGCGGAAATCGCACAATACCAAATCTACTTGATTGTTTTCAATGTAACTTAAAGCAGTCTTGCCATTGTAAGCTAACTCTACCTCATATCCATTTTTTGAGAGGTACTTTTTCAATAAGAGACAGATATCTGTATCGTCATCTATTACTAATATTTTTTCTTTCATTTTTTGTGATAATTAAGTGGAGTATTTAGATTCTTTAATTTAAACGATCTATCGTTTTTAAAACCTCATTCCGATTTAAAGGTTTGTTTAAAAAGTACTGTATCCCATGATCATTGGCTTCCATACGTTCTTTTATTCCATCATATGCACTAACGATTATAATTTTTATTGATGCGTTTATTTTTTTCAATTTAGGGATGATTGAAAATCCAACACCATCTGGTAAATTTAAATCTAAAAAAACTATCTGTGGATTAAATTCCACAAATTTATGTTCGCCTTCAACTAGTGAATGTGCTGTTAAAGTTTCATGACCTTCTTTTTTTAAGATACTACTAACTAGTAAGCAAATATCAATTTCATCATCTATAATTAGTATTTTTTTTCGATCCATAATTGTGTGTAATAATTCTACATTTTTTGATAATCAGATGAGATTTAATTCTTTTTTATAATTGTAAATCGTTGAAATTTAATCGCTAAATAATAATTGAACTCAGTTCCCAAATTAATATTTATTTTTACAAAAAATATACCCTTTTATAATATGAAGAATATTACAGTTGCCCTTTTGTTGAGTTTATATTCATTGATGAATATAGAATTATTTGCACAATCCAGTATGGCTGGTGTTGTGACTATTTATGGTAAGGTAATATCAAATGAAAAAATGGTTGATGAATACACCATTACCGTTGTTAAAAACAACAAGGTGTTAAGCATGAGTGATATTGACCATAAAATGGGATATCGGTTAGATCTAACTTTAGACGGTGTTTATTCCATTACATTTGAAAAGAGTGGATTTTTAACTAAGTCTGTTATTTTGAATGGAATGGTTGATAGTACATTAAATATCAATAGAACCACATTTCAAATGGACATAGATTTAGTTAGTGTTCAAGATTTCCTAACGGATGAGTTTTGTCTACTGCCTGTAGCAAAAGTCTATTTTGATCCTAAGGCTAACGCATTTACATTTGATAAGTCCTATACTAAAGAGATGTTGAAATTGTACGATCGAATTAAAAGTAAATCAAGAGAGAGTAAATAATAGCTTCGTTTACAACATAAAAAAAGGGCTGAAATCTTCTTAGATTCCAGCCCTTTTTTTATGTTGCCATATAAATTTGATCAATTAGTTAGTCAGCTGCATTCTGTCCTGCATCTGCGATTCAATCAGTAAGTCTTTATATACTTTTTTCATTTTTTTAGTGTAAGATTTATTGTGCTCAAATTTCTCTTTCTTATTGTTATACTTCACAATTCCAACAGGTAAATCTAAAGCCGAAGTATTTACTCCGTCCAATTCCTTTTCTGCAAAGACGTCCATATCAAAACTGAATTCTGGGATACTATTAGAATAGTCTGAAGGAATAGACGTGTCGAAAATAAATCGCTTTGCATAATATCCTTCTGCGTTTATTTCAATAGTGCAATATGAATTGATTGGTACATTGGTTTCAAAGTTATATCGAGCACTGCTTTTTACAGTTTTAAAAAGTCCATTACGGATATAAATATTGATAGTATACTTTCGTAATTTATTTCTATTGTTATAAATCAACCCCACCACTTTTATACTATCCTGCTTTATTAATGCAGGAATAATTAGGGGTTTTGTTTCTTCAGGTATTTTTGAAAGGGCAATCATTGATATCATTATCAACAAAGCTGCAAGGATCTTTGATAGGGCATTCATATTTCTTGTTTGATGTTGATTCTTCTTAGGAGTTTACAAATGTATTAAAAAGGTTCAAATTATCGGTATAAAAGCTTTTTAACAGAGTAATTTGGTAGTTTAACCTCAGTAGTTAACCTATCGTCTAAAATACCTTATAGGGCAAAAACGGTAGTTTAATGATTATAAGTTTCAGTTTTTGGTTTAGATCATATTATTTCTAATACTCCATTTAACTTGTATAAATATGCTGTTTTATTTATAAGATTTAACTTTTCATATTTTTTCCATTAGACTGATTACGTTTTTTGTATTCTTCTTGTATAATTAACAATTGATTTCCATAGTTTTGTTAGAAAACCATGTCTTAAAGTTTTTATAAAGTGGGAGTAAATATTAAAAAGTCTAGAGAAAGTGTAAAGTTGCATAATAATTTATCTAAAGGAAAAGATGCAAAAAGTTTCTCAGAATTTTTAAATTTAGATCTCTCCTTTACTAAAGGACTTTCAGATAAAAAAAAGTTTAGGTTTTATAATGAATTGCGTTTACTTATTTCTGCTGGGATTGATATTCGGATGAGTTTACAAATAGCAATCGAAGCAGAAAAAACTTCAAAAACAAAAATAGTTTTAGAAGAAGTGTATAGTAGTATTATTCTTGGCAAAACTTTTTCTGAAGCTTTAAAGGGCACAAATAAATTTTCGGAGTATGAATATTACAGTATTAAAATAGGAGAAGAGAGTGGAACAATAATTATTGTTCTGAATGATCTGTCTAATTTTTACGAGGGAAGAATAGAGCTTAAGAGAAGGATGGTTAGCGCACTTTCTTATCCGGTTATAGTTTTAGTAACTGCATTATTAGCTGTTGTTTTTATGTTGAGTTTTATTGTTCCTATTTTTGAAGACGCTTTTAAGCGTTTTGGAGGTGAGTTGCCATATTTAACTCAGAAAGTATTAAGACTTTCAGAATTTATACAATCTTATGGAGTTGGTAGTTTGTTCGTTGTGTTGATTTTAGCTGTATTGCTATTTAGTCAAACAAAAAAAATATGGTTTCGTAAATTTCTATCTGAGTTAGTAATGAAGATTCCAGTATTAGGAGAAATTATCCAAAAAACTTACCTTTCAAGGTTTTGTCATTCAATGAGTTTACTTATTAAAGTAAATAATCCTTTAATCGGTTCAATTGCAATGGTTCGAAAGATGATTCGCTTTTTCCCATTAGAACAGGCATTGTTGATGATGGAAAGGGATATATTGGATGGCGCCTTGCTATATGAGTCTATGGCTAAACATAGCATTTTTCCTGGAAGAATGATTTCACTTGTAAAGGTGGCAGAAGAGGTTAATAAATTAGCGATCGTATTTGAGCAAATACAATTACAATATGAAAATGAAACTGAAAATAGTTCAAAAACTATAGGAAGTTTAATGGAACCATTTCTTATAATATTCATTGGGCTCTTTGTTGGAATAATTTTGGTTGCAATGTATTTGCCATTATTTGAATTGGGCTCTGGAATAAAATGATTTAAACGATTTATTTATTAGATTTACTACTCTTAAAAATTTGAATATGAAACTTAAAGCATTTACGATTACAGAACTGTTAGTTGTATTAATTATAGTTGGAATTTTAATTCTATTAGCTCTTCCTAAACTAATGCCACTTATTTCGAAAGCAAAAAGTACGGAAGCTCAATTGCAGTTGAAACATATTTATACTTTAGAGAAAACTTTTTTTTATATGAATTCTAAATATTCTGCTGATTTTAGTGATATTGATTTTGAGCATACGAAGCTGGTAAATGAAGGAGGTTCGGCCAATTATAAAATTGAGATCCAAGAAGCTACTAATAATCGATTTAAGGCTACAGCGACGGCAGTAACAGATTTTGATGGAGATGGGATCTTTAATGTATGGGAGATTGATCATGAAATGCAACTAAAAGAAGTAATTAAAGATTAATGCAGTCTATATTTTATTTTACACTTATTTTAATACTTTTTATAATCACTTATCAAGACTTTAAATTAAGAATGATATCGTGGTGGACATTACCATTAGTGGTATTTCTTTCATTTCTACTTGAAAATAGACCATTTGATAATGTATTTAGTCAAGCATTCATAAATATGATTTTTATATTAATTAACTTAATAGTAATTACAATCTATTTTTCTATAAAAAATTCGAGGTTGGTTAGTGTAATTAATTCTCAATTGGGAATTGGAGATGTTTTCCTTTTCGTAGTTTTCTGTTTTATGTTTAGTGTACTTAATTATATACTTTTCTTTTTGTTAAGTATGTTGTTAAGTGTATTATATGGAGTAATTTTTCAAAAATTTACAAAACAAAAAACCATACCATTGGCTGGAATTATGGCTTTTTTGTTTATTGTGATTTCAATTGCCGGCAAATTTGCTTCTTTGAATATTATTCAGAATGAAAACTGGGTAAACACTATTTTGAAATGGTAAAAAAGAAAGAATATATTAGTGTGAGTGTAGATTGTCAGCAGATTATAGATTCTGAACAGGCATGGCACTATAGAATAATTCCTAAGGAAGTTTTAAGCGCTAAACTTAGTTTTTATATTGACGAGACATTAATTCAAGATAATTTTGTTGAAGAGTTAGAACTGCTATTTGGAAAAATTGTTGAATTGGTGGCTGTTGATACAGATTTAATTCAACAATCATTAAGTAGAATTTATAGAAAAAATAAGGCAGAAAATATCAGTGGTAAAGTGCTAATTTTCAGAAATGAAGATTTTGTTTTAGAGTTAATCGTTGAAGCGCATAATTTAAATTGTAGTGATATTCATATTGAAATTTATGAGGATAAATGTAGAGTGAGATTAAGAATAGACGGAAATCTCATTGAGAAATATATTATAAATAAGGATGATTATCCTTCATTAATTAATAAGTTAAAAATTAGGGCAAATCTTGATATCGCTGAGAAACGACTACCACAAGATGGAAGAATTACATTTGCCGATGGCGGAAAAAGTTTTGATATTAGAGTTTCTATTTTACCTACATTACATGGTGAAAAAATTGTCTTAAGATTATTAAGCAGAGAATCTACTGATATTAATATAATGACGCTTGGTTTTGGTGATGTTCAGTTGAAAAATTATTTAGAGGGAGTAAAAAAAGGCAATGGAATTATTTTAATAAGTGGTCCTACAGGTTCTGGAAAAACAACTACCCTTTATGCTACTTTAAAGGAGTTAAACAATGAAGCAACAAATATATTAACTATTGAAGATCCTATAGAGTATACTTTAGAGGGGATAAATCAAGTTCAGTTAAAGGAGCAAATTGGCTTGGGTTTCGCAAGCGCGTTGAAATCTTTTTTGAGACAAGATCCAGATATAATAATGTTAGGTGAAATTCGAGATGGTGAAACTGCAAAGATGGCGATTAGAGCGGCCCTGACTGGACATTTAGTTTTATCTACGATTCATACAAATTCAGCCTGGGGTACTGTGTCAAGATTGATAGATATGGGTGTGCCACCATATTTATTGGCAGGCACACTCAATGTTACAGCATCACAGCGATTAGTTCGATTACTTTGTATGAATTGTAAGGAGACTAAAAAGTTCGATTTGAATGTTTTTCCTATTGGTTTTAAAGTACCATATGAAATTAAAGCATTATGCAATGCTGTCGGTTGTGAGAATTGCCATTATACTGGTTATATAGGGCGAAAGGCACTTTATGAAATTATTCCAATTGACAGTTATTTAGCTGAAAAAGTTAGGGAAGCAAAATATGATGTGAGAGATTATCTTCAAAAAAAGGAAATTGAAGGCTTGGATACAATAGCATACCGAATGTTAGCAGAAGGTGAGACTTCCATTGAAGAGGTTTATTATTTATTAATGACTAACTAAATGAAGAAAATTTATACAAAGTTATTATTGATATTTTCGCTACTATTGTTTGCCTGTCAGGTTGTTGCGCAAAGTAGGTTTGATCAAATTCAAGTGAAGTTTGAAATATTAAAAGCTGATAACCCTGGCTTAGATAATATTGCAGAACTATCAATTAATGGATCTACTTTAACTGAGGTAATACGTGGACTTGCAAATACAAATAATCTAAATATTAGTATTGATCAAAATCTCGACATGCAGATCGTAAATAATTTTGCTAACGTAACTGTTGCTGAAATTTTACTTTTCTTAATTAAACGATATGATTTAGATGTAAACTTTACTGGAAATATCATGCATTTTAGTAAATATAATTTACCAGTTGTAGAAATTCCTGAAGTAAAAGAGAAGGAATTATTAATTAAATATAAGAATTCTGGCGATGAATTATTTTTGGATTTGGATAATGATGATTTAACAAAAGTCGTTAGAAAAATTACTGAAGTGTCAGGTAAAAACGTAGTGTTAGCTCCTGAGGTTGTCAACCGAAAGGTGTCTGTTTATATTAAAAATGTAACTTTTAAAAATGCACTTGAGAAATTTGCATTTGCAAATAGTATGGTGCTTACAGAAACAGAAGATGATTTTTTTCTTTTATCTGAACCTGGGAAAAAAAGTTCATATATAGATGAAGTAACTATAAAGAAATTAGGTGCTCAGGACGAAAAATTTGAACGTAATAAGACAGAGGGGCTTTATTTGAAATTAAATGGCGTTGATGATATTGAAATTTCTGCGGAAGATATTGCAATTGATGAAATAGTAAAATCCGTAGCCTCAGAATTAAAAATAAACTATCACTTATTAGCAAATTTACAAGGAAAAAAATCTTTGAGCCTAAAGTCAAGCACGTTTGATAATTTATTAATGAGTTTATTTGAATCAACACTTTATACTTTTTCAAAATCAAATGGTGTTTATTTGATTGGAGAGCGTAAAGCTGAAGGATTAAGAAAGACAATTGTGTTTCAGCTTCAGAATAGGTCGATTGAAGACATAGTAAGCTACATACCTTCAATGTTAACGAAAGATGTTGAATTGAAAGAATTCGTTGACCTGAATAGTCTTGTTGTTAGTGGTTCCGTGCCTCAGACAGAGGAGCTTATTAGATTTTTAGAGAAAATTGATCAAGTAGTGCCTATGGTTGCAATTGAGGTTATAATTGTTGACTATAGGAGAAATAGAAGTGTCACAACAGGTATTACAGCCGGATTAGGTACTGAACCTTCCGAAACTACAAATGGACAAATTCTTCCAGATGCAAATTTTTATTTTAGCTCAAGTTCTTTAAATAATTTGTTGGGAAATATAAATAAAGGAAGTACAATTAATCTGGGAAAAGTAACACCTAATTTTTATGTAAGTATTAAAGCATTAGAGACTGATGGTGTTCTAAAAGTAAGGTCCACTCCTAAACTTGCAACTCTAAATGGTCATGAGGCAAATTTAAAAATTGGGAACACAGAATATTATGTAAATGAGCAGAGTATTTTTCAAGGAAGTTTAAGTCCCCAGACCCAAAATAATAGAACATACGTGGCAGTAAATGCAGATTTGTCAGTTAGGATTAAACCTTTTGTGAGTGGTAACGATCAAATAACGCTTGACATTACAGTTGAACAGTCAGATTTTACTGAAAGAATTACTGAAAATGCGCCACCTGGACAGGTTACAAGAAGTTTTACTTCAATGTTAAGAGTAAAAGATAATGAGATCGTTTTACTAGGTGGGTTAGAAGAAAAATCTACTAATAACTCTGGTTCAGGATTGCCTCTAATTTCAAGAATTCCTTTAATTAAATGGATTTTTGGAAATAGAACCAAAGGAAAAGCGAGTTCTCAATTAAATATTTTTATTAAACCTACTGTTATTTACTAAAATGATGTTGAAGGATAAGCTTTTATCATTAATTGAAGGGCAAAGGTCTTACGGCATAGATTTAAGACTTACAGAAGATGGTATCGCTGAGGTATTTTTTGTAGAGTCGAGCTTAAGAAAAGATGAGGTAATAATTACCCGTAAATTGAAAAGTAAAAATCTTGAAGAGTTGTTTTCTTCAAAACTAGAAGAGACAGTGCCAATTTTTTTGAATATTCGAGGAAGAGGAATTCTAAGTAAGAAGGTCTCACATCAAGAAGAAGTCTCTGATTTAAATCTCATTAAAATGGCTTTGCCGAATGTTAAAGCAAATGAATTATACTTTTATTCTGAGAAGATTTCAAAAGAGCATACATGGATTCAATTTGTGCGAAAATCAATTGTGGATGAGGTTTTTAGGAAGTTTGGAAATGCGAAACTAAACATTCTATCTTTAACTTTAGGGATTACAGAGTTAAATAATATAGTTGATTATATTGGAGTACAGAGGGTTGTTGTTGATTCAGACATTGTAGAGTTTACTGGAGGTAGATTATCAGGAACAATTGAAACATCAGAGCCTGTTGGGGATGTAAAGTTGGGGGAGGATTTGATTTCCTCTCAATGGCTAATGTCATATTCGGCGGCTTTTAATCATTTTGTAAAAAGAGGTGTATATGGAGTTCAATCTGAGTACACGAATATTGAAAAAATAGAATTTATTAACCGAAAGCTATTTGGAATTGGGTTGAAAATAGTTCTTACTTTCTTCTTAGCGACATTGTTATTAAACTTTTTTCTTTTCCAAAATTTCACATCTACTTATGATAATTATTACGAACAACTGCAATTAAATAGAAGTTATTTAGATCGATTGAATCAACTACAAGAAGAGAAAGAAAACAAAGATAAGTTCTTCTTAAAAACGGATTTGGTATCGGCCTCTAACAGTGTTTATTACGCTGATAGACTTGCATCAAGCAAACCAAATGGTATTACATGGGATGAATTGAATATTAATCCTTCTATCAAAAGGAAAATTCAAAAAGGAGAGGATATTGAGTTTAAAATTAAAACAATAAATGTGAGTGGCCAAGTGGAATCAAGTGTGGTATTAAATCAATGGATTGAAATTCTTAAAAATGAATCATGGATTAAGAATATTAATATAAAGGGTTTTCAAATTCAGGAAAATAATCAGACTTCAAAATTTAATTTGCAAATCGATGTATTATGAGTTTTAAAAAAAAGAATATCATACTATTAATTATGACTTTACTTTTTTGTATACTTTCATGGAAATTAGCTTTTAAAGAGACTTATAACTTATATCAAAATATTGAAATAATTGAAAACGATTTAAAAAATGCTGAATCGGCTCCTGAAAAAATATTAAAATTAGAAACAGAGTTAAATTTAATGAATGGAAATACAATTATGTTGTATTCCAGTGTGCTAGAAATGAGAGAGTCATTGTTAGCAGAAATTTCTCATTTAACTAGTAAATACAATGTAAAGTTTAATAGTTTTCCTGAATATTATATTCAAGAAAAAGAAAATTTTGAGTTAACAACTTCCCCAATAGTTTTACAAGGTAGTTTTAGAAATTTATTGTTGTTGTTAGCTGAATTTGAAAAAAACAATACTTCAGGAAAAATATCTTCTACAAATTTTAGAATAGAGGAATCACCTAGAAACGGAAAAAGAAGTCTTTACCTAACTTTGTATATTCAATCTATAAACGTTGAACCATGAAAACTTACATTGCAGTTGTATGTGTATTTGCTGTTTTAATTAGTTGTGAAGACATTATTGAAAAAGACATTACTAATCAAGCTATTTCAATTTTAAGTCCTCCTGATCTATTTAATCCTAATACAACATCTATTAATTTCTATTGGAATTATCTTGAAGGTGCAGATGGTTATCAATTAAAGGTCGTTGGAGGAAGATTCGATAGTATTTTAAGTTTTGAGTTAGATACTTTTATTTCGACTAATCAATTCACATATAATTTTGACCCCGGAAATTATCAATGGAGTTTGATAGCTTTAAATAGCGAGTATTCAACTAAGAATGTAATTAGGTCTTTTAAAATTGATAGTAGCTCAAATATAAGTGATAGTAGAGTTATTCTTAAGTTTCCAAATCAAGGAGGTATTTATTCTGACTCATCATTAACACTTTCATGGGGTGAGATATTTAGTGCAACAAATTATATTGTACATGTATCTGAGAAATCAAATGGGAATCTAGTTTTTTCAGACACTACTAATTCAAATTCAATTAACACAGGTAAAATATTGATGACAAAGAAGTATGATTGGAAAGTACGAGCCATTAATTCTGAAAGCAGAACTGAGTTTACTGAATCAAGTTTTGAATTGGATTTTGAAAGTCCTTCAATTCCAGTACTTACTTCGCCATCTAATCAAAAAGTAATTGTCGTAGGAACAAAAATTAGCTTTAGTTGGTATAGTGGTGTAGACGGAGAGGACAATTGGGCATACGATAGTCTCTATTTGTACACTGGTTCTTTAAATAATGCTCCAAAAAGAATATATCGTGTAACTAAAAGTTATGTTGATTCAACATTAACTGTTGGGAGCTATTTTTGGAAAGTAAAAAGTTTTGATAGCGTTGATAATGGGAGTTCAATTAGTGTCACTCGAGAATTTACAATACAATAAGTGAAAAGCAGTAAAAAAAGTCTTTATACTTTGATCCCCATATTGATAATTGTTTGGGGTGGTATTGCGTATCAAATTTTGGGAGGAATTTCAAAAGAAAGCAATCTGACTGTTGCTCCTATTAATAGAGTTCAGGATTTGGAAATTGATACATTTCAATATCAACTAAGCTTAAATTATGACGATCCCTTTCAAGTTTCGACTATTAAACCAGAAAAAACGCAACATTTTTCAAATTCAACTAATAGAGCAAAAACGAGTAAAAGGAATCCGCAAGAATCAATAAAGTTAATTAATTGGCCTACTTTAAAGTATGGAGGAGTTGTTAGTAGTAGTAATAACAAAAAAGTTGGGTTGTTAACTATAAATGGAAATAGTTTACTTGTAAAGGAGGGAGAAAATTATAGAGGGGTCTTAATTAAGGAATACAATGAAAAGGAGATTATACTAGAATATAGTGATGAGAAAAAGGTATTAAAAAAATGATCTAAATGAATAATTATAGGGTATTGTTATTTTTTGTTCTGCTATTTTCCATAAAGGGGTTCACTCAAGGTATTCCTGTTATTGAAATGAATAAAAATATAAAGATAGTGATTGAAGACACCATTGTACTTTCAGCAGTGAAAAGACAAGTGCCAAAGAAAATGAAGTTAGACGCTACTAAACGTTACTATTGGTATTCCAAGGGAATGATAAAGTCGAATGTAGGAAATTTTCATGGTAATTTGTTAGACGGAAAGTATGAGGTGTTAGTAACTAATCATTTAATAATAAGTGGAAACTTTAAGAATGGGCTAAAGGATGGCCTATGGAATCTATGGAGTAAAGCGGGGAGTTATTTAGAAATCAATAATTGGGACAAGGGGTTGAAGGTAGGAAGAGAGGAGGTTTATTTTAAGGAAGGTCACTTAAAAGAGGTATTTCATTATAAGAAAGGTGTGAAAAATGGAAATTACGCTAAGTATAATAACCTTGGAGATTTAATCGAGGAGGGTAGGTTGAAGAAAGGGAAAAGAAAGGGTAGAGTTAAAATATATTTAAATGGCGAGAAACAAATAGAAAGATATAGGAATGGTGAGCTCATTATAGCTAAACCAAAAGTCAAGAAGTTAAAAAAAGACAAGAAGATAAAAGTAGATAAGAAGGTAAAAGAAGACAGGAAAGAAAAAAGTAAAAGATTGAATTTGTTCTCCCCAAAAAATCAGAAAAAGGATAAAGCTGAGAAAAAAGATAGACCTAGATTTTGGGAGAAGTTAAAATTGAAAAGAACAAAAAAATCAACGGAACAATGAAAATAATTTTTTTGTAATTATCATGTACCTTCATTAAAAATTAACCTTTTTGTAACAACTCCAATGTTTGATTAATCTACTTCTAATGTTAAAGTTGAGTATTATAAGAAAATAATAGACAATGGATGACACTTTTTATTTGGTTGTTAACAGTTGTTAATAACTTTTGTGTATTCAAAGAACTCCCGCAAACAGTAAATTTCCTTAAAGTTTTTAATAAGATTAAGTTGCTTTTTGATAGAACTGATAGCTAATCAGTAGAAAAAGTGCTACTAGATTTAATTTTTAACTTGTTTTTCTAAATTGTCGTAATTATATTTATCGCTATAATTAATTGAATGGCAAGACTTTCTTATATATCTATTTTTTTAAGCTTTTTTATCTCTTGTGGAGAGCCGTCTTTTGACTCAATTGAGGGTTACAGAGATTGGGTTTTTTCCGACGATTCTGGATTCCTCCAAATCAGTAAGTCAGAGAATATGACTTTTGAACTCGTTTATCTTCCTGCTGAAATACAATCAGATTTTTACAATGATTCTGTAGTGAGTAATTTTCTTGTATTCCAGTTTAAAATTTACCCCAATAATTCTGAAGATGTATTAAAGTTTGGTTTAGAAAATAAAGAAGAGTACAAAAGACGTGTCAGCATGTTGGAATATGAAATGGGTGATATGTTTTATGCGATCAGCCAAGATTCATTGAAACCATCTTTTTGCCATTATGAAAATTATAGAGGAATCAAGAATGAGATATTGGTTCATGTTCATTTTACATTGAACGAAAAACTGAAAGATAATTTTCAAGTCTATTTTAAAGATACCTTATTCAAAACTGGAGTTCATGAATTTCAGTTTGATTCCAAAAAAATTAATAACCCACCTACATTAAATAAACAAGCTTCATGAATAGAAATTCATTGATTTTCAAACCTATGTCAATAGTTATGCTTTTTGTATTTCTATTGAACGTATTTTTTCCAACAGTTTCATTGGCTCTTACGAGTGGTCCTTCACAACCGGAAACCCAAAGTTTTATGGCCGCAGATGTTTCAAACATGGTAGATCCATTTTCTGGTGATTTTTCATACAATATTCCATTGATGGATGTTGGAGGATACCCCATAAACTTAAGTTATCGAGCTGGTTCTAGCATGGATGAAGAAGCAAGTTGGGTGGGGCTAGGATGGAACATTAACCCAGGTGTGATAAGTAGAAATGTTAGAGGATTGCCAGATGATTTTGATGGAGATAAAATAGATAAGCACTATTATGTCAAACCAAATACGACCTATGGAGCAACTGGAAAAACACCAGTTGAGGTTTTAGGTCTAGACCTTGTAGAAAAGGCCCTAGGGCTTTCAGTAGGATTAGGAGCATCTTTCAATAATTATACTGGTGTCGGTTTAGATTTTCAGATTAGCCCTAGTATTGGAGGGACAGAGAAGAATAAATCTCCATTTACTGTTGGCTTAGGGCTGTCACTTGGGACTTCTGGTGTTGGAATCTCTCCTTCAGTTAGTTATGATGGGTCGAATGTCAAGAATCAGAAAAAGCTGAATGATGTAAATACAAAAATAGGAAGCTCATTTAATTCACGATCAGGTCTACAAGCGCTAACACTTAGTGCTTCATTATCAGATGATGCTGCTGCTAATGGATTAGCAATAAAGGAAGGGAGAGTTTCATTTGCAAAACCAACATTTACTCCATCAATTGCAAATTCATATTTAAATTTAAATCTATCACTGAGTTTGGATTTTGGGGTTGAATTGCCAACTACGCATGCAAGTGTTAACACTTCAGGTTATTTTACGACACAAATTTTAAGAGATAAATTTATGTCTACCCCGAGTTATGGGTATTTGTATTATCAGAATGGGGTAGATAATCCTAATGGGGTTTTAGATTTTAACAGAGAAAAGGATGTAGGTTATTCAGAAGAAGTTAAAAATTTAGCTTTGGCTGCTGCAACTTATGATGTGTTTACTGTTAGTGGTGAAGGGATCGGTGGGTCTTATCGTTTATTTAGAAATGATGTTGGAGCAGTGTATGATAATCAAAATTCGAACCTTTCAGGTGGTCTATCTTTGGGTGGTCCTGAGTTAGGTGGAGGGAATTTATTTAGAGGAGGATTAGATGTAGCTATTGTTCGTTAAGATACATGGTTTACAAAGTTAAAGACACATGCTTTACACTAAGTTTTGACATAACCTTATTGATTTAATTTTATCTCTTTTATTTAATTCATCAAAGAAACCTAAAAATACGTTTCTATAATATACTCTCCAAATTCCATTTCCCATAGGTCTTAATCCAACATATTTTCCTTTTAAAGCTGTTGTAATATACACCCAATAATGAGTTGCCCATCTGAGAGCTCCGTTTTGAGTTACGATCTGAACTTTCATATCTGAATCATATTCAAATTCAGTTATTCTTTCCGGGAATGGTCTAGTTGAAAAATTATGAACTTCTCCTGGTGTTTTCATGTCTAAAGCTTCGTGAGGTCTTTCATGATTAAACTCCTTCATAAAGTAATTTAAACGTCTTTGCTGGCTTTTTAAATCATAGGCTGAAGGTTTTGCACAAGCTGCCTTTAAATCACGATGCATTCGCTCATGTCTTCCGTTTTGTTCTGGGTGTGCAGGATCAGAGAACACTGGCATTATTCCAAGCTCAATAAACCAATATGAAAGTCTAGTAAATCGTTGAATTGCTCGCACAGATCCAAATGGACTTCCATTGTCAGTATGTATTTGTTTAGGTAGCCCATATATTCTAAAAACCCTTGTAAACTCTGCCTTTACTAATTTTGTATTTTCATGATAATGACCTTTTGAAGCAAATAAAAATCTACTTTTTGAGTCTGCAATTGTGAGTGTATGACAGTATTTATTATTGCCCATATAGAACTTTCCTTTGTAGTCTGCACTCCAAATTTCATTGCACTCTTTAGGATCAAAAATAGGGAAGATAGGCTTCACTCTCTTATGACGCTTCTGAGGTTTAACTAAGCCATTTTTATGGAGGATATTGTGAACAGTAACCACTGATGGAATATCTTCTTCCAAACAGCTTTTAAACAATAGTACCCTTATTTTTTTGGCTCCCCAACGAGGATATTTTTCCTTTAAATCAAGGATATTTCGCTCTACTTTTTCAAGCGTTTTGTTAGGATGGCTTTTGGGTGTTTTCTTTCGTTCTAGAAGCCCGTCTATTCCGAATTTTTCGTACCGATCAATCATCTTATAAGCGGTTGGTCGAGAAATTTCGAAAGTTCTACATAATTCAGTAATGGTATGTCTTTGACTTCTCCATGCACTGATAAACTCTAATTTTTGTTCCATAGTTGTTGTTACTTTCCAAGGCATAATAATCTGAATTGGTGTTCAGATTATACGTCCAAAAGTGTAAACTATGTCTATTTAACTTTGTAAAGGATGTCCCTTTACCGTACCCTATTAATACTTCAAATACAACTGGGGGGCGTTGGGTAACTGGCAATTCAACTTATACAAACCTTAAGTATAGAAAGCAAGAAAATTCTAGTTTAGCAGAACCTGTTTATTTCAGGAAGTCAGGGGAGAAGAATGTGATGTCTAATGAGGGTTTCTTTAATGCCTATGGAGGTTTTGAGGCCATCAGTGCAGATCTAGATCCATACACAGAGCTATTGGCAGCGAAAAGGGCGTTTACAACTGCTTCTGGGGTACGAAAAAGTATTCCTAGTTCCAATCTTAATCCTAAAAGGCAAGCAAGAAATGAAACGATAACTTATTACACCGCAGAGGAAGCCGCAAAAATTGGGGTTTTTGATAAAATAAGGAACTATACAAAAAATAATTTTGACTTGAATATTAATGGAACCTACGATGTAGGTTCAGTTTTAAAACATTACGATTCAGATTTTACCGTTATGACTGCTAGAAAACCACACCATGTTTCCCAGATGGACGTATATTCTTCTGATGGTAGAATGTATGTTTATGCTGATCCGCTTTACAATTATTTAAAAGAAGAGGTCACTTTTGCTGTTAACCAAGGAAGTATAACAACTAATAATATAGGTTATTCAAATGGAAAAGATAACGCCATTAAAAATGGCAATGGGTTGGATCATTATTATGACAAAACGATCACACCTGCTTATCCAACCGCATTTTTATTGTCTTGTATTTTAAGTAGTGATTACGTTGATGTGGATATGGTGAAAGGCCCTTCAGATGAAGATTTGGGTAATTATACAAAGTTCAATTATACTACCATAACGAATGATTTTAGGTGGAGGACTCCATTTGAGGCAGGTAAAGCGAGTTACAATGAGGGATTTCATACCAAGTCAGGATCAATAGATGGAGATAATAAAGCCACTTATGTCTACGGGAAAAAGGATTTGAAATACCTTCATTCTATTGAGACCAAAACTCACGTTGCTGAATTTATATTAGGGGACCGAGAAGATTCATATTCATCCGAAGGCGAATATGGAGGAATTAATACCAATCATTATAGTCAGCGATTGGAAAAAATAAATTTATATTCAAAAGAAGACCGTTTAGAAAACGGAGAGGATGCGGTACCTATAAAAACTGTTCATTTTAAATATAATTATTCGTTATGTAACGGAGTCGACAATAGTGTTAATAATGGAGGGAAATTAACCTTAGAGAAGGTTTGGTTTACTTATGGGGAATCCTATAGAGGAAAATTATCTCCTTATGTATTTAATTATGAAGAAATAGGTGGTGTGAATACACCTGTAGGATATGATACTAAATCGGTGGATCGATGGGGGAATTTTCAACCCAATGTGATTGACTATGCTAATAATGCGTCAGGACACCCCGGAAATGCAGACTATCCTTTCACTAATCAAGATATGTTGAGTTCAGTAGGTCCTTTTGTTGCAGATCAACACGCTTATGCATGGAATTTAACATCGATAGAATTGCCATCCGGCGGCCTCATAAAAGTAGAGTATGAAGCAGATGATTATGCCTTTGTGCAAGACCGAAGAGCGATGCAAATGTTCAAAATTAAAGGAATATCAAGTACTGGTCCACAGGGTGGAGGCACATCAGGAAATAAATTGTATGATGTTACCGGAGCTCATGCATACATCACTGTTAAACTACCTGACCATTATCCAACCTTGAGTCCCGATAAATTCTTAAAATCATTTTTTACAGATATAAACCAGTTGTATTTTAAGGTATATGCCAATATTGATGGAGAAAACGATAAAGAATATATTTTTGGGTATGCTGAAATAGATAGGGACTACTACCCTAATTCATCGAATGGGAATGAATTTACATTTAGAATAAAAAAATCAGACGGCTTTCATCCTTTTTCAATGGCCACATTTAATTTCGTAAAACGCCATTTTCCTGAGATTGCCTATCAATCTCCGAAAATAACAGATCCGGGAGTGCTTCAAATTTTTGACGCATTAATCGCAGGGTTAAGGTCCATTCGTCATTTGGTAACAGGTCTTGATAATGATCTAAAAAGGAGAGGAGTTGGTCAATATATTGATCTAAATAAATCGTGGGTGCGATTGGATAACCCAACTGGAAAGAAGAAAGGCGGAGGACATCGAGTGAAAAAAATTACTATGAATGATAATTGGAATGCAATGGCACAAGGTTCGCATAGTAATTCAGAGTATGGTCAGGAGTATGATTATACTATGCAAGATGATTATGGAAATATAATGAGCAGTGGAGTAGCTGCTTACGAACCCATATTAGGAAATGAAGAAAACCCATTTAGAAGAGCTCGATTTTATGATAAGAAAAAGCTACTGATTCCAGATGAAGAGTTTTATATGGAGGAACCCATGGGTGAACTTTTCTTTCCTGGAGCATCAATTGGGTATCGTAAAGTGACAGTTAGAAATTTAAGCAATACCGATGTGAAAAAAAATGCAACAGGAAAAACAGTGCATGAATTTTATACCGCCTATGATTTTCCGACCTTAACTGATGAAGTAGTTATTAAGGTTGCTCGTAAAAAGCCAAATTCCATCCTTAAATTATTGAAGTTAACTGGTAAAGATTATGTTTCTACTTCTCAAGGTTATGTGGTGGAATTGAATGACATGCATGGCAAACCCAAAGCCAAATGGGAATATCAAGAGAATGATAAGTCTCGTTATTCAGGAGTAGAATATAAATACAAGCAACTTTCTTCTAAACGAATAGCAAGTAGAGATTTAGTGATTGATAAGACTGGAAAGATTAGTGAGAAGTATATTGGAGTTGAAATGGATTTAGTGGCAGATACAAGAGAGAGTTTAACTTCTAACTACAATAACTCTACCAATTTTAATGCTGATGGATTTGCTGTAGGAATTATTCCACTTTTAATACCTTCTTTATGGCCTTCTTACGCAAAAGAAAGTGTTCGATTTAATTCGATAGTTTACAATAAGGTGATAAAAAGGCATGGATTATTGAAGGAAACAATTTACTACGATCAGAAATCACAGATTGGAATAACAAATAATTTATTGCGTGATGCTGAGTCCGGTGAGGTATTACTGACTCAATCTGTAAATGCATTTGAGGATCCGATCTATTCATTCAGTTACCCAGCTTATTGGGCCTATGACCATATGGGGCCTGCTTATAAAAGTGCTGATATTTCCATCAATGGAACAGACAACTACAAGCAAGCAGAATACTTAATGGTAGGGGATAATGTAGCTTTTGTTTCTAATTCAAGTTATTCTTTAGCTTGGGTATCGTCAAAATCTGCCAGTAACGTAAAATTTATCGATAGAGAAGGAAAAACTGTAGCTCCTGCGTCTTCGGAGGTGGTTAGAATAGTTCGACCAGCTAGAACAAATCAGCAGGCACAGACAGTGGGAAGCATTACGAGCAAGGAAAACCCAATGCGAGATTCAGATAGTGATGGTAAGGTTGATGAATTATCCTTTAGTCAAGTACTACAAGCAAATGTGACCCAATATACTGAGCAAGCTTCAATCTTTTGTAATTGTGGAGACCTCGAAGTGAATGGTTCAGCGTTTAATCCTTTTGTAAAAGGAACACGAGGTATTTGGAAGCCTTGGAGGGAGTTTAATTACATTTCAGATCGAACTCAAACCAGGAGGAATGATAATGTGAGTACACGGAATGATGGAGTTTTTGAGCAGTTTACTCCATTTTGGACAGCCAATTCAACTGCAGGATTTGACTGGCAGCCCAACTATGATAATTGGATCTACACCGCTGAGGCTAGTATTTTTAACCCCTATGGAAATGAGTTGGAAAGTAGAGATGCGCTAGGCAGGTATTCTTCTGCTACGTTTGGTTATAAACATTCCCTGCCAACAGCAGTGGCGAAAAACGCAAAATACCAGCACATTGCTTTCGATGGGTTTGAAGATTATGGAACAGAAGATTGTGGGGATGATCACTTCAGTTTTGAGCAAGTGGCTGCTCCTCAGAGCATAAATGATATTGAAGCTCACACTGGAAAGAAAAGCATAAAGGTTGGAGCGAACTCTTCTTATACCTTAAGAAAAGTAATTGTTGAATGTGATAAATAATGATATGAAAAATAAAGGGTTATCTATACTGTTGATATTGTTGTTTCAAACATATGTAGTCTGCGCCCAGTCAGACACCTTGAATGTTAAAAGTGAGCCAATCAATTCAATTTTTCTTTTTGAAGGGAAAAAGTATCCATCTTGGGAAGAGAGTCCAATGAAAGGAAAGGAATTTCTAATTCGCAATAATGAATTAGAAAGGAATACCAAAGACAAGAACAATGCGAAGGGTCAAAATAAAAGTTTTCTCTCTGGTCCTAGTTGCCCTAGTTTTGTAAATTCTTTACTAATTGCCACAGGTTATGATGAAGGATCTACTATGCCTATGAGTGTTAGTAGTGGATCTGTGCCAGACATTAGTTGGATGTTGGTTGGTCAACCAACGACTTCTAACCACAACATTCCAAGACCAGCATTTGCAATTGAAATCCCAAAAAATTCAAATAATGATCCTGTATGGCATGCTCCATCAACAAATAGTAAGTGGATCTCTGATCATGAAGTTGCTCAAGATACTCAAAAAGGGAAATTTTCTTTTGAATATGAATTTTGCTTAGAAAGTGGTTTTCAAAATCCTGTATTGGATCTTGATATAAGGGCAGATAATTTCTTTGATATTTTTCTAAATGGGGTAAATATTAACTGCGCGAATCAACCTTGTACTTATCCATTAAACAATCCTGATCAGCCCAATAACGCTCCTTGCGGGTGTGACAATACGGGTAACGGGAATACATTTTCAACAAATATTAGTAATCCTGTTAATGTCATTGTTAATAATCCAAGCTTATTTTCTTCTTCATCAGTCAACGTTCTTAGAATAGACATTTATAATAGTGATAGTTATAAAGGATTAATGGTAGACGGTAACTTAACAACAACAGGAAATTCCATTAAAAATTACGATTGCTGTGCTCCTAAAAGAACGGTTTCAGGATTTGCATGGTTTGATCTAGATAATGATGGTACTAAAGACGTAGCTGAAAGTTATATTGCAAATCAATTAGTAATTATTACCGATAATAATGGCTATAGCAACAGCCAAGTGACTGATGTTTCTGGCTATTATTACTTTAATGCATTGCCAGGGTCAGGTCCATACGAAGTAACGGTTTTTCCACAATCAACTTGGTTTGTTAGTATTCCAAGTTTGACAACTCAGTCAGTAACAGTAAACCCCAATCAAATGATAGGAAATATAAACTTTCCTATGAACGAATGTTTAAATCCTAAAGAAATTAAGATTGTTCCAACAAATGTAACATATTGTTTAGGGAAACCAATTGGGTTTAATTTAACTGGTGATGTGTCAACTGCCTCCTCGATTTCTTGGGATTTTGGAAATGGTCAAACTTCTACGATCCGAAACCCAACTGCTATTTATCCAAATTCTGGAACTTACACAATATCAGTAATTGCAGATTATATTTCAGGATGTGGGCCAATAAGAGAAACCAAAACAATCGTGATAGCTGATTATGTTTTTTGCACTTCCTGTGATGAATGTATCGGTTCTTTTGCACCTGAAGCAGGAGCTAAATATGTGGTCAGTGCCTGGGTAAAGGAATCTGACTTTTTAACCAAATCAACATACACCAACGCTGGAATTGCATTTTATTTTGAAGGCAGCAATATTCAATCTGTTACTTATAAAGCTTCTGGGCCAATAATAGAGGGATGGCAGCAGATAGAAACAGAAGTTGATATTCCTGATGGAACTTCAGCAATTAATGTTGAATTAAAGAATGAGGGTTTAGGAGATGTATTTTTCGATGACATCAGAATTTTTCCATTCAATGCGAATCTAAAATCATTTGTTTATGATCCCATAACGATGCGACTGACGGCCGAGTTAGATGAGAATAATTATGCGACTTTCTATGAATACGATGAAGATGGGAATTTGATTCGTGTCAAAAAAGAGACCGAAAGAGGTGTCAAAACAATTCAAGAAACGATAAAAAGAATTAAACAATATTAATGAAGTATACGCTAACATTTACATTATTTATTGTAGTTAACTGCTTATTTGGTCAGTCTTTATCTGAGTCGTTGAAAAAGGCGAATGACGTTACTTCCCAACTGAAGAAGTTTTCTTACGAGGTAAATTATATTTCATTTAGTCGTTCGGGAGTCATCGCTGAAAGTAAAATGAAAGTAGAAAAGGTAGATGAGGTCATCTATACTCGAATGGATCAAATTGATTCTTATGTATTGGATTCTACAAGTGTACTAATTGATCATTCAGACAAAGTGGTCTTATTAAATATCGGAGTCAAAAACCTTACAGTAAACCAGAATATAACCAAACAGTTGGAGATGGTAAAGGAGTTAGAACGGAAGGCGGAAAAAGTGTCCTCTCAAATAAGAGGGGATATTATAGAGTATACGCTCGTATTCACTGAAAATGAGTTTAAACAAGTGCTGTTGACATTTGAGAAATCTACCGGGTTTTTTAAAAGCATGAAGCTAGATAATAGAGATCCGATTTATAATTATAAGGATACTGAAGAGGAACCGGCTGTTTCTTATGAAATTACGATTAAAAATTACAATACGAATTTAAGCAAGTTATCAAAACCTATTAGTGAAATACTAGATCTCAAAGAGGGAAGGTATTTTTTAAAACCCAAGTATTCAACCTACCAATTTGACAACAATTATGACTGGTATTAATTCAATTAGAGGCCTATTTTTGTGTGTTTTTATTCTGCTAGTAAATCTAGTACAGGCAAAAAATGAGCACAATCTAAGTATAGCGATAAGTACACCATTTACTAATGGCAATAATGTTCAGGTGCTTGATAGTAAGTATTCTAATATTAGTTCAAATGGATTTGTTGGTTTTTTCGATAAAAAAATTGAAGGGCTAATCAGGTTGAAAATTGATCCCACAACGTTAAAAAACCAAACTGGACTATTTTCAAAAACAGTATCAATTAATGTAGAATATGATCTTTATAATGCATCTTCACCAACAAATTTTACGGCACATAGTCAAACAATAACTCTATCGGTGAGTTATAATCCAAATGGGGTAACCAAAGGAGAAGCACTATACAGAATACCAAATGCTTACCGAGTGAAAGCGACAGTAAATGGCAACGTTTCTAATCCTTCAGGCCTTCAATTGAAGCTTTCTGCGGAAATCAATACAACTAGATATTATGACTTTACTAGAGATTATTTTAACAGCAGCAATATTTACTCCAATATTAATACCAATGATAATACAATATTTCAGGAACCATTTATAATTGACGCTGCCAATCGGTTAATTGTAAAGTGGGATCCTGTAGATGGAGCAGAGGAGTATGACCTAGAGTGGGTGCATATCAACAACCATCCTGAAACAGGTACGACTAAACTTCCTAAAATTGATGTAAAAATCAATACATCTATTTTTAAAGAACGGGCAACTCGAATTTCCACCAAACAAGAAGAGTACAGTGTTCCCATGCTTTTTGATGAAGGATATCTACTTTTTAGAGTAAGAGCAAAAGGAAAAATAGCAGGAGATGGATACAATAAATTGTATGAAAGTAACTGGTCAACGGATAAACTGACTTTTACCAATGTTGATGAATTTTCAAATGGTAAATTTACAGTGGGTGCATCACAAGCTCACGAAACCAATAAAAACTGGAATTATCAAGCAGTATTTACTGAAAATGGAAATAACAAATACAGTGTTTCATACGCTGATGGTTCAAGTCGTGTTCGACAAGCCGTTGTCAATCAAAATGACAAAGATGAATCTGTAGTTATGGAAACGTTCTATGATTTCCAAGGACGACCTGCAATTCAGTCACTTCCGGCACCTACAGGTGATCCGACGTTGAAGTTTTACCCGGAGTTCAATATGTATAATTCAACTGAGCCATACAGTAAAGCGTTTTTTGATAAAGATATTTCGGGTTGCGAAAATGCTACAGAGGCTTTTAAGTCAGATCTTTCTGGTCCATCTGCAGGGAAATATTATTCACCCAATAATCCTGATGCAAGCTTATCAGAAAATATGTACGTCCCAGATGCCGGGGGGTATCCTTTCACACAAACACTGTATACCCCTGATAAAACCGGTCGAGTTCGATCAAAAACCATTCCTGGTGAAAGTTTCAAAGTGGGATCTCAAAAAGAGACTACCTTTATGTATGCCATGCCATATCAAGAGGAATTGAATTTATTATTTGGTTCTGATGCAGGATATGCCCATAAATACAAAAAGAATGTGACGGTAGATGCCAATGGTCAATCCAGTATTAATTTTATCGATCCCAACAATAAAACAATTGCAACGGTACTTACGGGCGCTTCTCCTACTAATTTGTCTGAATTGGAGGCTGGTTCTCCACCTGCTTCTTATCGAGTTGACTTGCTTTCAAAAGCTAGAAAAAATGATGCCGTAGGAATGTTAGAGCGGTTAGATTTTGCTGCAGGAATTAGAGAACTCTCCCGTGTTATACCTATTACCGAAGCCTCTTCCCCTAAATTTTATTATGAAAATAAAGGAGCACAATTCGACAACAGTTGTTATGATGACCTAGGAATATTAATTAAATCTTTCTGTTACGATTGTGTTTTTGATTTAGAAGTGAGTTTGAAAGACAACTGTGATGTAGAATATTTAAGTGGCATAGGCGGCGCTGGAAAAACTACTGTCAAAATAGGTGAGGGACTTCCAGATAGTTCAATATGTGGAACTATTGATAGTGAAGCAGTTTTTCAAGAAATGGAATTAACGGTAAATACGAGTAGTTTACCAGCCCTAAATTTGACTCCTGGGACATACAATTTAAGAAAGGTCTTGAAAATTAATCATGAAAAATTAGATGCGTATACCGTTAATTTTCTTGCTCATAATGAATGCCTAAAGACAAAGGAAGATTTTAAAAATGAAGAATTAGTTAAATTACAATTAAGCACAGATTGTGAATACAGTTGTGATTCATGTCTTTCTAAATTGGGAGGAGATTATGAAACCAATAGATACAATGTTGCCCACAATGCTCAATGTGATCCTTGTTTTACGGAATTTGAATTCAATTTATTAATAGAAGGGTGTTTAGAGAATTGTATTTCAGATGACTCAAAAGAATGTGAGAATGCATACCAAACCATGCTGGCTGATATGAGTCCTGGTGGGCAATACGGCTTAATTTCTGAGGGTGGAAATATTGGCTCGGACGGTGTGATTAGTCCAATCATTGGTGAGGTAATCCCTCAAAAATTTCCATTGTCTATTTTTAATGATAACAACGTTCTACCCAGAAGGGAAATAGAAGAAGAGGTTGTTAGTACTTCTGGGTCAATTGAGCTTGTAGTGCCAAGTTGGAGAAAACCAATTGAGATTAATGCTCAAGGGAAAAGAATCGTTGGGGCAACTCCTACTTTGTACCCAGATAGGACAGGAGAGCCCTATAGAGTATACTTGACAAAAAATGATGATGATAGCTATTCTCCGCCTCAACAGGAAGGAGAGGTGGTGCAATACGATGGTGATAAGCAATCTTATTTTATCTACCCACATCAATTGCGGAATGTGAAAGACTTTTTGGATGTGTGGGATCCATCTTGGGCTAAATTATTGGTGCCTTACCACCCAGAGTATGGCTATTATCAATATTGTGTGATCATGCAAGCATCAAACAATTTTGATCAACATCTTCGTAATTTAACGGAGATGGACGACCTTGACCCCGCTTACAGAACGGCATTTGATGGGTCACATATTAACGCTAATTTCTTTTTTAATATCGATCCTTTTTTTAAGAAGGCTGGATCAGATGCAAATCCTTACCCTAGTGTTGAAGTTGACCTTCTTCGAATTGCGATGAAGTATCGATTGCAAAATTATACCAATAAACACTCAGTCTGGCAATTGGCATTTGCTCAAGAAAACTGTATTGACATGAATTGTACCGACTGTCAAATACCTCAAAACTCGGAGCCTTCTTTGCAAATTAATGATGCTTCTTTACATGCGTTTCGAACTCTCTACCTGTCTTTAAAGGCAGAGTTGATGGCGCTGCATCGGCACCTTAAAGTAATAACTCAACCTGTTCCAATCAGTAATCCAGATGTTTATATTTTCCCTTCCTACAACGATTGTATTGGGAATGAAAATTTCAACAAGCATAAATATGGTTTTTTTAATTTCGATGCCACTTTTAAAACTTCAAATATCTGGGCTTGGCAAATTCTTTTTGCTAGTTATCAATACAATAATGGTCGTATATCCCAATATTTTTATTATTCGCAACCTTGTAACTTTGGTACATTCGAACTATACAGCCATAAGGACAGAAGATTTGACAATGGAGCTTCTCGGATGGGTTCAGATGCCTTGGTCAATGAGGTAAGTGGTCAAATAGATCTCTCCGATTTTGGAAACTATGCTAATGATACATCTAGTGCAAAAAATAACCGAGTATTCGATGATTTACAGAAGAAACACCAAGTACAGCGGTATTTGCAGTGCGGCCAATGCCCAGTAGCTTATGATTTACAGGTGCTATTAAATGGAATTATTACAAATGAAATTTTTTCACTTACTAGTTCCAACATTCCTTTAGATAAATGTAATATCCCTGAATTGACCAATGAGCTCAATTCACTATTTCAATCTAATGGTGAGCAAAAAGATTTGGATCCAGCTAGTGATTTAGAATGGATAGGAACAGGAGGAAACAATGCTGAAATATTTGCTTCAATTGGTGATTGTAATATACATTTAGAATCACTGAGTGGTTACGGTATTTCTTATGATGAAGTAACCAATATATGTTGTATTCAAGCAGGAAACAATCCTGGGGAATTCTTTTTTACCATCTACTACGATGATCCCGCGAAGCCCGGCAGGGAGGTAGATACTATTGTTGGTGGAACTATTGAATGTTTGGATTTTGTAAATTGTGACTTTGGCGATAAATGTGTGGTTGGGAAACAAGGCTATATGTTACAAGATTTACTAAACAATCTGGTGACTGTTCAAACCTGTGGGTCTTTCCCTTGCTCCCAAACTGACTTTGTAAGAGGAAATGTTGAATTAAACTCTTCAGTTTATAGGTCTGTTAATGACCCTGAATTAGAAGGTTATTTGATAGGGAGGTCTACATATCCAGCTGTAAGTCCATCACCATTTCTGTATGATGGGGTAGCCCAAACTGCAACTACTTTTGAAGCATCCATCGGTGGGTGTCCGCTTTATCTTCAACAAGCTATCGGTGATCCAAACCCACATATTGATTGGGACAACATAAATTATTTTTATGACATTCAACCGGATGAGTCAACTATCTCTGATAATCAATATTTTATAAAGGCGTCAACGAATAATGGAGAAACTTACCATTTGATTGGAAATTCTTGTCTGATGGCCAGAGAATGTACTCCTTACCTTGACGAACCATTATTACAATCCAATAATGTAGTGGATAATAAAGATTGTAAGGAAACTGAGCTATTTTTTGAGTTGAAGAATTATTTGGAGTCATACACTTATTTTGCCAATTTTTCAGGAGTTCAACAGGAGATTTTATATGGGGGAATACTTCCTAATTCTGAAACACCTTGTAAGATATTAATTACTTTAATGGATAATCCATTTAGTGGTGGATTGATAAGCCAGCCTGCAAAGAATTTGTCAAACGTGATAAATATAAAGGGGTGTTACATCAAAAGTGGACAAAATGATAACAAACAATTTTTTGCGACCGTTGAATTCAATGACCATACTTATGGTGAGATTTCAATTAATTACAATTGTGGAGATGTTATGACTTGTGCAAACAAAACAATGAAAAATACACAAAGTAAAGGTTGCGAATATGGTAATGATTTAAGTTTCATTGAGAACAAGTTTGAAAGCTACATTAACCTAGAAAAGAATAACCTAACCTTGATTCCTGATAATGCAGGGAATGGTGGTAAGTATTTATTAGATAATTACATGCCAGATTGTCAAGTTTATTTATATCAAGGACTTTATTATAATCCTAAATTCACTTATGCTCATAGTGGCACTACTGGATTACCATTATCTTCACAATATCTGGATTACGCTTTTGTTGATGTTGTTGATATAAAGAGCTTAAGAAATTTTTACGTGGTTGAGAATCCGAATGCTTTAGGAGAATTAAAAATTGCATACGCTGTTTGTGAGCTCAATAATGGAGATGTGGTGCAATTTAAACTTGAGCTGGTAGGAAAGTGTTCTTTTGGAAATTGTGCGGGGTGTATTAATCCCAACTTGCTGTATAATGGTGATTTCGAAGAAATTACAACAGTTGATGAATTGTATCTAGATATGAACCCAAACAAAACTAGTTCGCTTCCTGAGTACTTTTCTTATTTACCATATGCTTTTCCAAGCAATTCGGCAAGTATTAATTTTTCTTTGGGAACTTATCAGAATTATTTTTATCAGATGGCCTTAACGAAAGGCGCTATAAACGCTTTTTATTATGGACCAGATGGGAATTTTGAGAATTATTATCATTGTGTTCCTTCAAATTTGGGTCTTCATTCCATAATTTCAGAAGAATCTAGCTTAGATATGAAAGGAAACTTTTTACTTATTCAAAGCAATACTTTTGTTTCGACTCCTAGTCAGAATATTTTAATTTGGGAACAGGAAGTTAATGTAGAACCCAATCAGTCTTATTTAATTGAATTGGATGCTTTTATACATTCTGCTGGTGTAGTCGGTTGCAAACAGAGTTTTGATGTAAAAATAGTTACACCTGCAAATACCACAGTCCATAAAATAGAGAAAATTAACGACTTAATGTATTCTTACATGGGTAGTCAAAAATACTTAGTAAGTTGTGCCAATAACCCAGGTTTGGATATCTGGTTAGCGAAAAAAGAGGAAGGATATCCGTTAGACTGGTCAAACATAAAAATTCCTTTCAATTCATCTTCTAATAGTCTAATTACTATTCAAATTGAAATTAGTACTGGAGTTAATGACCCTAATTATGTCCCAAGTGGTCATCCAAATAATTGCTCAGATGTATTTTATTACGGATTTGATAATATTTCTGTAAGAAAAAGATGTATTCCTCAACCTTCTGAGTTTTGCCGACCATTAACTCAGCAGCAAGATCCATTTGAAGTGGTCATCCCATCTTGTGAAGACGAGATGGAAGCTACTGCTGAATATGCTGCAAACGTGCTTTATAAGCGTTATGTAGACAGTGTGAGTCAAGATTTTAAGGAACGATACATTGAAAAGTGCCTCAATACTTATGAAGATCTTACAATGGATCATATAGAAGGTGAGCAACAGTATACCTTGTATTATTATGATCAAGCAGGAAATTTGGTTCGAACCATTCCGCCTAAAGGAGTAAAAAAGTTAAGTCCTGATGATTTTGATAAAATAGATGAAGATCGTTATTACGGTAATAAAACCATTTTTACCGAACATGAAATGGCGACCACTTACGCCTACAATTCGTTGGGGCAATTGCTGCAGCAAAGTGTGCCGGATCATGATGATTTAGATATCTTTAAAACTAAATTTATAGAGAACGCCGATTCTAAAATTCCAACAGATTTTACAGTTACCGACATCAGTTTTAGCAGTACTCAAAGTGGGGTAATGGTGGGTTATAGAGGCCTATTATCAGCGAATAAAGGTGAAATCTATGTGACCAACAATGCAGGAAAATCGTGGCAAAAAGCCAATAATACGGGGCTCAGTGATTATGAATTTATAAGTTCAGAAAAACACATAGTGGGTGAAGATGGACTGCTATTGTATTTCACAGGTGGAGATTGGATAAAAAGAAAGTCACCAACAAATGAACGCTTAATATACAGCATGACTACTTATGAGCAGGATGAAATAATTATTTTCTCTGAAAGTGGAAACAGTTGGTATGGCTCTGACTACGGACAAGCATGGAGTAGTAAAAACAATAATTTGGCCTCCAAGTTAAATGGAAAAATAACATCATACGAAATAGATTTAGCCTCCGGAAAAGGGGTTGCAGTTAGTAATCAAGGGGAAGTGTTTTATACTTATAACCTTGGAGATACTTGGTCGAAGGGGAGTATGGTAAAAGCTGGTGATTTGACTACTATTTCTAAAATTGATGGAAAGTATGTGATAGCCGGAAAAGGAGGAACAGTACTAGAAAATAACAACGGGAATGGATTGACAGACAAATCATCTGGGTTAACTGGTGAAATAATTAAATTGTTCGCCAATACTGCACTTGATTGGATAGCCATTTATAAAGATCCATCAACGGGTAATTCAAGGGTAGCAACTACAGCAACCGCAGGTGTCAGCTGGTCTACAAGTGGAATAAATGATGTGGTAGATTTCTATTTTACAAATGCCAATAATGGCTATTTGTTAACCGAAAGCGACGTATATACCACCACTAATAAGGGTAAAACATGGAGTGCGCCTGTCGGTGCTACGAACGGCAATTTAGATTATTCATCAGTTTATTCCGTAGGGACTAATTATTTTATTGGAAAAACAAATGGAGTTATTCTTTATAACGTTCCGGGATTTAATGGAACATTGACGGTTTCTTCTGGTTTGAATATCAAAAAATTCTCAATTGATATGGGCAGCAACAGTAGGGTTGCTTTATTGGAAAATAATGGAATAGGAGAAATCTACTATTCAAATAACAGTGTTAGTAATCCATCCAATTGGACATGGACACTGCTAGCTGGAGGATTTAGTTCAGATAATTTTGTGGATATACATTTTCCGGGCTCAAATAAATGGTTTGCATTAACCGATAAAGGGAAAGTGATATATACTTCAAATGGAGGAATTTCTTGGTCTACAAAAAGTAACCTAGCAGACGTTTCTGCTCCTTATAAGAGCATTTATATGGCCTCAGCAACTACCGATGGTGTAATAGCCGGTGACGATGGGCTAGTGCAAACCACTCAAGATGGTGGCGCTACTTGGAGTAATTTAACTTATAACGTAAAATTGCAAGGGTTAAATGACGTCGCTATGGACTTGTCTGTTTCTAATATATATGCTGCCGGAGCCAATGGTACAGTCATCAAATCTTCTAACTCTGGAGTGAATTGGGAATTGTTAGCTTCTAAAACCATTCATAAATTATCAGATATTGAGGTGAACTCTGGTGCAGGACTGTTTGGTGGAGACAATGTTGTTGGACAAATAAGTGGAGGAGCAGTTGTTGCTGCAACTTCTACTTCTTATATGGTTGAAGACATAATGAAGAACGGTTCTACTTATTATATTTTGCATAACAATGGATTAGAAACAGGAACGTATGGAAGTTTAAGTTCCATTGCTATGCCGAATGAGTCTTTTAATGCCATTATCAAAGATGGAATAGATTTAATTGCGATTGGCGATAATGGAGTGGTTTACGAATCTGCAAATAATGGTGGCGCTTGGACAATAGGGAATGAGTTTAGTCCTCCAACATTAAGCAGTGTATTTTCATTGAATTACAATAAGTGGTTTGCTGGAGGAAAGGATGGATATCTGATCACTAGTGATAATGGTGGGGATACTTGGACTCCTTTTACAAATCAACCAACCACTTCAGCATTCATCACCGGAATTTATTTTGCAAATTCATCTGTTGGAATTCTGACTTTAGATAATGGAAGTGCCTTAAAATACGATATAGGTGGAACCAATAAATGGCCTCTTGCGGAAACAACCACTGGCACTCTTGCCGATGGTGGAGGTTGCGCTATCAATGATATTGCCATGTTGAATTCTCAATATGGAATGGTCTTGGGCAAATGCAACATTTATGAAACGACAGCTGGAGTAAATGCGGATTGGAAAAACATTACTTACTCGAATTCGCTAACTAGTGGAGAATTGAAGAGTGTAGTGATGGTGGATAGAAATCGCGGATATGCAGCTGGTAACAGCGGTCGATTTGTTGAAATAAATAGAGTTAATGATGATTTAGTCGCAACCGACAAAGGAAATAAGTTTGCAGGTAATAATATCGCTGAAATTTATTTCGCAGATCGCGTTAGAGGATACGCAGTGACTGGTGAAGAATTGTATATGACAACCAATGGAGGGGATAGTTGGAGCTTCAAAGCCAATATTGGCGGAACTAATAATCTCTCGATTAATAACATTGTGTTTTCTGAATTAGGAGTGGGTTATTATGCAGGAGATGATGGGGCTTACGGAACCATCACCGACTTCTCAGAATACTTTTCTGATCGATTCTATTACGATAAATTAGGCCGATTGGTGGCTTCTCAAAATGCCAAACAGTTTAATTTGAATACTGCTAACGAGAACATTTACAGCTACACTATTTACGACGAATTGGGACGAATTGCTGAGGTGGGTGAAATTAACACCGCAACAGCTGTCACAGACAATATAGTCAATGCACAATTGGACCAAGATTTATGGGAAGCATGGTTAGCCGGAGGTACAAAAAGCCAAATTACGCGAACGTATTATGACAATCCGATGAGTTGCTCATTGCCAATTACGCAAAATCGATTGCGCTCAAGAGTGGCCTCCATCACCTATCAAGAAATAAATACTCCGAATGATCCGTGTATTTATGACAATGCCACTCACTACAGTTATGACGTTCACGGAAATGTAAATACGGTGGTTCAAGAATTTCCGAGCTTAGACCATTTGGAGCAAAGGTTTAAAACAATCAATTATGAATACGACTTAATTAGTGGAAATGTACTGAAGGTAAGTTATCAGCCGGAACAGACTGATCAATTTTACCATAAGTATGAATACGATTCTGACAATAAAATAAAAAAGGCATTTACGTCTACCAATGGATATACTTGGACGGAAGAAGCCGCCTACGAATATTACAGACATGGCCCACTAAAAAGAACCCAGCTTGGAGAGTGGGAAGTGCAAGGACTAGATTATGCATACACCATACAAGGGTGGCTAAAAGGAGTGAACTCCAATAGCATGGTTTCTTCTAGAGATATTGGCCGAGATGCAACTGCCTCTGCACTGAATAGACAAGATGTAGCAAAAGATGCTTTTGGATTTAACTTGGGTTATTTTAATGGTGATTACACTCCAGTAGGAAGCCCAGCAGAAAGTTTTGAAGCCGACATTAATGGGTCATACATTGGTAGTACCATGAAAGATTTATACAATGGAAACATCGCCTATATGACTACCGCATTTACAAGCAATACTGCCGATGGCAGTGGCCCACAAGCAATGGTGTACAGTTACGACCAACTGAATCGGATCAAAGGAGCTACTTCTTATACTGATATGGGTCCAGATAATGTATGGGGAAGCACCAGCCCAACTGGAAAATACAATACTTCTTATACGTACGATGCCAATGGAAACATTGAGAACCTGAACAGAAACGATGATGCAGGAGATCTTATGGATGAGTTCAATTACATTTATCAGCATCCAGATCAAGCTGAATTGGGGGTAAACGATTTAGGCGGAAAAAAGACAAACCGATTGTTGGCTGTTCAAGATGGCACATCATCTGACCCAGGGCTTGATGATCTAAAACCAGGGCAAAAATTTAGCAGTACTGATCTTGATGTTAATAATTATACATACGATGCGATAGGTAATTTAATAAAAGACGAACAGGAGGATATAGAGGAAATTACTTGGACGGTCTCTGGTAAAGTAAAAACAATAAGAAGGGCTGTAAAGGAGGATGTTGGTAAGCCTGATTTAGAATTCTTTTACGATGGAACTGGCAATAGAATAAGAAAGTTGGTAAAGCCAAGAGACTACGCCACAGGTGAGTTATTAAATGAAGATACTTGGGTAGAAACCATGTATGTTAGAGATGCCTCAGGCAATGTAATGTCAACTTACAATAAAACCTATGCTCCAAATACTGCAGTTGGCGAAGATGTCTATACCGAAAAGTTAGAGCAGAGCGATGCACACATTTATGGATCGGATAGATTAGGGGTTTACGAACGAGATGGCGATATCGCGCATAGAGATTTTACAAGTGTACTGAAGGATGGATTATTTGATGGCAAAGAGTTCGGAGAAATAGTTAATCCGCCACAAACCGATGCATTGAGTTTATCGAAAGGCGATCGAAAATACGAATTGAAGAACCATTTGGGCAATGTATTGGCGGTGATAAACGACAATAAAAAACCAGTGTTTACTAGCATAGAAACCACAACTACTCTATTTTCTGAGGATTTTAGGAGAGATCCTGGAGAATGGCAATCTTATGGAGATGCAGATCTAGAGATAAATAGAGAAGTGCTAGTAGTAAACGTAAACGAACGTAATGCCGGTATAAAAAGAGATTTAGGAATCAATTATTCCTCTAGCTGCACCTATCGTTTGTGTTTTGAATTTGCAGAGCCGTTGCCCGAAGGTCTTTCCTTTGTAACGTTGGATGAATCTGGAAACGTATTGGGATCGTTCGAGGTAAACTCCACGGTAGTGTGTTTTGATATTGACGGACAAACAGTGTTCTCAGTTGGTTTTATATTAGCAGAACCCGGACAGTTTGGTTTAATAAGCGCAGAGCTCACCAAAACCTGCACCTCTGGTATTTACAGCCATTACGAAGCCACTGTGTTGCAGCGAAACGACTACTACCCCTTTGGTATGCAAATGCCAGGAAGATCCCTCTCATTGGGAGAAGGGTATCGATATGGCTTTAACGGTAAGGAAAAAGATGATGAAGTTTCGGGTGCAGGAAATCAATATGATTATGGTTTTAGAATCTATAATCCAAGAATTGGGAAGTTCTTAAGTGTTGATCCTTTAACTGGATCTTACCCATGGTATACACCTTATCAATTTGCTGGTAATAATCCAATTAAATTTATTGATTTAGATGGATTAGAACAGGCTCCAAATAAAGGGGATTATGTTCCGCAAGTCGAATCATTTAATTTAAATGAATTTGTTTCAAATTTTGTTGGATCGTTTATAGGTTCTGATATTAAAAAGCCTGAGCTAGATGGAACAGAACAGGTTAATCAAAGAAAAGTTGAGGAGTTTATTGCAAAGAAAGAAGCAGCACTAATTAGAGTTGAAGATGCTCAAGATGTTATTTGTAGTGCAACAGAATTTGTTCTTGAGTTAGGATTAGGTATTCCTGGAGTTGATATTGTTGGAGATCCAATATTAGCATTATATTATTCATATGAAGGGGATTATGTTAATGCAGGGATGTATTCAGCTGCTAGTTTTATTCCAGGGGCTAGTGGATTGGCTAATAAATATCTTGCTGTAGAACTTTTAGAAAAGAGCGTTAAATTTGATTTTCTTATTACTGGCAGAGTACGTAATTTTGTTGCGAATAGTATTGATAATCCAATTTTGAAAAATACGTTCACTGAATTGTATCGCCCAGGTGCTACAGTTGGAACAGGAAGCACAGCTTCGGCTGTTATAAATGAAGGAGTTGATGGGGTTCATTATGGGAAAGCCTTGGAGCGAATAACTCAATTGAAAAATTTGCTTGGAAATAAAGAGAAGTATAAGGACGTCATTTTATCTGATACTGATAAAAAGATTGCAAATTTTATGTTAAACGATTTAAAAGATGCAGTTAAAACTGCTGAAGCGGCTAAGTAATTGGTTATTAAATGAATGATTTATTATTAAAATTAAAAAAGGAAGTTCCTGAATTTTGGGAATACGAAGAATTTGATAATTTACTGACAGTGGATTTTGATAGGCTGGGCAGTTTTATATTAAAACTATTTTCAAATTTATTAGAAAGTAATACAATAAGCGAAAAAGAAAATGTTGAGAAAGTAATTATTAAGATTTTTGATTTTTTGAATAGAATGCATTCCAGTAGGGATAATAATTATTTGATTTTATTAAATGTTTGTATTTTTGAGAGTTTGATAAGTTCTAATAATGGTTACTTTGTAGCGAAAAAGTATATGTCTGATGAATTATACAATTCTTTCTTGACCAAATTTCCATTTTCAATTTATAAAAATAGTTGGGATGATTCTGAGTATTATACTGAAGAAGAGTTTGATGAGTTAATTAAAAGGATTGCGAGTGATAAGGAATAGGATAGTCACATAATTACAGCACCGAGAAGCAGGATGTGCTCCAACATCAGCTCCGCAGGATGTTCGTTAAAACTAAGAAGTTCCGCAGGCATTTGCACCAGCTCCGCCGGATGTTCTAAAAAGCAGAATGTGTTCCGCAGCGGTTTCCAACCCTGCGGCAAAACAAGAGCATTAAATCTACTCAAGTACAATAAATTATACTGAGATAGAGAATATATCAACACTTGTGATTTTGAGTAAAAGTTGGAAGTTTGTGGATTAAAAGACCATTTTCACGGGCTGCAAGTCCTCACAAAAAATACAGTCATAGGAAGTCATCCGAGCTATCGGTAAAAGGCATTTGTGCTTTATTAAACTACGTGTTGGCCTTAGGAAGATTTAAAGGGGGATTTGGCAGATTTGGCAGTATTTTACAAAATGCTTGATTGTAAGAATAATGTGTTGTGATACTAGTTTTTTTCTAGTAATTTTATTTTCCAGATTGCTCTACTCAAACTGAACCCATTATGATTAAAAAAAGATGCTACCCCTTATTGCCCATTCTTTTATTGCTTTGTTTTAGTGTAGGAAGTCGATTCGCTGTGGCGCAGCAATTTCAATGGCTTAAACTAATGGGCAGCACTCAACAAATAGATGTGAGAGATGTGGTTCAAAAAGATGGGTTTGTATATGTTACTGGAGGTTATTTAGGCACCGCTACTTTTGGGTCCACCGTTTTTACTTCTCAGTCTTCCCTTTCTATTTACTTGGGTTCTGATATCTTTTTGGCCAAATACGATACGCTTGGCAACCTGATTTGGGCCAAGTCGTTCGGTGGTACCGAGCGAAATATAGGACAGAAAATTGCAGTAGATGCAAATGGAGATATTTTTTTATTTGGATTTTCGGAAGGAGTTGCCTATTTCGGTCCACTTAGTATAACCATAGGCATACACAGGCCCAATAAAGATCAATTTATTCTAAAACTAAACCCATCGGGTCAACCCATTTGGGTTAAATCAATTAGAATTAGTCAGTCTCCTGTCACTCAAGTGGGGCCTGATGGACATACTTCAGCGCTGAAGATTAGCAAGCAAGGAAGGTTGTACTTATGTGCAAACATGTGGACTACTAGTGATTTTTTTACTCATAATCTATATTATGATGGACAAAATACATTTTTGAACAGTGAGCAAGGGAGCTTTTTATTGCAGATTGATAAATTAAATGGTTCACTAATTCATAGTAAATTAATTGGATTCCCTTTTTCTATGTATTTCAAGTATAAATCGAGGATGGGAGGAATGGCTATTGATTCAGCTGGGAATGTGGTGATCACAGGAAATTATACTGGTATATTTACTGTGGATAGTACTAATTCACCTTTTTCCTCATCTTATATGTTGTATGTGATTAAAATCGACTCCTCCAATACAGTTCAGTGGATGAAAACGTCAAGTTCACCCAACTATATTTCACCTTATCCCAAGGTTGTTCCAATGGATTTGCAGATAGATCAATCCAACAATATTTATATAGGTGGGAACTACCAAAAATATTTTTCATTCGATGGGTTAAACCCACTAAATCTAACTGATGACATTAATCCGTTTATATTAAAACTAACTCCTCAGGGGAATGCCACTTATCTGAAAACATTTAAAACGGATACTTCTAGTGTTGAAGAAACCGATCGGATCTATAGATTGGCGGTGGATCAAGATAATAATTTGTTTGGAATAGGTTCTTTTAACAACAATATGGTTATAGAAAATCAGGTATTGCAATCCTATGGTGGGCAAGATGCATTTGTGGTTAAATTGGATTCAATGGGCAAAAAGTTGTGGGCCTTAAATGCTGGTGGTAGTCAAAATGATGCAGCCAATGCAATTGCATTAGATCAAAATGGATTGGCATACGTTTCAGGAAATTACAACGGCCTTGCTTCATTTGGTAACACGGTGGTGAACAGTATTAATTCCGCTGATAATGGGTTTGTTACTCGTTTGGGAGAGTGTGGCACGTTGAAACCTTCCATAACCCCTTTAGGAGACACCACTTTTTGTGGTCCTGGTTCTGTACGTTTAGTCACTTCAAACGGAGTCGGTTTTAAATATCAGTGGTTAAAGAATGGCGGAATTTTGCCAGGAGAAACATTTTCTAATTTTCTAGCCATAAATTCAGGGAGTTATGCTGTAATTGTGAATAGAGATGGTTGTATTGATACAACACAAACTATTGCAGTTAAAGTAGGAACTGCCCCTCCATCGATTAGTTTGAATTTGTCAGATTCTGTGTGCGCCAATGCACCCGCTTTTAATCTCACTGGTGGTATGCCTCTAGGAGGAACCTATAAAGGAGCTGCTGTCATCAACAATCAATTTTATCCTTCATTGGCAACGATAGGTGCTAATGCTGTGCGTTATGTAGCTGATTCGGTAGGTTGTGCAGATTCATCTTTTTCAAGTGTTCATGTAAAATCGGCTCCAACTCCAGTCATTAATGGAGTAAAATCTATTTGTATAAATACTAGCGGAGTTGCCTACAATACGAATTCTTCAGGGCCAATTTATAGTTGGTCTGCTGTAGGAGGAACGATTACTTCTGGCCAAGGAACAAATAGCATATTAGTAGATTGGGGAGGAGCCGGAAATGGACAATTGACCCTTCAAGAAACCAATGCAGAAGGATGCTTGGCTGAAGTACAAGAAATGATCACTGTTGTGAATCAGCAATTTGCTGGAAAAATAATAGGTGAAGATTCGGTATGTGCGAATGATAGAAATAAAAATTATTCAGTGGCAGCACCAAGTTTGTTCTACAATTGGAGCATTACTGGCGGTGTAATTACGAATGGTCAAGGCAGTTCTCAAATTAATGTTCAATGGAATACATCTAGTCAAGGGACGCTTGCTGTGAGGTTATTCAACAGTTGCGGAAGCGATACTACTTTTTACGATACGATTAAACTGATTCAAAGTCCAACTCCAACTATAAGTGGATTGAATACTTTGTGTTACAATGAGAGTGCTGTATATTCAGTTCCAGCTTCTGGCGGTTCTTATCAATGGGTGTTGGGTACTGATGGCAATTTGATTTCTGGACAAGGAACTCCGCAAGTTGAATTGGGTTGGAGCACTTCAGGTAATAAACAAATTAAATTAATAGAGACTTCACCTCTAGGCTGTGTGGATTCTACGACCTATACAGTTTTGGTACACCCTGAATCTGCCACCACGCTCAACGCTTCAATTTGTCAAGGAGAAACACATTCTTTTGCAGGATTGAATATAGGAATCACAGGAACTTATTATGATACTTTGGTAAATGGAAACAATTGTGATTCAATTGTTCGACTCAATTTAACAGTTTTGCCAACTTTTGCATCTTCATTTAGTCAGTCCATTTGTTTTGGCGAAAGCTTCAATTTTAATGGCCAAGTTCTAAGTAATGCTGGTTCATATTTAGATACGATGTCAGCAATCAATGGCTGTGATTCCATTATTACTTTAACCTTATCGGTAGATCCTGTTTCCCAAACCAGTTTGAATGAAACCATCTGTTTCGAAGAAACGTTTGATTTCAATGGTCAATTGCTAACTGCAACGGGTAATTATTTGGATACATTAATTGCCGCTAATGGGTGCGATTCCATTATTGCTTTGACTTTAACCAAGCGACCTTATTTGATCGATAGTATAGATGTTTCTATTTGCGATGGAGCAAGCTATGGTTTTAATGGATTACAACTTACTCAGAGTGGAAAATACCTTGACACAATTTTGGCTTCCACAGGATGTGACTCTATTGTTCAACTGAACTTAACCGTTTTAGGTAAAGCTAACAGCAGCATAACAGCATCTATTTGTCAAGGAGATTTTTATCCATTCAATGGACAAAGTTTGACCGCTACAGGCGTTTATTTAGATACTTTGGTGGCATCCAATAGTTGCGATTCTGTAGTTCAATTGAATCTAACTGTTTTAGGGATAATAAACAACAATGTTACAGCAGCAATCTGTCAAGGAGATGCTTACTTTTTTAAAGGACAAAATATATCAGTTGCCGGAAATTATAGCGATACTTTAAATGGGTCAAATGGCTGCGATTCAATCGTGGATTTGACTTTAAGTATATTGCCAAATTTTAGTGATACTTCTATGGTTTCTATTTGCAATGGAGGGAGTTATACATTTGGTGGAATCCAACTTTCACAAAGCGGAAGTTATGTAGATACAGTGCCAGCTGTTAATGGTTGCGATTCTATTCTTCACCTGGATTTAACCGTTTTAGGGAAAGTGATTACAAGTGTAAGCTCCACCATTTGTGAAGGAGATTTTTATTTATTTAATGGTCAAAATTTAACAAATACGGGTATTTACAGTGATACATTAGTAGCAGCATTTGGTTGTGATTCTGTTGTTAACCTCAATTTAAATGTATTGCCAGTGACTAGAGATAGTTTATCAGTTTCATTGTGTTCAGTAGCCAGTTATAGTTTTAATGGCAAAGCATTAACGAATAGCGGTATTTATTCAGATACATTGACATCCAGCAATGGTTGTGATTCCATTGTAAGATTGGATTTGGTGTTAGACAGTGTAAACGCTTCAATAAGTCGATTAGGGTACGTTTTAACAGCCAATCAAGGTGGTGTTAGCTATCAGTGGTTTGAATGCAATCAAGGATTTGTGCCCATTGTTGGAGAAACTTTTCAAACCTACACAGTGACCAAAAATGGTTCTTATGCTGTCAGTGTGCAGCGTAATAACTGTGTTGATACAACAGATGCTTGTGAAACATATGTTTCTGTGGGAATCATGGAATCAGAATATACGCAAAGAGACTTTGAGGTGAGTCCGAACCCAACCAGAGGGCAGTTGAAGATTACTTTTTATGAAAATGAATTGACAGCCATAAGGATTTACAATTCATATGGTCAATTGATAAAAGAATTTATCCCCAAGTCGTCAATAGTGGATGTAGACATGAGTTCATTTTCTAATGGACTATATTATGTTCATTATAAGCGACAAATAAAGAAAATAGTGTTGTCGAAATAGACTTCAATTGATAAAATGATTGAAAAAGTATTTGATTTTTAAACGTTTAATTGTAAGACTAATGTATAACGAAAATTATAATTTTAAAACTGTATTGCCCTACTAAACAGAACCCATTATGTTAAGAAAAAGATGCTACTCGTTTTTGCCTGTTTTATTATTACTTTGTTTTAATATTGTTAGCCATTTTTGTGTTGCTCAGCAATACCATTGGCTCAAGCTGATTGGCGGTACTCATCAAATAAATGTTCGAGACATTGTTCAAAAAGATGGGTTTGTATATATAACAGGCGGTTATAAAGGTGCTGCCACTTTTGGCTCTACTGTTTTTACTTCAGTTTCACCTGTTAATTATACTTCAGGTTCTGATATCTTTTTCGCCAAATATGATACTTTGGGTAATTTAATCTGGGCAAAAACGTTCGGTAACGCAGACAGAAATATTGGTCAAAAAATTGCAGTTGACACCAATGGAGATATCTTTTTGTTTGGTAGGTCAGATGATATCACTTACTTCGATAATTTAGTCTTGCCAGCCACCCATGTGTCAAACAGAGATCAATTTTTACTTAAATTAAATTCAAGCGGACAAGCAGTTTGGGTTAAAAATATTAGTATAAGTTCAAGTTTTTATAATTCTATTATAGATGGATTTGAAGGCTTTACTTCGTCAATTAAAATTAGCAATCAAGGGAGGTTGTATTTAAGTTCCAACTTTGCTTGCTCGGATACTTCTAAAATTAAAAGTCTATTTTATGACGGGCAAAATACAATGCTTAATACCCTAGAAGGGATTTATTTATTTCAAATTGACAAAGCAAATGGAGCTCTAATTCACAGTAAATTAATCGCAAATCCGAATCCAAGAATTATCGTAGATCAATCGAGACTAGGTGGGATGACAACTGATTCAGAAGGGAATGTAGTAATTTCTGGATTTTATTCAGGAATAATGAAAGTCGATAATTTTACATTACCTACCCTAGTCTATCCTAATGAAATGATGTTTGTGGTTAAAATAGATTCTTCAAATACCGTACAATGGTTGAAGACATCTCAAACAATTTATATTTCGCGCAAACCAGATCCAAAGGTTAGGCCTATGGATTTGCAGGTAGATCAATCCAATAACATATATATTGGTGGAAAGTATGAGACTTATTTCTCCTATGGTGGGGTAGCTGCATCTGGTGTAATTGATGATATTAATCCATTTTTGATAAAATTGAATCCTCAAGGTAATCTCATTTATTTGAAAACATTTAAATCTGATACTTCTACTATTGAATGGACCGATTGGATCTATAGATTGGCGGTTGATCAAGATAATAATCTATTTGGCATTGGCACTTTTACTAACAATATGGTTTTGGAAAATCAGGTATTGCAATCCTATGGCGGGCGTGATGCTTTTATTTTTAAATTGGATTCTAGCGGGAATAAGTTATGGGCCATGAATGCCGGTGGTGGGAGTGATGATGAAGCCAATGCGATTGCATTAGATCAAAATGGATTGGCGTACGTTTCAGGAAATTACAATGGCCTTGCCTCATTTGGTAATACGGTGGTAAATAGCATTAATTCATCTGACAATGGATTTATCGCGAAGTTAGGGGAATGTGGTACGTTAAAACCTTCCATAGCAGCATTAGGAGACACCACTTTTTGTGGTCCCGGTTCAGTGCGGTTAGTCACTTCAAACGGAGTTGGTTTTCAATATCAATGGTTAAAAAATGGAGGCATTCTACCTGGAGAAACGTTTTCAGATTTTCTTGCAATTAATTCAGGGAGTTATGCTGTAATAGTGAATAGCAATGGCTGCATAGATACTACTGAAGCAATTATGGTTCGTATTGGGACTGTTCCTCCAACGGTTAGTTTGAATTTGTCAGATTCTGTTTGCGCCAATGTACCCGCTTTTAATCTTACTGGTGGTATGCCTTTGGGAGGAACCTATAAAGGAGCTGCTGTCATTAACAATCAATTTTATCCTTCATTGGCAACAATAGGGACTAATGCTGTGCGGTATGTGGCAGATTCAGTAGGTTGTGCAGATTCATCTTTTTCAAGTGTTCTAGTAAAAACAGCTCCTACTCCAGTTATTAATGGATTGAAATCTATGTGCTCAAATACCACAGGTGTGGCATATAGCACAAATTCTGTTGGTCCAATTTATAGTTGGTCTGCTGTGGGTGGGACGATTACTTCTGGCCAAGGAACAAATAGCATTTTAGTTGATTGGGGTGGAGCAGGAAATGGACAATTGACTCTTCAAGAAACCAATGCAGAAGGATGTCCGGCTGAAGTGCAAGAAGTAATCACTATTGCAAGTCAGCAATTTGTTGGAAAAATAGTTGGGGAAGATTCAGTTTGTACGAATAATAGAAATAAAAATTATTCAGTGGCAGCACCAAGTTTGTTCTACAATTGGAGCATTACAGGAGGTGTAATTACGAATGGACAGGGCAGTTCTCAAATTAATGTTCAGTGGAATACCTCTACTCAAGGGACGCTTGCTGTGAGGTTATTCAACAGTTGCGGGAGCGATACTACTTTTTACGATACGATTAAACTGTTTCAAAGTCCTACTCCAACTATAAGTGGATTGAATACATTGTGTTACAATGAGAGTTCTGTATATACAGTTCCGGCTTCTGGCGGTACTTATCAATGGGTGTTGGGTGCTGATGGCAATGTGATTACGGGACAAGGAACTCCGCAAGTTGAATTGGGTTGGAGCACTTCAGGGAGCAAACAAATTAAATTAATAGAGACTTCACCTTTAGGCTGTTTAGATTCTACGACCTATACAGTTTTGGTACATCCTGAATCGGCCACCACGCTCAACGCTTCAGTTTGTCAAGGGGAAACACATTCTTTTGCAGGATTCAATTTAGGAGTCACAGGAACTTATTATGACACTTTGGTAAATGGAAATAATTGTGATTCAATTGTTCGCCTCAATTTAACTGTTTTGCCAACTTTTGCATCTTCACTTAATCAGTCCATTTGTTTTGGGGAAAGTTTCAATTTTAATGGTCAGGTAATTAATGCGCCAGGATTATATTTTGATACGTCAGTAGCTATAAATGGGTGCGACTCAATACTAACTTTGAGTCTCTCTGTTTTGCCAATAAGTGATAATTCTATTTCTGCAACGATCTGTCAAAATACTCAATATTCATTTGGAGGTAAATCGCCAAGTACTGCAGGGAGTTATAAAGATACCATTCCATCAATCAATGGCTGTGATTCCATTATTACTTTAACCTTGACGGTAGATCCTGTTTCCCAAACTAGTTTGAATGAAACCATCTGTTTCGAAGAAACGTTTGATTTCAATGGTCAATTGCTAACTGCAACGGGTAATTATTTAGATACATTAATTGCCGCTAATGGTTGCGATTCCATTATTGCTTTGACTTTAACTAAGCGACATTATTTGATCGATAGTGTTGATGTTTCTATTTGCGATGGAGCAAGCTATGGGTTTAATGGCTTACAGCTTTCTCAGAGTGGAAAATACCTTGATACACTAATGGCTTCAACTGGATGTGATTCTATTGTTCAACTGAACTTAACCGTTTTAGGTAAAGCTAACAGCAGCATAACAGCATCAATTTGTCAAGGAGATTTTTATCCATTCAATGGACAAAGTTTGACCGCTACAGGCGTTTATTTAGATACCTTGATGGCATCCAATAGTTGCGATTCAATTGTTCAATTGAACCTAACAGTTTTAGGGATAATAAACAACAATGTTACAGCAGCAATCTGTCAAGGAGATGCTTACTTTTTTAAAGGACAAAATATATCAGTTGCCGGAAATTATAGCGATACTTTAAATGGGTCAAATGGCTGCGATTCAATCGTGGATTTGACTTTAAGTATATTGTCAAATTTCAGTGATACTTCTATGGTTTCCATTTGCAATGGAACGAGTTATATATTTGGTGGAATCCAACTTTCACAAAGCGGAAGTTATGTAGATACAGTGCCAGCTGTTAATGGTTGCGATTCTATTCTTCACCTGGATTTAACCGTTTTAGGGAAAGTTATTACAAGTGTAAGCTCCACCATTTGTGAAGGAGATTTTTATTTATTTAATGGTCAAAATTTAACAAATACGGGTATTTACAGTGATACATTAGTAGCAGCATTTGGTTGTGATTCTGTCGTTAACCTCAATTTAACTGTATTGCCAGTGACTAGAGATAGTTTATCAGTTTCATTGTGTTCAGTAGGAAGTTATAGTTTTAATGGCAAAGCATTAACGAATAGCGGTATTTATTCAGATACATTGACATCCAGCAATGGCTGTGATTCCATTGTAAGACTGGATTTGTTGCTAGACAGTGTAGAAGCTTCAATAAGCCGTTTAGGATATGTCTTAACGGCCAATCAAGGTGGTGTAAGCTATCAATGGTTTGAATGCAATCAAGGATTTGTGCCCATTGTCGGAGAAACTTTTCAAACCTACACGGTGACCAAAAATGGTTCTTATGCAGTCAGTGTGCAGCGCAATAGCTGTGTTGATACAACAGATAATTGTGAAACGTATGTTTCTGTGGGAATAATGGAATCAGAATATACGCAAAGAGACTTTGAGGTGAGTCCGAATCCAACCAAAGGGCAGTTGAAGATTACTTTTTATGAAAATGAATTGACAGCCATAAGGATTTACAATTCATACGGTCAATTAATAAAAGAATTTATCCCAAAGTCGTCAATAGTGGATGTAGACATGAGTTCATTTTCTAATGGACTATATTATGTTCATTATAAGCGACAAATAAAGAAAATAGTGTTGTCGAAATAGCCTTCAATTGTTAAGTTGATGTGGTTTTCTTTAATCTTAAGTAGTGATGAATTTAAATGTGATTGATTACTTTAGAAAACTTTTCATTCACTAAACATCAATTTCTGTATGTTAAAAGCTGGATCTCTTCTATATTCTATATTTATAGCATTAATAATAAGTGCGATTGCATCAAGTTTTATTTTGATTAATTATTATCAGAATCTTAGAATTGCGCAGAGTGAAGGTAATATACAAGCGATAAGTAGGATTGAGTCTGCGATGAATTTACTTAAGGTAGCCTCTGTTCACGAAGTTTCAAATGAGACAATAAAATTGTTTGAAGACGATATATTCCCTACTAGTATTCAATTGCATCCCTGGGGAGCTTATTTTTTAGCAACAGCAAAAACCAGTTTCCGACAATCAAACTTTCAGCAATCTACCTTACAGGGATATCGAAATGAAGCTCCATTTGCAATCTATTTGGCAGAAAATAATATGCAACTTTCTATATCTGGTGATACGAAGCTGGTAGGTACTGCTTTTCTACCTTTAAAAGGTGTTAAGCGCGCATATATTGAAGGGCGAACATATACCGGAACAAAGTTAATATATGGAGAAGAGAAACGGAGTAATAAAGAGTTGCCAAAACTAAATAGAGATTTATTAAACTATTTAAAGCAGAACTTAATGGATGGAATTCCTAATGGAGTTGATGAAGTTGTTACATATTCAGGTAGTCAAGTATCAAAAGTTCAATCATTTCAAGATTCAACTTTTTGCATTTACTCTATTGATCCAATTCATTTATTATTAGATAGTCTAAAAGGTAGGATTGTTGTTAAATCAGAAGTAAGTATTTATATTGATAATCAGTCTTATATTGAAGATGTAATTTTAATTGCACCAAAAATAGTAATACAAGCTGGATTTATAGGAACAGTTCATTTGATTGCATCTGACTCGATTGTTGTTCAACCATTAAGTCAATTAAAGTATCCGTCTTCAATTCTACTGAGCTCAAGCCATGAGGAATCTGCTATTGTTCTCGGTGAAGGGTCTAGTATAGAAGGTGAAGTAATTTTAGAAGGAGATGAGAATAATCTCAATAATATGGCAATTATTGAGATCTCTGAAAATGTAGAAATTATAGGCAATGTTTTTTGTTTTGATAAGGTTGAATTAAAAGGTAATGTAAAAGGAAGTGTAACATGCAGAAAGTTTTTATTACGCACAAAAACCTCAATTTACGAGAACTTTATTCTAAATGGAAGTATAAATAACTTTGAATTGCCTAATAAATATCTAGGAGTACAATGGGACAATACAGTAAGAATAAAAGAAACTATTAAATGGGTCAATTGATAAATACTAAATTAAAGGCTTTTACATTAATTGAGTCAATCGTTTCATTAACCTTAATAAGTGTAGTCGTTGGTATTAGTTTGTTATTAATTAATAAGGTGGGCGTTGATGATTTTGATATCCAAAAAGCAAAATTGCTTTCTGAACAGTATTATTCTGAATTAGAAATGGGGATTATTGATGGTAAACAAATTGAATTTGTAAGGGATGATTTCACCTTTGATATACAAGCAGTAAAATATAATCAACTAAAGGGTTTGTATGAGGTGAAAATTAATGTTGGAAAAAATGGTAAGGTACTTTACAAATCTAAAAAACTTTTAATTTTAAATGAAAATTAAAGCGTTTACAATAGCGGAATTAACTGTGGCACTAGCGATTTCAGCAATTGTAATAAGTGTTGGGTATTATTCATTCAGAATTATTGGAAATACTGTTGAAATGAAAGGAAGCAATCTTAGTCAAATTGAAGATTTGAATGAGTTTCGTTTTTTATTACAATATGACCTATTTCAATACCATGATTGGATTACTCAAGATGGAAGTGTATTTTTTTCTAAGCAAGGGAGTTGTGTATATACTTTTGGTAATGAAAAAATAAATAGAAATTTTAATGGAAGTGATGCTGACTTTGAGTTTAGTTCAGTAATACTTTCAAAACAGTCTGAAGGAACTTTAGATTATAAATTAATATTGAATGATTTCGGTAAGGAATACATTCTATATTTTCAAATAAGAAATAATTTGGTTTTTGGATCGGTCAACTAGATTGATAAAAATATTTTGAACGTCAATAATCTTTATTGTAGTTGTTATTTATATTCCAAATTCATTAACCATATTCTTTTTTAAAATGATTTTCTTTCTAATACTCTAATTCACTAACCTTCCTAAATATGCTGTTTTCCAAATCATTTAATTTTACAATCACGTTTGGAAATTCAAATGAACTCTTAGGAAGTCTCTTATTTAAGTTTATTCATCATGGGTTTAGATTTACATTAGATTTAAAAATCATGATAAAGATGAACACAAGAAAACTGATAACATCGCTTTTATTAATAATGGTAACCGGAATTACTTTAGCTCAGAATGCTTCTTATTCCGAGATGTATTTATTTGAATTTGTTGGTGAAGTTACTACTCAAGGGGAAAGGCCAAATAATGTGTTAATTAGAGCAATGGATGGAGATACTTGCTTTTCCAGTTACTCGACTAGATCAAATGGTAAATTTGCTTTTGCTGGAGAGGCTGAAAAGCATTTCATTTTACAATTTGAAAAACCAGGATTCAAAACCAAACAATTGATCTTGATTTTAGATAATATCGAACATTTAAAGGGCCAAATAAAGACTTTCAAATTTGAAGTAAATCTGACCAAAACTAAAAAAGGAGAGTCTGACGAACAAGAGTTATCCCTAGTAGATGTTATTGAGATTAGTAATAGCGGAAATCAGTTTATCTATAAAAGCAATCGGAATAGGAGTGAGTATCTTTTTAAGAGTGAACAGCTGGCCAATCATTTATAGGTTAATTAGGAGTATAAATCATTTCACGAACAGATAGATTTTTATTAAAGATAGTCACTTAGATGATTTTTTTATTGTAGTTCTAAACCTCGTTTAAGTCATTCTAAAAAATATAATCCTAAACAGAATGGATGCTTCATTCAAAATGGAGTTTGTAAAAAATCACGATTAGGAGATTGTGCCGCAATAATTATAGATCCTATTAATACAAGCCTTTATTTAAAGTAGTTCATTTAATCAGAAGCGATCCGTTGGGAAGCAGAAAGTGGACAGTAGGAAGTTTGTCATTTCTCGAAAATTTCTTTGGATGTAAATTTATTTTATAATTTAAAAACAACAAATATGAAAAATCAATCGCTAAACTTTAAATTTTTATTGATCACGTTTTCTTTACTACTACTTACTTCAAAATATGCTTCTGCTCAATTATTAAATAGTCATGAATTTTTAGGAACTGTATTTATAGAAGATGAAAAAGCCAAGGATGTTACAGTGAAAGTATTCGAAGGGAATAAGTGTTTCTCTGACTATCAAACAAGATCGAATGGTAAGTTTATTTTTACTGGGGAAAATGAAAAACACTATACCCTCCAATTTGAAAAAGAAGGGTTTGTGACGAAAAGAGTCATAATAGAGACTTTTTATACTCAAGGGTTAACAGATGTAACTAAGACCTATAAATTTGATATAAGTTTAGAAAGAAAAATGCCAGAAGTAGATGAAAGTTTATATGACTTCCCTGTAACAATTATCGAATTTGATTACGTTAATAATGAATTTATTTTCAATGAAAAGTACACCAAGAGTAGGTTAAAAACTATTTTCTCAGCAAAGAATAATCAAGTCGTTATATATTAATATCAATTCATTTTTTAGGACTTTAAAAGCATAGAAAATCTGATAATTAATGTAAAATTATGAATGAGCAGTAATCTATTCTGAGAACACATTTGAATTCCATCCATAGTGGTGGTGTATTTATTAAAAAAAGCCTTCCTGCTGGTAACTATATCAGCAGGAAGGCTTTTTTTATGCGGATCAATAACCTTTAATTCCATTAAATTTATCACTACCAATTAGTTTTCTGGTCTTGAATAGCCGTTCTATAAATTGATTATAAATGAAGGGCAGCCCAGGAAAGCCTTTCTTTATTGCCTTTAATTCTTCTCGTTGGGTTGAAGTGTTGATTCTATATGAAATAGGAGATTTCTTATTAGAGCAAAGGACTCATAGCTACTGCTAAGATTTAATAACAAACTGTTAAGTACATTCTAAGGGTATTGAAATATACTCTTTGCTATCACTTCCTAATGTTCTTGTATGAATAAAACAAAGAAACCCCTAAGCTCTTAAAAATGGGCTTAGGGGTTGATATTAATTATCTTATAATAATAAAATATATGTAATTGGCTTTAATTCTAATAGATAATAAACTTCTTCTCTATACTTTTTTCTGGAGATGCTACTTGAAGAAAATAAGTTCCTTTTGGAAGCTTTCTACCTTCCAAAAGCTCGATTTTTAAATAATTGTTATTTTCAGGAATTGAAATTTGTTTAGTAATTATTTTTTCTCCCGAAGTGCTGAATATGTTTAAACTAAATATACCTGCTTGTAGGTTTTTTATTTCAACAAAAATACTTCCCCCATTACTAGGGTTAGGGAATAATACTATGGATTCTGTATTCTCTATCCTATAATTTCTATTTTGAATGGCTATTGGATCAAACTCTTCAAAATTGCCATCGTAGTCCGTTTGTCTTAACTTTAAATAGTAGGTTTCACCATTTACAGCTAGATCATCGATCACCGTATTGTAAACTAAATTTACACTGCTATTTCCTGCACCTACAATGGTTTCTATTTCCTTATAGTTTGTACCATCGATGGAGTAGAAAAGCGTAAAGTAATCGTTGTTGATTTCAGAAAGAGTTTCCCATCGAACCGAAATTCTATTAGAAAATAGAGCGCTGGCCTCAAAATCAATCAAAACTATCGGCAACGCATTTCCGTTACCTATCGAACAAGGACCAGGATCACATCCCGCATTACTTCCGAACATGATGGAATTATCTTTGGCTTTTATTTCTTTATCCGACTGAATATTCCCTGAACCCGAAACAATCACATTGTCTTTGGCCTCCACTTTTTTATTGACTACTATATTTCCATCGACTATTGCATACACATTGTCTCCAAATTTCATCTCGCCACCTACAATTATCACTGCGCAACTTTCTAGTACAATCTTAGAATTATCTTTCAATTCTAACTTGCCACCTATTCTTAGAGTGTCACAACCTTCAACAGTTAGGATACCATTATCCTCTACTTTTAATTCACCTTCAATGGTCACATTTCCAGATATTTTAAGTTGACCAGAGTCTTTTATCTTTATTTTGTGTTTACTCCCCCCTGAAGGATCTATAACAGACCCATCGATTGTGTAATGTCCAGATCCATTGATTTCAATGTCAGTGTTAAGTATGATATCGTTATAAATTTTAACTGCGTCCCCTTTCTGAGGAATCCCATTCGCCCAGCTTGCATGAGAGTCCCATAAGCCATTAGATGTTGAATTGTTTTGTGAATAGACGTTACTGTGCACAAATTGCATAAATACTAGAAGAATGATGGTTAAACCTATTCTACTACTCACTGTTTTGTAATTGATTAATTTCATGTTTGTGGATTTGTTAAATTAAAATTTTGGACAAGAGGTTGTTCTGTATTTTTTAGGTCTGTTCTTTGGTTTATTAAACGTTTGGACATAAGAGATTTCATGTGAATTTAAATTGATTCCCATCATTGAAGAAGGATATAGATCATAAGAATAACCGATTTGAAAATGTTTGCCTTTGACTCCGAATATCATTACCATTGATTCGGAATTCGCATACCAAAGACCAAAAACAAATGAATTTGCTTCTATATATGCACCAAAGTTATACTTTGTGAAAGTGCCTTGTTTGCTGATGATTATGTTTGGAGAAATGCTATAATCACTACTTCCATTTAATTGATATTTTGCTCCTCCATGTAGGGTATAGCCTCTTTTTAGTTTTGAGGTTCCATTCTTATTAATAAGACCTGTTTCTGCCTGATTAATATGATTAGCTGAAAACCCACCATAGTATTTTTTAGAATAAATAAATACTCCACTAGAGGCGTCAAAGTAAGAGGTTGCTTCTCCAACTTTTTGTTGACTATTGTATACTATTCCTTCTCTAGAATCAATCATATCCTCAAAAACTAATCTATTCCAGGCTACATTCCTTTGAACAAATCCTGCTTTCATTCCGACTCTTAAATAGAGGGTTTTGCTCAACTTAATTTCATGGGCATACACTCCGCTGAAAGCAGTAGAGGTAAGCATTCCATCTCCCGCTTTGTCACGGTAAACATTTACACCCAGCCCATTATTTTGGGACGATAAGTTTGTCTCAAAAGTTACATTTTGAGTGATAAAGGAATTTTGGATTTGAGGCCATTGATTCCGATAGTTTAAAGTCAATTTTGATTCTTCTTGAATTCCTGCTAACGCAGGATTTAGATATACTGATGTAGTATAAAATTGTGAAAAATGAGTTTCTTGTGATTCAACAGCAGTTGAAAGAAAAGTCATTACTAAAACAAATAGATAGATGTGTTTCATAAGTTATCGATTTAAAGCAATACAGTTACGGTTCCAGTTTTCGAAATCCGTTTGCCAGTAACTAGTTCTTTGGCAACTAGTGTGTATACATAAACTCCATCGGGAACTGGTTGTCCTTTGTGCGAGCCATCCCATTTATATGCGATGTCGCTAGATTCGAAAATTAATTCCCCCCAACGGTTAAAAATTTTCAGTTGATATTCTTCAACATTAATCCCAACTGCTCCAAATTGATCGTTTGATCCGTCATGATCTGGCGTAAATGCATTGGGCAGATAAATAGTTGTTGGTCTTTCGAATTCAATTGTATTAGATATACTTTCAATTCTTCTAGAGTCATCTTTGATTGCGACTACACGGAATACTTCTTTTTCATTTGAGTAGCTTGGCTTATTTTGGGCACTCCCCACCTTAACAATAATAAATAATGCCAGTAGAATTAATTTGGAGAGAATAAAAGAATGACATCTTGCTGTACTCATTTAGCATTGTTTAATAGTTAACAATGTAATTTTACGACTAGAATGCGACTCTAAGAAGAAGGAGTTTCCCAACGCAAGGGATTTACCAGCAACCGTATTGCTTTATTTTTTAGACTGATTTTTAAGGGAAAAAATGATGGAATTTTATGCTTTATAACCTTGAATCAATACTTGGAAACCTTAATTCAATTTACTAGAAATTAATGATCTGATCTCGATCGTTCTCTGGTACGATCTTAATGGTTTCCCACTTATTGAATTTATTTAAACGCTGTATTTCGTAGTGTTTAACTCCACTGTCCCATTTTTCATATCCAGTCCACTTAATGTTACCTGTATGATCATCGATTTGAGTTGATTTTAGAAGAATTGATGTTCCAGTGTTCGTCAACTCATTTTTATTTAAACAAGTATTGATTACTTCAACTTGATAAAAGTATCGCTCTAGGTCAACTGAAGTGTTTCTATCATTGTAAGTCGTATCAGTTTTGGAAACAAAAGTAATTGGAGTAAAATTTAAGTTATCCATTGATCGATAAAGTACATAGCCCGTCGCAAATTCAGGAGCTACTTTTACTGCAGTCCATTCCACTAAGACAGAACTGTTGTCCTCCACAGTAGCTCGAATAATATCTGATGTCTGTAAATGAGAGATCCCGTCCATTTTTATGACTGAGGTATCGCTGTATGAACCTTGGCTTAGACCGTTTGGGCCAATTGCTTTTATTCTGTAACTATAATTATCCTTGCAGTATGCAGCAGTGTCTATAAATGCTAACTGGGTAGAATTTACAGTAGCGATCACTTTGGATGTGTTTGTTGCCACTTCAAATCTTGAAACTTCATAGAAATCGATTTTGGCGCCCTCGTAATTGTTCCATTGAATATTAATTGCACTCTTATTTAACTTTTTAGCGCTCACATTGATGGTGCAATGAAAAGGAACATCATTAAACTTTAATTCTTGTCCACATTTATCTTGTGACACTATCTTGTAACAATAAATTAAGTCAAGTGTATTTAATGATTTGTCAATATAACTGATTTGATTCGGATCACTAAAAGTATGAATGGCTTTGAACGAACTATCTGAAGATGATTTACGGTATAGAATGTTTTGACTAAAAGCAATGTCTGTATTCTTTTGCCATTCTATTATTACTTCATTATCATTCAAAACAGAAACTCTATTCATAGATGTTTCAGAAGGAATAGAATCAAATACTTTAATGAGCGCAGGCTTTTTGATGATATCACTGCATCCATTCTCTACTTTTACTGATAGACTTATGTCATAAATACCTGCCGAGAAGGTTTTGCTTACTGTAGGGGTTTTCCCAAATGTTACACCATTTTGTTCCCAATTGTAAATTGGTTTTGAATTAGAGGTAGATTCTCCTAAAATGGTGCTTTCAAATTGGACATCTAACTGATTGCAACCTTCTTCATTGTTGATTGAGAAATCTACTTCAGGTGATTTTTTTATTTTAATGTAGATAGTATCGCTTATTGGACAAGCACCTTCAAAACTATAGATGACGGTATCGATTCCTGCTTTAGCTTTATTTGGGTCAAATATGCCTGTGAAAGGGTTACTAATTCCTGCACCGTACCAAACTCCTCCAGCTTCTTGAGAATTAAGTTTTATGGATTTTTCATTGCTACACATTGGAGATATGGGTGTGATTTTAGAGTTGGGTGTATGAAGAACAATTAAGCTGTCAAATCGTGTGCTGTCTATACAGCCTGCTTCGTTCTCAGTAGTTAAAGAGATAGAATAAGCCCCTGGTTGAGTAAATGTATAAATTACAGAGCTGTCATTTATAGTCATAGCAGTTCCTAGATCCCACTTCCAATTATTGGCGTTGCTGCTATCAGCAGTAAATTCTACTTTAAATGGAGCACAACCTATGGAATCTTTGATCTTGAAACTCGCCACTGGTTGGTCATTAATGGTTATTTGGGTTGGCATTGTATAGACTCCACTACATCCAGATGAGTCTATGGATTTGAGCGTTACGGAATAATTGCCATGGTTGTTGTAGGTGTAGGATGGGTTTTGCAGGGTTGAAGTATTTCCATCTCCAAAAAACCAGTTCCATTGAACGGCGTCAATTGAAGAGTCAGAAAATTGAATGGGACTTATGCCACAAACAACAGAGTCAGAAACTGAAAAGTTAGCAATAGGTCCTGGGACGAAAACTTCATTTCGGACTTCTAAGGTGTCAATACAGCCATTATTATTTGTTACAATTAACGATACATCATATTTTCCTGGTTGGTTGTATATTTTTAGTGGATTCTTAGCGGTAGAATTAGTGCCATCACCAAAGCTCCATTTCCAAGAAGTAGCGGTATTTGAACTGTCTGTAAAATGGACCATCATTGGAGCACAGGTGCTATTGTATGAAGTAGTATACTTGGCAGCAATTGATGAAACTTGAATGGCATTTTGAAAAGTGGTCGTGTCGTAGCACCCGTCTATACTGTTTGTAATTAATTGCACAGAGAAAATCCCTTCATTTTTATAACTATGAGTTGGGTTTGTTGCAGTAGAGGTATCTCCATCGCCAAAACTCCAGAAGGAGTGGATAGAGTTTGATGACTTATTACTGAAGTTAACAGCAAGCGGCGCACAGCCAGATGTGTCTAATATTTCAAAATCTGAATGAAGAGTTGAAGGAGTAAATACTTTAGTAATAGAATCAATGCAACCGTTTTGCGCTGTAACTTTTAGTGAAATGTTGAGTGAACTGTCTTGTGTGAAGAAAGAGTAGTGATTTTGGGTATTTATTTTTGTGCTATCAACTTTCCATTCCCACTGATTATTATTTGAATTTGTGTCAGTTACAGAAATTTGAATAGGGTAGCAGTTGGTTAATTGTTCAATTTTGAAGTTTGCTTTCACATCTTTTACCTGAACCGCAGTTGGATGAGTGAAATTGTTTTGACAACCCTGTTTTGAAACACTCAAGCTAATTTGGTGGATTCCCGCTTGGTTTAATTTTATTGATGGAAATACACTGTGACTTTTAACCCCATTTCCGAAATTCCATTCGTAGGCGTCGGCATTGATGTCTTTTGGAACAAATAAAAATAGTTCGTTTTTGCAATTTACCGTGTCCACTATAGTAAATTCCGCAGTGGCACCTTTAATTTGAATAGAATCTAGTTGATGAATGATTTCGCATCCAATGGAATTTTTGCTGATTACTTGGATTGGGTAAGTACCTGCCGCAGAATAGGTGTGCATGGTCATTTGCGAACTATCCGAACTCCCATCTCCAAAAGACCATCTATAGGTAGCAGAAGAGTCACTTGCACTAAAGAATAAAGAATCTCCAACACAAGCCGAATCTGGGAGACTAAAATAAATCTCATTTTTCGGGAAATTTAAAATCCGTATACTGGAGGATGAACACCCCATGGTGTCATTTACAATAAGTCGAATTGGATGATTTCGAAATGAATACGAGAACTTTTGATTTAATGAAATAGAAGTGGAGTCGATACTATTTTCAAAATTCCAAGTCCATTTATTTACATTTAAAGAGGTGTTGTTAAACATGACTGAAGCACTGTCGCACCCATAGGAAATACTTGTGGTAAAGGTGGCTAAAGGCCCATTTACTGTTATATAGTTATTCCAAATAGTGGTGTCTTTACCCATTGGGTTGTCAGTAATTAAGATTACGGTGTATAGTCCTGGTGTTCTATAAACGTGCATTGGATGCTCCAATATAGAAGTATTTCCATCTCCAAAATCCCAACTCCAAGTATATGCATTGGTGTCAGGATTGCTGAATCGAACCATTTGTGGAGCGCATTTCTGAGTAATAAAACTCCGTGAATGGATCGTATCTTGACTATTTGTGGTGCCCGATCCTTTACCTGATTTTGGTGACTCACCCGCTACTAAACAACTTTTAAAGTCAATATAATTAGGAAAGTAAACACTCTGCATGCAGCCTTTTGAGGTGAATAATGTTAAGGAGATGTCATAGATGATGGTGTCAGGAAATTGATGAGTTGGACTTTGTAAAGTTGAATACGTTCCATCTCCAAAGTTCCACAACCAGCTAGTAGCATTTTCCGTAGAATCGGTCAACTGTATGATTCCCTGCTGACAGTCAAATCGCAATGTGGTTATTTTAGGAACTATACTATCTATTTGTACAGTAGCGTAGTTTTCGATGTAAATAGGGCATCCATTTGAACTAAAGGTTTTAAGGGTTACAGTGTATGTGCCGGGATTGTTGTAGGTATACGTGGGATTTCTAATCATTGATGTATCTCCATTCCCAAAATCCCAGGTCCATTCCTTTGCGCCCAGTTGATTGTCTGAAAAGTCAAGAGGGAGTGGCAAACAACCCATTATAGTGTCACTCAAGTTACCTGATAGCGTATCATCAAAAGCAGTAATAAAGTTAGTGTATGTAATGGAATCAATGCATCCTGAAGTAGTCTCAATTATTAATGAAACATCAAACTTGCCGCTTGAGTGGTAGGTATGAGAAGGGTTCTTTTGTTGTGATGTGTCCCCATCACCAAAGTTCCAATGCCATTTATTTGCGTTTGAGCTAAGGTTTTGAAAATTAATAGTAAGCGGAAGGCATCCCCAAGTCTTTTTAGTTGAGAACTGAGCTTTAATCGTCTTTATGTCAATGGATTTAGTGTAGGTATTGGAGCACAAGCTAGTATCCGTTACAGTTAAAGATACGGAGTAGTGGCCTGATTGATTATATGAATGCGATGGATTTATGACATTGGAAGTAGTATTGTCACCAAAATTCCATGTGAATGAATTTGCACTTAAATTGGTTGTTGTATTCATAAATTGAACAACTCCATTCTTGCACAATGCAGCAGTGTCGTAGCTAAATGAAGCTTGACTACCACCCTTCACATTAATAAAACTGGTTTTAGTTAATGAGTCTACACAACCATTACTGTAGCTGGTCATCAAGGTTATTGAGTAACTTCCTGAACTATCAAAGTTGGCAATGATGCTATCTCCGCTGAATGCCCTTTTGTCTCCAAGGTTCCATTGGTAAGTAGAACCTTGGATGGGGAGCTTTTTATAAAAGCTAACAGTTAATGGTGTACAACCCGAGTTAATTGATGAGGTGAAATCTAAATTTGGCTTATTGTGAATCTTAATGTGGTTGACCTTTTCTAAAGTGTCTGAGCAGCCGAACTGGTTAATGGCGATTAAACGTATTGAATAATCTCCTGCATTGTTATATTTATGAGTTGGATTTTGAATGCTAGAGGAGTCTCCATCACCAAAAAACCAATGCCAGCTAGTAATTGAATTGCCATGGCCATTGAATGAAAATAGCTGTGAAGTATCACATCCTACACTGTCATTGACAGTAAAGGAAAACTGAGGCGAATTTTGAATTGTAATGGCTTGATTGGCTTGTTTGAAATTACTGCATCCCAAACTATCAGATACCATCAACTTTACCATGTAATTTCCTGAAACAGCATATGAATAGGTGGGGTTTCTTAGGGTTGAAGTATTTCCATCCCCGAAATCCCAAGTGTAGTTTATTCCAACAGTAGATAGATTGTTAAAACTTATTCGATTTTGATTCAAACAGCTACTATTAATAGAGTAGTTAAAGTCAGCAGTTGGGATGTCATTTACGGTAATAGCATTTTTTAGAACCAAGGTATCAGAATGACCCAAGGCATTTTTGGCAATTAAAGTAATGTCATAGATTCCTTTTAAAGAATACATGATGGATGGTTGAGCTGCTAATGAGGTGCTTCCATTTCCAAAGTCCCATTCAAAATGAGTGGCATTTAAAGAGGTATTGGTAATTGAAACTGATAGTGGTGCACAACCACTATTGACAGAAAGTTGAAAGCTAGCTAAAGGAGATGAACCCTGCCCAAAAGCTGCTGAAGTAATCACACTAAAAAATAGAATAAAATTTAATTTGTATTGGTGCAAGCAGTTCATATCACTCAAAATTTAATATAAGTCAATATTAAGAGCAGAGTAACTTAGAGTGGTTAGGACAATTTCCAAACGTGATTATTTGGCTATCTAACGATGGTTTACTTTTATTGAAGATTTTAGAAGGACAATTAAGAATGTTATTTCATGTTGGAAGTGAGTTAATCCGAGTGAAAATTGTCATTAATTATTTATTTGACAGGGAGTTTGCATTTGTAATCGAATGAAACCATAAACTAATCGGTTTAAAATAGCCTGTAGTCTAATTCTATTCATTGGATTAAAAATTAATGCTCAACTTCGGACAACTATAAGTCTTTTCTTGCGTAAGAGATTAATCAGCAATACCTCCGGTAAGTTTATGATATTAATAGATGAAGTCTTCAAAAATAAAGTGCTTAGTTGCTCTTTATGCGGTATTTATGTGTTTGATTTCGAGAAAGGATATAATGTCTATATCAACACACAATACACAAAGCTAACTGGATACACTCTAGAATACATCAATAGTCTTGGTTCCGATAAATTCATGGACTTATTTCATCCAGAAGATCAACTTCTATTAGAAAATCACATGTCTAAAGTTTTTGCATCTATAGATGGAGAAGCTTTAGAAATCGAGTATCGGTTTAAAAAATCAGATGGAACTTGGATGTGGTGCTTATCTCGAGACTCCATTTTTGAAGTGAATAAGGCAGGTAAGAACGCTCAGTTTATCGGATCGTTCATAGATATTACCAAAGAGAAGGAACGAGAAATTTCAGCTCAGTCTTTAAAAGAAAGAATGAAATTAGCTGTTGAAACTGCTTCAATGGCTGTTTTCGAATCTAATCTAATAGAAGATAAGGTAAATTGGGAGGGAGATGTCTTTAGTGTATACGGATGTGGTCCAGAAGAAATCGTGTCTTTTGCAGATTGGGCAAAGTTGGTTCATCCTGAAGATGTTGAGTATGTTGCTGAAGTGCTAGAAGAAGGTGCTAAAAACCAAGAAATTCAAAAAGTTGTGTTTAGGATTATAGATAAAACGGGTAGTATCCGCTTTATAAAGTCAACTGTTAAAGTGATAGTCAATGAAAAAGGAGAGGTCATAAAGCATATTGGGACCAATACGAATGTCACTGAAGAAAAAATTAAAGAAGAAGAAACTTATTACACCAACCAACGGTTAAAATTGGCCATGGAAACGGCTGCACTTTTGGTTTATGAAACAAACCTTACTGATGATTTCATTAGTTGGGAAGGAGATGTTTCAAAAATATACGGCTGTGGGGTAGAAGAGGTCTCAAAATTTTCAGATTGGTCTGCTTTTCTATATCCTGAAGACTTAAAAACAGTTTCAGAATTAATTAAACAGGCAGCTGAAACCCAAATCAGTCAGCACACTATTTTTAGAATTAAAGACTCGAATAATCAATTAAAGTATGTAAAAGCATCCATATCTGCATTTACTGATGAAAGTGGTAAAATTGTAAAGCTGATTGGGACCAATAGGGACGTCACTCAGTTCAAAGAAAATGATAAACTTCTTTCTGTCACTAGGAAAGAGTTGGTAAAGCTCAACGAAACTCTTGAAAAAGAGCGGGAACAAATGCAATATTACTTTGATACGATTCCTTCTGTTATCATTCTATTAGATACTCAGGGTAAAGTAGTAATGGTAAATAATGCTGCATCTGAGTTGTATGGTTACAGTAAAAAGGAGATGATTGGCCTTGACTTTTTGCACACATTTATTCCAAAACGGTTAATCGAAAAAACAATCAAAATATTTCAAGATCTTTTAGCTAAAGACGAGCTTAAAGACAAATACTACACAGAAAATTGGGCTCTTTGTAAAGATGGAACTGAACGTTTTATTGCATGGAGGAATTCGCATATTTACGATGAAATTGGCAATGTAACCGGAACAATTAGCACAGGGGATGACATCACTTTAGAAACAAGGAAAAAGCAGGAGGTTATCTTTTTAAAAGAGTTTTCTGAATTAGCAATTGAGTCTTTCGATTTAAAAGCAATTCTTTACAAAGCACTTGAAAGTATTTGTGCTTTTACGAATTGGCCCATTGGACATATTTTTCTTCCAGATCAAAATAAGGAAACGCTTACTCCATCTGATATTTGGTATACAGATGGTAAAGAGGATTATAATGGTTTTGTTAAGGCAACAGACAACACTGTTTTTTCGAAAGGTGAAGGAATTTTAGGAACTGTTTGGGAATCACAGAAAGCAATCTGGATAGATGACTTGGAGAAAGAGAAAGGAATTAAAAGGGAAAAGCAAGTAAAAATGCACGGTTTAAAAGGGGCTTATAGCATTCCAGTGCCTGTTAGAGGTGAGGTGGTTGCTGTGTTAGAATTCTTTTACAAGAAGACCAAAAATGAAAGAACTGATTTATTAGAAGAGTTTGTCAACCAGCTGCAAGAGCAGTTGGTCATTATAATTGACCGATACAATGCTCAGGAACAGCTGAAAGATGCAATGCTTCAAGCAGAACAAGCCAATAGGGCTAAAAGTGTTTTTTTAGCGAACATGTCGCATGAAATTAGAACTCCAATGAATGCTATTTTGGGACATGCGCAGGTCTTAAACCGTGAAAAAGATATTACGGTTAATCAACAAATGAGTATTACAGCAATTCATAAAAGTGGTAACCACCTGTTGGCTTTAATTAATGACATTTTAAACTTGTCGAAAATTGAAACTGGTAAAATGGAGCTGAGATACAATACATTTGAGCCAGTAAGACTGATTCGAGAGTTAAGTGATATTTTTCGTTTTGAATTTAATCAAAAGGGGTTGGACTTAATAATTGAAGGAAAGAAGAACCTTCCTGTCTATATCCAAACGGATGAAAATAAGGTAAGGCAAGTTTTGATTAATCTTATAGCCAATGCAGTAAAATTTACGAATCAGGGGAGTATATTAATCAACATTTCTATAATTGAGGGCGATATTTCCATTGCTGTGACTGATACGGGTATTGGAATTCCGGAGAATGAATTGGACACTATTTTTAAATCCTTCACTCAAGCCAGACAAGGAATGCTAAAAGGTGGAACCGGTCTTGGCCTTTCAATTAGCAAGAAATTAGCTCGATTAATGAAAGGAGATTTGACGGTGAAAAGTACACATGGCAAGGGCTCTACATTTACGTTTACATTTCCTTATTTAATTGGTGAAGAGTTGTTTATTGTAAAAAATGAAACATTTAAAGAGGTCGTTCACATTAAAAAAGGTCAACCAACAATAAAGGTCTTAGTAATCGATGACATTGCAGAAAATAGAGAAGTTTTAGATTTATTGCTTGGTTCCATTGGGTTTGAGGTTAAATCAGCAGTCAATGGAAAGGAAGGTTTGGAGCTATTTACAAAATGGTTGCCCGATATAGTGCTAATGGATATGGTAATGCCAATAATGGATGGCATTGAGGCGACTAAAGAAATTAGAAAACTTCCGAAAGGAAAGTCTTCAGTAATTATAGGAGTAAGTGCCAGTGCATTTGATGAGGAAAGAGACCTATTTATTAATTGTGGGGCAAACGACTTTGTACGAAAACCATTTCAACTTTCGGAACTTCTTCAGAAAATAAAGAATGAAACAGGTGTGAAATATGAATACAAGCAAATGGTTGAACCAGGTCAAGAGCCTCCAATAGGGAAGGCCAGTCCTGTCATGATTACTGATCTGCCAAAAGAAGTGAGCACCAGAATTAAAAAGGCAATCATAGAAGGTGACTTAGAAGCGTTGGAAATTATTTCTGATGAGATAGTTGCTTCACATGTAGAAGTTTCAGAGTTGATTAAAAATCGTCTAACTTCTTTTGATTTAGAAGGGATGGAGGAATTATTTAATACTGCCCAATGATAAATAAAACCGATAAAGAAGACATATTACTAGTTGATGACAATCCAGAGAATTTAAAAGTACTGGCCAGTATTTTAAAACCTGAAGGTTATGTTATCCGTTTGGCTATGAATGGGGTAAAGGCACTAGAAAGCATAAAAGCAAAGATGCCTAAGTTGATATTGTTGGATGCTCAAATGCCAAAAATGGATGGCTATGAGACGTGTAGAGAGTTAAAAAAAGACGAAAAATTAGCTAAAATTCCAGTTATTTTCATCAGTGCTTCATCAGAGGTTCTAGATAAAGTAAAAGCCTTTGAGGTTGGTGCAGTGGACTACATTGAAAAACCATTTCACATGGATGAGGTAATTGCAAGAGTTGGAACGCATTTAACAGTTAGGAAACAGAGTGAGCAATTGCAAGAAGCATTGACAAAAATAAATGAAACTCAGAAAAGGTTAATCCAGTCTGAAAAGATGGCTGCGTTAGGTATGTTATCAGCTGGGATTGCTCATGAAATCAACAATCCTATAAATTTTGTAAATGCAGGCGCTGCAGGAATTGAGTTAGATCTTATTGACCTAATGAGGCTATTGGATATGTATGATGAGATTGATCTTGAGAAACATTTTCCTAATGCCTTGAAAAAAATAGAGGATTTTAAAGCAGAGATAGACTATCATTATATTAAAGATAATATAATGATTACAGTCAATGATATCAAGACAGGAGCTGCCCGAACCCAAGAAATTATTAATGGCTTAAAGCGATTTTCAAGGGGAGATAGTGAAATCAAATACAAGGTAAATATCAATGAAGAAATATCGAGTAATATAAAAATTATTCAAAGAGTCTCTAAAAAGAAAATTTTATTCATTTTGGATTTACAAGAAGACATAGAAATTTTCGACGGGTTTCCTGGTCAATTGAATCAACTCTTTATGAATTTAATAATGAACGCCGAACAATCTATTAAGAGTAATGGCGTAATCAAGATCGCTACTTTTAATAAAGAAAATGGAGTGGAGATTATGATTTCTGATAATGGTTGCGGAATACCTAAAGAATTGGGCGATCGGATTTTTGACCCCTTTTTAACAACTAAAAAAGTAGGAGAAGGCACCGGGTTAGGTTTGTCCATCAGTTTTGGTATCGTAGAAAATCACAACGGAACCATAACCTACTCAAGTGAAGTGGATGTGGGTACCGTTTTTAGTGTTTATTTACCTTATAAATAATAAGGTGCTCTTCAATAGTAAGATAAATTGGAAGATGCGTGGTGAAAGTTCTAAAATAAATGACGAAAACGTTTAGGATAATAAAGAAAATCAAATAGGTTATTCCAATCGAATCAATTAAGATTTAAAGAAACAAGGCAATTCATTGATTAAAGTGAATATGGATAAGTTGACAAAGTATAATATATTGTATGTAGATGACGAAGAGAGTAATCTTCGAGTTTTTAATGGTTTGTATAGGAGAAAGTACAATATAGTTACCTCTACTTCAGCCGAAGAAGCGTTGGTGTTATTTGATCAAAGGGATTTTGATTTAGTTATTTCGGATCAGCAAATGCCGAAGGTTTCAGGACTGGAATTTTTAGGTATCATTAAGGAGAAGAATCCCCAAATTCCCACTATATTGTTGACCGGATATACCGACCATGATGTGCTCAAAGAAGCATTCAACAAAACAGGTGTGCACAAATACATCAATAAGCCTTTTGACCCCAATAGCCTCTCTACAATTATGAATTTGGCGATAGAAGGTTATTTGTTGACAAAAGAGAAACAGCAAATACAAGAAGAACTTTTTAAAAGCGAAGATCAATTTCGAGGGATATTTAATTCCATGGCAGATGTTTTTGCTCGGACAAATTTTTCAGGAGAAATAGAAGTGATGAGTCCATCTTCGATAGACCTTTTTGGCTACACAGCGGAGGAGTTAATTGGTCAAGACGTAGATATTTTGTATGCCAATCCAGAAGAGAGAAAAGCCCTAATTTCTAAACTTAAAAAGTTAAGAATAATAAGAGGCGCAGAAACAACAATTGTCACTAAGAGTGGAGAGTTGAAACTCGTCTCTATTACAGCAAAGCTCTATTTTGATAAGGAGAACAATCCTATTGGTATAGAAAGTATTTCAAGAGATATTTCAGAAATAAAAGAGATGCAACAATTACTAAAAGAGCGAAATGAACTCCTCAATGAAACTCAACGATTGGCAAAGATTGGAAGTTGGCATTATGATATCGCCACCAAAAAGGTATCCTGGTCAGATACATTTTCCCTCATATACGGGATTCATGATTTCAACCAAATTGATACTACGATAGATGGATATATTGCTTTTTTTCATCCTTCCGAGCAGCAGAGGGTAAAAGAAACAATACTAAAAGCGTTAGAAACCCATGAAAATTTCTCATTTGATGCGACTATCCTCAGACGAGATGGAAAAGAGCGGATGCTGTCAAATTTTGTAAAATTAGAAACCAATGAGGAGAATCGTTTAATAAGGGTAACTGTAGCTTCTTTAGATATTACTGAAACTAAAATAAGGCAAAAAGAATTAATAAAAAGTGAGGAAAAATTTAGGGTCTTAGCAGAAGAACTACCGATTCAAATACTAAAAATAGATAGAAAATTAAATGTTACGTATGCTAATAATCTAGCAAAAACCAATTTATCTTCTTTGAAAGATGAAAAGCTAACCATTCATTCATTTTTCCATAAGGAAACCCTCTTGGTACTATTGGAGTCTATTCAAAATGTAATGAATCGTGAAAAAGAATCCTATGTAGAATTTGAAAGCAAAGATAAATGGTATGCTTTAAATATATCCTTGAGTAAGGAACCAAGAGGGATAGATAATATGCTATTGCTTATCTATGACATAACTGAGAAGAAGCAAAGCGAGCGGGTTCTAAAAAATATGAATGAAGAGTTAGAGCGAAAAGTAATTGCTCGAACTAAAGACCTTGAAGAGGCAAAGGATACCATAGAACTTGCCTATAAAAAGGAAAAGGAATTAAGCCAATTGAAATCACAGTTTGTATCTACAGCTTCCCACCAGTTTAGAACACCGCTCACAGTGATTCAATCAAATATTGGATTGCTGGGAATGCAAATTGATGAAGCGGGTCCGGAGTTTAAAATAAAGTTTGATCGAGTGTATCCAAGAATTATCTCTGAGGTTAAAAGAATGACCGACTTAATGGATAATGTTTTAATCCTAGGGAAAAAAGAATCTGGGAAGATAAAACCAAATTTTCAAATGATTGATATTCAGTCGATGGTTCAGTCTATTTTACAAAAATACAATGAGATTCAAATGGATGGTAGAGAAATTGTGTTAACCAGTAGTGGCCCCGTGTCGATGTATCATATAGACCCTGAACTTTTCGAAAATGCATTTTCAAACCTCATTTCCAATGCATTCAAATATTCGCAATCCAAGCCTGCTCCGTTGGTTCACCTAAAGTATAAAAAGGGACTTTTGACCATTACTGTGCAAGATTTTGGTATTGGAATACCTAAAGAAGATATTAGTCATGTTTTTGAGCCATTTTACAGAGCTGGTAATGTTAGTGATATAAGTGGTACAGGATTAGGAACCTCAATTGTTATGACTTATTTAGAATTGATGGATGTGAGTATTGATATAGAGAGTGAATTAGGTAAGGGAACAAAATTTACTATTAATATAGAAAAATAAAGGTATGAATCGAATAGTAATAGTTGAGGATGAGTTGAATATCAGAGAAACATTGCAGGAAATTTTAGAATTTTCAGGGTACGAGGTGTTTGCGGCTAGTAATGGTAAATTAGGTTATGAATTGATTTTGGAGAAAGAACCAGATTTAGTATTGTGCGATGTAAATATGCCCGAAATGGACGGGTTTGCATTGTTGGAGGCTATTAATCAGAGATTTATTGATAAGGTGATGCCATCTTTTTTATTTCTTACTGCTAAGGTAGAAGTTAAAGAAATTAGATATGGAATGAATTTGGGTGCAGATGATTATATTCTCAAGCCTTTTGATACTGTAGAGTTATTGAAAATTATTCGATTAAGGTTAGTTAAACGAAATAAAATGTTGGGGCAGAGCAACAACAAATCTGCTATTCCTTCTAAGTCGCTTTTTAACAAATTAACTATCCCTTCCGAGGAGGGTCTTGAATTGGTACCTTTTAATAAAATCATACAATGTACCGCGGATAGGGCTTATTGTTATTTTTACTTGGAAGGAGGGAGAAAGTTATTGGTTTCAAAACCCATGAAAGAATTCGAGGCTATTTTAATTTCGAATGGATTCTTTAAAGTTCATAAATCCAATATTGTAAACCTTGAGTTTGCTGTTAAATACGTTCGTGGAAAAGGGGGGTATTTAGTACTTTCAGATGGATCCAATGTCATTGTTTCGTCTCGAAAGAAAGATGAGCTTTTACAGTTGTTGGGGAATAAATAAGCTAAACTATCTAAAATCGTACTTTGGGTAAGCTAAAGTAGTCATTCGGAAACCTGCTCACTGTCAATATTAAGAAGCATCCTATTTTTGTATCGAATAATAAACTACTCGATATGAAAAAGATTCTAATTGTAGAAGACGAATCAGCTATAAGAGAAACAATCTCAGAAATACTTCAATTTTCTAACTATGAAGTTATTAAAGCCCAAGACGGAAAAGTTGGATACGAAAAGGCAATTGAGACCTATCCAGATCTGGTGATTTGTGATATGATGATGCCAAGGATGAATGGGATTGATACCATTAAGGCTTTTCGAAATCACTCTTCTTTAAAACACATTCCTTTTATCTTTTTGAGTGCAATGAGCGAACTGTCCGATATCAGAAAAGGAATGAATTTGGGAGCAGAGGATTACCTGACAAAGCCATTTCAGCCAAAGGAACTTTTAGCAACAATTGCGCTACAATTTAAGAAAGTAAGGAAAAATAAGGAACTCTATACATCAACTAGTAGTCACCAAACTGAAAAGGAGCTGGCAGACCTTAAGTATAGCTCAGCGATAAATGAGCAAAAATGGATAGACTGCTTGAAGTCAGCAGCAAACATTCAATGCGTTATCTTGCCGAAATTTGCAGAATTAAATGAATCTTTTTCTGAGAATTTTATTTATTTCAAACCCAAGTACAGTGTTTCTGGTGATTTTTATTGGGTTCAAAATTTTGGAGATTCTAAATTGATAGCTGTAGCGGATTGTACTGGTCACGGTATTTCAGCATCACTTTTAACAATTTGTTGTTACAATGGATTAAATCTGGCGGTAAAGCACTATGGCTTAAGAAAACCAAAAGAAATACTAGAAAAAGTCAATGAGCTTGTGTTAAACTTTATGCAAGAGCACGGTAGATCCCACAATGAGGTCGGAATGGATATTCTAATTTGCGCCATCAACAAGAAAGATAAAACAATAAATTACGCTGGAGCGAAAAGACCATTATATATTGTAACCAATAACTTGGATGCAATGCCAAATAAAAAAGTCATAAAGTACAATCAAAAACAAGGAAAACCATTACACAGAATAAAAGGTAGTCTTTTTACGATAGGAAGTACGAATAAGAATGTTAAATTAACTGAGCAGACCATAAATTATCAATCGGGTGATATGATTTACCTGAGTTCTGATGGATATGCAGATCAATTTGGAGGTGTTTCTGATAAATGTTTTAAATCGATAAACCTGATCCAGTTATTGATGTCAATTCAAGGAGAAAGTATGAAAGAACAGAAACACATTCTAGCTCAGAATCTCAATCAATGGAAGGGCGATAGAGAACAAACAGACGATATAACTATAATGGGAATAAGGCTCTAGTCGTATGAAAATTGGAGTATGCTTTTTAATTCTGCAAGTAAAGATTCCGTTGTCTAAATAGTTCAATAAAAAAATTGAACTATTTATTTTAGCTAGTTCGACTAGTTTGGTCAATAATCTTTTTGAGAATATTTTCGACTTCCATACTTGAAATTTTTAATTGTGCCAACCAAAATGAGATTTTATCCAAATTGTCGGGCTGCTCTTCCATTAAATTTACAATTTCTAAAATTCGTGTAACCGGAGCATTTAACACATTGGATTGTGTCCAAGCAATTTTACTTAAAGTTGCATTTTGAGTTTCAATTGTCTTGAGTTGTCTTACAGTTTCTGAAATGTCATTTGACTGCACAATTAGCTTATTCTTTGCTCCATTATTAATCTTTCTAAAATAGATGTCTACATGGATTTCATTTCCATTACTTAGAAAGTGGGTAAAGTACTTGCTATTCAACGCTTCTTCTTTAGAAGTGAATTTTTTGGCGATAAGAGCCTCTTCTTCCTCTGGGTGTAATTGATCAAATGTCATTTTTAGAAAATCATCCAATAAAAAGCCATACTTTTTCTGAGCTGCAATATTTGCATGAAGGATTTGCAGTGAATTAGAGTCTAAAAGCCATGTTGGTTGTGGGTTAAAGTTGAAAATATTTTCATAATTCTTCTTTTCCTCTTCAAGCTGATGAACGAAATCACTTCTATTTAAAGCAAAAATAATCGTTTTATGAAGAATGACTGGATTTATTTCATCTTTTACTAAATAGTCATAAACTCCCAATTGAAGACTCTTATTCACAAGGCCTAAATCTGAATATCCGGTGAGAATAATGATGGGAACATGGAAATTATAGGATAAAAGCTTATTTATCAAATCAAGTCCATTTATGTCAGGCAGGTGTAAATCCAACAATATTAACGATACCTCTACTTTACCACTTTGCAAGCACTCTATTGCATTTGCAAAAGTTGCAACATGTATAATCTCTATGAGGTTAAATTTTTCATGTAAATATTCCTCTATTAATACTAAGTCTCCCAAATTATCTTCGATAATGAGAACTGTCAATTTTTCTGAAAAATCATTTATTAGTTTCATAGTTCTATTCGGAAAGTGTGTTTAATTGTAACCAAAATTGCTCAATTTTCAAAATTGCGTCCAGAAAGTCACCTACATCTAGTGGTTTTTTTACATAGCTGTTGCAATGATTTCCATAGGCTTTATCTATATCTTTTTGATTAGATGAAGTGGTCAATATAATAATCGGAATTTTTTTTAATGAAGAATCTTTTTTTATTTCTGCCAAAACTTCATGCCCATTAAAAATGGGCAAATTTATATCTAATAAAATAATATCGGGTCTTTTTGCTTCTGCATATTTTCCTTTTCTATAAAGAAAGTCAATAGCTTCTTGGCCGTTCTTAGCAACACTAATTTCGGTTTTTATTTTGCATTCTTGAAAAGCCTCCAGGGTAAGTAAAATATCTCCTTGATTGTCTTCTACTAAAAGTATATGTGCTGGTCTAATCTTTTTATTTTTCATGCTTTTTTGTTTTTGGAATAGTGAAATGAAATGTTGAACCTGTCTTAAGTGCTGATTTTAGCCATATTTTTCCGCCTACTAGCTCAACGTGTCTTTTCGCTATTGAAAGGCCGATTCCCGTTCCTTCATATTCTTCTTTGTTGTGAAGTCGTTGAAATATAACAAATATTTTTTCGTGAAATTGAGGGTCTATACCTATTCCATTGTCTTTAATTGAAAATGTCCATTCATTATTATTCTCTTTGGAATTTATCTCAACGATTGGTTCAGTGTCAAGAGCGGAGTATTTGAGTGCATTGTCTATTAGGCAGTGGAAGACCTGAACTATAGCTGCTTTGTAGGTAAATAAAGTAGGCAGATCTTTATATTTGATTGTAGCAGAACTCTCTGAGATTAGCGAGCTTCTAAGGTTTGTATATTCAGAAATCACTTCGTTTAGATCTACATCTTCTTTTCCTTCAGTTGGTCTACTAGCTCTAGAGTATTCCAATAAATCGAGAATAATCTGCTTCATTCTTTTTGCACCATCTGCTGCAAAATAGATGTACTGATTTCCTTTTTCGTCCAGTTGGTCGCCAAATTTTCGTTGCAATAAATCCATAAAACTAGATACCATACGAAGCGGCTCCTGTAGGTCATGTGAAGCCACAAAGGCAAACTGCTCCAACTCTTCATTGGAGCGTTCAAGTTCGAGTGTGTACTGTTTTAGTAATTCCTCACTTTTAACTTCTTGGGTGATGTCTGAGGAAATTCCAATGATTCCTGACAGGTTATTGTTTTCATCATAGATTGGAGAATTGGAAATTCTTACCGGAAAATTTGTTCCATCTTTTCTTTTTACATAAAATTCGCCCGTCCATGTCTGCCCTTTTCTCAGAACGTCTAATATATTATTGGCTTCTTCTTGATTGGTCTCTAATGGAGTTAAATTTATAATGTTCTTTCCTATTGTTTCTTCCGCTTTCCAACCATACATATTTTCTGCAGTTTTGTTCCAATAATTCACAACCCCCTCTAAGTTGGTTGCTATTGCCGATTGTCCAATCATACTCAATAAATTAGCTTTGAACTTGTTTTCTTCTTCCGCTTTTTTTCGTTCTGTAATATCAAGTATAACTGCTAGATATCTTCTTTTGTCGTTTTCTGTTACTAGCTGCAAATGGACTTCAACTGGGTATAAACTTCCGTCTTTTCGCTGGTGATTGGTAAAAAATACTATTTTGCTTTTCTCATTTAATACTAATTGACTTACAAGCTTTTTAAAAGATGCCTCTGTGAATTCTGGTTTTATATCAAGTGGAGTTAAAGCTTTTATTTCCTTTTCTGAATAACCTAAATTAAGGAGTGCGCCCTTATTCACAAAGCTAAATTTAAATGTTTTCGAATTGAAAATGTAGATCTCGTTCAAACTATTTTCTATAGTAGCCTGTAGATCATTTTTTTCTTGTTCCGCTTTTTTTCGTTCTGTAATGTCAAAACGAATAGCTAGAAATTGTAGCGGTTTATTTTTTGCATCTAAAAAAGGAACAATGGTCGTATCTACCCAATAATAGGAGTTATCTTTTGCTCTATTTTTTATTTCTCCCCTCCATACCTTTCCAGATCCTATTGTGTTCCACAATTGGTTGAAAAATTCTTTGGGATGGTGTTTGGAATTAATTAGTCGATGTGTTTTTCCAATAATCTCTTCTTTTGGAAATTTTGAAATTTTGCAAAAGTTGTCATTTACTGATGTAATCACTCCTTTGCTATCTGTAAATGCAATGATTGCCGACTGGTCTAATGAATATTTATAATTCTCTAAAGATTTTAAACTTTTCTCTAATTCAAGTCTAGCTGTTTTTTGCTCATGAATATCCTGATAACTGCCATAAATTTTAGTGACCTTGTTCTTCGCCATTTCTTTTTTCCCAATGGCTCTAAACCATCGTTGATTCCCCTTAGCCGTTTGCAGTAGGATCTCTTCGTCAAACTCAGTACCCTCGTGCATTAAACAATCCAATGCGTTTTTAATTCGTTCTTTACTTTCTCCGATATGTAGTTCGATGCCACCATTTAAAGTAGGATTGTAATCACTTTCCACTTCCACTATTTCGCGTAGCATTGGAGACCAATATATGCTGTCACCTTCTTGGTTGATTAGATCCATCTCCCAACTACCTATTCGGGCAATTTGTGTCGTTTGATTCAGCAACTCTTCATTTTGAGTCTCCTGAGTAACATCAAGTATGATCGAGTTAAATAGGATGGTGCCATCAGTTAAAAAGGTGGGTGTTCCATTTCCTAAATGTGTTCGAAGTTCCCCAGAGGGCATTACATACTTATACCGACAGGTCCATTTTGTTTTGAACTCAATGGAATCAGATATACTCTTTTGGACTTTTTCAAACTCTCCGCCGGCCTTGATAGAGTTCCAAACCAATTGGTTGTCTTGAATCACTTCATCACAAGAAAAGCCCCAAACTGTTTGTGACCCTTCCGTCACATATTTTAAACTGTCTGTTCCATCTGGTTTTATAATGTATTGAAATATGACACCTGGTAAGTTGCTGGCTAACGATTGAAGCCTAATTTCAGATTGCTTTCGATCGTCAATATCTTGAAAGCTGCCATAAACTCGTGTACATATACCATCAACAAATTCAGCTTTTGCCGTGGTCTGCACCCAAATCTCTTTATTACTAGAATTGACAATAACCGCTTCAATAGTGTATGGTTCTTGGGTTGCAATACATTTTTCAAAGTTTGATCGAGCCAAATGGCGATAATCCTCTTTGTAAAAGTTAAAAGCGCATTCCACATTTGGGACAAATGATTTGGGGTTGGTTCCAAATATTTTATGAATTTCATCTGACCAATAAACAGTATTATTTACTGTATCTACTTCCCAGCTCCCAATTTTAGCCAATTTACCAACTTGTCGATTTAATTCTCTTAAGTTCTTTTCTTCGGTAATGTTCTTAGCAACTGCGTATACAATACCTTGTTCTGGTGAGGACGTTGATGTCCAACTCAACCAGACTACATTGCCTTCTTTTGTGATGTAGCGGTTTTCAAAACTTTGTAAATTTTCACCACTATAAAGCTTCATTTGATTGTCACGCGTTAAGAATCGATCATCTTCATGTATGAATGAGTTGATTGGTCTCGATCTTATTTCCTCTAAGGAATATCCAAGTATTGCCAAGCCCGCTGGGTTGATTCGTTTTATGTAACCATCAAATCCTGCCATGCAAATCAAATCGGGAGTAAAGTCGAAAATTTGGGCAAGTTCTATCTCAACTTTCTTTCGGCTCAGTTCATTACCGATTGTTAATTCTAATTTTTGAAATAAATCAATGTATTGAATCAGAGTCGATTTAGTTTTTTCTGTTCCCAATAAAAGTACACCTATCACCACATCTTTATGTTTTAAAGGGACTCCCATCATGGTTTCAATACCGGACTTATTAGCAGCTGAATTCCTTTCAAAAAGCCATTTACCTTCAACAATTCCCCAAACTTTTATCGTTTTGTTTTTCCAAACATCTCCCGGCAATCCTTCTCCTAGGGCGCAAGATGCGACTTGCCTTGTTGCTTTGTAAAAGTCGCTACCCACTTTGCCTTTTGAGTGATTTGCTACACGATTGATACTTTTAAAATCAATCGAAGGCAACCATATCTCAGCGAAATCAAATTCTCCAAACCTAGAAATGAGTTCGCATGTTTCTGATAAACATTTCGTTAGGTTGTTGTCAATGCTTTGGTGAAAAATATCAATGATTGAATTGACAAGATCGGTTTCTCTCTCTTTATTTTTTTGCTCAGTAACATCTCGTTCGATAGCAATCCAATGCGTGTACCATCCTTTTTCATTGGCCACTGGAGTAACAGTAAAGTTGACCCAGAATTCTGCTCCACTTTTTTTATAGTTGAGGGTGGTTATTTCGTGAGATTCATAATTTCTAAGCGCTTGTCCTAGTTTTGCCAGTTCTTCTTTATCGGAATTAGGTCCTTGGAGTATTCGTGGGGTCTTGCCGATAACTTCTTCTGCTTCATAACCTGTCATCTTTGTAAAAGCTTCATTAACGTAAAGGATCTTAGGTCCTGGCTCGTCAAAGGGTTCCGCCTCAGTGATCAAAATGGCATCGTTCGTGTTTGTGATTACACTTTCAAGTAGTTTTAGTTGTTGTTTTTCTTCAATCTCTTTAGTGATGTCTCTAGAATTTACAACGATACCATTTACCGCAGGATTGTCTAACATATTAGTAAGCACCGTCTCAACCCATCGCCATTCATTATTTTGATTTTTAGCACGATAGAGTTCCATGACAACTTTATCTTCTTTGGCTACTTTTTTTAGACCGGACAGGGTCTTTTCAATGTCTTCAGGATGAATAAATTCAAATGCATCTCTACCGATGAATCCCTCTGGCGGTATACCTGTAATAGCAGTACTTGAAGGGCTCATATAAGTGTAACGTCCTTGTAAATCTATTATCGCGTAAAGGTCCATACCTTCTTGAACCAGGGCCTTAAAACGCTGTTCACTTCGCGATAACTTTTCTTCCTGTTCAATACTTTCTTTGGCATCTCGGGCCACACAATAAGTTAGGTTTGTTGCACTATCCCATCTTGCTGACCAATGATTGTAGGCAATGCTTCCATCTTTTTTCCTGTACCGATTGATGAATGATTTTGTCTGCTCACCACTCTTAATTGAATTAGTTTTATCATTGGTTTTTTGATGGTCTTCTTCTAAAACTAAATGGAGGTAAGGTGTACCAATTAGTTCCTCAGGCGTGTATCCCCATAGATTTATAGAGGTGCCACTCACAAATACAAAATGCCCTTGTTTATTAATGGTGCAAAAAACATCTAATGATGCATCAATTATTTGGTTGGCTTCAGACTTTTGCTTTACTATTCGAGTGATATTTCTTGAGAGGCAAGCAACTCCAAAAAGTTTGTCACTCTCATCTAATAAGGGGTCAAAAGCAACTTGACTGTATTCAATTTCATTCTTTTTCTCATTAAAGAAGTGTTCTTCTATTTCAAAGTTTTCCCCACCAAGTGCTCTAGTATAATAGTTTTTCCATTTTTTAATGTCTTTCTCACCAAAGCTATCAATAAATGCAGACTCATCAAGCTTCCTTGCTGTTCCTGTCATCTCTTTCATAAATCTTAAATATGCCTTGTTGGCATAAACCAATTTATATTCAAGGTCAACGACCCAAAAAAGGTCTTTGCTTTGATCTAGAAATTGGCCAGGCAACTGATATTTATTCATAAAGTAGTTTTTAAGAAAGGGATTGAGCGTAATTATGTAGATACATTTGATGCATCTCTTAATGAATGTCCATTTAATTGCTAGGGAGTGACCCGTAAATCATCTAATTTAAGAAAATTATTGAAGCAAAAGCTAGTGAATTTATTAATATTGTTGGCGCGTAAAGAGATTTCTCATAAATAGGCGATCTTCTTATAGTGGTATGATTTTATTTTAGTTATGTAGTAGAAGTAGTGAAAAGAATAAATAATTAAAATCAATTTGACAGATTTAGGTAAAAAAGAGAAATGAAAGATATTTAAGTATTGATTGATAAGAGTCGGTAAGTGAATTATTGGAAATTAGATTTTAAATCTTTGAATTTGAATTAAGTTCATTCATATCCTTAAATTAAAACATGAATATTATGTCCAATTGGTTTCTCAAGTTTGTGAATTACTCTTAGATTAATGTAAAAAGAAAAACCCTAACTAGTTGAACTAATTAGGGCTTTTCTGAGGTGGTGCCAGCTGGAATCGAACCAGCGACACAAGGATTTTCAGTCCTTTGCTCTACCGACTGAGCTATGGCACCTTTTCGCGTTAGCGGTCGCAAATGTATAAATAAAATTCTAATTGGTGAAAGATTAATTTCAACTATTTTTGCTTGTACTAAATTTACCAAATGAACCTAATAATTGATGTAGGAAATACGAAAACCAAAATAGCTGTTTTTGAAGGAAGAGTGATGGTTCACCTAAAAGCAGTGTTTTCTTTTCAAGTGAATGATTTAGAAGAAATATTTCGAGACTTTTCTATTCAATCTTATTTCTTATCGTCAGTAAAAAATGAAGATGAATTAATTCTTAATTACTTAAATAGTAATTGCAAATTAGGTGAAGTTTTTAGTAGTTCAACACCCCTTCCATTTAAAATGGATTACGAAACTCCAAATACTTTGGGTTTAGATAGAATTGCACTTGCAGCAGCAGCTTTTTGCAAGTATCCATCTGTAAATTCTTTAATAATATCATGTGGAACATGTATTACTTATAATTTGATTAGTGGAGAAGGAGTATTTAATGGGGGTGGAATTTCTCCAGGAGTACATATGCGCTTAAAAGCGATGCAGCATTTTACTGATAAACTTCCACTAGCGGAATGGAATGGGAGATTGATACCCCAATTAATCGCTAAAAATACGAACGAAGCTCTGCTTTCAGGGGCGGTAAATGGGGCTTTGTGTGAATTAACAGAAGTAATAAATCGGTATAGACAAACGTTTACACGTGAACTTAACATTATTTTAAGTGGTGGAGATGCTAAATTCTTTGAAAAAGGACTAAAAAATAGCATCTTTGCGGACTCAAATTTTGTGCTTTACGGACTCAATGAAATACACCACTATAATTCTTAAAAATTTCCTACTTTTAATACTCCTTTGCCTTTTTAGTAAAATTGAAGCGCAAACAACTACAAATTCTGTCTATTCAAGGTATGGGATAGGTGAAATGAGGAAATCTCAATTCAATGCAAACTTTGGAATGGCGGGTGCAGGAATTGCTCTAAGATCATCAAAGCTGGCAAATGCTGCGAACCCTGCCTCATTAACTAGTTTAAATTTAATTGCTTTTGAAGTAGCTATTAAAAGTGATAATTTTCAATCAATCAGTGGTGTGCAAAGTATTAAAGGGAACAATACTTATTTGAATCACCTCTCTTTATCAATGCCAATTAAAGATTGGTGGGGATTGTCATTTGGAATTACTCCATTTAGTAGTGTTGGTTATGAATATTCATACAGCAGCATTGAGCCTTCAGTTGGAAATGTAGAATACAGTTATTTGGGATCTGGTGGCTTAAATAAAGTTTTTTTATCTAATGGTTTTGATGTTGCAAAAGGGCTCTCTGTAGGATTAACAGCATCATTTATTTTTGGGGGAATTGAAAAAGAAAATAAGATTGTTTTTAAGGACACCACTTTTGCATTTAATAGTTCGGATAAGAATAGAACTTCAATTAGCGATGTCAACTTTGATTTTGGAGTGCAATATGTAAAAGAACTCTCCGACAAATACACTGCAATTGCAGGTGTTACATACTCTTTAGGTACAGAATTGTCCGGTAGTAAAACACAATTGATTAGAACGGTGAAGGGCGATGGATTGACTGCTGTCTACTTAGATACAATTAAATTTGTGAACGCAGAAAAAACAGTAATCGACCTGCCTTCAACTATTGGCCTTGGAATTAGCTTAGAGAAGAAGGAAGCTTGGAGTGTTGAATTGAATTATTTAAATACATCTTGGTCATCAATTAAACCGATTGGTCAGGAGGATTATGTAAATGGGCAGTCTATTATTTTAGGTTTTAGGATTTTACCAAATGATAATTCTTATTCAGATTATTTAAAAAGAATTACTTTTAGTTTTGGTGGACGATTGTCTAACTCCTATGTTAAACTAAATAATGAAGAGATAAATGAATATGGCATCAATTTTGGTTTAAGCCTACCGTTCAAGAAAAGTATTTCGTCATTAACGTTTGGAGTGGAAGCCATGAGAAGAGGGAAAGACGCCAGTAAGTTAATTCAAGAAGACTTTTTAAATTTTAACTTAGGAATAACAATTAACGACAGATGGTTTATAAAACGCAAATACGATTAAATCTCAATACGAATAAAATGAAAAAAATAATTACGTTTCTTTTTGTAGCAGTTCTTGGTTTAAATATGGCCAGTGCACAAGACTATGGTTCTACACCTGATAAGTGTAAAGAGAATTTATCATTATACAGAAGTTACTACACTCAGAAGTCATATAATGATGCAGTAAAGTATTGGAAAGTAGTTTATAAAATTTGCCCAGCAGCAAGTGAAAGGAGTTATGTAGATGGCTCTAATCTAATTGAATTTCTAATAAAAAATGAAAAAGACGCAACTCAGAAAGAATTGTTAATTGACTCTTTGTTCTTGTTGTACGATAATAGAATTGTTCATTTTGGAAAGGAAGGTTATGTTTTAGGTAGAAAAGCTACTGATATGCTAAAGTACAGACCGGATGATGTTGCCGCAATATTGGCAACTGCTCAAAGGTCATATGACTTGCAGGGAGACAAAACTGAAGCAGGAACTTTAGTTACTTATATGCAAGCTGCAGTTTTATCTGAGAAAAAAGGGGAAAAGACTGATGCGGATATTGTCACAACTTATACCAATGTAAGCAATGTAATTTCAGCCAATGCGAGCAACCCTAAGACAGGTAAGTATTATGCTCAAGCTGAAGAAAGTATTTCTGGTTTGGCTGGCCCATATCTTAGTTGTGATGTTTTAGTCGACATGGCTAACAAAAATTATGAAGCCAATAAGGATAATGCTACATGGTTAGAGAATACTGCGAATTTATTGGATAGAAAAGGGTGCTCAGATAATGAGATCTTCTTTAAGATTGCAAAGAAAATGCATGCGATTAATCCAAATGCAGTTTCTGCTGAGAAAATGGGAATAATGTCATTGAAAGGTAAGCAATACAATGATGCTGTGAAATTCTTCAACCAAGCATTGGAATTATCTACAGATCAAAATAAGAAAGCAGATTACTACATTGAATTGGCTCAAACCTATTCAAGTATGGGTCAATATGCACAAGCTCGCACCATGGCCTTAAAAGCTGCAGGAGCAAGAAGTGGATTTGGATTACCATATATTATCATAGGAGATATGTATGCATCAAGTACTTCTTGTGGCGAAGGTGATGCTTGTAAGCAGAAAGCAATCTATTGGTTAGCAATTGAAACTTATGCAAAAGCAAAAGCAATTGATGGTAGTTTAGCACAAACAGCAAACAATAAGATTGCGACTTATAGTAAATATACTCCGAATAAGGAGGAATGTTTCTTTATTGGTGTAAAAGAAGGTGATACAGTTGAAATCGGTTGTTGGATAAACGCTTCTACTACAGCAAAATTCTAAGTGAGAAAAATACAAAATATCAAGCAAATTATAATCCCGATGGTTCTCGCCATCGGGATGTTTGCTGGGTGCAAAAATAGTATAGAAGACATTACGTCCTTTACCGAAATGGATGATCTTCCCATAGAAACTCGTAAAGAGGTAAAGATGTATTATAGTCAGAATGGTGAAGTAGCTGCATTGTTAACAGCACCCCTAATGGAGCGATATGCAAACGAAGAAGAATATACCATAATGAATCAAGGAATTTATGTAGAAACATATGATTCCTCCATGAATGTTACATCAAGTATAAAGGCTGATTATGGTAAAAATTTACCAAAGTCAGGGCTGATGGAGGCGAAAGGAAATGTTAGGGTAGTGAATGAAAAAGGGGAAGTTTTGAATACCGAAGAGTTGTTTTGGGACAGTAAAGACGGAACTATATATACTGAAAAGTATGTAAAAATAACCACCAAAGATGAGATTATTGAAGGTGATGGCTTGATTTCAAATCAGGATTTTTCAGAGTATAGAATCAAGAAAATTAGAGGAATAATAAGTTTAGAAGATGCACAGAGTAATTAATTTTTTAGAAAAAATGTGGTTGATGTTGGCAGTAGTAACACTGGTACTGGCAGTTTACAAGACATTTGCCAGTACGATAGAAGATGCCGCCTATTTTTATGTGTTTTGTGTGGTGTCAATTATCTTTTATTTTTTAAGGAAAAGACAACGTGTTCACTTCAATGAACAGCAAAATGACAAATCTAATTCCGAACAATAATTGCTATATTTGAATAGCATCAAATACCAATATGGATAGTTACGTCTGGGGGATTATTTTTTTAACTTTAGTGTTGTCTGCCTTCTTCTCAGGAATGGAGATTGCGTTTGTTACCGCCAATAAATTTAAAATAGAGCTCGACTCCAAACAAGGAGATGTGCTTTCTGCAATTTTATCAAAATTTCTAAAACATCCTTCCAGATTTATCGGAGCAATGTTGGTTGGAAATAATATAGCTTTAGTTGTTTACGGCATATTTATGGCTCAAATTCTAGAGCCTTTAATCGGAATATATGTCCAAAGTGAAAGTTTTATTTTACTCATTCAAACGGTAGTTTCTACATTAATCATCCTAATAACAGCTGAGTTTTTACCGAAAGCAGTCTTTCGAATTAATCCAAATTCCATCTTGCGATTTTTTGCAATTCCAACTGGTTTGCTATATTACATTTTATTGATTCCGATGTTCTTAATAATTGGTTTGTCTGAACTGATTTTAAAATATGTCTTTAGAATGGAGAATGTTACTGAAGATTTAAATTTTGGTCGAATTGATTTAGAACATTATCTGCGTGACGCAACAGATCGAAATGATCAAGAACAAGAAGAGCTTGATCATGAGATTCAAATTTTTCAAAATGCACTTGATTTTTCAAAAGTAAAAGCAAGGGAGTGTATGATTCCTCGAACTGAAATTATAGCCCTGGAGGTAAATGAGAGTATGGAAGTGTTAAGAAATACTTTTATTGATTCTGGGTTTTCTAAAATTTTGATTTATCGAGATAATATCGATAACATCATTGGATATGTTCACTCATTCGAATTGTTCAAACGTCCGGAATCTATTAAGTCCATTTTGTTGCCTGTTTTAATTATTCCTCAATCAATGTCGGCCAGTCAAATTCTAGAACTATTTATTAAACAAAGAAAGAGTGTAGCAATAGTGGTAGATGAGTTCGGCGGAACTGCAGGAATTTTGACCATTGAAGATGTGATAGAAGAAATCTTTGGAGAAATCGAAGATGAACATGATAAAGAAGAATTAATTGAAGAAGTTCTTTCAGAAACAGAATACTTATTTTCTGCTCGATTGGAAATTGATTATTTAAATGATACGTACAAATTAAATTTACCTGAAGGCGATAATTACGAAACTTTAGCAGGTTTAATTATCTCCTATTATGAAAGTATCCCCAAGGCAGACACGAAATGCAGGATTGATAAATATGAATTAACTGTACTGAAAGTCAGTGATAATAAGATAGAGTTAATTCGAATAGAAACCGCTAAAAGTGAGGATTAATTTCTTTTTATAAATTCCATAATCAATCGTATATTCGCATCCCATAATTTTTAACGTTAAGTAATGGCAGTAATTGGAAAAATTAGAGAGCAATCTACTCTCGTTTTAATAGTAATCGGTGGAGCAATTGTTCTTTTCGTATTAAGTGATATGTTTGGATCAGGAGGGTCAGTATTCGATCAAACTAGAAATGTAGCCGTTGTAGACGGTGTTAATGTATCCGCTCAGGAGTTTCAAAGTCAGGTACAAGTGGCCACTGATAACTATCAGAAGAACCAACCTGAAGAACAAATTGATGAGAACACTAGAGATGCAATCAGACAGCAAGTGTATGATCAAATGGTGAATCAAATCATTTTGACGAAAGAATTCGAACAGTTAGGTTTAGAGGTAACCACTAAAGAATTGTTTGACATGGTTCAGGGAAACAACCCTCACCCACAGGTTCGTCAATCATTTACTAATCCTGAAACAGGACAGTTTAATCCTACAGATGTAGTTCGGTTCATTCAAACGTTAGATCAAAATCCTGAAGTGAAAGGACAATGGATTCAGTTTGAACAAGCATTAAAGAAAGATAGAGAGTTAGAAAAATACAATACTTTAGTTACTAAGGGACTTTATGTAACTTCTGATGCAGCAAAGGCTAAGAATGTAGCTGCAGGTAAAAACTTTTCAATTAAATACGTTGTAAAACGTTTTAATGAGATCAGCGACACTTCGATTACTCTTTCTGAAAGTGAATTGAAAGATTACTACAACGATCACAAAGAAGACTACGAACAAGAGGCTTCAAAGAAAATTGAATATGTAACATTTAATATTCTTCCTTCTGAGCAAGATGAAGCATTAGTTAGAAAGTGGTCAAATGATATGTATCAAGAATTCAAGAACACAAAAAATGATTCTTTATTCTTAATGAATAATTCTGATAATGGATATGATCCAAGATATTATTCAATGAAAATATTGCCAGTAGATATTGATACCTCGTTATTCGCTCAGGAAGCAGGATTTGTAACTCCTCCTTTTGAAAAAGATGAAATGACTAGAATTCAAAAATTATTGGATGTTAAGATTGGTCCGGACTCAGTAAAGGCTAGACACATTTTAGTTGGATTGCAAGATCGTAAAATTGAAGAGGCTCGAGTAATCGCAGATAGCTTATTAGCAGTTTTAAACGCAGGAACACCATTTGACACTTTGGCGATTAATAGTTCTGATGACGTTGGCTCAGGCGCTAAAGGTGGAGACTTAGGTTGGTTTACTGAAGGTATGATGGTAAAACCATTTGACGATGTAGCATTCAATTCTCCAATTGGAAAAATTCAAAAAGTAGAAACTCAGTTTGGAGTTCATTTAATTGAAGTGACTGAGAAGACAGACGATGTAAAGAAAATTAAAGTTGGCGCATTAAGTCGTGCAGCTGAGCCTGGAAAAGAAACATATGCAAACGTTTTTCAAACAGCGAATGGATTTTCAATCAATACAGCTTCTGATGAGTGGGATAACGTAATTAATGCTGACAACATGCTGAGAAGAGCAGGAATTGTTGGTGTAAATGATAGAGAAATTAGAGGAATTGAAGGTTCTAGAAGCCTTGTTACTTGGGCAAATGAAGCAGAAGAAGGTTCCATCTCTGAGCCATTTGATGTGAAAGATGCTTACGTTGTTGCTAAATTAGTTGAGATAAACGAAAAAGGAACAGCACCATTTGAGAAAGTGAGAGCTAGAGTTGAGTACGAGGCAAAAAGAGATAAAAAGGCTGAAAAGTTCATTGAAGAAATGAAAGGTTCACAAAATTTAGCTGAAGCCGCTAGTAAAGTTGGTGCTCAGGTTCAAGAAGCAAGTAACATTACTTTTGAAAATGCAAGTATTGCTGGTGCAGGAAACGAACCAACTGTTGTAGCTAAGATTACAACACTTCAGCAGGGACAAATGACGGCTACTCCAATTAAGGGAAAGAATGGTGTTTTTATGGTTCAAGTGACTGCAGTTAATGAGCCTGGTGATACAGATATTCCAACTATGAGAGGCGCTGTGGAAAGAGGTTATGCTACAAGAGTTACAAATAGACAAGGTATTGAAGCTTTAAAAGCAAAAGCAAAAATTAAAGACAATAGAGCGAAATTCTTTTAGTAGAAATTCTAACTAAATATTTAGACGGCCATATCAATTTGATATGGTCGTTTTTTTTGTCTTAACATAAAAGTTACAAGAAGTTTGAAGGTTCATTTTGGTTAATACTAAAGTAACAAAAAGTTGCCTTTGTATCTTTGAATTATATTCTTAAATACTGATAGTTAGCATTTTTTGTATTTATGTATCCTTTGTATGACTTAAACTATTCTTAAACTAATTATAAGATTAGATGAGAACGAAATGACAGCTGTATTTTTAGTTTTGGGGTTAAATAAATAACTATAAAACCAAACTAAAATGAAATTAATTAAAGGAATCGCTCTATCTGCATTAGTGCTGTCTTTTTACGCGTCTTGTAAAGAAGATGAAAAAGAAGAGCCAGTAGTATCAGGAAACCCTGTTGAGTTAAAGAGTCACTCTGTTACACCTTCATTAATGAAGTTATCGCCAGAGTTTTCATCTGTTGAAGTTTATCCACTTATTTCATCTGAAGATAAGTTGGTAAATACACCAAACTTTATTTATGGCTCCATGGCTGACGGTGCAGGATTGATCAAAAATACTGATGGGACATTTACACTGATAAACAACATTGAAGCTGATTATTCTATTGCAAGAATTACGCTTGACAATACATTTAAACCAGTTGGAGGAGAATACATATTAAATGCAGTTGCAACAGCAAGCACTGCCCAGTGCTCTGGTTCATTAATTACTCCTGCAGAACATGGCTTCGGACCGCTTTACCTTTCAGGTGGTGAATGGGGTGGTTCATCTAATGGTGTGTTTGTTACTGATCCATTTAAAAGTGCAGGTTCTGCATCTTCTCCTGAAATGTTAACGGCAATGGGAGAATGGTCTACTGAAAACGCTGTAGTTATTGGAAAGGATGCTTACCCAGGGAAAACGGTTGTTTTTATTGGTGATGATCATGCTGATAACACAGTTCCTTCAGGTCAATTGGGAATGTATGTTGGAAATCGAGGTGATTTATACGGAGGAAAATTATACGGTCTAAAGGTGACTTCATCCAATATAAATTATGAAATGGACATGGCAGAAGGTACGTCTTACGACATGGAATTTGTTGAATTGCTAGAAAAGGATTTGGATAAGTTAGATGTAGAAGCAAAACAAAAAGGCGTAATGGGTTTCTCTAGATTAGAAGATATAGATTGGAGAAGAGGTGATGCGAATGCACAAAGAGAAATATACTTTGCCGTAACAGGAAGAAAAAAAGCTGACCTAATAGGCAAAGGAACTGTTTATGGTAGAGTTTACAAAGTAGAATTGAATGACAATGATCCAACTAAAGGAGGTAAAATTACTTGTGTATTAGATGGAGATAAAATAGGTGGAAAAGCGAAGATGTTCCATTCTCCTGATAATATTGTTGTGACTGAGAATTATGCATACATCCAAGAAGATCCGAACGGATATCCGGATAATGCAGACAAGAATCACTTTGCAAGCTTATATCAGTATAACTTGAATACAGGAGTAATTAAAAAAGTGATGGAATGCGACCAAAATAAAGCAGAGTCTTTAGGTTATGGTGTTGCATCAACAGCATGGGAAATCACTGGAATGATTGATATTTCAAACACGGTAGGAAAAGATAAGACATTCTTAATGATTACTCAAAACCATGGATGGGAAAAGACAGGTGGAGAAACTTTTACTGATCCATTGGCTAACTCTGATATAGCTGGAAGTTCAAAGGAAGGAAGTGTCATGTATATCGTAAAAGGATTAGCTAGATAAATATAAATTATGATGTATAGTTATATAAAAACTATAACAAGAAAGGCTTATTTAATAATAAGCCTTTCTTTGTTGTTATTGGCCTGTGCTCAAAAGAAAGAAGAGCAATTAACTTCCCCAAATACATTAATAGAAGAGTATTTGATTTCTCAATTGGATAGTGCAATTTTCTATTTGAAAAAAGTGAATAATTCGGTTTCACTATCTACTGCACAAATGAATTTTATCAATGCTCGAATTTCTATTAAGAGAGCAGAACCAATACTTTCATTTACTGACCAGGAGCATTACAAGACGCTTTTTCAACCCAATATATTGAAGGTAGTGGAAGAAGATGCTACAGATATAAAGAAGATCGCACCGAAGGGTTTTCAAGTGCTGGAAGAAATATTATTTACAGATTCCATTGATTGGAGTGGTGTAGCATATCAAGTTGACTTTTTGAGCAATAGATTAAAACTGATTCAAGCAAACACCTCTTTAGACTATTTTAAATTACATCATTTTTTATGGTTGTTGAGAGATGAGTTTGTTCGAATAGCAACTACAGGAATTACAGGGTTTGATTCACCAGTTCTCGGTCAGTCTTTAGAGGAGTCGACAGTTATTTATAATGAGATGAAAAGGCTAATTGTATTTTATGAATCTGCTTTCAAAAGTGAAGAATTATTCAACGAGTGGTTAATTGAACTGGAGGCGAGCAGTAAAGACTTAAATGCAAATTTTGATCTGTTTGATCGATATAAATTTATTCAAACGCATACCAATCGGCAGTTTGAGATGTGGATTAGAACAGTAAAAGATTGGGGAGTAGAGTTTCCATTTGAGTTGGCAATTTCGAATAGTGCGCCTTCCCTTTTTGATTCAACCACATTTAATGTTGGTTATTTTTCAGATAGAGTTTGGGCGGAGATCACGAAGGAAAAAATTAATTTAGGCCGAAGACTTTTTAACGATAGTCAACTTTCTATTGATGGAAGTCTAAGCTGTAGCTCCTGCCATCAAAAAGAAATCGGATTTACTGATGGGTTGACAGTTTCTGAAAATCAAACACGAAATAGTCCAACGATGACTTATGCAGGTTTCCAAAAGGCATTTTTTTATGATGCTAGAACTGGTAATCTAGAAGGTCAAATTGTCGATGTAGTGAATAATCAAACTGAATTCCACTCTTCTATAGAGAACTTAATTGAAACAGTTAAAAGCGACTCCAATTATATCAATCAATTTGGTAAAGTTTATGCAGCAGAACCTTCAGATTTATCTATTAGAAATGCGATAGCGGCATATATAAGAAGCTTAGCACCTTTTAATTCTCGATTTGATCAATCAATTTCGGGTAAAAAGGAGACATTAACCGTTGAAGAAGTAAATGGATTCAATTTATTTATGGGGAAAGCACAATGTGCAACGTGCCACTTTCCCCCATTGTTTAATGGAACAGTTCCACCAAATTTTTCAGAAACTGAAATGGAATTATTGGGAGTGCCTGAAAAGAACGTGACTTCAAACGCTAAAATTGACGATGATCTGGGTCGATATAACCTGTTTAAAACGGAAGAGCGCAAGTACTTTTTTAAAACCCCAACTATTAGAAATGTTGCATTGACTACGCCATATATGCACAATGGGGTTTTTGAAACATTGGTTAATGTAATGGATTTTTATGATTTGGGCGGTGGAGCTGGTATCGGTATTAACATGGAACACCAAACATTACCTGCAGAACCTCTAAATTTGACTGAAGAGGAAGAAGCCAATATTATCGCTTTTATGAAAACACTTACTGATCAATAAAAAAAGGAGTGAGCAGTTATGCTCACTCCTTTTTTTGTCACGAATATTGTCGTGTTCTATTTAACCACACCTAATTCTTTTCCCACTTTAGTAAAAGCAGCGATCGCTTTATCTAAATGAGCTTTATCATGAGCGGCTGAAAGTTGTACTCGAATTCTAGCTTGGTCTTTAGGAACTACTGGATAAAAGAACCCAATCACATAAATACCATTTTCTAATAATTTATCTGCAAATACTTGAGATAGTTTTGCATCGTAAAGCATAATTGGAACAATTGCAGATTCTCCATCCTTAAAATCAAATCCAGCTGCTTTAACTCCAGCTTTGAAATAAGCCACATTGTCCATCAATTTATCTCTAAATGCAGTTGTTTCTTCTAAGATATCAAAAACGGCTATAGAAGCACCAACAATAGAAGGAGCTAATGAATTAGAGAATAAATAAGGTCGAGAACGTTGACGTAGCATCTCGATAATTTCTTTTTTTCCAGTGGTAAAACCTCCCATGGCACCACCTAATGCTTTACCTAGCGTACCAGTGATGATGTCGATTCTTCCCAATACATTTCTGAATTCAGCGGTTCCTCGTCCAGTTTTACCAATGAAACCGTGAGAATGACAATCATCCACCATAACCATAGCATCGTATTTGTCGGCTAAGTCACAAATTTTATCCAATTGAGCAACATATCCATCCATAGAGAATACGCCATCAGTTACGATTACTCGGAAACGCTGGTCTTGCGCTTTTATCAATTGATCTTCCAAATCAGCCATATTGTTATTTTCATAACGATATCTAGCCGCTTTGCACAAACGAACTCCATCAATAATAGAAGCATGGTTCAGTGAGTCTGAAATTATTGCATCTTCAGGGCCTAATAATGGTTCAAAAACTCCTCCATTGGCATCAAATGCAGCAGCATATAAAATAGTGTCTTCAGTGCCACAGAATTTTGCAATTCGTGCCTCCAATTCTTTGTGAATGTCTTGAGTTCCACAAATGAAACGAACAGAGGACATCCCAAAACCATGAGTATCTAAAGTGTTTTTTGCTGCTTCAATCACTTTTGGGTGAGAGGATAATCCTAAATAATTATTTGAACAAAAATTAAGGACTTCATCGCCATTTGTCAATCTGATAACTGCATCCTGCGGAGAAGCGATCACTCTTTCTTTCTTGAAAAGTCCTGCTTCTTTAATATTTTCTATTTCTGATTCTAAGTGTTGTTGTATTTTTCCGTACATGTTTTTTATTTTGTGTCCGTTTCAAAATTATGCAATAAAAATCGCCAACTCAAATTCTTGAATTGGCGATTTCTTTAATCTCAATATGTGTTTGTTTTTATACTGCTCCTTGAGCAATCATAGCATCGGCAACTTTTACGAAGCCTGCAATATTTGCACCTTTCACATAATCAACAAATCCTTTGTCATCACATCCGTATTTTACACATTGTTGGTGAATGTCTTTCATGATGTTGTGTAGCTTTTCGTCTACTTCTTCTGCTGTCCAGTTATATCGCATTGAGTTTTGGCTCATTTCTAAACCAGAAGTTGCAACACCACCAGCGTTAGATGCTTTCCCCGGAGCAAAGAAAATTTTTGCTTTATGGAATTTTTCAACTGCTTCTGGTGTGGATGGCATGTTCGCACCTTCAGCTACTGCGATACAACCATTTTTAACCAATTCTGCAGCTTCTTTGTCGTTCAATTCATTCTGCGTAGCACAAGGCAATGCAACATCGCATTTGGTTCCCCATGGACGTTTTCCTGCTATGAAATCTGCTCCAAACTTGTCAGCATACTCTTGAATACGACCTCTTCTTACATTTTTCAATTCCATGATGAACGCCAATTTCTCTGCGTTGATCCCATTTTTGTCGTAAATGTATCCTGATGAATCAGACATAGTCACCACTTTAGCTCCTAACTGCGTTGCTTTTTCACAGGCATACTGAGCTACGTTTCCTGAACCAGAGATAGTCACTACTTTGCCTTCTAAGTCTTCTCCTCTTGAACTTAACATTTCTTGTAAGAAATACACGCAACCGTAACCAGTAGCTTCTGGACGAATCAATGAACCACCATAGGAAAGTCCCTTACCTGTTAATACACCTGTAAATTCATTTCTGATTCTTTTGTATTGGCCAAACATGTAACCAATTTCACGACCACCAACACCAATATCTCCTGCGGGAACATCAGTGTTTGGGCCAATGTGTCGGCACAATTCAGTCATAAAACTCTGACAGAATTTCATCACTTCATTGTCTGATTTCCCTTTTGGATCAAAATCAGAACCACCTTTACCACCACCCATAGGAAGGGTCGTTAAACTATTTTTGAAAACTTGCTCAAATGCTAAGAATTTCAATACACTAAGGTTTACCGAAGGATGAAAACGCAATCCACCTTTATAAGGTCCAATCGCACTATTCATTTCAATTCTAAAACCTCTATTGACTTGTATTTCTCCTTTGTCATCCAACCAAGGTACTCTAAACATTAATACGCGTTCGGCTTCCACCATTCGCTCCAATAAGTTTCCTTGTTTGTATTTCGGATTGCTTTCTATAAATGGAATAACAGTTTCCGCTACTTCATGAACCGCTTGCATGAACTCTAGTTCATGAGGGTTCTTAGCCGATACATTTTTTACAAATGCATCAATTGCTTTTTTGTGAGATTGGCTTGTGCTCATTAAATTATATTATTGCGTTTAAACGGGTTTTAAAAATCAAATGTAGAAAATTTCAATTGGATGTACTAATTACATATAATTGGAATATAAATCTACACTATTTGCTAAATAATCGGTTTAAATTAATTGATAAATCTTTCCTGGTAATGATTTTATGACTCCCTTGAATTCAAGATTTAACAGTGTTGCAGTTGTTTTACTCATTTGAAATTCAGCTTTTATACTAATTAAATCGACGCTTTCAGGTCCTTCTTTTAAAATATTTACTATAACAGTTTCTTGATCATTAAGTTCTTGAAAAAGACTGGTCTGTTGGATTATCTTGTTTCCATCAGTTTGCCAATTCATAATGTATTCAATATCTTTCACAGATTCAATTAACGCAGCCTTATTCGCCTTAATTAATTTATTACAACCTACAGAATACTCATCTCCAACTCTTCCTGGCACGGCAAATACATCGCGATTATATCCGCTTGCTAATTCTGCTGTAATTAAAGAACCGCCCTTTTCTGCTGACTCCACCACCACAGTAACGTCTGAAAGTCCGGCAACAATTCTATTTCGTTCGGCAAATTGTTTGTTAAAAATCTGTCCCCCATGCCGGTAATCACTTGCTACTCCACCATTCTGCATCATCTTTTGGGCGGTGTTATTGTGTGCTGCCGGATAAACACTGTCTAATCCATGAGCTAAAATTCCTATGGTTTGTAAATTATTTTTTAAGGCAGCTTTGTGGGCCGTAATGTCTATTCCATAAGCGAGTCCGCTGACAATAAGCGGCCGATGTGGCACTAATTCTTCAATGAGTTTTTCAGTAAATGCTTTTCCACTAATAGTTGCTTTTCGAGTGCCAATAATGCTGATTACTTTCTCACGATTAAAATCTACATTCCCTTTGGTATATAAAATGACTGGATTGTCTTCACAATGAATTAGACGCCTGGGGTAATCTTTATCTAAATAGAACAATGCTTTTACATCATTTTGTTCCATAAAGCGAATCTCCTCTTCTGCAAGTTTTAAAACATCCGATTGCAATATGGATTTCACCATTTTTTCACCTAGACCAGGAATTTTTAGCAATGCTTTTTTGCTTTCCTTAAATACAGCTTCAGCGCCTCCAGAGTATGCAATCAGCTTTTTTGCTTGAATAGGTCCTACACCTGATAAGAAGGTAACGGCTATTTTATATTTTAAGTGATCGTCTAGCATTCTTTTCGGTTATTTTTTTTAATTTGCTTACTGAAAATTGTTTTGTTCTTTTGCTGATGAAAGCTACCAAAAAATTGAGAATGAAACTATTCTATAATTCATTAAATTAAACTCATGATAAAAACAGCAATCGGTATTATTCCTGCACGCTATGGATCTACTCGGTTTCCCGGAAAGCCATTAATAGATATTCAAGGAAAATCAATGATTCAGCGAGTTTATGAACAAGCAAAAAAAGTAAATAGTCTGTCGAAAGTTATTGTGGCAACAGATGATCAGCGTATTTATGATGCAGTGATTGCTTTTGGTGGAGAAGTGGTGATGACTTCTGAAAATCATCAAAGTGGAACTGATCGATGCAAGGAAGCGTTGAATAACAGCGGCGGAAATTTCGATGTTGTGGTCAATATTCAAGGAGATGAGCCATTTATAGATCCTGAGCAAATTGCTCAAGTTGTTCAGGCTTTTAGTGATGAGAATACGGAAATTGCAACTTTGGTTAAATTAATAGACGATTCGGAAGAATTATTTAATCCAAATAAACCAAAAGTGCTCATCGATGAAAATGATTTTGCGATTTATTTCAGTCGGGCAGTTCTTCCTTTTCAACGAGGGGTAGATCAAAAAGATTGGATTGATAATTTTAATTACTACAAACACATTGGGCTGTATGCTTATCGTTCAGAGGTGTTGGACGAAATAACACAAATCAGTCCTTCTCGATTAGAGCTCGCCGAAGGATTGGAACAACTGAGGTGGATTGAGAATGGGTATAAAATTAAAGTAGCTATTACAGAGACAGAGTCGATTTCAATTGATGCACCTGAAGATTTAAAGTTAATTTTGTAGTTGAAATTTACTTATTTTTTTTACTTTCGTAGTCATGAATAGAGGCCATATAGAACAAAGTATTTCTGAATTGTTGTATCAATTTGATTGTGTGATTATACCTGATTTTGGTGGGTTTGTTGCCAATTATTCTGGTGCGAAAATTCAATCTGTTCAAAATACTTTTTCGCCTCCATCAAAACGAATCTCATTCAATAGAAATTTAACCATCAATGATGGTTTATTGGCAAATTATATTGCCAACCAAAATGCGATTACCTTTATTGAGGCTCGAAAAAATATAGATGAGTTTGTTAATGCCATTGTAACTGCTTTAGGGAATGGAGAAAAGGTTAAAATTGACAAAATTGGTTTACTCTATTTAGATGTTGAGAAAACGCTTCAGTTTTTACCTGATTACAGCACAAATTATTTACTGGACTCTTTCGGAATGTCTAATTTCAAAGCAATTCCAGTTGTTCGACCATTGATGGAAGAGCGGATTCAAAAAGAAATTAAAGAACGATTGGTGGTTGTAAAAGCACCTGCAGAAGAAGAAAACAAAAGACGTTTTGGTTTTTATTGGGCTGCTGCTGCCTCTGTTCTTGTTTTTATGGGAATTGGTTTTACTGCCCATAAGTACCAAATAAATAATGATTCTCCTGTATCTTATGCTTCTTTCGGATTAGATTATACTACACCGGTTTATAAATTTCATAAAGTAGAGAAGTTTTCTGACCCTGAATTTAACGACACCTTTAATTGGAATGTCAAAGTAGAAAAGGAGAGTGCCAATAAGGTCTTAGAAGTTGCTACAAGTGCTCTAAATTCTATGGACATTGCTAATCTTCGATTTCATGTAATTGGAGGTTGTTTTTCAAGCGAAAATAATGCAGATAAATTGTATAAGCGATTAAAAAAGAAGGGATACGAAGCTAGAATGGTCGGAACTTTCAAAGACTTACACACAGTAAGCTATGCTAGTTTTGCAACAAGAGAAGAAGCGGTTGCTTTATTAGATGAAGTAAAAAACACAGAGAATACTGCTGCTTGGTTGCTTGAAAAATAGCCATTGACTTTTCCCACATTTCAGCTCGCAATGACTACCTTTGCCTCCCAAAAATAGGAAGCATGAAAGGTCGATTTTCAAAAGAAACATTTGCACAAACGTCTAAAATTGTTCTACCAAATGATACCAATACGTTGGGAAATCTAATGGGTGGTCAGTTGTTAAATTGGATGGATATTACTGCTGGAATCTCTGCACAACGTCATTGCAATAGAGTAGTGGTAACGGCATCTGTAAATTCAGTTTCATTCAATCAACCAATAAAATTAGGCGAAATAGTGACTATTGAAGCTAAAGTCAGTAGAGCGTTTACTTCTTCTATGGAAGTCTTCTTGGACGTTTGGGTAGAAAGTGGGTTAAGTAGGAAAAAATCGAAGAGCAACGAGGCGATTTATACTTTTGTGGCAGTTGATCAAAATGGAAGCCCGATTGAAGTGCCAGAATTAATTCCTGAAACAGAGTTGGAGAAAAAACGATTTGACGCTGCTTTAAGAAGGAAACAATTGAGTTTAATTTTAGCCGGAAAAATGAATCCTGAAAAAGCAACAGAGTTAAAGGCGTTATTTGTACCTGCCACTGTAGAGCATTCTGAGAAATAAATTAGTCTAGCTTTAGCAAGTCGTAAACTTGTTCCACCACATAATCTTCATCAATTAATTTCATGCACTTGAAGTGACCTTTAGGGCATTTGTCAAAACCTATTTTAGAGCAAGGTCTGCAAGACAACTCTTCAATTTGAATGATTTTATTGTATTCCTTTAAATGAGGTGGCAGATATGGATACATACCAAACTCAGGAATGGTGTTTCCCCAAATCGATATAATTTTCTTTTTAAATGCTGCTGCAATGTGCATTAAGCCAGTGTCGTGAGTTATAACTAAAGAAGATTGCTCCACCAATGAAGCAGATTGGTGCAGACTATAAATGCCACAACCGTTCAGTATTTTTTGATCCAACTTATCTTCAACAAATTTGGCGACACGTTGATCGTTTTTTCCTCCTAACAATACAATTGGCAATTCTACCTTACGGCAAATGTCTAAGATTTTATCTACGGGCAAACATTTAGTGGCATGTTGGCCACCAATTGCAAATGCAATGTATCCTTTTTGGAAGCTTTTTGGTAAATCTTTCAGATTAATTTGATCTTCTGAAGGGATAAAATAATCCAATCCTTTCTGATCATTCTTTATTCCAAGGTTCTTGGCAGTATCAATGTATCGATCAACGATGTGAACGTCAGGTAAAAGATTTTTCTTAAAATTGACCATCATCCATTTCTCATAATTCAATTTCTCAAATGAATAAGACTTACCTGAAATGCTTGATTTTACTCGAGAAGATCGGATGTTTTTATGCAAATCTATTATGAAATCATATTTTTCCTTTCTTAGTTCACCAGCCACTTCCGAAATCTTTTTCTTAATGGAATATACCTTTGAGAGGTGCGGATTGGCTTCTAAAATAGGGGCGTAGGCTTGTTTAGTGATGTAATGGATTTCTACTTCACCTTCCAGTTGTTCTTTCAAACAGCGAATCACCGGAGTTGTAAGTACGATGTCTCCGATGGAACTAAATCGAATGATTAGAATTTTTGTTTTTTGAGCCATAATTGAAAGTGCCAAATTAAATTATTTATTCTGTTTAGGTTCACTCAATCTTTATCAAAACGCTAAATTTGTTCACATGATTTTAACGGATACACACACGCATCTTTATTCAGAAAAATTTAATGAAGATCAACAAGAAATGATTGAACGTGCCATTTCTAGTGGGGTAGGTCGATTTTTTATGCCTAACATTGATCAGTCTTCTATTCAAGGAATGATGCAACTTGTTGAAAAGTATCCTAAAAAGTGTTTTCCTATGATGGGATTGCATCCTTGTTCGGTAGGAAAAAATGTAGAAGAAGAGCTAGAAATCGTCGAGCAACAATTAAAAGCACATCATTTTTATGCGATTGGTGAAATTGGGATTGACTTGTATTGGGATAAAACTTTTTTACCGCAGCAAGAGTATGCCTTTCGAAAACAAATTGAGTGGGCAAAAGAAATGAAGTTGCCGATAGTAATTCATTGTCGAGAAGCTTTTGATGAAATCTTAGCGATACTCGATGAATTAAATTCTGCGGATTTAAGAGGAATCTTTCATTGCTTTACAGGAACTTTAGAACAAGCCAATCACATCATAAATTATGGCGATTTTTACTTGGGAATAGGAGGAGTGGTTACTTTTAAAAAAGCAGGTTTAGATAAAGTGGTAGAAAAACTAAATATAGCGCATCTTGTTTTAGAAACGGATTCGCCCTATTTAGCTCCCTCTCCTCATCGGGGCAAAAGAAATGAGAGTTCCTTTTTGTTGAATATTGCAGAAAAGGTAGCAGATTTACTTGGTTTGCCATTGAAAGAAGTGGCCAAAATAACGACAGAGAATTCAAAAAAAATATTTGGGATATGAGCGATCAACGATCAGTTTTACTAATCTATACAGGTGGCACAATTGGTATGATCCATGATCCCAACACTGGAGTTTTGAAACCATTTAATTTTAAGCAATTGTTTGCCGAAGTGCCGGAATTAAAAAAGTTCGATATACGAATTGAGTCTTTTTCTTTTGAAACTCCAATTGATTCATCCAATATGAATCCAACAATTTGGTTAAAATTGGCTCGAATTATTGAGAAAAATTACGAATTGTTCGATGGATTTGTAATCCTACACGGATCTGATACTATGGCTTATTCAGCGTCCGCATTGAGCTTTATATTGGAAGGATTAAATAAGCCGGTAATTTTTACAGGTTCCCAGTTGCCCATTGGAACTATACGAACAGACGGAAAAGAAAATTTGATTACAGCGATTGAAGTCGCTACTTCATATGCAGGTGAAGTTCCTGTAGTGCCCGAGGTGGCTATTTATTTTGAGTATACATTATTCAGAGGAAATCGAACCAAAAAGATCAGCGCAGAAAATTTTGAAGCTTTTGATTCTCCCAATTATCCAAATTTGGCAGAGGCCGGTGTCCACCTGAAATTTAATTTGCAGGCAATCACACCTTTTGATGCAGAAGCAAAATTACAGGTAAGAGATACCTTTTGTCAAGAAGTTGGGTTTTTAAAACTATTTCCAGGCATTACTCAAGCGTTTGTTCGCAATGTTTTGCATCTAGATGGTTTGCGGGCCATAATTATAGAAACCTTTGGAGCTGGAAATGCACCTACGGAAAAATGGTTAACTGATTTATTAAAAGAAGCCATTGACAATAGAATAATCATTTTGAACGTTACTCAATGTATCAGTGGGAAAGTGGACCAAGAAAAATACGAAACAGGGTCGCATTTAAAAGAAATAGGTGTGATAAGTGGAAAAGATATTACCTTCGAGGCAGCGATTACCAAATTAATGGTTCTATTGGGAGATAAATCATTGTCAAATTCAGAAATAAAAATACTCATGGGTGAAAATTTAAGAGGTGAGATTAGTGTTTAAGCTGATTTGTTAACTTAATGATAATCTCAAATTATTTTTAGGACAAGAGGAATTTTTTGTAATTTGGCGAGCTGAATAAAGCGTTCTTATTTAAAACGTAGATTGGAGAGGTGGCCGAGTGGCTGAAGGCGCACGCCTGGAAAGCGTGTAAACGGGTGACTGTTTCGGGGGTTCGAATCCCCCTCTCTCCGCTGAAGTTTTATTTTTTAATATGTAATTAATCAATTCAATAGATAATAATTAGTCAATTTAAACTAGATTTTAACAATTCAAATCATGAAAAAACTATTTGCTTTAGTAGCCGTAACGGGTCTTTTATCGTTTGGAGCATTTAACAAGACATTTGCTCAAGAAGAGACTGCAGCTGAAACAACAGAAATGACAACCGATTCTGCAATGGCTGATGAAGCTCCAGTAGAAGAAGTACAAGAACCAGTAAAAGAAGTAGCGCAAGAGCCAGAAGTGGTAAAAGCTGAGCAATCATTCCATCAAGTGTTAAAGACCAAATTTATTGAAGGTGGTCCTGAATTTATGGGTATCGTATTGTTATGTTTAATTTTAGGTTTAGCGATCGTTATTGAGCGTATCATTTACTTGAATATGGCAACTACAAACACTGATAAATTATTGAAGAATGTAGAGAATGCATTGAATTCAGGTGGTGTTGATGCTGCGAAAGAAGTTTGTAGAAATACTGCAGGTCCTGTAGCTTCTATTTTCTACCAAGGTCTTGACAGAAGTCACGAAGGTGTAGAAATGGTAGAAAAAACGGTTGTTTCTTACGGAAGTGTACAAATGGGATTGTTAGAGAAAGGTGTTTCTTGGATTTCATTGTTTATTGCTCTAGCTCCTATGTTAGGATTTATGGGTACTGTAATCGGTATGATTGGCGCATTTGATGCGATTGAAGCAGCAGGTGATATCTCTCCATCATTGGTTGCGGGTGGTATTAAAGTAGCACTTTTAACAACAGTATTTGGTTTGATCGTTGCAATGATTTTACAAGTATTCTACAACTATATTGTTGCAAAAGTAGATAGTATCGTTAACGATATGGAAGATGCATCGATCTCTTTAGTAGATCTTTTAGTGAAGCACGAACTTAAAAAATAAGAAATTATGTCAGCAGGACTAAATAAAATATTACAAATAGTACAGTACGGTTTATTGGGAATCAGTGCTATCCTAGGATTTATTTTCTTGATGGGTGGTATATCTGAAGATGTTATAATCTACTGGTGCTACGCTCTATTAGTAGTTGCTGCCCTAGCTGCGCTTGGTTTTTCAATCGCAAATATGGTAGGTAATCCAAAAAGAGCAAAGAGCTCCGTAATAGGATTGGGTGCTATCGTAGTCGTTTTTGTTATTGCTTATGCAATGGGTGGAGATGAGATTTTACCTGAATATGCAGGTTTTATTTCTGAGCCTTCTGCGTCCAAGCAAGTAAGTATGGGCTTAATTGCTTTTTACATTTTGGGAGCTGGAGCAATCGCAACTGCGGTATTTGCAGAAGTATCAAAAGCTTTTAAATAGGCAACAATATTCATTCAAGAAAATAGTTAAATAATTATGGCTAGAAGAAACGCACCAGAAATTAACGCAGGATCGATGGCAGACATCGCTTTCTTGCTGCTTATTTTCTTCTTGGTAACAACAACCATGGATGTGGATACTGGTTTAACTAGAAAGTTGCCACCTATTCCAGAGGATATTGAGAATCCACCAGAAGTTAAAATGAGAAATGTATTTCAAGTTTTAGTGAATGCCAATGATGATTTGTTGGTGGAAGGTGAGCCAATGTTGGTAAGTGAGTTGAGAAAGAAGGCAAAAGAATTTATAATTGGAGATGCTAGCAATTCCAATATGCCTGAATTTAAAATGACTTTAGTGCCGATTTTAGGCACCATTCCAGTTTCAAAACAAATCGTTTCATTGCAGAATGATAGAGGAACTTCATATGAAATGTACATCAAGGTTCAGAACGAATTAGTAGGTGCATACAATGAAGTTAGAAATGAATTTGCAATGCAGAAATTTGGCAAGAGTTATGTGGATTTAGAGAAATTATCTGAAACATCTGAAACTGCAGCGATGCAAGCAGATGCTGTTAAGGATGTTTATCCACAACGAATTTCAGAAGCTGAACCAAAGAATATAGGAGACCAATAAAATGTCAAAGTTTAAGAAGAAAAAATCAGACGGACAACCTGCTATATCTACGGCTTCATTGCCTGATATCGTATTTATGTTATTGTTTTTCTTTATGGTAACTACTGTAATGAGAGAAGTAACATTAAAGGTTGAAATAAAAACTCCAAAAGCAACCGAAGTTGATAAATTGGAGCGAAAATCATTGGTGAGTTATATTTATATAGGTGCACCAATTAAATCGCTTCAAGGAACTTTTGGAACAGAACCTCGAATTCAATTGAATGATGCTTTTGCGACTAAAAGAGACATTATTCAGTTTATTGAAATTGAAAGGGAAAGTAAAAACGAAGCTGAACGACCATTTATGACCTTTTCTATGAAAGTAGATAATGATGTAAAAATGGGAATTGTAACTGATGTGAAACAAGAATTGAGAAAAGCAAATGCTTTAAAAATCAACTATTCAACTGGTAAAACAGATAAGATAGTAGATTAAAATAATCTAGTTAAAAATGAAAGCCGTTTGACTGTTAAAGTCAAACGGCTTTTTTTGTTTTTAACAATTCCTGCTATATATTGGAGACCCAAATTTAAAGTCGAAATACCCAATGCTTTTCTACTTTTGGTATATTTATAAAATGAATAAACTACTTATCATAATCGCCGCTATTCTAACTTTTGGCTGTAACAATTCTGCTCCTAAAATTGAAAAATTAAAGTCAGAGGTAGATGCTGAGAATGTTGTTTTTCAGAATGCGGACATGAAAATAATCAAATTAAACAGCCCAACGAATGAAAGTTTGCGGGGTATTTCTGTGGTCGACGATACTATAGCTTGGTTTAGTGGTGCAAATGGAACTATTTTAAAAACGATTGATGGAGGTAAAACGATAAATTTTTTAGTTCCACCTTACAAAGGCGATACTGCCGACTTTAGAGATATATACGCATTTAACACCGACTCTGCGGTCTTGATAAATTCTGGATTCCCCGGTGTAATTTATCGAACGAATAACAAGGGAAAAAAATGGACTAAAGCATTTAATTTCCCTGCTGATCAAATCTTTTATGATGCGGTTGAATTTGCAGATGAGCGTTTTGGAATTGTTTATAGTGATCCTGTGAATGGCAAACATTTTATTCTTGTCAGTAGTAATTTTGGTATTAATTGGATGACACCGCCTTATCAAAATTTGATCCCTTCACTAGAGGGAGAAGCTGCTTTTGCCGCTAGTGGTTCTAGCATCGCTTTTACACCTGACAAACGAGCCTTTATTGGATTAGGAGGGCCAAAAGGTAGAATACTCACTTCTAAGTTACCATATCAGGATTGGGAAGTCATCGAAACCCCAATCTTTCAAGGAGCTCCAACACGAGGTATTTATTCCATGACTTTTAAAAGTATGCAAATAGGTGTTGCGGTGGGCGGGGATTATACCCTGCCAGACACGGTGATGGTTGAGAATTCAGTTTATACCAATGATCGTGGAGTGACTTGGCATAACCCAGAAACTCCATTGAGTGGTTACAGGTCTTGTGTTACCTATTGCAAGCCCGTTGATAAATTTATTGCAATTGGAACCAATGGGATGGATTACAGCAAAGATAATGGGGTCAATTGGATTCGAGTGCCTGACTTTAATATAGGGTTGAATGCAATTCAGTTTGTAAAAGGAAAAAATGTGGGGTATATGATAGGAGGGAAAGGTCAAATTTATAAGATTACACTTTATTAGAACTAAAAAAGGAGCTTCAACAATGTTGAAACTCCTTTTGGTCTGTATAATTTTAATCTAGGACTAAACGTATTTTTCTCCTTTTTCGATTCTTATATCAGTTACAAATTCTTTAATTTTTTGCTCATCTTCTTTTTTGCATACTAAAAGGGTGTTGTTAGATTCTACTACGATATAGCCATCTAGTCCTTGTAATACTACCAATTTATCTTTTGGCATGCTTACAATGCAATTTTGACTGTCATAAAGCATTACATTTTTACCTATTGATGCATTGAGGTTTTCATCTAGTTTTAAATGAGTGTAAATAGAGCCCCAAGTGCCTAAGTCAGACCAACCTATGTCTGCAGAAATAACAAATACATTTGGTGCTTTTTCCATGATTCCATAATCAATGGATACGCTTTTACAAACCGCATAAGTATCTTTTATAAAATCAGCTTCTTCGTTTGTGTTTAATTTGGAATATCCCTCAACAAATAAAGAGTTTACTTCACTTAGGTGATTTTCAAAAGCGGTAATAATACTTTTGTTATTCCAAATAAACATACCTGAATTCCAACTAAATTCCCCGCTTTCAACAAACTGCTTTGCCAATTCTACATCTGGTTTCTCGGTAAATGTTTTTACCTTTTTAACTCTACTTTTTTTGTCTGTGCTATCGAATTGAATGTAACCGTAACCTGTGTCTGGTCGAGAAGGCTCTATACCTAGAGTTAATAGTGCATCGTTTTTAGATACATAATCTAAAGCCAAATTTACATTCTCAATAAATTTGTCTTCTTTCAATATTAAATGATCCGCAGGAGCTACCAATACATTTGCATTGGGATTAAGTGACTTAATCTTATAACTTGCATAAGCAATACAAGGTGCAGTGTTTCTTCTCGTGGGTTCGCATAAAACTTGTGAGGCATCCATCCCTTCGCATTGTTCCAACACTAAATCTCTATAATCCTCATTGGTTACAACTAATATATTTTCTTTTGGTGCAATTCGTTGCAAACGATCATATGTTTGCTGAATCAAAGTGCGGCCCGTGCCTAAAATGTCAATAAATTGCTTCGGATATGATGATCTGCTCATTGGCCAGAATCGGCTTCCAATACCGCCCGCCATTATGACGCAATAGTTATTCTTGTTCATCTCTTTTATTCATTTAAGCAGCTAAATTACCAATATTTAAAAAGACAAATGGTTATAAAAAGTAAAATCGGAAAATTGTACTGTTCGTCGGTTAGTCGATACGTTTAACTTCTGCCATTGGACTGACTAGATACATTTTATTACTGGAAATTTCTAAACATAAAAAGCGTTTTCGTTTCTGTTCCTTTTTAATGAATCGCCTACCAGTACTTAATTCAAATATGGTTTCAATTGGAAGTTCTTCCAATACTGTAATTGGATCATCATCGTGAGAACGCAAAGCTTTCAGAAGCTCAATGTCGCTGCAACTTGAAGCTTTAGGATTATTAATGTGCGCGATAATGTTTTGTTCAAGTTCTTTTGGAAATGTATCGTTGCCGATGAAGTGAGAAAGCATTGTGGTATAGATATTTTTCCATTCTTTTCCATGTGGTTGCACTTTTTGTTGGTGTTTAATCCAGCAAACTCCATGTGCAATTTCATGAACTAAAGTAATTAAGAAAGCATATTTATTCAAATCGCCGTTTACGCTAATACGCGCAGGCTTTCCATCAAAAGCTGGTCGGAAATCGCCTAGTTTTGTGGTTCTTGTTTTCTTAATGGTTAAATGCAAACGATATTCATTGATCCATTTTATACACGGAGGTACAGTATTTTCAGGAATGTATTTTAAGAGAACTTCTGATGCGGTTCGCTTAGCCATTAGCTAAAAATATTATAGGTAATTAAACTTGCAAAATAAGCCAATGCACCCATGTAAATAACTTGAATTAATGGCCATTTCCAAGAAGCAGTTTCTCTAGCAACAATTGCTACTGTAGCCATGCACTGCAAAGCAAAAGCATAGAAAATAAGTAAGGAATAGCCTGTGGCCTTTGAATATACTTTTTCACCAGTTACTGGATCTTTTGCTTGATTCATTTTCTCCTTTAAAGAAGTCGTATTATCAGCATCTCCAACAGAATATATTGTAGCCATTGTTCCCACAAACACTTCTCTTGCTGCAAAAGAGGTGATAATTGAAATTCCAATTTTCCAGTCAAAGCCTAGAGGGCGAATAGCAGGTTCTATAAATTTACCCAACTGGCCGGCATAACTTGCTTGTAGCTTTGAGCTGGCGCGCTGCTCTTCCATTGTTTCATTGTTGATGTTGGGCTCTAATAAACCACTTTCATATTTCTGATCGATTTTCTCAAATGAATCTCCTGGACCATAAGAAGATAAGATCCATAGAATAATGGAGATGGCAATGATTATTTTTCCAGCTTCAAACAGGAATACTTTTACTTTATTGACAATGGTGTATCCTACATTTTTCCAACGAGGTGCTCTGTAAATCGGCATTTCCATAATGAAATGACTTGACTCGTTAGTTTTGACGAAGAACTTCATGAAAAAGGAAGTGCCTATAGCTGCTATAAACCCCAATAAGTAGAGTGCCATCATTACGATTCCTTGAAGATTGAAAATCCAAATAGAAGCATTGGAAGGTATAATTAGCGCAATGATTAAGGTGTAAACAGGGATTCTAGCAGAACAACTGATTAATGGAGTGATAAAAATAGTCAGTAACCGTTCTTTCTTATTACTAATGGTTCTTGCACTCATAATAGCAGGAACCGCACATGCGGCTCCACTAAGCAGTGGAATAATTGAACGCCCATTTAGCCCAAACTTCTTCAATAAGCCATCCATCATGAAACTGATTCGCGAAAGATAACCGGTATCTTCTAGTATGGAGATAAAGGCAAAAAGTGCAGCAATTTGTGGAATGAATATAATAATTCCCCCTAACCCGGCAATGATACCATCAACTAGTAAATCGTTTAGAACGCCCTGAGGTAGGCTTTCTGCTACCCAATTACCGAAAAATAAGAAGCCATCTTCTATCATTTGCATCGGAAACTCTGACCACGAGAATACGGCTTGAAAGATCAAGAATAATATAAATAGGAATATTACATATCCCCAAATTTTATGGGTGAGTATTGCGTCTAAACGGCGGGTTAGGTTATTGACCTTCATGTCGCCTTCGGCAGTTACAGCTTTGGCTACTATTTCACGAATTCGTTGATTTCTTCTCTGCGCATTATCTATTGGTTTCTCTCCTTCTATAATGCTAATAAAAGGAGCCCTTTCTTCTAGAACGAATTGGGAGATGCTGTCTTTTAATTCTTGAACTCCTTTCCCTATTCTTGCATTCATCGGAACAACGGGAATACTCAATGTTTTAGATAGGTAATCGACGTCGATGGTTTGCTTGTTTTTTTGAACAATGTCCATCATGTTCAGAGCTAGGACAACCGGCAAGTTTAGGTCGATTAGCTGTGAGCAAAGCAGTAGGTTTCGTCTTAGATTACTTGCATCAGCAATCACAACAATGATTTCTTCTTTATTGTCAGCTCTTTTCTCATTTAGGAAGTCAAAGGTCACTCGTTCATCTTCTGAACGAGGACTCAAACTATAAGTTCCCGGTAAATCAATTACTTCTGCAGTTAGATTGTCGCTTATTTTGGCTTTACCACTTTTCTTCTCCACAGTGACTCCAGGGAAGTTTCCAACTTGTTGGTTTAAACCAGTTAATTCGTTAAATAACGAGCTTTTTCCCGCATTAGGATTTCCTACAAGTAATAGCCTAATTTTCTTCTTCTTTGATCCCACGTTTTCTAAGCCCACTTTTTCTACTTCAGTTGTGAAACAATTACCTCTTTGGCATCTGATTTTCTTAAACTCAATAAGGAACCATCGATACTAATCATCATTGGGTCACCTAATGGTGCGATTTGTTCAATGTGTGCAATTTCTCCAACCATACAACCCATGCAGAGTAGTTGTACTGAAAGTTTTTCATTATCAATAGATTCTATTTTAACGAAATCGCCTTTTCTTGCTTCTGAAAGTTGGATTAAATTGCTCATTTATTTAGATTGATTCTAAATAGCTAAATTAGGTGTTTTTGTTTGATTCAGCTATTAAAATGTTGAAAAAATACCCCGTTTCATTCAGTTTCAAATTTAAGAGTTCTATTGAATTTAAGAGTTCGAAGTTAGTTCCAATCTTATGATAAATAACTGTTAAAAACACTTTAGGAGACTTTCCATAAAAAGTATTATTTTAAGGGTCTCAAATTTTCATATCATGCCTTTAGATAAATTATTGCGAATCCTTGGACTCCTGATGATGGTATTTGCTTTTATTAGCGGAGTATATGTTAAATTTTCTTCAAATGGAGGTGAATGGAGCCTAGATAGTGGCTATTCTTTCAAAATAGGTCTATTTTTGATTGGAGCCGCTATGTATTATTTGGCGCGAAAAAAAAGTAACTAAAACAGAACTATGTCAAAGATTGCACTTATTACCGGAGCAACTTCAGGAATTGGAGAAGCCACTGCTATTGAATTTGCAAAACACGATTACAACTTAATCATCACAGGAAGAAGGGCAGGAAGGTTAGTCGAATTGGCTAAAAAACTAACTAGTGATTATGATGTTCAAGTAAAAACATTGGTTTTTGATGTGCGCATAAATGACTCTGTGGTTGAATCTATTCATTCATTGCCTGAAGATTGGAAAAAGATTGATGTGTTAGTTAATAATGCCGGATTGGCGAGTGGATTAGATCCAATTCAAAACGGTGATTTAGAAGATTGGGACAAAATGATTGATACCAATGTCAAAGGATTATTGTATGTTTCTAAAGCTATCATTCCAATGATGATTGCCAACAAAAAAGGCCACATAGTAAATATTGGTTCAATTGCTGGAAAGGAAGTCTATGCGAACGGGAACGTATACTGTGCTTCCAAACACGCCGTGGAAGCATTGACAAAGTCGATGAGAATTGATTTATTGAAAGAAGGAATCAAAGTGACTTCAGTAAGTCCTGGTTTGGTGGAAACAGAATTTTCACAAGTACGCTTTCATGGTGATACTGATAGAGCCGCAGAGGTATACAAAGGGTTTGAGCCTTTAAGTGCTGAAGATATTGCTGAAACGATTTGGTTTATAGCTTCTCGTCCTGCTCATGTAAATATTAATGATGTGTTGATTATGCCAACTGTTCAAGCTTCGTCAATCTATATTAACAAATAACTATTTATTGAGTCAGCTGAATTTTTAGTTTTTCCTGCTCTTCATTGAAATTCAAATAGCTTTTGACTTTGACTAATTGCTGGATCAATTCCAATTGTTTTTTGACAAACTTCTGATGTGCTAAAGATTTTGGTTGAAAAGGGCGATGCAAACTGGCACTTACCAATTGGTTGATTTGTTTGTTTAACTCTTTAGTGACTGCATTAAAGTAGGTATTGCCAAATCGTTCCCATACATAATTAATGGCAATGGAATTGGGATGAACCATGTCTTCATTGAAAAATCGATAATCACGCAGGTCATCGATGACTAATTCATAAGCTGGAAAGTATTGCAAAGTAGACTCTTTCTGTTGCAACTGTTGAATGGCGACTTGCAATACACTTTTGCTCCATTGATTTTCTCTGAACCCATCGCGTAAATGACGGACTGGACTTATGGTAAAAATGATGTTTAACGCTGGGTTAAATGCTTTTAAAGAGGTAAATAGGTTGTGATATTGAATTGTAATGTCTTCAACCGTAATAAGTGATTTATTGAATTGTGTAGCTGGGAATTTGTGACAATTGGCCACTAAGCGGTTATCTGATTTTAGCCAATATCCCCATGCACTTCCAAAAGTGATGATAAGGTGCTTTGCTTTTTTTAGATGTAAATGCGCTTTCTCAATCTTGGAATTTATTTCTAACAGAATAGAATTTTGATCCATCCCTGAATACTGACTATGGTGGTTCCAACTTTGCCACAACTCATTTTGGTAAATTAAATCCTCTTTGTTGTATGTTTTACAATCAATTGTTTCTTGAATTGCATTCGCTATTGCTAAAGGATGATACAAAATTCCAAATGGATTTTTTAATACTTGAAATTTATTTGAAATCAACTTATCAGCGATGTGTTCCGAAAAGCAAGAACCATATAAAAGGATCTTCTCTTCATGGTGAACCTGAACTTTTGAGGCAGATATAGGAACAATCGTCCGAAAAGTATTTTGCTCCATCACCTCACCTTATTTATTTGCAGATAACTGTTCTTGTTTCGGTTTCTTGTTCAGCTGCACTTTTACCAATTTTGCATTCATGGCAGTTTGAAATGCCAAGAAGGCTGCTTTGTGCGACTCTTCAATTGGCTTTGCAGGAGGAAATTTTTCTGCTAAGTGGTCCACTTGTTTCCCATTTTTCCAGAAACGATAGCAAACGTGAGGGCCTGTCGCTAAACCGGTACTTCCAACATATCCTAAAATGTCACCTTGCCGAACTCGCTGACCTGATTTCACATTTCGCTTGCTCATGTGCAAATACTGAGTCGTGTAAACGCTGTTGTGTTTCACCTTCACAAAGTTTCCGTTAAATCTAGAGTAGGCCGATTCTACAACCACACCAGTTCCTGTGCTCATAATTGGAGTTCCAGTGGGTGCAGCGTAATCTGTTCCTAAATGCGCTTTCCAACGTTTCTGAACCGGATGAAATCTTCGTTGAGTATATCTAGAACTTAAACGACTAAACTTTAATGGAGATTTTAAAAATGCTTTTCTCAAACTCTTAGCATTTTCATCGTAATAATCGCCGCCTTCTTCTGTTTCAAAAAAGTATCCGTAAAAATCGTCGTTAAAATGATGAAATTGAGCCGCCTTTACTTTTCCAATGCCAATTACTTCACCATCCACCAACTTCTCTTCGTAAACCACCTTGAAATAGTCGCCTTTTTGGATTCGGTAAAAGTCAATGGACCAAGCATACACTTCTGCTAACTCTATAGCTAAAGAAGGGCTGCCACCATTGTCTTGAAGACTTTCATAAAGCGATGAATTAATCACTCCACCCATTGTCTTTTCAACAATTTCAACTGGTTTCTGCTCCATTCTAATGTTAATGGAATCACCGATGTGATAAATCACATAGTCGATTGCATTCGGTTGGTAAATAAAGTATTCTGCTTTAGCAGTGCTATCTCTACGCTGAAGAATGGTGTATGGTTTGCCGACTTCTATTTTACGTACATCGAATACATCGCGTGAAGCTTTTGCCAACGCATCAATTTCAGCGTACGGAACGTTGTACTTCAGTAATATGTTTGAGAGAAACTCATTACGCTGAACTTCTCCACGCACGATATCAAATGAATCAGCTAAAACGCCAAATTCAATGATGGGTTCAGGTTGCAATGTGTCTAAAGGTGCTATTTCTACAGTCCCTTCATCATAGTCAATCGTCTGGCTCTGATAGATAAACAGAGAGACCGTGATTGCTAACAAGAATGTTAGAATTCGAGAAATGATACGGAACTTTTTTTTCATCGATTAATTTCCTTTTTTCAAAAATACGTTTTCTTCTACCCAAGCTTTACCCCAAGATTCATGCTCTTCAGTTGACCATAATTCAGGATAAAAAATGCGTTTTTGAAAGCGAGGAGGTAAATATTTCTGCCAATTGGTGCCTCCTGTAGCTGCAATGTCCTCTGGTGCTTTGTGCAAATAACGAACTGCAGATTTGTAATGCATCAGCGGCCAATTGATATTTACATTTACATCTAAAAATCGCAATTCATTTTTTAGAGCTTCATTTTCCTGATCTTCCTTCGGTAGCTTTTTGAACAAATGCCACAGGTTGGTATACTTGAATTCTTTTGCTAATTCTTTGAATTTCTTGTTGTATTTTTTCTCAAATTGCAATAAGGTCAATGTCTTTTTTCCTGTTGCTAATTCTGTTGCACCTTTTAACCAATAGATGTGTTCGTACATTTTATCAATGTTCTCATCGGTTAATTCGCTATCTATAAATAAATCTCTAAAGTCTTTGTCTACAAGGTTTCTGAAATCTGTAGAGCAAATCTCAATCATTCTGTATTGTCCGGATTGGAATCCACTTGCTGGAAGCAAAGCCATTCTAAATTTTAAGAATTGCTCTTTCTCCATTCCATCAATCATGATCTCAAATGATGCGGTCAATGCTTTGAAATAGTTGTTGATTCTGCGGATACGCGCAGATAAAAACTGGGCATCAATGTTTTCTTTTTCGGCCAGTTGATTGTATTCGTGTAAACTAAGTTTGAAATACAACTCAGTAATTTGATGGTACATGATGAAAATTTCTTCATCAGGAAATGCTGTTCTTGGTGATTGCAAACTCAATAAAGTGTCCAGATGGATGTAATCCCAATAGGTTAAATAGTCTGAATAAATCAATCCATCCAAATAGGCGCCTAAATCTTGACCCATTACGGCATATTTGTCTTTCAGTTGTTGCAACTGATTGATGATTTCTTCGCTAAATTCTGATGATTGTTGATTCTTGCTCTCCTCCATTGCACTCTTCTTGTTTCAACAAAAATACCTGCTTTAAGTGAGACAATCACTCTTTTTTGTGGCAATTATAAACAATAGGATGTGAAGCAAAAAAAGAACCTTCAACTGTTTTGTTGAAGGTTCTTTTGGATTAATCTAATTTGGCAACTGGGTTGGCTAACCCACTGTAATCTTCTAATTCCATCCGGATAGATCCGACTAATATTTTGGCTTTTGCCAATACTGGAATTTTGTTTTTATCATTCGTAATGTAAACGGTCAAATCTTCCTCGTCTTCAAATATTCGACCAGTTTGAACTACTGGATGAAACACCATACAGTCGAATTTTCCTTTGTTTACTTTAACTTTTTCAGTTCCTGCATATTTAATTTTTAAATCATAATACTCTTCATCTACGAAAGCAGGAATGGTGAAAATGTCTCCTTTTTTCGCTTTTGTAAAGTCGATGGTTCTAGCAAAGTAAAATGCTGACAGCATGTCTTGTACACCAATTGGAACATTATATTCTTGCGCCTTTTGGTTTCTCACCAATTCCTTATGTTGAAAGAATTGGTAATCCTGAGCTTTGCTATATCCACCTTCGTTGATTCTTCTCACAAACACCCAAGGAAAAACTCCATCTACGTCCATATAGGTTTCGTATTTGTCCCGAACTTTAAAAAACCAGTCAAAAGTATTGACACTAATTCCAGTTCCTACCATGTGGTAAATTTCACGTCCGTTTATTTTTTGGGGCGCTTTTTTTACTTCTAAAGTAGCTTCCCCTGCAGTCATCCAACCGTAATTAACAGAATATTTTAGTTTCTCTCCTGGTTGGAAAGTCTGGTGTTTTATTGTTCTAAATTGTGCGCTATCTAAATCTTCTTGAAAAAGACCTTGACGCTGATCTGTGGTGAAACCTGCAAGGCTCCCCAAGATGTATACCGCTGTAAATCCAATTAGCTTTTTCATAGTTATGTATTTTCTAACTATATTCCAATATTTGTGCCAGATGCTTATGGAGTTCATTGTGTGGGTTCTAAATTCAATTTGAAAGCCGATTTGTAAGTGCTATTCAACTATAAAGTTAATCCTTTGTTCTTAATTGAAGTAAGAAATCAATTAAAACTAAGAAAAAGATAATATTGGAAATTCCTCAAAAATACGCTGTTTGCCGTATATCCTTTTTATGACGTTTCTATGAAATTTACAATCTATAATTAGTGATTGGTTAAACTAAAACGAAGAAAGGGCTTTTACAGATTCTGTAAAAGCCCTTTCTTTATAGAGCATTGTTAGCCTCGGCGACATATCGTTGACTTCGGCTCCGCTCAGTCAGCGATATGCAGTGCTTTATTATTAATGTTGACTTCGGCTTGGCTCAGTCAGCGAGAGGCATTGGTTGGGTATTGTAAATTAGCGGTGGCTGAGCGGAGCCGAAGCCCAGCTAATTATATCACTATATTCACAATCTTCTTCGGCACAATAATCACCTTTTTAGGTGTCTTACCTTCCAACCATTTTTGGGATTCTTCGTGCTCCATTACCGTTTTTTCTATTTCCTCTTTCGATAAATCCACAGGCAATTCTAACATGAACCTCATTTTTCCATTGAATGAAACTGGGTATTTATGAGAAGACTCCACTAAATACTTTGCGTCAAATTTTGGAAATGCTTTTAAGGTTACACTTTCATTGTTTCCTAATTTCTGCCACAACTCTTCAGCAATGTGAGGAGCATAAGGAGTAATTAAAATCACCAATTGCTCCAAAATGGTTTTGTTGTTCGATTTTAAATCGTTCAATTCGTTTACACAAATCATGAAAGCACTCACCACTGTATTGAAAGAAAAACGCTCTATATCATCTTCTACTTTCTTGATGGTTTTGTGCAATACTTTTAATTCTTCTTTGGTTGGCTCTGCATCCGTTACGCTGAAGTTATTTTCTCCATCGTGGAACATGCGCCAGAACTTACGTAAGAAACGGTGAACTCCTTCAATGCTGTCTGTATCCCAAGGTTTAGATTGCTCCAATGGCCCTAAGAACATTTCAAATAAACGCAAGGTGTCAGCACCGTAGCTATTTATAATAATGTCTGGGTTAACTACATTGAATTTCGATTTTGACATCTTTTCAATTTCGCTACCGCAGATGTATTTTCCATCTTCTAAAATGAATTCGGCGTTTGCGTATTCTTCTCTGGAAGTTTTGAATGCTTCAATATCTAAAGAGTCATTAGCTACAATGCTTACATCGACGTGCATTGCTGTGACATCTTTTCCTTCAATTAATCCTTTAGAATAAAACTTTCCATCCGTTTTGTCTCGGTAAATGAACTTACTATTCCCAGTAATCATTCCCTGATTAATCATTTTCTTAAACGGCTCATCAAACGGCAAAAATCCTTTGTCGTTTAAGAATTTAGTCCAAAAGCGAGCATACAATAAATGACCAGTCGCATGTTCTGCTCCACCCATGTATAAGTCTACATTTTTCCAATAATTCAAGGCCTCTTGGCTAGCAAACTCACCAGTGTTATTTGGGTCTAAATAACGAGCGAAATACCATGAAGAACCTGCCCAGCCTGGCATGGTGTTCGTTTCAATTGGATGTCCTTCTGCAGTTTTCCAATTTTCTGCTCTTGCCAAAGGTGGCTCCCCATCTTCGGTTGGTAAGTATTTATCTACTTCAGGCAATTCCAATGGCAATTGACTTTCGTCCATCGCAGTTGGAGTGCCATCTTTATAATAAATTGGAATGGGTTCACCCCAATAACGTTGTCTGCTAAATACGGCATCTCTCAAACGGTAATTGGTTTTTCCTTTCCCAATTCCTTTTGCTTCCATCGCTTCAATTGCTTTTACAATGGCAGCCTTTACTTTCAATCCATTTAAGAAATCTGAATTGCAAATAATACCTTCTTTGTTGGCATCTGCTCCTTCAGAAACGTCTTGTCCTTCTATCACCGCAGGAATTGCCAACTTAAATTTGGTTGCAAAATCCCAGTCGCGCTGATCACCACTTGGAACGGCCATCACTGCACCAGTTCCGTAGCTTGCCAAAACATAATCTCCAATCCAGATCGGAATCAATTCTCCTGAAAAAGGATGCTTGGCATATGCTCCAGTAAATGCGCCACTTACTTGTTTCACATCCGCCATTCTTTCTCGTTCAGAACGAGCTGCAGCTTTTATTTGGTAAGCTTCTATGGTTTCTTTTTGCTCAGCTGTAGTAATGTGATTGACTAACTCATGCTCTGGTGCAATCACCATAAAACTTACCCCAAAAATGGTATCAGGGCGAGTGGTAAATACATCTATTTTTTCTTCGTGTTGATCAATTTCAAATGAAACCAAAGCACCAACCGATTTTCCAATCCAGTTGCGTTGAATTTCTTTAATCGCATCTGTCCAATCTACTTTATCTAATCCAGTCAACAAGCGCTCTGCATAAGCAGTAATTCGCATGCTCCATTGTTGCATTTTTTTACGTTCTACAGGATGGCCGCCTCTTTCAGAAACACCGTCTTTGATTTCATCATTGGCTAAAACTGTTCCCAAAGCAGGGCACCAGTTCACGAAAGAATCCGAAAGGTAAGTCATTCGGTAATTCATCAAAATGGCTTGCTGTTCTTTTTCGTTCATCGCATTCCATTCTGCTGCAGTAAATACAGCTTCTTGATCGCCATGAGCTTTTGCTGCTGCATTTCCTTCTTTTTCAAATAAAGCCACCAAGTTTTTGATGTCGTCAGCTTTATCTAATTCCGTATTGTAATACGAATGGAACAACTGCAAGAAAATCCACTGTGTCCATTTGTAATAGTTGGGGTCAGAAGTTCTCACTTCTCTGTCCCAGTCGTATGAAAATCCAATTTGATCTAACTGCTCGCGGTACCTTTTTAAGTTGGCCGCTGTTGTAATAGCAGGGTGCTGTCCCGTTTGGATGGCGTATTGCTCAGCAGGTAAACCAAACGCATCGTAACCCATAGGGTGCAATACATTAAATCCTTTGTGCTTTTTAAATCGAGCGTAAATATCAGAAGCGATATAACCGAGTGGATGCCCTACGTGTAGCCCGGCACCTGATGGATAGGGAAACATATCCAACACATAAAATTTCTCTTTAGTGTGATCTATTTCAGTCTTGTAAGTCTTGTTTTCTTGCCAGAAGGTTCTCCATTTGGCTTCTATTTCACGAAAGTTGTAATCCATCTTTTATAAAGCTTTTGAAGCTGCAAAAGTATCAATAAAGCCCTGAAGTAGAAACTAAAAAAATACCTGAAAGTAGGTAGATAAAAATCCCATTTTCCAATGAAAGGGATTCGTGGGCTTAACCCAACATTTGTATCACTACAGAAAACAATTTAAGATGCATGCAATTTCAAACGCAATGAGGCCAAAAAGTATTCATCCATTATGGAAGAAGTTGATTCTTTTTTCAATCAAATGGAAACAATATTATTGGAGGTATTTAAAATAGCTCATTGCAACATTCTCTATTTTTTAGTTTCATTAATCGGTTTTTGTACACAACATTAACCTCGTATTCAGTTTGGTCGACTGAATCATCCTTTTTACAGTGTTAGAGGAAATGAAATTGCATGCACTTAAAACCAAGTAAGGTTTTTTGAAATTTTATTAGGAATGCTGTTTGTTTTTATTTATCATTGTGATATCAAAATGATATTACTATGAAAACAGAAAAGAACGTTAAAGTATTAAGTGGCTATGTTGCCCTAACCATCTTGTTGGTTACTCTATTGATCATTATTGTTGGAATTGCAATCACTAAGAATCCAGTATTTTTGGCTTTGATTCCTGTTGTATTATTTCTAGCTCCTGGTTTTTTCACCGTTAATCCAAATGGATCCAAAGTGTTAGTCTTGTTCGGTGCATATAAAGGAACCGTTAAAGAAAATGGATTTCATTGGGCCAATCCTTTTTTCACGAAAGAGCGAATTTCATTGCGTGCACGGAATTTTGACAGCGAGCGGGTAAAGGTGAATGACAAAGTGGGAAACCCAATTTTGATCAATGTGATTGCCGTTTGGCGGGTGAAGGATACGTTTAAAGCCGCTTTTGAAGTGGATAAATACGAGGAGTTTGTTCGTGTTCAAACGGATGCTGCTGTAAGAAAATTGGCCGGTTCTTATCCGTATGATAATTTTGATGAAGATCGAGCTGAGTTGACTTTGCGATCAGGAATGGATGAAGTAAATGAAGCGCTAGAAAATGAGATTACAGAGCGATTGGCAATGGCTGGTATCGAAGTGATGGAAGCTCGTATTGGTTATTTGGCATATGCTCCTGAGATTGCAAGTGCCATGTTGAAACGTCAGCAAGCAGTAGCGATTGTAGCTGCTCGAAAGAAAATTGTAGAAGGTGCTGTAGGAATGGTAGAAGATGCATTGGAGCAATTGTCGCGTGACAATATTATTGAATTCGATGATGACAAAAAAGCCTCGATGGTGAGTAATTTGATGGTAGTTTTGTGCAGCGATAAAGAAGTAATGCCAGTGATTAATGCTGGGACTTTGAATTAAGAAAATAGAAATTAGACCGCTTCGCTGTTAGATTCGATAGCTATCGGATTTAGAGAAGAGAAAAATAGAATTGAATGAGTAAGAAAAAAACGTTTGCACTGCGGATAGATCCGGAGCTTTTCAAGCAGATTGAAAAGTGGGCCGACGATGAGTTTCGTAGCGTAAATGGGCAGATAGAATGGATGATTAGTAAAAGCTTGAAAGATGCCAAGCGGCTGAAGTCCAAAAAACAAAATGAAAGCGAAGAGTAGCCTCTTCGCTTTTTTTATGTTGGATTAATCGCAATTTCCATCTACATCACAGCTGTCTCCTTTAGAAACAATCAGCTCTGGTTTCTCTGTTTCAAATTCGCTCCAAGCTTTGTTTAGCGTTTCTAAAAATGCTTCTGTTGGCTGAGCACCTGAAATAGCATATTTATTATCGAATACAAAGAAAGGAACGCCTCTTACACCAATGTTTTGAGCTTCCATTTCATCTTGCTTTACTTCGTAAGAGAAATCGTCTGAGTTGAGCATCCCTTCAACGGCGCTTTTGTCTAGTCCGTTTTCTGTAGCAATTGCAATCAATGTAGCGTTATCATCTATGTTTTTACCATCTTCTAAGTGCGCTTTTAACAATGCTTCTTTTAGTTGGTCGCCTAGTCCTTTGCTTTTTGCAAAGTGCAACAAACGGTGTGCGTTGAATGAATTAGCCACAATAGCTTTCTCAAAGTCAAACTTCAATCCTTCTTCATTTGCCATATTTACCACGTGTTCTACCATACCTTTAGCTTGTTCTAATGGCATTTGTTTGGCTTGTGCCAAATGCTCAATTGCATTAATGTCTGGCTGAGTAACTATGTTTGGATCCAATTGAAAGCTTTTCCAAGTTACTTTCATTTTTTCTGAATTAGGGAATTGCTTTAAAGCAGCTTCAAATTTTCTTTTTCCGATGTAGCAAAAAGGACATCTAATGTCCGACCATATATTGATTTCCATAATTCTTTCAGTTAAAATATTCTACAAAATTAAGATGATTTTTAGAGCTAAAATGTAAACTAAGCGACGAGTTAATTCTTGTTTTATTTGATAGTTTGTTAACTGCATTGACTTGAATCACCTAAATAACTACTATATTTATTTTTCTAAAAATTTAACAAAATCACCAAGTGAACAACAGAAGCTGTTTCGTATTTTTTTTATGTTGTTTTCTAACAGTAAATGGGGCTTTTTCTCAAGATAAATTCTCAGACAATTTGAAGTTGAGCGCAAGCTATCACAGAGGGTATAGTTTGCCTGAGTATTCTAATTTCTTATTGATCGCTAATCGACCTATTCAGTCGTTTGATTTAACCTTGTCCAAACAAACAGTTGGTAAAACTTCTTGGGAGCAAGTGTTTAATTATCCGGAGTATGGATTGTCTTTTTTTTATTCGACATTGGGTAATCAAGCGGTATTTGGGAATGAATTGGCATTGACTTATTTCTTTAAAATCTACATACTAAATCGCGATAAATTCCAATTGTACAATCGGATTGGGATTGGGTTGGATTATGTCACCAAGCGTTTTGATTTAGAAACAAATCCAACGAATGTGGCAGTTGGTTCTCATGTTAATATTCATTTCAACTGTCGTTTTGGAGGAACATATTCTTTGTCGGAGAAGTTGAATTTTAATGCAGGATTGTCGTTTGATCATTTGTCCAATGCGAATACAGCAGAGCCTAATTTGGGAATCAATTACCTGACGGCATTTACAGGGTTGTCTTATTATATCGGAAATAAAACCGAAAAGAAAAGATTGGAGCTGCCAGAGCACGAACTTAAAAATAGCTGGTATTTGTTTGGGAGTATAGGTGGAAAGCATTTGCAATCGTTGTCGACCAAGTATTTTTTAGTCAATTCACTTTCCTTAGAATATGTGCGAGAGTCGTATCGAATTCTTCATTTTGGAGCCGGGTTAGATTTGTTTTACGATTCTTCGGTGCCTGCATTTTTAGAGAAAGAGGGTCGAGAGTTTCGTCAGCGTGATTATTTTCAAACAGGAATTCATATTTCTCAGACCTTACGATATAATCGATTTAGCCTAAGTTTACAAGAAGGGATTTATATTGGATTGAAGAATGAAGTGGTACAAAAGACGATGTATAATAGAGGAATCATTAAGTATAATTTATCCGACAAGATTAGTGTTCGGTTAGCGATGAAGTCTCATTTGCACATTTTGGATTACCCGGAAATAGGAATTGGAATTAAATTATAAGGATGAGAAAGTTAGCTGTCATATTATTTTTTGTGGTGAGTTTGCTTTCTTGTCAAAAGGAGGAGCAAACAGTGAAGTTGATTCAGTTGTCTCCCTTTTCAAAAGTGGTGTTGAATAGCACGTTTGAGATTAGTTTACAAGAGGATTCCTTGTATTTTATAGAGGTAATCGGCGATGAGAAATTAATTGATTTTGTGGAATACGAAGTGGTAGGAGAAGAGTTGCGATTGTCGAATGCTAAAAAGTACAAATGGCTACAACCAACCAAAAATAAAATACGAATTGTGATTCATTCGTTGCCATTGGCAAAAGTAACGTCAAACGAAGCTTGTAATATTTCTACCGTAAATCCGATTACCTCAGAGGAGTTTGGATTAGAAGTTGGAGGAAAGTTGAATAACGCACAGTTGGAATTGAACTGCAATGTGTTCTTTTTTTGGAATAACTTTCCGTGTGGTGGCAAATTAGAGTTGACAGGGCAAACAAATCAAGTGAAATTGTGGACAGACGCATTGTATACCGTTGATGCACGAAACCTAAAAGCTGGATATGGAAATATTATTAATCGTTCCATTGGCGATATTCAAGTTCAAGTAAACGATCGTCTGGATTACAGTATTCACAATAAAGGAGATATTAATCTTTACGGCAATCCTCCGGAAATTTATGAGATAGAGACTTCTTCTTCGAGCGGGAAGTTGGTGAGGGAGAATTAATTTTTAGTCCGAGGGCAGAAAAGGGATATTTTTAAATTAAATCATTTGGGAGGTTTTAAAACCTCCCAAATGATTTTTGTTATTTATTAAAAGTATTGAATTATTTAATCAATTCTGCCATTTCCATCAATCGGATAAATTCCGCGCGATAGCCTTCATCATCTTCACCTTTTGATTCTTTTGCAATATCAATTACCTCTTTAAGTTGGAGGTCTCCTTTAAATTTTGAGTCTCTCAATAGGTATCCAAATGCAGCAACAGAAGTTGAAAATCGAAAGTCAACCGAAGCTTGGCTGAAGCTCAAATTTTCCTGATAAAGTACTTTTGTAATCAATTTTGAAACATCCTCTTTCGGATCTTTATACCTGAACTTAACGGTTAGTATTTCATTCATTCCTGTCGAATCATTGTTAGTGTTTTGATACTTTAAAGGGTCAATTGACACTAATTCTTCTTTAGAATTTGTAGGTATTATTTCGTAAAGTGCAGTCACCGTATGACCAGAACCCAATTCACCGGCATCTTTTTTGTCATCATTAAAATCTTCTGCGTTTAGTAATCTATTCTCGTACCCAATTAGTCGGTAAGATTTTACAGTTTTTGGATTGAATTCAATTTGAAGTTTAACATCTTTTGCTATGGTCAATAATGTGCCTCCTAATTCAGTAACCAATACTTTTTTGGCTTCTAATAAGTTATCGATGTAATGGTAATTTCCATTTCCTTTGTCAGCTATTTGTTCCATCTTGGAATCTTGTAAATTCCCTGTTCCAAATCCGAGAACCGAAAGAAAGATGTTATCGTTTCTTTTTTCTTCAATTAGCTGGATTAATTCTCCTTGGTTAGAGATTCCAACATTAAAATCGCCGTCAGTGGCCAATATTATTCGGTTGTTTCCATTCTTAATAAAATTGTCTTTTGCAACTTCATACGCCAATTGAATTCCTTCTCCACCTGCGGTTGAGCCACCCGCTGACAATTTATTGATGGCGTCAATTAATTGTTCTTTTTTGTTGCCTTTGGTGGCCGGAAGTACTAATCCTGCTGCGCCTGCATACACTACAATTGATACTTTATCGTTCTCGTCCAATTGATTAATAAGCATTAGAAGTCCTGATTTTAATAAGCCGAGTTTGTCTGGAGAGCTCATAGATCCAGATACATCTATAAGAAAAACAAGGTTATTGTCTGGAGCTTCTTCAAGTGCCACTTCTTTTCCTTTTATTCCAATTCGTACTAGTTTTCTTTTTGCATTCCAGGGGCAATCAGCATATTCCGTTGTAATGGAAAATGGTTCGTCCTTCTCAGGTTGCGGATAGTTGTAACTGAAATAATTAATCATTTCTTCAATTCTCACCGCATCTGCTGGTGGCAACATTCCTTCATTGATGTATCTTCTTACATTGCTGTATGCAGCTTTATCTACATCAATACTGAAGGTAGAAAGTGGCGTTAATGAAACTCTATGATAGCTATTCTCCACTATTTGATTATAAGATTCATTAGAAGGAGGCAGGCTTGTGCTTCCAATCACTTTTACTCCATCAATGTAGGTGTGGCTTCTGTCAGATCGAGAGCCTCTAATGTTTAAACCAGAACCACCATAGTCTCTTGAGTAGGTTCCGTCTACAGTTTTGGCCACGTTAGCAGCCGACCGAACGGCCATGCTTTTAATCTCTTCTGAATAGACTTTTGTTCCAGTACTTGATTTGTCTATTTCAACTAATGGTACTTTATAAGCAACAACTACTATTTCTCCAATGGCTGTTCCTGGCTGTAATTGAATGTCTTTGATAGCTATTTTATTGGATTGAACCTTAATCTTTGTAATCTTTAAGGATGTATATCCAACATAGCTTATTTCTAGTGAATAGTTGCCTGGTTTTATCTGTTTTAAAATGTACTTGCCATCGAAATCTGTAGATCCTGCTGCAACTTGGGCGGATAAAGAGTCGAGTAATACGACACTGGCAAATGGCAGTGGGTCTCCATTGTCAGCGTCAGTGATTGTTCCTCTGACACTAGAGTAATTGTTTTGTGATTGAGCACAAATTGCACTTAAGAATAAGCTGAGGTAGATGAGATATTTCATGGCTTTTGATTTTAAGTGAATACTTTCGATTTGCATCGATTACTTAAAAGAAAGACAGAAATAGTTGTGAAAGCGCTGCTTGAAGGATTGAAGTAAATTCTACTTCGCTATAAAATCCTTATTCGTTTGGTTAATGATTTCAAGAATTTCTTCTCGTCCTCTTGCTGTAGTTGCAGACGATGAAATCATGATTGGCAATTCGTCCCAAGATTCGAGCAATTCTTTTTTGTAGGCAGCTATATTCTTACCAAAAGCAGAACCCGAAAGCTTATCCATTTTCGTGTATACGATGATGAAAGGAACGCCCTTGGTTCCTAAAAACTCCATGAATTCTAAGTCTATTTTTTGTGGTGGAATTCTGCAATCAATCAATAAGAAAACATACAGTAAATTTTCCCTCTCCAGCATGTATCTGGTGATGAACTGATCCCATTGCTCTCTAGATTTTTTTGATGCCTTTGCATAACCATATCCTGGTAAATCTACCAAGTACCATTCGCTATTGATGATGAAGTGGTTGATTAGCTGAGTTTTTCCTGGTCTCCCAGAAGTTTTAGCCAGACTTTTGTGGTTGGTAATCATGTTGATCAGTGATGATTTCCCAACATTTGAACGTCCAATAAACGCGTATTCTGGTTTTGTTGGTTCAGGACATAAGTCAACACGGGTGTTGCTCATTACAAATTCGGCTGTTTTGACTATCATGGAGTGTGGTTCTTGTAATTTGTTAATCGATTTCTTTGGGGTAAAGTTACCGCTTTAAATACCTTTTTATAAACCACAATTCGAATACTGGGTCTATAAATATCAAATGATCTGAATAAGTGTCTATAATCTCCTTTTTTTCAAGCGCATCTTTTACCCTAGTTACATTACTTGAAGAGCCAAGTTTATACTTACTTAAGTTCTCGGCTGCATGAAAAGAAGTGACGCCGTCTGTTAGGGCTTCTAGAAAGTTGATTTGGCTATTTGATAATCCTTCAATTTCACGACTAAAAAGTATAGCGTTTTGAGACAATAAATCATTTACTGCATTGTCGAAATCATTTTCAGAGACTTCATTTTCTGTTCGGTACCAAATTAATAGGGATAGCTGTTGAACATAATAAGAGTGGTTGCTAACGTTCATAGCTATGTTAGTTGCAATTGACTTACTGATGGTTTTCTTGGTTTTTTTAAATTGTTTTTGGATAAATTGAACCCAATGATCGGTGCTTATTTTTTCGAGAAAAATAACATCTCCAAATTTATAGAAAGGCATGCTTTTGTTTTCAAATATGTCAATCATCATATGTTTTTTACTCCCATATAAGCAGTAACTAACGTGTTTGTGCTGTTGCCAACTTGCTCGTAATCGTTGCTGAAATAATAAAGGATCGTTAAACCTACTGAGGTTTTGAAATTCATCCACACAGATCGCAATTCGTATGTTCTTTTTCTTGGCAATATTTTCCGCTAAATCCAGTAATTCCCGGTAGTTTTTCTCTATCTCTTTTGTTTCAAATGAAATGTCGAAATCGTTTGTAGGGTCTATTCCGAGGGATATTTTTGGACGAACATTCTTGAAAAATTCTTTCGCTGTGCTTATCCAATCTTCCCACTTTGTAGCAGTTTTCTTTATTACTTCTTTTGAGAGTTCTGTGTAGAATTCTTCCTCATCTTGAATATGAAATAAATCAATGAAGCAAAAAATGAGCTTTTTGCTTTCTATTTCACTTGCCACTTGTTTGATTAAGGATGATTTGCCCCATCTTCTAGGTGAGATTAGCATCGTACTCAAGCCTCCCTTTAAGTTGGTTGATAACCGATTTTTATCCTCGCTTCTGTTTACAAAGTGAGCGTCTTTAACTAATTCTCCGAATTCGAATGGTAGTCCCATTTCGTAAAGTTATACAAATTCCATCAAAGTGCACATCTTTGTGTGTCGCATCTTTGTGTGTCGCATCTTTGTGTGTAAACAATTCTCTAGTTACACTTTTCTGCTTAACCAAGCATCCAATAGATTGTTGAATTCATCAGGATGTTCCATCATAGCAGCGTGACCGCATTTGTCGATCCAAAATAATTCAGAATCTGGTAACTTTTCATGAAATTCTTCAGCAACTTTCGGTGGGGTGATGGTATCGTCCTTGCCCCAAATTAGGCAAGCTGGCATTTTGAATTTTACCAAATCTTTTTCCATATTGTGACGAATCGCTGATTTCGCCAATGCCAAAATTCGAATCAACTTATTCCGATCGTTAACGATTTTGTGCACTTCGTCCACTAATTCATCTGTGGCAACAGCCGGATCGTAAAAAGTAACGGCTATTTTTTGTCTTAAATATTCTTTGTCTTCACGTCTCGGAAATGATCCGCCAAAAGCATTTTCATATAAACCCGAGCTTCCAGTTAGTACCATTGAGTGAACTCTCTCTGGATGTTTTAAGCTATAAACTAAAGCAATGTGTCCGCCAAGTGAGTTTCCTAAAATTGTGAAATTGCTATAGTTCTTAAATTTTACAAAATCGTTAATGAAGTCAGCCATAGCGCCCACGCTTGTCTTCAATAGTGGAGAGTCGTACAATGGCATTAAAGGAACAACAACCTTGTATTTTTTTGAGAATTGATCGATGACATCATTGAAATTACTCAAAGCCCCAAATAAGCCATGCAAAATAATAATAGTATGGCCTTCACCTTTTTCTAAAAATTCGTATTTCCCTTCCTTTATGATGGCGTTTTCGTGACTCATAGCGCTTTCTATTTTTTCAAATGTAATATAATTTAATTTCTCAAGAGCTGCAAAAATTGTGCGGTATTTAACAAGTAACTGTTGAAAATAAAAGCAGCGGATTTTACGCTATTCCCACATTTAACACACCTTTGCTAGTTCAGTATTTACGGGGCTTCTAAGCGATTTTCAAGGCTGTTTTGGTTGAAAGTTATCAACAAAGTGGTAGAAAGTGGTAGATTGTGGTAAAATCTTTTTTATTTTTACACATTAAACCACAATAGCTTTAAATAAACCCATTTAATGGCAAACTTCATTGGCGAATTTGAGTGTAAGCTCGACCCGAAAGGGCGTTTGATGTTGCCGGCAGGCCTTCGTAAACAGTTGGATCCCGCCGCCCAGGAGAAGTTTGTCTTGAATCGTGGGTTTGAAAAATGCTTGGTGCTTTATCCCAAAAATGAGTGGGAAATAATCAGCACAGAAATCAATCAATTGAATCAATATGTGAAGAAAAATCGCGATTTCATCCGCTATTTCTATAGAGGAGCTACGGAATTGGGGTTAGATAGCACGGGAAGAGTTTTGTTTCCAAAACGGCTATTGGAGTATGCGGATGTTGCGAAAGAAGTGGTGTTGTTTGCTTATTCGAACCGAATCGAAGTTTGGAATAAAGACATTTATGATGGTTTGCTGACAGATGAGCCGGAAGATTTTGCGCTATTGGCTGAAGAAGTGATGGGAAACAATAAAAAGCAGGAGGGTGATGGAGGAATATCATAAACCAGTTATGCTTAGTGAAAGTGTTGATGGTTTAGATATCAAGCCGGACGGAGTTTATATCGACGTTACTTTCGGCGGCGGTGGACATTCCAAAGCAATACTAGAGCAACTTGGTGAAGATGGACGATTGTTCGCTTTTGATCGAGATCCTGATGCGGCTAAGAATAAAATTGATGATGATCGATTTGAATTAATCGCGCAGGATTTTAAGTTTTTAAAGAATTATCTGCGGTTTTATAGAGTAAGCGAGTTGGATGGTATTTTGGCTGATTTAGGAGTTTCCTCTCATCAATTTAATGAAGGAAAGCGTGGGTTTTCCATTCGGTTTGATGGGCCACTCGATATGCGAATGGATCAGAAGTCGCCATTGACTGCTGCAAAAATTATAAAAGAGTACGGAGAAGAGGAAATAGCGAACATTTTATTTCAATATGGAGAATTGAGAAATTCTCGAAAGATAGCACAGGTGTTGGTTTTAGCCAGGGCGGAAAAGCCAATTAGAACCATTGAAGATTTGAAGAAAGTACTTCAGCCATTGACGCCTTGGGGCAAAGAGAATCGTTTTTTGGCTCAAGTGTTTCAAGCGTTGAGAATTGAAGTGAATGGAGAGTTGGAGTCGTTGAAGGCGTTGTTGGAGCAGTCTGTAGAAATGTTGAAGCCTGGTGGTCGATTATCAGTGATTACATATCACTCTTTAGAAGATCGATTGGTGAAGAATTTCATGCAGAAAGGAAAATTTGAGGGGGAAGTGGAGAAGGATTTTTTTGGGAATAGATTGACGCCATTTGAGTTGGTTAATCGAAAGCCGATCGTACCATCAGCGGAAGAATTAGGAGAAAATAATAGATCGAGAAGTGCAAAGCTAAGGGTTGCAAAAAAGATAGAGAATGAACCGGTTTAAGAAAAAGGAAACAGAAAAAAAGGAAAAGCCAAAGACGCCCGCTTCGGAAGGAGTGAAAGGGGTGAGAGGGGTGATGTCCGGAAATTTTCTTTCTGGAACAAACGTAGTTTCTTCTCTGCCTTATGTTTTCTTCTTGACTTTCTTGGGACTTTGTTACATCGGAAACGGGTATCATGCCGAGAAAACGATTCGAGAATTGTATAAGACGAACAACGAAATAAAAGAATTGCGATCAGAATACATCACCACAAAGTCGGAATTGATGTACATCAGTAAGCAATCACAAGTGGCAAGAGCAACTGAGAATATTGGCTTAAGAGAATTGACTGAGCCGCCAATGAAGATAGTAGTAGAAAAGAAAGACAAAAAGATAAAAAAGATTGACTAGCGAGAAAGACATACAAAAGGATATTAAGTGGCGGGCTTACCTCGTGTACTTTGCCATATGTCTATTTGGCCTAGTCATAATAGGAAAAGCTTTATCGATTCAAATATTTGAAGGTGCTGAGCTGAAAAAGAAAGTGGAGAGTTTAACCTTGGTAGATAAAAGCATTGAGGCTGTTCGAGGAAATATTTACGCTTCTGATGGTAGTTTATTGGCGACGTCTATTCCCATTTATGAAATCAGAATGGATTTAAATACAGAGGCATTGACCGATGAAATTTTTGGTGCTGGAATCGATTCTTTGTCTTATCAGTTGAGTCATTTATTTAAGGATAGAAGTCCATCTTCATGGAAGCAAGAATTAGTGAGAGCTAGAGCTAAAGGTGCACGATATCATTTGATTAAACGAAATGTGCGTTATACTGAATTGAAGCAGATGAAGAATTTTGCTTTGATGAGAAGAGGCCGATACAAAGGAGGATTTCTAACGATTCAGAAAAACAAAAGAGAGATGCCTTTTCAAGTGTTAGCAGCACGAACAATTGGTTATGAGCGTGATGGGGTAACACCTGTTGGGTTGGAAGGTGCATACTCAAAAGAGTTATCAGGAATTAATGGTCAGCGGTTAATGCAAAAAATTGCCGGTGGTGTTTGGATGCCGGTTGGCGATGAAAATGAAACAGAACCGCTAGATGGATACGATGTGTATTCTACCATTGATATTAACATTCAAGATGTAGCAGAAAGTGCGTTGTTGAAGCAGTTGGAAAAGCAACAAGCGGATCATGGCTGTGTGGTGCTCATGGAGGTAGCGACAGGAAATATAAAAGCGATTGCGAATTTGAAAAGAAATTCGAATGGCAATTATTACGAAGGCTATAATTATGCGATTGGTGAAAGTACTGAACCAGGCTCTACGTTTAAGTTGCCTGCTTTAATTGCTGCGCTAGAAGATGGGTATGTTGATTTGGATGATATAGTTGATTGTGGAAACGGAAAGTTGAATTTGTATGACAGAACCATGTATGATTCAAATTTTGATGATGGTGGCTGGGGTAAAATTTCAGTAAAAAGAGTGTTTGAAGTATCATCGAATATTGGGATGGCAAAAATTATTCGTGGAGCTTATTCAAAGAATCCGCAAAAGTTTGTGGATCATTTAAAGTCGATGAGTTTGGCGGAGCCTCTGGGAATTTCTATTGCGGGTGAAGGGAAGCCAAATATAAAAAATACAGATAATAATTCGTGGTCTGGAATTACATTGGAGTGGATGGCACATGGGTATGAAGTCTTGCAAACACCATTGCAAATTTTGACTTATTACAATGCCGTTGCGAATAATGGAAAAATGGTTCGTCCAAAGTTTGCGGATAAAATCAAAAAAGGACGATCTGTAATTAAGGAGATTGACACTGAAGTTATTAATCCGGCTATTTGCTCGAAAAGTACGATTAGCAAGGTGAAACAAGTATTGGAAGGTGTAATTGAAAACGGTACTGCCAGAAACTTAGGGAATGCCAACTATAAAATTGCTGGAAAAACCGGAACTGCTCAAATCGCTAACGAGAGCTACGGGTATAAGTACGAATCGAAAGTGAGTCACCAAGCTTCATTCGTTGGTTATTTCCCTGCAGAGGATCCTAAGTATACCTGCATAGTGGTGGTAAATGCTCCTTCTCGGAATGTATATTACGGAAACTTAGTGGCTGGGCCAATTTTTAAAGAAGTTGCTGATAAGGTTTATGCCAATAGTTTAGAGATTCATAAGCCATTAGGACCTCAGAAATTTTTGGCTGCTTCAGCCATTCCATATTCTAAAAGTGGGTATGGTGAAGATGTAAAGCGTGTGTTTCAAACCATGGGTGTAGAAATGAAAACAAGTTCTGCCAATCCTGAATGGGTAACCACTTCTACGCAAGAGAAAACGGTCACCTTAGAAAAAAGAAAAGTCATCGAAAACTTAGTTCCGAATGTAAAAGGAATGGGAGTGATGGATGCGGTGTATTTGTTAGAAAATGCAGGATTAAAAGTTCGGTTTGTTGGACGAGGTTCAGTGAGAAATCAATCCATACAAGCAGGCACTAGAGCTTATAAAGGAAGTGTAATCGTATTAGAGTTGACATAAATGAAATTACTAAAAGACATATTATATAAAGTAGGAATTCTAGAAGTTCATGGAACTACAGCTATTTCGGTGTCTGGTATTGCCTTCGATTCTAGAAATGTGGAAGATGGTGGAGTTTATATCGCTCAAAAGGGGTTGAAAGTTGACGGGCATGATTTTATTGCTTCAGCTATCTCAAATGGAGCAACCTCTATTGTATGCGAGGAATTACCAACTGATCGACCTGATGAGATCACTTTTGTGAAAGTAAAAAGCACACATGAAGCATTGGCTTTTATGGCTGCCAATTTATACGATAATCCTTCTGATAATATACAGTTGGTAGGAGTAACTGGGACTAATGGGAAAACGACAACGGTTACATTGCTTTATCACTTGTTCAAAAAGTTGGGTTATAAAGTGGGTTTGCTTTCAACTGTAGTCAATTATATTGATGATAAAGTAGTGAAGGCAACACATACTACACCAGATGCATTGAATATAAATAAGCTTCTTGCAGAAATGGTAGCCGATGGATGTGAGTATTGTTTTATTGAGGTAAGCTCGCATGCAGTAGTACAAAATAGAGTGTTAGGATTGAATTTTAAAGGTGGTGTTTTTACAAATATTTCACATGATCACCTTGATTATCATAAAACCTTTGATGAATACATTGCGGCCAAAAGAGGATTTTTTAATCAATTGGGTAAGGATTCGTTTGCGCTATCTAATAAAGACGATAAGCGTGCTGAGGTAATGCTTCAAGAGTCTAAAGCGAAGAAGAATTACTATGCTGTGAAAGCTGCTGCTGATTTTAAATGCAAAATCATGGAGAGCAATTTTACAGGATTGCTTTTGAAAATTGACGATCAAGAAGTGTGGTGCCCGATTATCGGGAGGTTCAATGCCTATAACCTAACTGCCGTATATGCTACAGCAATTTTGTTGGGACAAGATAAGTTAGAGACGTTGACTGCACTAAGCAGTTTGCGACCTGTTGAAGGACGTTTTGAATATATCCGAGTGAATGACATTTCGGGGATTGTGGATTATGCGCATACGCCTGATGCATTGGAGAATGTATTGAAAACCATCAAAGAAATCCGAACTGGAAACGAGCAAGTAATATCAGTAGTTGGTTGCGGTGGAGATCGTGATAAAACCAAACGACCATTGATGGCAGGAATTGCAGCTGAATTATCGGATCGAGTGATATTAACTTCTGACAATCCAAGAACAGAAGATCCTCAGCAAATTATTGAAGAAATGAAAGCGGGATTAGATCCGGTGAATAAGAAAAAAGCAAATTCTATTACCGATAGAAAGGAAGCAATACGAATGGCTTGTGCTTTAGCTAAAAGTGGTGACATCATTTTAATAGCAGGTAAAGGTCACGAGAATTATCAAGAGATAAACGGAGTGAGAAATCATTTCGATGATATGGAAATTTTACAAGAGACGCTAAACGAATTAAACGCTTAAACTATGTTGTACTATTTATTTCAGTATTTAAATGAATTGGATGTTCCGGGAGCAGGTGTGTTTCAGTACATCACATTTCGAGCAGCAGCTTCTGTTATAGTTTCTCTATTGATTTCCATGGTTTTTGGTAAACGAATTATCGAATACATTAAAGTGAAGCAGGTGGGTGAAACCATTCGTGATTTAGGTTTGGAAGGTCAAAATCAAAAAGCTGGAACTCCTACTATGGGTGGTTTGATCATTTTGGCGTCTATCCTAATTCCAACTTTGTTGTTTGCCAAACTGCATAATATTTATGTGATTTTGATGCTTGTCTCTACTGTTTTACTAGGGGCAATTGGTTTTGCAGATGACTACATCAAAGTATTTAGAAAGAATAAAAAAGGATTAGCAGGGAAGTTTAAAATCGTTGGTCAAGTGATTGTCGGTTTGATTGTGGGGTGCATCCTATATTTCCACGATGACGTGGTGGTGAAAGAAAAGGTATTTGATGAAAACGCGCCAGCACACGTACAAGAATTGATTCACAATGATATTGATAAGTCAACTACAGAGAATTATTATTGGAAAGAAACCAAATCATTTGTTACGACTATTCCTTTTGTAAAAGACAATGAATTCGATTACGCTTGGTTAGTTGAGTGGGCCGGAGAAAATGCAATGGATTATGCCTGGTTAGTCTTTATTCCGATAGTAATTGTCATAGTTACGGCTGTTTCGAATGGAGCCAATATGACGGATGGATTGGATGGATTAGCGACTGGAACTTCTGCGATTATCGGCGTTGTACTCGCCATCTTCGCATATGTATCTGGGAATACCATTTTCGCGGATTACCTCAATATTATGTATATCCCAGACTCTGGTGAACTGGTAATATTTATCGGTGCTTTTGTTGGGGCGTGTATTGGATTCTTATGGTACAACTCTTATCCTGCTCAAGTATTTATGGGTGATACTGGTAGTTTGGCCTTGGGAGGTATTATCGCTGTTTTCGCTCTAGCGATTCGTAAGGAATTATTAATTCCAGTTTTCTGTGGGGTGTTCTTGGTAGAAAATCTATCTGTAATGATTCAAGTGGCTTATTTCAAATACACGAAAAAGAAGTTTGGAGAAGGTAGGCGGGTATTTTTAATGGCACCACTGCATCACCATTATCAGAAGAAAGGATATCACGAAGCGAAAATTGTTTCTCGCTTCTGGATTGTAGGAATTATGTTGGCTATTCTCTCTATCGTAACACTTAAGTTGAGGTAAGATGAAAAAGCGACTAGCTATTATAGGAGCAGGCGAAAGTGGAGTTGGGGCAGCTCAATTAGCACTGAAAGAAGGATTCGAAGTGTTCGTTTCCGATAAGAGTAAGATTAAAGAAAAGTACAAAAGCGTTCTTAATAAGTTGAAAGTTGAATGGGAAGAGGAAACTCATTCGGAAGATAGAATTCTATCAAGCGATGAAATCATTAAGAGTCCTGGCATTCCAGATACTGCGCCTTTAATTAAAAAGGCACAGGAAAAAGGGATCCCAGTTATTTCTGAGATTGAATTCGCCGCACGATATTCTAAGGCGCACCTTACATGCATTACAGGTAGTAATGGAAAAACGACGACCGCCTATCTGATGTATCATGTATATCAGAAAGCAGGATTAGATGTTGGTTTGGCCGGGAATGTAGGTCAAAGTTTTGCGAAGCAAGTGGCTGAAGGTGATAGAAAATATTTTGTGTTAGAGCTCAGTAGTTTTCAGTTGGATGGGATGTTTGAATTTAAAGCAGACATCTCCGTTTTATTGAACATTACACCTGATCATTTAGATCGGTATGAGTACAAAATGGAAAATTATGTGGCTTCCAAAATGAGAATCCTCCAGAATATGGACGAAAACGGTTCATTCATTTATTGGGCAGACGATGAGTTTATCCCCAAGGCAATGAAGAATTATTCTATAAAAGCGAAATGCTATCCATTCAGTGATACACAAGAAATTAAAGAGGGCGCAAGCCTAGATAAAATAAACGAGAAATTACAAATTAACATTAATAACCAAACATTCGAGATGTCAATACACGATTTAGCACTACAAGGGAAACACAATCTGTACAATTCGATGGCTTCTGGTATTTCAGGAAGAATTCTTGATCTCCGGAAGGAATTGATTCGAGAGTCATTGTCAGACTTTCAAAACATTGAACACCGCTTAGAGCATGTGACCAATGTTCACGGAATCGAATTTATAAACGATTCGAAAGCCACTAACGTCAACTCAACTTGGTATGCTTTAGAAAGCATGGGAAAACCAACAGTTTGGATCGTTGGTGGAGTGGACAAAGGAAACGACTATTCAATGCTTTTTGAATTGGTAAAAGACAAGGTGAAAGCCATTATTTGTCTAGGTACTGAAAATCAAAAAATAGTGGATGCCTTTGGCGACAAAGTCGAGGCAATTGTTTCAGCCAAAACTGCGAGAGAAGCAGTAACAAAGGCATATGAATTAGCAACCAAAGGAGATGTGGTATTGTTGTCTCCGGCATGTGCAAGTTTTGATTTATTTGAGAACTACGAAGATCGTGGTCATCAATTTAAAACTGCTGTAAGAAGCTTATAATTTTATGCAAGCATTATTCAAAAATCTGAAAGGCGATCGAGTAATATGGGCAGTGGTGCTATTTTTAGGCATTCTGTCGATATTGGCTGTATACAGCTCCATCGTTTCTCTGGCCTATAAATATCAAGATGGAAACACTGAATATTTTTTATTCAAGCATGGTTTCATTCTGATCGTAGGTTTCGGATTGATGTATGCTGCGCATAAATTAAACTATAAATATTATTCTCGAATATCTCAGATAGCCATTTTTATAGCGATTCCCTTGTTGCTATTTACATTGCTAACTGGAGCTAGTATCAACGATGCGAGTCGGTGGTTGGTCATTCCGGTAATCAATCAAACCTTTCAGACGTCGGATTTAGCGAAGCTTGCCTTAATCATGTTTTTAGCTCGTATGCTTTCTAAAAAACAAGATGTAATTAAGGATTTCAACTCAGCATTTGTGCCGATAATGATTCCAATTTTGATGGTGTGTGGGTTGATATTACCTGCTAACTTCTCTACTGCTGCTATGCTATTTACTACTTCCGTAGTGATTATGTTTATTGGTCGGATTAATTTGAAGTACATCATTTCAATGGTTGGAATTGGAATCGTTCTATTGTCGGTTTTTATCGCAATTGTGATTAATTCGAATTACACAGGTCGGGTAGAAACATGGAAAAATCGGATTGAAAATTTTATGTCTGATAGTTCAGAAGGGAATTATCAAGCAGAGCAATCTAAAATTGCAATAGCCACTGGAGGGCCGTTAGGAAAAGGGCCGGGTGGAAGTACGCAACGTAACTTTTTGCCACACCCTTATTCGGATTTTATCTACGCAATTGTAATTGAAGAGTATGGAATATTAGGTGGATTCACCTTATTGCTAATGTATTTAATTCTCCTCTATCGAGGGATTATCATATCCATAAAAGCGCCCCGAACGTTTGGGTCGCTCTTGGCTGTTGGACTTAGTTTTAGTCTCGTGTTCCAAGCCATGATAAATATGGCCGTCGCCGTGAATTTATTTCCGGTAACAGGGCAGCCACTCCCAATGGTAAGTATGGGAGGAACTTCTATTTGGTTTACTTGCCTCGCTGTAGGAATTATTCTCAGCGTAAGCCGAAGTATAGATGAAGAAGATAAGGAGGTCGCCAATGCATAATCCAAAAGTCATTATAAGCGGTGGAGGCACTGGTGGACATGTTTTTCCTGCCATTGCCATTGCGAATGCGTTAAAGCAAATAAATCCATCTGTAGAAATTTTGTTCGTAGGAGCAGAAGGGAAAATGGAAATGGAGAAAGTGCCTCAGGCGGGCTACACCATCGTTGGATTACCAATAATGGGATTGCACAGACGTTTGACCGCACAGAATTTGAAATTCCCTTTCAAACTATTGGCAAGTATGCTCAAAGCGCGAAAAATAGTTAAAGATTTTGCACCTGATGTCGCTGTAGGAGTTGGCGGTTATGCTAGTGGTCCAACGCTAAAAGCGGCTATGAATAGAAATGTTCCTTGCTTGATTCAAGAGCAGAATTCATTTGCTGGAGTGACAAATAAGATCTTGGGTAAACAAGCAAAAACAGTATGTGTCGCATACGATGGCATGTCTGCTTTTTTCCCAAAAGAGAAAATTATTTTGACTGGAAATCCAGTTCGACAAGATGTAGTGAAGTTGGAAGGAAAACGACAGCGAGCTGTTGAGTTTTTTGGATTGGATCCAAATAAAAAAACAGTGTTGGTTGTTGGCGGAAGTTTGGGTGCAAGAAGCATCAATCATGGCATTGAAAAGATGATTGATCGATTTGAAGAAGAAGGCGTTCAATTAATCTGGCAAACCGGAAAATTATTTGCTGAAAGAGCTCAAAAGGCAGTTTCAGGTAAAGAGTCAGCTGGCATAAAAACAATGGAGTTCATTACGAAGATGGATTTGGGATATGCCGCTGCAGATTTGGTAATTTCTAGAGCAGGAGCAATAGCCGTTTCTGAATTGTGCTTAGTGAAAAAGCCAGCTATATTGGTGCCACTACCATCTGCTGCTGAAGATCATCAGACAAAAAATGCCATGGCATTAGTGAATCACAAAGCTGCAGAACTAGTAACAGATATAGATATTGATAATCAATTAGAATCAACGGTTTTTAGACTGATTTCAAATGAAGAGGAGTTGGGGAGATTGAGTTTTAATATTGCCAAATTGGGAATGAATAACTCTGCTGAAATAATTGCGAACGAGGTATTAAAATTAGTGAAGAAATAATGGAAATGAATAACATACATACTGTCTATTTTGTGGGCGTTGGCGGCATCGGCATGAGTGCTTTAGCGCGCTATTTCCTGACTCAGGATAAAGCAGTATGGGGTTATGATAAAACACCTTCAGCCTTGACCAATCGATTAGAAGAAGAGGGTGTGAAAATTTGGTTTGATGCTGATTTGAGTGACATACAACAACTCGATAAAAGCAAAACGTTGGTGGTGTATACGCCTGCGATTAAAGTAGGGAATGCCCAATTGGATTATTTCGAATCCAACGGATTTAAAATGTTCAAACGGTCTCAAGTATTGGGATTAATTTCAAGTGCTTATAAAACGTTGGCGGTTGCAGGCACACATGGAAAGACTACGACCTCTTGTTTGTTGGCGCATGTGCTGAATGATTCTGCGGTTGCGATCAATGCTTTTTTAGGTGGAATTTCTCGTGATTTTGATAGCAATTTAGTTTTGAATGACGAAGCGCGCTATTTTGTAACAGAAGCCGATGAGTACGATCGGTCATTTCTACAATTATCTCCTGATATTGCCATTATTACATCTCTGGATGCCGATCATTTAGACATCTATGGTACACCTGATGAGATGGTGAAAAACTACCAAGATTTTGTAAGAAAAATCAAGCCAGGTGGAACGTTAATTACAAAATTAGCTTTAGTGCCATCCTTGAGTTTTAGAGACGACATTCAAGTGATCACCTACGGGTTGGAAGGCGATGAAGAATATAGTGCTCATCAAATTGAGGTAAAGGAGGCGAAGTATCACTTTGATGTAATTACGCCTGAAGGAAGTTATACAGATTTGTCTTTAGGATTGCCTGGACGACACAATGTAGATAATGCGGTTTCTGTGATTGCGATTGCACATTTGTTGGGTGTTAAAGAAGAAAGTTTGAAAGCATCTTTAAATAGTTTTAAAGGTGTTCAGCGTCGATTTGATGTGCAGTATAACGATGGTAAAAAAGTATATGTGGATGATTATGCGCATCATCCAAGTGAAATAAATGCTTGTGTGCAATCCGTACGAGAATTGTTCCCAAATAGAAAATTGACGGCAGTTTTTCAGCCGCATTTATACAGTCGCACGCGTGATTTTGAGGAAGATTTTGCGTTGAGTTTATCACAGGTTGATGAGTTGATTCTATTGGATATTTATCCGGCGAGGGAATTGCCTATTGAAGGTGTGACGTCTGAAAATTTATTGAAGAAAATCACTATACAGCATAAAGAAGTGTGCTCTAAAGAGCAATTGATGGACACATTAAAAAGTAAAGAAATAGAAGTGCTATTAACCATCGGTGCAGGTGATATTGACCGTTTTGTTCAACCCATTAAAACATGGATAACCAATGAATAAAACAGTAAAAGTTGTCGTGTGGTCCTTGATGGGGATTTCAGTTTTAGTACTGCTAGGTTTTGTAGAAAAAGCAAGAGATTTGCAAACTTGCACTGCAGTGAGCATCCAAATTGATCGAAGTGAACAAAACTTTTTTATTGATGAAGAAGATGTGGAAGCAATGATTCATGAAGAAGTAAAATCGGTAATAAATCGACCATTGGTAGAGTTAAATAGCCATCAAATGGAGTTTCAATTGAACAGTCACCCTGCAATACAGAATGCAGAAGTGTTTAAAACATTGGATGGAAAATTGTCTGTAAAAGTAAAGCAAAGAGAGCCAATTGTTCGTGTGTATTCAAGCAATGGAGACAGTTATTATATCGATAAGTTGGGCAGAATGATGCCTTTATCTGATAAATATACTGCGCGGGTTTTGGTGGCTAATGGGTTTGTATACAGTCCATATAGCACTTATGTTATGTACGACTTTTCAAAGAAGCTGCCAGATTCTATTGCTAAGAAAACATTGATTGATGAAGTGTTCAAATATGCCACTTTTATCAATAATAATCCGTTCTGGAGAGCGCAGATTGAACAGTTGCATGTTAATAAAGAAATGGATATAGAGTTGATTCCACGTGTTGGAAATCATAGAATTGTATTTGGGAACGCAGATGACATCGAAAGTAAGTTTGAAAAGCTTATTGTGTTTTACAACAAAGGGTTGAGTAATACTGGGTGGAATGAATACAGCGTTATTAATTTAAAATTTAAAGACCAAGTGGTCTGCACAAAACGATAATAGTATGGAGTCTTCTGACATAGTTGTAGGGTTGGACATTGGAACTACCAAAATTGTGGTCATGGTTGGTCGCAAAAACGAGCATGGGAAGTTGGAGGTTCTTGGTATGGGCAAGTCTGAATCTCTTGGTGTTACAAGAGGTGTAGTGGCCAATATTGAGAAAACTGTACAATCTATTCGTCAAGCGGTGGAAGAAGCAGAGCAAAAAAGTGGTGTAGACATAAAAGTGGTGAATGTTGGAATAGCAGGACAACACATTAAAAGTTTGCAGCACAGAGGTATTCGTGTTCGAAATTCATTGGATGATGAAATTGGACAAGATGATATTGATTTGTTGATTAATGACATGCATAAATTGGTAATGCTTCCAGGTGAAGAAATTATCGATGTATTGCCACAAGAATTTATAGTAGATAACGAGCAAGGAATTAAAGATCCTGTTGGAATGTCAGGAATCCGTTTGGAAGCCAACTTCCACATCATTACTGGACAAGTAGCAGCAGCGAAGAACATTTATAAATGTATTCACAAAGCTGGTTTAGAAGTACAGGATTTGATTTTGGAGCCATTGGCATCTTCTGAAGCAGTATTGAGTCAAGAAGAGAAAGAAGCTGGAGTTGTGTTGGTGGATATAGGTGGTGGAACTACTGATGTCGCTATTTTTCAAGATGGAATTATTCGCCATACAGCTGTGATTCCTTTTGGAGGAAATGTGATTACAGAAGACATCAAAGAAGGCTGTAGCATTATTAAAAACCAAGCCGAATTGTTAAAAATTAAGTTTGGGTCAGCGCTGTCTAACGAAAGTCAAGACAATGAGATTGTTTCTATTCCAGGTTTAAGAGGAAGAGAACCAAAAGAGATATCAATAAAAAACCTAGCAAGTATTATACAAGCTAGATTGGAGGAGATTATAGAGAATATCTATTATGAAATAAAGAATTCTGGGTACGAAAACAAGTTAATTGCTGGGATGGTAATTACAGGTGGTGGAGCTCAATTGAGACACATTGGTCAATTGTTTGAATACGTAACTGGAATGGATACCAGAATTGGTTATCCGAATGAATACCTAGCAAAAGGAAATGCGGATGAAGTGACAAGTCCAATGTTTGCAACAAGTGTTGGATTAGTGATCAAAGGATTCCAAAAACTAGAAAAACAAAAGAATAGAATTAGCCGATCTACACAGGCAGAGCCAGATCCAGCAACTGTAAGACAAGGCGATAAAATAAAAGGCGGTTTCTTTCAGAATATTTTGAACAAAGGGAAGCAGTTTTTTGAGGAAGAAGATTAATTATTTAGAAAAAGAATTTTAGCAGAACAATAAAAACCATAGCATTATGAATTTTGACTTACCAAAAGATCAATCATCGATCATCAAAGTAATTGGTGTAGGCGGAGGCGGAAGCAACGCTGTTAACCACATGTACAAACAAGGGATAACTGGAGTAGATTTCATCATCTGCAACACAGATCAGCAAGCGCTAGACTTGAGCCCTATTCCTAATAAAATTCAGTTGGGTGCAACGCTTACTGAAGGTAGAGGGGCTGGCTCTAATCCGGAAGTCGGAAAAAACTCTGCGATTGAGAATGTCGACGAATTGAAAGAATTGTTCGCCAGCAATACTCAAATGGTATTTATTACCGCTGGTATGGGTGGTGGAACTGGTACTGGAGCAGCACCAATTATTGCTCAAACAGCTCGTGAAATGGGTATTTTAACAGTAGGTATCGTTACCATTCCGTTCTCCTTCGAAGGTAGAAGAAGAAAGATTCAAGCAGATGAAGGTTTGGAGTCTTTGAGAAATAATGTGGATACTTTACTGATCATTTGCAACGACAAATTGCGTGAGATGTACGGAAATTTGAAAATGTCTGAAGCATTTTCTAAAGCAGATGATATATTGACAGTTGCAGCAAAAGGTATTGCTGAAATTATTACTGTTGCTGGGTACATCAACGTGGATTTTGAAGATGTGAAAACGGTAATGAAAGATGGTGGTACTGCAATTATGGGATCTGCAAGTGCTGAAGGAACTGATCGTGCGATACAAGCGGTGACGAAGGCTATGGCGTCACCATTGTTGAACGATAATGAAATCAAGGGTGCGAAGTATATTCTGCTAAATATTACTTCGGGCGACGATGAAATTTCTATGGATGAAATTGACTCAATTACAGAATACATACAAGAAGAAGCAGGCAATACTGCTGATATTATTTGGGGTAACGGAATTGATGAAACGTTAGGAGCCAAAGTAAGTGTTACGATTGTGGCTACAGGTTTTGGGTCTAAAAATGCGATTGATGTAAATTTTAATAAGGAACCTAAGAGAGTAGTAAGAAGTTTGACAGACGAGGTTCCAACTAACATTACACAGCAAGTTAGAGGTGAAGAAAAGAAAGAAGAAGAGCTGAAAGAAAATCCAAGTGAGCCTTTCTTAAAAACTTCTGAGAATCAAGTGAGTTTTGAATTTGAAATTAAAAAGCCTGAGCCAAGACAAATGCCGACTCCTGAGCCGGAAATGAAAAAGCAATCGCAGCCAGAGATTATTCGTCATACTTTAGATGAAGAAATGGATAGCGCCGATGATGATTCTACTCAAGAGGAGACAACTCAACGCAAGACAGTGAGTGATGAGGAGCAAATGAGACGAGCACATGAGCGAATTTTGAAACTAAAGAGTTTGAATTTGAAAATGAAAACGCCAGGAGGAATTAACGATTTAGAGAATGAGCCTGCATACAAGCGCAGAAATATTCGATTGGATTCTACACCTCACAGTTCAGAGTCTAACGTTTCTAGGTATACCTTATCTGAGGATGAAGACAAGAAAACAACATTGAGACAAAACAATTCTTTCCTACATGACAATGTGGATTGATGTAGACTATTAAATTCCAATTAGATTGACCGTTATTTAGTTGAGTTAAATCACCTAAAAATAATTGAATGCTAGTCTAACGTCTGACAGCGTAGCGGTCTTTTATCTTCTTAAAATAATATTTAGAAGCCATTCTACCTCATTTTAGTTGAGATGGGATGGCTTTTTTTTATCTTTGTGATTCATAAAAATAGAATACCATGACTTTAACTGAACAAATCAACAACGATATAAAAGTAGCTATGAAAGAGCGCAATCAGGTTAAATTAGCTGCATTGAGAGCAATTAAATCTGCCTTATTGCTAGCTGCGACTGAAAAGGGTGGCGGAAAAGATGCTGAGGCAGAAGAGGTGCGCATGTTACAAAAGCAAGTAAAACAGCGCAGAGAAGCTGCTGAAATATACACCACCCAAGGAAGAGAAGATTTGGCAAATGACGAAATAGATCAAGCCATTATCATCGAACAATACTTACCAAAGCAAATGAGTGAAGAAGAATTGGTAAAAGAAATTACTGCAATGATTGGCGAGACTGGAGCTTCTAGTGCGGCCGATATGGGAAAAGTGATGGGAGTTGCTACAAAGAAATTAGCGGGCAAGGCTGATGGAAAAGATATTTCAAGAATTGTGAAAGGAATGCTGAGTTAGCATTTTCGATCAGGAGAGCTAAAAAATACAGTTAAAAGCATGGCGTGGGTCATGCTTTTTTTTTGCTTTCATATTCTGTAATTTCTGATCAAATCTTAACCTAAATAACAATAAATAATCTAAAGTTAAATCTGGAAGCTATTGGGCCTAAAAGTGCAGCGGTCTAAAATTTAAGAATGATCTACTTATTCAACTCAAAAAACAACTTTTCATTAAAAATTTCTACCGTTCGGTGATGGCCTCTATCAAAAAGTGGTAACGACTCAAAAGTTCTAGTGTAATAGGGAAACGGAGGTTCCATTTGATTCATTTGTGCATCGTACACAACCAAAGCTGGAATTCCTAGATTTTCGGTTCGTGTAAAGTCAGCAATCAAATAATACTCATCAAAGGAATCAAACGTAACAGGATTTAAATCTTTATCTAATAATACCCCATTAAACTCACCATTTAGTACATTAGGTGTATTGTCACTATAAAAGTAATAGACCTTGTTCGTATATTTCATTAGCATGCTAAATGCCGAAGTAATGCTTTTGTTTTGTTCTTGTTGTTCTGCCTTTATTTCTTCATACTTTTCATCTAGCCCCATTTTTTCTAATAATTCAAGCTGTTTATCGGCAGTATTTAATCGAACCAATAGGGCTCCAGTTCGAAGATTGATTATGGCCTGTTGGGCAATGTCTTTTTTCTTTCGACTATCTTTGGTCAAATCGTCTCCCTTATTTTCTTGTGCAAAAAGGCAAGAGCATATCATTAGCAATATTAGAATTGAAGTTAATTTTTTCATCGTGTTTATTTTCTACAGTAATATAGACAATGAGTAACGTTTTTACGTCTACTATAGTTTAATTCTTGCTAAAATTAAGGATTTACAAAAAGGCGTTGTATTTGATTATTGAAAAGTCAAACCAAAAAAGATATAGTATGAAACCATTTAACTTATTAAATCAAAAGTCACTAGTATTATCGTTCATTATAGCCATTGTATTCTCTTCTTGCTCAATGGTCAAGTCGGGGGATGTAAATAATTTTAATCGTGTGAAGTATCACCCGCATATGAAGGGAGTAAAGTTAACCAAGACTGATAAAGTGAATCAGAAGCCTTCAATTGAATTGACTCAAGCTGAAATTAAAGAATATCATACCAAGAAATTGGAGAGAACAACAGTTAATGAAAATCAGCTTGTTCTGAAAGGGGCTTCTGTAAGTAAAGGAAAGAAATCAATTGCAGAAAATAAAACTTCAAAAGCATCGAAAAGAAATGCTGATAATACAGAAATAATCCAAAATGAAAATAGGTTAGATGATTTTTTACCTTCAATTGCATTGAGTGGTTTAAGTAATTGGACGGACTTATTGCCTGTGAAAAGAGCAATGTTGAATCCTGCACCTGTAGCTAGCGATTCGGCGATTGGTGGTCTAATATGGTTATTATTAGTGATTTTATTAGTGTTGGTCATCTTAAGTATTCTAGCTGAACTAGGTGGTGGAGTTATTGGAACACTTGTAGCTGTATTGCTGATCCTGTTAATATTAAGTTTATTGGGGATTATCTAGAACTGCCTTTTTAGTTCGATCAATATATATAAAAGACCTTGGAAGTTTCAAGGTCTTTTTTTTGTTCAATAACTATGTGCAATTGATTGGTTTTGTTATATTTGGTTGCAACAACTAAATCAAAACTAAATCCATGCTAAAACTGATTCTGCTCCCACTTTCCTTCTTTTTCTTTTTAAACTGCTTTGCGCAATATACGGCCGCAGATTATTATGATGATAATTTAGTCATTCAGAAAATTAATCACTACGAAAAGAACAATCGAATTGATTCTGTTCTCATTTTGATGGGCGAGCTAAAGGGACAGTTTTCGGCGTACGATATAAAACATTGCAATCAATTACTTCAACAGTATGACGAATTAGAAATCCAAAACTTGGATTCTTTTTACTTAGTAAGATTGCATAATAAGTTGAAAGAAACAAATCTTAATCCAACTCCACCAAATAAATTAGCTATAGAAAATTTTTTGAATGTACTTATTAATGAAGACAGGGCACTAGTAAAATTCTGCGACAATACTGTTTTAATTGGAGAGATTACCCATGATTCAATTCTGAAAGTAAGAAGAAACATTACTGCTAGATTTGATAGTGTTTGCAATGCAGTTGGAGGTTGGCCAAGTAGTTATGAATATTCAATAGCTAGAAGTCTCATATTACTGATTGTGCATAATAGTTTAATAACTAAAAGTAAATTGGATGAGTATTTTTCCGCTGCTGCAGAACTTTGTGAAAATCAAAGAGAGAATTGGAATGTCGCCCTTAATATTCTTAATGTAAGAAAGCAATATTTCGCATCTGATTTAAGAGGAAAAGTCCCCATTTCTGATACAATAGTTAATGTTTTAGATGAGCTTCCAATTTCAGAGAATGACATTATTCTTCCTTATTTAGTTTATTTTGGTTTTGACCTTTCGCAAAAAGGAAGCTCTGTTTTGAAAATAACCACAAAAAATAAAACAATTGGAGAAGAAATTCGAAATGCTATTCTAAGCTTTAAAGTGGATCCTCAAATGCCTGACGAAATCTTACAACATTTAAAAGATGGAGGTTTTGATTATCCAAAGCCAGTTACTGTAGATCGAATAGTAGTGGAAGTAGATGCCAGAGCTGATAAGAATGTGATCTATAAATTCCAATAATTTCTAATAAATCTCTTCTTATGCGAGTACACATATTGCTTTTCGGGTTTTTACTTTCAATGTATGCGCATGCTCAAAATTCCGTGGTTCAAAAGTTTCTGCAATTAGAGATTGTCAAAGTCAACTATGCATCGGGAAATTATCAAGAATGTATTTCGGTTTATGAATCAGAAAATCTCAATGAGATTCTGCCAACCCGGGATCATTATTTAATAGCAGATTGTTATCAGAAAATGGGTCAAACGAAAGCGGCTCGGAATTTAGTTCATAAAGCTATTGTCAAAGGAGCGAAGTTCGATTGGCTGATTAGTTATCCAGAATTAAAGCAATCCTTTTCCTTCACTGATTCTATTTATTTTGCAAACACCTATCAAGAAGGATTAAAGAAGCAAGATTTTGCTATTTATAGTCAATTGGTTTCCATGTTTGAGTTGGATCAAAGTGCCCGAAGGTTATGGCTAAAGAGAAGAGACAGTTGTAGCCAAGATTTAATGCATCAAGTGGATGCAAAACACAAGAAAATTCTGTTTGAAATGATTCGTGAGCATGGTTGGTTGGGAGGGAATAATCTATTTTTGGATGATTACTTTTTTCCAGTCTTTTTACACGTCACTAGTTTCGATTCAAATATTCAAGAGTTTGATTCTTTGCGTGCTGAGCTGCAAAAGTTAGTGTTATTAAATCAGTTGCCACCTTCTACTTATGCTTTTTGGGTGGATCGATATTTAGTGTTCAACCTAAAACAGCCCCAAAAATATGGCACCTTTTGGAGAAGTAGTGAGGAAGGTAAAGTATTGGATGAAGTACAAGAACCTGAGAATATAGATTCATTAAGACAGTCGATCGGTCTTTCTACTTTGCAACAATACAAAGCCTATAATTCAACTGTAATTCTGCCTGTGTGGTATAAACCGTAATAGATAGAATACTCTATCCACAAAAAAAGAGCCCCAAAATAATTGGAGCTCTTTCTATATAATTTCAGTCGGTTGGGAGAATTACATCATTCCACCCATTCCGCCCATACCACCAGGCATTCCTTGCGCACCACCTTCTTCAGGGATGTCAGCAATAACACACTCAGTAGTCAATAACATGCTTGCGATAGACGCTGCATTTTCTAATGCTACACGAGATACTTTGGTTGGGTCAATTACACCTGCATCGAATAAGTTTTCATAAACCTCTGTTCTTGCGTTGTAACCGTAATCGCCTTTTCCTTCTCTCACTTTCTGAATCACGATTGATCCTTCACCACCGCAGTTAGCAACGATTTGTCTCAATGGTTCTTCAACTGCTCTTCTGATAATGTCGATACCTGTTTTTTCGTCTGCATTGTCGCCTGTTAAGCCATCTAATGCTACTAAAGCGCGAATGTATGCAACACCACCACCAGGAACGATTCCTTCTTCTACAGCCGCTTTTGTAGCAGCTAAAGCATCATCCACTCTGTCTTTCTTCTCTTTCATTTCTACTTCAGAAGCAGCACCAACATAAAGAACAGCTACACCGCCAGCCAATTTAGCCAAACGCTCTTGCAACTTTTCTCTGTCGTAATCAGAAGTGGTATTTTCTACTTGAGCTTTAATTTGAGAAACTCTAGATTGAATATCTTCTTTGTTTCCAGCTCCATTCACAATAGTTGTATTGTCTTTGTCAATGGTAATTTTTTCTGCTTGACCTAAATAAGATAAATCAGTGTTCTCTAATTTGTAACCTCTTTCTTCAGAAATTACAGTACCACCAGTCAAAATAGCGATGTCTTCCAACATCTCTTTTCTTCTATCACCAAATCCTGGCGCTTTTACCGCAGCAATTTTCAGTGATCCTCTGATTTTGTTTACCACCAATGTAGCTAAAGCTTCACCTTCTACATCTTCAGCAATAATCAATAAAGGTCTTCCTGATTGAGCAGATTTCTCAAGTACAGGTAATAAATCCTTCATGTTAGATACCTTTTTGTCGTATATCAATACATAAGGATTGTCTAAATCAGCGATCATTTTCTCTGTGTCTGTCACAAAGTAAGGAGATAAATACCCTCTATCGAATTGCATTCCTTCTACGATTTCTACAGTCGTTTCAGTTCCTTTTGCTTCTTCAACAGTGATTACACCTTCTTTTTTCACTTTAGCCATTGCCTCAGCGATCAATTTTCCAATAGAGCTATCGTTGTTTGCAGAAATAGTAGCGACTTGCTCAATTTTCTGAATATCATCACCAACTGTTTGAGAAACTTTCTTCAATTCAGCAACGATAGCCGTTACTGCCTTGTCGATTCCTCTTTTTAAATCCATTGGGTTAGCGCCTGCTGCTACGTTTTTCAACCCTGCAGTTATGATCGCTTGTGCTAAAATAGTTGCAGTAGTTGTTCCATCACCTGCATCGTCTGCAGTTTTAGAAGCAACTTCTTTTAGCATTTGAGCACCCATATTCTCCACCGTGTCTTTCAACTCGATTTCTCTTGCCACAGATACTCCATCTTTAGTTACCTGAGGTGCGCCAAATTTCTTATCAATAATTACATTTCTACCTTTAGGGCCTAGCGTTACTTTTACAGCGTTCGCTAAAATGTCTACACCTCTTTTTAGTGCATCACGTGCTTCTAAGTCGAATGTTATTTCCTTTGCCATTTCTTTTAATTTTTATATTTAAACAATTGCTAAAATATCAGATTCTCTCATAATCAAGTAGTCTGTTCCTTCTAAAACCAATTCTGATCCAGAATATTTGCCATAAAGTACTTTGTCTCCAACTTTTACAGTCATCGGTTCTTCAGGTTTTCCATTCCCCACGGCTACTACTACGCCTCTCTGTGGTTTTTCCTTAGCAGTATCAGGAATTATAATACCTCCTGCCGTTTTCTCTTCTGCTGCAGCTGGTTCTACAAGAACTCTATCTGCAAGTGGTTTAATGTTTACTGACATATTTTGTATTTTAAGTGTTATTAATTTGATGTAACCGCTAGGTCATATTTTGTGCCAATGGTATTTTTCCTAAAAATTGACAGAGTAGGTGAGTTTTGGGCATAAAAAAAGTGTCAGAATATGACATTCTGACACTTTAAATAAATTTTACTCGTTCTTTTAAATCTTACTCCGCTTCTTCTGCTGGAGCATCATTTCCACCTGCAGGCATCGGCGCCTCTTCTTGTAAAAGAGGTGCTTGCTCAGTTGGAATTATAATTTGGTTGGCTTCATTGGTCAATTCAGACTCTGTTTGCTCAACTGAAACGGTTGTGTGATCATTAAATGTTGCGGATACGACACTTAGCACTACTAGTGCAATCGCCAATGTCCAAGTCGCTTTCTCAATAAAGTCTGTCGTTTTTCTCACTCCCATTACTTGGTTAGAAGATGAAAAGTTAGAAGCAAGACCACCTTTTGGATTTTGTACTAGTACTACTAGAATCAAAAGGATAGCGATGATTAAAATCAATACGGATATAATTGTGCCCATTCTGTTTTTATTTATTTAGGTTCTTCACCCAGTTTATTAATTTGGTTTGCAAAATAAATTCTTTTTTCTGGATATTTCAAGGCTAATTTTTCATAAGCTGAAATTGCGCGTTCTTTATTGCCTTGTTGCGCATAAATTTTTGCTAATGTTTCAGTTACCAAGTCATCGTCTTCCTTCACACTTAGCCTTGCCATGTTGGCTGGAGAATAAAATTCTCGTTTAGGACGAATTTGTGGTTCGGTTTTAATGAATTTACTGATTAAATCGTCTTTTTTAGGTGCAGGAGTCTCCTTTTTTACTTCAATTTTGGTCGGATTATTAAAAAGTCCCAACCATTCGTTAAAGCTATGTTCGGTTGAAGTGGAATCAACTGAAGATTCAGTGACATTTTCTGCTGATTCTTCTTCCTCGTCTATTTCATCTGCTTCCAACAATAAAGTACTGCTTATTGCCGAACTCAAAATCTGTCGCTCTAAGAATAGGTCTTCTTCTGTTTTTTCTTCTTTTATCGAAGTGGCTGTAGTATCCACTTCCTCTAACGGTGAAGGTGGTATGGAATTAAATACTTCTGGCTCTTCATGCACTTCTTCCTCCATTGGTGGAGTAGCTATCGGTGGGATTGGTTCCTGAGGAACAAAAGCAATCGGCTCAACGAAAGGTGCTGGTGGAATTGCAGCAGGTTCAGGAATTGGCAACTCTAAAATTGGTGCCGCTTCAGGAATTGCTGGAACGTAAGGAGGTTCTACTTCAACTACTGGTGGAACAAATTGTTGTTCTGGTTCTACAGTTTCAATTGCAGCCGGAGCACTATTTTTTTCTAAAATTAATCGATGCAAAACTTTTCTGTCGGTTGCATAAGCTGCCGCTAATCGCAATTGATTTTCATAAGCGATATTTCCCGAATTGTGCAGTGCTTTCGCCAAAACTACTTGTCCTGCTTGGCAATAAGGATATTCAATTGAAAATTGTTTCAGCAATTCAATGGAATCCTGTTGGATATTCTCAGGGTGTTTTACAAATGATATGAATTCGTTTCTGTTCATTACCAATTACTCACTGATGCATTAAAAATATCTTGAGTCAATTTATTATTGATGGATTCAATGAGTTGATCTTCCACGCTGGATAGATTTTCAGTAGATGAAAAATCTTCAAATTGAGTGAATGATTTCTCAAAACTTTGTGTTTCGTCAATAGTGTTTGTAAACTTAACATTTACAGTCATATTTAACCTAGTTTGCGCTGCGATTTCATTTCCCTGTATTGCCAATGGGACAGCCTCGTATCTGGTAATGGCTCCTTCAAATCGCAAATCACCTGCTTCTCTCACTAAAGTTAAATTTGTTTGAGAAATAAATACATCTTTTAGCGCTTCTGTAAATTTTTGGCTCACAGTAACCTGTGCAATAGGGGCATAGTTCGGAAACAAAGCAACCGATACCGTTTTTACTTTTGGATCTATAGAAGCTCCCGTGAATGAATAACATCCGCAGAAACTGGCCATAAATACTATCGCCATACTTAAAAATATAGATTTTAGTGTTACTCTCATAAGTCTGCAATATTATATTCTTTTATCTTACGATAAAGCGTTCTTTCTGAAATTCCCAATTCTTTCGATGCATTTTTACGTTTCCCGTCATACTTTTTTAAGGCACGTTTGATTAATTCTTTTTCGGTGTCCGCAATAGATAAAGAATCTTCCACAATCTCATGATTGGATTCTTCGGTCTCCTCATCGTCATAATCTGCAGTAGAATTATTTTCAACCGGTTGATTGTATTGCTGAATTCGGACTGGTAATTCTGGTTTTTCAGGCGCTCCTTCATCGTCATATAGTCGCTGGATAATTTGAGCGCCTTCCTTACTATTTACAAATCCATTTTCTGAATTCAAGGCTTTGTAAACGAGCTTTTTCAAATCGGTAACGTCTCGTTTCAAATCAAACAACACTTTGTACAAAATTTCTCGCTCATTCATGCCAGCCTCACCGTCTTCACTTTTGTATATAGCCGGCAAATGATGATTGTCGATGGTCGGCAAGTAATTTTTTAGAACAGTTTCATCAATGTCTTTCTTTTTCTCAATAACCGAGATCTGTTCCGTCACATTTTTCAACTGACGAATGTTTCCAGGCCATCTAAAGTTTTCCAGCAATATTTTAGCTCGGTCAGTTAATTGAACAACAGGCATTCTATATTTTGAAGCAAAATCTGCTGCGAATTTCCGAAACAATAAATAAATGTCTTCTTTTCGCTCGCGCAATGGAGGGATTAGAATCGGAACAGTATTTAATCTGTAATACAGATCTTCTCGAAATTTATTGTTTTTAATGGCTTCCGGTATGTTTACATTGGTAGCCGCTACTATTCGAACATTCGTTTTTTGGGTTTTTGAAGACCCCACTTTTAAGAATTCTCCAGTTTCAAGCACTCTTAACAAGCGTACTTGTGTTTGCAAAGGTAATTCAGCTACTTCATCCAAAAAGATGGTACCACCATCAGCCACTTCAAAATATCCTTTTCTGGCTTCATTGGCTCCGGTAAACGAGCCTTTTTCGTGTCCAAACAATTCAGAATCTATTGTTCCTTCTGGAATAGCGCCACAGTTTACTGCAATGTATTTATTGTGCTTTCTGGCACTTAATTGATGGATTATTTGAGGCATATTTTCTTTTCCAACACCACTTTCTCCTCCAACCAATACTGATAAATCTGTAGAGGCTACTTGAACAGCAATGTCAATAGCTCGAAGTAAAACCGGAGAATTTCCGATTATACCAAAACGTTGTTTTATTTGATCTACTGTCATTGTTAATTATTTACTACTGTACCTAATAAAGTCCCTGTTGTGCAATCTTCAATTAACACATTCACATAACTCCCAATTTTATAATCTCCTTTTGGAAAAACTGCCACTGCATTCTGAGGAGTTCTTCCAAACAACTCCTGATCAGATTTCTTAGAAACACCTTCGATTAAGACTTCATAAGTTTTACCAACCATTTCATTGTTTCTGAAATGCGTATTCTCTCGATGCAATCGAATGATTTCTTCCAATCTTCTTTGTTTCGTATCTTCTGGAATATCGTCTTCAAATTTCCGCTGTGCCACGGTGTTTGGACGTTCAGAATATTTGAACATATATCCTAAACCATATTTCACATAACGCATCATTTCTAAGGTGTCCTGATGATCTTCTTCCGTTTCTGTACAAAATCCAACAATAATGTCCGTAGAAATTGCGCAACCAGGAATGATTCTATTGATGGAATCAATTCGTTCCTTATACCATTCTTTGGTATATCCACGATTCATCAACTCTAAAATTCGAGTACTTCCCGACTGAACTGGCAAGTGAATGTAGCTACACACATGGTGGTATTTCGCAATCACATGCAATACATCGTCGGTGAGGTCTTGTGGGTGAGAAGTTGAAAATCGAACCCTTAATAATGGACTAATTTGAGCAACCTGCTCTAATAATTGTGCAAAATTCACACTCTCAGCTTTCTCCTCTTCAGATAAGTTTTTGAATTCTTTTTTCAATCCGCCACCATACCATAAATAAGAGTCTACATTTTGTCCCAATAAAGTGACTTCTCTATATCCATTACTAAACAACTGTTGCGCTTCATTGATAATACTTTCCGGATCTCTGCTTCGCTCTCTTCCTCTTGTAAAAGGGACCACACAGAAAGTGCACATATTGTCGCAACCTCTGGTAATGGAAACAAAAGCGGTAACACCATTTTCATTCGTTCGCTTTGGTACGATGTCTCCATAAGTTTCATCTTTCGATAAAACAACATTTACTGCTTTTTGTCCATTGTCTACCTCGTTCACCAAGTTGGGTAAATCGCGATAAGCATCTGGACCAACGACTAAATCTACCAGCTTTTCTTGATCAATTAATTGAGATTTCAATCGTTCAGCCATACACCCTAAAACACCGATGATCATTTTAGGGTTGTTCTTTTTTATGGTATTGAAATTAGAAAGTCGTTTTCTAATTGTTTGTTCAGCTTTATCGCGAATGGAACAGGTGTTCAATAAAACCAAATCAGCTTCCGCTAATTCTTTGGTGGTGTCAAATCCATCTTGAGATAGAATTGAAGCAACGACTTCGCTGTCCGCAAAATTCATTTGGCAACCATAGCTTTCAATATATACTTTTCTGCCAGAGTTGCTTTTTTGTTGATTTTCCTGTATTAAAGCTTCACCCTGCCTACTCTCGTCTACTTCTTTAATTCCTTCTTTCAGCATTTCTTGAAAATTATTCTTTTTTGGATGCTCAAAATTAGCCATTTTTTAAAAGTGTGACAAAATGACATATTTTTTAAGATAATTTAATTTTGGGGTGTTTGATGATTGTATTGCATTAAAAATTAGCGACTTGTAAAATAATTAGAAAATTGGGCTTGTGAATACTTTTGTTAGCTAATTGTTTTATCTTTTTATTTGTATCGAATTTTTCACTTTATAGATTTAAAAAATCAAGAATGGCCAAAAACTTAGTAATAGTTGAATCACCCGCAAAAGCAAAGACAATTGAAGGATTTTTAGGGAAGGACTTTGTTGTGAAATCGAGTTTTGGACACATCCGTGATTTACCTGGAAAAGACATTTCTATTGACATAGAGAATAATTTTGAACCCAAATATGTTATTACAGATGACAAGAAGAAAATAGTTGCTGAATTAAAGAAATTAGCTAAATCTTCAGAAATTGTATGGTTAGCAACGGATGAGGATCGCGAAGGAGAAGCCATTTCATGGCATTTATTAGAGGCGCTAGAATTAGATGAAAAGAAAACCAAGCGAATCGTATTTCATGAAATTACAAAAAGTGCCATCACTCATGCGATAGAAACGCCTCGAGCATTGGATAAAAATTTAGTCGATGCTCAGCAAGCAAGAAGAGTGTTGGATAGATTAGTTGGATATGAATTGTCTCCTATATTATGGAAGAAAATTAAACCATCATTGTCTGCTGGTCGAGTACAATCAGTAGCTGTTCGCTTAATTGTAGAAAGAGAGCGTGAAATCATGAATTTCAACGGAACTTCCTCTTATCGTGTGATTGGGAATTTCTTGATTGATGGTAAAACACTATTGAAAGCTGAATTGCCAAAACGATTCACTAAAAAAGAAGAAGCACATGCCTTTTTGGAAGCTTGTGCTAAATCAGAGTTTAAAATTGCTGATTTAGAAACAAAGCCAGCTAAGAAATCGCCAACTGCTCCTTTTACAACGTCAACGTTGCAACAAGAAGCGAGTAGAAAATTAGGTTTTTCAGTAAGCCAAACCATGATGGTGGCACAGCGATTATACGAAGCTGGGAAAATTACATACATGAGAACGGATTCTGTCAACTTATCAGAAACTGCTTTGAATGGAGCTAGAAACGAAATTGTTTCAGCTTATGGTAAAGATTACGCCCAGACTAGAAAATATTCAACCAAGTCAAAAGGTGCGCAAGAAGCTCACGAAGCGATTCGTCCAACAGACTTTTCAGTTCATGAAATTGGAGGAGCAAATCAAGAATCGAGATTGTACGATTTGATCTGGAAAAGATCTATCGCTTCTCAAATGAGTGATGCTCAATTGGAAAAAACAACTGTAAAGATTGATGTTTCGAAAGGCGATCAAGATTTCGTTGCCAAGGGTGAAGTGATCAAGTTTGAAGGTTTCTTGAAGGTATATTTAGAATCTACTGATGATGAATCAGACGAAGAAAAAGAAGGTGTATTGCCACCAATGAAAGTCGGTGAAAAGTTGGGGATGAAAGAAATTTCTGCAACACAACGATTTACGCAACACCCACCAAGATACCAAGAAGCAAGTCTTGTTCGGAAGTTGGAAGAATTGGGTATAGGCCGTCCGTCTACTTATGCACCTACCATTTCGACAGTTCAAAAAAGAGGCTATGTAGTGAAAGAGGCTAGAGAAGGAGTCGAACGAAAGTATGTACAAATTCTACTTGACACTAAAGGATCAGTAGACGAAGAAACAAAAACAGAAACAACAGGTGCAGAAAAGAATAAATTGTTTCCAACCGATATTGGAATGGTTGTGACAGATTTCTTAGTAGAGCATTTTGAACGAATCATGGATTATGGGTTTACTGCAGACGTAGAAAAACAATTCGATGATATAGCAGATGGGGAACGGAAGTGGAATAAGATGATAGAAACATTTTATAAAACTTTCCATACCAATGTGGTTGATACATTAGAAAATGCAGACAGAGCAAGCGGAGAAAGAGAGCTTGGGAAGGACCCAAAATCAGGTAAAAAATTAATCGTTAGAATCGGTCGTTTTGGTCCTATGGCCCAAATTGGTGATTCCGAAGACGAGGAAAAACCTCAATTTGCTAGTTTATTGCCAACGCAGAATCTAGAAACCATTACTTTCGAAGAAGCATTAGATTTATTTAAACTTCCACGTGAAGTAGGTGAATATAATGGCGAAATGATGGTGGCTGCAATTGGTCGTTTTGGACCTTATATCCGATACGGTAAATTATTTGCCTCTATCAAGAAAGCTGATGGCGATGATCCGATGACTATTACTCAAGAAAGAGCAGAGGAAATTGTGAAAGCTAAAATTCAAGCTGAGATAGATAAATATATTAAGGTATTTGATGAAGATCCTGATGTTCAAGTGTTGAATGGTCGATATGGTCCTTACATTAAGCACGGCAAGAAGAATGTAAAAATTCCGAAAGATGTAGAGCCAAGTTCATTAACATTGGAGCAGTGTTTGAAATTGTCAGCCGAAGCGCCTGATAAAAAAGGTGGTAGAGGAGCTGCTGCAAAGAAAACTACAGCTAAAAAAGCACCTGCCAAGAAGGCACCTGCCAAGAAAAAGCCTGCAGCTAAAAAGACGACTCCTAAAAAGAAAAAGTAATGGATTACTTAGATTTTGTGGAAGGTGTTCAGCTGGAAAAAATAATTGGTTCTGATGAGTATCAGATGGATCACTTGAGGAATACTATTCGCATTCGTACCACTGAAAATAAAGGTGCTTTTGAATTGTTGGCAACTGATAAAATAGCAATTTTAGGAGTAGAGGAAGAGAGAGGGAATCCTAAGAATGCTGGTGCATCAAACTCTCCTGACCAATTTAGAAAGTATTTCTACAAACTATTTAAAGGAGTTGGTTTTACAGATATCGTAGACTTAGGAAATATAAAACCCGGGAATACGCTCTCTGACACTTATTTTGCTGTTTCTGAAACAGTAAGTAATTTGATTAAAAATGGAATTATTCCAGTAATTATAGGTGGTACAAAAGATTTGACTTTCGCCAATTTTCAAGCATATAAAACATTGGAGCAAACTGTTAATTTAACAGCGATTGATTCAGCCTTTAATATCGGAGACACTGCTGCACCAATTAATTCTACAAATTATTTGAGCAAAGTGGTGTTACATCAGCCTAACTTTCTTTTTAATTTTAGCAATATCGGTTACCAAACCTATTTTGTGAGTCAAAATGAGGTGGGTTTAATTGACCAACTCTATTTTGATACGTATCGATTGGGGTTTGTTCGTTCTGATATTCGGGAAAATGAACCAATTATTCGAAATGCTGACTTTGTTAGTTTTGATATTTCTTCTATTCGTCAATCAGAGGCTCCTGCATGTGCAGCTGCTACCCCAAATGGGTTGTTTGGCGACGAAGCGTGTCAGTTGGCACGATATGCCGGATTAAGTGATAAATTGACCTCTATCGGATTTTATGAGGTAAATCCTACGCTTGATTTTCATGGACAAACAAGTCATTTGTTAGCACAGATGATTTGGTATTTTATGGACGGCGTATTTAATCGGAAGAAAGATTTTCCCGCTTGTAATAAAACCGAGTATGTTAAATATACTGTTGCAATGGAATCTCACAAAGACGACATTGTATTTTATAAAAGCGAGAAAAGTGACCGTTGGTTTATGGATGTTCCCTACCCAAATGCAACTGGAAGTAAATACGAAAGACATTTGTTAGTACCTTGCAGTTATTTAGACTACCAAGTTGCTTGTAATAATGAGCTGCCTGACAGGTGGGTTCAAACGTTTAAGAAGCTTCGATAGGCTTTTTTCAGAAATAAAAAATCAAGAGAATCGTTAAAAAAGTATAACAACTTACAAATTTTAGGTATTTTAGTGCACCAAAATCTTTGTTAAAAAGAAATTTCATCCTATGAAGAAACTGTTACTTAGTGCGTTAGTTATTTTTACTACTGTGAGTTATGCACAACAAGATCCGCAATTCACCCAGAACATGTTTAATAAGCTTGCTGTAAATCCAGGATATGCTGGTGTCAACAATGCTTATTGTGGTACTTTATTATCTCGTCAACAATGGATGGGATTTGAAGGTCGCCCACAAACCAACCTTTTTAGCTTTGATGCAAAAATTCGCCCTTTTGATCGATTCAATAGCGGTGTTGGTTTAACAGTTTGGCAAGACGAATTAGGTCCTGAAAAAACGTTTTCAGCGAAGTTGGCATATGCTTTTCACAAGAATATTGGTAATGGATTGTTATCTGTTGGAATTGATGGAGGTATTTACAACAAAACTATAAATGGAAAGTGGATCACCCCTGGGTTTCTTGGTGATGGTTCGGAAGATCCTTCTATTCCTCAGGGTGAGGCATCAGATTTATCATTTGATATGGGTGTCGGTGCATATTATACCACTACTGATTTTTATGTAGGAATATCAAGTACTCACTTAACAGCACCTGTTTTGAGTGGAAAGGCAAAGCAATCTTCTTTTAATAATTATACACTAGCTCGTCACTTTTACATAATGGGTGGGTACAATATTAGCTTTAGTAGTCCGTTTGTATTAAAACCGTCTATTTTTATAAAGTCTGACGTTTCTTCAACTCAAGTAGATGTAAATGCGATGTTAGAGTACAATGAATTTGTTTGGGCAGGATTGTCATATAGATATGAAGATGCAATTGCCCTTTTAGCAGGAGTTAATGTTCCAATGATAGATGGATTGAAAGTTGGGGTTTCTTATGATTATAACACCTCTATTTTAAATGAATATAATAATGGTAGTTTAGAATTTATGCTAGGGTATTGTTATCCAATCAAGAATCCACTTAAAATACAGCGATATAAGAGTGTTCGATTTTTATAAAAAAAAAGTATACATTTGAAACCTTTTAAAAAAAAGAGGGTATAATGAACTCTTCAACCAAGGCTTTGTAGTAATAGCCTTATTAGTAAATAGAAAAAAATGAAAAAGTTAGTCATATTAGGAGCGGTTATAGCTTTGTTTTCTTCTTGTAGTCAGGAGAACGGCGAGCTTATAGGAGTGCAAGGACGGGAGATTTTTTATCAGCCTGTCCCATACGGCATGTTATTAATTCCTCAAGGTAGTTACACAATGGGTAACGACGATCAGGATATAACAAGTTCTGCTGTTGCGCAAACAAAGGTGGTTTCTGTTGCAGCCTTTTATATGGATCAAACAGAGATTTCAAATAATGAATACCGACAGTTTGTCTATTGGGTTAGAGATTCTATCGCTAGAAAAATTCTAGGAGAAGAAGTTTCTGAAGATTACTTGCATACTGTAAACGGTTATGGAGAAGATATCGATCCACCAATCATCAACTGGCAAATGAAATTCCGTTGGGATGGTGAAGAAGAACGTGAAGCTCTAGAGGTGATGTATTTGCCGGATTACGAGCGTTTTTACGGCCGTAAGGAAATTGATACTCGAAAGTTAATGTTTGAATATTCTTGGATTGACTGGCAAGCTGCGGCATCTAGAAAAAATAGAGAGCAAGGTAAAATTGATCGTTCTGTATTTATTAAGAAAGACATAATAAATATTTACCCTGATACATTGGCTTGGGTACACGATTTTACTTACTCATTCAATGAGCCAATGACGAATGCTTATTTCTGGCATCCATCTTATGATGATTATCCATTAGTAGGAGTGAGTTGGAAACAAGCAAGAGCTTTCTCAATATGGAGAAGTGAATTGTTAAATAATTTCTTGGATCAAAGAGGTATGACGACTGTTCAGTATTTTAGATTGCCTACTGAATCTGAGTGGGAGTGGGCTTCAAGAGGTGGTTTAGATAACAACCAATATCCTTGGGGTGGGCCTTACATTAGAAATACAAAAGGGTGTTTCTTAGGAAACTTTAAGCCTTTGCGAGGTAATTATGTGGATGATGGTGGTTTAACTACAGTAGCAGTTAATGCATACAACCCGAATGATTATGGTTTGTTTTGTATGGCAGGTAATGTAGCTGAGTGGACTAGTAACGCATTTGATGAGGCATCATACAACTTCGCACATGATTTGAATATGGATTATGTTTATGAAGCGAAAGAGTCTGATCCTCCTTCATTAAAGAGAAAAGTTATTCGTGGTGGTTCATGGAAAGATGTTGCCATGTATTTGATGAATGGTACAAGAACATACGAATATCAAGATACTGCAAAATGTTATATTGGATTTAGAAACGTTATGTCCTACTTGGGAAGAGGAACTAACGACCAATTATAATATTGTGCAAAGAATTTACACTAACTAATTATTATTTATCAATTTTTTTTAAACTACTTATTTAAATATTATGGGATTTGTTGAGTTTTTATTTGAGACCAAGAAAGGTAAAAAGGTCATGGGACTTTTATACGGTATGGGTGCTGCAGTTGTAATTATTGGCGCTTTATTTAAAATACAACACTGGCCAGGAGCATCAGGTATGCTTATCATTGGGTTGAGTGTTGAAGCATTAATTTTTGCAGTATCAGCTTTTGAGCCACCACATATGGAAGTGGATTGGACTTTGGCATATCCTGAATTAGCTGGAATGGAAGATGACGCATTAACAAAACCTTCTAGAAGAAATGTAGGTGGTGGAAGTGGTGATGCTGTTTCTCAAGAATTGGATAAAATGTTAGTTGAGGCTAAAATTGGACCTGAATTAATAGAAAGTTTAGGCCAAGGATTTAAGAATTTGTCAGACCATACTTCACAATTGAATAATATTTCTGATGCTTCTGTAGCAACGAATGAATTTGTAGATAAAGTTAGATCTGCCTCATCAAATATGGGACAATTGTCTGACTCTTATTTGAAGGCATCTGAGAGTTTAACTGGTATTTCTGTTTCACCGGAAGCTGGTAATTCTTACTCTGAGAATTTAATGTCAATTTCTGCAAAATTGTCTGAATTGAACAATGTATATGAGTTGCAATTGAACTCTGCTAGTCAGCACATGGAAGTGACTAACAAAGCGTTTGAAGGAATGAGTGATTTGATCTCAAACTTGAATAATTCAGTTGAAGACACTCAGAAATACAAAGAGAATATAGCTGAATTGTCTAAAAACTTAGGCGCATTGAATAGAGTATATGGTAATATGCTTACTGCAATGAATGTGAATGCTTAATTATATTGAGCGTAATTAATTATTTACAAACAGACATTTAAAATACTTTAAATAACATGGCAGGAGGTAAGTTGCCACCACGGCAAAAAATGATTGGAATGATGTACCTAGTGCTTACAGCACTTTTGGCACTAAACGTTTCCAAAGAGATTTTAGATTCTTTCGTAATCATCAATGATGGTTTAGAAAAGACAGTTATTAATTTTAAAAGCAAGAATTCCGATTTATATGCGGACTTTGAAGCTTCTTATCAAGAGAATCAGAAAAAGGTAAAGCCTTACTATGATAATGCGCAAGAAATCAAAGTTGTGGCTGATGCTGCCTCTGATTATATTGATAGAATCAAAGTAAACATTATCGCTTTACTTGAAAAAATGGATACCGCTTCTGTTATTGGTCCTGACCAATTTGGAAATGATACTATTTTAAACTTAGCACGCATTAGTTCTAAGGATAACACTGATGTTGGAACTTCTATCATGATTGGTAGTGAGCCTTCTACTCCTAAGACTGGAGATTTATCTGCAACAGCCTTAAAAGGCAAATTGGATGATTTTAAGATGGTTGTTGCGAGCAAGGTGGATACATCTTCTGCAATTTATCAATCGTTGATGAAGACATTTGACTTCAGCAATAAGAAGGAAAGCGGTGGAACAGAATCAACGTGGGAAGCGTTTAATTTCTATGGTGTGCCTGCTGCAGCTTCAATCACTTTATTATCGAAGTTTCAAACTGATATTAGAAACTTTGAATCGGATGCAATTAAATATTTGTATTCTGAAGTAGATGCAGCTTCGTTTAAATTTAACAAATTAGAGGCAGCGGTTATTTCTCCTTCAAATTACATCTTATTAGGAGATACATTTAGAGCAGAGATTTTCTTAGCTGCGATGGATTCTACTAAAAATCCAAAGATTGTTGTTGGAAAAGAAATCGTTCCAGATGGAGAAGGTTTTAAATCTTCAGGTGACTCTTTGAATGTTAGAATGGTCGACGGTAAAGGTTATGTAAAGATAGCAACTCGTTCGGAAGGGGAATATACCTGGAAAGGTGCAATTAATTTTGAGGCACCAGGAGGAAAGATTATTCCAAGAACGTTTGAGACTACTTACATGGTTGCAAAACCAAGTACGACTATCTCAGCTACAAAAATGAATGTATTCTACATGGGAGTTCCGAATCCTGTTTCAATTTCGGCTCCGGGTGTTCCTGCAGAATCTATTCGCCCATCTATAACCGGTGGAGGTGGTAAAATCACTAAAGGTACTGGTGGCGATTGGATCGTTACTGTTTCTTCTCCTGGTGATGTAAAAATTACTGTGAACGCTGAAATGAATGGGAAGAGTAAGATGATGGGCTTCATGGATTTTCGTGTGAAGCAGATTCCTACCCCTAAAGCATTAGTATCAGGAAAGAACAGTGGAGCACTTTCTCCTAGAGTATTGGCTGCTGTATCTGGCATATTTTTAGATATGGATGGTTTTGTTTTTGATGTTAAAGTTGATGTATTGTCTTACGAGTTTAGTTATGTGGTTGATGGTTTTACCAGCACCATTAAAGTAAACGGTGGTAATATCACAGAAGACGTAAAAGATAAATTACGAAGAGTAAAAAGAAACACAACAGTTTCGTTTGAGACTATTAAAGTGAAAATGCCAGACGGTACAACACGATTCTCTACGCCTGTAGTGTTTAAAATGATATAAAATTATAATTATGAAAACTCATTTAAAGTCATTAGCGGTTTCATTTTTGATCTTGTCTGGCAGTGCTACTATGGCACAAGACGTCTTGGATGGGGTATATATTAAGGAAAATACACCTACTAGAAAGGTAATTCCTTATACCCATGTAAGAGAAGCAGATGTATTGTATACGAAGCGTGTTTGGAGAATGGTCGAGTTGGCTGAAAAGCAGAACTATCCAATGAAATTTCCAAATGAGCCTATTAATGAATTGGGCTATGTGAGAATGAGTTTGATTGATGTAATGAAGCAAGGTATTGATGAAGGGACTATTCAAGCTTATGATTCAGAAATTTCAGGTTTTACTGTTAAGTTGACTCAAGCAGAAGCTGCTGATAAAATGCAGTACACTGAGATTGTTACAGATTATGATGAGAACGGTTTTGAAACACAAACTGAATTGCCCGTTGCTTTTTCTAGTGCCGATGTGGTACGTTATGAAATTAAAGAGGATTGGTTTTTTGATCGTGAACGTTCTGTGATGGATGTTAGAATTATCGGTATTGCACCAATTTTTGTAAATCCTAAAGATCAATCAATGGTTAGACCATTTGTTGTTTATTTCCCTGAGGCACGGTATGTGTTTGCAAATGCGGAAGTATATAGTTCAGGTAATGATGGTGCTAGAATGACTTTTGATGATTATTTCTGGAAAAGAATGTTTAGTAGCTATGTATATCAAGAGACGAATGTTTATGACAACAGAAAGCTTAATTCCTATACGACAGGTATCGATTTATTACTAGAATCTAACAAAATAATGGAAGAAATAGTAAATTTTGAGCACGATATGTGGCAATACTAATTACAAGAATACACTAGAAAGGGAGTCCAATTGGACTCCCTTTTTTATTTCCAGTAATCTTTGTAAAATTCTTTCAAGCTACTTTTATGAATGATATGACCTCCCTTATAGGTGAGTATCGTTCGATTAGTTTGTTTATAGATAGATAATTTTCTGTTGAAGGTTGTTTGGTTTTCAAGAATGTATTCATCAGTTTCTCCAAAAACACAGTACACCTTCGCTAGGTTAAATTTCTCACTTTCCTCTAGTTCATCGGGTATTAGTGAGCCCCATAAAATGAGCTGACCAACCGATAGGAAACTTTGATTAAACCATCGGCATAATGTAGCCACTCCTTGAGAAAAACCGAATAGTGTGATTGTACTGTTCTCAAAACTTCCTAATTTGAATTTTTCAACTATTAAATTGATGTAATTGACGTAATCTGTTATTGCATCATCTCTTTCGTAGGAAGTCATCCAATTTGCACCGATTCTTCCATTTGTTCCTTTTAAGTAGAAATGATTGTTTGCTTCAGGTGCAATAACAAAAGTGTCTTCTAAATCTCTGAATTTTTCTAAAAAATGTTCAGCCGATTGGCCGTATCCGTGAAAAACAATCCAAATCGACTTTGTGTTCTTGTCTAATTGTCCTAAAGTGTAAATGTTAGCTGTTTTAGGAACTATTAGTTTCTCTGTTGAAATACCTTCTTTCATCAATCTAGTTTTAATACTTTTGCGGCATGGTTGGAATCAATAAAATTACATTAAGTTTTGCAGATCGTTTTTTGTTTAATAATGTCTCATTTATTATAAATAAGCAAGAAAGAATCGGTTTAGTTGGAAAGAATGGAGCTGGAAAATCAACAATGCTCAAAATTCTAGCTGGTGCTCAAACACCTGATTCTGGTAATATTTCAACTCCATCTGATTTTTCATTGGGATATCTTCCCCAAGATATGGAGTTTGAGGAGGGAAGAACAGTTTGGGAAGAGTCTTCTACTGTTTTTGCCAAACTGACTGAAGTTCACTCTAAAATTGATAATATCAACCATGAGTTAGTAGTAAGAGAGGATTATGAATCTGACTCTTATATGAAATTACTCGATGATTTAACTCATTTAAATGAAGAGTTGATATTAATGGATGCGGGGAATGTAGACGCTTTAATTGAGCAACTCTTGTTAGGATTGGGATTTAAACGTTCCGATTTTACACGTCAAACTTCTGAATTTAGTGGAGGATGGAGAATGCGAATTGAATTGGCAAAGATTCTTTTGACCAATGCTGATTTACTTTTATTGGATGAACCTACCAACCACTTGGATATTGAGTCTATTCAATGGTTGGAAGACTTTATGAAGACTTATGATGGAGCAATTGTATTAATTTCTCACGATAGAGCGTTTCTAGATAATGTAACCAATCGGACAATTGAAATTTCTATTGGACGTGTTTATGATTATAAGGCACCTTATACAAAATACATTCAGCTTCGACAGGAAAGAAGGGAACAAGAGATAGCTGCTTTTAATAACCAACAGAAGCAGATCAAGGACACGGAAGAATTTATTGAACGATTTAGATCTAAGGCTACTAAGGCAGTACAAGTGCAGTCTAGAATTAAGCAATTGGATAAAATTGACAGAATTGAAATAGAAGAAGAGGACAATGCGGCCATGCGTTTTTACTTTCCTCCTGCACCTCGTTCGGGAAAAATTGTTTTGGATATCAATGATGTGGGTAAAGCTTATGGTAATAAACAGATTTTTGATCATGCTAGTTTAAGCTTAGTAAGAGGTGAAAAGGTTGCGTTTGTTGGTAAGAATGGTGAGGGGAAGTCAACCATGGTGAAACTATTGGTTGGGATGGAAAAGCATACTGGGACTATTACAATCGGACATAATGTAGAGCTGGGTTACTATGCACAAAATCAATCTGAGATGTTGAATGGAGATAAAACGCTATTTCAAACCATTGATGATGAAGCAAAAGGTGATATGCGAACCAAAGTTCGTGGACTATTGGGATCATTTTTGTTCGGAGGAGAGGATGTAGATAAAAAAGTCAAGGTGCTTTCTGGAGGTGAAAGAGCCCGTCTAGCCTTTTGTAAATTGCTTTTGGCTCCAATTAACTTATTGATACTTGATGAGCCTACAAATCACCTTGATTTACGTTCTAAGGAAATATTAAAGGAAGCATTGATCGCTTATGATGGGGCAATGATAGTTATTTCTCACGATAGAGATTTTCTGCAAGGATTGACTGAAAAGGTATATGAATTTAAAGATGGGAATGTAAACCAACACATTGGAGATGTTTATGAATTCTTGAGAAACCGAAAAGTTGAGTCTTTCAAAGAAATCGAGAAAGGAGTTGGAAGTAAGAAGCCAGAAGTAAAGATTGAACAACCAAAACAAGAATCTAATCAGAATCTATTTGAGCTAAAGAAGGAGTTGAAAAAGGAGTGCAAGAGTTTAAAAAATACGGTTCAAAATCTAGAGAAAACCATTGCAGCATGCGAAGAGCGTGCAGAAAAAATGAATGAAAAATTACACGATCCCAACTTTTATAAAGACAAAGAATACGATCAAGTATTAAAGCAATGGCAGGATAATAATGGAGAGTTGGAGATTGCTATGGAGAAGTGGGAAAGCGCCCAAGAAAATTATGACAAAAAAACAGCCGAACTTGAAAAGCTCAGCTGAGTGTAATATTTTTTAAATTTAGTTTCCTAATTCAGAAAGGAACTTTATTCGCATCAATCTTAATTCTTGTTCTGAATACACACCTTCAAATTCTTCTACAGCATCTTCTATGGAGTCGGTAGGAGTTTCACGGAAATAATCAAAGATTTCTTCTTGGTATTCTTCATCTAATAGTTCACCAATACAGTAGTCTAAGTTGATTCTAGTTCCTGAATGAACGATATGCTCAATGTCTTCTAGTATTTCATCGACAGACTTTCCTTTTGCCGATGCAATGTCTTCAAGTGGTAATTTTCTGTCAACACATTGAATAATATAAACCTTCAATCCTGATTTGTTGACTACAGATTTAACCACCATGTCATCTGGACGATCTATTTCATTTTCATCCACATACTTTCGAATCGAGTCGATAAAAGGTTTTCCAAACTTTTCAGCTTTTCCTTGTCCAACACCAGTAATGTTGGTCAACTCCTCAATTGTTATGGGGTATCGGGTTGCCATATCCTCTAATGAGACATCCTGAAACAAAACGTATGGCGGCAAGTCTTTTTCTTTAGCTACCTTTTTACGTAAATCTTTTAAGATTGAATACAATTGGTCATCACCGGCGCCACCGCCTTTTGAACCTCCATCTACTTCTTTCTCATTGTCATCCTCACTGTAATCATGAGGTTTTACTAAATCAACCTTACCAGGCTTCTTTGCAAATTCTTTTCCTTTCTTACTCACTTTTAAAACGCCGTAATTTTCTATTTCTTTAATTAAAAAACCATCTATAATGCACTGTCTTATAATAGATTCCCAATGCTTTGGATCGTCACTAACACTTCCACCTTCACCATATAATTCATGTGTCGTATGGTTATAGGTTTTGATTTCACTAGTTTCCTTTCCCGCGATAAAATTAGAAATATATTTTGCTTTAAATTTCTCTTTTAACGCAAAAATTGTTTGAAGAAGAAGGGTTACTTCCAATTGCCCGTCGTACTTATCTTTTGGGTTTAAACAATTGTCACAACTCCCACAGTTTTCATCTGTATATTCTTCACCGAAATAATGTAAAAGTTGTTTTCTTCTACAAACTGCAGTTTCTGCATAAGAAACAGTTTCAAATATTAGTTGTCTGCCGATTTCTTGTTCTGCAATTGGCTTTCCTTGAAGGAATTTTTCCAATTTTTCGATGTCTTTGTACCGATAAAAGGCGATACATTTCCCCTCTCCATCATCTCTTCCTGCTCGTCCGGTTTCTTGATAATAACCTTCCAAGCTCTTTGGAATATCGTGATGGATCACAAAACGCACATCTGGCTTGTCAATTCCCATTCCAAAGGCAATAGTAGCTACAATTACATCTGCATCTTCCATCAAGAACATGTCTTGGTGTTTAGCTCTAGTAGTCGCATCCAATCCTGCATGATAAGGCAATGCTTTGATTCCATTCACTTGTAGCGTCTGGGCAATTTCTTCAACCTTTTTTCTACTTAAGCAATAAACAATACCAGATTTATTGGCGTTGCTTTTTATAAATCTTACGATTTGGCTACCTACTTCACGTTTAGGTTGCACTTCATAGTATAAATTTTTTCTATTAAAGGAGTCTTTAAAAACCTTTGCATCTTGCATGCCTAAGTTTTTCTGAATGTCCTGTTGCACTTTAGGAGTCGCAGTTGCTGTTAGAGCTACAATAGGCACTCGGTCAATAGCTTCTATTATACTTCTAAGTTTTCTATATTCCGGTCTAAAATCGTGTCCCCATTCAGAAATACAATGCGCCTCATCAATTGCTACAAAAGATAATTTGATTTGCTTCAAGAATTCTATATTCTCTTCTTTTGTCAATGTTTCTGGAGCAACATACAAAAGTTTGGTGACGCCTTCCAATAGGTCACTTTTTACTTTGGCTGTATCAGTCTTATTCAATGAAGAGTTCATAAAATGAACGACTCTGTCATCAGAAGAAAAGCCCCTCAAGGCATCTACTTGATTTTTCATCAATGCAATTAGTGGAGATACTATTATTGCAGTTCCCTCAGACATTAATGCAGGTAGCTGGTAGCACATGGATTTTCCACCGCCGGTTGGCATGATTACAAAAGTGTCATTTCCATTCAGAATGTTTGAAATGATCGATTCTTGTTTGCCTTTAAATTTGTTGAATCCGAAAAACTTTTTCAGCTCCTTGTTTAAGTTCAATTCCTCAAGGGTTTGCATGAAATATCTATTTAGCTATTTTAAATTACTTTTGCTTCACTAATTTACTATGAATTACAGTGTAATTTAGTAAAATTTGAAATAAATAAAAAAATAAGGGCTTGAAATCTGAAACAGAAGTAAAAAGAATTGCAAAAGAAGTTTTAAAGAATGAAGCCGATGCGCTCTTAAAACTGATAGATTACATTGACGACGACTTTGTTAAAAGTGTTGAACTCATTTATGAATCCAAAGGAAGGGTGGTGATTACCGGCGTTGGAAAGAGTGCAATTATTGCACAAAAAATCGTGGCTACGATGAATTCCACTGGTACTCCTTCAATATATATGCATGCCGCCGATGCCATTCACGGAGATTTGGGCAATATTCAGCGTGATGATGTGGTGATTTGTATCTCTAAAAGCGGAACAACACCAGAAGTAAAAGTGTTGATTCCTTTAATTAAAAATTTCGGCAATAAGATTATCGCGATTACTGGTAACATGACTTCCGTTTTAGCTACTTCAGCCGATTTTGTGTTAAATGCTACAATTGAAGTAGAGGCTTGTCCCAATAATTTAGCACCAACCACAAGCACAACAGCTCAATTAGCTTTAGGAGATGCTTTGGCCGTATGTCTATTGAATTTGAAATCGTTTAGTTCGACAGATTTTGCAAAGTATCATCCTGGTGGAGCTTTAGGGAAAAAATTATATTTAAGAGTGGGCGAACTTGCTGATTTGAACGAGAAACCTGCCGTAGAACTAACAGACAGTTTAAAGACTGTGATTGTTGAAATAACTACTAAACGACTTGGAGCATGTGCGGTAGTAGAAAATGGAAAAGTGAAAGGTGTAATTACAGATGGAGATCTGCGGAGAATGCTTTCTGAGTCGATTAGTTTTGATTCGATCACTGCAGCAGATATTATGTCTAAAAATCCCAAAAGCATCGATTATGATAGCTTAGCTGTGGAAGGCCTTAAAGTAATGAAGCTTCACAATATCTCTCAATTAATCGTCCTAAAGGAAGGCCAATATGCAGGATTAATTCACATTCATGATTTGATTCGTGAAGGCATACTATAATTAATACTAATCGTACTCGGGGTAATAGATTATCTCTTAAATTTGCCGATTCTATGGAAGGCAATCAATCACCGTATGACGAAGAATTTTCAAAACAAGGCGAAATGTCTTTTCTTGATCATTTGGAAGTACTTCGTTGGCATTTAGTAAGATCTGTAATAGCGGTGTTGTTGTTTATGACACTTGCCTTTGTTTTTAAGGAGTTTGTATTTGATACAATCATCTTAGCACCTCAAAAAAGCAACTTCCTAACCTATCGACTTTTTTGTGATTTATCGCATTTTCTGGATTTCGGTGATAGACTCTGCTTTAATGATATTTCCTTTAGTTTGATCAATATTTCAATGTCGGGTCAATTTACTACACATATTTTGGTTTCTGCAGTGGCCGGAATTATATTGGCTTTTCCCTACATTTTAATCGAAGTATGGCGATTTATTTTGCCTGGTTTAAAGAAAACAGAAAGACGGTCGGCCATGGCGTTAGTCTTTTTTGGATCTCTATTATTTATGAGTGGTGTCCTTTTTGGCTATTATGTCATCAGTCCGTTATCTGTTCAGTTTTTAGGGAATTATACCGTGAGTAGCACTGTGACCAATTCCATCAGCTTAAACTCTTATATCAGTACCTTAACTTCGATAACTTTAGCTTGTGCTATCGTATTTCAATTGCCGATTATCGTTTATTTCTTGTCTAAGATTGGAATCCTTACTCCACAGTTAATGAAGACTTATCGAAAGCATTCAATTGTAGTTGTATTGATATTGGCTGCAATTATTACTCCTCCAGATATTACAAGTCAGATATTGGTAGCGATACCTTTAATAATACTTTATGAAGTCAGTATCTTGATATCTAGAATGGTTGTTAAAAAGGAAGAAAAATCAGCTTAAAAATTACCCTACATGAGTGAATTAGTAAATGAATTTAACGCTTATCGCGAAAAAATGAATGAGAAGATCCTGAGTGCCGATAATAAGGTAATCAAGCGACTTTTTAATTTAGATACCAATACCTATGCTGAAGGTGCTTTAGATGTGAAGACCAAAGAAATGTTAGGTTTGGTGGCTTCAATGGTATTAAGATGTGATGATTGTATCAAGTACCATTTGGGTAAAGCACGTGATAATGGAGTCACAAAAGAAGAAGTGTATGAAGTATTCGCTATCGCAAATATTGTGGGTGGAACGATCGTAATTCCACATACAAGAAGAGCAGCTGAGTATTGGGATGAATTGGAGGAGAAATAAACATCAACTACTTTAATTTCTTATTTTTACCGTTTTCGAATTACTAATGCCACGGAATTTTTATAAAACTTTCTTTTTTTTAGTCACTACTATTCTGTGTATTCATGGACTCTATGCCCAAAAAACCATAGTCAGTGGAACTGTGATTGATGTTAAAACAAAAGAACCAATGCCTTTTGTCAACATCATTTTCAAGAATACCAAATCAGGAACAACTACGGATATCGATGGAAAATTTAGGATAGAAACTTATTATGCTTCCGATTCTTTAACGGCTAGTTTTATCGGGTATAAATCGAACACAAAAAAGGCACGTCAAGATCAAACTCAAGTGATCAATTTCGAATTATCTACAGGTGGAGTTGAGATAGGGGAAGTAGTGGTGACCTACAGTGGGAATCCTGCACATAAAATCTTAGACCGTGTAATTGATAATAAGGCCATCAATAACCGGGAAAAATATGATGCATATGAATACGAAGTTTACAACAAGGTTGAATTCGATTTGAATAACATTAGCGATGAATTTAAGGATAGAAGGGTTTTTAATAGTCTACAGTTTATTTTTGATTACATCGACAGTACTACAAGCGATAAGCAATACTTACCGATGTTCATGACTGAATCTTTGTCGGATTATTATTATCGAAGAGATCCAAAATCAGAAAGAGAAGTCATAAAAGGAACCAAAGTTTCTGGTGTTTCTAATGAAAGTATTTCTCAGTTTTTGGGAGATATGTATCAGAATGTAAATGTATATGAAAATCACATTGGAGTTTTTGGAAAATCATTCGTTAGTCCAATCGCTGATTTTGGAAAACGATTTTACAAATATTATTTGATTGATTCCATGGTGGTGGATGGGAATTTTTGCTACCAAATAGAGTTCGTTCCTAAACAAGCTCAAGAACCTGTTTTTTCTGGAACTATGTGGATTAATGATACCACTTATGCGATTAAACGAATTGAGGCAGGGATAAACGAAAAAGCGAATATCAACTTCATTAATGGATTTACGGTGGAGCAACGGTATAAGAAAGTGAATGATGAATTCTGGATGCTTTCTAAAGATAATTTAATTGTAGATTTTACCATTACCAAGAATTCTATGGGGCTGTATGGTCGGAAGACGACCACCTACAAAGATTTTGTAATGAATAAACCCCGACCTGATGAAACATTTGACGGAGTTGAGAAAGTAGTTGTTCAAAAGGGAGCGAATGAAAAAGGTGATGATTTCTGGGACAAAAATCGGCACGATACTTTATCTGAGAATGAAAAAAACATCTACCTCATGGTGGATTCTGTAAAAAACGTACCTGCATTTAGAACCTTTATAGATGTGATTCAGTTGGTTTTTACAGGTTATAAGGAAGTGGGTTTGTTTGAAATAGGCCCTTATTTTAATGCCTATAGTTTTAATAAAGTAGAGGGTCATCGATTCAGAGTTGGCGGAAGAACAAGTAATAACTTCAGTACTCAAGTAATGATTGATGGTTATCTGGCCTACGGATTAAAAGATGAACGGTTTAAGTATGGAGGTGGGGTGTTGTATTTTCTGTCGAAGGAGCCACGGCATTCAGTTAGTGTTAATTATTCATTGGATGTAGAGCAATTGGGATTAAGCCAAAATGCATTTAGTGAGGACAATATTCTATCTTCAGTATTAAGAAGAAATCCAAATGATAAGTTAACTGGTGTTGAAGAAATAAAAGTGGGATCCGAGCGATTTTGGTTCAATGGATTTTCCAATACATTAACTGTTACCAATAGAACAATGCGACCATTGGGGAGTATCCAATACAATCAAAAATTAGACAATGGCACTACTGTTCCCGTTGGGAGTATCCGAACAACGGAAATCGGATTAAAAACACGATTTGCTTACCAAGAAGCTTTTGTGGCAGGAGAGTTTGATCGAATTAGTTTAGGGACCGAATTTCCGATTGTAGAATTAAATATGGGGTTTGGAATCAAGGGAATTTTCGGGAGTGATTACGATTATACAAAAGTTGCGCTATCAGTTTCTGATAATATCAAACTAGGAACATTTGGTAAAACAGAAGTAAAAGCACAAGCAGGTAAGTATTTTGGTACTTTACCATTTACACTACTAGAAATTCACAACGGTAACGAAACCTACTTTTTTGACAATGCAGCATTTAACCTGATGAATTTCTTTGAGTTTATCAGTGATGAATATGTTAGTTTGATGGTAACACATCATTTTGAAGGATTTTTCTTGAATAAAATTCCTTTGATGCGTCGATTAAAATGGAGAGAAGTAGTGACTGGTAGAGCCGTGGTTGGAAGTTTGGAAGATAAAAATAAACAAACGTTGGAATTACCCAGAAATATGTACGAGTTAACTGGGCCTTATGCCGAAGCGGCAGTTGGTATTGAGAATATTTTTAAGATAATTCGTGTAGATGCGTTGTGGAGATTAACCTACTTAGATCATCCGGATATTGCTAAATTTGGAATTAGAGCCACCTTTGAAATTCAGTTCTAGAAATTACACTATGAAGTTACGAGCAGAAAATATTATCAAGAAATATAAGAAGAGAGTCGTTGTGAAAGGCGTTTCTGTAGAAGTAGAGCAAGGTGAAATTGTTGGACTCTTAGGACCCAATGGAGCTGGGAAAACTACCTCCTTTTATATGATGGTTGGCTTGGTAACTCCCAATGAAGGTAGAATATTCTTGGACGACGAAGACATTACTTCACTCCCAATGTACAAGAGAGCTCAACGTGGTATTGGTTATTTAGCTCAAGAGGCATCTGTTTTTAGAAAACTATCTGTCGAAGACAATATAAAAGCTATTTTAGAGATGACGAAACTTTCTAAAAAGGAGCAAGCGGATAAATTAGAAAGCTTATTGGATGAATTCAGTTTACATCACGTTAGAAAAAATAGAGGTGATTTATTGTCAGGTGGAGAGCGAAGAAGATGCGAAATAGCACGTTGTTTGGCTACCGACCCAAAGTTTATTTTGCTTGATGAGCCATTTGCAGGAGTAGACCCAATCGCTGTTGAAGACATTCAAGGAATCGTGGCCAAATTAAAAGAACGAAATATCGGTATTTTAATTACTGACCACAATGTGCAAGAGACTCTAGCTATAACCGATAGAGCCTACTTGCTTTTTGAGGGTAATATCTTGAAAGCAGGAACAGCAGAAGAGCTGGCTGCGGATGAACAAGTTCGAAAAGTCTATTTAGGTCAGAATTTTGAACTCAAAAAGCCTAAAGTAAATTAAGCTTCTACAATATTAAATTCATAGCTTTCCATCAATTGGTTAGCCAATATCTTTTTACAAGCTTCTTCAACTTTAGCAGATGCAGTTGCTTTATCAGCAGCATCAATCTCTAAAGAAATGTGTTTGCCAATTCTAACATTTTGAATTTCACTTAGGTTTAAATTCTTCAAGCTTGAAGTAACTGCTTTTCCTTGTGGATCTAATAATGCTTTTAATGGCATGATGTCTATTTCGGCTCTAAATTTCATGTTTCTTTGAGATGGAGTTATTAATAACTGATAATATGATGTACAAAATTAAAATAATTGGGACAGCAATAAAATAAAATACTGCAATAAGTGCGATAGAAATGCCAACAAAACTAAATTTTAGTCGATTGTCTTTCCATTTAAACGATTTAAACTTCAATGCAAATAATGGAATTTCACTGACCATCAATAAGCTCCATATAATTATTCCTACTAGAATAAATAATGGATTAGTCATTAGGTTCAAAACAGAGGCATTAAAAATAGAATTTGAATTCTCGGCTTGCCATGCGATTAATGGAATTGATAACCAGAATAATGCATTTGCAGGAGTTGGAACTCCAATAAAGGAAGACGTTTGTCGTTCATCTAAATTGAATTTCGCTAAACGATATGCAGAAAAAATAGTCATTATAAAGGCGGCAAATTCAATATGAGGAATATTTATTTCAGAATTGATTAACAATTGATAAACAATAACTGAAGGAGCAAATCCGAAAGAAACAACATCGGCCAAGCTATCGTATTCTTTTCCAATTGGGGATGCTACGTTTAATAACCGAGCGGCCAAACCATCAAAAAAGTCTAAAAAGGCAGCAGTGAGGATTAAAATTCCTGCTTCTGCCAATTGGCCGTTAAAAGCTAAAACCACCGATAAGCAACCTGAAAATAGGTTGGCTGCAGTGATAATATTTGGGATACTTTTTTTCATTTCAATTTTAAAGATGGGACAAAAGTAAGGATAAAGTGAGGTCGCATTACAATTTTGAATGTGCTTTTAAAGACAGATAATAACTAATTAACGAATAAAAGAAAGCCGATTCATAGAAATACTTATTTTTGAGTAATAAAATGATGAATTTGCTGTTATACAGCATTCAATTGTTTTACCTCTTTACTAAGTCTATGAATAATAAAGTCTCGCTAATTATAGCCGCATTTATCTTATCATCTGGCCTTTATGCCCAAACTAGAAAATACAGTAATGAATTTTTGAATATTGGTGTTGGAGCAAGGGCCTTAGGAATGTCAAATGCATTTACAGCAAGAGTGAATGATGTAACCGCTGGATATTGGAATCCCGCAGGCTTAACTCAAATGGAAGGTGATTTTCAAGTCGGACTTATGCACTCAGAGTATTTTGCTGGAATAGCGAAGTATGATTACGGTGGCTTCGCTACACGAATTGATGAGAAAAGTGTTTTAGGTGTTTCTGTGTTGCGTTTTGCCGTTGACGATATTCCAAACACTACCCAATTGATCGATCAAAATGGGAATGTGAATTATGCAAATATCAAATCGTTTACAGCTGCAGATTATGCCTTCTTGATTTCTTATGCGCGAGAAATGGGCATCACTGGATTGAGTTTGGGTGGAAATGTGAAAGTGATTTATAGAAATGTAGGTGATTTTGCCAACGCCTATGGTTTTGGACTTGATTTTTCGGCCCTTTATAAAAAAGATAATTGGGCTTTTTCAGCGGTAGCAAAAGATATCACAAGCACATTTAATGCTTGGAGCTATACATTAGACGATCAAACAGAGAAAGTTTTTATAGCCACTGGTAACGATTTGCCAGAGAATGGGCTTGAAATTACTTTGCCACAACTAATTTTAGGAGCTGGACGGTTGATCAACTTTGGTGAAAAGTTTTCTGCTTTTACTGAGTTAGACTTAGGGGTCACTTTTGATGGAGAAAGAAATGATTTGATTAGTTCTGATCCCATCTCGATTAGTCCTAGATTTGGATTGGAATTGGCTTACCAGCAATTTATATTTTTAAGAGGTGGTATCGGAAACTTCCAAAAGGAACAAACGGTATTGGGTGTAAGTCAAACTACTTTCCAGCCTAACTTTGGAGTAGGGGTGAAATTTAAAGGATTTTCTATCGATTACGCATTAACAGATATCGGAGACCAATCCGCATCATTGTATTCTAACGTATTTTCTTTGCGAATAGATTTGAATAAAAAGGGTAGCTAGTGAAAAGAATTTTACTGTTTTGTGCATTCATCTTTTCAATTACAAATATCATTGCACAGTCTTTCGGCAATGAATGGATCAACTATAACCAAAAATATTACGAATTTAAAATAACTGCCGACGGAGTTTATAGAATCACCTATGCCGATTTGGCAAGTGCAGGCGTTCCTATCAATTTGATCAATCCGAAAAATATTCAGTTGTTTGGAAGGGGTGTTGAAATTCCATTGTTCATCAATGGAGAGTCCGATAATTCATTTAACACCGCAGATTATATTGAATTCTTAGCACAAAAAAATGATGGTTGGCTCGATTCCAACTTGTATGATGGAGTAAGAAATCAACCCAATCCCTATTATAGTTTAATTACTGATACGGCTTCCTACTTTTTGACTTGGAATACCAGTACTACCAATTCTAGGTATCAAGTTGAATCAGACAATAATTTCACTGGATATTCTCCAATTACCTCTTTTAAGGTAGAAAAACGAACGACATTTAATACCAGTTATTTCGATGGAGAAACAGTTCAAGGTGATTTAACCAGTCCGCGATATGTGCCTACTGAAGGATGGATGAGTCGGGTAATTAGTAATTCAGGACAGAAAACTTTTAACACTACTGTCAATAGTGAAAAAGCAGTTTCAAACGGATTGGCAAGAATAGAATTTGTGGTGACGGGACAATCTAATTTTGGTCCTATCCAGAATGGAGATCACCACTTGGAGGTGTCTTTCGCCAATCAAGTTTATGATACTACATTTGAAGGCTATCGCTTAATTCGAAAAGTTCAAACGGTTTCAGCTACAGACTTAGACCAAACTTCTACAGCTTTTTCATTTAAACAAATTGATGATTTGGGTGCAGGAAGCGACCGAATGGCAATTGGTTTTGTAAATATTTATTATGACCACTTGCCTGATGCTGAAGGGAAGGCTTATTTTGAATTTGATGTGAAAGATGCTGTTGGTGCCTCTAAAAGCTATTTAAGGTTGACCAATTTCGCTGGTTCTGCGAATAATTATATTTTCGATCAAACCAATAAAAAGAGAATTGCAATTACACAGGTGGGTAACGAATACCGTAGTTTAATCCCCAATGGAGGATTAAAAAAATGTGTCGTTTATTCTGAAAATGCCGTTCAATCAGTTGGTGCAATCCGTCCCGCGGGAGAGAATGGATTTTTCAACAACTATTTTGCATTAATTCCCGATTCTGCATACTTAATGGTAAGTAATTCAGAGTTAGCAAATGAAGTTTTCAATTATTTCAATTATCGACAATCTAAAAACTTTAGACCTTTTGTAGTAGATGTGAATCAGTTGTACAAGCAATACGGTTATGGAATTTCTCAACATCCATTGGCCATTCGGAATTTTATGAATGAGTTGATTGTCAAGAAGAACGCTCCACCAAAATTTTTATATTTTATTGGAAAATCAATCAGAGCAAAATTTGTAAGAGGTAAACCATTGCTTTACAGCTCTAATTTGGTACCGACAATTGGAAATCCTGCTACTGATAATTTATTTACTTCTGGATTGGGGAGTAGTGGTTTTGAAGTAGCCATTCCGACAGGAAGGATATCTGTGAGAAACAATGCAGAATTAAAATCCTACCTAAATAAAGTCATAGAGTATGAATCTGCAACGACAGCAAGTTGGATGAAAAATGCACTGCATTTTGTTGGTGGAACTAGTTTATTTGAAACGCAACAACTGGAAAATTATATGATCCAGTATGCCAATACATTTACAGATGTAAAAATTGGAGGAAAGGTCAGTACATTTAAAAAAACAACTTCAGCTCCGATCCAAACAACCTTGTCAGATTCGATACAGAATTTGATCAATACAGGAGCGAGTTTAATGACTTTCTTTGGTCATGCCTCCAATACTGGCGGGTTTGATATTAATATTGATGAGCCTCAAAATCTGAAAAATAAAGGAAAGTATCCATTTATCTTAGGCAATGCCTGCTATACAGGAGATGTTCATCAAGAGGGAAATTTGAGCACCTCTGAGGATTTTGTATTAATCGCAGATAAAGGAGCAATCGGGTTTATAGCAACAGTAGATTTAAGTTATTCGGCGAGTTTAAATGTTTTCTCTAGTGAGTTTTATCGACAGTTCTCTGATAAGAATTACGGGAAAAGTATGGCTTTTTGCATGCAGCAGGCCGTCAAGTCTGTTGGTGCTGCCTCTGATCCTAGTTTAGAAAGTGTATTATTAGAGATGAGTTTGCATGGCGATCCTGCATTGGTGATGAATTCTCCAATCAAACCTGATTTTAGAATTTCAAAATCTAGTATTTCATTTAATCCTCGTGAAGTGACTACTGAGGTTGATTCTTTTGTGGTAAATATCCTGTTGGAGAATATTGGGAAAGCCATTACCGATTCATTAACTATAGAGGTAAATAGAAAGTTTCCTGGCACTAATGGTGATACTTCCTATATTTTTAAGCTTGAACCACTGTTATTTAAATCAACTTTTAGCTTAAAAATACCAGTGAATGTTTTAAAAGGGGTCGGAGAAAATCAGTTTTCGGTAATCCTGGATCGATACAACGAAATAGATGAGTTGAGCGAAATAAACAACCAAGCTTCTGTTAGTTTAATTATTCGGTCAGGCGATTTAATACCTATCTATCCATATAACTATGCGGTTGTTCCTAAACAAGGAATTACTTTAAAAGCTTCTACTGCATTCGCTTTTGAAACAGGCAAAAACTACTTGATTGAAATTGATGTTAATTCAGATTTTAATAGCCCATCAAGGCAATCAACTTCAGTTTTTTCAACTGGTGGTGTGGTAGAATGGTCGCCATCTATATTATCCAATATGCCTGATAGTGCTGTTTATTTTTGGAGAGTAAGCAAGACGCCTGACAATCTTGGTCGATACTTTTGGAAAACTTTTTCTTTTCAGTACATAAAAGATAAAAGGGGTTGGGGGCAAGATCATTTTGATCAATTGAAAGTGAATGATTTTCAATTTATGAATCCGAACAATTCCACGAAGCAGTTTGATTTTGTCGATAATGTGCGTCAATTGTCATGCGTAAATATTGGAAATCCACCCACAACAACCATTCTAGGGAACATTAAATATTCTGTGGATAGTGAGACAAGAGAGAAAAATGGATGTTCAATAACCCCAACATTTATGGTTGTGGTTTTAGATTCTTTGTCCTTTGACTCATGGGAAACACCATATAATGGGCAAAATGCGAATAGAGATTATGGGCAAGCCAATATCAACGGAAGTTGTCGTTCTCGTTCTGAGGCTTATTTTATGTTTAGAGCCAATTCTGCCATTCAGTTGCAGTCGATGCGTAAGATGTTGTTAGATAGTGTTCCAAATGGAAATTACATTTTAGTTTATTCCTGGTATAATATCAAATATTCAGACATAAATGTCAGTAATCCTGCTATTATGCAGACATTTTCAGCATTGGGAGCAACTAAAGTGACTGGGATCTCAGATTCTATTCCATTTATTTTTGCAGTAAAAAAGGGTAAGCCAGCAACCGTTAAAGAAGTTGTAGGTGACAGTATCAATCAGCAAATAGAATTAAAAATGACTCTGACAGCAAGTTCTACTTTTGGTGATTTAACATCCAAAATTGTAGGGCCTGCAATGGCATGGGATAGTATAGTTTGGATCACTAAAAGTTTGGAACTAAATTCTCGTGATAGTTCTGCATTAACGGTGAGTTCCCTGGTGAATGCAGAAGCAAATGGGGTTGAAATTTTTTCAAATCTTCCCAAATCTATGAGGAGATTTGAAGTGAAAGGTGCAATTGTTGCTGGAACTTCTCCGTTCTTACGCATGCAAATGTCGGCTAGTGATGTTCAATTTCAGACTCCTCCTCAGTTGGATTTATGGCATGTATATTATGAACCGGTTCCTGAATTGGCGTTAAATGCAAATGTATTTTTTGAGGTAAATAAAGATACTTTATTGGAAGGGGAATCTTTTAAATTGTCTGTGAATGTTTCCAATATTAGTGAGTTCGATATGGATAGCGTTTTAGTGAATTATCAATTGGTAAATGCTCAAAATAAATTAGTTTCACTGCCTTCTGTACGAATAAAACCATTGGCAGCAGGAGAGTCTTATCAGTTATTAGTGGAGGTTCCTACATTAGGTTTTTCAGGGAATAATACCTTGTTAATTGATGTAAACCCGTTGGACGATCAGCCTGAACAGTTTCATTTCAATAACATTGGACAATACGGATTTTATGTGTTAAAGGATAATATCAATCCATTGATGGATGTTACTTTTGATGGAAGACGAATCATAAATGGAGAGTTAATCGGACCTGAACCAGAAATAGTGATTCAGCTTTCAGATGAGAATAAATATTTATTGTTGAACGATACTTCCGATTTTGCAATCTATTTGAAAACACCAAATCAGAATGAAAAACGGGTCTATTTTGGAATTCAAAGTGATGGATCTCAAATGGATTTTAGAGAAGGAACATTGCCTCAAAATAAAGCCAAAATTGTTTATCGTCCGAAACTTTATGAAGATGGAACATACCAATTACGGGCTCAGGCGAATGATAAGAGTGGTAACCTTTCAGGGAGTACTGATTATTTAATCACTTTTGAAATTGAAACCAAAGCATCCATTTCGAGATTAATGAATTATCCAAATCCATTTACTACATCAACTCGATTTGTTTTCACTTTAAGTGGAACAAGAATTCCTGATTTTATGCAGATTCAAATCATGACCATTACTGGAAAAATAGTTAAGGAGATTGATTTGGCAGAATTGGGTTCTATTCATATTGGACAAAATATGACTGATTATGCTTGGGATGGTACTGATGAGTTTGGTGATCGATTAGCAAATGGTGTTTATTTGTATCGAGTGAGAACAAATTTAGACGGTCAATCTATTGAACATCGTGATTCTGGTGCAGACAAATATTTTAAGGCAGACTTTGGTAAAATGTACCTAATGAGATAATTTTATCCCATTTTTATCGTTTAGTCAAAAATAAATTATTCTAAATGTATGAAATTAAGAAGTGGGTTAATTAGCATTTCTCTCCTGTCTATTCTTTCGAGCACAGCTCAAGAAAGCAGCAAGGCCAAATTAGTATTTAATGGTGTTTCATTGTATACTGGTGTATTATCTCATCAAGGCCAGGTGGGTTCACTTAGCGATTTTAAGAAATTGGCTAAAGGGTCAGAATTACTGGAAACGGATCTTACTGGATATGATGTGAATTCTTTGTTTTATGGAAATGAATCAGGATCAATCGGAGGTGTGAATGTTCACTTTAAGTTTGTAAATGATCAGAAAGTAGATCAAAAAATATTCTCTTCAATGCGATTCGGTATTTCGTTAGCTGATGGAAGAAACTTATCAAAGAGTTACTCAAAATCAGAAGACTTTAGAGTAGATACTTTAACTTCCAGTCGTTCTGGGGAAGAATACTATGTTGATTCTACAGCCTCTCAAAATTTGTACTTAGATTATAGCCAGTCTCAAGTTTTTTTGAGTGCAGCCTACCTTATCGGGTCAAATCCTGAAGAACGGTTTTCATTTTTCACAGGTGTTGGATTAATGAGCGGTATTGCAATTGATGCTTCTACTTATATTTCAAAAAGTAACAGCAGTTATACTGAGAATTCGCGTTCTATTAATGATGAGCTAACTAGAGAATATAATTCCAAGTCAGAAGATGAATACTTTAAGAATAAAATGGCTTTTACAATGATCGCATCAATCCCGATAGGAGTAGACTTTAGAATAGGTACGGTGAGAAAGTTTTGGAAAGGCAGTCATTTGATGTTGGAATATCAACCTAGTCTTTATTATTATTCGATACCTGAATTAAATACAAGTACAATGACCACGGCAAGTATTTGGTCATTTACTTATAAATTTCAATTTTAAGATATTGATTTTTATCACACAAAAAAAAGGAGCTTCAAATTTTGAAGCTCCTTTTTTGTTAGTGTTTGAATTGGATTATTTCATGATCTTTTTCAAGATTCGCTCATTTCCATTTGACAGTTCAAGTAAATAAACACCTTCAGGCAATTCAGTGGTATTTATCTGAATACTTCCGTTGTTATTGATTTGATCAATCGCTGTTGGCTGTCCCAATAGGTTGTACAACTTTACATCTAATTTGCCATTGTAGGAGCTATTAATGTTTAATTGGTTATTCATTGGGTTAGGGAAAATGCTGATGCTTTCGTTTAAAGAAATTTCTCCTAAAGAGGTTACAACATTTGCTGTGATTGGAACAGTGATAGATCCTTGTGATCCCGGAAGACCAGTGTTAAATGATAATGTCTCAGTTAATGCACCAAAAGTATTTGCAGTAAGCTTAATTGGAAATACAAAAGCTTCACCTTCGTTTAACGTTGCTGATGCTCCGATAGCAGGAGAAAAACTTAAATCAGTTGTGTTTGACAACGTAATGTTCGTCAAGTTTAATGTTGTATTGCCTGTATTTACAATGATGTAATTGAATAATGTATCCGTGTTAACTGTGCCAAAACTAATGGTTGGTTGAGTAATGTCTATGCTATTAATAGTAGGTGCAGAAGAATTAGTTACAAAGTTGGTGATTCGATCTACCAACTGTGGGTAATCAATAAAAGGGTTTCTATTTCCTTGAACTGCAAAAACATCGTCATTTCTTCTTTGTTCGATAGCATCTGGTGCAAAAGTAGCATGCCATTGCTTTAAAATATTCTCTTGAGAGGTGAAATGGTTGCCATAATTCTGATACCTAATCACAAAATATAGCAACGATCTAGCTGCAGTTCCTTTTTGAGCATCTCGTGGTTCAAACATTGAGCTGTTGTAGAAAGAGCCGCCGCCAGTTGCAGTTCCATTAGTTACTACACCAAAAGGATTGTTTCCTCTATTGCTATTTGAGTTGTTTGTCGTTGGGTAAAGGTGGAATAAATCACTTTTCATTGGTTCTGCCGAGTTAAACTGACTTTGCGGATAAGTGTGCTCCGTGTTGAATTGTGGAGAACCGTTTTGTGCTGCAGAACGGCTACTATAGTTCGTTATCTTAGTTCCAGTGTAAACACACTCTAATGTATTTACAGTAGCATTTTGCCCATTTGTTTTTTCGTTATCGATGGTCATAAACATCGCATCTCTAGCATTATTATAACCCAAGGAAATGTAACCTTGACCTAATCTTGTTTTTAATGCTGTCTTCAATGCCTCTTCTGATGTGTTTTCAGTAGTAGAATAGTAGGTCTTAGAATATGTTCCTTGACCCATTAAATCAACTCTAGTGAAACCACTGTTAGCGGTATGTTTTATAATCATCTCAGAGTTGTGCAGAATGTTGTGTTTTGGGCTGAATCTTACCCAAACTGCTTTGTTCCCATTGGCTGCAATGGTAAAACTGCTTTCACTTACTGAAAAAGGTGTCGTGTTGTAGGTGTTGTAAAATTTGATCTGATTAACAGTAACTGGAGCCGCTGAAGTATTCGTAATAGTCAATTGAAGGCTGTCTATAGAAATCTCATTAACCGTTCCAAAATTCAGTTGAGACTGATTAACGGTTAATACTTGTGCAGTTGAAAAAAAAGGAATACAAATCGCAAGGAGTAATAATTGTTTCATTTTGTTATTTTAATTTACTGCAAAAGTAAATATTTATAACTTTACAAAACTTCAAAAGCCAAATGACAAAGATTAAGAATACGTTACTATCGATATTAAGCGGCTTATTATTGGCATTCGCTTGGCCTGAAACTCCTGGAATAACCTTTTTGATATTTTTTGCTTTTGTTCCATTGTTGATTATGGAGCATAATCTATCACAGAGTGCCGAAAATAAGTCTGTAGCCATTTTTGGACAAAGTTATCTTGCCTTTTTTATCTTTAATCTCATTACCACTTGGTGGATTTATTATGCCTCTTTACCTGGCGCAATAATGGCAATTGTATTCAATTCATTTTTCATGGCTGCAGTGTTCTTCTTTTTCCATTTGGTGAAAACCCGAGTTGGTAAAAAAGAGGGCTATATTGGCTTTATCATTCTTTGGATTGCTTTTGAATACTTGCATTTAAACTGGGAATTGTCTTGGTCGTGGTTAACTCTTGGAAATGCATTTGCAAATACGCCAGATTGGATTCAATGGTATGAATATACCGGTCATCTGGGAGGTTCGTTGTGGATCCTGGTGGTAAATTTATTGGTGTTTTTTGTATTCAGAAATATTGCAATTCTGAAGCAAAGCATGATGCAGCAAATCGGAGGAATTGTTGTGTTGCTGCTATTTCTTATCGGTCCCATGTTGTGGTCGATTCAGATCAATTCAAATTATGAAGAAAAAATTGACCCGGTTGAGGTAGTAGTAGTTCAGCCCAATATAGATCCTTATACAGAGAAGTTTGGTGGGATTTCAGAGTCGGATCAAATCGATCGAATTTTTGAGTTGGCTGAACGAGAAGTTGATGAAAATACCGATTACATCGTAGCTCCCGAAACATCATTTCCTGCGAATTATTGGGAACATGAGTTGGACTTTATATATGGAACTGAACGTGCGCGAGAAACCATTAAAAGATTCCCACAAGTTACTTTTGTAGGAGGCTTGTCAACGGCAAGATTATATACTGAAGGCGAAGAGTATCCTTTCACCGCAAGAAGTTTTGGAAAAGATAGCCCCGGAATGTATGACATTTATAACGCAGCTTTGCAAATTGACAGCACTCCACAGATTCCATTGCATCGAAAGTCTAAATTGGTGTTGGGAGTAGAGAAGTTGCCATTCAGAAAGTATTTGAGTTTTATAGATAAATTCTCAATTAAATTAGGAGGAGCCACTGGTTCTCTGGGATATCAGGAACATCCGACGAACTTTGAGAGTGCAGAAAAAACAGTCATTGCCCCAGTAATTTGTTACGAATCGGTTTATCCAGAATATGTAGGAGAATACATCAGTCAAGGGGCAGAATTGATTTTTATTATCACAAATGATGGTTGGTGGGAAAATACAGCAGGATATAAACAGCACATGGCTTACGCTCGGATACTAGCTATTTCATACCGTAGAAGTATAGCTAGAAGTGCAAATACCGGAATTTCTGCATTCATTAATCAGAAAGGAGAAGTGTTTCAAAAAACTGCTTGGTGGGAGCAAGCGGTGATTAAAGCACAGTTAAATAAGAACGATTCAATTACCGTTTATGCAGACTATGGCGACTTGATTGGCAGGTCTGCTGCGTTTGTTGCACCTTTATTATTGCTATTGGCTTTTGTACGAAAGCTGAGCGTGAAATAAGACCCGAATTAAAGAATGAGTCAATTGAACTTTCGTTAATTTTGTATCGCATTAGAAAAGAAGAATAAAATTTATAGAACTATAATTTCAATATAAAGAAAATGGAAAAGTACGATGTAGCAATAATTGGATCAGGACCTGGTGGATATGTATGTGCCATAAGATGCGCGCAACTAGGGATGAAAACAGCACTCATCGAAAAATATGATTCGTTAGGTGGAACTTGCTTAAATGTAGGTTGTATTCCATCAAAAGCATTGTTGGATTCATCTGAGCATTATCACCAAGCAAAACATCAATTTCCAGAGCATGGAATTAATTTGAAAGATCTAAAAGTAGATTTCAAACAAATGATTGCTCGCAAACGAGGTGTCGTTGAGCAAACTGTTGGTGGCATCGACTTTTTAATGAAGAAGAATAAAATTGATGTCATTCACGGTACAGGTTCATTGGAGAGCAATACAGTGATTAATATCGAAGGGAAAGAAGCAAAAAAGATCGAAGCAAAAAAGATCGTTATTGCAACAGGTTCTAAGCCTGGGTCACTCCCATTTATCGAATTAGACAAAGAGCGAGTGATCACTTCTACTGAAGCATTGGAGTTGAAAGAAATTCCAAAAAAGATGGTCGTTATCGGTGGTGGAGTTATCGGATTGGAATTGGGTTCAGTGTATGCAAGATTAGGAACTGAAGTTTCTGTTGTTGAATACATGGATGGAATTATTCCTACTATGGATAAAACTATGGGTAAGGAATTGCTGAAGTCAATGAAGAAAATCGGAGTAGAATTCTACTTGAGCCATAAAGTAAAATCTGTAAAGAACGAAGGTAAATCAGTAACCGTAAAAGCAGACAATAAGAAAGGCGAAGAAGTAACTCTAGAAGCAGATTATTGTTTGGTTTCTGTTGGTCGAATTCCTTACACTAAAGGTTTAGGATTAGATAAAGCAGGTGTAAAAGTAGACGATAGAGGGAGAGTAGAAGTAGACGGACACTTAAAAACCAATGTAGAGAACATCTATGCGATTGGTGATGTAGTGAAGGGTGCAATGTTGGCGCATAAAGCGGAAGAAGAAGGTATGTTCGTGGCAGAGCACATGAATGGAGAGCATCCACATATCGATTATAACTTGATTCCAGGAGTAGTTTACACATGGCCAGAGGTTGCTAGTGTTGGACAAACAGAAGAACAATTGAAAGAAGCCAAAATAGAATACAAAGTAGGTTCATTTCCTTTCAAAGCAAGCGGAAGAGCAAGAGCGAGCATGGATATCGATGGGTTGGTGAAAGTGTTGGCAGATAAAACGACTGACGAAATTTTAGGAGTTCATATGGTAGGGCCACGTGCTGCAGATATGATTGCTGAAGCAGTAGTAGCTATGGAATATAGAGCTACGGCAGAAGACATAGCTAGAATGAGTCATGCTCACCCTACTTTTACAGAAGCATTAAAAGAAGCAGCTTTGGCAGCTACTGATAATAGAGCAATACATATTTAAGAGAACTATTTTTCTATAAGAATGTTTGAAAAGCGTTGTGAGTGAGAATTTACAACGCTTTCAATTTATAAAAAAGAGAAGATGGATAAAACAGGAGTGTTGGTAGTTAATTTGGGAACACCAGATAGCCCAAAAGTAAAAGATGTTCGACCGTATTTGAGGGAATTTTTAAATGATCCAAGAGTAATTGATATTCCTTGGTTGGCTCGTAAAATTCTAGTGAACTTAATCATAGTGCCCTTCCGTTCGTTTAGCTCCTCGAAAATTTACAAGCAATTGTGGACAGAAAAGGGTTCGCCATTGTTAATTTACGGAGAGGAAGTGAAAGAAATGCTGCAAGATAAATTGGGCGATCAATTTGGTGTTCACTTGGCCATGCGGTATAAAAATCCAAGTATGGATGATGTAATGGCAGAGATGCGTTTACAGAATTATACCAAGATTATTGTGTTTCCGATGTTTCCACATTATGCTTCTGCTAGCACAGGTTCTGCAATAGAAAAGGCGATGAAAATCATGAGTAAGTGGTGGGTCATTCCTGAGGTAACTTTCATCAGTCAGTATTGGGATCATCCTGGGTTTATCAATGCTTGTGTGGAGCGTGCAAAGCAATACGATTTGAACGAATACGAGCATTTCTTATTCTCTTACCACGGTGTCCCAGAAAGACATGTAGATAAGGTGTATTTGGATGGTTCGCCATGTGCGGATCACAATTGCGAGAACGAACTGACAGACACAAATAAGTATTGCTATAAAGCAACTTGTTTTGCAACTACTCGATTAATTGCTGAACGACTAGGTATTCCTGAAGACAAGTATACCGTTGCTTTTCAGTCAAGATTAGACAATAAATGGTTGACTCCATTTTCTGATAAAGTAGTGGAAGAGAAAGCAAAAGCAGGTACAAAAAAGATGTTGGCCTTTAGTCCAGCATTTGTGGCTGACTGCTTAGAAACTACGGTTGAAATCGGTATTGAATACCAAGAAATTTGGGAAGAGCATGGTGGCGAAACATTGCAATTGGTGGAGAGCTTAAATGCGCATCCAGTTTGGGTAGATGCTATAAAGGATATGATTTTAAAGCGAGTTTAATACTCGCTTTTTTTTTGAGTTTGCAGATGTAATTGTAGGAACGTTGCATGCAATGTTCCTACAATTACATCTAATCATTCATCACTTCACCTTCAGGACGTGTATGCTTCCAGCGTTTGTGGCTCCACAACCAATAGGCTGGTTCTTTGATAATTTCGGCTTCTAGTAATCTTGTATGCGCTTTTGTAATCTCACCATATTCCATTTTGCTGGCGTCTTCACATATAGTTTGGTAAGAGATTTTAAAATGGCCTCTTTTTAATCGGGAAATGTGACCATAAACCACGGCACAATGGTGAGTCACGGCAAATTTTTCTGCACCAAATTGAACACCTGTTTCTTGGTTCAAGAAATTCATCCAATAAGCACGTTGGGTTTTTCTAGGAGATTGGTCTGACCCAAAAATGACCATTACATTTTCGGTTTTCTCTTTTTCCATCAAATCCTTCACTTCACTACTTGGGAGTAAGTTTAGTCCAAATCGAGAACGACTTGCTTTTACTTTTTTATCAAAAAATTTATTCAATAAAGGCGTAAAAAGTGCGATGGGTTTGATATTAATTGTAGGTCCAACAGCAACTGCAAAGAGCTCCCAGTTTCCGTAATGCCCACCAACTAATACCACATCTTTTCCTTGCTTGCCAAAGTTGTTGATGATCTCTACATGTTCAGAACCCATTCTCTTTTGAGCTTCTTCAGAAGAAATGCTAAATCCTTTGATGCTTTCTAAAATCAAATCGCAAAAATGGCGATAAAATTTAAACATGATTGCTTTTACCTCTTTAGGACTCTTTTCTGGGAATGAGCGTTGGATGTTTCCAAAAACAACCTTTTTCCGATAGCCAACAAGGAAATAGATCACTACAAAAATGAAATCTGATATTCGATAAATCACCCAGAAGGGCAATAATGAAATCGGTTTAATTACTAAATAGTATAGCAGTTTGCTAAGCATTCCTATGGTGTTAAAGGATTAAGCCAACAAATCTAATCTAAATTGATTAGTTGTTCTTCTTTTCAATGCCAATTTGTACCAATTAAAAACGGATTGTTGGATGAATTTAAAACTAATCGTACCTGCTTGTTGTTCTTTCATTGCATAAATTCGAGTTAAATTTGCCCCCATGTATCATTCTTACCAAAACGATTTATTAGCAGAATTGACCGCCTCAAAGTTGATTCAGTTGGCACAGCAGTTCGATGTTTCTGCTGTCCTAGATTCCAATGGATATGATGATAAATATGGGAAGTACGAATGGATTGCTGCATTTGGTGTTGAAGCAGAAGTAGAATCCAATTCCAATTCATTTGCCGCTTTAGCGCTGTTTCATCAGAAGTACAAATGGACTTTTGGAGGATTTGGGTATGATTTGAAAAACCAATTGGAGAACCTTTCTTCCAATTATCAAAATAAAACTGGCTTTCCAGATCTGTATTTTTTTGCTCCACAATACATTTTTATCAAAGAACGCAATAGTTCTGTGGTTCAATTGCTATCAACGAAGAAGCTTGAAGAGCTTGAAATTGAGGAATTGATTCGTGTAAAGACGGTGACCTCAATACAAGAAAAACAATCGGCAAGATTGCAACCAAGAATATCCAAGTCGGATTATTTAGAGAAAGTGAGGTCATTGAAGAATCACATTCAATTGGGGGATATTTATGAAGTGAATTTCTGTCAGGAGTTTTATGACGAACAGGCTGTTATCAATCCATTCCAAGTAATGGAAACCTTGAATGATCAATCGCCAATGCCGTTCTCTACCTTTTTCAAGAAGAATGAAATCTACCTGATGGGAGCAACTCCAGAACGTTTTTTGTGTAAACGTGGTGAAAAAATTATCGCCCAACCCATAAAAGGAACGGCCAAACGAGGAGCTACCGAAAAAGAGGATCAGGAATTTAAGACTGTTTTAAGACACGATTTAAAAGAACAGAACGAGAATGTAATGATCGTGGATTTGATGCGTAACGACCTCTCTAAAATTGCCAGTAGAGGTAGTGTTGAGGTAGAGGAGTTGTTCGGAGTGTATACCTTTCCGCAAGTTCACCAAATGATCAGCACGGTTACAGCCAATAAAAGTCCGGAATGTACTTCGTTAGATGTGATTGAGGCAGCCTTTCCAATGGGTTCTATGACTGGAGCACCTAAAGTAAGAGCAATGGAATTAATCGATGAACACGAAGTTTCACGTCGAGGTTGGTACTCTGGTTCAGTGGGTTATTTTTCGCCGGATGACGATTTCGATTTTAATGTGATCATCCGAAGTTTGCAATACAATCCAAACACCAATTACTTATCGCTGACAGTAGGTGGCGCCATTACAGCTAAGGCTGATCCTGACAAAGAATACGAAGAGTGTTTGCTTAAAGCGAAAGCCATATTTAATGTTCTAAATCCCAATCAACATGTTAGCTAGACTGAAGGCATTTATAGAAGAGAAAGAATTGTTTACCCAATCGGAAAAACTACTCATCGCGGTAAGTGGTGGTGTGGATTCTATGGTGTTGTTGGATTTAATGCGTCAATTGGAATACAACATTTATGTGGCGCATTGTAATTTTAATTTAAGAGCGAGAGAGAGTGACCAAGATGAAGAATTGGTGAGAGCGTATTGCGAAGAGCACGAAATTCCTTGTTTTGTCACTTCATTTTCTACAAAAGAAATTGCTGCAGAGCGGAAAATTTCCATACAAATGACGGCGAGAGAGCTGCGTTACGAATGGTTTGCAGAATTACAGCAAGCGCACGGCTTAGATCGATTGATAACCGCACATCATTTAAATGATCATGTAGAGACCTTTTTTATACACCTTATTCGTGGGAGTGGTTTGAGAGGTTTAAGTGGAATGCCGTTTAAGACTGCTCAAATTGCCCGACCACTTATTTTTACTACTAAACAAGAAGTTCGGGAATACGCCGAAAAAAAGAAAATTTTATATAGAGAGGATGTTTCCAATCAAGACGATAAATATTTACGCAATAAAATTCGATTGGAGATCATTCCTCAGTTGGAGGAATTGAATCCGTCATTTATTCAGAATGCTCAGAAAAGTATGCACCTCATTCAGGAATCATTGAATCTGCTAGAAGCCGAGGTCAAGCGATTTACTTTAGTTGGAGTGGATGTGAAAGGAGAGGACTATAAAATTGATTGGAAGAAGTTGCAATCGTCTATTTCCCCTCAGTTGCTCGCTTTTGAATTGTTAAAACCATTTGGATTTAATTCCTCTCAAATAGAATCCATTGTGTTGCCTCAAGAATTAACAACAGGAAGTATTTTGGAATCAGAAACACACACTCTTTTGGTGAATCGACAAGAATTAGTGATTGCGCCAAAAAGTGATCGGGCTGTTGCTCGTGAAACGATTCAAACTTTGGTATTTGAGAATCGGTGGTTGAAAGGCGAATTGATTTCGCGAGAGGAGTTGACTGATTTTCCTGATGGAAAGACTATTGCAGCTTTCGATGCAGATAAAATCGAGCTGCCAGTAATTTTGAATGGATGGAAAAAAGGAGATGCATTTCAACCTTTTGGAATGAAAACATTTAAAAAACTGAGTGACTTTTTTATTGATGAAAAGCTCTCTATTTTTCAGAAGGAGAAAGTGCAACTATTGCGATCCGGGAAGGCTATCGTTTGGGTGGTTGGACATCGGGTAGACAATCGTTTTAGAATTGACGAGAACACAATGCAAGTTTGGAAAGTTACTGTGAAATGAATATTCAACAAACCATAAAAGCTGAAAAATACTATTTCATTCTTGGTGGGATTTTTATCGCCTGCTTAGTGAGTGGTAATCTCATCTTTCAAAAGTTTTTCTCTTGGGATTTTATCAATTCCTACACTTTTGAGTTGTCGGTTGGTATTTTACCCTATCCGCTCACTTTTTTAATCACTGATTTAATCTCAGAGATTTATGGACGAAAACGCGCCAATTTTGTGGTGGTGTCAGGGTTGGTGGCTACTTTGTTTATCTTTTTGTTGGTATTGTTAGCCGATGCCGTTCCTGCTACTTCGTGGTCACCAGTTGATGATGCCACCTTTTCTAAAGTTTTCGGATTGACTGGAGCAGCTGTGACTGCTTCTATGATTGCCTATCTGTTAGCTCAATTTATAGACATTCGGATTTACCATTATTGGAAAAAGAAGACCAATGGCAAGCACTTGTGGCTGCGGAATAATTTCAGCACCATTACTTCACAATTAGTTGATACCGCTAGTGTGTTGACACTGTTGTGCTTGTTTGGCTCTATTGAGTGGGTTCGATTTAATGACCTTTTGATCAATGGGTTTTTGTATAAACTCCTAATAGCGTTGTTAGATACACCTATTTTATACTTATTGGTTTATCTATTCCGGAATAAATTTGGCTTAAAAGCAAATGAAGAAATTGGATTTGAAATTGAGAGTTTAGAAAAATAGATTGTATTCAGATATAAACACAAAAAAGCCCTTGCTAGAATTTCTAACAAGGGCTTTTGTATTTTAATGAAAGCTAATCTTACTCAGCTAACACAATTATTTTATCGTGTTTTACCTCTAAAACTCCACCGTCTATTTCAAAAAATTGCTCATCTTTAGAATTAACTTCTACTAATTTGATGTTCCCTTTTTTAAGCACAGCTACCATAGGAGCGTGACGATGTAAAATCCCAAAAGAACCATCAATACCAGGAAATGATGCTGATGTGATGTCTCCTTTATAGACTTGTTTATCTGGTGTTACTATTTCTAATTGCATAATTTCTAGTTATAACGATCGTCGAAAGTGAATTGTAGAAACAAATTTATTATTTGTTCTCAGCAAGAATTTTCTCACCTGCTTCAATAGCTTCTTCGATGGTTCCTTTTAAGTTAAATGCTGATTCAGGGTATTTATCCACTTTACCATCCATGATCATGTTAAATCCTTTGATGGTATCGTTAATGTCTACTAATACTCCTTTCAATCCTGTAAATTGCTCTGCAACGTGGAAAGGCTGAGACAAGAAACGCTGAACACGTCTAGCTCTAGAAACGATTAATTTATCTTCTTCAGACAGTTCATCCATACCTAGAATCGCAATAATATCTTGCAATTCTTTGTATCGTTGTAGAATCTCTTTTACCGCTTGTGCAGTATCGTAGTGCTCTTTACCAACAATCTGAGGAGTCAAAATTCGTGAAGTAGAATCCAATGGATCAACCGCTGGATAAATTCCTAATTCAGCAATTTTTCTTGACAATACAGTAGTTGCATCCAAGTGAGCAAACGTAGTTGCAGGAGCAGGGTCAGTTAAATCATCTGCAGGAACGTAAACCGCCTGTACAGATGTAATAGATCCTGATTTAGTTGAAGTAATTCGCTCTTGCATCGTACCCATTTCAGTAGCCAACGTTGGTTGGTAACCTACTGCAGAAGGCATACGACCTAGCAATGCTGATACCTCAGAACCTGCTTGTGTAAATCTAAAAATATTATCGATAAAGAATAGGATATCCTTTCCAGCTTCTCCTTCTTCTTTGTTTCCATCTCTGTAATACTCAGCCAAAGTTAATCCTGAAAGTGCTACTCTAGCTCTTGCACCAGGAGGCTCATTCATCTGACCAAATACGAAAGTTGCTTTTGACTCTTTCATCAATTCCATATCAACTTTAGACAAATCCCATCCGCCTTCTTCCATAGAATGCATAAAGGCATCGCCATACTTGATAATTCCTGATTCCAACATCTCACGCAACAAGTCATTCCCTTCACGAGTTCTTTCACCAACACCTGCAAACACAGATAATCCACCGTGTCCTTTTGCAATGTTGTTAATCAACTCCTGAATCAATACTGTTTTACCAACACCAGCACCACCGAACAAACCAATTTTACCACCTTTTGCATAAGGCTCAATAAGGTCAATTACTTTAATACCTGTAAATAAAACTTCTGTAGCTGTAGATAAGTCTTCGAACTTTGGAGGGTTACGGTGAATACCCATACCATTGCTTTTGTCAAGATTCCCTAATCCATCAATAGCATCACCTACTACGTTGAATAAACGACCTTTGATTTCATCTCCAATAGGCATTTTGATGGCTGCTCCAGTTGCAGTTACTACTGCTCCTCTTTGCAAACCTTCTGTAGAATCCATAGATACGGCTCTAACTACACCTTCACCTACGTGAGTTTGAACTTCTAAAATAACTTTTTCGCCATTCGTTTTAGTTACTTCCAATGCATCTAAAATGTTAGGAAGTACGCTTCCTTCTCCATCAAAGCTAACATCCACTACTGGTCCAATAATCTTAACGATTTTTCCGCTGTTCTGAGACATTTCTTAAAATTTGGTTATCTAAAAATGTAAAATTTCTTCTTTGAAATTTAGGATGCAAAAGTAAAATAAATTGACAAGTTTAGGAAGCATTGTTGATATTTTTATTTTGCTAATTTTGAGTTTAATAATTGGAACCAAATTTTACACAAACTAGAGGAGCAGAGTGAAGGTATATCGAGGGATAGAAAATTTCAAGCCAGTTCAATACCCTGTAGTGACTACAGGCACTTTTGATGGGGTACATTTAGGGCACCTAACCATCATAAATCGGCTAAAAGAAATCGCAAAAAAGCAGCATGGAGAAACAGTGTTATTAACATTTTTCCCTCATCCGAGGATGGTTTTGCAAGCAGATAACGACCTAAAACTAATCAATACTCTGCAAGAAAAGATCGAATTGTTGGAGAAAGCCGGTGTCGATCACTTAATTATTCAACCTTTCACCAAAGCATTTTCCAGAATGACTTCGTTGGAGTTTGTGCGTGATTTAATCGTCAATAAAATTGGGACAAAGAAACTGGTAATCGGATATGACCATCATTTTGGTAGAAACCGAGAAGGCTCCTTTGAGCATTTAATGGAATTTGGACCATTGTACGGTTTCGAAGTAGAAGAGATTCCAGCTCAAGATATTGACAGCGTCAACGTGAGTTCTACAAAAATTAGAAGAGCGCTAGAAAATGGTGATTTAAAAACAGCCAATGAGTACTTGAGTCATCCATTTTCACTCAGTGGAGTAGTGGTTGATGGAGAAAAGATGGGGCGAAAATTAGGTTACCCCACAGCAAATATTAAAATAGAAGAAGACTTTAAGTTGATACCGGCAGATGGAATTTATGCCGCTCGAATAATCACCAAATCTGGAAATTATAAAGGCATGCTCAATATTGGAGTCCGTCCAACAATTGAAAATGCTGATGGAAGCAGAACCATCGAAGTTAATATTTTTGATTTCAACGAAGAGATTTACGGAGAGACCATTACGATTCAATTGATAGAACGAATTAGAGAGGAAAAAAAATTTAATTCTTTGGATGAATTGATTGAGAATATGGGAATCGACAAAGCGAATACCCTTAAAATTTTACAATGAAAAAGTGGGTGCTAATTTTCTTTCTTTTTAGTGCAGTTGTTGCCTCAGCTCAAACTGATGTATATCGATCTCAAGCCGAACGTTTTACAACTTATTCAACCATTTCAAAAGGGTTAAGTAATCCAATGTCAGTTGTTCGATTGGATTTAAGTCGATCGAAATTAAAAGAAGTACCATCTGATTTAGCTCAATTTAAAAATTTAAAATACCTCGATCTTTCGGGAAATAAGTTGGAAGCAATTCCGGATTTTATATTTGAATTGCCTTACCTTTTAGAATTAGATGTTTCTCAGAACAAGCTGATTGATTTGCCATTTTCGGTAGAGAAGGCGGGTCAGTTAAAAATATTGAAAGCGGGCAATAATCCGTTGCAAAGCATCCCATATACTATAAAAGGTGCGCAAAGTTTAGAACAGTTGGACTTGATCAATACCGAAATTCAAATTTTTCCTTCGGAGTTGAAGGAGTTGAGAAGTTTGCAGTTATTAGAGTTGAGAGGAATCAAAATTGAGGACGATCAAAAGAAATTGATTAATGAATACTTGCCCAATACCGAAATCTATTATACCAATGGTTGCAATTGTAAGTCGTTTTAGGTTGCATTAAACGATAAACAGTTCACTTCCAGATAGTGATTAATAAATAGTTGGTAACTAATCTAATAGTGTGACCACTTGCGGGGTCGGAATTCAATAATAAACCTATGTTATTAATGATGTGTGAACCCTACAGGTTCATTGTGTCGTGGATGTAATTCATTTTGTAATCCGTTTAAATTTCTCTTTTTCATCCTTTAGGGATAACACCTCATAAGCTTGATCGAATCACGAATTTTGATTCCTAGTGCAAAAATCAAGCTTCGTAGGAGTGAAATTTTAATAGCATTTAATTATTAGGGAAGTAGTGAAAGCCCCATCGGGGTGACATTTTAGTTAGAAAAAGTTTAGTCATAGAATAATCAATTGAAATACAATTATTAGTGTAATATTTAAGTGATTATCTCGTTCTTTTGCAGATTAATAAAATGTAATAACCAACCTATGAAACACCTGATATTCACAATCACCTCAATGCTTTTTAGCATTGGGGTTTTTTCACAGCAGTTCGATTTTTATTTGAACAATTCCACTGAACAAACTCTTGTTGACGTTTTCGAGAATGCCAACAGTTATGATTTTGTTGGTCGTCAAAGAATCAATAATACAGTAGTCCCTTATCGCCTAAAGATTTCTAAGTCTGGTACATTTATCTCGGATAGTTTATATTCCAATGATCTGAGTTCAATGTTTACAGGAATTATTAATTGGAAAAACTACGAACTGATGACTCATTCGGGAGTTAGAAAAGGGGATTCCACCTGTGTGATATTAATAGATAGCTTAGGATTTAATAGAATTATACAATTGAAAGATGGGGATAAGCAATTTTTTGCAGAGCACTTTAAGCAATTGGATGATTCTATTTTTGTTGCATTGGGATATTTTTATGATAGTACACCATTTCCAAATGCGGGATTATGGGTGGTGAATATGCTCGATACATCAATGAATAAGTTTGTCAATTTATCAGATCCACAAAGTCCTGGTTATGAAAATGTCTTTGATATCATTCAACTTAACAATAAATACATAGTTACTGCAATTGGTACTTATGCGGGACCCCCTGTTTCTTGGGGTAGTTCTGCAGAAATAATACAATTAGATCACAATTTTCAAGTGGATACTGCTTTTGATATTTCACATTCACATTATACTCCTGGCTATCGGATGTTTTCATTTAATGCTTCCTTAGCTAAAATCGACGAAGAAAAATTCATGGTTGCTTCAAGAGCAGGAAACCCCAGAGGTACTTCAATGCAAAATGCAGAAGATTTAGCTGTAATTTTAATGGATACCAATTACAATGAGCTATCCCTTAATTTTTATGGCTTACCTGATTCTAACGCGGTATAAGCAAATCGTAATTTATCCAGATATGATACCCTTCCTTATGTATTTGTTGGCGGAACAGAAAATTTTGTAGTTACATTCGGAGGATATGGACAAGATACTACCTTATTTATGCTGACTAAGGCTGATTTAATGGGTAATGAAATATGGACCCGTTATTACAGCAACAATACTTATTTGTTTATGTATAAAGTGTTGGCCACTTCTGATGGCGGAGCCATTATGTTCGGTTCTTCTTATGATCCTGCTGGGCCTGATGGTTTTGAGCAAGATGTTTGGATAGTTAAAGTCGACAGCAACGGCAATTATCAAACAACAGGTATTGCTGATCAACAAATCCCATCAACTGATTTTGTATTTTATCCCAATCCGGTTGGTGATGAGGTGCACTTTCGTCAAGTCAATCAGTTGAGAAATTACAATCTGGAGTTGTTTGATGTCTCAGGAAAGAAGGTGATAGAGAAGAAGTTGTCTTCAAGCGATGAAACCATTAATACTGCGAATCTTAAATCAGGAACTTTTATTTATCATTTAACCGATCAAAAAGGCAATTATGCAAGTGGGAAGTTGATTAAGAAGTAGATCGTTGGAACTCTTCACGTAAAAAAACCAAGCTCCGTAGGAGTGAAATTTTAATAGCATTTATAAAAAAACGCCGGAAGATAATCTCCCGACGTTAACAATAGTAGTTTTAAAATCTTAAAATTTCAGGGTGACACCACCTAAGAAATTAATTCCTGCTTGAGGGTAGTAGAAATTTTCAGTGATCACATCACCATAAGCGTAAGAGTAGGTATATCCATTTGAACTGTATTTTACATCCAATACATTGTTCACTAATAAACTAAAGTTCATTTCTTTGAACAATACATTCTTCAGGCTGTAGCTCAGTCGAATGTCATTCACAAAATATTCATCAATCACTCGATCAGGGTTAGAGGTGTTGTCTAAAAACTGACGACCCACATATTTACTCAATAAAGCAATCTTAAGGTTCTTTATTGGCTCGTATTGTAACTCAGAACCTGCGATCATATTTGGAGAAAATGAAATGTCTGCATCTTCAATTGGAGTTACAATGGTTTCTCCAGTGAGGTAATCCGCAACATTGTCTTCGAAACTTTTAATCTTGTTTTTACTGAAGGTAACATTTCCATTCCAAGTCACTTTTTTGCTCAACTTCATCCCAACGACTACTTCAATACCTGTTCGGTAGCTTTCCTTTACGTTCTGTCTGATTGAAGAACCTACATCGTTCAATGCACCAGTGAGCACCAATTGGTTTTTGTAATCCATGTGGAAAAAATTGGTGTGAACGAAAAAGTCTTCCGTATTTACTCGGTAGCCCAACTCAATGTTGTTTAGCTGTTCGTGTTTTGGTTTTTCTCCAACTTTGGCATCAATAAAATCACCTCTTACCGGTTCTCTATTGCTAACAGAATAAGAAACATAAGTAGATGTAATGTCATTGAATTGGTAGTTCAATCCCGCTTTAGGGTTGATAAACTGAAAGTCTTCCTCTACATCAATTGGACGTTGATCGTTGTCAATTCCATAAGTGCTGTAGTCAATCAATCGAACTTGGATATCTCCAAAAGCAGTCAATTGGTCTGTGAATTTATATTCTGCTTTTAAGTAACTGTTGAAGTCTGATTTCTTACCAACGTTGTCATAATAACGCTCTCGAATGGAGCTGTTGGTTGCAACACCTGCCCAAATAATTTCTCCATAATGTCCACCTTCATACTTATTGAATCCACCACCAAGTGTTAAGTTCAATTTGTCAGTGGCATCGTAGTTTAAGCTGTAAGTCAATCCGCCGAAGTGATTGTCCAACCACCTTCTTCTAATTAAATCAGTAGAAGAAATAGTGTCTGCACCTACAACTGCATCTTGTAATCCATAGTCCACAAAATCTTCATCATCCTTGAATTCTTCGTAATAACCTAATCCGCGGGTATAATGGAAATTTAGATTTGCTTTTAACTTAGAATTGAGCTCTCTAGAAATCAACAATTGATAATGGTCTTGATTGTAATTGTCCGTTTGGTTGTCGTACAGATAGTTGTTGTAAGTTCTTCCTGAATTCAACAAGTTGTCTATTCTTTCTTGAGAATAACCTTCGTTGGAAGCGTGGGTTAACATATCGTCTACATTATTTTCTATTCGAGATTGAGGAGTTCCATACCACGACTGGTACGTTTTTTCTTTTCCTCCAAAGGCGATGGCTTTTACGATGGTTTTCTTTCCATAATAAGCACCCGATAAGTAATACGATTGCAAATCCGAGCTAGCTCTATCAATATAGCCATCAGAACGAATTTTAGACAAACGACCTTCAAATGAGAATTTGTCATCGATTAATCCAGAACCCATCTGAACACTGTGCTTAAACGTGTTGAAAGAGCCAAATGAATTGGCGATTTCACCATACGCTTTCGGCTTTAAGGTAGTCGTTTGCATGTTAATACTCGCACCAAAAGCTGCTGCCCCATTGGTAGAAGTTCCTACTCCTCGCTGAATCTGAATGCTCTCAGTAGAAGAAGCTAAATCTGGCATATTTACCCAAAATACTCCGTGAGACTCTGCATCATTCATTGGAATTCCATTGACAGTCACATTGATTCGAGTACCATCGCTTCCTCTAATACGAAGGCCGGTATATCCAACACCTGCTCCAGCATCTGAAGTGGTGACAATAGAAGGAGTTTGATTCAATAAAATAGGTAAATCTTGACCCAAATTATTTTTCTCAATGTCTTCCTTGTTTAATTCCGTGAAAGTTGTAGCTGAGTTAACCTTCGCTCTAGTGGACGAAACCACAACTTCTTCCTGAAGAAAAGCGGTCTCATTCAGTGTGATGGTTAAAGCGGTGTCTTTGTTTAGGTTGAATGCAATTTCTTGTGATTCATAACCTAGGTAGCTAATGATAATAGCGTATTCTTTTTGCTTTAGATTTTGTAGCGCAAAGTTTCCTGCTAAATCTGTGGCAGTCGCTTTATAGCTGTTTTCAATTCGAACGGTTGCTCCGGGAAGTGATTCGTTCGTTGTGGAGCTTTTTACGGTTCCGGTGACATTCAATTGTGCCATTAATATGCTAGGAAATAGCATCACTAATGACCAGTACATTTTTTTCATTTTGTTTAAGTATTACTAATAAGTTTTAGCATTCCCCTGGGAGGCAATGCAATAAAAAATTTATAAGTAACCCTTGATAGAAATAGAACGCACACAATTATGGCCAATCATGTGTGTGTTTGTTTCAAATCCCTGCGCCCGCATTACCGGTATCAGGTTCAAAGGGTATAATCTCAGCCCTAACTTATTTCCTTACGGAACTGGGCACCCCAATCGAGACGCTGCAAAATTAGAAAGTTTATTTGAAGAAGCTAGTTCTAGCTAAAGTTTTTAATTGCTAAAAGTGCATTCGATAATCTAGCATAGCCTTCTCCACTGATTATAGAATAGTTGAAGTTGTGTTGACGTAGCTCTTTTTCGTATAAATCAAATAGTTCTTGACGTTCATCCAACGAAGGGTTTTCGCGCAACTCATCTGAAGTCCATTCTAGGTCGGTGTTCATGAGTAGGTACAAATCAAATTCCTGATTGGCGATATTTTCTTCGATCCAGGAGTCGACTTGACCGTATTTAAAGAGTTGCCAAATTTTAGTGACGATTAACTCAGTATCTGCAATAAGTGGTCGTTGTTTTTGATTTTGAATCAATTCCAACTGTTTCTTTGCAATATTGAGAACATCAGAAGAGTCGTAGTGATTGGAATCAGATAAGTATACTCTCGCATATTCAGGAATAAAAGTAACACCAAAGTGCTGAGCTAGTGCTTTGGCAAGTTCAGATTTACCTGTGGATTCAGGACCTAGAATTGCAATTTTTAGATCAGTTGTGTTTTCCATTTTTGATATCCTCTTATGGCAATGATAGTATAAATCAAGAAAAGAAAAGAAGTGAAGTATAGTTCTTTGTAGAAGTACATGCTTATCCCTACACCGTCAACGATGATCCAAATGAGCCAGTTCTCAATCTGTTTCTTGACTACCATAACAGTGGCAATAATCGCAAAAACAGTTGTGAAACTATCTATAAACGGGAGTGAAGCATCTGAATAGTTAGAAGCAATGGCGCCAAATAGTAAGGTTGCCACTCCACCAATTATAGAATGCCTCAAGAAGATTTTGTTGGGAATTGATTTTACCTTTTCTTCAACATTGTTTTTGTTTGAAGACCACATTGCCCAACCTACAAATGACATGACAATGTAGTAGAGGTTAATTATGCTATCAAAATACAATTGATAGCTGAAACAGATATAAACATATATTGTCGAGCTAATTAGTCCGAATAAAAAACAAACCTTGTTCTCTTTCGTAGCAAAATAAATGTAAAGTAGAGATGTGACAACACCTATAATTTCTAAGGTAGAAAAGTTTGAAACTTCAGAAAGGAAATTCTCGAAAATGGACATGTTTGGTAGTTAGTTCTTTTCGCTTTTCTAATGTATTGATTGGGGAGTATAAATTAGTTGAATCACTGATTGAGCTTGCTTATTCCTAAAGCTATATCATTCAATAAGGTTGGAGTTTTTTCCAATGCGTTTCCTACAACAACGATATCAGCTCCTGCTTTCAATGCGTCTACAGCTTTTTTTGTGGTGGTTAATCCACCACCTATAATTAAAGGTGTGTTGGTGTTTGCTTTTACTGCTTGAATCATCTCTGCTGGAACAGGAGAATTAGCTCCACTTCCGGCATCTAGATAGGTCAACTTCATTCCTAGCATTTCTGCTGCCATAGCTGTGCTCGCTGCTATTTCAGATTTGTCTGCAGGAATCGGCATAGAGTTACTAATATATGAAGCAGTGGTGATTTTTCCGCCATCAATTAATAAATAAGCTGTTGATAAAATTTCTAGGTTCGATTGCTTTAAATAAGGTGCAGCGGTCACATGTTGTCCAATTAACATGTCTGGGTTTCTGCTAGAAACTAATGAGAGGAGAAGTAATGCGTCTGCTTTCGGATTGATTTGGGATTGATGACCTGGAAAAAGGATGACAGGTATTGCTGAATTGTTTTTGATAAACCCAATTGTTTTATCTAAATCTCCACCGGTTAGAAGACTTCCACCAACGAAAAAATAGTCCACATCCAAATCATTCGACAATTGAATCAACTTCAATAAACTTTTAGAAGTAGACTTGTCTGGATCTATAAGAACCGCCAACTGCTTTTTCTTTTTAGCTGTTTTTTGAATGATCGTTTTGTATACTTCTCTTTGATTCATAAAGTGAATTTCAGTGCAATATTAATCATTCATGGTATAAACTAGATAATAGTTTTCAAAATATAGGTATTTTAAGGTGTAATTCTGCATGAAATTCTCGTCAATTAATTGAGCAATCACTTTATTTTCGGACTTATTGATTGTTTTAACAAAGATATTTTCCTTCAAGAATATTTTTTTTCTTCCGTACGCTTTAAATACAGCTTCCTTCGTACACCATAGTATGTGGTAGTCTTCTAATTTAGAAGTAATAAAACTTAGTTCACTATCATCGAGGTATTTGTGGGCGATTGTTGCAATGCTGTTATTTTTAATCTGTAAATCAATTCCATTTGTTTGATTTCCAATATACATTGCGCACATTCCTTTGGAATGCGAAATAGAGACAAATTTGTCTATGGTTGATAAATGAGGTTTCCCGAATTCATTGTAATCGATGTCGCATGTTTGTTGGGGTAGTAGAGCGTTCAAAAGTAATCGAGTCGATAGCCATTCTATTTTTCGATTAGTACTATTAATGAGGTAGAACTTTTCTAAGTTAAAATTGAGGGCCTCTACTTGAGCAATGAGTTCATCAATTGTCTCTTCAAATTTCCAGTATCCAATAAGGCTATTTTTTTGTGGAGAAAACGAATGAACTAAAGCCATTTTTGATTGTTATTTTGGTGCTCTTGAATTTCAAGAAATTAATTAGGAACTTTGTCTTCCATTAAATTTAAAATAATAAAAGAATGAGTGATACAAAAGTAGAATTCTTGCCTTACAAAGTAAAAGATATTTCTTTAGCTGACTATGGTAGAAAAGAAATTAGATTAGCAGAAGCTGAAATGCCAGGTTTGATGGCTTTGAGAGAAGAGTACGGTGCTGAGCAGCCATTGAAAGGTTCTCGTATCGCAGGTTGTTTGCACATGACTATCCAAACAGCTGTTTTAATCGAAACTTTAGTGGCTTTAGGAGCTGAGGTAACTTGGTCTTCATGTAATATTTTCTCAACTCAAGATCATGCTGCTGCTGCAATTGCTGCCGCAGGAATTCAAGTTTATGCTTGGAAAGGTTTAACTGAGGAAGAGTTTAACTGGTGTATCGAACAAACATTATTTTTTGGAGAAGAAAGAAATCCATTGAATATGATTTTAGATGATGGTGGAGATTTAACCAATATGGTGTTTGATGAGTATCCAGAGCTAGTTGCTGCAATTAAAGGATTGTCTGAAGAAACAACTACTGGTGTTCACCGTTTGTACGAAAGAGAAAAGAATGGAACTTTAGTTATGCCTGCAATCAATGTAAATGATTCAGTAACTAAATCTAAGTTTGATAACAAATACGGTTGTAAAGAATCATTAGTAGATTCTATCAGAAGAGCAACAGATGTAATGATGGCAGGTAAAGTTGCAGTTGTTGCAGGTTACGGTGATGTAGGTAAAGGTTCTGCGCAATCTTTAAGAGGTGCAGGAGCAAGAGTTATCGTTACGGAGGTAGATCCAATTTGTGCTTTACAGGCTGCAATGGACGGATTTGCTGTTAAGAAAATGGATAGCGTTGTTGGCGAAGTAGACATCGTAGTAACTGCTACAGGAAATAAGAACATTATCAACGGAAGTCATTTTGAAAAAATGAAAGATAAAGTGATCGTTTGTAATATTGGTCACTTTGATAATGAAATCGATGTTGCTTGGTTGGATAAAAATCATGGACATACAAAAGATGAAATTAAGCCACAGGTTGACTTGTATAATGTAAATGGTAATGATATCATTTTATTAGCACAAGGACGATTAGTAAACTTGGGTTGTGCTACAGGCCACCCTTCATTCGTTATGTCGAATTCTTTTACTAACCAAACGTTAGCGCAAATCGAATTGTGGAAGAACAGCAAAAATTACGACAATAAGGTATATATGTTACCAAAGCATTTAGATGAGAAAGTAGCTTACTTACATTTGTCTAAGATTGGTGTAGAGCTAGAGGTGCTTTCAAAAGATCAAGCTGATTATATCGGTGTGGAAGTTCAAGGGCCATATAAGCCAGAGTACTACAGATACTAGTAGAAAAACGATTAAAAAAAAGGGTCAGTTGAAAGTTTCAGCTGACCCTTTTTTAATTGTAAATTCTTAGAAAGTTCCCATCAAACGATGTGGTATATTCTTTTAATCGGACAGTCGCAGGGCCTTGACTTGGGAATCCTGAAAAGATTGAAAATACTGAACTGCAACAATTATCTCTTAATGTAACGCCTGAATTTTCCATTTCCACAATACCACAAGTACTGCTTGGTGCATAAGTGCAGTGACGATCGTAGGCTTTAAATTCATCTTGATTTACACGATAAACAACTATCCCTCTGGACCCTCCTGTTACATTTACTGATCCTGAAGGCACTGTTAGATCAATAAATTCAGGGTCTTGTAAGGATATGTATATGTTGACAGCAACATTCGGAATATTCGAATTCAAAGTATTGTCTTTACAACCTATTGTTAGAAGTGTTAAAAAGAATATTGTAATCCGAATACTTTTTAATATCATTGTCAACTTTTATTAGTGTTTTATACAAAAATAGGATAAAAGATAGCCATGAAAACTAGAAAGAAATATTTTTTTGCAATCGCAAGCATCATTTTTGTTTTGATGTGTGTCTTACCCCAGACAAGCGCTGCACAAGCTAAAAAAGTAGAACGTACCGTTGAGAAACGACAAGAACAACTTAAAAAGCAAGAAGAAATTAAAAAAGAAAAATCTGTTGAACAAGCAGAGGCAAGGAGACAGAAACACATCGATATCCAAACCAAAGAGGTTCAAAAACGGATGAAACGAAGCAAAAAAAAGTCGAAAAGAATTAACGACAATAGGAGGGAATCTTTCTTGAGTCGTTGGTTTCGAAAATAAAAGGAGACAATCTCCAATCGTTCTTTCAGAAAGTATTAAAAAATGCTAAAAAGATGCATCGGAAAACTTTGAAATGTTTTTCTTTATTGTATATCTTTACGGCACTGTAGTTTTTTAAGACCAATAGATTTAACATAAATTCAATATTATGCTAAGAAAATTATTCTTTGCACTTGCCTTGGTGGCTGGTGCCTTTTCTTATGGGTATTCACAAGTGGGTTCTGGTTCACTTCAAGGTACAATTACTGACTCTGAAACGGGTGAGCCACTACCATTTGCTAGTGTAGTAATCGAGAACAGGGGAAATCAAATATCAGCGGGCTCCTCTGATTTTGATGGAAAATACTCCCTTCGACCTATTCCTCCTGGTACCTATGATTTATTAATTTCTTATGTTGGTTATACCACACAAAAGATCACTGGTGTAATCATTAGTTCTGATCAGTTGAAGAAGCAAGACGTAAAACTTCAATCGGGTATCCAAATCGGAGAAGTTACTGTTATCTCCTATAAAGAGCCATTGGTTGAAATTGATAAAGGTGCTACTGGGACAAAAGTAGGTGCTGAAGAAATAAAAAGTATGGCTGTTCGTTCTGCTGCTGATGTAGCTAAAACTGTTGGAGGAGTATACTCCAAAGATGATGGTACGAATGACTTGAATATTAGAGGTTCTCGATCAGGTTCTTCTGATACCTATATAGATGGTGTAAAAGTAATTGGTTCTACTTCTTTACCGAAGGATGCAATTGGTGAAGTATCAGTTATTACTGGTGGTGTGCCTGCGCAGTATGGTGATGTTACAGGTGGTTTGACTATTATTACTACAAAAGAAGCGATTAAACAAACGTTTGGATCAATTGAGTACCTAACTTCAGGATATAAAACAGGAGAAAATAAAGTTTCTGGTTTGGATAGTTATGGTTTTAATCTTGTTGGTTTTTCTATGGGTGGCCCGCTTTTTCCAAAGAAAGATGAAGCAGGAAAAGTAGTTTCTGCTCCAGTTGGGTATTTGCTATCAACTGAGTTAAGTTCAATTGTTGATCCAAGAGGCTCAACTCAAGATATATACAAAATAAAAGATGATAAGTTAGCTGAATTGGAAGCTAATCCTTTTAGATTCCAAGATCTTGGAGGTGTTGGTTACAATGCTGAATATTTGACAAGTAATGATTATGAGAAAGTAGGTTTTATGAAAAATACTGCTCGTAAGCGAATTAACGTTTCAGGAAAGTTGGATTTTAATACCTCAGAGACTTCTAAGATTACTGTTGGTGGATCTTTTGATTACAATACAAGGAATTTAGACTTAAGAAATAACACTGATGTATATTCTTTATATAATTGGAAAAATAATCCACAAGAGATTCGAAATGACTTTAGAACATTTGCTAGATTTCAGCAGAGTTTCAAAAATGCAACTGCAGAAGAAGAGTCTGAGTCAGCATCATTAATTAAGAATGCATTCTTTAGTGTACAAGTCGATTATACAAAAGCTAACTATGTGCGTCAGAATGAAGATCACCAAGATAATTTCTTTAATTATGGTTATGTAGGTAAATTCGAATCTGAATTTGAACCTTCATATGGGCCATTGCAGATCAGAACATTGTATGACAATGATGGAAATGAAGTTACAACAATACAGGGGTATTTTCTTAATGGTTTTACTTCACCAATTGATTATAAATTTACACCAAGTGACGTTAATCCTTTATTGTCAAACTACAATGTAGATGCATATAAATATTATGGGGATAGTATCAATACGGTAATTAATCTTGTAGGAAACGGGGGATTGTCTAATGGTAGGATGCCAAACAATATATACAATATGTGGAGTGCTCCGGGAGATGTTGAGGATAATTATAGAAAGACTGAACGCGACCAATTTAGAATTTCGGGATATGGATCTGCTGAAATTAAAAATCATGAACTATTAGTAGGTTTTGAATACGAGCAACGTATTGAAAGAGAATATAGATTTGATCCAAATAGTTTGTGGAATCTAGGTAGAAGTGCTGTTAATGTGCACATTACTGAAATAGATACTTCTAGTTATGTAATCGACAATTCCTATCCTGATTTTCCACGTATTGCTTTTGAGAGAAGATACAATGCAGATAGTAGAACGGCATCAGCGATAAATATGCGAAATGCATTGGGTCTATCGCCTAGTGGTAAAGATTTTATTGACTTTGATTCTTATGATATTAATAAATATGATATAAAATGGTTCGGTGCTGACGAATTAATTGATCCTTCTAAAAATACCAATATGACATACTATGGATATGATGCATATGGTGATAAAGTGAATAAAGCTACGCTTAATGATTTTTTTAATGGATCTGAAAATTTAGATGGGAATAGTTTTAAAACAAGATTGATTGCACCTTATCAGCCTATATATGTTGCTGGATACATTCAGGATAAATTTAAATTTGATGACTTAATTCTAAGAGTTGGATTCAGGGTTGATCGTTTTGATGCAAACCAACCGGTTCTTAAGGATCAATATTCATTGATACCAATACGTACTGTAGGATCCATTCGTGAAACAGAGGGTGGTAGTAATATTCCTTCAAATATTGGTGATGATTTCGTTGTATATACTTCTGATGGGAATAATCCTACGGTAAGTAAAATTACTGGATATAGACAAGGAGATAATTTCTACAATGCGAACGGTGTTAGAATTAATGATCCGAAATCAATTTACTCCATTGAAGGTATTGCGCCTTGGGTGCAAGATTCAACTAAATTTGGCGTGAGTCAAACAGAAGCATTAGACGAAAATTCATTTAATGATTATACTCCCCAGGTAACTGTAATGCCAAGGATTTCATTTTCTTTCCCTATTTCAGATGAAGCAACATTCTTTGCAAATTATGATATCTTAACTCAACGACCTACAACAGGAAATCAATTGGAATTGATTAATTATTTGTATTTGAATAGTATTAGTTCTAATACGATTACCAATAATCCAAACTTGAAACCTGAAAAAACCATTAACTACGAGTTAGGATTTAAACAAGCGTTGAATAAAAATTCAGCTTTAACTATTTCTGCCTTCTACAGAGAGCAGCGAGATATGATTCAAGTTAGAAATTTAGTCGGTGCTTATCCAAATGACTATAAGACTTATGCGAATATAGATTTTGGTACGGTTAAAGGTGCCACATTGTCTTATGATTTTAGACGAACCAGGAATTTAAAGTTTAGAGCGAGTTATACAATTCAATTTGCAAATGGTACAGGTTCTGGCTCTACATCTGCTTTTAACTTGATTAATAGTGGTCAACCAAACTTGAGAACTATTTTACCTTATACATATGATCAACGTCATGCAATTACCACGGCAATAGATTATAGATATGGTTCAGGAAAGAATTACAATGGTCCCGTTATCAATGGGACGCCTATTCTTGAGAATTTTGGAGTCAATTTAACTGCTATAGCAGGATCAGGTACTCCTTACACTGGAAGAAATGTGGCTACCGGATCTCAATTGTTCTCTGGAGGTGGTAATTCGAATGTTGTAGGTGATGTGAATGGTAGAAGATTGCCATTCGTATACAGATTAGATGCAAGAATTGATAAGGATTTTATGATTACTTGGAAGCCTGAGTCAGAAAGTCAAAAGGCAAAAACTTCTAATCTAAATGTTTATGTTCAGATACTAAATGTGCTTGATAGAAGCAATGTTAGTAGTGTATACGGCTATACTGGAAATGCTGAAAACGATGGCTTTTTAGCTTCAACATTATCTGCGAACCTAATTTCAGAATCAACAGATCCTGAATCATTTAAAACGCAATATAACATTAAGTTGAATAATGCTTATAACTATGAATTACCTCGTAGAATAAGGTTAGGTATATCACTTAGCTTTTAATATATAGAAGACTTCTAATTGGATTAATATATACAAATATGAAAAAGATAATTAAAAATATAGGATTTGGTTTACTTTCCATCCTGATTTCTACTTCAGCTTTTGGGAAGGAATATGAACCTGAGGGGCAAAAAACCAATAACAATAATCAAAATGTTAATCAAACACCTGGTTTAGCCGCAAACTGTACACCTTCAAAAAGAGTAATTTCATTGAGGTATAACAATGTAACTACACCTATTTTGTCCAATGGTTTATTATGGCAAAATAGAGCTAATGGTGTAGCTGGATATGAAGTGCCTGCTGCATCTGGGAATTTTGCCCTATATTCAGGAGGTTTATGGTTAGGCGGAACTGATGTTAACGGACAGTTGAAGGCAGCTGTTTCTACCTTTGGGAATGGAAATGATTTTTGGACAGGACCATTAGATACTATAGGAAATGCTGAGATTTCACCTGCAGTTTGTGATCAATATGATCGATTTGACACATTAACTAAATCTTCGGTTAAAGAGTTTGTAGCATATTGGAATGCACTTGCGACCCCTGATCCAAGGGATGATGAAGCATTTAAAGGCTATGTAATTCCAGATCCTATTAAAATTTGGCCTGGTAATGGTGATCCTAGATTAGGTCAGTCTATTCGACTTGCTCCTTTTGTGGATGTGGATGGTAACAAGCGTTATGAGCCAGAGTTATCTGGTGATTATCCTAAATATGATTTGAATGGAACAGTTGATTGTAGAGCACAACGTGCAAGTAGAAGTTTAACCTCAAGTAGACCATTATTCGGTGATTATACTATATGGTGGGTGTTTAATGATAAAGGAAGTATCCATACAGAATCGAATGCTCCTGGTATTGGAATGGAAGTCCATGCGCAAGCCTTTGCTTTTTCAACAAATGACGAGATTAACTCCATGACATTTTACAACTATGAATTAATCAATCGATCTACTTTTACTTTAACCAATACTTATTTTGGTAGCTGGGTTGATCCAGATTTAGGTTATGCTTTTGATGATTATGTAGGTTGTGATGTTAATCGTGGATTGGGATATTGTTATAATGGTGACGAAGATGATGAAACAGCCGGCGGTCAGAATGGTTATGGATCAAACCCACCGGCAATTGGGATTGATTATTTTGAAGGACCTTATCAAGATTTCGATGGATTGAACAACAATTATGGAACTGGTCCTGGAGAAGCATTGAATGGTTTAGGTTATTTTAATCCAAATGAACAAAATCCTGATACAATTCCAGATAATGAGCGTTTCGGTATGAGGAGATTTGTATTTTATACTGCTGGAACAGCTGATAATGGTGACCCTTCTGCATCTGCTCATTATTACAACTATTTGAGAGGTATTTGGAAGAATGGTCAGCGGATGAGTCATGGAGGAAATGGTTTTAGAGGTGCTGGAGTAGAGGGTATTCCAACTGACTTTATGTTCCCAGGTGATTCAGATCCATTGTTATGGGGAACCAATGGCGTTACTGTCTCAAATACAAATTGGACGGAGAATACTGCTAACGGCGGAGCGCCAAATGCTGTAGGTGATAGAAGATTTTTGCAATCTGCAGGTCCTTTTACTTTAGAACCTGGTAATGTAAATGATATAACAGTTGGTGTTGTTTATGCAAGAGCACTTTCAGGTGGTCGATTGGCATCAGTACAAAAGTTGTTTGATGCTGATGATAAAGCTCAAATTTTGTTTGACAATTGCTTTAAAGTTCTCAATGGTCCTGACGCTCCTGATATCAATGCTCAAGAGTTAGATAGAGAAATTATTTTGTATTTATCAAATCCTACTACTTCTAATAATTATAAAGAATTATATGTAGAAGAGGATCCTAATATTATTACTCCACAAGAGATGATTGATTTAGGGTTGTTTTATGATAATAAATACCGTTTTCAAGGATATAAAATATATCAAATGAAAGATGTAGATGCTTCTGTTGGTGATATTAAGGATGACAGTAAAGCTCGACTGATTTATCAGGTTGATATCAAAGACGATATTACTACTATAGTTAACTATGAATTTAATGATGAAATTAAAGCGAGTATTCCAACTGTTGAAACTGAGCTTCGAAATGAAGGAATTAAGCATAGTTTTCAAGTAACTAATGATTTATTTGCTTCAGGCGACAATCGTTTAGTAAATTTTAAAACTTACTATTTTCTTGCTATAGCTTACGGGTATAATCAATTTAAGCCTTACGCTCAAGATGTTGCGCCAAAACCTGGTGACTATTTTGGAGCAGATTATACTGGTCAAATAAAACCATACTTAGCAAGTAGATTGAATGGTAGAGGCGGTTCAATACAGTCTGTTTCTGTGATACCTCATAAACCATTTGCTGAGAATGGAGGAACAGTGGCTAATTCTAATTATGGAGATTTGATTCCAATAACAAGATTGCAAGGTGGAGGGAATGGAAACTACGCCATAGAATTAACAAAGGCTACTTTAGACAGAATTGGATCTACTACAAATGGTGATTATCCTGATACGCTTAATTATAAATTAGGGAAATCTCCAATTGAGGTTAAAATTACTGATCCTTTAGAAGTGATTGAAGGGAAATACTTTTTGAAAGTAAATAGACCAAATGTATCAGATACCATAGTCACAGCAAACTCCACTTGGGTGCTTTATAAATCAGACTTCTCTGATTCTGCTACTTCTGATAATACGTTAAAAATTAATAATGAGCAATTGACAAGATGGGGAATCTCTGTATCTATGTTTTACGGTTCTAATCCAGGAGATCCTGCTTTGGTAAATAGTAATGCCAATGGTTACATTACTTCAAGCATCACTTACGATGAGCCAGGTAAGGAATGGTTAGGTGGAATTCAAGATCAAGATGGATACAATTTTTACAATTGGATTCTATCTGGTCAAATAGCTGCATCAACAGATGATCCAGCGTTTAATAGATTTTTTAATGATAAGCTAAGATTGAATTCTAGTTCATTTGCTGATCCAAATGAGGATTATGAAAATATATTGGAAGGTATCATCGCTCCATATACACTAACTCAGTATCGAACAGGGAATACTACTGATGGTATTGTTTATAATGCACCGGGTGCTTCTTTGGCTAGTGTTAATGACTACAATGAACTTAGTTTCTTGAATTCAATATCTATTGTATTTACTAAAGACAAAACAAAGTGGACAAGATGTGCAGTTATTGAAATGCAGGAGGAAACTCAGAAAGCACAAGGTGGAGCAGCTAGGCATGCGCTAAGAGCATCCCCATCTGTAGATAAGGATGGAAAGTTTGCAAATCCGGCTGATACCGCTTCTGTTTTCCCAAATGATCCTAATTACATTAGTGCAACTGGTATGGGTTGGTTCCCTGGGTATGCTGTAAATATTGAAACAGGTGAGCGTTTGAATATGGCATTTGGAGAAGATAGCTGGTACGGAGGTGACAATGGGTCAGATATGTTATGGAATCCAACATCAACTGAGAGGTCTGGAGTTGCTTTTGCTGAAAACCTTGTTTGGGGTGGTAAACACTATATATATGTTTTCAGAAAGTCAAGACCTGAGGAGTTATTGTATGATATAATTCCTAGTTCAAGATATCCATCTTACGATGCTGGAGCAAGTTTTGTTAAAACAATGAAATCAAATAGTGCATTTAACAAGGGTGTTGCCTGGGCAAATTGTTCATACGTTGCAATTCCAATGTTGAATAATGGTCAAGAGTTGCTTTCAACAGATGTAACCATTACTGTTAATGTTACTCGTCCATTAAGTAATTTTTATACTCCTCTAGAAGGATTAACTGGAAAAAACACAAAGTTGCAGAATGAAGGTCGTCCTGTTTATGAATTTAATACGAATGGATTAGGGGCCTTGTCTGATATTCAATCTTATGAAAAACAAGCGCTAGACCAAATTAAAGTTGTTCCTAATCCGTATTATGCATATTCAGCTTATGAAAAAGGACAATTAGACAATGTTGTGAAAATTATAAATCTTCCTGATGTTGCTAATATTAAAATTTACAACCTAGCTGGAACGCTAATTCGATCGTTTTCTAAAGCTACTAATAATGTGCAGTTCATCGATTGGGACATAAAGAATGCTGCTAATATTACAGTTGCTAGTGGTGTTTATATTGTTCATATCGAAGTGCCAGGTGTTGGAGAAAAGGTTATAAAATGGTTTGGTGTAATGCGACCAATTGACTTAAATAATTTCTAATTCATATAATGACTTCTATTTATATACTTATGAAAAAATTAACTAAAATATTGCCAATATTCCTCTCAATACTTGCCTTGAGTCCTTCAGCTTTTGCTGGGAATGAGGATAGAGCAGGTGAAGCAGGATCTCCACAAGTGCTGACAAATCCATGGGGCAGAAGTTCCGGATTTGGTAACGCGAATTCGACTTCAGTTCGAGGTCTAGAAGCAACCAGTCTGAATGTTGCAGGTCTGGCTCAAATTGAGAAAACAGAGATTTTGTTTGCAAGTTCCAATTACTTGAGTGGTTCTGGAATTAGAATAAATGCTTTTGGTTTAGCTCAAAAAGTGGGAGAATCAGGTGTTTTGGGATTAACTGTAAATGCGATGTCGTTTGGAGATAATGAGATTACTACTGTTGAAATACCTGAAGGTGGTATTGGTACTTTTAGCCCTTCTTATCTTACAATTGGAGTATCATATTCAAAAACATTTTCAAATAGTATCTATGGAGGTTTAACAGTTAAAATTATAAATGAGGCATTGCCAACTGTAAATGCTACCGGTGTTGCAATTGATGCAGGGGTGAAATATGTTACTGGTAAATATGATCAAATTCAATTTGGGATTACTTTAAGAAATGTTGGTCCACCTATGAAGCAACAAGGAAATGGTTTGTCTATTCGTACAAGTTTGCCTGAAAACGAAACTGTTAGAACCTTAAGTCAGCGCTCAGCTGAGTATGAAGTTCCTTCACAAGTTATGATAGGTTTATCGTATGATTTCTTTTTATCGGGAGTTGATACCATTAAGAATAAATTAAGTTCTTTGCACCGATTGACTGTTGCTGGAAACTTTACCTCTAATTCATTTACTAGAGACCAAATTAACTTTGGTGTTGAGTATGCATTTAGAGAAATGTTTATGTTGCGTGGTGGATATGTCTATGAAGAAGATGCATTAGATAAAGAACTAACTCGAACAGCACTTATTGGTCCTACAGCTGGTGCTTCTATTGAGTTTCCTTTAGGTAAAAGTGGAACAACTTTAGGATTTGATTATGCATATAGAGCAACAAGAAGCTTTAATGGAATCCATACTATAGGAATTCGTTTAGGTCTATAGATTAGAATAATTAAAATATTTTATATTAAAGAGGATCTCGATTTATCGGGATTCTCTTTTTGAATTTATAATCGTACACAATTATGTCAAACGTTAGCTATTTTACTGAAGAGGGATTGCAAAGATTAAAGGATGAATTAAAACAACTTAGGAATGTTGAACGTCCTAGTATTTCTAGACAAATAGGTGAGGCAAGAGATAAAGGAGACTTGTCTGAAAATGCAGAATACGATGCAGCAAAGGAGGCGCAAGGTTTATTAGAAATGAAAATCTCTAAACTAGAAACCTTGATTGGAAATGCTCGAATTGTAGACGAGACTCAATTAGATACTTCTAAGGTTTTGGTTTTATGTAAAGTGAAAATTAAAAATATCGCTAATAAATCTGAAATGGAGTATACTTTAGTTTCTGAAAAGGAAGCGGACTTAAAGGCTAAAAAGATATCTGTTGATTCTCCTATTGGTAAAGGATTATTAGGTAAGAAAGTGGGTGATATAGCCGAAGTACAAGTGCCTTCTGGATTAATGAAGTTTGAAATTTTACATATAAGTAGATAAAATGAGTACAATTTTTTCTAAGATATTAGCAGGTGAAATTCCATGCCACAAAATTGCTGAGAATGAAGAATTCTTAGCTTTTTTAGATATAAGTCCACTTGCTAAAGGACATACTTTAGTAATTCCTAAATTAGAGATTGATTATATCTTTGATATGTCTGATGAAGATTATCAAGCCTTGTGGTTATTTGCTAAGAAGGTGGCAAGAGGAATTAAAGCTGAGATCTCTTGTAAAAAGGTTGGTGTGGCAGTAATTGGTCTTGAAGTCGCTCATACTCACATTCACTTGGTTCCGATTAATGCAGTAAGTGATATTAATTTTGCTGCTCCTAAACTAACTTTGGATCAAAGTGAGATGGAAGCTATAGCAACTAAAATAAGCAAGGCAATTTAATCTAACCGATTCTATCCGGGTTTTGTCGTAAAAAAGCATCCCATCCAGAAGAGCCTCCTGTTTTCTTAATGGGACTATTTGATTGAAAGTAATGACAAACAGCTACTGCTAATGCATCTGTAGCATCTAAAAACTTTGGATCAAATTCATAAGGAACGTGGTTTTTTAACATGGCTGCAACTTGTTCTTTCGTAGCATCTCCTCTTCCCGTAATTGATTTTTTAACTTTTTTAGGTAAATACTCTTCTACAGGAATGTCTCGAGATAATGAGGCTGCAATTGCTACTCCTTGAGCTCTTCCCAATTTAAGCATGGATTGTACATTTTTTCCAAAAAATTGGGCTTCAATAGCCATTTCATCTGGTTTGTATTCCTCAATTAAATGAATGGTGCGTTCAAATATTTTTTTTAATCGAACTTGATGATCACCTAATTTGGTGAGTTGAATCACGCCCATAGCAAGCAATGTTATTTGTTTATTCTTTATGTGAATAATTCCATAACCCATCACATTCGTTCCCGGATCGATGCCTAAAATAACCTTATCTTCCACTATATTTGTATGAGGTGAATAGAGTAACAAAGCTATATAAAATAATTTTTCCCTTTTTGTTTCCTTTGATTGGATTGGTCATTATAGCTATCATCTATTTTCAACTTTCTGATCGAATCGAATCATTAGATTTTTCAAATATTTCAGTAACGTCCATTGTTTTTCCGTATCTAATAGGGAGTTTTCTTTTAATGTTTTTAAATTGGGCGTTAGAAGCAATTAAATGGGGTACATTGGTTGATCTATTTCAAAAATTAAGTTTTAGAACTAAACTAACCTCTGTTTTTATGGGACTGTCAGTTGGGTTTCTAACGCCTAACAGAGTGGGAGACTTTGCGGGAAGACTACGATATATTCATCCTGAAAATAGGCTACAATCCATCCATGCTAGTTTTGTAGCTTCTATCTATCAAACTGCAGTTACCATATTGATTGGTGGCTGTGGATTAGTCTACTGGATGAATCAAGCGGTTTTTTCATTTAGTCAGGAAAAACTAATCTATTTTGTCTCGATATTCACCGTTTTGAGTTTTGTTATTCTTGTATTTAGAATGAAACTGTTGATTTTAATTGTTTTGAAAGTAAAATGGTTGACTAAATTTTCTGATCGTTTCAATTGGTTCATAAATGTAGATAAGCTGGTCTTGCAGAAAGTCTTTGTTCTAGCACTTGTTAGGTACCTTGTTTTCATGCTCCAATACTTCTTAATAATAAAAGCTTTTCAAATAGAGGCCCCTTATATTTTGGTGGTTTCTGCAATATCCACGATATACTTACTGACTACTATTATTCCTACCTCCACTTTATCTGATTTGCTTTTGAGGGGTGCGGTGAACCTTTTGATTTTTGGAACTTTTATCTCTTCCGAAGAGGTGATTTTGATTATTGCAGCTCTGGTGTGGGGAATAAATATTGTTATACCTTCACTAATTGGGACTGGCTTATTTATACTTAATCGCTCTAAATAATGGGAGGAATTCTATTTTATTATGTAATTGTCTTTTGGTATGTATTCTATACCCTTAGAAATTTTATGGCATTTAGAGAAGAAGATTCTCCTCCAAAATCATTTATAAAACCTGAAATGGTTTCAGTAATAATTCCATTTAGGAATGAAGAACATCACCTGCCTGCATTACTTGACTCTTTGCAAAAGCAGTCTCACTTAAATTTTGAGGTATTATTAATTGATGACGATTCAAAGGATCATTCTTTTGAGCGTATTAATGAGCTATTGAATTCTGATAACCGATTTAACTATTATAAATTAATAAAAGGGTCGGGCAAGAAAGCTGCGATAGAATTTGGCGTATCACTTTCAAAAGCAGCCATTATTTGTACTACTGATGCTGATTGTGCTGTTCCTGAAGGTTGGTTGGAAGAGTTGTCTCAAGTATTTTGGGACGAGAATATAAAATTGGTAGGAGCACCTGTCGGAATGAAATATAGCAATTGGTTTGAAAAACTTCAAGCGCTAGAATTTGCAAGCTTGATAGCAAGTTCTATAGGAGCAGCCCAAAATAAAAAACCGATCATGCTCAATGCAGCAAATATGGCGTTTCGGAAACAATTATTTGTAGAAGTTAATTCTAAAATGAAACAATTGCCTACTCCCAGTGGCGATGATATATTTTTATTGCAGTATTGTTTAAAACATTTTCCAAATGGGTTCCGATTTGTTAATAGCAGTGGCTGTTTTGTGGAAACACTACCAGAACCAAGCTTTGCACATTTTATAAATCAACGTAGAAGATGGGCTTCAAAATCAAAATATTATGTTGATAGAGAGATAAAAATAGTTTCGTTATTGGTGTTTTTTACGAATGCTTTTGTTGTTTATAGTTTTTTTCAGTTTGGTTTTAGTGATTACAAACTAGCTTGGCTTTTTCCATTGCTATTGAAGGGGTTGATTGATTATCTTCTCCTAAAGAAATATTTAAGTAGTATTCAACAATTGAATCTGTTAAACTATTTCGTGCTCCTTGAAATTCTTCACCCTTTCTATATTATTTTTGTAGCCATAAGTTCTCAATTTGGACAATTCAGCTGGAAAAAACGAACTTATCCCATTTAATGAAAGACCAAGAATCAAAATCATTATTTCAATTGTCTTTGTTCCGGTTACGCAGGAATCCAGTCGCTATGTCTGGTGTGTTCGTGATTTTGATTTATTTGGCTGTTGCAGTTATAGGCCCTTTTATTCGAAAGGATTCTACACCCAAAGCAAATGATCAATACTTGGAGTTGTCCATAAAAAAACCAGGATTTTCAGTCCAATTCTTTCAAGCTTTTAATCAACCTTCTGATGAATCAATTCTCCATCAATGGTTATTTGGTCGTGAAAAAACAGCAGTTACTTTTCCCATTTATAGTTATGAACTCAAACAAGATTCAATCGCTGTAGAGCGATTTACTGGTGATGATGACAATAATGGAGAAGTGTTAATGTATGCTTATTCTGATCTAGTTAAAGCCAATCAGCTAAATATTAAAGAGGAAAACCTTTCTAAAGGAATAGAAAAGGAATTGATTTATCAAAATACATTTTGGCTGGGAACCGATCGATATGGTCGTGATTTATTGAGTCGGTTAATGGCCGGAACATGGGTTTCCTTTACTGTTGGAGCCATTTCTATTTTTATATCATTGATTATCGGAATTACTTTGGGAGCAATTGGTGGATATTATAGAGGCAGGGTTGACGATTTTATTGTTTGGTTGATCAATGTAGTGTGGAGCATTCCAACACTATTGTTGGTAATCGCAATCGCATTGGCATTGGGAAAAGGATTCTGGCAAGTGTTTGTGGCAGTTGGATTAACAATGTGGGTAGAAGTGGCACGTGTGGTCCGTGGTCAAGTCATTAGTTTAAGAGAGAAGGAATTTATAGAGGCTGGAAAAGCGTTGGGTTTTAGCAATTCGAGAATCATTAAAAATCACATTTTACCCAACGTAATGGGGCCGGTAATCGTGATCTCTGCGGCTAATTTTGCTTCTGCAATATTGGTAGAAGCCGGTTTAAGTTTCTTAGGACTGGGTGCTCAACCACCACAAGCGACATGGGGAAAAATGATCAGCGAGCACAAAGGCTATGTCATCACTGGCGATGCTTATTTAGCATTGTTGCCAGGTGTCGCAATTTTCTTCCTGGTTTTTGCATTTGTACTGTTAGGGAATGGACTCCGAGATGCATTGGACACCAAAGCTTAATCCTTAGAAAAGTAAAAGTGCAGAAATGTATACGATTAATCCCAAACCCATCATCAATAAAGTATAAGGCAAAATTTCTTTTGCTTTCAGACCGGTTATTCCCAATAATGGGATGGCCCAAAATGGTTGCAACATATTGGTAATTTGATCGCCATAAGCCAAAGCCAATATACTTTTTGGCAGATCCACACCAAGGGAAAGTGCTGCTTGTACAATTATGGGGCCTTGCACTGCCCATTGTCCGCCACCGCTAGGAACAAAAACATTGACAATTCCAGCACTGATAAAAGTGAAAATCGGAAATGTAGTAGAGGTGGAAATAGAGATGAAAAAATTTGAAAACTGATCAATCAATCCTGAGCTATTCATGATGCCCATGATTCCAAAGTAAATCGGGAATTGAATAAGAATTCCTGCAGCACCGCCTATAGCTTCATCTATTGCCGACAAGAATGTTTTGATCCGCTGATGAAAGAGGATGCACAATCCAAAAAGTAGAAAATTGATGTAATTCAAATTGAGGAAACCCCAACCCGTTTCATCGAAGGAAGAAATGGCACTGTAGAAAGAGTATAGAATAAATACCCCTCCGATGATTGTTGCAAATAGTCTAGAATTGTCAAATCGTTCTGCACCCTCACTTTTTTCATTAACCATTTCTTTATCCTTCGAAATAATTAATTGGGGCACTTTTTTATTTTTCGACTTTTTACCGATCCAAAATAATCCAATAGGAACTATTAAAAGTACGCCAATAGAAGCGTATAAGTTCATGGAAGAAAAAACAGTTTGGCTAAAATCGATTTGCTCTGGTAAGTTGATTAACTGCTCTGGTGTGAGAATGTTTTGCATCAATTCTTTTAAATGACCTGTTTCTGCGACTTTCGTTAAGGAGGAACCTGAAAATCCGCCATGCCAAACCATTAAGCCTACATATCCTGCAGCGCCAATCAATGGATAATTTATCGGAATGTTATTTTTAGTAGCATATTCTCCTACTTTTCGTGCGAAGATGGCACCGAAAATCAATGCAAATCCCCAATTAAAATAAGCCATGATAATGGTAAAGAATGTGACAATAAAAGCAGCTTTTGCTGTTGTATCACAATATTTGACAAAGAAATGAATCAGACGGTCAAAAGGTTTACTCAATGCCAAAGTATGCCCCAACACTAGAATAAGCATCATTTGAATGGCAAATACCAATAACCCATTGTTCCAAAAACCGGTTTCAAAAAATTGCAATAACTGAAGACTATAATCTAAACTAGTGGTATCGGTGGGTGTAGTATATATCAATGCGATTCCATACGTAATCACAAATAGTAGGATGGCTATAGTAAATGGAGTCGGTAAAAAATAATTGAAAAAACGGCTGTATTTTTCTGTAAAACGCATGTGAATTATTTTGAATAAAGATAGCGACTAAAACTTGGATTGAATAAATTAGAGGTTTCAAATTTACTTTCCATGCAAGCAACAAAAGCACAAGATCGAATTTCGGAATTAACCAAAGAACTTCATCTACATAATTACAATTATTATCAATTAGATCGCCCGACGATAAGTGATTACGAATTTGATCTAATGTTGAAGGAGCTACAAGAATTGGAAGAAAAGTTCCCAGAATTGGCCGATCCTCACTCCCCAACTAAGCGCGTAGGTGGAGAGATTACTAAGAAATTTAAAACAGTTGTGCACAAATACCCGATGCTTTCATTGGGCAATAGCTACAATCGAGAAGATTTAACCGACTTTGACGAACGGGTGCAGAAGTTAGCCGGCAGAGAAGTGGAATACGTTTGTGAATTGAAATACGATGGTGTGGCCATTGGAATTACTTATGTCAATGGAAAATTGCAGCGTGCGGTTACTCGAGGAGACGGGAGTAAGGGCGATGACATAACGGCGAATGTGAAAACGATTCGAAGTATTCCATTGACCTTGCAAGGTGAAAATTATCCTGCTGATTTTGAAATTCGTGGAGAGATCTTTTATCCCCTTTCAGTATTTCAACGCATTAATGAAGAGCGAGAAGATGCAGGAGAAGCAACTTTGGCTAATCCGAGAAATGCGGCCTCAGGAACATTAAAAATGCAAGATTCGAGTGTGGTAGCTCAACGAACATTAGACAGTTATCTGTATTATGTGTTGGGAGAAAATCTGCCGATGGAGACCCATTTCGATAGTTTAAACAAGGCGAGAGAGTGGGGTTTTAAAGCTCCACCAAAGGAAAAAAACATGATTGCAAAATGCAATTCCATTGATGAGATTTTTGAGTTTATAGATTATTGGGAGGAACATCGCCATAAATTGGATTTTGAAATAGATGGGATTGTCATCAAGGTAAACGATTATCATTTGCAAGAGGAATTGGGCTATACCGCCAAAAATCCACGTTGGGCGATAGCGTATAAATACAAAACAGCACAGGCGCGAACCATTTTGGAGGAGATTACTTACCAAGTGGGGAGAACAGGAGCGATTACACCAGTGGCTAATTTATCGCCAGTTCTATTAGCTGGAACTACCGTAAAGCGGGCTTCTTTGCACAATGCGGATCAAATTGAAAAGTTAGATGTGCGGGAAGGTGATACCGTATTAGTTGAAAAAGGAGGAGAAATCATTCCAAAAATTGTAGGTGTGGATCTGACTAAAAGACCTGCTGATAGTCAACCGAATCAATACATTACGGAATGTCCGGAATGTGGGAGCGAACTGAGAAGAATAGAAGGAGAAGTGCAGCATTATTGTCCCAATGAGTGGGCGTGTCCACCACAGATAAAAGGGAAAATGGCGCATTTTATTTCTCGCAAAGCCATGGATATTGATGGATTAGGAGAGGAGACGATTCAGCAATTGTATGAAGTTGGACTGATTAATAATATCAGTGATATTTATGATTTAACTGTTGAGCAATTATTACCGTTGGAACGAATGGCTGAGAAGTCGGCGAATAATTTAGTAGATGGCGTGGAAGCATCTAAAAAGATTCCTTTTGAACGAGTTTTGTTTGCCATTGGGATTCGTTTTGTTGGAGAAACTGTGGCTAAAAAATTAGCGAAAGCACTAAAAAATATTGAGATAATTCAGCAAGCGACTACTGAAGAATTAGTGGCTGTAGATGAAATTGGAGATAAGATTGCCGAAAGTGTGATTCATTTTTTCTCGGAGGAAAAAAATAGAGAGTTGATTCAGAAATTAAAAGACAAAGGACTTCAATTTGAAATAGTAGAAGCTGAATCCACTCAAGCTTCCAACAAATTAGAAGGTCAAACTTTTGTGGTGTCAGGTGTGTTTGAAAAATTCTCAAGAGACGACTTAAAGCAAGCCATCGAAGACAATGGTGGAAAAAATGTGGGTTCTATTTCTGCAAAAACAAATTATTTGATCGCTGGAGACAAAATGGGACCGGCAAAAAAGGAAAAGGCCGAAAAGTTAGGAGTGAATATTATTTCTGAGGATGATTTTATTGAGATGGTTGGACTAATGTAAAATGACAAGAGTATATCTATTCATATTGACAATGTTGATTTGGTCATGTAACCAAAATCAAAATTCTTCTGATGAATCCTTGGAGTTGGAAAAGCATGAAGTTCAGGTTCCAGAAAGCTCTGAAAAGATGGATTCGATATCTGTCGACACAGACAGTCTCAATGTAGTGGAAACGATTTATAAATTGACACGCAGTCAGGAAGCGAATATTGAAAATGATTCTGTGACTCTGCTGACAGGTCAAGTTTTCTCAAGCCTCATTAGTCATAAGTACATAAGACTATCAAACTTTTCAGGAACCTACATTTATGTGTATTCCGAAAAGGACAATTATCAAGAACCGATTTATTCCGAAAGACTTGGTTGGATGAATTTTGTTTCAGATTCGATTTTTGACATTAACGGCGACAAAATCATTGACTTAGCAATTCATTGGTATCCTTCTTCAGGTTGTTGTTTGGCTGATATTTATGACTGCTACATTTATGACGAAAAGACCGACCAATTTTCAGAAAAAGTTGAAATACCTAATCCGACTTTCTACCCAAAACGCTCTCTGACATTCAGCATGACCTATGGGCACCCGGGAGAAACCGAGTTTTATGAATTCAAATGGACAAAAAATAAGTTAGACACTTTGAGTTCTTATGAATGGAATGGCAGAACACATGAACACATAATTCTGACTGATTATAAATTAGGAAAAAAAACTGACTTGAACGAAATTCCAAATAAACTTGAAGTGCTTTATGGATTTGAATGGTTCATGATGAGATTAAAAAATGTAGAAGAAAAATAATAAACACTAGCCTCAACAATGGCTATGTAAACAGGCTACGAGAACGTTTTAAAGCCGCACGGTTTCTTAGCTAGAAACGATAGGTTAGGATTTCACCAAACATCCCTTCTCATCCACATCCAACTCATCATTATCAATTAAATATTGAGCGATTTTAATCACATCATCCTTTTTGTAGCGTCTGATTTTATCGGCTAAATCTGATAATGTAATTTTACCGGATTGCACTATTTTGAATACTTCAGATGTGATTTCTTTGGTTTGAAGTTCACTTAACTCCAATTTGTTTTGCTCCAAACAAACATCACAGATGCCACAGCGGTGTTTGTTCTTTTCACCAAAATAATTCAATAAAAATTGGGAACGGCAGGTGGTCTCTGAGTTGACGTAGTCTATTACCGCCTTCATTTTTTTGAAGGCATTTTCTTTTAGTGCGGTGTAATTTTCTTTGGAGATTCGCAATGCAGCTTGCTCCAATCGGGGCATGGCCAATGTTAATTGTGGTAAACTGCTTTGTTCCACATAATCAATCACTTCCAGTTGATGCAATTTTTTCAATAACTCAACAACTTTCTTCGAGCTCGTTTTTAGCTTTTTAGAAATGTCAAACTCATTGATTTTTACATAGCCATCAAATAGGCCTTCGTAATTTCTCAATAACATTCTCACAAATCCATCATAGTTGATATTCGACACTTGAAATTGATACAAATCATTTTTGGATTGGGTAATCATTATTTGAGATGGAGAATGAAATCCTTCAGAAAGAATAAGGTAACCTTCTTTTTCCAAAAACTTTAATGCGTTAAAGGCATCAATTGGGCTAAAATTAAAGCGATGACTAAATTCGATAATGTCAAAATGAACGGACATTCCTTCTCCAGAGCCCGTTGGGATTTGCAGGTAATTGGCTAAAGCTTGGTAGCAGTTTTTTATAAACGGAATCTCTGGGTAATTCTGTGTGATTCTTTTCTTGAGTTCATCTGTCATTGCGGGTTTAGTCAACAATACTGCGTAAGCTTTTTTCTCATCTCTACCGCCCCGTCCCGCTTCTTGAAAATAAGCTTCTAGGGTTTGAGGTAAATCCAAATGCACCACAAATCGAACATCTGGTTTGTCGATTCCCATCCCAAAAGCGTTTGTCGCAACAATCACTCTGGTTTCGTTTTTCATCCATTGCTCTTGTTTTTTGCTGCGCTCTAGGTGTGTTAATCCTGCATGATAATAATCTGCAGAATAACCATTTCGTTGCAAGTATTGAGCAATTACTTGAGTCCGTTTTCTACTGTTGACATAAACAATTCCTGTACCTTTTACACCTTGTAGAATCTTTTGCAATCGACCATACTGATCTTCTTCTTGCTGAATAATATAGGCTACATTTTTTCGCTCAAAACTCTTTTGAATCAAGTGATTCTTCTTAAATTCTAATTGCTTTTGGATGTCTTCCACCACTTCAGGAGTCGCAGTGGCCGTCAATGCCAATACAGGAACATCAGGTAAGAGCGTTCTTAGGTTTGCAATTTTTAAATAGGATGGACGAAAATCATAACCCCATTGGGAAATACAATGTGCCTCGTCTACTGCTATTAAATTGACTTTCATTTTCTTTACTCGCTCTTGGAAAAGCTCTGTTTCCAATCGTTCAGGAGACACGTATAAAAACTTATAATCCCCATACACCATATTGTCTAAGGCAATGTCAATTTCTCGTTTGCGCATTCCCGACGTTAATGAAATTGCTTTAATTCCCCTGCTGTTCAAATTTTCCACTTGATCTTTCATCAAGGCAATCAAAGGAGAAACGACTATACAAAGCCCTTCTTTGGCAAGTGCTGGAACTTGGAAACAGATTGACTTTCCTCCACCAGTTGGCAGCAATGCCAAGGTATCTTTTCCATCCATAGCGGCTTGAATAATATCCTCCTGCTTTTCGCGGAAGCTACTATATCCCCAATATTTAAGAAGAATTTGATGAATAGTCATGGCTAAAAGTTATTGTATATAAAACTAAAGTTTTAATTTAGAAGTCTCAAATTTTAAAACGAACTGAAATGAAAAAAATAATTGGTCTATGTTTCGCAAGTATCTTGACTTTGCTAAGTTTCGGTCAAAATGAAATGACTGAAGCTCAACTAAAAAGTATGATGAGCAGTATGATAGGAGATGTAAAATATAAGGATTCTTATGTTTTTACTAAATCCATTGTTTACGCTACTTCAGAAATAACCGCTACTGGTGCAAAAAAGAACACCGGTAAGATGGAAATGTTATTCTCCGACAATTGGGAGGAATTCGGTATAGTAATGCTGGAAGAGAATGGGAAACCGTCCAAAGAGAAAATGTCAATTTTGATGGATATCCAAGGAGAGGCCATGATCACTCTAATGGAAGATAAGTCAGGTGACCGATCAGGTGTAGCAATGAAGTTGCCTAAAGATGGCGTAAATATGATTGGAGTTGAAACGTCAGCTAAAGAAAATGGGTCAATTACTAAAACGTCTCAAACAAAAGTTATTCAAGGATATACATGTACAAAATACGTCGGTGAATCTGAGGATACGAGTTCGGAGTTTTGGGTAGCCAATGATTTGAAAATGAATTTTACTGATGTCTTCCACCAGTTATTTAAAGCCAGAAATACTGGATTTGATCAAATGCCAGAGGGTGCTATTATGGAAGCGATTTCAACAGACGAAGATGGAAATAAAAGTAAGTTAGAGGTGGTAGAGGTGAATCCTAAGAAGATAACCAAGTTTTCTCCTAAAGATTACAATGTGATGTCAATGGGTGAAATGATGATGGGAGAATAAATAATATTCGAAATAAAATTAAAACGCCGTTCAAGATCTTGAACGGCGTTTTGTTTTATTATAATTTCTCCATCAATACGCTGTACAATTCATGCATGGCTTTTATGTCTGCTTTATGAACTTTTTCATCTGGGCTGTGAACACCGTCTTCTGGTGCTCCAACAAAACACCAATCGATTGGATAGGATGAACGCTGTAGCGCATTGCCATCGCTTCCGCCTGCACTTTCTACCTCCAACTGAAATGGGATGTCTGTTTTTCTAGCGATTTCTAAAATTCGATTTAAATATTTTTTTCTAGGTAAACCAGAATCACGCAATGAAATGGCCACACCTTCCCCGTGTTTTACGGCATCAGTCACCCAAGTGATGTCGGAAATAAGTGCTTGACGAATTTGGTATTTTTCGAATAAATACTTGCCCAAATAACCGACACTGCCACCACCAGTTTCTTCCCAACAACTAAATGCAATGGCTCCATTTTCTAATGTTTCTGCTACTTTTAACGCATTCCAAACACCTAATCGGTTATCTAAGTAACAAGTTTCGATAAAATCATCTGACTCTCTGAAATCGCATTTAAAAGTCAAGTTAGTGCCTCTGTCGATCGTTCTATGGAAATCACAACGTATTGTTTTATCGTCTTCAGTTTCTTCGATGATAAGTTTTGTCTCTATCTCACCTTGACTGTCGCTACCGACCAATACAGTGTCTACAATAATTCGAGGACCACCAATTTTAATCAATTCATTGTCGTAGCCAACGGTAAAGCCGATTGAATCTATGTGTGCATAAATGGCCGTTCGAGGTTTACCGAATACTAGCATCAAACAATCCTGAAAATCGTCACCTTGGATAATGGTTGGTTGCACTTTCCAGTTAGACTGATTTTTTTCGATGTAATTCAATAGAAACTCTTTCATTGGAGATTCATCACCTGAGGCTGCTCTCACCGAGCACATTTCTTGAAGTAGTGTTGTCATTTTGATCAAATAAAAAAGTCCCGAACTTTGAGTGAATCTCAGAACGGGACTTGTGTGAAATAAAATATTTTTTAGTTGTTCAGCATTACCGGCATCACCAACATTAATACGTCTTCGTTGTCGTCTTCTTTTTCAACTGGGGTTAAAATCCCTGCTCTGTTCGGTGCAGACATCGCCAAGTTTACTTGCTCAGAACGCATATTGTTTAACATTTCCATTAAAAAACGTGAGTTAAAGCCAATTTCCATGTCTTCTCCATCATATTGACAAGTTAAACGCTCAGTTGCAGAGTTTGCAAAATCAACATCTTCTGCTGAAATAGTCAACTCACTACCAGTCACTTTTAATCTTACTTGGTGAGTTGTCTTACTTGAGAAAATAGAAACTCGTTTGATTGCATTCAAGAATGATGTGCGCTCAACCGTTAATTTGTTTGGATTTTCTTTTGGAATAACTGCTTCGTAGTTCGGATATTTTCCATCGATCAATCGACAAGTCAATTGAGTGCTAGCGAAAGAAAATAAAGCATTGGTGTCGTTGTATTCAACAGAAACTTCGTCGCTTACCGTACCTAATACATTTTTCAATAAGTTCAATGATTTTTTAGGCATAATAAACGATGCACTTTTATCACTAACAGCATCCGTTCTTGAGTATTTTACCAATTTGTGTGCATCAGTGGCAACGAAAATACTTCCTTCTTTAGATAATTGGAAAAACACACCTGACATCACAGGTCTCAATTCGTCGTTACCTGAAGCGAAAATTGTTTTCTCAATTGCGCTTGCCAACATAAAAGCTTCTAATTTCATCACTGAAGGAGCTTCAATTGAAGGCGTTTTAGGAAACTCTATCGCATCTTGTCCAGTCAAATTGTATCGACCGAAGTCAGAACTAATCTCAATCGCGAATGTTTTTTCGTTGATTGAAAAAGTTAATGGCTGCTCTGGAAAAGCTTTTAAAGTATCTAAAAGTAATTTCGCAGGTATTGCGATAAGCCCGCTGTCTTTAGCCTCTACTTTTAATTTAGTAGTCATAGTTGTTTCAAGATCAGAAGCTGAAATGGTAATTTCGTTTTCGTTGATCTCAAACAAAAAGTTATCTAAAATAGGCAATGAGTTATTGCTATTCAAAACTCCTGAAATAATCTGAAGTTGTTTAAGCAATGCCGAACTGGAAACAATAAATTTCATGTAAATAAATTATAGTGATTGACTTGATACAAATTTATAGGTTTCGGTAAAATTGACCTCGAAAACTTACAATTACTTATCAACAGCCAAGCTGTCTACGGTGTCAAAAGGTTTTAAGATTTGGTCGAACAAATAATTTTGAATTACTAATGCACGACCTTCATTCATAGAGCTTTGGGCGTACATTCTTTCATTGTGATGTTCTAATTTCCTACCTTTTAAGTCTTTTGCAGTTTCTAGCACTGGCATCCAATATGCTTTTAAGGTTTGCGTTTCCCCATTCATGCGTTCAAGAGTCAATAAATATTGAGGAGTTGTTCTAAAAATAGAGTCGATAGCCTCTTTTTCCGTATTGACATCTTCGTATTCATAGGCCATAGATGATGCTTTCTTAAAGTACGGTATGGCAATCTCAGGGGATAATTTAGTCTCGGCTCCAGTTGTTAAGTTGGTGTATCTAAATTGGTTGTCTCCAAAATGTTCAAACTTATATTCTGGATGCTCTTTTGAAGGACTCTCGATAGTAATGGATTTAATTTCCTGGGCGGGCATTTGCAAGGCAATCGGATTTTTCCAAAGCGATTCTTTAGTGAAAAATCGACTAGATAAATACCCAAAATTGCTTGGTAAATGTGTCACCATAGGTCGACTAGACTTTTTGCCATCCTTCTCCAATAACATATAAGTTCCCATGTTGCTTTCGGTAGCCATTCCTACATACCAAATTTTATGTGGTTTTTCACCTGATTCAGCGGTGTAAATGTCAACTTTAACAGCTGAAGTACTTAAGAATTTAACGACAGCTGCCATCTCAAAATCAGATACTGGATTCAATACTTCAATTTGATTGAAGGTTTTAAGGATTAGTTGAATGGCGTCCGGTCGTGCAATTAAGTTTCCATTGACGGTCCAATTATTTTTTTCTCTGACTAAGGTTGCAGATTCATTAAGACTGCTGATCTTAAATTTTACCACATTTGCCGTATCTTTTATGGCAAAGTCGGTATATTCCTCACCTATGGTTGCCTTTTTGTCCTTAGTTGATATATAGAAAGCTAAACCGCCTAAAATCAGAACGACACTTAAAAGTAATAGTGTTCTTTTCATGCTTTTTAATTTTTGGTGTATTTCCTTTTTCTAATCAAGAAAATAATTCCTCCCATTAGAAGGATGATGAATATAGGGCCTGCAATGTTTATTGCTTGCCACAGAAAACGGTCTCCTTTAATTTTCTCTTTGTCCAACAATCGGATGGAGAGTGTTTTTGAGTTGGTTAGCATTAATCCTGAATCATCAACCAAGTAGTTGACGCAGTTTAATATAAAGTCCTTATTTGCAAATAGCTTTTTAGTAAAACGGTCATAACCTAGAGCGTAGTATTCTTTGGTGCTTTCTTTAACGTAGTTCTCAATCATGTCTCCATCAGAAATAACGATCATTTTATTTGGGTCGCTTTTTTCTTTGTATTTCATTAATTCATTGCTCGCCATTCTCGAAGTCAAACGATTCTTGAATACAGATTCAAATTCCCCTTCCAATAATACGGCGGCAGGCACATTTCGCTGATTGTATTGTGCTTTTTGTGGTTCAAATTTCACCATATCCAAACTCACTCTTGTTGGAGCCATTACTACCTTAGTGTAGGGCGAAGTTTCCAGTAAAACGGTTTTCTTAATCTCTGGATTTCCAACCAAGTCAATGGAGCTAACGAATTGTCCTCTAATCGCATCTAATCCCTTCGTGATTGGATGGTTGTTTTGCTGTAAGAACATCGGGAAGAAATTCCAAGGAAAGAGGTCCGTTTTGGTTTGATTACCAATCATTCCTGTTACGATTGGTATGGGTGCTGATTGTATGTCTTGTATTAAATCTTTATTGATTCTTACTCCATACTTAAACAATTGATCATCTAAATTTAAGTTGTTTCCCACAGCCATGAAAACATGATTGTTCTTACTGCTTAAACTGTCCATTTCAGCTTTTACCTGATCGATGATCCACAACACTTTTCCACCATGCATAATGTGCTGGTCAATTAAGTATTTGTCTTTTTCAGAGAATGTGGTATCCGGCTTCGCGATGATTAATAATTCATACGTATTCATCATGTAAATGCTATTGGTATCCGATCCAAATCGATCGCTCAACGCTTTTACATTTCCATTAAGATTCACCCTTGACACATCGTAATAATCCTCTAATGTAGCCGTGATGTCAGCTGTGTGAAATTTATCCAACTCTCCATGGCCTTCAATAAACGCGATGTTTGGCTTTTGGACAGAGATTATTTTCTTGATCGCAGCTGCTATTTCATACTCTAACGCTTCGATGGATTGATTTAGCATGACTTCAGGTGCTGCACCCGTAGAACTCTTTAGTAATTGCAAAGGAGTTTCTTTTCCTCTATAAGAAACCAATGCACCTGGCCAAATCAGTTTATTTGAGATTCCACTTTCTTCCTTTATTTCTAAATCCGTTGGGCGTAACCCAATTTCATAAAGCAATTTATAGATTTTGTCCCGTTCTTTTTCGTCAGGATTTTCTGATGGATTGATAAATTCATATTCTATTTTTCCATCAGAATACGCTCTAAATTCATCCAGCATTTCTTTGGTTTCATCTCTCAAACGTTTGAAACCTGCAGGGAAATCTCCTTCTAAATAGACTTTGAAGTAGATTATATCTTCCAATTCTTTAGCCAACTGTTTGGATGGAGCAGAAATTGAATACCTCTTTTCAGAAGTTAAATCGAATCGATAGAAAAAATAAGACCCGATATAACTAAAAAGACCTATTATAGCGATCCAAATCAATAAATTGACAAGGTCAGTTGCTTTGTTGCTTTTAGTTTTATTTGACGTTTTTTTAGACATATTGGTTACCATTTACGACTAGATAAAACAGTTTTAGTAAGTACGATGAATAATGCAATCAACCCTAAAAAGTAGATGGCATCTCTCGTGTCAATCACTCCTCTACTCATGGAGTTGTAATGCTCGTTGATTCCTAATTTTAAGATAAATAAATCTACGCTTCCCAATAATGCTAAGGAACTGATAAAATCAAATCCGATGAAAATAAAGAAGCACAAGAAAATGGCAATAATGAAGGATACAATTTGATTTTCAGTGATGGACGATGAAAAAATACCAATAGAAACGAATCCAGAAGCCAAGAAGATTAATCCCAAATAGGAACCCCACATGGCACCTAAATCAATATTTCCGGAAGGACTTCCTAAATAGTACACGCTAGCAAAATAAACCAAGGTTGGCAATAACGCGACGATTACTAAAATAACTCCCGCTAAATACTTCGCAATGATTATTTGAACATCAGTTAATGGTCGAGTCAATAAAAACTCTATGGTTCCAGCTTTTTTCTCGTCTGAAAACGAGCGCATGGTAATGGCAGGAATTAAAAACATAAACACCCAAGGAGCCACAGTAAACAAAGTATCAATGCTTGCATAACCGCTGTCCAATACATTACTGTTTCCTGGGAAAATCCACATCATTAATCCAATCGTCGTCAAGAAAACCAAGATGACAATGTAACCAATAAGCGAACCTAAAAAACTTTGTATCTCTTTCTTTAATAGGCTTATCATATAAAAAAGGGGATTTCAATCTGATTAAAGGCATCAAAAATAACTATTTTAAAAATTCTCATGCGTTAAAGAACCTTAATAATAGTGAACCGCTGCCTGCCTAAAATGAATACTTTTTCTTTTGAGAACATTATCTTTGCCGGTTCAATAAAAAAAGGAATGAAAATACTAAAATTTGGAGGGACGTCAGTAGGTTCTGCTGACCGAATGAAGATGGTGGCTAAATTGGTTAGTCAACCTGATAAGAAGATAGTTGTGTTGTCCGCGATGAGCGGGACAACCAATAGTTTAGTGGAGTTTGCCAATTATTTGCATCAAAAAAATAGTGAAGTAGCCAACGATTTATTGTTGGGACTAAAGGCAAAATATATAATAACCGTTGACGAACTTTTCTCAACTCCAGAATATAAACAGAAAGGGGAGGAGTTGATTACTTCTCATTTTAATTATTTGATGCAATTTACATTAGACTCTTTCACCATTTTTGAGGAGAAGGCAGTCTTGGCGCAAGGCGAATTGATTTCCACTGCTTTGTTTCATTTGTATTTACAAGAAACTGGAGTAAAGTCAGCACTATTGCCTGCTCTTAACTTTATGAGAATTGATAAGGAAGAGGAGCCAGATAATTATTACATCAAAGAGAATTTACAACGTGAATTAAATCAATACGAAGAGGTGACCTGTTTTGTGACCCAGGGTTTTATTTGTAGAAATGCCTATGGCGAAATTGATAACTTGAAACGTGGAGGAAGTGACTACACGGCATCCATTATTGGTGTTGCAGCCAATGCAACTGAAGTTCAAATTTGGACGGATATTGATGGAATGCACAACAATGATCCTCGTGTGGTGGATAAAACTCGTCCGATAGAACATTTGTCGTTTGAAGAGGCGGCAGAGTTAGCTTATTTCGGAGCAAAGATTTTACACCCTTCAAGTATCCGACCAGCTAAAGAGGCCAATATTCCGGTGCGATTAAAAAGTACGATGCAGCCTGAAAATAAAGGAACATTGATTTCTTCGGAAGCAAAAGGAACAGGGATAAAGGCAGTGGCGGCAAAAGATGGCATTACTGCGATTAATATTAAGTCTGGCAGAATGCTATTGGCTTATGGATTTTTAAGAAAGGTATTCGAGATTTTTGAGAGTTATAAAACGCCGATTGATATGATTACGACATCTGAAGTGGCAGTGTCAGTGACCATCGATGATACAAAAAATTTAGAAAAAATTATTGCAGAACTGAATCATTACGGAACTGTAGAGGTGGACGAAGACCAAAGCATAATCTGTATTGTTGGGGATTTTACGAGTCCTAAAACTGGTATTGCACATACTGTTTTTGAAGCTTTGAAGGAAATTCCAATTCGAATGATTTCCTATGGTGGAAGCAATCACAATATTTCTATATTGGTGAATAAAAGCGAAACTAAAAATGCGTTGCAAGCACTGAATAATCATTTATTTTAATGGAGATGACGCAATTTAATGTCGAACAATTTGAGTCTTTTGAGACCCCTTTCTTTTATTACAATGAAGCATTGTTGTTGGAAACGTTGAGGGTTTTAAAAAATGAATCAGACAAACACCATTTTCATGTGCATTATGCCATGAAAGCAAATGCGAACAACCGAATTTTGGAGCATTTGAAGCAGGCAGGTTTAGGCGCTGATTGTGTTAGTGGGAACGAAGTTTTAAAGGCGGTAGAAATCGGTTTTAAATCCAACCATATCGCATTCGCTGGTGTAGGGAAAAGCGATAAAGAAATCAATATTGGGTTGGATTACGATATTTTCAGTTTCAACTGCGAATCATTGCAAGAGCTAATTGTGATCAATGAGCTGGCAGAGAAGCGCAATCAAATTGCAAGAGTAGCATTGCGAATTAATCCAAATGTAAATGCAAAAACGCATCATTACATTACCACTGGACTGGAAGAAAATAAATTTGGAATCAATCCTTGGGAATTTGAAGAAGTGCTAGAAGTACTTGCAAAATGCAATCATTTAAAGTTAGTGGGTTTGCACTTCCACATCGGTTCTCAAATCACCGATTTAGATGTATTCAAGAGTTTATGCCTTCGTGTAAACGAAATTCAAGAGTGGTTCATTAGTAATCAGATTTTAGTGGAGCACATAAATGTTGGTGGTGGATTTGGAATCGATTATGAAAACGTAGACGAAAATTCCATTCCTGATTTTGCGGCCTTTTTTCAGCTTTTTGCTGATTTCTTGGAAGTAAAGCCAAATCAGCAAGTGCATTTTGAATTGGGCAGAGCTGTGGTTGCGCAGTGTGGTTCCTTGATTTCAAAGGTGCTTTACATTAAAAATGGTCAGAAAACCAATTTTGCTATCTTAGATGCCGGAATGACGGAGTTGATTCGACCGGCATTGTACCAATCGTATCACAAGATTGAAAACATTAGCCAACATGGGATGGAGCATTCTGAAAAGTATGATGTCGTCGGCCCAATCTGTGAATCTTCTGACTGCTTTGGCAAAGCAGTAGTAATGCCAATGACCAAACGAAATGATTTGATTGCCATTCGAAGCGCTGGAGCTTATGGTGAGGTGATGAGTTCGGCTTACAATTTAAGAGACAAAGCAATTGCTGTTTACAGCAGCGACTTAAACTAATAAAATGATGAGAAAATTCCTTTTAACAATTTCGACTGCACTATTAATTTCTACCGCTTTTGCTCAAGAAGTGGTGCGGACTTTTTTAGAAGATGAAAACCGAGTGCCGCGCGAACGATTTGTGGACATGCAGCACTTAAAGCTGGAAATCAGCTTTGAGCCAGAAAAGGGATTGGTAAAAGGGAAGGTAGAACATCAATTTACAGTGCTTCAAAAATCCGTAGACCACATTGAATTGGATGCCATTAATATGGAAATTAAATCCATAAAAATGGGCGAAAAGGAGCTAAAATACGACTACAACGATAAAATTATTTCGATTCAGTTTCAATCTCCTTTGGTTTGGAAATCCAATCATACAATCAGTATAACTTATGAAGCGACTCCAAGAAAAGGGTTATACTTTGTAGGTTGGAACGATCCAAATAATTTGAGCAAAAAACAAATTTGGTCGCAAGGACAAGGAATTGATAATCGCTATTGGATTCCAATGTTTGACGATATGACGGACAAAGTAATCAGCGAAATGGTGGTAACCATGCCGGAGAAATACCAAGTACTTTCCAATGGAAAATTGAAGAAAAGTAAAAGTCTGAAGGGTGGAAATAAGTTGTGGAATTACGAAATTTCTCATCCACACGCACCTTATCTAATCATGCTTGGAATCGGAGAGTATGAAATCGAAAAACGAAAAGCAGCTTCAGGTGTTGAGATGAGTTTGTATTATTACAAAGGAGAGCAAAATAAAGTAGAGCCAACTTATCGTCACAGTGTGGCCATGTTTGACTTTTTTGAAGAAAAATTTGGCGTGGCTTATCCTTGGGAAACGTATGCTCAGATACCAGTACAGGAGTTTATGTATGGCGCCATGGAAAATACGACAGCTACTATTTTTGGTGATTTTTACTTGGTAGATAGCAGTGAGTTTTTAGATCGAAATTACATTCGTGTGAATGCGCATGAGCTGGCGCATCAATGGTTTGGAGATATGGTAACCGCCAGAACGACCACACATGCTTGGTTGCAAGAAAGCTTTGCCACTCATTTTGATATGACGTATCAAGGGGTCGCTTTCGGAAAGGACTATTTTGATTTTGTAAGAAGAGGTTATATCGAGCAAGCATTGAGCGCATCAGAAAAAGATTTGAAACCGATTGCTCATTCTCAAGCTGGAACTGTTCGTCATTACCCAAAAGGCGCTTTGGTGTTGTATATGTTGAAAAATGTAGTAGGAGAGGAGCAGTTTTTTAGCACGATCCAATACTATTTGAAAAAGCACGCATACGGTACTGTTGATACGGAAGATTTCTTGATTGCATTTCAGGAAAATTTGGGACTGTCGTTGGATTGGTTTTGGGAACAATGGGTGTTGAAAGGTGGCGAGCCACATTACAAAGTCAATTTTGAAGAATTGGAAAATGAGTATCGTTTTGAAGTAAAACAAATCCAAGAACGAAATGAATTAGTGGGCTTATTTAGAATGCCGATTCAATTTGAAGTGCACTTTAAGGACGGCTCGAAGACGGTGAAAACAGAATGGATCGAAAATGAAAGCCATTCAGTTTCATTGGCAAAAGAAGCAGGTAAAGCAGTCGACTATGTGTTGTTTGATCCGAATAATGAAATTATAAAGGCTGTTACTTTTAATAAGACTCAGGGACAATTGAAAGCACAAGCAGCAAAAGCACCAAATGCAGTTGATCGGTACGAGGCATTGTTGCAATTAAGAGGAGTTTTGTCACCTTCTGAAATCGCCGCGATGTTTGAGAAGGAAACGTCAACTGATGTGAAATCTGAGTTAGTGATTCACTCCATGATGGATTTATCTGCGAAAGAGAATTATGAAATTTTTTCGAATGCTATGAAATCCGAGGATGTAGAAATTCATAGAACGATTTTGACCAATACGATTATTATCGATGAATCGCGAGAGCCTTTGTATGTGTCATTATTGACTAGCGCTTCGAATGGAGTAGCTGAGAAAGCCTTGGATTTATTGTGTTTTTACCGACCAATGGATGTTTCCAAATACCTAGAGTTAACGAAAGATAGAGTTGGAAATAGAAGTAAGAATATTCGTATAAAATGGTTGGAATGGAGCTATTTGACCACCCGAAATGAAGCACACTTAGGTGAGTTGGTGAGTTATTTGTCCAATTCTTATGAGTTCATTACACGAACCAATGCGGCTTCTGCTTTGGAGCGAATGAACACCATCAATGAAGAAGGTATTGGATATGTATTGGAAGGGCTTTTCAGTGCAAACTCTCGTTTGAGAGGGCCATTAAATGGAACGGTCAATCACTTTTTCAGTCAGACGATGTATCAACTAATGATTCGCAATGAGATTTTGAAAAAGGATTGGACAGAAAAGGAATTAAATACGTTGAAAAAGTTTTTGGTGCATTAAAAAAAATAGTGGATTAAATCACTTTAATCGTTTCATCACCGACCTCAATAATGTCGCCAGGTCTAACTTTTAATCTTTTTCTTAAATCGACAACTCCATTGTATTTTACTTCACCTTCGTCAACGATTGCTTTGGCATGGCCACCTGTTTCAGCAATGCCTAAAACTTTTAGGAGCTTTATGAGTTCTATATATTCGGTGGTGATTTTAAATTCCATTGATTGTTATTTATTTTGTAAAGCTATGCAAACTTTAAAAGTTGGTTTCTTTTCTATTCTAATCTTCTGTAGTATTTTTTTGATGGGGCAATCCAATCAATCAGATTGTAGAAACAAAACCAATGTGTTCACTTATGGGGAAAAGGCAGAGTATACCATTTATTACAATTGGGGCGCCATGTGGGTCTCTGCTGGCAGTGTCACATTTAGAGTAGATTCTACTGCTGTAAACTCCAAACCATTTTATAAAATTTCAGGTGTCGGACAATCTTTCAAAAAGTACGATTGGTTGTATAAAGTACGCGATAACTATGAAGTGATCGCTGAGGTTGCTCCATTTCGACCCATTCGTTTTAAACGAGATGTGAAGGAAGGCAGTAATGAAATTTATGAAGATTACGTGTTCAATCATAAAACAGGGAAAGTTATTACACTAAGAAAACCAGATAAAAAATCTGAATTGGAAAAGGATACAGTCGATTTTTCAAAATGTGCATTTGATGTGTTGAGTATGATTTATCATGCTAGAAATTTAGATTACAGCAAGCTGAAAGTAAACGATGTCATTCCGATTACTATTTTCTTGGACAATGAAGAACATTCGTCTTACATTCGTTTTTTAGGGCGTGAAGAATTAGAAGTGAAGGGCATGGGGGTTTTTAAAACGATCAAATTTAAACCGTTATTAATTGAAGGAACTATTTTTAATGCCGGCGAAGACATGACGGTTTGGGTAACCGATGATGCCGATAAAATCCCCTTATTGATTGATACACCCATTTTAGTTGGATCTATTAAAGCAAGAATCAATTCTATTGAAGGACGGAATATTCAATTAAAGTCAAAGATTCGGGATTTGGAGTGAGTTTTTAATTGAATGAGTTAATGATCGAATAAGTGAATAAGTCAATTTGATAATTGTTTAGGAATATTTAATTTTAGTAGACTAGAATGTTTTTAAGTTATTAATATAGCTAATGTTCATGCCCTTGTTATCCAGAGCTTTTTGAGTTTACATTGAGCTGCGTCGAAATGAAGGATAGGAAAAGGATGATATAATTATTTGACTTAGAGTCCACTGAGCGGAGTCGAAGTGGGCTCTAAGTCCAGTATTTAGGGCAGTCGAAATGAATACTTGGACAAATAATAACTAAGTTGAATGCAAAAAAATCACATCGTTTTACAACGACATGATTCCTTCTATACCTTCTAATTTTTGATACCGTTTAATGACTTCATCAGGGCTTAGCATCAATTCTTTAATAGTGATGCTCGTGAATTTTCCTCCAGAAGATTGACGCAAATTTATGATAGCTTCACTGCCAAATTCCTTTCCTATCAAAGCAATTTTTTGATTGTCACTAGGAACAATAAATTTGAACATGTAAACACTCGGCCAACTGAAGTCCTTTTCGAGTTTACTTCTTAAATTGTCGTAATCTGTATCCATCCTTTAAATCAATGTGATTTATTTTATAGTAGAAAATTATGTCCAACATTCAGCGATAAATACCGATTGTTAAAATTAATAGTCCAATAAGCTTTTCACCTAAATTGGAGGATATAATTTTTAAATTCGGTATTACTCCTCTGTAGCAAGTTGTTCAACAACTTCCAACATGCTTTTCAATAATTCTTTTTTCTCTTTTTGCTTTTCTCTATCTATTCCTTCAGAAAGGATAGAAGCACAATGCTGAATCTCTGCTACGGTGAATACCCCATCAAAGTTCTCTATCACTGTCAATGCTTCTAAGCAAATCATGTAATCGCCTTTTACCGCTTTGGTTACAAACAGGGTTAAATGTTCCGAACCATCCAGTGAAGACTGCCAAAAGGCAGAAATTAAGAAGTTGTGGAAGTGTTTCAGCCGCTGATTGTTTAGTCCGTCTATTAAATACGGTACTGCATCATCAGTTTGTAAATCAAACAACAGTTGAATGATTCCTGCCTCTATGTCTGGGTTATCAGTCTCAGCAAGTAATTCTAATACAGTGGGTAAGATTTCTGCTTCACCTTCTGTTCTAATACCGTCTAGTGCTTCTATGACGGTGTGTTCACTATTAGAAAGCAATTGAGTTTTTAAAAGCTCTAACTTTTTGCTTCCTGATTTTTCTTCTTTCATGATTGTTTTTAGTTAACGAATAGCCGTTACGCTTATTTAATTGATATAATTACTATTGCCAAATATAGCACTTCCAATCCGTACCATGTTCGATCCACATGAAATTGCTAAAGAATAATCTCCGCTCATTCCCATGGAAACCACTTTGAACCCATTGTCTGCGCTAAAATATTGTTGTTTTATTTGATTGAAAAAATGGTTCAACGAAAGAAATTCTTTTTTTATTGTATCCTGATTTTCTGTGTTAGTTGCCATACCCATCAATCCTACAATTTTAATATTAGTTAATTCAGAAACCTCGTTCTCCAAAATTTGAATCACTTCTGTATCGTCTAAACCAAACTTGCTTTCTTCTTTGGCGATGTATACTTGCAACAAACAGTTAATCACTCGATCATTCTTTTCTGCTTCTTTATTGATTTCTTTCAATAATCGAAGACTGTCTACCGAATGGACTAATGAAACATAAGGCGCGATATATTTCACCTTATTGCGCTGTAAGTGACCGATCATGTGCCATTCAATGTCTTTTGGTAAAGCCTCGTATTTAGAAGTCATTTCCTGAGCTTTGTTCTCGCCAAATATTCGTTGTCCGGCTTCATATGCTTCTAAAATGTCTTCGTTTGGCTTTGTTTTAGAAACTGCTACCAATGTGACATCAGGGCCAACTTTCTCTTTATAGGAAGATAAATTCTCTGCTACGCTCATTATTTGCTATTTTCTATGCTATAAACAGTTAAACCGCTTCTTAGTTTAGGTTCTATCCAAGTACTTTTTGGCGGCATAATTTGATTGGCATCAGCAACAGCCTTTAGTTGCTCTATAGTAACAGGATAGTGTGCAAAAGCCACTCTCGCTCGCTTTTGATCAACTTCTTGTTGCAGTCTGCCCAAACCTTCCAAGCCACCCATAAATAACACTCTATGGTCTGTTTTTAAGTCTGTGATTCCTAAAATAGGTTCCAGAATGTTTTTAGAAAGAATGGAAACGTCTAAAACGTCCACAGGATGCGATTCGTTGAAACTTCCATTTTTTGGCTCCAAGCAATACCATTCTCTATCAATGTACATACTAATTTCATGCACTTGCTTTGGTTGGTAATGATCGCACCCTTTTGCAGATACCTTAAATTGTTTACTGATTGCTTCGATCAACGAATCTTTTGAATGGGTTCCAATATTGGTAACTAGTCGATTGAATTCATAGATCTTTAAATTGCTTTCAGGAATAAATATTCCCATAAAGTAATCCGTCGGAGAGGGTTTTCCTTTATTTTCTGTTGCTTTTTCCTTTCCCAAAAGGGCAGAGGAAGCTGATCGGTGATGGCCGTCGGCAATATATACTGATGGTAAATGAGCGAATGCTGCTTGTATTTCGGCTACTTCTTGCTCATTGTCAATTACCCAAAAGGTATGACGCACTCGATTTGTGGTTGTAAAATCATACTCTGGCGAATGCGCCAATTTCTGCTCTGAGATTTCATCAATCTTTGGCTCATTTGGATACGTAAAGCACACCGGCTCGGCATTGATCTCAACAAAATCCAGGTAATTCTTGAATAGCTTTTCACGTTTGGTTATGGTTGCTTCATGCTTTTTGATCACATTGTTGTAATAGTCCGAAACACTTGCGCACGCTATAATTCCAATATACGGATGCCCATTCTTGATTTGACGATACAGGTAATAAGCTGGTTTTTCGTCCTGCTTAATAATTTCCTCTTCTACAAATTGATCGAAACGAGTTTTTACCAGCTTAAAACGAGCAGCAGTATTTGCTTTTGTACCCGCTTTTAAAGTGTGTTCAGGATTGATAACATGTAAAAAAGTAAAAGGATTTTCATCCAATTTATTTTTTAAATCACCTTTCTTATAGGATACGTATGAACGTGATGCTACTAAATGAACTTTGTCGCGCACTGGTCGAAAGGCGCGAAAAGGAATTACTTCTGCCAATTGTTAACGGGTATAAAATATAAAAATAAGGGAACCAGTATTTAAACTAGTTCCGCTTTTTTAGCCATGATTAATTCTGCCAATTCAGTTCCAATTCTGTCTTGCGCTTCCACTGTAGCAGCACCTATGTGAGGGCTCAATGAAATTTTATTGTGGTGTAATAAATCAACGTTAGGTTTTGGTTCGTTTTCAAAAACGTCTAAACAAGCATGCGCTAATTTTCCATTATCTAACGCTTCGATTAATGCAGTTTCATCAACCACACCGCCTCTTGCAGCGTTCACTAAAATCGCTCCGTTTTTCATTAAGTCAAACTGAGCTTTTCCTATGATTGGTTCTGCTAACGCAGGCGTATGCATACTGATGAAGTCGCTGTTTTTCAATACTTCGTCCATGGTTGAAGGAGCAACTGCAACCGAAACTGTTCCGTGTCCTTCTATAACGATACTTACATTGGTAGATTCCATACCTGGAGCAGAAGCCATTACTTTCATTCCACAACCTAATGCGTATGAAGCTACTGCTTGTCCAATTCGTCCAAAACCAATGATTCCCATTGTTTTGCCTCTTAATTCGATGCCTTTAGCATACGCTTTTTTCAATCCTTTGAAGTTTTCAGCACCTTCAATTGGCATTGCACGGTTAGAAGCATCCAAGAATCTTACTGCTCCAAATAAATGAGCCATTACTAATTCAGCTACACTCTGACTAGAAGAAGCAGGTGTGTTGAACACATAAAGGCCTTTACTTTCTGCATAAGCTACATCAATATTATCCATTCCAACACCACCACGTCCAATCATTTTTAGTTTTGGACAACTGTCGATTACTTCTTTTCGAACTGTGGTTGCACTTCTAACCAAAACTACCTCATAGTTTTCATTGTTGATTGCATCAATTAATTGGTCTTGAGGAACAGTTTCAGTTACTACTGTATAACCGTAATCTTCTAATAATTTTTTGCCTGATGGAGCAATTCCATCGTTTGCTAAAATTTTCATTTTTATTGTTTTGGGTGTCTATTTATATTAACCGTTACTTTTTTCGAATGCTTGCATTACATCCACCAATGCTTGCACACTGTCTAGTGGCAAAGCGTTGTACATTGATGCTCTGTAACCACCTGCCGAACGGTGACCTTTAATTCCACTGATATTTGCTGCTTTCCAAGCTGCATCAAAAGCTTCACTTTTAGATTCGTCGACCAATACAAATGTTGCATTCATGTTTGAACGATCTTCTTTTTCTACGATTCCTTTGAATAATGGGTTTCTGTCAATTTCAGTGTATAACAACTCTGCTTTCTGATTGTTGATTCCTTCAATCCATTTCACACCACCGTTCTTCTTTAACCACTGTAGGTTAAGCATAGAAACATAGATCGGATAAACAGGAGGAGTATTGAACATTGATTCTTTGTCGATATGAATTTGTAAATCCAACATAGAAGGAATATCTCTTCCTGTTTTGCCTAACAATTCATCTTTTACAATATATAATGTAGTTCCTGCAGGGCCCATGTTCTTTTGTGCTCCTGCGTAAATCATATCGAATTTAGTAACATCAATTTCCTTACTAAAAATGTCAGATGACATGTCGCAGATTAAAGGAACATTTGATTGAGGGACACTTTTGAATTGTGTTCCATATATTGTATTGTTTGAAGTGTAGTGTAAAAAGTCTGCATCACCAGGCACTTCAAACGATTTAGGTACAAAGTTGTAATTCTTGTCTTTACTTGATGCAATCACATCTACTGCTCCAAGTTTTTTTGCTTCTTTGATGGCTTTAGCGCTCCATACACCAGTGTCGATGTATGCGCCTTTACCGTCTTTTTTCATCACATTTATCGCTGACATGTAAAAACCTAAACTCGCACCGCCTTGTAAAAACAAAACGCTATAACCACTAGGCACATTTAAAAGTTCTTTAACTAGCGCAACTGCATTGTCCATTACCTCAATAAAATCCTTACTTCTATGAGAAATTTCAAGAATTGAAAGATTGAGGTTATTGAAATTGATTACAGCCTCAGATGCTTGTTTTATAACTTCTTGTGGCAGGATGCAAGGTCCTGCACTATAATTGTGAACTTTAGTCATTATGAGTTGTTTTTATATTTCCTTCAAAATTGCAAATTATTTTGCACAAAGCGAATTAGAAAAGCCATTTAAGGATTAAATAATTATAAATTTTACATCTTTTATTTTTTTATCAAAAAAGTAGTGTAAAAAATAGATTATTCATATCTTTGCGTCCTTAAAATTTTTAAAGAGGAATAAGATGAAGAACGATATCCACCCAGACAACTATAGAATGGTAGTATTTAAGGACATGTCTAACGACTATGCCTTTATGACTAAATCAACTGCTGAGACAACAGAAACAATAGAGTGGGAAGATGGAAATGAATACCCAGTTGTTAAATTGGAGATTTCTTATAAATCTCACCCATTTTACACAGGTAAATTACAATTGATCGATACTGCAGGGCGTATTGATAAATTTAATACGAGATACAAGAGCTTCAAAAAGAAGTAATCTTCAAGTTCAACATAATTAAAAAGGCTTCGAATTTTTTCGAAGCCTTTTTTGTGTGTCTATAAGTGAAGTTTTACAATTTAAAAATGATTTGAAAGAGTTTCTATTTTTTGAATAGTAATGTTTTCCATGCATCAACAGTATTGCTCTGACTTAGCAAATGTTTAGCTGCTTCATGCAATTCTGTTTCTCTGAAATCACCTAAGTTGTTTTGCTTCCCAAATGTGCTGATCTCCTCTTCAGAAGGCAAGGCTTCTATATTACCTAGCATTCCCAGATCGTTTCCGGTTAAGGTTTCGCTATTTTTAATGTGATTTGGGATATTGTCAAATCCAATTCCTAAAGTAGTAATGGGTTTGTCTACTTCAAAAAGGGCATCGTGATTGGCACGAACATACCAGTTTGCTCCCATTCTTCCAACTAGGTCAATTTTATGCTGATCAATTTGTCCATTCGTGTCCAAAATACTTTCGTCGATGTGCATTAAAAGTACTTCGCAGATAATTAAGTTTCCAGCACCACCTTGGTCACCCAACTCTATTACCTGTTTTACTTTACATTCCATCTGAACCGGAGATTCTTTTACTCTAGCCGGTCGAATCATCTCAGATTCTACTGGTGTGAATCCAGCTTTTACAAACTCATTTACACCCTTTGGGTAAGCAGAACTAGAAAGCGACATTTGATGAACGATGTCATGATTCACAATATTGATCACTACTTCATCCACTTCCTTTACATTGTTGTAAGTGTCTTTTGTAGTATTGGTTCGTCCACTTCTTGCTGGTGAGAAAATTAAGATAGGAGGATTCGCACTAAACACATTGAAGAAACTAAACGGAGATAAATTGGGATTGCCGTCTTTATCTATAGTGCTCGCAAATGCAATAGGTCTTGGGCCTATCGCAGATTGTAAATGTCTTTGTAATTCAGGAACGGTGACTTCTTTTGGATTTATTTTGATCATAGATTATTATTTTTCTGAATTCAAATTTAAGGATATCGAAATGGCTTTGAAAAGTTATTTTTAATGGAATAATTATTTTTTTCAATACCACTATATTTTATTTGAAAAAAGGTATCTTTGCCCTCTCGTTTTTAAAGGAGATTTTATTGGCGGATGTGGTGAAATTGGTAGACACGCTAGACTTAGGATCTAGTGCCGCGAGGCTTGGGGGTTCGAGTCCCTTCATCCGCACTACAGGAATGGTATAAAGCGAAGGAAATTCCTTCGTCTTATGCCATTTTTAATTTAAATACATTTTAAAGATTCTATTTACAATGGACGTAACAAGAAAAGACATCGATCAGTTAAATGCAGAAATTACGTTAAAGCTAACGCCTGCAGATTATCAAGATAAAGTAGATGCTGTATTAAAAGAACACAGAAAAAAGTCGACTATTCCTGGATTTAGAAAAGGAATGGTTCCAATGGGTGTGATCAAAAAACAAGTAGGAACAAGTGTTTTAATAGATGAAATCAATAAAATTTTGTCAGATGAGTTGTATAAATTCATATCAGAAAACAAAATTGATATGTTGGGTAATCCAATTCCAAAGCAACAAGATAGAATTGACTTTGTAACGCAAACTAACTTTGAATTTACTTACGAAATTGGAATTGCTCCTGAATTTAAAGTAGAAGTTTCTGACAAGCATAAATTCGATAAAGTAATTGTGAAGATCGACGATAAATTAATCGATCAGAACGTAAATGAGATTGCTAAGCGTTACGGTAAAATGGAAAACGCTGAAGTTTCTAACGCAGACGACATGCTTTATGGAAAGTTTGTGGAGTTGGATGACAACGGAGATGTGAAGGATGCGGGAATATACAACAGCACTGTTTTGAATATTGTAACTGTTGCTGATAAAGACACCGTTAAAAAATTGACAGGAGTTAAGCAGGGCGATACTATTAAAGTGAATCCTTCTAAAATGGGTGGTGCTAATTATGTGAAGTCTTGGTTAGGTGTAGACGAAGCTGAGGCGGCTACAATAATGAGCGACTTTAACTTTACAGTAGAGAAAATTAACAGAATGGCTCCTGCAGATTTGAACCAAGAGTTTTTCGATAAGCTTTATGGTAAAGATTTAGTGACTTCTGAAGCGCAGTTCAGAGATAAGATTAAAGAAGAGTTAGAGAAGAGTTTTAATCAGAATGCTGATCAATTATTGAATAGAGAAGTTCAAGATACGTTGATCGAGAAGACTAAAATTGACCTGCCAGATGAGTTCTTGAAAAAGTGGTTGATGGTAGCTAACGAAAAGCCAGTTACTAAAGAGCAAATTGAATCAGAATATGATCAATATGCAAGGGGATTAAAATGGCAATTGATTGAAAATAAAATCATAAAAGACAATAAGTTAGAAGTGAGCCGTGATGCAGTGGTAGAATACACTAAATCATTAATTCAGCAACAAATGGCTGGGATGGGGCAAAACTTTATGGATGATGCAGAATTAACAGATACTGCGAATAGAGTGTTACAAAATCAAGACGAAGCACGTCAGATTTATGAGCAACTTTATCAGCAGAAATTAATCGAGTTGTACAACAACAATTTTAAGATTAAAGAGAAGTCTGTTACTTATGACGAATTCGTTAAATTAGCAGAAGCTAAAAAAAAAGTAATAACGCGTTAAAATAAGAGATACTATGTTCGATAATAATGAGTTTAGAAAATTTGCTGTAAAAGGCAAAGGCCTAAGTGGAATGCACGTAGATAATTATATTGATGCATCAATGACACCTTATATTATAGAGGAGCGTCAAATGAATGTTGCTCAAATGGACGTTTTCTCACGACTGATGATGGATAGAATTATCTTTCTAGGTACAGGAGTAAATGATCAAATGGCAAATATAATTCAAGCACAATTGCTTTTCTTAGAGTCGGTAGACAACAAGAAAGACATTCAAATCTACTTGAATTCACCAGGAGGATCTGTTTATGCAGGTTTAGGTATTTATGATACCATGCAATACATTGCGCCAGACGTTGCTACAATTTGTACAGGAATGGCTGCTTCTATGGGAGCAGTTTTATTGTGTGCTGGAGCAGAAGGTAAAAGGACAGCGTTGCCACACTCAAGAGTGATGATTCACCAACCAATGAGTGGAGCGCAAGGTCAGGCAACTGATATGGAAATTGCAGTGAAAGAGGTGTTGAAGATGAAGAAGGAATTATATGACATCATCGCACACCATTCTAAGCAGCCTTTTGAGAAGGTTGAGAAAGATTCTGATCGTGATTATTGGATGAAAGCGGATGAGGCTAAGGAATATGGTATGATCGACGAAGTGTTGGTTCGGAAATAGTCCTCAGAAAAAATAATTAACTTTGGAGCCGCCTCGACAAAATCGGGGCGGCTTTTAATTTCAGTAAATTAAACTATGGCAGAGAAACAAAATATACATTGTTCATTTTGTGGAAGAGATAAAAAAGATACACACGTATTGATCGCAGGAATCACTGGACACATCTGTGACAGTTGTATTTCCCAAGCAGAAGCAATTGTAAAGGAAGAATTAGCACCAAAACAAAATTCTAAACCGGCGTATAATAATCTAAAGCCGAAAGATATTAAGACCTATTTAGACGATTATATAATCGGACAAGATGAGGCCAAGAAGGTATTGGCGGTTGCTGTATATAATCACTATAAACGATTGGATCAAGCCGTTACTGATGATGAAATTGAGATTGAAAAATCAAATATTTTATTGGTTGGTGAGACAGGAACTGGGAAAACACTTTTGGCCAAAACAATCGCAAAATTATTGAATGTTCCTTTTTGTATTGCCGATGCAACTGTATTGACAGAAGCAGGGTATGTTGGGGAAGATGTTGAAAGCATTTTGTCTCGTTTATTGCAGGCAGCAAACTATGATGTAGAAGCGGCTCAAAAAGGGATCGTATTTATTGATGAGGTAGATAAAATTGCACGTAAAAGTGACAATCCTTCTATTACAAGAGATGTTTCAGGAGAAGGTGTTCAACAAGCATTGCTGAAATTGCTAGAAGGAGCTACAGTAAATGTTCCACCACAAGGAGGTAGAAAACACCCAGAACAAAAAATGGTGGCGGTTGACACTAGAAACATCTTGTTTATTTGCGGTGGTGCTTTTGATGGCATTAATAAAGTCATCGCAAAGCGATTGAAAACAAACGCTATTGGTTATAAAAATAGAAATGAAGACGAAGAAATAGACATGGATGAGTTATTGAAATATGTAGCTCCCCAGGACATTAAAACGTTTGGATTGATTCCTGAATTAATCGGTCGTATTCCGGTCTTGAGTTATTTACACCCATTGGATGCAGCAGCATTGAGAAGAATCTTAACAGAGCCTAAAAATGCAATTGCCAAGCAATTTACCAAGTTGTTTGAAATAGATGGAGTGGCATTAACTTTTGAGGCTTCAGCTTTGGATTACATTGTAGAGAAAGCAGATCAATATAAATTGGGAGCAAGAGGATTGCGTTCGATTTGTGAAGCGATTATGCTAGATGCTATGTTTGAAATACCAAGTGATAGCAAACAAAAAGAATTAAAAATTACCAAAGAATACGCAGAAAGTAAAGTTGATAAATCAATTCTGAAAAAATTAAAGGTAGCTTCTTAGCTACCTTTTTTTTTGCCCTTTTTTTTCAAACTATAGGTACTTCTTTATTCAATATCTGTCGCTTCTTGATGCAGAATAATCTCTTCAAAGCATCAACTATGTCTATAAAAGGCTCTCTCTAAACTTGTAATTTCCCTTTAAAGCATTCCGGTCGAAGTATAATATATACTTAATTCCATGTTATATGGACTAAATACTAATTCAAAACCCCAAGATACCAGTTCGTTCATTGAATTTCAGTTATTGTTAGTCAAATTTATAATGAAATATTTTTTTAACTAACCTAACCTTTATTCAGATGAAAAAGATGATTAACTGCTGGCGACATAAGACCAGCCTATTACTGACCCTGTTATTATTTCTATCTCCTCTCATTGGAAATGCTTCTGCCCCTCCTATATCTGGGGCGACCTCTGTTTGTGAAGGAGATATTGTAACTTACACTTTTCCCTATAGCTCAGGGAATATCTATAATTGGAGCGCTACAGGAGGAACAGGTATTGCCGCCATCAATGTTGGTACTGGCAATGCCACTTTTACTGTTACCTGGGGATTAGCAGTTGCTGGACCTCATACTGTTGGATTGCAAGAATATTCTGGAGGTGCTTTGGTCTCCAATATTACGCTCAACGTTACAGTAAATATTGCACCATCCCCGCTCATTGTGTCGGACTTTGACAGTGATTGCGTCACTGATCCTGTTCGTCGAAAGGACTCTCAGGGAGATCAAAAACCCCCTTCATTTGAATGTGAAACGGTTTGTGAGGATAGTCCGGTGACTTATACTACTGCAAATGTCGCAGGAAATACCTACCAATGGAATGTGATTGGAGCCTACACTTCAATCACAGGAGCAACCACAAATACATCCACTGTAACTTGGGGTAGCCCTGGTCAGGCTTATGTTGTTGTTACTGAAACCACACCTGCAGGTTGCACAAGAACAGATACAACCTGTATTATTATTGTGGATAAACCCATTGCTAAATTCGAAGTTGATAATGGCGGATCAGTTTATTCTTCACCAACTATTAGTGGAGCAAACACCATTGAAATTTGCTTAAATAGCACCGTTTGCTTTAATGATCTTTCTGCAGGAGCAAGTAGCTGGTCTTGGAATTTTGGAAATGGAAATTCTTCTAATTTGCAAAACCCTTGTGAAACATATACAACCCCCGGCAATTATTTGGTAACACAAATTGTTGAAAATGAATGTCATTGTAAGGATACTTCCTATATAAATATAAAGGTAAAACACGAAGAAGGTCCTGAAATTGTTTGTCAAAACGTTGTTTGTGATAATGGAACATTCACCTATAATGCAAATCTGCCAACTCCATGTGTCGGTGGATACTACAAATGGATTATTTCCAATAATGGTACAATTACTGGTGCTGCTGGCGGTGCTACAATTACCCCTCAAACGGCGGATGGTATTGATGTTACTTCTATAGATGTGTTTTGGGGCTCAGGTCCTACAGGAACAATTAGCCTAATGTTAGTTGGTTGTGGAGGTGTATGTGATGCTTATACAAGTGTAAATATTCCGATTATTCCAAATGCCATTGACATCGAAGGAGATGAAGTGGTTTGTGTGGGAGAAGCAGGATTTTTTGAAGTTCCTTGTTTTCCTGGAACCATTTATACTTGGAAAGTGAATGGTGTTGTAGTGGCCGAGACAGGAAATGAATTGTGGTACGAATTCTTCGCACTTGGAAACAATACAGTAACTGTCGACTATGACAATAGTTTTCTAAGTTGTAGTGGTAGCTCTAATACATTTAATGTTAAAGTTTTATCTCCATTTGAAATCAATGGGCCTTCAAAAGTATGTGCTGGTAGTTCATTAACAGTAAACGGACCTGCAGGTAGTCAATTAACTTGGGTTGTAACCAATCAATCTGGTACCATAGTGGCTTCTAGTGGCGTGGCATCTAGTTCATACAATGTACCTGGTACTTTGATGCCTGGTACATATACTGTAACTGCTCAAGATGTAAGTTCTCCACGTGATTTTTGTAATGATTACGCAGTGCATGGATTTACTGTAATTGCTAAACCTCCGACTCCTACGGTAATAAATGGACCTTTAGTAGTTTGTTTAAATGAAGCGTCAATTTACACAGCTAGCCCAGTTTCTTCTGATTATTATTTAGAATGGGAAGTAAATAATGGTGGAACTGTGACCACTTCGAATGGAAATTCTGTTACAGTAACATGGATTGCTGGAGTGAAAAGTATTACTCTACGCCATGTATCAAAGCAAAGTGATTGCCCTTCTGATGGATATGTGGTGACAATTAATGAGAAAACTCCTCCAACTATTAATCAGTCCGACTTCACAGGGCCAACTACTGTTTGTGCAAATACACCTACTGCTTTTCCAATTGGTTACAGTATGCCTCTTTTACTAGATGGCTATAGCTGGTCTATTGTTCCAGCAAATGCTGGTAGTGTAGTGAGCGGTCAAGGAACACCAAACATTTCAGTAATTTGGAATAACTATTCAGGGCCTGCCTCAGTAGTCTTAACTCCTACAACTTGCAATACGTCAGGTGTTCCAGTAGCATATAATGTTAATGTTACTAATCCAATAATGAGTATTAGTGGTCCATCTGTTGTGTGTCAAAATAATGGAGGTAGTTGGACTTCGTCCTTCACCATAGGAACACCTGGTCCGCATACTTGGACGGTTCAAAATATAGCAACAGGAACTACAGTTACTTTGCCTGGAACTGGAAGTGTGATCAGTTATAATTTCCCAACAAGTGGTTCTTTTGTAATCACTGGAACTGCTACAAATTGTAGTTCTGTTCATACAGTAACACAGAATGTAACGGTAAATCCTGCACCGGTTGCGAATTTAACTTACTCAGGTGATAAGAATTGCATTGATAATAATTTAGTAAATTTCTTTGTGAGTGTCCAAGGAACAGGTCCATATACCTATACTTGGTATCACAATGCTGCTGTTATTCCTGGAGTATTTGGTACAAATCATACCATTGGAAATAATCCTGCTGATGCTGGAAATTATTCCGTTGTAATTACAGATGCGAATGGTTGTACTTCTACAACAAATATTGTTAGGGCTAGAAGATGTGGCCCACCGCCAGTTTGTACTAATCATGGATCAAGTATTTCATTTATCTATAATGTTTATCAGAATGCTCCAAGTCCTGGATGCGATGTGGTAAGATTTAATGCTACAGCTTTAGGTTTGACACCTACTCAAGTGAGATGGAATTTTGCTGAATTAGGAACAGCCACTGGGTATATGCCAACGTTCCAATTTCCTGCGAGTGGAGTATATCCTGTAACTGTAATTGCCTCTTATGGCGCACCACTTTGTGATAAAATTTACACATTTGATGTGGTTGTTCCTGTAGTTGCTAACTATGAGTTAAACATCAGTTGCCCATCGGGAAATACATTCCTGGTTAATCTAATCAACACTACTGACGTAGTTCATGGCCCATTGTCATTATTCAACCATTCTTGGACCGTATATGACATGACAGCTGCAACTACTTTGGGGACTACTACAAGTCAAGATTACCTTAACGTACCTGGATTAATTGGCGGTCATGTGATTCAAGTAACACTTCAAGAAACAAGAACATACACTTGGGGTGGACAAACAATCAATGCCTCTTGTACTTTTGTGAATACATTCACAATGCCATTGAATGCAAATGCTGATTTTTCAGTTGTGAACCCAGTGGTTTGTGAAGGGAATCCTTTGTCATTTACAGATTTGTCTACTGGTAATATTGTAAGTTGGGATTGGAATTTCGGAGATGGCTCTGGAATCTTAACTCAAAGTCCTGATAAGACTTATACTACTCCTGGTTCTTATTCTGCTAACTTAATCGTTACTGATGAATTTGGTTGTACAAGTACAAGCGCCAATCAAACGATTACGGTGAAAGGAAATGCTTTGTCAGGAAATATTACCGTTTCTCCTGCGATGCCAATGTGTCCTGGAACAGTTGCAAATATTGTATTTTCAAATACTACATCTCCATCTTCCGCGCCTTATAATTATTTGTGGAGCGATGGAAGTACAGCGGGAACAGCTCTAATGAGTTCTACAAGTACTACTCAAACTTCTACTCATTACCTTGGTGTAACCGATGTGTATGGATGTTTCCAAAACTTTGGTCCCGCAACAGTAGAGGTAGTAGAAATACCAGATGCTATTATTACAGGATTAGATAAGTATTGTACTGGAGACGATATAAACTTGAATTGTAATTATGGAGGTGAGTATGGTTATACTTGGTATGTTTCTATAGGTGGTGCACCCTTTACTTTAGCAGGGTCTACTAGTCCTCAACTTGAAATAGCAGGAGGACTTCCTATTGGAAATCATGTATTCAAGGTAGAGTTGAGCACTACTACTCCTTGTACGAAAGAATCGTACTTGTTTCCTGTAGAAGTGTTTGGATTACCTTCCGCACCTATTATTTCTACAAATCCTGTACCTGCTTGTCCAGACAGTCCAGTACTATTAACTGTAACTAATCCAGGTTTATACAATAGTATTTCTTGGACAACAGGAGATGTGGGAGTATCAACTTCAGCTTTAAGTGCCGGAAAGTATTATGCAGTTGGTACTGATGTAAACGGTTGTTCAAACTATAACTTTGCAGAGGTGCATGAGTTGCCAAACTTCTGTAGTTTCATGTGTGGTTGCTACGCTGATTGTATTGAGCAAGGAACTACCTTTGAATTTCCTGGAATTCCAGGAACTTATCAGAATTGGAGATGGGAGCGATTTGATGGAGTAAATTGGACTACAATTGTCTCTGGAACAGGTGTTGTAAATGACCTTTCCATTGCAACTCCAGGTGCTTATACTATTCGATTATACGTTGAAACGTTGGATGGCTGTGATGGTTATTCTTGCGAGGTTGACTTAATGTTGACTGCCTGCAGTGATCCATGTGAAGGAGATGTTCGAATCGAGTATGTGAAGTGTAATTATAATCCTGATCAAGGTGTAATTTACGACATTGGATTTAATATAAATTTTGCTCCATTTGGAAAAAAATGTGATAAGTATTCTTATCAAATTATTCCACCTGTAGGAAGTGTGTTGAGTTCACCAAGTAATATCACACCTTACGGAAGTTTTGTAAATGGTAAATGGATAGTTGGTTCAAACTATTACCCAGGAGGAAAAGTTTGTTTCGATATAATCATAACCAATGAATGTGATCAATCCACTTGTTCGTTCACTGTTTGTTTTGATGTGCCTAAGTGTGGAGATCCTAATGCTAACGCTAGAAGAAAGTCCTCAAATGACATTGAAATTCAGGAAGGGATAAACAACAGTCAGAAAGGAGAAATTAAGTTCTATCCAAACCCATCAAATGGAATGTTGAAGATTAGTGTACCTGAAATAGGTAATTATGACATCTCGATTTTTGATATTACGGGTAAAGCGGTATTTAGACATACGCTAAATGTTGAAAATCCACGTGATTTTGAATTTAATTTACAACACTTGCCTTTAGGACCTTACCACATTCAATTTATTGGAAACAAATTAATTAAAACAGAGACACTAATTATCATGAAATAATCAGCAATTTTAGGTTTGTCGGGTGGGATGCATTTGTATTGTATCCCACCTCATCAATCAAGATGATTATGATGTGTTTTTATAATTAATTTAGATTTAGAATACCGCAATTACAGTAACTGTAATTGCGGTATTTTTTTATTCTAACTGCTGCTAACTTCATTATACTTTCATTTCCAATAACTTTTTTTAAATACTCAACTACTTTTTTCTAAAAGCAAATAAAAGCTAATGGCTTGACTGTTCAATATTTCAAATTTTAAATGTAAATTTGGTTAAAATGCTATTTACTAAACCTACCCCACCCAATGAATATAGTAATAATAGACAATGACGATGAGACTCGCGACTCTCTCTCTAAACTACTCCGATTATTTTGCACGAATATCAATATTATTGGGAGCTCAGATTGTCCGCAAAAAGGCTTAGAAATTATTCAAAGCTCAGACCCAGATCTAGTATTTCTAGATAGTGAAATACACAGAAGCAATCATTTTTTTCTTAATAAAAAACTCAGTAAGAAAAGGTTTCATACCGTTCTTTTATCTTATAGAGAGGCTACTCGAGACAAGTTGGACCTATTAAAGTCTAATGCAATAAGGTATTTATACAAGCCAATTGATGCGATTGAGCTTGAAAAATGCGTAAAAAGTGTTCGTTCTCAGCTAAAGCAACAGCTTTACCCTGAATACATCGACCTTAAGAAATATAAGAAGATAGAGAATGACCGAATTGGAATCCCCACAAGTAAAGGAACGTTGTTCATCTCATTTGATCAGATTATTTATTTAAAAGCAAGTAATAACTACACAGAAGTAATTATTGAAGAAGGGAAGCCAATTTTAGTTTCAAAGACGTTGAAATCTTTTGAGCGACTATTGGAAGGTACTTTTTTTATGAGGGTGCATCAAAGTTATCTCGTAAATCTAGAAAAGGTAGTTGAATTGCAGCGTGTGGACGGAGGAGCACTTGTTTTAAACAGTAATGATAAGATTCCAATAAGCAGGGCCCACAAACAACAAATTAAGAACAGACTAGAAGAGGCGTGGAAGATTGTGTGATGTATTTTTTTAGAGAAAGAGTTTAATCTGTATTATTTTTAAAAAAAGTATAATCAAAACTATTTCCGCTCATACGTCTCAAAAGTAAAAGAATACGCATGCTTTTCGTCTGCTTCGTGCTTTTCAGAATCAATCAATTGCCAATCATTCAAACTGAATTCGGGGAAAAAAGTATCGCCTTCTAATTCGGTGTGAATTCTAGTGAGGTAGATGCGGTCAGCCATCGGAAGGGCTTGTTTGTAGATTTCACCACCACCAATAATCATTAATTCTTCTTCTCGATTTCGATCAGCAATTCGAATGCCTTCTTCCAAATCGTGAACTATCACGGCACCTTCAAATTCATAGTCGGTGTCACGAGTTAGAATAATATTAACTCTATTTGGCAATAATTTCCCAAAGGATTCTAGGTTTTTGCGACCAGTCAAAACGTGGTGGCCTTTTGTGGTTCGCACGAAAAAGCGCATATCATCTGGAAGTGACCAAGGAAGGTCATTATCACGTCCAATTACATTGTTTTCAGTAGCTGCGGCTATTAAAGAGATTTTCATAGTTGTATTGTCTAGGATTCGACTCCGCTCAGCCTGACTAAGGATTTGCATCAATCGAAAATGGGTGTAAAATTAAGAATATGCTTTTGTTGAATTAAGGTATTTCAAAAAGAAATGGAATAAATTATACCGCTACAGCCGCCTTAATGTGAGGATGTGGATCGTAATTTAACAATTCAAAGTCTTCAAATTTGAAGTCAAATAAATCGGTTACGTCAGGGTTTATTTTCATCGTTGGTAACGGTCTAAGCGCCCTGCTCAATTGCAAATTGGCTTGATCAATGTGATTGGAATATAAATGTGCATCACCCAAGGTGTGTACAAAATCTCCCGGTTTTAAACCACAAACTTGAGCAACCATCATCGTCAATAATGCATATGATGCAATGTTAAAAGGCACTCCTAAAAAAGTGTCCGCACTGCGCTGATATAATTGGCAGCTTAACTTTCCATCTGCTACATAAAATTGGAAAAAAGCATGACAAGGAGGAAGCGCCATGTTTTCGATTTCGGCTACATTCCAGGCATTCACAATAATTCTACGAGAATCAGGGGTGTTTTTGATTTGATTGATGATGTTGGCGATCTGATCAATGTGTCTACCATCTGCTGTAGGCCATGAACGCCATTGGTAGCCATAAACAGGCCCTAAATTACCATTTTCGTCTGCCCATTCGTCCCAAATACTAACTCCATTTTCTTTCAGGTATTTGATGTTGGTGTCACCCGAAAGGAACCACAACAATTCATGTAAAATAGACCTTAAGTGGACTTTTTTAGTCGTTACTAAAGGAAAACCTTGGGATAAATCATAACGTGACTGGTGGCCAAAAACACTAATGGTTCCTGTTCCTGTGCGATCACCTTTTTGAGTTCCATGGTCTAAAATATGCTGAAGTAATTCGTGGTATTGCTGCATGATAAATTGATTTGACGTTGGCCAAATTTAAACAATAGTGCGGCGAAATACCACACCTTTCTTTTATAAAAATCGAAAATGAACGGGGATAAACTACAGAATTACTCCCACAATTACAGCCGTAAATAGTGATGCCAATGTTCCTCCAATCAACGCTCTAATTCCGAATTTAGACAAGATGCCTTTTTTGTTAGGAGCCAATGCCCCAATTCCACCAATCTGAATTCCAATACTTGCGAAATTGGCGAACCCACATAAAATATAAGTCGCCATAGTGATAGATTTTTCTTCAGCAAACATTTGTGCGGCTTTCATTTTACCTAAAGAAACATAAGCCACAAATTCGTTCAATATGGTTTTTTCACCAAGTAATTGCCCCACCAATACCATGTCCTCTTTAGCGACACCCATCAAGTAGGCGATAGGGGCAAAGCTGTAACCAATCAAGAATTCAAATGTCAATCCTCTAAAAGAGGTGCTACTTGAAATGAGTTCATTCAATCCGGTGTAGTGGCCGATCACATCACACAATAAATAATTACCCATTGTAATGAATGCGATGAATACTAACAGCATAGCACCAACATTTACAGCCAGTTTAATTCCATCTGTAGTTCCATTGGCGATTGCTTCTAGCGCATTTCCACCAATTTTATCGCTACTAATTTCCATGGTTTCATTTACTTTTTCAGTTTCTGGAACCAGAATTTTTGCTGCTACAATAGCTGCAGGAGCAGACATCACTGAAGCTGCTAGTAAATGCTTGGCAAAGTAAATTTGTTGTACCGGATCATCTCCTCCAAGGAATCCAATGTATGCGGCTAAAACCCCACCGGCGATGGTCGCCATTCCACCAGACATTAAACTCATTATTTCAGAGTTGGTCATTTTGCTGAGGTAAGGTTTTACCAAAAGTGGAGATTCAGTCTGTCCTAAAAAGATGTTACCAGCTGCCGCTAAACTTTCAGCACCTGATAATTTCATTAGCTTTTTCATGATCCACGCAAAAGCATAAACGATTTTTTGTAAAATTCCCCAGTAGTATAATAAACTAGTTAAAGCCGAGAAAAATATAATTGTTGGCAATACTTGTATAGCAAAGTTGATGAAGCCTACTTCTATTTTTTCGGTAATGAATGAGCTAAAAAGAAAGTTGGTTCCTTCGCTGGTAAAGGAGATTATTTTTACAAAAAATCCACTGACTACATCAAAAATACGAGCCACAAAAGGAACCTTCAAAACCAGTACAGCAAAAATAATTTGCAACCCTATTCCTTTGCTCACTAGACTCCAAGAAATTGCTTTTCTATTGATACTAAAAGCATAAGCCAATAACAATAAGACAATCATTCCCACGATACCTCTCAATAAAGATTCCAAGCTGAATCCTTCTGAAAGCTTCATTTGGTAGTTGTTGTTTGTCAATTGATACTTTTCTGAATTTCCTTTACTGATCAATTCAATCACATTGTTCTCCAATTCTACTACACGATAATTCGTTTGTTTTAATTGGAAGGAATCTACTCCGTTAGAATCGGTAGAGAATAAAGTAGATTGATTTATGGTGATGTTGCCATCAAGTAGGTTCCATTTTCCTTGATATTCAAGTCCGGATTTGTAGGCGGTCAGTTCTTTCTGTTGATCCACTTTTAGCGAATCAAATTTGGCGTTTTCTGCTTTAGAGATCCAAAGAGAAAGCCCATCAGAAGAGGTGGTTGCTTTAGGAACATTTCCTTCGCCACAAGCAAAGGTGAAAAATAATGGAAGTAGCAAAAGCCACTTAAAAGCGTTTGATATCTTCACAACTTATTTAATTAGTGGAGCTGTTTCGTTTGGTGATTTCATCACGAATCCGAGAAGCAAGTTCATAATTTTCATTCTCTATTGCTTTCTCTAGTTTGCCATTCAACTCTTTGATACTAAAATCAGCTAAGGAAGATTTCTTCTTTTTTGGTGCGGTAGGTGTTGTCTTTTGTTCTGGTGATATTGACGTAGTTGCGCCTTCAGTATTTTCATCATCTAATACGATGCCTGCTGAGGTCAATATAAATTCAAAGGTAAATATAGGACATTTAAATCGCACAGCTAGTGCAACTGCATCTGATGTTCTGGTATCTATTTCAACTTCTTTTCCGTCCTTATCACAAATTAATTTGGCATAAAAAACGCCTTCAACTAGGTTGTAGATAATTATTTCTTTGATGGAAATTCCAAAAACATCGGCGAAGTTTTTAAATAAGTCGTGTGTGAGTGGTCGAGTTGGCGTCATCTCTTCTAACTCTATGGCAATGGCTTGAGCTTCGAAACCACCAATAATAATCGGCAATCTTCTTTTTCCTTCTTGCTCTCCAAGCACCAGCGCATATGCACCAGATTGTGTTTGACTATAAGATAATCCTATAATGTCTAATTGTATTTTCTCCATTCTGCCCATACCTTATCCTTCACTAAAGATATAAATTAATAAATGGGAAGACAAAAATTATCTTCCCATTTATTGATATAAAAATATGCTATAAAATTAGTGATTTGAAGCGTTAAATGCTTTCGCAGCCGCTACCAATTTTGGAACCACTTCAAAAGCATCTCCTACAATACCGTAGTTTGCTGATTTAAAGAACGGAGCTTCAGGATCATTGTTAATAACAACAATGGTTTTACTTTGGTTAACACCAGCTAAGTGCTGAATAGCACCTGAAATTCCGATTGCAATGTATAAGTTTGGTCGAATTGCTACACCTGTTTGACCAACATGTTCGTGGTGAGGTCTCCAATCCATATCGGCAACTGGTCTTGAACATGCCGTTGCTGCACCCAATTCTTTCGCTAATTCTTCAACCATTCCCCAATTCTCAGGGCCCTTTAGGCCTCTACCTGCAGAAACTACCTTCTCAGCCTCTGTTAATGGAAGATCTGCAGATTCTTTAATGATTTCTTTTACTTTCACTGACGCACTTCCCACTTCTGGGCTAAATGTTTCTACTGTCGCAGATCCACCCTTTGGAGATTTGTCCACTGAGTTCGGCAATAAAGAAATGACCTTCTTTTCCGTATTTATTGTGATGTGCGCAAATGCTTTTCCTGAGAATACAGCTTTTTTTACTGTAAATCCATTTGAAGTGGATGGATAATCAATCGCACCACTTACTAATCCAGCATCTAATCTTGCCGCCACTCTTGGCGCAATAGCCTTTCCTGAAAAGTCGTGTGAAAAAATAATGACATCAGCTCCTTCAGCTTCTGCACCTTTTATCACAGCTTTTGTGTAAACAGACGGATCAAAGTCATTGAATTTTGAATCGCTGGCATGAAGTACTTTTGTAGCTCCATATTCTCCCAAAGAATCAGCATCAGAGCATTCGCCCATTACAATAGCTGTTGCATTTGTTCCTAAATCTGCTGCGATTTTACTTCCATAAGCTACTGCTTCTAAAGCAGATTTATGAATTTTTCCGTTTGCAGTATTTGCATATATTAAAACAGACATATCTTTTTGGTTTAAATTACTTTGGCTTCGTTGTGAAGCAATTCGATTAACTCAGCCGCATTATCAGCGTCGATGTAATGACATTCCCCTTTTGAAGGAGGCAATTCATAATTGGCAATAGTGGTTGCAGCATTTGCTCCAGATCCTTCTACTACTTTCAATGGCTTAGTTCGTGCAGCCATAATTCCTCTCATATTTGGAATACGAGCTTCTGCCATTCCTTTTGCAGCACTAGCCACAAATGGTGCAGTTACTTCTACTACCTCAGTTCCACCTTGTATATCCCTGTGAATAGTTGCTGTAGTTCCTGCCATTTCTAATTTTGACGCTAACGATACGTAAGGAAGATCCATCAATTCAGAAATCATTCCGCCCAATTGAGAGCCATTGTAATCAATGGTTTCTTTACCTAACAATACCATATCAAAACCTTCTGCTTTTGCATAAGCTACAATTTCTTTTGCTGTTTGCAACGCATCTGTTGGGTTTACATTAATTCGAACCGCTTCGTCAGCTCCGATAGCCAACGCTTTTCTAATAATTGGTTCGTTTTCAGCTAAGCCAACATTAACAACAGTTACACTACCACCGTTTTGTTCTTTCAATTCCAACCCGCGAACCAAGGCATACCATTCATCATAAGGGTTTACAATGAATTGAACACCGTTTGTATCAAACGCAGTATTGTTGTCAGTAAAGGCAATCTTCGCCGTGGTATCCGGGGCCTTACTTATACATACTAATATTTTCATCTTCTTATTGTTATTGAGTGAATTATTCTAATCTTTATTGGACAACTTTACAGATGTTTTGTTTAAAAATAGGAACCATTTTAAATCTAAAACATTTATTGCCTCACAAAACTAATTTAAAAAAGAAAGAAATAAAAATGCTATTCGTGCATAATAAATTTAAAATTATTATTTCCACCTCTTTTATGCTTTGTCAACCACGTATTAATTTTCTATTTTTGCAGGCGATTTAATTTGAAGCAATACCTTATTTATATATAGTATGAAAACATTACAATTTAGAGAGGCACTTAGAGAAGCCATGAATGAAGAGATGCGCAATGACAATACCATTGTGTTGATGGGAGAGGAAGTTGCTGAATACAACGGGGCTTATAAAGTGAGTCAAGGTATGCTTGACGAATTTGGTCCTGAAAGAATTATAGATACTCCAATTGCAGAATTGGGTTTTGCAGGTATTGGAGTAGGAGCAGCTATGCATGGTTTGCGTCCAATTATCGAGTTTATGACATTTAACTTTTCTTTGGTAGCGATTGATCAGGTGATTAATGCTGCTGCGAAAATGTACCAAATGAGTGGTGGACAATACAATGTGCCTATCGTTTTTAGAGGACCTACTGGTTCTGCAGGACAGTTGGGAGCTCAGCATTCTCAAGCATTTGACAGTTGGTTCGCCAATACTCCTGGTTTGAAAGTAATTGTTCCTTCTAATCCAAAAGATGCAAAAGGATTATTAAAATCAGCCATTAGAGATAACGATCCAGTTATTTTTATGGAATCGGAGCAAATGTATGGCGATAAAGGTGAAGTGCCAGAAGGTGAATATGTGATTCCAATCGGAGTGGCAGATATTACTAGAAAAGGTTCTGATGTTACTTTGGTTTCTTTCGGAAAGATTGTAAAAGTAATGACCCAAGCTGCTGAAGAATTGGCAAAGGAAGGAATCGAAGCAGAAACCATAGATTTAAGAACAATTCGTCCGATTGATTACGATGCAGTGATCAATTCTGTGAAAAAAACCAATCGTTTGGTGATAATCGAGGAAGCTTGGCCGATAGGAAACATCTCTACAGAGATTACTTACATGGTTCAGAAAAAAGCTTTTGATTTCTTAGATGCACCAATTCAGCGGATTAATACTGCTGATACGCCTCTTGGTTATGCTGCTGTATTTGTAGAAGAGTTTTTACCTAATGTTTCTAAAGTGGTAAAAGCAGTAAAAGAAACGATGTATTTGAAGAAATAATTCAAATAAAATATTGAAATAAGTCAATCTTCTGGTAGGATTGGCTTATTTTTTTTGTAAGAAGTCGTTTAAAAGTTTAAATTCGTTCTTTTTTGAAAAATTTTAACAATAATTAATATCGTATGGGAGATTTATTACTATACCTCGTTCCTCTTTTAGGAATTCTAGGTTTGATTGTCATGGCTGTAAAATCAGCATGGGTGAATAAGCAGGAAACTGGTGACGACAATATGCGTGAGTTGGCAAAATACATTGCTGACGGAGCAATGGCTTTTTTGAAAGCAGAATGGAAAGTGATGGCCTATTTTGTAGTGATTGCTGCAATTTTATTGGCTTGGTCAGGAACAATGACAGATGCCGATCATCCACAAACACATCCAGTAATTGCGATTACATTTATTTTAGGTGCATTCTTGTCTGCATTGGCAGGGTTTTTAGGAATGAAGATCGCAACAAAATCAAATATTAGAACCACTCAAGCGGCTAGAACTTCATTGCAGAAGGCATTGAAAGTTTCTTTCACCGGTGGTACTGTAATGGGATTAGGTGTTGCTGGATTAGCAGTGTTAGGTCTTGGTGGATTATTCATCGTGATGTTGGCCATGTTCGGGCCTGAAGGTATGATGACCGATAAAGGAAGTTACATTTTAGCGATTGAAGTATTGGCCGGGTTTTCTTTAGGTGCTGAATCCATTGCATTATTTGCAAGAGTTGGTGGAGGTATTTATACCAAAGCTGCTGATGTAGGTGCTGACTTAGTAGGTAAAGTAGAGGCAGGAATTCCTGAGGATGATGTAAGAAATCCTGCAACTATCGCCGATAACGTTGGTGATAACGTAGGTGATGTAGCTGGTATGGGAGCAGATTTATTTGGATCTTATGTCGCCACTATTTTAGCAACAATGGTTCTAGGTGTGGAGATTAAAATGACAGATAATTTCAATGGAATGTCTGCGATTTTATTGCCAATGGTGATTGCCGGTTTAGGTATCGTGTTTTCTATCCTAGGATTCTTATTTGTGAAAATCAAAAGTGAAGATGGTAATGTGCAAGGAGCATTGAATAAAGGAAACTGGTTATCCATGATTATGGTGGCTATTTCATCTTACTTCTTAGTCGATTATTTATTGCCGGCTACAATGGAAATTAGAGGTGAATTGTTTACTTCTATGCAGGTGTATTACGCCATCCTTACAGGATTAGTAGTAGGTGCTATAATGAGTATCGTAACTGAATATTATACCGCAATGGGTAAAAAACCAGTGAACTCTATCGTTCATCAATCCTCTACAGGTCATGCTACCAATATTATTGGTGGATTGGCGGTTGGGATGGAATCTACTGTGATTCCAATTTTAACATTGGCTGCTGGTATTTACATTTCTTTCGAATTCGCAGGATTATACGGTGTGGCTATTGCAGCATCTGGTATGATGGCGACTACTGCTATGCAATTGGCAATTGATGGATTTGGACCTATTGCAGACAATGCAGGTGGAATTGCTGAGATGAGTGGATTGCCTGATGAAGTTAGAGGTAGAACGGATAATTTGGATGCCGTAGGTAATACAACTGCTGCTGCAGGAAAAGGATTTGCAATTGCTTCTGCTGCTTTAACAGCGTTGGCGTTGTTTGCTGCATTTGTTGGTTTGTCAGGAATTGACTCCATTGATATTTATAAAGCAGATGTATTGTCAGGTTTATTTGTGGGAGCAATGATTCCATTTATTTTCTCTGCATTGTGTATCGCTGCTGTGGGTAGAGCTGCAATGGACATGGTGAACGAAGTTCGTCGTCAGTTCAAAGAGATTCCTGGTATCATGGAATACAAAGCAAAACCGGAATATGAAAAATGTGTTGAGATTTCAACGAAGGCTTCTATTCGTGAAATGATGTTGCCAGGTGCAATTGCTTTAATTGTTCCAGTTGTGGTTGGTTTTACATTTGGTCCTGAAGTATTGGGAGGTTTATTGGCAGGTGTTACTGTTTCTGGTGTATTGATGGGAATTTTCCAAAACAATGCAGGTGGAGCTTGGGATAACGCTAAGAAATCATTCGAGAAAGGTGTAATGATTAATGGTAAGATGGAGTACAAAGGTTCTGATGCACATAAGGCGTCTGTAACTGGAGATACTGTTGGAGATCCATTTAAAGATACTTCTGGTCCTTCTATGAATATCTTGATTAAATTGATGTCAATCGTATCTCTTGTAATTGCTCCACATATTAATGCAGGTGGTGGAACTATCCATGCTGATCACACAGAAACTTCTATAGTGGTTGAAGAAGGTGTTACTGGAACTTTCCAAATTGCTCCCAAAGCTTCAACTATAGTTTGGGAAGGACAAAAAGTGGGTGGCACTCACAATGGAAATGTATCGTTTGCTGATGGTCAAATTATTTTAGAGAATGGAAAACTAACGCAATTAGATTTAGAAATTGATATGCGCTCTATCACTAATTCTGACATTCAGGATGTTGAGGATAACCGAAAATTAGTTGGTCACCTAAAAAGTGATGACTTCTTTGGAGTAGAAACTCACCAAATGGGAACGATAAGATCAGTAGAAATTCACGAATCTTCTCCGAATAATTATGAAGTTGAAGGTGAGTTGACTTTGAAAGGAATTACTCATCCGATTGGTTTTCCTGTATCTGTAGATAATGAAAGTGGTAAGTGGGTTGCTTCTACTACTGTTATCATTGATAGAACTAAATATGACATTAAATACAAGTCAAAGTCATTTGACAATACTTTATTAGATAATTTTATTTACGATGACTTTACAGTTAAGGCAATTGTAAAGGTTGCTGTGAAATAAAAAGTTAAATTTTTTTTAATTGAATTAGCCCTCTCGAGTTTCGAGAGGGTTTTTTTATGGGTTTTCCGTTTATCATTCTAGTTTTCTGGTTTAAAGGATTTTTTTCCTTTCATAACAAATCTGTTTGCAAAACTTAGAACTTGGTTTAAATTGGTAAAAAATCCAACCAATATGAAAAAGATAATTTTAACTAGTATGGCAATGGTGCTGCTTTGTACCATACATGCTCAAACCAATGATTCAGAAATGAAAGGCGATCCAAAGTTAGTATCTACTCAAGCAGAATTGAATGACCTTGCTGCTAAAGAAACTGGGAAATACAAATATTCAGTAGAAGACTATTTTAAGAAACCGAATCAATCTTCTTTTCAATTTTCGCCTGATGGGAAATATGTTTCCTACAAACAACGGGAAGAAGATGGGAAAGTACATGTGTTCACTAAAAATACTTTAACTGATAAAATTGTTAGAGTAATTGAAGAAAAGGAAGAATTGATTCGAGGATATGGCTGGGCCAATGAAAATCGATTGATTTATATTATGGATAAGGGTGGTGATGAAAATTTTCATCTTTTTGCGGTTGATATTGATGGAAAAAATCAGGTAGAATTGACGCCTTTTGATGGGGTGAAAGTGGATATTTTAAGTGAGTTAAAGGAGCAAAAAGACTTTATGATTATTCTGATGAATAAGGATAATCCACAGGTATTTGAACCTTATAAAATCAATATTAAGACAGCAGAACTGGAAAAGTTATATACCAATGATGATCCAGAAAATCCTATTAGTGGATATGACTTTGATAAGGACGGCGTTCTAAAAGGATTTACGAAACAACAGAACGGAACAGAGTATGTGCTAAATTATAGAACTGCTCTAGATCAACCATTCGAACCGGTATTAACGACCACTTGGAAAGATGATTTTTATATTATCGACTTTGATTATACTACAGAGAATCCAAATGATGCGTATGTAATGACCAACTTAAAAAGCAATACCAAAGAGATTGTACTGTATGATTTTGCGAAGAAGGAAGTGGTTAAGAAAATCTATTCCAACCCAACTTTCGATGTGAGTGGAATGAGTGTTTCACGGAAACGAAACTTTGAGGTGGATTACTATTATTATAATGGAGAAAAGTACCATATCGAACCCATTAGTGAAACGGCTAAAAAGTTAAATGGAAAGTTTAAAAAGCAGTTTGGCAATAAGGACTTCTACATTTCAAGTAAAACGGATGAAGAGGATAAGTATTTAATTTATGTGACAAGTGATAAATTATATGGAAAGTACTTTACTTATGATGTAAAAAAAGATGCTTTCAAAGAGGTGTTGAACTTAATGCCACAACTAGTAGAAGACGATATGGCTGAAATGCGTTCCATTAAATTTACGTCTAGAGATGGGCTTACTATTTACGGCTATCTAACAATTCCAAAAGAAGTAAATGAAGGAAAGCTAGTGCCTATGATTGTGAATCCTCACGGTGGACCGTATGGGCCAAGAGACGATTGGGGATACAATCCGGAGACACAACTTTTTGCGAGCAGAGGTTATGCGACCTTGCAAGTAAATTATAGAGGTTCTGGAGGTTATGGAAAAGAATTTTATTTGGCAGGGAATAAGCAGATTGGTCGTAAAATGTTAGACGATTTGGAAGATGCCGTTGCTTATGTAAAAACATTAGAAATTATCGATGGAGATAGAGTGGGAATATATGGAGGTAGTTATGGTGGGTTGGCCACTTTGGGCAGCTTAGTAAAAACCCCAGATTTATATACGTGTGGTGTAGATTATGTCGGAGTATCAAACTTGTTTACCTTTTTCAAAGCCTTTCCACCATACTGGAAACCATATTTAGGTCAGGTGTATGAGCAATGGTACGATGAGAATGATGCAGCAGATATAGAAATTATGAAGCAAGTTTCACCAGCTTTGAATGTAGATAAAATCACTAAGCCGTTGTTTGTAGTTCAAGGAGCCAATGATCCAAGAGTGAATATCGATGAATCAGATCAGGTGGTGAAAAATATGCGAGCAAGAGGCATTAATACACCATACATGGTGAAATACGACGAAGGACATGGATTTGGTAGAGAGGAAAATCGAATTGATTTATACAGTACGATGATGGGCTTTTTTGCCGAACATTTAAAATAAGCTTAAATCTGTACAACTAAAAAACGCCCGACTTTAAATTTAAAAGTCGGGCGTTTTTTTTATTTTAAATGGGATGACTATTCAAACAATCCATGAATTTCTCCATCTATCTTTTGAATAATCTTTCCTAGATCTTCGCTGTTTTCTATAAAGTTATTGTCGTCTACATCTATAATAAGCAATTTGCCTTGCGCATAAGTGCTTATCCAAGCTTCGTATCGTTCGTTCAATCTTTTTAAATAATCCAATCGGATGCTTTCTTCGTATTCTCGTCCTCTCTTTTGGATTTGGTTCACCAACTTAGGAATTGACGCTCTTAAATAAATTAAAAGATCTGGAGGTTGAATAAATCCTTCCATTAATTTAAATAAGCTAAAGTAAGTTTCGAAATCACGAGTAGTCATCAAACCCATAGCATGGAGATTGGGAGCAAAAATATAGGCATCCTCAAAAATGGTTCTATCTTGAATCACTTTTTTACCAGTTTCTCTAATTTCTAATACTTGACTGAATCGAGTATTTAAGAAATAGACCTGAAGGTTAAAAGACCACCGTTGCATGTCATTGTAAAAGTCGTTCAGATACGGATTTTCATCGGCATCTTCATAATGGGCTTCCCAGTTGTAATGCTTTGATAAAAGAGATGTTAAGGTTGTTTTTCCAGAGCCTATATTGCCTGCAATTGCTATGTGCATATATTGATATTTAAAGTCCTACTAAAGTACAAAATTCAGAGCGATTTCATTCGGAAATGACCTACCTTTTGTTTGGTAAATAATGGTAAATATAGAGTTTTTCATTTTTTAATAAAAGCAGACGGTCTTTGCTGATTTTCGCGCTTTTTGTTTTCTCTAAAGGCAAAATCATCGGAGAGGCAACCAATTGCTTTGGGGAGTATTGAAAAAGAGTATCGTTGGTTTGGAAAATTATATTCTGATTTATTACTTGTATTTCATTCGTAGTTTTGATGGATAACACTTTATCAAATGTGGCAAATTGATCAAATATAATTACACTTTCATTCGATAAATGAAGTGCTACTGTTGAATTTTGTTCAATCAATGTTTTTGGGTTGATTTGGTTGCCAGTCCACTGGCTCAGATTGATGCTTTTGTTTGTTACCGTTAGATCTTTGCCTAACTTAATGAGTTTTTGTTGTAATCGATCAAATAACCACAATCCGTTTTCTTGAGAAGAGCAGGCCAATGTTACTCCATCATAACCCAATCGATCTAAAGCGATAGGAGTTTCCATTGCGGTCAAAAAGTTATCTAAGAAAATGATAACCGAGTAGTCGGAATAAAAAACTAAGATTTTGTATGGATTAGTGACATCTATGGAGCTGATGTTTCCCAATCTATTGTTGCTGTATGTCCCTATTGAATCTCCTTCAGGATTGTATTTTATAATTGTATTAAAATCGAAAATATAACTATTACCTAAATTGTCTGCTGCTAAACGCGCATTTTTAATCGGAAGTTGAACGGTTGCTATAAGTTTGTTAACTTGACCTGACACGGTCAATCCCAAAAGGAAGAATAAAATGAAGACTGTATTTTTCATGCTAACGGTTGTATTCCAATATCTGTTCCACATACGTTCTTTCGTTCGCTAAACGTGGCACTTTATTCTGTCCACCCAACTTTCCTTTGTCTTTTAGCCAATTAAAGAACGTGTCTGGTTTCATTATTTTTACCAACGGTCTTTTAAGTGCCATGTTGCCTTTTCGTTTGGCTGCATAATCTGTATTAATTTCTTTAAGTGTATCGTCTAAAGTGTCAATAAACAGTTCTAAATTATTAGGAGGCGTAGTAAATTCAATCAACCACTCATGACCGCCTGCTTCTTTATCTTCAAGGAAAATAGGCGCTGCAGAGTATTCTTTTATATTCGCATTCGTTGCTTCGCAAGCAGCGTTCAATCCTTTTTCAGCATTCTCAATGATCAACTCTTCGCCAAAGGCGTTGATGAAATGTTTTGTACGACCAGTAACTCTTATTCTATAAGGATCTTTTGAAGTGAATATAACGGTATCACCGATTTTGTATCGCCACAATCCGGCATTTGTCGTAATCACAATTGCATAATTGACACCGAGCTCCACTGCGTCTAATTCGAGTGTCTTTGGAAACTCATTTTCCCACTCACTCATTGGAATAAATTCATAATAGATGCCATAATCAAGCATCAATAATAAATCCTCACTATTTTTTTGGTCTTGAATTCCAAAGAAACCTTCCGATGCATTGTAGGATTCTAGGTAATGCATTTGATCTGATGGAATTAGTTTTTTGAATTCCTTGCGGTAGGGGGTAAAACTAACACCTCCATGAAAGAATACTTCTAAATTTGGCCAAATGTCCAATATGCTAGACTTACCAGTGCTTTCTAAAACCTTGTGCAATAAAATTAAAGTCCAAGAAGGAACTCCAGATAAATTAGTGACATTTTCATTGACAGTTATTTCTGTCATCTTGATTAACTTTTCCTCAAAATTGTCCAAAAGGGCAACCTCTTTTCCCGGAGTTCTTAAATATTCTACCCAAAATGGCAAATTTTTAATAATAATGGCTGATAAATCACCATGATATGAGTCATTCTGAACATTTATAGATTGACTACTTCCACCCATCATGAGTGCCATTCCATCAAATACATTGGTTTCAGGGTAATTGTTGCAATACAAGGAAAGCATATCTTTCCCTCCTTTATAGTGGCAATCTTCTAATGCTTCTTTTGTAACTGGTATAAATTTGCTTTTGTCACTTGTTGTGCCAGATGATTTTGCAAACCATTTGGTTTCAGATGGCCATAAAATATTTTGTTCTCCATTCTTTAATCGATCGATATATGGCTTGATTTCTTCATAGGATTGAACGGGCACTCGATTGGCGAAATCCGCTGGTGTTTTAATGCTGGTGTACCCGTATTTTTTACCCCATTCTGTATGTCTTCCATTGTATATTAAATTCTCAAACCATTCATTTTGAACTTCGCTAGGGTATTTCATGAACAGTTCTATCTGATGCATCCTTTTCTTCATTATCCAGGACATCAGCGAATTAATAAGAGCCATTTATTTTAGTTTTTATTTGTGGCTTAAAAATACTTGTAAAATCTGACTTTCAATTCATCTATTTCGAAATAAGCATAAAAAAAGCGTTGCAATCATTGCAACGCTTCCTCAAATTGTTCAACTAAAACAGACTAGTAAAATCGGATATCGAATGGGACCCTAGTCATAATTCCCTTTCGAGAAGAAACTTCTTCTAAACTCTTGTAATATTTATAAGTGCTGCCTAGATTTTCGCCTAAAATGTATGCTTTTGCATCCATGCTAAAATCTTCCATTATTTGTTGAAATGGCTCTTTTTGTCTAGGTAATTCTTTGATTTCATATGCCTCTATTCCTGCTAAAGTAGCTGCAGATTTTAATGCATCTTGCAAGCCACCTATCTCATCTACCAATCCTATTCTTTTGGCATCCATTCCGGTCCAAACTCTTCCTTGTCCAATTGAATCAACGTCAGCTTTAGAAATTCCTCTTCCTGCAGCTACTTTCGTGATAAAGTCATCATAAATGGCTTCTACCATTTCTGTGATCGCTGTAGTTTCTTCATCGTCCAATGGTCTAAATGTATTGATCATCATATCTGAATGCTTGTTGGTGCTTACACCATCTACATAGACTCCAAGTTTGTTGTTGATTAAACCCTTAAAGTTTGGAACCACGCCAAATACTCCAATAGAACCGGTGATCGTGTTGGGTTGTGCAAAAATCTTATTTGCCCCGCAAGAAATATAATAACCACCAGAAGCAGCTAGGTTCCCCATGGAAACAACTACTGGTTTTTTAGCTTTTGCTAGTTCTAAAGCTCTCCACATCACATCAGAAGCTAAGGCGCTTCCCCCCGGAGAGTTCACTCTTAAAACAATGGCTTTAATGTCATCGTCTTTTGCAGCTTTTTCTATAGCTTCAACTATCGTTTCGCTTCCCATGATTTCCGCATTACTTTTGCCACCTCTTATTTCGCCAGCAGCGTAAATAATGGCAATTTCATTTTTCGAGCTTTTAACTTGGTCGCCATCCTCATCTTCAGAAGCGTTGTCTTTTCCTGCTGCTGATTTGTATTTTGAAAGTTCTATCAATTTTGGCTCGTCTTTATCTATTCCAGATAGTTGTACCAATTCTTGCATCACTTCATCTTCATATTTTAATGCATCCACCAATTTGTGCTTCACAGCATCAGCAGGAAGTCGGATTGAAATATTGTCAGCAATAAGATTTAACTCTTCTACTGAAACACCACGAGCGGAAGAAATACCAGATGTCATTTCACCCCACACCGAATGAACCAGGGTGCTCATTTGTTTCTTATTGGATGGGCTCATTTCATTCATCAAAAATGGCTCAACTGCACTTTTAAATTTACCATGGCGAATCACCTGCATGTCGATCTCTAGTTTTTCTAGTGCATCTTTGAAAAACATAATTTGGCTAGTCATTCCCTGAAACCTTAAATCCCCTTGAGGGTTTAAGTATACTTTGTCGGCAACTGTGCTAAGGAAGTAAGCCGATTGAGAATAGCCTTCGCTGTATGAAATAATGAATTTTCCACTTTCTTTAAAATCTATCAAGGCCGCTCTAATTTCATCAATTACAGCCAATCCAGTATTTAATTGACTTAAATTTAGAAAAATTCCTTTTATCTTATCATCCGTTTTAGCTTTCTCTAAACTTGATTTAATTTCATTTAATCCCAATGTTTTTTTGGTTTCAAAGCTATTGAAGTCAAAGTTTTCTAATGGATTTTTAGATGCTCTATCCATAATCTCTTCATCCAATTTTATGTGTAAAACAGAATTGTCTGAAACGAAAGTAACGGGCGAACTTCCAGCTGATGCCACAATTCCTCCAATAATTAAAACAAGAAGGAAGATAGAAATGATTACAGTCAATAACATTCCTAGCATTGACGCAAACATGAATTTGAAAAATTGTTTCATAAATTTATGGTTTCAGTTGAATTATAAATGAAAGGTAAAAGTACCTTCTTTTTAAACGATACTTTTGCGAAAATACATTAGTGGTTAGTCAAAATGATAAAAGGAAAAAAGGTGCTCAATACTTGTTATTTGCAATTGGGAAGCAATGAAGGCGATTCTTTAAATACCATGAAAGCTGCTGAGGAATTTATTCAACAATTGATTGGAGAAATTGTCATAAAAAGTAGCTATTATCAATCGGAACCTTGGGGGAATTCAAACTTAAATTGGTTCTTAAATAGGGTGATTCAAGTGCGAACGGTGTTGTATCCATTTCAATTGTTAGAAGTGACTCAATTGATTGAAAGTCGCTTAGGAAGAGAAAGTAAAGGAGGTATAGATGGGCGGTATGCAAATAGATCAATGGATATTGATATCCTTTTTTATGATAATTTTATCATTCGTAGTAAACAATTGACGATTCCTCATGATAAAATTCCACACCGAAGATTTGTTTTAAAGCCCTTTGTTGAAATTTTTCCTCAATATATCCACCCTTGTTTGGATAAGAATGTGAGTTACTTGCTTGATAATTGCCAAGATAACTTAAAAGTAGTAAGAATGGATTAATATTTGAAATGCACGAAAAGAGAAAAATTGGACGTAATAATTCGTGCTTATTTTTTTTGTGTGATTTAACAATATTAACTAACATTGTATCTTAAAAATACAAGGAAAAGAAAACTTTAAAAGATGAAAAATACAAATACCAAGGCATTTGCTTTAGTTCTCACGGCTTCAGTTGGTTTAATGGCATGTAACCCATTAAATAAGATGTCAAAAAAGGCAGAAGAAGTAAGTTATTCAGTGACTCCAAGTCCATTAGAATTACACAACGATAGTATTGAAATTAACGTTTCAGGTAGTATTCCTCCACGTTTCTTCAATAAAAAAGTGTCTGTAAACTTTGTTCCTAACTTTAAATACGATGGAAAAGAGACACAATTCAAAACAATTACACTTGTTGGTGAGGACAGTGAAGTTGAAGGTATGAAAATCAACTTTGAAAAAGGTGGAAATTTCGCTTATACAGACAAAGTTGCCTATGTAGAAGGAATGGGTGTCTCTGAATTGTTTATGGTTGCTACGGGTGCCTATAAAGGAAAAGAAAAGTCTTTTGATCCTGTAAAAGTTGCAGACGGTACTATTTTGACACCAATGATGGTTCAAAATGAAGACATGCCTGCAATTGGTCCTGATAAATTCAAAAAAGTTGTTCCACAGGAATACAAGGCGACAATCAACTATTTAGTAAATAGTTCAAATGTTAGCTCTTCTGAATTGGCTGATGCTGATATTAAGGACATGGCTAAATTTATCAAGAATGGTAAAGAGAAAGGTTTTGTTTTTAAATCTACAAATGTTGTGGCATGGGCTTCTCCTGAAGGTGAGATCTCATTGAACGAAAATTTAGCTGATCAAAGAGCTGCTTCAGGTGCAAATGCTGCATCAGGAATGTTCTCAAGAAATAAGGTAAAAGCTGCTAACGATAAAGCATTCTATACTAAGACTGGTAAAGGTGAAGATTGGGATGGTTTTAAATCTGCAATGCAAGCGTCAGACATCAAAGACAAAAACTTAATTTTAAGAGTTTTGGAGATGTATGAGGATAAAACTAAAAGAGAAGAAGAAATCAAGAATTTGGCTGAAACGTTTGAAGTAGTTAAAGAGAATATCTTACCACAATTAAGAAGATCAGAAATTACAATTACTGCTGAATTGAAAAGCATGTCTGACGAAATGATTTCTAAATATGCAGAAAGCAAGCCTGACACATTAACTGCTGAAGAGTTGTTGTACGCTGCTACTTTAACTAAAGATATGGATAAGAAATTAGCGATTTACAAATCAGCTGAAAGAGTTTATCCAAATGATTTTAGAGGATTCAACAACGCTGGTTATATTTATGCAATGCAAAATAACTTAGAGAAAGCAAAAGGTGAATTCCAAAAAGCTGCTAAGTTAGCTCCAAGTGCTCCTTCTGTAAACAACAACTTAGGTATGGTTGCACGCTTAGAAGGTGACAATAAGAAAGCAATGGAATATTACAACAACGCTTCAGGTGCTGGGGATGCTGTTAATACTAACAAAGGGTTAATCAACATTAAGCAAGGAAACTATGCTGAGGCTGTAAGTAACTACGGAAGTGCAAAAACTTTCAACGCTGCTTTGGCTCAAACGTTGAACAAAGATTATCAAACAGCTTTGAAAACTTTAGATGCTTCTGATGCTAGTTCTAAGGCAATGGGAATGTATTTGAAAGCAGTTATCGGTGCAAGAATGAAAGATAAATCAATGATGGTAAACAACCTTAAATTGGCTGTAGCAAAAGACCCTTCATTGAAAGCTTACGCTAAAAATGATGCAGAATTTTTAAGCTATAAAGATGATGCTGAATTTAAAGCAGCAGTGAACTAAGAAATAAATAAACAAATATTAAAAAGGTCCTTTCAACTCAGTTGAAAGGACCTTTTTTTTGTATAAAATTTGTGTTTTTTGTCTTGTGGGGTCTTGAAAAAATCTGTAAGACTAATTAAATTTTTTACTGAATTCATACATCACAATTCCGGCACTCACAGAAATGTTTAAGGAATGCTTAGTTCCTTCTTGTTTGATTTCAATCACTGCATCTGATTTGTTGATGACCTCTTGAGCTACCCCATCTACTTCATGACCAAAAATAAGTGCGACTCCTTTTTGATTGGTTAGGTAAGATTCTGGTGTCTGGCTTTTTTCTGCCTGTTCTATAGAAAGTATTGAGTATCCTTTTTCTCTACACTTTTCAATTGCCTTTGTGGTGGTTTCGCAATATTCCCAATCGACAGACTCAGTAGCTCCCAAAGCGCTTTTGTTGATTTCTCTATGTGGTGGAGTTGCTGTAATTCCACATAAATAAATTTTCTCAATTCGAAAGGCATCCGAAGTTCTGAATACAGATCCAATATTGATTAAGCTTCTTATGTTGTCAAGAATAATTACAATGGGTCTCTTTTCAGTGGACTTAAACTCCTCCACCGTTAATCTATTTAGTTCCTCGTTTTTTGTCTTCTCATTCATTTTGCAAAAATACAACTATTTCGAATTTCCTAAAACTGTGAAAAACTATTCATAACCCATCGTTGAAATTGTTAAGTGAACGCCCTGAACTTCTTAAATTAGCATTGAAAATTTAAGAAATTGAGTAAAACAAAAAAGTCTGATAAGCCAACAGTTACTCCTTTGATGAAGCAGTACAACCAAATCAAAGGGAAATATCCTGATGCTTTATTGTTGTTTAGAGTAGGAGATTTTTACGAGACATTTGGAGCAGATGCGATAAAAGCCGCTGGCATCTTAGGAATCGTATTGACAAAACGCCACAATGGGTCGGCAAATGAAATAGAATTGGCTGGGTTTCCTCACCATTCCTTAGAAACCTATTTACCTAAACTAGTTCGAGCCGGTCAGCGAGTGGCTATTTGCGATCAATTGGAAGACCCAAAGCAAACGAAAACAATCGTGAAACGTGGCGTAACGGAGTTGGTGACACCTGGTATTTCATACAGCGATAAAGTGTTGGATCACAAATCAAACAACTTTCTAGCTGCAGTTCATTTTGCAAAAAAGAATACAGGCATTTCATTTTTAGATGTTTCTACTGGTGAGTATTTAGTAGCAGAAGGTTCTATTGAATACATTGATAAATTGTTACAAAGTTTTTCTCCTGCTGAAATTGTATTTCAGAAAAAGGACAAACGCTTGTTTGAAGAAAGTTTTGGAACGAGTCATTACACTTATCCGTTAGAAGATTGGGCGTTTACTTTTGAATTTGGTAATGATATTTTACTGAAACATTTTGAAACGAAATCGCTTAAAGGTTTTGGAATAGAGGGCTATGAAAGTGGTGTGATTGCAGCTGGTGCCGTTTTGCACTATTTGGCCGAAACTCAGCATAAGAAACTAAGGCATGTTGCAGCCATTTCAAGAATAGAAGAAGAACGCTATGTTTGGTTGGATCGATTTACCATTCGGAATTTAGAATTGATTCGATCACCACACGAAAATGCAAAAACACTGATTGATGTGATCGATGATACCATTTCGCCTATGGGTTCTCGGATGCTGAAGCGATGGGTGGCATTGCCCTTGAAAGATATTCAGCCCATTGAAGAACGATTAAATGTGGTGACTCATTTTATAGAAAATGAAGTAGATGCACAGCTTGTAAAACGAAACTTAGAACAGGTTGGTGATTTAGAACGATTGATTTCAAGGGCTGCAGTTGGAAGAATTAATCCTAGAGAAGTAGTTCAGTTGAGTAGAGCTTTGGATGCGATTAAACCCATCAAGTCATTATGCACGGCATCTAAAGACAATGCGCTAAAGAAGATTGGCGAGCAGATGAATCCATGTGATACTATTTTGGAAAGAATCAAAAAGCAAATGGTTGTTGATCCTCCAGTAGCACTGGCTAAAGGAAATGTAATTGCTGAAGGAGTGAATGCAGAGTTGGATGAACTGCGCAAGTTGAAGACGAGTGGGAAAGATAGTTTGCTGGCTATTCAGCAAAGAGAAGCAGAGGCGACAGGAATTTCAAGTTTGAAAATTGCGTTCAACAATGTATTTGGGTATTATATAGAAGTCAGAAATGCTCAAAAAGATAAGGTGCCTGAAACGTGGCATCGTAAACAAACTTTGGTAAATGCTGAACGATACATTACCGAAGAGTTGAAAGAATATGAAAGCAAAATTCTAGGAGCTGAGGATAAGATAAATGTGTTAGAATCTAGGTTGTATAATGACTTGATTTTGGCATTGTCAGATTATATAGTGCCCATCCAGTTGAATGCAAATTTGATAGCTCGATTGGATTGTTTGCTGGCTTTTTCACGAATTGCGATAAAAAACAATTACACTCGTCCAGCTTTAGATGATAGCAAAGCATTAGACATTAAACTAGGCCGACATCCGGTGATTGAAAAGCAATTGCCATTAGGTGATGAATACATTGCCAATGATGTCTATTTGGATGATGTGACGCAACAAATCATGATGATTACTGGACCCAATATGTCTGGAAAGTCGGCATTGCTGAGACAAACTGCATTGATAGTGTTGATGGCTCAGATAGGATGTTATGTGCCCGCAAAGCATGCCAAAATAGGAATAGTCGATAAGATATTCACTAGAGTAGGAGCCTCTGATAATATTTCATTGGGGGAATCTACTTTTATGGTAGAGATGAACGAAACAGCTAGTATTTTGAACAATGTGTCTGATCGATCATTGATATTATTGGATGAGATTGGAAGAGGGACGAGCACTTATGATGGGATTTCAATTGCTTGGGCAATTGCTGAATATTTACATGAAATAAAAGATTTGAAACCAAAGACTTTGTTTGCAACCCATTATCATGAATTGAATGATATGGCGAAACAATTTAAGCGGGTGAAGAATTATCATGTTTCTGTTAAAGAGATAAATAACAAAATTATCTTCATGCGAAAATTAGTTCCTGGTGGCAGCGAGCACAGTTTTGGTATTCATGTGGCAAAGATGGCTGGAATGCCTCCAAAATTGATTCGAAGAGCGAATGAAATGCTTACGCAACTGGAAAAATCGCATGAGCAAACTGGAAATGGGAAGCCAAAGGTAAATATGCCGGATGCTACAGAAGATTATCAGCTCAGTTTTTTCCAATTGGACGATCCTGTTTTACAGTCTATAAAGGAGGAATTGATTCATATTGATATAAATACGTTGACTCCTGTGGAGGCATTGTTCAAGTTGAATGAGATTAAAAAAATGGTTGGTGTAAAAAAGTAGATTTTTTCGTTGTGAATCTGAAAAAAATATTACTTTTGTCGTCCACAACAAATAAGGCAACTTGTTTGTAAAGGGAGTTCTTAAAAGGATTTGATTCGAAAGAGTCTAAAAATAATAAGCGAGAGTAGCTCAGCTGGTAGAGCACGACCTTGCCAAGGTCGGGGTCGCGGGTTCGAATCCCGTCTCCCGCTCAATGATTCCTAAGTCATGCTTAGGAATTGTTTTTTTATTGTCTGCCCGGGTGGTGAAACTGGTAGACACGCAGGACTTAAAATCCTGTGATCATTGCGATCGTGCGGGTTCAAGTCCCGCCCCGGGTACATTAAAGCCTCTGACATTTGTCAGAGGCTTTTTTTGTTTTATTGGGTTATGATATCGTGCGGGTTCATGCCGATAGCTATCGGCAACCGCTCTAGTTAGTAGAAGTATTTTATGTAATAGAGTTGTTTCTTTTTTTTGTAAGGTATTGAAATAGATAGCGCTTGTAGCGGCAATTATCAGTACTCTCTTTGATGCTTTCCCAAAAGGAATTTAGCTAATTAAACGCTTTCTTTATTCCTTGGTATTTAAGGAGTGTCCCCCCCTCCTAGAGTTTTCCTTTCTCAGTGACTTTTCTACTTTCAAATAAAAGATCCAAAAGGTGCTCAAATAAACTGAATACTTCACAATTATTTTATCCCAGTTCCCAGCAGGTTAAGTCTTTTTGAAAATTACAACACAGCTTTTTAGTGCAGTATTTTTGTTTTATGCCAACAATCTAATTTGTACATTTATATCACTAGTAGGAATCGCCAAATGATTTACAACAGGATTGAATTTTTGGTGGAACCTATCAATTTCAAAAGCCAATTATTACTGTAAAAAATAAGATGTCCAATTTTCCTCAATTAATAGCTAGTATTGAAAGTTTGCATAACCAACTGCAAGCTGCAGCTGCAAATGCAGTAAATAAAAGTTTGACGATAAGGAATTGGTTGATTGGGTATTATATTGTAGAGTTTGAGCAAAAAGGGAACGATCGAGCCGAGTATGGAAAGAGTTTGTTGAACAAAATTTCGAAACAAATTAATTTGAAAGGCCTTACTGCTCCTGAATTATCAAGGTGTAGACAGTTTTATATGGTATATCCTCAAATTATTGGGACACTGACCCAAAGATTTGCAAATCTAATTCCTCAAAACATTCTTGGGACAGTGTCCCAAGAATTGAATTCAAATAATCTTACTAAGAATGCATTGCAAATACCACCTGAAAAGTTAATTGAGAATTTAGCATTTTCGCATCTGTCAGAACTTTTAAAAATTGACAACTCATTGAAGCGAATATTCTATGAAATAGAATGCATTAAAGGAACATGGAGTGTAAGAGAATTAAAAAGACAGATAAATAGTTTGTATTTTGAGCGCAGTGGTTTGTCACGGAATCCTGAAAAATTAGCAGAATTAGTTCAACAAAAAACAAAACCTCAAACAGCAATTGATATTATAAAAAATGTTTACGCCTTTGATTTTCTTGACATTTCTACCAATTCGATTATTGAAGAGTCTGATCTACAAACTGGGTTGTTAGATCATTTACAACAATTTATTTTAGAACTAGGACATGGGTTTTGTTTTGAAGCTCGGCAGAAAAGAATTTTAATTGGTGAAAACTATTACTTTATAGACTTGCTTTTTTATCATCGAGTTTTAAAATGCCATGTTTTAGTAGAATTGAAAATAGGAGAGTTTACACATGGCGACATAGGACAATTAAACACTTATCTAAATTATTTTAGAAAAAATATTGCAGAGAAAAGCGATAGTCCTGCTATTGGAATTCTGTTGGTAGCAGAAAAAGACCAAGCTTTGGTAGAATATGCAACCGCAGGAATGGATGAAAATCTATTCATTCAAAAGTATATGTTACAACTACCAGATACGAAAATATTAAAAACTTATTTAGAAAATGAATTGGATAAATTCACTAATCCCCACCCACAAAAATGAAAATCGGCATCCTTTGCAACAGTAAATTGTGTTTTCCCTCTATCCAGTATTTGATGCAAATGGGCCATCAAGTGTTTATAGCCATGCCTCAAGTAATAGCTGAAGACCATGCCGAGATAGAAAATTTTGCGATGCATTTTAGGATTCCGATCTTAAGCGTAGATCAGAAAAAGTTGACAGAAGAGTTGATTTTTTGGAAAGCTACATCTGAACTGGATTGTTTATTCGTGATCACCTTTCCATATATTTTTTCTGCTGAGTTGATCGACTCCATCGGAGTGGAGATTATCAATTTTCATTTTGCACCCTTACCTCAATTTAAAGGAGCACAACCAGCATTTTGGCTAATTAAGAATGGAGAAAAAGTAGGAGGGATTGCTGCACACCTTATTACTGCAAAGATTGATGGCGGCCCCATTTTGCATTTCGAGCGTTTCCCAATGAGCACTGTAGAAACCTATGGTGGTTATATGACAAAGATGTCCTCCTTGAATGTGAAAGTGATACAAAAGGTATTGGAGTTACTTGGTAAGAAGAATTGGAAAAAACAGCTGAAAGTTCAAAAACAATCGGAAGCAGTGTATCATGCAAAGCCACAGTTTAATGATGTTAGGATTGACTGGAATAAAATGAAAGCTGCTGACGTAGAGCAATTATGCAGGGCTTGCAATCCATGGAATAAAGGGGCAATCACAACATTGGGAAATGTTCCGATAAAGATAGTAGAAGTAGAGCTTGTTCAAGGTGCTCGTTTTAGTGAGTTGCCGGGTACAATTGTGTGTATTGGTAAAACGAACCAATTGGCGGTTTGCACTTGCGATGAGCGAGCACTTCTTTTGAAAATAGTCTATGACGAAAGTATGGGATTCTATAGTAATGATAGACTAAGTGAGTTGGGATTTAAGCCTGGCGTGCGATTGATTTAAAAAGTAAGAAATAAGTTTTAGGATTAAAGTGATCAAAAAATAGGGGTTTACCCCTATTTTTTTTGGTTTATAGATGTCGCATCTTTGAGTTTCTAGTCTTACAACTAGTTCAATAAAAATGATTCGTTCTGATATTTTTAAAATATGACAACATTATTTTTTAGGTTCCAGATTTTTTAATTTACAAAAACAAAACTATGAACAAAGCAAAGAACAGCTTACAAGAAAATTTAGAGGAGATATTAGCAAACCTGCCTGAAGAATTTCATGCAGATATTAAAAAAGATATCGACGGAATGTCAGATGGCGAAGAAGAATCTTTAACTGGAGAAGATGAAGTAGCTGCAATTAAGGCGGAATTGGTTGCAAATCCGGACGTTGATGAATCGGCGGCAGCAGCTGAATTAAAAGACATAAAAGCACCAACTCCAGTTTCACCCGCTAGCGAAGCAGAAATTGAAGAACAAAAAGCTCAAATGTTATCTGAGGCTAAAGCACAAGCTTCAAAGTAAATTTTATATCAAGTTAAATCTAATTATTAATTAATAAAATAAAACTATGGATCCATTTATAGGAGAAATTAAGATGTTTGGAGGAAATTTTGCTCCAAGATCATGGGCATTTTGCGATGGTCAATTATTACCAATAGCACAAAATACAGCGTTATTTTCAATTTTAGGAACTACTTATGGTGGTGACGGAAGAACTACATTTGCTTTACCAGATTTGAGGGGTAGAGCTGCTGTGCATGCAGGGCATGGTCCTGGCTTAACTGATAGAAGATTGGGCTCTAGAGGAGGTACAGAAATAACAACGCTGAATGTTACAAATATGCCTTCACATACTCACATAGCATCTGGAACAGTAAAAGCAGTAGGTGCTCCTGGTAATCAAAGGATACCAACTGGGAATAACCTAGCAGGGACTGCAGGTGATTTACAGTATTCTGATGCAGGACCTAACGCCAGCATGGCTGCAAATAATGTAGATGTAACAGTTGGGAATGCAGGGGGGCAGCAACCCTTCAACAATATGCAGCCTTATGAAGTAGTAAATTATATTATATGCTTGTTTGGAGTTTTTCCATCTAGGAATTAAGATTGTTCTTGTTCAGTATTGAAAAGCAGTTAGTATGTATACACTAACTGCTTTTTTTGGTTAAAAAGATTAAAAGGTTTTTAATGATGCATATGTTGGCGGTGCTTCGGATTAAATAAGAAACCTTGCAGGTTTATGTTCGTAATGCCTTCTTTTTCAATTATCAGATAGCGTTTATTAATAGCAATATCTATAAAGACTTGTAATGAGTCAGAATTTGGCCAATCGACAATTATGCTGTCAATTTTAGTATAATTTCCTATGCCAACTTCTTGTTGCAATGTGTTGGAACCAAAACTACCACCGGAAGAAACAACATGATAAAAAGACTGCAAAGTATCTCCTTTGCTGGCTAAAATTTGAATTCTTGCACCAATAGCATCTTTGCTGGATGTGGTTCCTTCTAATTTTAAAGTAATCCAATTGTTATTATTTCCAGGGTTTTGAAATAGGGCATTCTGAAATTCATCTCCTTCGTATTCTCCACCCATTTCAGCTAAAATATCCTGATCACCATCATTGTCAATATCCCCGAAAGAAATACCATGCCCTTTTTGAATGTGGCCAACTCCTAGTTCAAACGTTTGATCAATAAAGCCTTTCCCTTCTTGGTTAATTATAATCCTATTGGGATGGATTCCCATGTAATCTGGTTCTCCTGTACCTATGTAAAAATCCAACCAACCGTCATTATTTACATCACCAAAATTGGCGCCCATCGTACTTAATGGAAAATCTAACCCCAATGCTTTAGTTTGGTTGGTAAATGTTCCGTCACCATTGTTGTGGTATAGAAATGCTCTGCTTGTAGAATCAATAACTCCTGCAAAGTGCTTAGCTGCAGAGGAAGCAGAACTTCCATTTCCATATTCAAAACTGGAGACAAATAAATCCAACCACCCATCGTTGTTATAATCCCAAAACCAGGGTGTAAAGCTCGAAATCGGGTTGCTTACACCCGCTGTTAATGTGGTGTTCTCGAATTGAGGTATCCCGTCTTTATTATTTCCTTTATTTTTTAAAAGGTAGTTGGGTCCATTGTGGTTTGAAACAAAAAGATCCATTAACCCATCATTGTCGTAATCGCCAGCACATAAACCTTTCGTAAAAGCATTGATATTTGCTCCACTTTCTACTGAAACTTCATTGAATTGTCCTTTTCCGTTATTGATGTATAACTCATTCGGTTTACTAACCTTAGTATTCACCATAGACTCATTCCCAATATAAATGTCCGTCCAACCATCATTATTAAAATCTGCACAAACAGCAGTAGCAACAGGCATAAACGAAAGTAAACCAGCTTCAACTGTTACGTCACTAAAGGTCCCATCTTTGTTGTTTTTGATAAGAGAATTGGGATATCGACCATTTAGTCGACCCCAAGAACCTCTTACAATTAAGAGGTCTTTCCATCCATCATTATTATAATCCAATGGGTAAATATTAAAACCCGAAGTCAAACCTTCTAGTTTTGCAGATGCGGTCTGATCCGTAAAGCCACTTGTTCCATTGTTTACATAATATTTTAGATTGTTGGTTGAAAGCAAACCTGAAGTCATGATGTCCAATAAGCCATCGTTATTAAAATCTTCCATCACAGCCCCACCTGCTCCCGAGGTTTCGCCGACTCCTAGAAGTGGAGCAATGTTTATAAAATTATCTGACGGATTTTTATCAGCCATTAAATCAGATTGAATTAACCATTCTTCAGGAACTTCTTCTGGGTATTCGCCTACTGTTTGATAAGCGACGTTTAAAAGCCACTTGTATCTCCAATCTTCCGGGTGTATATTTAGCAACTTTTTGTAAATCTCAATTGCTTTTCTGGTATTATCCTGCAGTTCATAAATTCCATTTTCCTTAATTGGAAGAATGCATGAATTGTGGTTGTGTTTAAGAATACAATTTTCTTGTTCTCCCCATCTTAAATAAGCTACAGCTAATTGCTCGTTGTATCTTGTGTATAGTTCATCGGATTCGTCATGAATTATTGTGGAGAGCTTCTCTAAAATGTCAATAGCTTCATTCGTTTTGCCTACTTCTAACAATTCTTTTGCTTCAGCCAATTGAGTGGTGGATGGTTTGTAAAAAATATAAGCTATTTTTTTGTGCCATTTTATTTTATGGGTTTCATGCTTGTGATTTTCATCCCACCTATAAATACTATCCAATAAACTAACCATAGCCTTGGTGCCGGGTTCTAAATCATAAGTTGTTACCCAGTCCATAGATTGAAATTCAGTATTGGATGTTCTCGTTGAAAACCAATAAATACCGAATAATACTGTTAATATAGCGAGTACAGAAAGAGTGTTTTTTCGTGTCATAATTTTATTATTGAGAGTGCCTTAAATTATAGATTCAAATCTATAAAATATTCTTACTCATAATTTTAAAAGTAGCAAAGAAAATGCTAAAATTGCTATTTTAATGCTGTAATGAGTTTTTATCACAAGAAGTTAATTCTAATCATCATACTCGTACTCGGAATTGCTGTTTCATTCTGGACGGGTTCTAGATACCCACAGTTGAATACCAAAGCTTTAATGGGTGCCGATAGCCCTAGTATGGGAATAAGTTTTGATGTGGTGAAAGAGGTTCAACCCGAAGATTCTATTCTTGAAAAAGTAGTTTACAACACTATTAATTGGATGGACACCAATAAAAAGGGGATGACTTTCGGTTTTTTGTTTGGTGCGGCCTTTATCTTATTGTTTTCCTTGCTTAAAGATATCGATATAAAAAATAGATTTCTAAATACGGCCATTGGGTCTATTATTGGAGCTCCTTTGGGAGTTTGTGTCAATTGTGCGGCTCCAATAGCTAAAGGGATGAAGGACGCTGGAGCAAAATCGGAAACAGCTTTGGCTACTATGATTACTTCTCCTACCATGAATATTATTGTATTGTCGATGCTTTTTGCTTTTTTACCAATATATATGGTGTGGTTGAAGATAGGGTTTACCTTGGCTTTGATTTTTATTGTTATACCCTTAGTAGCGAACTTATTTAAAGAGAAGAGCCCTGTTATTCCGAAGAATTCAACTGTACCTATTCCTGCCTTTAATCTAGAGAATGATCCTTCTGAAAAGTTACTTCCTCACACTTGGATGGAGGCCTTAGGCTGGACATTTAAATCTTATTTAAAGAGTTTGTGGTTTATAATAAAAACTACACTTCCTTTGATGATATTGGCAGGATTACTTGGGAATCTTCTAATCAGTATTTTGCCTTTAGAAGATTTGGTTGATTTGGTAAAAAATCTTTCTTCAACTGAGAAGGTTGTTTACATGATGGCGATAGCTTTATTTGCGACCTTTCTGCCTGTACCAATTGCGTTTGATGTAATTATCACTACTATTCTTTGGTCAGCAGGACTTCATACTCGTTTTGCAATGATACTTTTATTCTGTTTGGGTACTTACAGCATTTATTCAAGCTTTGTTGTAGCTAAGTCATTCTCCTTTAAATTGGCTGTTCTGCTTTTCTTTGTCGTAGCAGTTTTCGGGTTTACGGCCGGAATCTTTGGGCATTATTTCGAAAAGGAAATGGGCGTTAATTATCGGATGGAAAACTATGCGGTATTAAAAGCATCGGATGCTCCAATGAATTATATTCGAGTTCATGATGATATTGATAGAGGGCTGACTTATGAAGAGCTAACTCCATTTTTAAATGAGCGAGAAGAAAGAACTGAGGTTTTTCAAGAAGGTTCCGTTCGGTTATTCCGGACTCCATTTTTAGCTAAGAATAAATCAAAAGAAAAAAATAAATTTAGGTCTATTGAAGGCCTTGAAAAGGGTCTTGTAGTGCCTTATCAATTTTCTGTAAAAGAAGTACATGAGCCCTTTGCAAATCCCAGGAGTATTGCTTCAGGCGATGTGCACAATGATGGTTATCCGGATCTGCTGATAAGCTCTGCGGAAGACCTCTATCTATATGCGAATATTAATGGTAAGGAGTTTAAAGCTCAAAAGTTGATCAATTTAAAGGAAAAGGGCGTTTTTAATGCTGCTTTGGTTGACTTCAATAATGATGGTTGGTTAGATGTTTTTGTTAGTTCATACCGTAATGGGAATTATATTATCGTCAATGATTCAGCTCGATTTAAGACGAATTCAATAATCCGTCTGCCACAGTTGAAAGAGATGATTCTAACCATCTCTCCTGGTTTTGCAGACGTAAATAAGGATGGATTAATAGATATCGTATTGGGCAACTGGTCGATCGGTTCGCTGGGAGCAGCTGATTACGCGATGAAAGAAGCCCGAAACTTTCAGTTAATTAATCGAGGGGGCTTCAAATTTAATCTTGAGCCATTGATTGGTGCTGATGGGGAGACCTTAAGTTTGCTTTTGGCTGATTTTAATGATGATGGAAATACGGATGCAATTGTGGGAAATGATTTTAATACACCTGATTTTTACTATTTAGGCGCTAAGCAAGGTGGCTTTGAAAAGGTTAATGATCCCGAAAAATTAGTAGAAAAATCGACGTTAACGACCATGAGTGTGACTACTGCTGATATTAATAATGACTTAATTTCTGAAGTTTTGCAAGTTCAAATAGATCGTATAACGCCTGGCACAAGGACGATGGATATTAATACGATTTGTGAAGGAATTCAGGATAATTATTCAAAGCAAAAGTGCATTGAAATATTTGAGCTTCAACAAACTTTTCTAAAATCAACTGTTACTAAGAATTATGAGATTTGTCCAAATGAATATAATGCAGATTGTATAGCTTCGGAGTTAATTACTTCGAATTCACTAAGAGGTAGAAGTATTGTTCAAGACCCATGTTCTTACTTTGGAGCCCATTGGGCCGATTTTAAATATGTTTGTGAAATACAACAACAAAATAATCCCCCTTATCCAAGAGTAAAAGAAGGAACTTACCAAGATAAAGAGCAGGGCGGTATTTTCTTACAGAAAGATGCCAATGGGTTTTTTAAAGAGAAGACGAAACAGTATAATTTGCTGAAAACTGGTTGGGGCTGGAATAGTAAATTTTGCGACCTAGATAACGATGAATGGCAGGATTTATATATTGTAAATGGTTTTACATTTCAGAATAGCCAAGAGACGAATATTTTTTATAGAAATATAAATGGAACTTCATTTCAAGAGCAAACAAAAGATGTCGGCCTCATTAATTATCTACCAACTACTGCTTATACTTATGTTGATTATGATTTGGATGGAGATGTTGATATAATTTCAGCTACCTCTTTTGGGCCTATTTCTATCTATGAAAATAACTTCCATGAAAACAATTCAATCGCATTTAGTATTGAGGATTATAGCGGAAATAGAAATGGAGTAGGCGCTATTATTACCATATATTATGGGGAGGGAAATCATCAAAAAAGAGAAGTTCTTTTAAGTGGCGGCCATAAATCGTTCGATGAAACAAAAGTATATTTTGGGCTAGGAGCGCATAAACAAATTGAGAAGGTAGAAGTAAAGTGGAGGTCAGGAGAGTCAAACATTATCAACCAACCTTTGGGTGCTGGTTCTATGTATACCATCGTACGAAACCATAATTAGTTTGGTAGGGATTCAATGAATTGAACTACTTCTGTTTGATAGCCAAATATTTCAATATCTTCTTGGTATCTGTTTTTTACTTTTAAAGCCAATTCTTTTGTGTAATAGTCTTTCGTTTCGGAGCGATGTGATTGATTAAAATGCCCAAGATCTGGAAGTTCGAATCGGTCTGAGATGTGTTTCCAATCTTCATTTAATTGTTCGTATTTGCCAATGAAGTCAACTGCTAGTTGATCTTTAATAACCAAGAATTTGTGTTGTGATTTAAAATGTGGATCAGATAAATGATCAGGTGTGTTGCAAACAAAATCTACAAAATCTAGAAAACTAATATCTTGGGGAACCGATTTGCCATACTTCCAAAAGTTTCGATTGACATCTTTCATTTTGGTTTTTTGAATGAAACAAGAAACTAATCGATCTAAAGGATTTCGAACAAAGCTAAAAGAGTAATAGGCGCTTTTTGGGATTGATTTTATAGGAATGAAATTCCATGCCGCTTTGTGTGCACTAACTTCGAAAGGTAAGTTTATTTTAGCTGCAAGAACTTCTTTAATAGAGCGATTGGCTGCTTTTGGTACTGGCACATAGATCAATTTTAAGGCATCAATTTTAATTGCTTTCGGTTGGTTTAATGCATACAAATATTGCAGGTATCTTCCTGGAAGAATCGAAGAAATTATCTTTTTTTGATTAGTTGTTAGTGTCAAGTAAAATAAGGTGTTAAGAAATAGGCCGAAAGTTAAGAAAGCTTTTCTATTAACTCCTCAAGCCGGAAGAGTTGTCAATTCATTAAGCCGATGTGAAGGTATCAACTAATAGTAAAAGATATATAAATGGTTGATAATTGTTTATCATAAAGGTTTTTGTTTCATAGTGTCTGCTAATTTTTAAGAATAATGTTTTTAATTACTTAACTTAAAAGGTAAGCAGACTAATGAATCAAAATGTGCTGAGTTTAAAAGGAAGATGTATATATTTGTTATGGACGTATGTCTTAATCAAATAATTTACAGTCAAATAAATATGCTTGGTAAACGAGCTTACTAAGATCTTCTCAACGTTATTAAAGTTAAAGAATGGCGGTTAACGAATTAAAATACGAATACAATCCAAAATGGTCAAATGAATTCAAAGATAATGGGTTTGTTGTTTTAAGAAATGTAATCTCTTCTCAAACTTTAGCAATGCTCACTAATTATTATTGGTTTTTGATGCGTCATCAAAAGTTGGAACGATTTCCTACTTCACTCGGAAAATATGGGGACCTTTTAAGTGAAAGTTTACTGGTTGGATATCAGAAAATATTTGAAGAAATAATCGGTTGTTCACTGTACCCGAGTTTTTCTTTTATGCGATTGTATTATCGCAATAGCTTATTGGACAAACATAAAGATAGAGAAGGGAGTGAATTTGCAGTTTCAATAGCCATAGATTACGATACAGAAGACATTTGGCCATTATATTTGAAAGATTTAAATGGAAAAGAGCACGATTTGAAACTAGATAGGGGAGACCTTGTTTTGTATAGGGGTTGTGAGTTGATACATTGGCGAGAAGCATATCAAGGAAAAAGTTCTCTTCAACTATTTCTATTTTATGTAGACACCGAAGGACCAATGAAGCAGTTCAAATTCGATACTCGAAAACAACTAGGAGACCCCTCGATGATTTAATGTAAATAGCAGGAAAAGTGGTTTTAAAGTTTTTTTACTGCTTTGACAGTTTGAAATTACAAAATAAGGATAAGTTTAGTATTCTGAAAAATAGTATAAATGAGTAATATTGATTTAAATACAAGACTCTCAAGAAGTTTGGATTTGCTTGTGAGTGAGATGGATGGTAAAATTGTGATGATGAATATTGAAACAGGCGCTTATTATGGTTTAGAGGGTGTTGCAGCGGAAATATGGACATTTTTAGAGAATCCATCTGATGTAAAAGCTGTTTGTACTCATTTACAAGGGAAATATGAAATAGATGAGAAGACTTGTGAAGAAGAAACAATTGCCTTTTTGAATCAAATGGAGCGTAAAAACACAATCATAATTGAATAAATATTGATTTTATAAATGACAACTTACAAAACCTTACGAGGGTAATAACCTCTGCTTGCTAATCAACTTAACTTTATAGTTTTTGGACATTTATACTTACTCAGCCTTTGGATTAACTATTCGAACCAATTTTGAATTGTGTTCAATACCTAATGCAGAAGAAGTAGGTCTTTTTGATTTAACGATTATAAAAATAGATCGATTGCTAAGGATGCCAATTGGGTTAGAAGACTCTCCAATTCAAAAACAAACTCCTAAAGGCATTCAGTATCATGTAAATGATATTGCAACATTTTTAATAAGAGAAGACAATCAAATAATTATTAGTCAATACACTGATCAAGATCAGCTGGTGGAGTGTATTTTAATGAAAGGAGTAATGGCGGCCTACTTTACATCCAAAGGTTATTGTGTGTTTAACGGATCTGCAGTTTTAGTTAATAATAAGGCTCAATTGTTTATGGGGACTCCCGGGATTGGTTTTTCATCAGTTGCAGCAGGTTTTCATAAATTAGGCTATTCAGTATTAAGTGATGAGATTATCCTACTTAAAATGCAGGGGAATGACTTCTCTTTGATTCCTTCCTTAACCTACACGAAGTTATGGGAGGATATGATAAATCAGTTTGGTTTGAAATTAAAAGCCAAAAGTAAAGTGCGGCAGAAATTACCGAAGTTTTATATTGATTTACTTCCTGCTCAAGTTAAAAAGTCTTACCCCATTTTGAGTATTGCTATATTAGAAATCAACTCTACTGGCATAATGAACCTAGAATGCAATCGGCTAAATACCTTTGAGCTTATTGAGAAGTTGGGCAAACATGTAAATAAAGGAGTGGGGGATTTTTTAGATAATAGAGTAATACAATTCAATACACTAAACACTTTAGCAACCAACCTTCCTAATTACAAAATTACTCGACCTAAGGCAATAGGTGATGTTGGAAAATTGGTTGATTTTATATTATCAAAAAATGATGAGTAAGAATATGGTATGGCTAAGTTCTTACCCTAAATCTGGAAGAACTTGGCTGAAAATAGTATTGGAAAGTGCCCTAGTAAACAATGGAGGGAAGGTAGATATTAATGATTTGAAGTTGACCTCTGCCTTTACATTCAATAGAATATCTTTTGATGCATACTTTGGTGTACCTTCTTCGGATTTATACCAAACAGAAATAAACTCATTGAAAAGAAAGTACTTGTTGGATACTTTTAAAAACGTTAGTGAACAAAAAATAATACTAACCCATGATTTAAATGAAAAACTTCCAGAAGGACTCTTATTCCCTGAAGAAATTACTGCGTCAGCCATTCAAATTGTTCGAAATCCCTTGTCCATTGTAGGGTCATTGGCTAATTATTTAAAACTTACAATAGACGAAAGCATAGATTATCTAAATGGTGAGTTTCACGCTAAGCGAGGTAGAGACTATTTATCCACTACTCTTGTAAGAAAATCGGAATGCAGTTGGAGTGATTATGTTAGTTCATGGATTGAGAATAAGAATTACCCCACCTTAGTATTAAGGTATGAGGATTTAGTGCAAGATCCATTGAAAACTGCCACAATGCTTTTTGATTTCTTGAATCATAAAATTGAACCACAGACGATCTTAGATGCCCTTGATAATTGCAGCTTTCAAAATTTATCAAAAAGTGAGCGTTTAATTGGTTTTAATGAAAAGCCTGCAACGGCTCAAACTTTTTTTAGAAAAGGAAGTATCGACAGTTGGAAAGATGAATTAAATGCCTCTCAAGTAAAAAGGGTGATTGATGTAAATAGTGTGATGATGGAGAAATTTGGTTACGGCTTATGAGTTTAATATACGGTGCTATAGGGTATGAAAAGTTATCTGAGAATAGTGATGCTGAACTTCTAAGAAAAGAATTAGTCGACTATCCATCTGATGAATTTGATGCTTTACATGACGACAACTGCTCTGTCGGACTTTTTAGTATTCGGCTGAGAAAGGAGCCGTTTCCTCGAGATCGAATTGTACAAAATGAAAATGTAATTGTAATAGCGGATGCTCGATTGGATTATAGGGATGAGCTAGTCGATAAAATGAAGATTGAAGGAATTAGTGTTGAAAAAACTTCAGACCCCATACTCATATTAAAGGCTTTTGAAAAATGGGGAGAAAAATGTATCGACCACTTGGAGGGAGATTTTGTTTTTCTAATTTATCACAAGAAGTCAAAAGAGATTTGGGGTGCAAGAGACCCAATTGGGTTTCGACCACTGTTTTTTGTTCAGCAAAAAACGCAGCTTTTGTTTTCTACTAGTTTAAAAGGATTGCTATCCATTCCATCTGTTTCCACTAAAATGAATGAGGATTTCTGGCTAAATAGGATGCTTTCACTAGATTGTTGTCCATCAGCAAGTCCACATGAGGCGATTCATCAAATCCCAATAGGGCATGAAATTACTTTCATGCAAGAAGGGTTTGATATAAAACGATTTTTTTGGTGGAAACGTAAAGTGAGTAAAGTAAAAGGAAAGAACTATGAAACAGAACTAAAAAAGATCCTAGAGCAAGCCGTTGAAACTAGATTGTATCCTGATTATGAGGTGGGAGCCCAATTAAGTGGTGGGCTAGACTCCTCTGCCGTTGTTGCAATCGCATCAAAACAATTGGCAAAAAAAAATAACGAACAAAAATTATGGACTGTAAGCTCGGTTGCCAACGAACAAAAAGGTCACCCAAGAGATGAAAGGCCATGGATTTTATCTTTTACTCCTCATTTTAAGAATGTAGAAAGTGCCTTTTTTACGCCTGATTTGAATTCGACGTTGTCTGCTGCTGATTATGGATTATTAGCCTTTATGCGATTTAGAAGATGCCCTTCTTTTTTAATTGAACGAGATTTTCAAAAACACTTAGAAAGCCAAAACTGTAAAACTATTTTAACCGGATGGAGGGGAGATCATTATATTACAAGGCATGCCAATTATTCATGGAACGAGATATTATTAAATGGTGAGTTTGGGTTTTTAATTAAGAACTTGAATAAAGCTAGTAAATGGAGAGGAATCTCTTCCTTTAAATTGGTAAAAAGACTTCTAAAAAAGAATAGACCATTTAAGGGGCCATTTGCAGACTCTATGGAATTATTTAATGAAAGCTGGGTAGATAAAAATAAGGTAAAAATAGAAGAGCAACTAGCAAAAGGAAAAAAGTGGGCAAGAATGGATATGGAGTGGGATTTTAATCAAACCTTACCACAGGGTGGCAAAGAACTGCTCTATTATATGGAAGATGTTTCAATCATAAACAAAAAACCCACCTATACTTTGCATCCGCTTTCAGATCGCAGAGTGATCTCTTACGCATTAAATTTACCGGCTCAAGAGTATGAAAAAGATGGAATGGATAGAAGCTTGTTTCGAAGAGCAATGAAAGATGCACTACCTGAAAGGATTAGAATGAGAGTGGATAAAGGGCTTTTTGATTATAAGGAGAAGGAGCAGCTAAAAATCATCATGAATAATTTATTTCAAAAAAATAGCAACTTATTGGAGCAGTCAGCTCTATCTCAATATATTAATTTAAGGGCTGTTTTCTCAATAATAGAAGATTATTTAGAACGGAAAGAAAGTTTTGTTACATTTAAGGTAGCACAATCGTTAAATATTATCGGTTATTTGCTTTACTTTGTGCACGTAAACAAATATAAAGAAACGACAAATGGAAAAAGGAACTAAATCTGAACAGAATTCGACAGAGATTAATAATAAGAAAGCGTGGTCTACTCCTGAAATAGTTGATTTGAATATTGGTGAGGCGACTCAAAACGTCGCATTTAAAACTGCTTCAGCTCCTGATGGAGGTCCATCTTTTGCTGATTACAATAGTTAAAAGAAAAAACATTCCACTAAACATAAATCATTTTTCGTTCAAGCAATTGATGTAAAAAAGTAATGGTTTCCTTTTGACACGTTTCTGCATCAATTGAAAAGTCATTTAGTAATTTGTCGATTATTTTTTTCGCTTCAATTGGTTCGTCAAGAAGTTCCCAGACTGCTTTACCAATTGGATTCATTCCATAGTATTTACCATCTTCGATAGACATTAAAGCAAGAGAGTCTTCTAGGTTTGCTTCCAAAAGAGTATCCGATTTTTTTATAATCGTGTCTATTTCAATTTTCATAATTTATTATGTATTAATTGGATTCAAAAGTAAGTAAGAATTTTATTTTTTAAGAAAAATAAAATATAGCGATCCCTTATCGCTACCTACAAAAATTTAATTTCCAGAGTCTATTCGCAATCAATTTTATTGAGATAAAAGTTGAATCAATTTGTAGTGAAAAACTAGATAATGAAATGCTTTTTATCATCTTTGTAATGCTGTGGAAAATAACTTGATATATACCTTCGTTTTTACGCTGTTTGTTCTTTGGTTCATACTATGTATTATCTATACCATTTGGCCAAAGTTTTTAGGTGATTTAGGTAAATTGTTACATCGTTATGGCTGGATTAGACAGTGGGCAATGTATACGAAGCAGTTAAGCAACGATGGTTTTAACATAGTGTTTATTTCAGACGTTTTAGAGAAAAATGAGGCGCCTATTTGGTATAAGGTCGAAGATAATTTCAATAGTTTTTCAAAATTAGTATATCATCCAAACTTTAGAAAAGATTTTTTTATCGCTAAATGCTTGAGAAAGATTACGGCTACGAGAAGAAATAATGTAGGGACAGCAGTTAATTTGAAGGTTTTTCAATACCTGTGCTCCGTATTGACAGCTTATCCAAATAGTAGCAATTCTAATTATAGAAAGGTAAAAATTATGAGATACGAAAAGAATAAAGAGCCAGAAGTAATCATCATTTCAGATTTTATAGCCTTATCATAACAATAGCAGATACTTTCTTTTGGACTTCGATAATTTTGTCGATTGGATTAATTCAAGAGTACTTGGAGAATTTATTGTTATTTATAAAATTTCCTGCTATTCTAAATTACTCATTGGATAGTACCGTCATTCATTCTAAAAGAGCTTCTTTTTTTAAAACTTTTTATAACCCTCCTTTCATTTGGGTTTTAGTTGTCTTGCAGCTTTGTTTGTCAGTTGCTTTGTTGATAACTAGTTTATTTCACCAAGTTTACTTCCTGATTCCTCTAAGTATTTTAGTTATAGATGCACTGACTTTTTTTAGGTTGAGGTATTTACCTTCTTCCTATAAGCCTCTTCAACGAATTTTTGTGCTTGCCTTAGTTATTCATTATTATTTTGAACAAGAGGCTTTGTCCCAACTTTCTATTCTTGTAATTGCAGCATTTTTGAGTTTAGCATATGTAGCGGCAGGTTTTCAGAAGTTAATTAGCAAAGAGTGGTGGGCTGGAGAAGTAATGAGCGAACTATTCATGGAGACTAAATTAGCTCCCTTGAATAAATCTAACCTCCTGAATTTGATGGGATATATGGTCATCTTTTTTGAAATCAGTTTTCCTTTGGCCTTTTATAATTCAGTTTTCCTTTCAGCATATTTAATTATTGGCTTTTGTTTTCACGCTTTTCTATATTTTAAATATCATTACAGCTTCTTTTTTTGGACCTTTATTAGTGGGTATTTTGCTGTAATTTATTTGTTTCAAAATGGGATCCAATTCTATTTTTACAATTTCACCAAATAGGAAAAAGTCTAAAATGTATTATTATACTATTTACGGGTTACATATTCAGTCAGACATAGAAATAGAAGCTTTTCAAGAGGTAGAACAATTTGCTTCCAATGATGAAATTTATAGAATAGAAAGTGCTGAAGTAAATTTTAAAGGGTATAAGTTTATTGATGATTTTGTAATTCGAGAGCAAACCAACCACGGATTTCTTTACGTGATTAAAGATGTAGTCGCATTTTTAATTACAGAAAACCGAATGAAGGTTTTCCCATTGATTGATAATAGAAAAGTATGGCAATCCTATTTAATAGGAGGAGCAATGTCAATCATATTGGTGCAAATGGGATGTTTTCTTTTGCATGGAAGTGCAGTTCAGTCCAATGAGTCAGCTTATTTATTTTTAGGACTTTCAGGCGTAGGAAAATCCTCTTTGGCCGCGGGGCTAGACCAGCTTGGATTTAATATCATCACAGACGACATTTGCGCTATTTCTAAAAGTGATAAAGATTTGTATATTAGCGCTGGTACTAAACAAGTTCGGCTATTAAAAGATGCTGTTAAGTTACTGAATATTAAGAATGTATTACCCTTAGATCATCCGACTGCTCAACCAAAATTTGGGTATAACTTTCCTAGAAAACCAACCGAGTATAAAACTAAAGTGGTCAAAATTGTTGAACTCGTAGTGGATGAAAAAATGGAAGAAGAAATTGAAATGGAGCGAATTGATTCTTTCGGGAAAATTAAACTTTTGAAGGCAAATTTTTATAAAGAAGATCTAGCAAAAACTTTGAAGGCTCATGCGCTTAACTTTCAATTCATGATGCTTTCTGCCAAGGGAATTGAATGTTTTAGAATTAAGAGGAAGCACAAAAATTATGAATTGAATAGCCTGATTGAGTTTGTTCAGCAAAGAATAATCAGGAATGATTAAGTGTTGGTTTTTTTATCGAAAAGAGCCTGTAACTCTTTTTTTTTTAAATTAAACGTCGACTCTGATTCAGTAAGAAATAGTCGATCATTAATTCCACAATCCATTAGTTTATCGTTTATCCAATTCAAAATAGAATTATCCTTTGAGATAGGCACTCCTTTTGGAATTTTAAGTTGAATAGGATGTTCAAAATTAGTGTGATAATGAAGTAGGTTTATTTCACCATATTCGATTTTAGTAAATGCCTCAGTAATGTTTGTTTCTTTCAATAAATGATAGTTATATCCATTTGGCAAAACCTTTACAGAAAGCTCCATAGCTGCGATAGTAGCCGAAAGAACGGATTGTTCTAAAAAGAAGTCACCTTTAGTAGGTTTTAGCTGATTTTGCATTACAAGGCCAAAATTTTTATTCCATTTCTCGAATAAGCCTAACTTTCTTTTTGCCGCAATTAAACCTGCATTATAGTATTGTAGTATTTTTTCAGAGTTGCTAAGCGTAATATAGGATTGCTTTTTTACGTGTGTTAAACGGTATAACTCTTCCCAATAATTGGCATTTTCGTCTTTGCCATTGGTTCCTATTCCTTTTAGTGCAACATGCTGCATTGCAATATCTTCTTTTGCTAGTATTAATTCATCCAAGTTTCCCAAAACTAGTTGATCACTATCACAAAAGATTAAAATGTCTTCTTCTAACTGTTTTTCAAAGTACGCACATGTAATTATTTTGTTGGCAAATGCATACGTTTCGTATTTATCATTGAGGTGCTCGTAGTGGTGTGATACATTCAGTTTATTGAATAATTCTAATGTGTTCGCTGAGATATTTTTTCCTTTCCTTGGTGCTAAGCTATAGATGGGAGAGTCTTTTAAAGTTCCCCCAAACTTTCTAAGACTTTTTGCAAATAGCACGGATTTTTTTTCAAGCATTCCTTTTTCGGAGCAGATCATAAAGGCTACAGAAGGCAGTGTAAGTTTGCTCACTTTAATATTGCTGATTTATTTGTTCCTGAATAATAGCTGACTGTTCATTGAAATTTAAATATTCGAATATAAGGTGAATACGATCTGTATTTCCTCCGTTGGCTGCAGAGTGCACAGCAGCGTTGTTAACCTCGTATGCTTCTCCAGCTTTTAAATGATATTTAATACCATCAACATAAAAGAAGGCTCCTTCATTAGTCTGCAGTGGGATGTGAATTTTATGAGGAATTGATCCTGTTTTGTCGCCGTCTGTGTGGGGAGAAATAAAACTTTTTGGTGAAAGTTTTGCCAACATTACTCGTGTATAAACGCCTTTTTCATAGGCGTAGGGTTTGGTAGCTTCCTCTAATATTGGCAATAAAATAGGCCTGAATTCTTCCCATTTAGTATAGCTGGTATATTGAAATGGAATGGTTTGCTTATTTGAAAAGCGAAGAATTATATGTTGAGTTGAGTTTAATGCACTCTTAGGTCTTTTGTTATAATTTGCATTAAAATCCTCTTCAGTATCCCAGTCTTTGTTGGTTAGTAATTTTAGTTTTTCTAACAACTGCTTTATATTAACCTTGCCCAATTCTCGAATTGAAGCCGTTTTGTTGTTGTTTGTTTCCACTCTTCTGTAGTATTAAAAATAAACTGCTATTTTATCTTGATAAAGAAATAATTAATTGATTTTTTGTGATAAACAATCCTCTGCCATAAGTTCAGTCATAATTTTATTTAATCCTAATTGCATGAAAGCTGCTTTTTTAACTACATCTACCGTTTTTGATTTCCCATTAAACAGTCTTAGATGCATAAGCATTATCGGAGTTAGCAATTTGTAATTCGATGATTTTTTCCATTTTTCTTCATTAAAGATAAGAAAGTCAGGTGAAATATGACTGTTGAAAGGTACAGCTGAGGCGGCAAGTGAGGTCTGAAGCTTTTCAAAATTTTGGCCCAGTTCAACTTTCAGTTCTTTAACACCTAATGATTGAAAAATCGAACTACATTCTTTGTAAAAAGCAACTTCTTTGTTGTTCCAATCCCCCCAAACCTTCTTGTATTTATTTTCATCAATTTTACCTGATTCTGTTTCAATGAGGGAGGAAAGCGATTTTAATTCTTTTGGGATGTTGATTGGGTCTGGAATTCCCATTTTTTTTGCCACCAATAGGGACAAGTGTTTATCTAGGTATAAATTCAGTCGTTTAGCTTTTTCCCAAAATGCTAAACCATGATCTAGGCTAACAGAACTGCATTGGTGAAGGCCGCAGATATCTGATCTATATTTATAGACAGTGCAATTCCCATTTTTTAGAAAGGAGCATTTTAGTGCCGTTGTTTGTTCTTGAGTTACTAACGCCTCTTCATCTCTTGAAAGCTGAAAAGCTTTATTGTAATTACTTGAAGGTAGTATTCCAAAAGGAGTTACCCCTAATTTTTTGTGAATTCTATCTAGAACCAATTGGCTGCCGGTTGCTAAATCGCCACTGAAATCACTTAAAATACTACCTGTTATAAAGTTGGTCAAGCTAGGTTGGTAATCACAGCATTTTGTATTGAATCGTATTAATGACTGGTGGCTGCATAAAGAGCAATTTCTACAATCCACAAACTCTTCGTTTGGTATCTCTAATTCGCCAACCTCTTTCAGTAATTCGTGATATACAATAGAAACATTCTCTTTAAAATACATATGAAAATATAGATTACAGATTTATAACGTGATCCGCCAAATCAACCAGTTTAGAGCGATGTGCAACTATAATAATAGTCATTTTACCTGATAATTGTCCAAGTGCTTCTTTAATCAGGTTCTCACTTTTATCGTCAACAGCACTAGTGGCTTCATCTAAGATTAATAGCTGAGGTTTTCTTATTAATGCTCTTGCTAAAGCAATTCGTTGACGTTCTCCGCCTGATAAACTGGTTCCTCGATCTCCAACTAAAGTATTTAAGCCGTTTGGCAATTGCTGTACAAATTCGAATGCGCCTGCTTGTTTCAATGCCATTTCAATTTCTTCAGTTGTAGCATTTGGCTTTGCCCAAACCAAGTTTTCGAGTATGCTTGCGTGGAATAGGAATGCATCTTGAGGAACAAAAGCAATCTGACTTCTCCATTGGTTTTGGTCGATTTTGTTCAATGGAATTCCGTCAATATGTATTGTGCCTTCTTTTGGTTGCTGTAAAGAAAGTATTAAATCTATTAAAGTGCTTTTTCCAACTCCCGAAGGTCCAAGTAGGGCGGTTGTTTTATTTGCAAGAATAGAAAAGCTGAGCTGATTAAACAATTGATTCTCTCCATAACAAAACGATACCGATTGTACTTTTATCTCGTTTTGTAGTTGATGAAATGCTTGGCCTGTTTCGGTTTGTTCTTCTTTTTCTAACTGATCAATTGTATCCAACGTGGTTTCAAATGAAGGTAGGTTGTTTAGGATTTGTTGAAAATTATTTACCATACTACTCACTTTAGGCAGGAGTCGTGCAAAAATAAAAATGAGCAATAACACTTCTGTAATCGGAATTTCCAAAAGCTGTAATGCGACATAGATGTAACCCACAACGATTACTGCAGCAAGCAATTCAAAGAATAGTTTTGTTTTTCCACTCGTTTTCACAAATAGAATGTTCTGCTTTTCTGAGATCTCACTTTTTTGCTCAAAATCTGTTAAATGAGCCGCTTCTTTTTGGTAGCTTTTTACCAACTTCAATGCACTGAGGTGCTCTAAGATTATAGAATGCATGGCTTTGTTATGCTTTACAGCAGTTCCTCCAAGTTTGTATGTTTTCTTATTGATGGGTTTATTTAAGAGCAGTAGCAACCCAATTGGAATAATGGACAGGATAGTGAGTTGGAACGAAAGCATAAAGGAAAGCGTCAAATACACCACAATGAGGATTAGGGCTCCCACCAATTGCACGCATTGATTGCTTATCGATGAAAATTTCCGAATTTCTATGGTTAGAATTTCTTGGAGGTCACTTTGCTTCATTCGTTGGATCGAACTCCAGGATGAAAATGTAATTTTCCTGAAAAGGATATTCCTCCATTTTAATACAATACTTTGATTTATGATGGTATTATTAACCGTTTGAGCATAGTTCAATAGCGCAAAAAAGCTCATCACTAGGAGGTAAATAATCAATACATTAACTACTGAAATTGAAATGCCCGTAGTTTCAAAAGTTTGGTTGATCAATTGAACCAATTGACTGTTGGATTCTTCCATTTGAGAAATGCCTGCTAGGCTCAATAATGGAATAATAAACAGCAACCCAACACCTGTAGTCAGTCCTTTGAAAATAAGAATCACCAAAGCAATGAGTGCATTCTTTTTTACGATTTTTAGTAAAAGAACCAGATTCCTAAATGCAATTACGAGGCGATTCATTGTTTTTTTGTTGGGTGAATGACGTATCTCCAAAACCAAAAGATTGGCCGTAGCCAAAAGTAGCCGAAAAAGAGTGAATCTGGTAATTTAACGAGCTCAAAATCATTAATAGAATTCAGCTTGAAATAAGCTAACTTATATTGAATGTTACTGCTGATTTTTATTTTGTAATTCAGAATCTTTAGATAGTTTGAAACAGATGTTTTTTGAGAAAAGGAGACTTCTTCCATTATAATTTGTTGAGACGCTAAAACTAATTTTTGAATGATTTCATTCTCCTCATAATGTTTTTGAATTAATGCAGGAGCAGGGAGGTTAAATAGTTTTTCTATCAAAATAAGTCCTTGGACTAAAGGACGATCGACTCCTAAGCCTTGAGATTCTTTTAGTATTTTCTCCCAGTCATATTTTACTTTTTGAGTTAATGTAGCTACTTCTATCAGCCAGTACAATAAAGACCACTGATGTTTTGAACCATGAGCGCATAAGTACAATAACAGATGTGTTTCAGAAAGGCAGTTGACGGTAGTTTTTCCTACGACCATTGGTGAACTGTCTTTTAATAATTCATCGAAGGTGAGTGGTAGGTAATGACGGTTGGCAAATAAACGCCAATGAATTTCAACTTGAATTTTCTTCTTAGGATGAAAGAAGGCCAATTGATTGTTGGATCGTTGAAAGGCTTTTTTCTGTTTTTTGCTTAGTGAATGGAATGGATAAGAATTGATGTAGCCTTGTTTTTCTATTTCTGCAATGCATAATTCTAATTGCTCCTCCTTTATTAGAAGATCAATATCTCTAGAGTTTTTTGCTGCAAAATCATTGTAGATTTGTTTGGACGCTATAGGCCCTTTTAGCGGAATAACCGAAATGGATTGTTTGTTGAATCCTTCGCAGATACAGCTTATTTCTGCGGTAAAGGAGAGCATTCTTACAGTTGCTTTTTTATTTTGGAGACTTAACTTATTACTTTGTTCTGAAGTTGTTGCAATCTTTTGTTCATTAATTGCCTTTTCAATGACTTTAGTTATCCGGTTTTTCTTCGCTAAATCAATTACATTGTCCAATTGATTGGACTCAATTGTTAACCCTTCAGATTTAAACGACGAATTACATATTTGCAGCAATACCTCAATTGATGAAAAGCGATGTATTTTTTTAGTAGTATTCAAATCAATTTATGAGCTATTACTTAAGTTAAAACTGGAATCCAAAATTAATCAATGAGCAAGTTACAGTTTGCAAGTCTACAATTATTTAAATAGACAATAAACTTTCTGTAGGCTCTAGTTGAATAGTTTCACCATTGTTCTCTAATGAATATTGAGCCGCATCCAATACCTTTAGGATGTTTAAGCCAAATCTTCCATCCGATAAAAATGGTTGGTTGTTGTTTATCCCATGATACAGATCTAAAACCAATGTCGATAGTGATTCTTCTGATTCGTAATAAGGATGAGTAATGGTAGAAAAGTCTCTAATTTCGATCTTTTTATGGTCTAAGGTATCATCAAATAAAACAGAATGCTGATCGCTGTTAAAGAGCATTTTTCGTTCTTTAGTTGATGAGTGCCAGGAGCTTTCAAATTCAGCTTTGACATTGTTTGGATAGTAAACGGTCATTACAGCCTTCTTTTTATTAGAATCATTATCCATGTTGGTCATTTCCGCTTTAACAGAAATTGGAGTTTGATCCAATATGTAATTGGTTATTGCCAAGTCGTGTGAAGATAAATCTCCAAAAACGCTTACATCATCCCTAATAATTCCTTTTCCTAATCGTGAAGATTTGATTGATTGTAAAGTGCCAAATTCATCATTAAAAAGGATTTCTTTCAATTTTCTCACTGCTCCTGAATAGAGATAGGTGTAATCAATGATCAAATACTTGTTTTGTCTTTTGGCCAACTCAACCAACTCTTTCGCTTCTTCAAATGAAGGAGTCATAGGTTTTTCTACTAAGACATGTTTATTATTAATGAGGGCACTTTTTACAAGTTCAAAATGAGTTTTTACAGGTGTGGCAATAATGATAATTTCCAGGGAAAGGTCATTGATTAATTCTTCAGAATTGTTTGTTGTTTGGATACTTGGATAGGTGGTATTAATTTCTTGAATCCTTAGAGGGTTGGTGTCAGCAACCGATTTTAAATCGAACTCTTTTGAATTGAAAAAGTTTCTGACCAAATTTTTCCCCCAATATCCATATCCAATTATGCCAGCCTTCATTTGAGTCATATTCCTTTAAGTCCTGCGAAAATACAAGTTTTAAGTTGTGTTGATGTGATTAATCACAGTTATGGTTGGTCTATTTTTGATCTATGAGTCACTTTGAACCACAAACAAACCAAAATCAATTTTGGAGTTTCAAGTAAGGCTTGTTTAATTATTTTGTATGATGCACCTTGACTGTTTCCACTTAGTCGAGGATGATAGGTTGATTGAATCTCAATAGGAAGATTACAAATATAAACGAGTTTGCTGCAGATTTCTGATTCTACTAATGAGCTTTCAATTTTTAAATTTAACTTCTTTAGCGATTCGTTTTTGTATGCTTTTACCCAGTTGACATCTTTCAGTCTCAGTCCTATTGTAAAGCGATTTAAGAATCGATTAAAAGCCGATAGCCACTTTCTAGATTTACTATAAGCCTGATTATCTACTCGATAAAAAGAAAGAAACGAATTGTTTTTGAAGTTTTTGTAGGGTATAAGTTCCTCCAAATTAAATTGATCATCTCCAGGAATCATGATTACATTTTCCTCCACTGCATTTTGATAGCCAGCATGTAAGGATTTGCCAATTCCTTTATTATTAAGGTGATTTATATAGGTGATGTTGCCATTTTTCTTAGTTATTTCCACAATGATTTTATGCGAATTGTCATTACTTCCATCATTTACAACAACGATCTGGCCTCCGTTAATGGAGATAACTTTAAGTGTATTTAATGCATCCTCAATCACTTTTTTTATACTACCCTCTTCGTTGTAACAGAGTATTATGATGGACCAACTTTGGGTTGGGGCTGTTGACATAGCGTTGTTTAATGAAAAGGAAATGAATTGGTTTTCTTTATCCTTTCAAAATTAGAGCAATTCTTCGAATTGCTCTAATAAATTAATTAATATGTAAAAAAATGGATTTCGCTAACATTCAAAATACCTGATTTATGTAGTTTCGTATAATAAATTATTAATTTTTTAGATAAATAATGTGGTCATTTTTGAAGTCATTTATAAGGAAGAAGAAGAACGATAAAAAAATTTCTAATCTCCTCCAACTTTATAAAGATTTGGATACTTATCAAATAGCAGTAAATGGGAACATTGTATATTTTGATACAACAGATGATTTTAGCAGACTTTGGTATCATGCTTCCAGGCGATCAACAGAATATCACGAACCTCATTTATCAAAACAGTTTATTCATCATATTCAAGAAGGCCATGTAGTTTTTGATATTGGAAGTCTGATTGGCTATTTCGTTTGTATGGCAAGTGAGTTGGTGGGAAAGTCGGGAGAGGTTCATGCATTTGAAATTGATAAAAAATGTCTACCATTGATAGAGAAGAGTATTGTTTTAAATAATTACAAGAATGTAAAAATAAATAATGTTGCAGTTTGCGATCGTATTGGGATTGAAAGAATAACACAATCTGATAATATAAAGTTCGGTGAAATGCTTTCGGTAGGAAGTCAGAAAAATTCAATTGAAATAGAAGCAACATCAATTGATAAATATATCGAATTGAGTGGTGTTTTTCCTGACTTAATTAAAATTGATGTTGAAGGTTCTGAATTGAGAGTTCTAAAAGGAATGCAACAGTTACTCTTAAAGGGCAAAGTGAAACTTCTTATTGAAATACATGTAAAAAAACTAAAGCAATTTTATAATGTACATTACAAGGAATTAATTCAATTTTTACATGATTTGGATTATACTATGGAATTGATCCCTGAAGAGAATAAGATAGGTAAAAGGTCATTTGTGGATCAAAATACTTTATTGGAGGACAATTCTTTAATTTATGCTTTTCGAGTAGAAAAATTGGATGGGACATAAACTATGAAAAAACAACTCAAAAATTCAATTAAAGCTTTAGTTATATTGCCCTTCGCAATACTTGGAATTGCTTGGATTTGTATGTTTCCTGCTTTATCACCTTCTTTTCTACTTGGTATCGGTTTTTTATTATTTGGGATAGCAATTAGTTGTCTAATTGGTGGAAAACTAACGAATATAGCACTATTGTTTTCTAGTTTGATGTTCGGTTATTTAGTTGGAGAAGGAGTGTCATATGCTATAGACCCATACGTTAATGCTTCTGGATTCAATAAAAAGTCTACCAAATTTGACCCTATAAGAGGCTACCGTTGGTTAGGAGATAGTATCCGAGGGTTTAGGACGAGAATGGGAGTTGTAGTCTATGACAATCATTTCTATCCCAATAATGAAGGGTGGATTATGAATCAGGATTATACTTACAAAAAGAAGGATTCAACAAGATTCCGATGGATGATTTTAGGTGATTCTTTTGTAGCCGGAATTATGTTACAGACTAATTTGCCCAATCGAACCCAGCAATTGTTAAATGATTCATTGGGAGTAGGAAAGATTGAGATTTATTCTTTTGGAGTTGATGGAGGAGGAATTATGAATTGGTACAATGTCTTTTTTAAAGAGATATTACCCAATTATGAGTTCGATGGAATTATCATCGCTCCTTATGCAGATAATTTGTACCGTGATTTTATGGTAATGATGATCGATACCAATGGTTTTATGGGAAGAATAGATTCAGTCGAATGGTCGGAAGGCGATTCCCCCAAAATGAGCGATTTCAAAGAATTAAAGCCTTACACCAATGTATATTCTGACATTGAGATAGAACATTTTTTAAGTCATCCGTTAAAGCCGTTTGATTGGCCACTCAGGAAACAATTGAAAAGTCAAATAAATAATTGGGGTAGAAAGGGAAAAAACAATACTGCTGAGAATATTAAAACCATCGACCAATTGCAAGATAAAATGGGGTCGATAAAGTTTACTCAATTGGATTCAATAATTTCTTGGTGTCAATCCAATCAAAAGCAACTTGTTTTGGCTTCAATTCCATCTAAAGAGGAACTGAAGAATAATTGGTTAGGCGAAAGAAATCAGCACAAAGTAGAAATGGATATTATAGCTAAAGAATATCAATTAGAATATTTGGATGGCTATGCCGTATTTAAAGACTTGAATGAAGTAGAAATAGACTCTCGTTGGTTAAAGTATGATGGGCATTGGAATCAAAAGGGTTCTGATGAATATGCTACAGAGTTGGCAAACTATCTGATAAGTATAAAACAATAAATAGGGTTATTTTTTTTCTATTCATTCCAAATGACTTTATTTGCCGCAATGAATAGATGCCACTATACATGCGTCATTAATCAGATTTTTAATGGATGATTTTTAGAAATAAACAACTTTCGATTTCCATACTTTTAATGATTGTCGTAGCGCTAACCTTCTGGTTAAGCTCTAGGTATCCTGCGCTCAATGAAAAGGCAATGATGGGAGACCAAACAGCTGTTAGTGGCATTGCTTTTAATGTTGTAATTCCTGTAACTGAAGCATCGGCTTGGTGGGAAAAAATAACGTACAACTTTGTGAACTGGGCTTATACCAATAAACAAGGGATGACCTTCGGGTTGCTATTTGCAGCAGTACTAATGCTACTCATTACCCAATTACGGAAAAAACAATTTGAAAATCCATTCGCAAACTCCTTGTTAGGGATGGTCATAGGGGCACCTTTGGGTGTTTGTGTGAATTGCGCCGCGCCTATTGCTGACGGAATGCATCGATCTGGAGGGAGGTTAGAAACCTCGCTAGCCATGATGGTAAGTTCTCCAACCTTAAATGTGATCATTATTAGTATGCTTATCGCATTATTTCCTTTGCACATGGTGGTGCTAAAGCTAGTTTTTACGCTGGTTTTTGTATTGTTGGTTATTCCGCTTTTAGTTCACTTTTTGGTAAATAAAAAAGCACGGAAATTATCATTCTCCGATCCATTGGTTAAGACTTCACAAGAGATGAAAAATCCTTTTGGTATCGACGATGTAATTGTGGATACCGAAATGACTTGGCTAGCTGCTCTGCAATGGGTTATTGTTAGTTTCTTAAAACATCTATGGTATATCATCAAGATTGCTGTGCCATTAATGCTCTTAGCCGGTTTGCTTGGTAGTGCGGTAATTACTTTTGTTCCATGGGATTTAGTATCCAATTTGGATATTGCTTTGGATTGGGAGTGGTCATTACTCACTATGATAGTAATCGCTATCATAGCTGCCTTCTTGCCTGTGCCTATAGCTTTTGATGTAGTCATTGTAGCTGTTCTTATGGCAAGTGGATTGCCCATCCGATATAGCATGATTCTGCTGTTTACACTAGGAATATTTAGTGTTTATCCCTGGTTGTTGATTAAACGTTCAGTCTCAACACGTTTTGCATGGGCTTTTTTCTTTTCTGTGGTTGCTTTCGGACTTTTTGCGGGTGCTAGCGGACACCTCTATCACAATTGGTATTGGCAAAAACAGTTGCCAAAAATGATTAGTGCTTTGAGTGAATCTAAGCACGATAAGTTGAATAAATTGTCTTATTCTCCAGTATCGGACATTTTAAGTTCTGATGAATTAGATCAACTGAAAAGTAGTGCGGCTATTCCATTAGAGATGTTTAAGGATTCAATAAATGGACTTACTATACATTCGATTCCTTTTGATTCTAATTTAGAAATAAATGATAAATTGTTTACAAAAATTGAGGGTCCCGACTTAGGAATACTTTTACCAAACTCATTTTCTCTACTAAATTTATATGAACCTTTTGGTGGGGCTGCGTCAATAAGTGTCGGAGATGTGCACAAGGATGGCAGGCCAGATCTAATTTTTGCAAGAGAGGAAGGAATTTATTTATATGTCAATAAAGGCAATGGGGAGTTTGCATTGCAAGCGCTTAATACGGATGGAATTGTTGCTCGTTTTTATTCTGCGGCATTTGTAGATTTAAATAACGATAGTTGGTTGGATATTTTTATTACCACATTTAAAGGAGGGAATTATGTGTTGTATAATCAAAGGGGGAGTTTTGATCCAAGCGTAGCGAAACTAGTACCAAATCTTAAAGATGCTGCTCTCACTACTTCGCCATCGTTTGGAGACATCAATCGTGATGGAAAATTAGATGTTTTTCTAGGAAACTGGACATTGGGAAGAAACAACTACCCTCTCTACTCAATGGATGCTTCTCAGAATGCTTTATTAATGAGTAATGAGGATAGCTTTAAGCTACAAGGAATGCCAGGCCTTTCCGGAGAGACCTTTAGTACCATAATTTCAGATCTAAATAATGATGGCTTTGTGGATGTGTTTGCAGGAAATGATTTTAAAATACCAGACTTCTTTTATTTAGGTAATGGTACAGAAAAACTAACAATGGTTAAGCCTGGTGATGGCTTGTATGACCAAATTCCAAATACGACTATGAGCATAAGTACTGCAGATTTAAATAATGATTTAATCCCTGAATTATTTATTGATCAAATTACCAATGCCGCAGATACTGATAAAGACCTTTTTTATGAAGCAGAGCTATCTGACTGTGATGAGATCCGAGATTCGGCCTACAAAAAGTATTGTCAAGAACTAATCCCTATTTATAGAAATTTGACCAAGAGTTCCAATAAAATGGATGCTTCCTTTTGTCCAATAGGTTGGGGAAGTGAATGTTATTCTGCAATACTTGCCTCAAAAATAGTTTTGGAAAAGGACTTAGGGCCAAATAGTAAATTAGCAGACGCTTTTCCCAATGATTTAAAGGAGCTAAAGTGGATGTATAAATACGATAGAGAAAAGAGATTTCCGGTTAATAAAAAGGATCTAATTAACTATTTGCCTCAACAATCAGAAACTAATGTTTTGTTGGTTCAGCAAGAGAATAAAGAATACCTTGATAAGGCAAAAGACTGGGGTGTAGAAAAAGCCGGATGGGCTTGGAATGCTCAATTTGCAGATTTTGACAATGATGAGTTTCAAGATTTGTTCATAACTAATGGATACAGCACAAACCCTAAATGGTACAGTAATGTGTTTTATAAAAATGTTGAGGGAGAAAAGATGGAGAATAAATCCCGAGAAACAGGATTAGATTCAAGGATTCCTTCCAATGCCTGGTGTTCAATAGACTATGATAATGATGGGGATTTGGACATTGTTATGGCTCCTTTGGTTGGTCCTGCGGTAATTTATAGAAACAATACCAATTCGTCTAAAAATAGTATCGCTTTTGAGTTGAACGATGAGGTAGGAAATTATTTTGGGTTAAATAGTCGTATTTATATCTATTATGGTCCAGATGCCTCCAAACATCAAATGCGAGAAGTTCAAATTGCTGGAGGAAATAAATCTTTCAACTCAAGTACCGTTTATTTTGGATTAAATGAATTTGAGAAAATAAGTAAGTTGAAGGTTGTTTGGTCTACCGGAGAGGAAACAGTAATTAATAGAGATTTTAATGCCGGAAGTAAATACATAATTAAAAGAGGAGAGATAAATTAATTTATCTCAATGATGTGTAGATGATGAGTGATAAAATAATAGTGAACGGTTTAGAGACTAAATTGCCTAATCAAATTTGCACTAGATGTGTTCAAGATACTACTGTTCCTGGGATTTCATTTGATAAACAAGGGGTTTGTAATTTCTGTCATTTAGATGATAAAATGACGCAGCTTTTTCCAAATGACGAAAAAGGGGAAGCTTATTTAAAAAACTACTTTCAAAAGCTAAAAGAAAAAAATAAGCATAAGAAATACGATTGTGTTGTTGGCATTAGCGGAGGAAGAGACAGTACATATCTAATTTATAAAATTGTAAAAGACTGGAAATTGAGGCCGCTAGCTGTCCATTTTAATGATGGATTTGACAATCCCGTTGCGGGTGAAAATATGCTCCGGGCTGTTAAAAAATTGGGAGTTGAATTAAGGACGGTTTCTTCCGATTGGCGAGAGGCAAAAGAGTTGAAAATTTCTTTTTTAAAAGCATCCACTCCTGATTTAAATTTAGGGACAGACATTGGAATAGCCTCTTCCCTTTATGGAATCGCCCACAAGGAAAATATTAAATGTATTTTAATTGGTCAATCATTCAGAACAGAAGGAGTTAAACCTTTGTCATGGTCTTACTTTGATGGAGATTACTTGCGGAATGTTCAGAATCAATTTGGGAAGATAAAACTAAAAAAATGGGACGCTAATAGCCCTAATTTTAATCTAGGAATTAAGGAGCTAGTTTATTATTCTCTTGTAAAAGGTATTAGAACCATTACGCCATTTTATTATCACAACTATATTCGAGACGAGGCAGATGAAATTATAAAAAGTGAGTTGGGATGGGTTTATCCTGGGGCGCATTATTTTGACGATTTATACCATAGTTTAATCAAATATGTACATCGTGTTAAATTCAATATTGACTTGAATATGAACAGTGATTCAGCTTTAGTGAGAAGTGGGCAATTAGATCGACAAGTGGCATTGGATAGAGCACACAGTATTTATAAAATTGAGAGTGATCAAATTATTGATTTATGCATTAAACGGTTAGGGATTAGTCGGGATGAATTTGATTCCTATTTAAAATTAAAACCCAAGACTTTTAGAGATTATAAAACGAGTTACAATTATATTCGCTTAGCGAAGTTGCCAATTTTTATCATGTCACGCTTGAATTTGGTTCCTAAGGTAGCTTACGACAAGTATTTTAACTGCGGAAAATAATGTACATATTAGGAATTAACGGAGGAGTTAGAGCAGGATACCAAGATGTATCTGCAGTTTTACTTAAAGATGGGGAGGTAATTTATGCTATTGCAGAAGAGCGCTTAAATCGAAAAAAGCACTCAGCCGGACAGTTACCTTTTTATGCAATTAAAGAAGCGCTTAAGTTTGCAAAAATTTCCATGCAAGATGTCTCATTTGTTGCCACACATGGGAGCACTTGGGGTGAGGAGTATGAAAAAGTAGTGGAAGAATATTTGCGCTATTCATTTGGGTATAGTCCAAAAGTTATTCGGATTCATCATCATATCGCACATGCAGCATCGGCTTATTATGGCTCGGGTTTCGATGAAGCTATGATTTTAACAATGGATGCTTCTGGTGATGGAATTTCATTGCAAAAAGCAATTGGGAGAAAAGGAAAGATTGAAATAGTAGAGCAATTTCCAAGAACAAATAGCTTAGGGATTTTTTACTCCATTATGACGCAGTTCTGTGGATTTACTAGAGATACCGATGAATATAAATTGATGGGCTTGGCGCCTTATGGAGATGCTAGTAGAATAGATTTAAATGAAATTTTAGATGTCTCTTATGGCAAATTTCAATTAAATAATGATTTCATAAAAGAAATAAAAACGGGAGCTCCACAAGGTTCAAGACAGCAAGCGGCATATAGTAATAAGTTGGTGCAGCTATTGGGAGAGCCCAGAATTGCTGTGAATGAGTTAACGCAACATTATAAAGATGTGGCAGCAGCTTCACAAGAACTATTAACGAATGCAATAGTCGCAGTAGTTACTAAATTTCACGCTGAAACTGGGTTGAGAAAAATTTGTCTTGCGGGTGGAGTTGCCCTTAATTGTGAAACCAATAGGCATTTAATGAATTTAGATTTTATAGATGATCTCTTCGTCCAACCGGCAAGTGGTGATGATGGAATAAGTTTGGGTGCTGCATGGTATATTTCCAACGAAATGGGCGTTTCTCCGAAGCCTGCTGGCAATTATTACTTGGGAAATGAATTCAATAATGATCAAATCAAAGTTCAATTAGACTTAATGGGGTTGAGTTATGAGGCTGTTGAAGATGTTGGCGAATGTGCTGCAACTCTGGTTGCAGAAGATAATATTGTTGCTTGGTTTCAGGGTAGAGAAGAGTTTGGTCCGAGAGCATTGGGAGCAAGGTCAATTTTAGCAAATCCGAGAAATGATGAGATGAAACGAGTCCTGAATCACAAGATAAAATTTAGAGAAGGCTTTAGGCCTTTTTGTCCAAGTGTGTTGGAAGAAGATGCGATGGAATACCTTACTGGAAATAAAGTGAGTTCGCCTTATATGACCATTAACTACGAAGTAAAAGATTCTGAACTTATGCCAAGTATTAGTCATGTAAATAAAACGGCTAGAATCCAGACGGTAAGTCAGGAGAACAATGCTTTGTTTTACGATTATTTAAAGAAACTGAAAGAAAAGATAGGAGTAGGAGTAAGCATCAATACCAGTTTTAATAGAAATCAAGAGCCCATTGTACATTCTCCTATTGAAGCCATTTCTGCTTTTTATGGCTCAGGTATGGATGCTATTCTAATTGGAAATTATTTGCTTCAGAAAAAGAAGTGAGTAAATGAATATCAATATTTTTACAGGAATAAACTGAGCTAAATGAAAACCGTTTCTTATAAGAATTCCCTTTCTTTTGTTGTTCTTATTGGAGTCCTGGTAAGTTTTTATAAGTATCAGTATTTCGGAGCTATGCAGATTGATATGCTCCCAATAATATTCAGGGATTTAGATCCAAATTTTTTAAAGAACGATTTTTATACCAATGTTAGCGAAGGGTTTAATGAAGATTTTATCTTTGCTAAGATTGTTGGTTGGTGCTCTCTTTTTATTTCTCTTCCGATTGTTTTCTTTGGATTTACTTTATTGTCCAATGTTGGTATTTCCTTGGTTAGCTTTTTGGCCGCAAGAGATTTGTCCAATAAAAACAACCTAACTGGAATAATTGCCGCCATCTTGTTTGTTACGAGTTCGACTTTTCAATGGGGAAATCGTGACCTAATCTATCGTTCGGAATTAACTCCTGAGCACTTAATAATGCCATTCATATTGTTAGCCATTTGGATGGGAATTAAACAACGACCACTTCTAGTTGGGCTATTTGCAGGTTTAGCAACGTTCAGTCACCCATTAACTGGACCCGGAATAGGAGGTTTGGTTCTACTTCAAATAATAATTACACAGACTTGGTACAAGCAATTAAATTGGAGTCTATTTCTGAAGGTAGCAGCAGGAGGATTAATGGTTTTAGCGCCGCTTGTTTTGTATCTGATTCCATATTTTAAGTCCTTTGAATTTCGAATTTCAGATGAGCTTTTTATCGAAATCATGAGGGCTCGATTTCCTCAGCATTATCTGGCTTCTTATTTCTTTACCCCATTACGAACTTTTACAGGGCTTACTTTTCTATTTGCAACATATATTTCATGGAAAAAATGGAATCAAGAAATTAATCCTCAAAAGGAATATCTTTTCTCAATTTTCCCAATTAGTGTCCTGCTTTTAATTCTATGTTTGATTGGATGGTTGTTCTCAGAAGTTTGGCCAACACGTTTCATGTACACCTTGCATCCTTATCGGTTTCTACTGCTATTAAAAGTTTATGGACTATTGGCATTTGCTTTATATGCCGGCACAATTGTTAGTTCATCAGCAACTATCAAAACAAAAATTAGTACTGGAATAGCTCTTTTTTACCCTCCTTTGCTTTTGATACATCAAGCTATTATTCAAAAAATAAAAAATATCCCCATAGTGTTGTTTATAGGATACTTGGTGTTTTTGTATTTCATAGAATATTATACAAGAAGTGCATATGAGCCATTTGTTTTATTCTCCTGTCTCTTTATGTTGTTTATTTATAGTCGTAAGTATTTTCAAATAGCAGGTGTTATATTGTTGGTTGGAATAGCTATCAATATCACTCTAGTGCCCAAACTCTCATTGCCAAAAGGAATAGAGAAAAGACTTGAACAACGATTTAGGCCTGAAATCTATTCGGATTCAAAGGTTAGTTCAGAAATTGAACTGGCCAAGTACATTAAAAATAATACGCCTGAGAATAGTCTTTTATTGGTAATGCCTAAACAAGGTCGTTTAAGGATTTTGGCAAACAGAGCATTAGTTGTAGATGGGTATTCTATTCCAATGAATGATAAAGGGCTAGATGAGTGGTGGTACCGAATGAATGCTATTTATAATAAAGGATCTAAAAACTCGATTCAGCACATTAAAGAAACATACCCGAATTATCTAAAACTGACTGACTCAGATTTAAGTGATTTGCAAAAAGAGTTTAAGTTTGATTATGCAGTTTTAAGAGGATCAAAATCAACAAGTCATCAAATCGTTTATGAAAATAAGCAGTATAAATTAATAGCGTTTTAGAATTGTAAAAATGGGTGAAATGTTAAAAGTCGGGATGGCGCAATTACTAGTGGAAGGAGGCGAAGCTGAACGCAATTTTGAAAGAGCATTCAAGTTGATCGAGGAAGCAAAAGAGCAAGGGTGCGATTTAGTGATTTTACCTGAAACGATCGATTTCGCTTGGACACATCCTCGTTCTATTGAAGAGTCGCTTCCAATTCCCGGAGAATTTAGTGATTTGTTTTGTCAAAAAGCAAAAGAGCTTGAGATTTACATTTGCGTTGGGCTAACAGAAAGAGTTGATTATGATAGACGCTACAATACGGCTTTATTAATTGACGATAAAGGAGAAATAATTTTAAAATACCACAAGATTAATTTACTAGAGGTAGAGCACCCTTTTTATGAAGTGGGAAATACGCTAAATGTAGTAGATACTCCATTTGGTAAAATTGGAGTAAATATTTGTGCTGATAATTATCGGGACTCAGTGACTATTGGCCACACTTTAGCAAGAATGGGCGCAAAAATAATTCTTTCTCCGGCTTCTTGGACGGTAGATTATTCTATGATTGAAGGAGAAGATCCATATCAAGATAAATGGATAGCCCCCTTATCTCATTTAGCAACTCTTTATGATCTTGTGATCGTCAGCACAACAAGTGTTGGATACATTGTAGGTGGGCCTTATGAAGGGAAAAAGATGGTCGGTTGTTCGCTAGCAGTCAACAAAGATGGGGTAATTGCTATGGGAGTTTTTAATGAATTTGCCGGTGAGCTAGTGGTGTCAGAGTTTGTAGTTCCTACAACTAAATACAAAGGGACGCAATTTGGTGAAATGCTAAAGGAGAAGGGAAATGAATTTGAGGTGGCTCAGAATAATTATTCGAAAAAATAAATGAGTTTGATGGATAAAATAAAGTCTTGGTTTATCAATTTCTCGATTGTGTTTTTCAGTATACTAATCTTGTTAGGAGTACTAGAAGGTCTCTCAAAACTCTATATTGAAAAAGTTGCCAGTGAATCTAAATTTAAAAAATATGCTTCGGTTGAACAATTAAAACAAAGAGAAAATACTTCTATTTCTGCTATGCATCGATACATCGGATATATTCCTACTCCAGGATTTAGCAAAGGAAAAAATAGGCACAATAGTATGGGACTTAGAGGTGAAGAAGTAACTACTCCTAAACCCAAAGGTGAGTTTAGAATTATTTGTATTGGAGGCTCTACTACATATACAGCAGATGTAGAAGATTATAAATTGTCTTACCCTTTCCTTTTGCAAGAAAATTTACAGGATAGTGGATATTCGAATGTAAAGGTGATCAATGCTGGGATGCTATCATACACTACTTATGAGTCGCTGATTAACCTTCAATTAAGACTACTTGATTTGGAGCCCGATTTATTAGTTATCTACCATGCAGTGAATGATGTTCATGCTCGATTAGTTTGGCCTCCTGAAGCCTACAAGGCTGATAATTCAGGTTATCGTCAGAGTATTTATGAGCAAAATCTAAATCACGGTTCATCGATTTGGACTTATTTTAATTTAGGTCGAATTATTCAGGAGAGCGTTATGAATCATGACTTATTACTCGCTAAGAAAAAGAGAGAGGGACATCCTGAAAGTGGAAAAGATTACGAATTGAGATATCAACGAATACTGAAAACATATCCCGATGGAATTTTTAAAGAAGCTAGTGTAAGTGATATATTCAAGATGAATAAACCAACTCATTTTAAGCGGAATATTAATTATATGATTTCCTTAGCTCAATCTGAAGGAGTTGAGGTTATGCTTTCTACTTTTGCATTTTGCCCTGATACAATCAAACAATCCTTGTATGCTTTCCCTGCATTAAATGAAGCTATACATGAACATAATACTGTACTAAAAGAAATCGCTTTAGAGCGAAATGTTCCTCTATTTGATTTTGAGAAAACATTCCCTCAAAGCAGAGAATATTATAATGATGATATTCATGTCAATGAGAAAGGAAGCCGTTTGAAGGCTAAATTGTTTAGTGAATTTATTATTTCAAATAAGCTAGTTGTCAATCAGGAGGATACCTTAAAATAAATTATACAGAAAGACTAAAGTAGATGGTAAACCCCAACAAAACAGAGAGTATTAGGATACTAGGAGAAGTAGACATTACAGAACTTAAGAAAAAGGTACTCGCATTGTCGAGTGAAATTTGGACTGAACAGAATGCAGCTAAACCTAATAAGTTTGGAGTTTTGGATAAAACAGAACACATCGTGTTTCGGTTTATCAACAGTTTTAAGGATCATCGGTTTTACAGTGACAATGCTATCTGGGAAGATTGGAAAGGGGTGATAGCTCCATTACTCGAGGTAACGGCAAAAGCATACGGATATCAAACAGCAGAATTTCCTCGTATTATGCTTGCTAAGCTACCGGCAGGAGCGTCTATAAAACCACATATTGATCGTTCTCCAGCAGCTCAATTTCCGCATAAGATTCATATTCCTTTACTTACTAATCAAGAAACTTTATTCTTCTTAAATGATAAAGGTTTTAACCTGAAAGAAGGGGTAATTCATGAGGTAAATAATCGAATGAATCATTCAGTTGTAAATAAGGGTAATAGTGATCGGATTCATTTAATTTTCGAGGTGTTTAGTACGGTCTAGGGGATTTTTTGTATTTTTGAATCAGTATTTATAGGACATTTTTATGGAAAATAATAGACCGAATCAAGACCACTCAGAACAAAAGATTGATTCTAAGAATAGTGCAGTACTTAAGCCTTGGCATGCTCCTAAATTGGTGATAGAGGATACGGAGAATACAAAAGGAGGAACCTTTACATGCAATTCTCCTGGTGATGATGCTTGGTATTCTTCTTAATATCCCAAAAACTTTCTTTTTTCAGTATACTTAAGGCTGCGTAGCATTCATACGTTCATTACTCAAATGGATTATTTGACTGATTTTTAAAATAGAACGTCATGTATAATTTTGAAAAAAGGGTAAAAATAAATGCTTCAATTTCTAACTTAGAAAGAGCTTTTTAGTTCTTAGTTCAAGATCCAATAGCTACACATTTCATCATCATTAAAAAAAACTAACTTGTTTCGTTTTTAAATGACTTGATGGGTTCGCGCTGACTCAACTTATTAAAATCTCTAATTGTTCAAATAATTATTGTTGGAAAATAAGTGCGTATCAGAAATTCTACCAATTGTGATGATTCAACAATAAAAGAATATTAATTTGGGCAACGGCTTACACAAGAGTTATGAGAAATTGTTAAATAAATATTCATAAAATGGGATTACGTGCTATTATTACATGCTTATTTATATCAATAGTAGTAAATTCATGTACAAATTCTACAACTCCCGAAAGTGTATTAAAAGTTGAAGATGTAGAACCCGGCACTGCCGGTATGGTAAAGGCTTTATCCTTTATTGAGGATAATGTAATTGAATCTCAAGATTTTTTTAACCCCAATGTAATGAAATTTGGCTGGTGGGAAAAATTGACCAAAGATGAAGAATATGAAGTAATAATTTATTACAGAAAGGTTACTGATATTTTAGCATCTGGAGCATTAAAACAGGGAATTCAGCTCATGGATTCGATCCTATCTGAGATTGAAAAAGGGAGCTTGCCTAGGTCAAATAAAACGCTTTTCAAGTTTTACGAATTAATGGGCGTTGCATGGTTGAGGTTGGGCGAAGTAAATAACTGTGTTCAAAATCATGGAAATAATTCATGTATCGTGCCAATTAAAGGGGATGGGTTTTATACTTTACAAGAAGGTCCAAAGAAGGCAATTAAATATTTTAAGAAAGCACTTGAATTAAGAGATGATGCAGGAGTGAAATGGTTAATGAACCTATCCTACATGACAATTGATCAATATCCAGATAGTGTTCCTGAATCGATGTTAATCTCACCTAATTTGTTAGCAAGCGATACCATAATTCCTTCTTTTAGAAATAAAGCGAACCAACTAGGTCTTGGAGTAAATAGTCATGCAGGAGGTGCAATTATGGATGACTTCAATAATGATGGTTACCTAGATGTTGTTTTTTCTGGAATGTATTTAAGTAATCAGTTGGAATATTTTATAAACGATGGAAAAGGAGGGTTTAAAAGCAATTCGACTGAAGCTGGTTTAGAGGGAATTACGGGTGGCTTAAATATTATACAGGCCGATTACAATAACGATGGGTTTCTTGACATTTTGGTTCTTAGAGGAGGTTGGGGTACAAAAAGCGCAGCTGGTTTACAACCAAATTCATTATTAAAAAATAAAGGTAATGGAACTTTTGAAGATGTAACAAAAGTGGCAGGAATACTATCTTTTCATCCAACTCAAACTGCAGTATGGGCCGATTTTAATAATGATGGCTGGTTAGATCTGTTTGTTGGAAATGAATCATATTCAAATCATCATCCAAGTGAATTCTACTTTAATAATCAAGATGGAACATTCACAGAAGCGGCAATTGAATCAGGGTTAGAAATTGAGCTTTTTGTGAAAGGTGTTACGGCGATTGATTATAACAATGACGGTTGGACTGATCTATTTATTTCTTGCATGTCTGATACGAATCATCTATACCTAAATAAAGGGTTGGGAGGTAAAGGAAAAGTTACTTTTAAGGATGTTACCGACGAAGCTGGCATTGAACTGTTATTAAATTCGTTTCCTACTTGGTCCTGGGATTACAACAATGACGGTTGGGAAGATTTAATGGTTTTTTCTTACCAACAGCGTCAATCAACTTCCGAAGTTGCATTGTCCTATTTAGGAGAAAAGGTGAGCTCATCTATACCATCTCTTTTTAAAAATAATGGAAATGGTACATTCTCAAGAGTAACAGAGCAAGCTAAGTTAGTATATCCACTTACTGCGATGGGTTGTAATTTCGGTGATATTAACAATGATGGGTTTTTAGATATGTATGTTGGTACAGGAGCTCCTGCCTACAAAATGATTTACCCGAATAGAATGTTCTTGAGTCGAAAAGGGGATAATTTTGTGGATGTTACAACTGTAGCAGAAGTGGGGCATATTCAGAAGGGACATGGTATCGCCTTTGGAGATTTAGATAATGATGGGGATCAAGACATTCTTGCAGAATTGGGGGGAGCTTTTAGAGGTGATGCTTTTCAGAATGCCGTATTCGAAAATCCTGGTAACGAAAATCACTGGATGACAATTCGTACTAAAGGAGTGAAATCAAATAGAAGCGGGGTTGGCGCTCGAATAAAAGTTATCATAGTTAAGGATGGAAAACAAGGAGAGATTCATTTAACAGTGAATAGTGGAGGTAGTTTTGGGGCTAATTCTTTACAACAAGAAATTGGACTTGGTCAAGCAGATTCTATTATTTCTGTTAATATTTGGTGGCCTGTTTCCAATATTAGACAAACCTTTACAGACGTAGAAATGAATCAGTATTATGAATTAACTGAAGGAGAGAATGAATTAAAAAAGGTGTCGCATAAGGTTATTCATTTCCCCGATTCTTCTGACCAAAAACACAAGCACCATCATTTATAATCGACGATAGTTAAAAGTCCTTCTTGCAACAGTTTTTTAGCAAGCGAAATTTTTTCTTGATTATTTTGCTGAGTATCTATTTCAGATAATTTATAGGGCTCCTCCTGTAATAATTGATCTAATAGCGGTGCGATGAATATGGGAAAGATTAGTTTTTTATTGTGAAATAAAAGGTGAATGGTTTTTCCTTGTTTGTTTAATTGGTGAGCAATATATTTACTTTTCCTCAAAACTGTTTCGCTTGAAATTTGATTGCTACCTAACCAGTCAGAAAGTCTACTTTCATTTTGAGAAGTTTGTTGATGATAGGTTGCTGTATTTAAATTTTCTACGTGGTCGAGAGGATGGTTTGATAAATTAAATGATGCCCACTTTTCTTGGAATGATTTAAGAAAGGTATTGTAGGCTTCTTCACCTTCTAATGGGATGGGAACTCTTTTTTGAAAATCAATATCTTCATTAGCTTGTTTTGCAAAATGCTTTACCAAATCTGACCAAAACAACCCCTCAAAACCAAGAGATAAATGAACGGAAGGCGAATTGCCAGTTGCATACGCCATGTGAGGGTAATTTTTAGGAAGGTAGACCAACTCATTTTCTCGCAGTTGAAACTCAGCTTCTGGAATATCATTAGGGCCGGGAGTACGGGGACCATTATTCACTTCTCTAGGGTAGATGTGCCAATTTTTCTTTCCTGCCAGTTGCACTACAATAACATCATGAATGTCTTGATGTATTCCAAAACCTCTACTCTCAGGTGGTGAAATATATAAATTAGCCCAAACTTTAACAGATAATTCTTTCTCTAATTCTCTGCAATAGATTCCTATTGGTCCATTATTTTTATCAATACTATTTGCAATAATAGTAGCTCCTTTATTAAGGTGTTCGAATAGCTTATTATTATCAATAATATCAGTTAATTGAGATAGCTTATCATTACGATATTCTTTAATGGGGATTTCACTGCCTTTATTTACCAACTTTACCCAAGGATAGCGTAACCGAGCATCAGTGAAAAAAGTATTTAATAGTTCTATTGAAATAGGAAAATGCTGATTAGGTGACTGCTCTTTTTTTAAGTGAAGCCAATTTTTCCCCCAATAGTTTTTAAAGAATAACTCTGTGGGTAACTTGCCTAATAATTCTTGAAACAATTTAGATGTAGCCATTGGTTAATTTGTTAGCATTTATTGATGAAGTCAGTGATGTTTGCCTCATCGAAGAGGTCAAATTCACTATCTAGTATAAAGGGACTGTCAAAGAAATTTTTAAAGTCTAAGATGGTTGGATTCTCTGAAACCAAATTTAAAATTTTATGCTGAGGGATTGCATTTTTAGCCAATTGATCCCAAAGTTGGTACCTTTTAAGCCAATGTAATCTTTCTTCTTCTGTGACCGAGAAGGGCGGTTTATTCGGATTTTTTCCTAAAACTAAAAGCATAAAGTCATGTGAGAATAAGCCATAAATTTGGAATTTATCTATTTTATTGATGCTCTCATTTTTACTCTTAAGCGTATAAAGTGGACCTTGAGATTTATATAATTTTAGAATCTCTTCTGCTCCTGAAATATCAATACCTGCTCTACAAGCCTTCCAGAAAGGAGTGTCATAACGATCATTAAACTTAAATTGAAGAGCAATAAACCACCTCAATCGATCCCAGATTTCCCCTAAATTTTGATTGATTTTCTCCCCTAGGTTATTCCCTTTGTCAAGATTCTTTAAATGCAATACGAGCGCATATATATTGGTGATTACCATGTGTAGAGCGGTGGATTGTAACGCTTCTATAAATCCATAGGCATTTCCGATAGCTGCAACGTTTCCTTTTACAAAGTCAGTGTGTCTGCCTGAACGAAATCGAAGAACCTTCGTCTCTTTTAAACTTGGATTTAAAGTCCTGAATTCTTGCTCAGCTTGATCATCACTGCAAAAAGTGGAAGAATACACGTATCCCAAATGATCCGTGGTATGCATTGGAATGTTCCATTGCCAACCATTATTCATTGTTCTTGCTTCGGTATAAGGTTTAATAGTTCCATTGTGGGCTGCATGTCCCGTAATTGCGCTATCCGTATAAAGGCTGCTCTTGTAATCCTGAAATGGAACTTTCATCGTTTTTTCAAGTAATATGGATGAGAATCCAGAACAGTCTACATAAAAATCGAATTCTAGTTCAACTCCTTCATCGCAAATCAATGACTTGAGACCTCCATTTGTTTTTGTCGTTGTTTGTTTAACTTTTGCATCAATTATTGATATCCCTACTTCTTTTATTTTTTTTCGCAAATACTTTACTAGTAATTCATTATCCAAATGATATGCATATGAATGAGGTAAGGCTAAGGAACGATAGGGCTTCTCCTTATTCCCTGTTTCTATAATGAATGATTTATCATAATTCATTAAAACAGAGTTTAATGAATTATAATTAATATCATCTTTTACATCAAGGCTCAAAAAAGGATTTAAGTTACCTAATGCGTTGTTAGAGAAGCCTTGGTCTTCTTTTCCCCAAAAATATCGAACTCCTAATTTCCATGTTGGTTTCACTTCTGCATAAAATTCAGCCACGTCAAATTTTAATACATCATGCAGCATTCTAAGGAGTTTTGGAGTAGTTGATTCACCAACTCCAATTACTGGTATTTTAGAAGACTCAATGATGTTTATCTTTTTGTCAGGCATTAATTTAGAGAGTGTCAGTGCAGTGAGATAACCTGCAGTTCCTCCTCCAATTATTCCAATTGTATTGATTGATGAATCTTCTGACATTTAATAATTTTTGATGCAATCAAAGCTAAGAATAGAATTAAGTTATTTAAATACTAAAAGCGTTTAATTGTTTCTCTATTTTTGGATTTAAGATGAGCGCAATTTTTGGATATAGTAGGTTCAATGGGGGAGTAGAGGATAGAAGTTATGCCACATCGATGCTGGATAAAATGAATCATTGGAATGCTGATACTAGTAATTTGTGGTTTGACGAATCAACTGTTTTAGGTCATTTATTGCTTAAAAATTCACCACAATCGGCTTATGATCAACAGCCCTTTCCTGATTCAGAAAAAGGGTTGTGTATTACTGCTGATGCAACTCTATATAATAGAAAAGAATTAATGTTAGAGTTGGGATTAATCTATAATGAACTGCTTCCTGATAGTGAGTTGATTTTAAAATCCTATTTAAAATGGGGAAATGATTGCCCTTCACATTTTAATGGAGATTTTGCATTTGCCATTTGGGATCAAATTAAAGACGAATTCTTTTGTGCTAGGGACCATCATGGTATTAAACCATTCTATTATTTCTTTAATGAAAATCGATTTGCTTTTGCTTCAGAAATAAAGGGGTTGTTGGAGTTGCCTTTTGTTGATCAGGAAATTGATGAGTTGTGGGTGGCTGATTATTTGTGCAGAATCTGGTTAGACACCAAGTCGACATTATATAAGAGCATTAAACGATTAGAACCCGCCCAAACCTTAACGGTAAATAAGGATGGATTGCATTTTTATTCTTATTGGAATTTGAATAGCATTGAGGAACTTAAATTGAATTCTGAAGAAGAGTATATAGAAGTATTTCGAGAGAAGTTAGAAAATGCTGTTCATTCAAGATTGGCAACTGATTATAGAGTGAGCTCCGAGCTTAGTGGCGGGTTAGATTCATCTGCTGTCACCACTATAGCGCATCGCAAGTTAAAAGGTCAATCCATCAAACCTTATTCTTTCGTTTTGCCGGAAGGAAGTTCTGAATTGTATCCTGATTTGAATGATGAACGTGAATGGATTAAAATCATTTGCAAGCATGCAGGCATCAATGATAATGGGTTACTCACTGGGGAAGGTGTTGGAGTAATGCCAGCTTTTGATTGGAATAATAGAGTTCAAGATGAACCGCCAAAAGAAATGAACTGCATCTACCGTGATATTTTGTATCAAGAATTAAATGCGAATAACTCAAGAGTTTTATTGTCAGGATTTGGTGGAGATGAAATGGTTTCTCAACATGCAAATGAATACATAAGTGGATTGATTCAGGCCAGAGAATGGAAATTAAGTTGGCATGAAGCGAAAGAGCTATCGAAGTTAAAAAAACGTTCATTTTCTGGAATTATAGTTAGATTGGCAGTGAAAAGTATGTTCAACACAAATTCAAGAGCGTCTAAAAAGATTATTAGGATGTTGACTGGTAAGTCTACACCCCTCAGGAATAAATTGAAACACCGACCAATTCAGCAAACTTTATTCGAGAAATATAACATGGAAGATCGATTTGAGGAATATCAAGATCGGTTTAGAAATTCAGGATCATTTTTAAAAGACCAAGTTAGACGGATGCAGCAGCCTCAGGTAATGTATCGATTAGAAGCCTGTGATATCGCAACCAGATCGTTTAAAGTAGAATACAGATATCCATTGCTAGATATTCCTTTAATTGAGTTTTATTTAAGTCTTCCTATTAGCATGAAAGCAAAAAATGGGAAGGGGAGGTATATTTTTAGAAAGGTAATCCAAGAATATTTACCAGATTCAATTATTTGGCGATCAACAAAAAAAGGTTCTTCCAATCCACAATCCGTTGTGAGAAATGATGTTGATGGTTATAAAATAAATGAACAATTAATGGCCTTGCAAAAGGAACATTTGATTCATAAATACGCAGATTTTACAAAATTAAAAAAGAGCACCAAGGACCAAAAAGGCAAGCAAAAGATTTGGAGACACAGTACCACAGATTTTATGAATTTATTACTTGCAAAAAAAATAGGGCATTAGATAGGTGTACTTTTAGAAGTTATAACATGGAGATATTTAAATCATTTTCAAAGGATAATAGGTTCTGGGAGCAATTGTTGGAAGATACGAATCAATTTCAAGAAGCGGCTTTGTATCTAAATGCACTCCATTTAGACCAAAATTACGATGCTATATTTAAAAGATTCTTTCAAAAATACAATTCGGAAGAAGGAATTCAGGAATTGGCTAAGATTCGAGTATATGTTAAGGGAGTTGAAAAGGAAGTTGCATTAAATCAATTAAAGAATAATCCGCCAGAAAATGAGGAAAATCTAAGTGATTGGGGAGAGTCTTTATTTGAAGGAAAGCCTTGGTGTATTGTATTGGATAAGGTGTCCGGGTTGATAGATGAATTGTCACTCCCAATAGCAGAATGGACTCAATATTTGCTTAGTAAACGACCTCCGGGTTCGCTTGTAATTGAGATAAGTCCTTATATTGGAAGGTATGGTTATACTCCTTTTGGAGCTCATATCGATGTTCCTGGTATCTCTGTGTTGCACCTTCATTTAGGACCAAATAAAAAGGAAATGACCATTTGGGATGCAGACGAGTTTAGGAAGTTAACCAAAAGCGATTCTCATGTTTGCCATGATTTTGAACCTTTTCTATCTGAAGGTAAAACCTATTCAATAGAAGCTGGAGATATTTTTCATTTACCTGCAGGGACCCATTACCATATAGGGAAAGCCGATGAATTTTCAATTGGACTAACAATCGGTTTAAAAAAAGAAACATCACGAAGCCTACTTCAAAAGGCGATGAAGGAACATCAAAAGAGTGGTCAAGAAGCGAATGAATCTGATGTCGTGGAATCTTATAATTTAAAAAAGCAAAGCAATGCCGGGTTTATGAAAACTCCGTTATTGAAAGTAGTTGCTGATTCAGAATTGTTTGGCAAGAAGGTGAAAGTTAATAGTCCATTCCAATTGATATTAAAAGGTAGAAATGAGGGAAAGTTGGAAGTTTACGTTAGAGGAAGGAGTTTTACTACCCCAAATTATTCGGAAGTCATAAGCTGTATACAATTATTGAATCAAGGAGAAGCAATAACTTTAACAGAAGACTATTTTAAACAGGAAGGGATGGAAAAAAGTAAAGTGATGAGTTTAATGACCCAACTTTATAATTACAGAGGGATAATTTTAGTTTAATGAGAAATGGTCTGGTCACTGTAACCAATGAAGAATACTTAGATGGAACAAAGGTCTTGTTTTATTCTTTTTTAGCGCATAATCCTCAATTTGAGGGCGATCTTATTGTGATACATCATGATCTGTCAGCAGAAAAGCAACAAGAGCTCATTTTGTTGTTTGATGTTATCTTTGTTCGGATAGGAGAAGAATTGATACATGCAATAGAAGCTTTAGTTCAAGAAAAGAGAGAGTTAATAAATAGGTATCAGCGATTTTGGAGTCTAGCAGTTTTTAAATTAAATCAATATGAAAATTTACTGTTTTTAGACAGTGATATATTAATAAGAGGATCCTTACAGCATTTGTTTGAAACATCGAATGGTTTTTCTTCCTGTCCAGATCTGAGTTTTTATGAAGGTGTTTCAAGAAGTAGAGTGTCCTTCCAAAAAGTAGAATCTCATTTAAATCCGGATGAAAATATTCTTAAAACATTTAATGCTGGGGTTTTTTCAGTCTGTTTTTCGAAGCTCTCACCGACGGTATATGTTGAATTGCTGGATTTAGTTAAAGGGTCAGTTTTCTCAGGTGTAAAAAGTGGTCATACAGATCAGTATGTTCTAAATATTTACTTTGAGAACAAAGTGAATTGGTTGGATTTAACCAATAATTATGTATTAAAGAAGACTGAATTAATAGAAAGGGTAGGTGGTGTTTCTGCGTCTGAGGCATTGGTTTGGCATTATATAAGGCATCCAAAGCCATGGAAGTTAATGCGAGCAACTAAGAATAAGTTAAAAGGGATACCTATTTCAACATATTGGTCGGAATGGCATAGCACATATCGTTTAGTTTTAAAAGAAAGTAATGGGAAGTGTTTTAAAATCAAAAACTTGTTGAGTGTTTGGTTGTCAAAAATTCTTATGCCGTAGTTGATAGAGTGGATTTGCAGTAAAAAATATGTCTAGCTTAAAGTAAAACAAACTAGAATTCTATTTTTACCAATTAATAATTGATAGAAAGTAAAAGATAAAAATGGCGCATTATTATAATGTATTTGGTTGGAATATAAGTTCAGATTTTGAGCTTTTAGAGCTATGGGAGGGTGATGAAAATACGGCAATTGATGTAGTTATTAAAAGGGCAGAATTATCTGATAATTTGGAAGGCGCAGTTAAAAAAGGAATTGGATTTCAAATAAAACCAAAACACTATTTTCTTGCGATTGAAAAGGTCGCAAAGTTTCATGTGATAGATGGAAATGAAATACTTATTGATATTCATCCCGAGGCTCAATTGAAAGATGTAAAAGTATTTTTATATGCTTCAGTTTTTGGTGGACTTTGTCATTTAAGAGGAACCCTTCCATTACATGCTGGGGCAATTATGCACAACGGGGATGCATATTTATTTACTGGAAATACCGGAGCAGGGAAATCAACAACTGTCGCGGCATTGCAAAAGAGAGGCTATGCTGTTTTAACGGATGATTTAGCACCACTAAAATTTAATGCTTTAAATCAAGCAACCCTATCTCAAGGGATTTCTCGAATCAAATTGTGGGGAGATGCTTTAGATCAAATTTCTATACCATATTTGCCAGAAGATCAAATAAGAGATGACGTAAAGAAATTTCATACTCCTGTAAATAAGAAATTAGAAGAGAATGAATTTTTAGTTAGAAAGATTTTTGTGTTAGAACCTCATGGTAAAGAAGAATTAACTTGCACTGAGCTAAAGGGGAAAAAGAAAATTGTTGAAGTGATGAAGCATACTTTCAGAACCCAATTAATTGAAGGATTTGATCTGAAAAAAAGTCATTTCGAGAAATGCGCTCAATTAATAAATCAGGTGCAGATTTATAAAATTAAGCAACCTCGGAAAGAGAATAGATTAGAAGAGTTAATCGATTTAATTGAGCAACATTTAATAATGTGAAAAATCTAATTTGGCTAGCATCCTATCCTAAATCTGGTAATACCTGGCTTAGAGCTTTTTTATCAAACCTTATTTTTGATTCTAAATCACCGGTTAGTATCAATCAGCTAACGCCTAAATATTGGGCAAATGACAAACGGTTGATTGAGAAATATTCTGATTTTGAGCCTTCAGAGTTGACAGAAAAGGAGGTTCTTGCGTTGAGGCCTGAAATATATAAACAACATTCTATCGCTTCTCCTAATTTTCCTTTTTTAAAGATTCATGATGCGTTCTATATTAATGAAAAAAATAGGCCATTAATACCCTTAGAATGTACCTATAAAGTTGTTTACTTAGTAAGAAATCCATTGGATGTTGCTGTTTCATTTGCTCACCATCAACAGCTTTCATTTGATGACATAATTCAATTCATGTCCGATAAAAAAGCTATACTAGGTAAGGATTTATATCGCTACAATCCCAATTCTACGGAGATATTGCTTTCTTGGTCAGACCATGTAAAGAGCTGGATGAATTCAAATGCCGATTTATTAATCATGAAGTATGAGGATATGCATTTGGAGCCTTTAAAGACTTTTAGTGGATTAGTTAAATTTCTAGATTTAGATTATTCTGAGAGTGCAATAAAAAAAGCAATAAAGTTTAGTGATTTTAATATCCTAAAGGATCAAGAAAATGAAGAGGGATTTGGTGATAGAAATCTGAAATCGGATTCTCATTTTTTTAGAAATGGCAAGGTAGGGAGTGGCTTAGATGAACTGTCAATGAAACAAAAAGAGAGAATTAGATCAGACCATGAAGAAATGATGAAGTACTTTAATTATTAATTGAAGTATACCAATTGCAAGTATTAGATTATTTCTATTTTTACAAAAAAAGAGGATGAATTTTACAGTTGAAAATACCATAGAGCGATCAGGAGAAGTTATTTCTAGTGAGGTAGAGAATGAATTAGTAATGATGAGTCTTGAAAATGGGAAATATTACGGGATAGATTCTATAGGTGGAGATATCTGGAAAATGATTGAGGCTCCTATTTTAATAAGTGAGATTTGTGATCGTTTAATGAAAGAATATAATGTAGATGAATCAGCTTGTAAACGGGATGTATTTGATTTTTTATATCAATTAAAAGAGCAAGGATTAATAAAAGTTATATAAGTGAGTTTTATTTCTAGTAAGGAATTTAATAGCTTATAACTTTCTTAGTAATCGGCAATGTATAGTTAGTTATTTAGAATTTCCAAAAGTAGAAACTACCTTAAATTGATGCCTTCCCTTAGCTCCCGTGATTGTCTGACTTCCTGAACGTGTCCAAGCGTGGGCTTTTAATTTCAGAGCTTCTTCATCCTTTGTCAATCCAAAATAAATAGTAGACGAAATTCCTCGTCTGTTGAGCATGAATTTACAAGTAATTGCTTGCTCTAAACACAAACTCCTGAAGGGAGTATGTCTACTTACTTTTCTAATTACCCTTCCTATTTTTACAGAAGTTTCTTCTTGTAGAGTGGGAGTTTGCCTTGTCGTTTCTGTCATGTGTTCGCCCAATCTTTTTGCAATCACTCTGAATGGCAGAAAGAGCACTAAAAGCCTAGCAATAAAAAGTAGAGTAGTCGTTTCAACTAAAAGGCGTTTTTCCTGAATAGGTAATTTAAGAAAAGTAACAAGTTTGTTGTTTTTTGATCCTGCGGCGTAGGTTTCCCTCTTCTTGTCAGAACTTGACTTGTTTCGGTGAGGGAATTCTTGATTCGGTATTTCTTTTTCTAAAAATTGACAGAGTGTTGTCCACTGATTTTCCTCTTTTTCAATATCAATAATTAATAAATCGTCTGGTCTGTTTTTAAAATAGGCTAATACTTCTGCATTGTGTTTTCTATATCGCTCAAGGTAGATGACTTCATTTTCAATAGGAGATGCCTTTCCATAAATTATTTCTCTGATTTCAGTCTCTGAATTTTTAAAATATTGGAGCACACTTTTTAGCCAACTGTTTTCTTCACGAATGGTTAAAATAAACTTACTTCCGGGATAAAACACATCTATTTCTTTGTAAAAAAGAGGCCACGGGTTGTCGCAAAAAGCATCGTATGGTTTTATGGCTTTTAATATTTCTTGGGTTTGCTGATTTCGTATTAATTCAATTAAATTTTTATCTGGAATTAAATCTTGAAGTGGTCCAAGTCGCCTGCAAACTCTGTATCCCATTATTTGAAAAGCTACTGCTAAACTTGAAGTTCCAGTTTTGTGAAATCCAATACAAAATACCTTCTGATTCATAAAGCTAAATTGAACATATATGTTGAAATACTAAAACTACTAAAAGGACAAAATCAATTATTTTGATCACTTTTGGAGTATTGAATTTATAGAGATACTACTTAAAGAACTGTATAAGATGAATGAAGATATATAAGCCGTGATCGTTTCTCATAAACATAAATTTATTTTTATAGCCATTCCTAAAACGGCCACACATGCCATTCGTTTTGCGTTAAGAAAGCATCTCGGTCCAGATGATTGGGAGCAAGTGGAGTTATTTCATCAAAGTAGGTTGCCATTTAGTGAGTTTGAGCATGTAAATCATGGCCACATTACCTCTTTAAAAGTAAGGCAAGTTATTAATGATGAAATGTGGAACTCATACTTCAAGTTTACATTCGTCCGAAACCCTTTTGATCGTTTTGTTTCCTATGCTTTTTATAGACACCGGTCTTCGGAAATATTTACAAAGAATAAGCTAGGAATGATGAAGTTGCTTTTCAAGAACCCTACTTTAAATAACGATATCTTATTTAAACCGCAATGGAGTTTTGTTTCAAATGAGTTTGATGAGAATTTAGTTGACTTTATTGGGCGTTTTGAAAATTTGCAAACTGATTTTGATGAGGTCTGCAAGAGAATTGGATTGCCACAAATAAAGTTAGAGTCACATAACCCAACTAATCACAAAAATTATAAGCAATACTTAGATAAAGAGTTGATTGATTTAATTTCCAACTATTATAAGGATGATCTAGAGCAATTTGATTATAGTTTATGATTAAACAATTTTTCTCAAGACCTCCACAATCCTTTCCGTAGCCTTTCCATCCCACAATTCAGGTATTTTAGACTCTTTGGTTCCATCTACTTCTTTTATTTTTGATAGGATAAGATTTTTATCCAATGCCAACAATTGATTGGTTCCGATTTCAATCGTGGAAGGACGTTCAGTGTTATCTCTAATTGTCAAGCAAGGAACTTTTCTAAAGGTTGTTTCTTCTTGAATTCCACCGCTATCAGTCAGGACTACTTTCGCATTTAGAATTAAGTGTTGAAATGCAAAATAATCAATCGGTTCCAATTGAATGATATTCGGGTTATTGTCTATTAAATGATTAAGTCCAAATTCGGTTATTTTATTTTTTGTTCGTGGATGAATGGGAATGACCACTTTTAAGTCTTTCGGTATTTCATTGATTAATTCAATGATTATTTTTAGCGATTGCTCGTTGTCGACATTTGATGGTCGATGGAAAGTGGCTAGGATATAATTTTCGGGTGTTAAGTTGAGTGTGTTAAGAATTTGATTGGACTTTATATCTTCATTAAAAGCTACCAACGTGTCAATCATAGTGTTTCCTACAAAAAAGATGTTGGCATTATTTACACCTTCATTTTTTAAATTATCGATTCCACTTTGTTCCGTCACAAAAAAGTAATCAGATATTTTATCCACAGCAATTCGATTAACTTCTTCCGGCATTTCTAGGTCAAAGCTTCTTAGTCCACTTTCTAAGTGTGCAATTTTAATCTGAAGTTTCTTTGCAGCAACTGCTGCGGCATGAGTTGAGTCAACATCTCCCACTACAATGACTAGGTCTGGTTTCTCTTCTAAGAAAAGTTGTTCCAACTGCAAGATAATCTCTTTTACCTTTTGTGTTCGATTTCCTTCCGTGATAAATAGGCTGTGTTTTGGCTTTTTTAATTGTAGTTGTTCAAAGAAAATGGTTGACATTCTGTCATCAAAGTGCTGACCGGTATGGACCAAGTCAAATTGGAATTCACTTGAGTATTTGTTGAATTCTTTTTCGAATTGAGTAATTTTTATAAAATTTGGTCGTGTTCCAACTACGCAGAGCACTTTTGATTTTGACATTATGTTTAGTTTAGTTCAAAATTCAAATATAATGGTTCATTTCAGATTTGCGATTGATTAAGAATCTATTTTGTCAATCCAATCATCTCACATTGAATGATAAAAAACTTATTGTATATTCGCTTCATAAATAACTTAATTATTTTTAACGATGAAAAATGGTGTAAGATTTTTGTTCATAGCGCTTTGTGTGTTTTGTTTTAGTAATATATATGCTCAAGAAAGTGCTTCTTCAAATGCGGAAATTGACAAAAAACCTTTGTTTGATAGAATTATTCAGAAAACAAGTATTACACCGCACATAGGGGTATTGCACGCATGGGGAGACTTTAAAAAGGATGGGTTTTTACCTTCTTTTGTTCAACCTGAATATAATAAATTGGGTTTTGGAATAAATTTAGATTACCACTTGACCAATTATTTAAGTATTAGTGGGGGTGTATTGTATGGTTCTTTAGAAGGTAGAAATGACGATGTAAATACATTGGGAGCAGTAAATGAGCCCTATGATTTAGGTGTAGGTATTCAATTTAATACTAATATTTTGGAGTTGACTTTGCCTCGTGTGGATTTAAATGTGACACGATTGATATTTAAGGATAAAGTGAAGTTCTTTAATAAAGTCTCATTTGGTGTGATGGCAAGTTATGGTATCGTGATGTATGATACTAAAATATATGCTCAAAGTGACGAAGACGTTAGTCTATTGTATAGCAAATTTAGAGGTAGAACTGGTAAAACGACTGAGGCAGTAGCTTCTTTTGGTGGTAAAGTTTCTTATGTAGTTAATAATAGATTAGATATTTCATTAGAGTCTTCCCTTAAAAATGTGTTCAATGACAAATTGGATGCATGGGTGGCTGGTAAATATAATGATGCATATAGCTATACTGGAATTGGGATTACTTATCACCTGAAAAAACGAGATTACATTGTTAAAAATCTATCAACTGAGATTGAGGAATTACCTATAGCAGCAGTTGAGCCTAAGTCTGATGTAGTTGAGAAGGACACTAAAAAAGTAGAAAAGAGTAATACAGTTTATGGAAAATACGAATACAAAAAACTTCCAGCTGGAGATACTCCTATAGTTGTTCTTGATAAAAATGGGACTCCAATTGATACTATCCGAACCGACCAATTAGGAAATTTTGAATACAACAAATCTAATCCTGACCAGAAAGTGTCTTTCAAGCCATTGAATTTAGATAAAATTGATGGAAATGATATCACTCTTTATACCTACAATAAGGAGAATGGTAATGTAATTGAAGAGTTTAAGTTTGAAGGTAAGAAAAAGGAAGAAGTTGCAGTAGTGAAAGAAAAGCCTGTCACTGATTCTAAGAAAGACTCTAAAAAGGTTGTGTTAAGTGATGAAGAAGGCTATTATGTTTCAGTTGCTGCTTTTAGAAAAGAGAAAACAGCACGATTAATGGCTGATGAGTTGACCGAAGCAGGATTGACACCGACCATAATTAAAAATTTACAAGACACATGGTATTTAATTACAGTTAGTAGACATACTACTAAAGTTGAAGCATTGCAAGAAATGCAAGTGATTAGAGAGAAGGGATTCCCTAAAGCATGGGTTCATATTAAACGAAAGTTATAATTTGGGAGTTACTCCTACTTTAATAGCGTATTAATAAAGTGCTGATAAAGTTGGCATCAACTTTTTCTTAAATTTTAATTTAGATGTTTAATAATTTTTCAAAAGTTTCAATTCCTATACTTTCAAAGTATAGTGTGATTTTGTTATTCATTGTAAGTCTTTTTTCTTCGTGTATACCAACGAAGAAAATTACTTACCTGTCAAATGTGTCTGAAGGTTCTAAATTCGCTGTTCAGGATTTGAATTATTTGATACGACCGGGTGATCGATTCTATATTAAAGTGGTAGATCCGATGGCAAACTCTATGATAGGGAGCATGGAAAGTAGTTCAGGTAGTGCTACCCAAACGGTGAATGTAATTAATCAAGCACCAACCATACACGATTTTATCGTTAAGGAAGATGGTAAAATTGATTATCCCATGATTGGTGAAATTGATGCAGCTGGCAAAACGATCACTGAGCTGAGAACAGAAATTTATGAGAAATGTAAGGGATACATTACTAACCCTTCGGTTAAAATATACATGACCAATTATAATGTAACGATATTGGGAGAAGTTAATAATCCTGGTTTTTATCAGTTGATTACCAACAACCCTACTATTTTTGATGCCATTGGTTTAGCTAGTGATCTCACAGATTTTGCGAATAGAAAAGTGATTAAGTTAATTCGAAAGAATGAAGGTGAGCTAACTGTTCATTATTTGGATTTAACCTCCACTGAATTTATTCAATCACCTTATTACTATATCCAGCCCAATGATGTGATTCATGTTGCCCCATTAAAAGTAAAAAAGTTTAGTAGCGATAATGCACTACCTTTAGTGCTTTCTATTATTACTACAATTATCACAGTCGTTTCAATTACATCAAGATGAGTACAGAAGATTTAATTGAACAGTCTAATCGACAAGAAGTTTCTAGATTTAAAGAGAGTTTTAGTAAATTTTTGAAAAAGTGGCCATGGTTGCTCCTTTCTCTAATTTTTGCAGTAGCGATTGCTTATGTTTATCTTGGATTTAAATCTAATGTATATAAGGTCGAAAGTGTTGTTCAGATAAAGAAAAGTAATCGAATGGAAGATCCAGGAGATTTGCTATTTAGCGGAAGATCTATAACTCGATTTGCCGGAATTACTGACGAATCCGTAATTTTTAAGTCCTACCCTTTAGTTAAAAGCGTCATCGAAGAATTAAATTTGGAAGTGATGTATTATGTCTATCATGGCTTCAAGACTGAAGAAATATATAAAAATACTCCCTTTTTATTCAAATACGACAGAGAGCAGAATCAACAAGTTCCCGAAGGCGTTCAATTTGAAGTGAAAATTTTGGATGAGAACCGATTTGAAATAAAGTCGACTGCACCGTTTCAAGGGGAACTACTTCAAAATATAGAAGAGTTTGGCTCAATAATTAATTTAGGGTCATTCTCATTTATATTAGTGAAGAATGAAAGCTATAGTGCCAAGTCCGAAATTGAAAGTTCATATATTGTTCGATTAACGTCGGTACAGCAAACAACATATTCATATAGAGCACAATTGAAATTCGCGGAAGGGGAAATGATGTCCAATTTGCTTACCATGTCTATGCAGACTGCTGTTCCTGAGAAATCAATAGCTTTTATTAATGGGTTGGTGGATAAGTATATTGAACAGAGCTTGCAAGATAAAAACGAAGTCGCAAAGAATACGGTTGAGTTTATTGATCAACAATTAGCAGTTATTTCAGATTCGTTAAATCGAAAGGAACAGAACTTGGCTGATTTTAAATCGTCAGAATCAATTGGGAGCTTAAGTTCAGAAGGTTCAGTGCTTGTGCAGAAATACAACGAAATAGAAACAGAGAAAGCGAAGTATGAAGTGATGCAAAAGTATTACAACTATTTGCAAGAGAAATTAGTAGATAAAGATGGGCAAAACTTGGAGAATTTGATTGCACCATCAGCTTTTGGTATTGAGGATTTGATTGTTAATGAGTTGGTTAAGAGTTTAATCGAATTGAATTTAACTCGAAATAAGTTGATGAAGGATGGAAACACTAAAAGTCCTTTGTTGAGCCAAGTTGAAGATAGAAGAATAGAAGTTATTGGAGCCTTGGAGGAAAGTATTGAAAACTTGGCCAAAGCAAATAAGATATTGTTAAATGATTTAAATAATCGTTCCAACGAATTAAGCAGTACTGCTCAAAAATTGCCCGCAACACAGTTGAAATTGGTCAATTTAAATCGTTTGTTGAAATTGAATGAGAATATTTACTTATTCTTAATGGAAAAGAGGTCATCAGCTGCAATTACGATGTCTTCAAACACTCCTGATTGCAAAGTAATAGAGCCAGCAATGCTGAATCCATTGAACCCAATTGCTCCTAATCGCAAAATGCATTACTTGATTGCGATATTGTTAGGCTTGGCTATACCAACAATAATATTTGTGTCGATAGACTTCTTAAATGACACCATTCGAGATAAAGATGATATCACTAGCACCTCAGATATTCCTGTAATGGGTATTATTCCAAATTCGAAAAATATAGAAAATAATAGAATCGTCTTTGATCAACCCAAATCTGCATTAGCAGAGGCATTCCGAACTATTCGAACTAACTTGACTTTTTATCAACAGAAGAAATCCTCCTTTGTAATTATGGTTACTTCAACAGTTGCCAGAGAAGGAAAGTCCTTTTGCTCAATCAATTTGGCTGCCTCGCTCGCTGCATCAGGAAAACGAACCGTTTTATTGGGCTTTGATTTAAGAAAACCTCAGATTCATAATTACTTAGATCTGGAAAATAATGCGGGAATCAGCAGCTATCTTTCTGGAAATGCCAAAGTGGATGACATTGTGCTTAAAACTGCACAACCGAATTTATTTGTGATTAGTTCAGGTCCTGTGCCACCAAATCCAGCAGAATTAATTTCTACTCCTAAGACCAACGAATTAATCGCCGATATGAAGAGGCAGTTTGATTATGTGATTATCGATACTCCTCCAATTGGTTTGGTAGCTGATGCATTATTGCTACAGCAAGAGTCTGACTTGAATTTATACATCGTTAGACAGAATTATTCGAAACGAGAGTTCTTGAATCAGATCAACGAATTTTATAAAACCTCAAAATTGACCAATCTGAGTATTGTGTTAAATGACGTGGATAAGAGTTCTAATAACAATTATGGTTATTACGAAGAGGAATCAAAAAGGACAAAAAGAAGTCTGTTTAAAACTAATAAGGCTTAATTTATTTAGATGAACTTAAGTAAATTAAAGTCATTGTTTGATGCACAGACTAAGGTGCTATTCAAAAATTCTTCATGGGTGTTAGGTGGTAATCTAACTCGTTCGGCTTTGGTTTTTTTAAGAGGAATTATTATTGCTCGAGGGTTAGGAGTAGAATTATACGGAACCTTTACCATTATTGCCGCTTTTGCAGGCAGTATTCAGCAGTTTCTAAATTTTACATTGAGTTCCACTATCATAAAGTTTGGAGCTAGTTATCTCTCTAATAAAAAAAATGACAAGTTAACTGCACTTATAAAAAGTGGTTACTACTTCTCTTCAATTGTTGCAGTATTATCTACCTCAATAATCGCTTTTTTAACCATTTTTGTTTATGACGTTTTCCTAGATAAACCCGGATTACAATGGTTTATACTGATGTATGCGATCATCTCGTCAACAATGTTTATCGATAATATTAGCACTACATTATTGCAACTGTATTACAAATTCAAGCAAGCTGCGATAATAAATATTGTAGTAACTATTATTGACTTATTGATCATCGCCATTATCGTTTTATTCAATCCAAATAATTTTACCTACTTTTTTATTGCGTTAGTATCTAGTCGATTATTGGGAAGTGTTATTTTGAATATCGCTACTTTTACAATTGTAAAAAATAGTTTACTTCCTTATTTAAAAACTTCTGTTCGAGTACTTAAAGATGATTATAAGGTTTTGGTGAATTATACGGTAGCTAATTCGGGAAGTAGAGCCATTAAATCATTAATCAATAATGGAGATGTATTGCTCTTGGGTGCAATGTTAGGTCCTGTTCCCGTAGCATTTTATAATATTGCTAAAAAGCTAGCATACATGATCTTAATTTTCATAGATCCATTGACCAATACTATTTTTCCTCAGTTATCTCTTTTAATTGCAGATCAAAAATATGATGAAGTAAAAAAGATGATTTATAGAATTACAAAATTATTAGTGATTCCTTCTATCGTTTTCGTGGCTATTGTTTATTTTTTCAGAGATTATATTATTATTTTAACCTATGGAAAGGAATATTTAGAGGCAGCAAAACCATTTCTATTTTTAACAATCAATGCAGTAGTAGGAGCCATTTTATTTTGGAACTTACCATTATTATTAAGTTTGGGTATGGCAAAATTTCGTTTTTACGTTAATGTGGTATCATTAGTTTTGGGTGGTTTAGTAGCTTACTTGCTTATTCCTACTTATTCTACTAATGGAGCAGCAATTGGATTGTTGGTGGCAAATAGTTTTGTAATTGGTGTATTTTGTTATGTCTCAATTACAAAAATAAATTCGGCAACTCATAAAAAAGTCAATGATTAAAAAAATAAAAACATATCTAAGGCATAACGAAGCAACATTCCCAACTGTATATAGAAAATTTAGAGCAAAATTAAGCGGGTATGATCCAACAAAAGATAGGGCTTTTTTACTTTCATATATTTCACAAGGAGATGTAGGTGCTGAGATTGGTGTTCATCGAGGTGAGCTTTCAGCATTCTTTATTAATAATGCTAAACCATCATTACTCCATTTAATTGATCCGTGGAGATGGTTTGGTTCTGAAAAGTATATTGATACACTTTACGGAGGACAAAAAGGCGGACAACAATCAAATATGGACGCCAGGTTTTCTAAGGTTCTAAAAAAGTTTAAACATGAAATTGGAAACGGTCAAGTTCAAATTCATCGCATGTTGTCAACTGAAGCTGCTAAGTTTATAGAAAATGATTCATTGGATTGGATATATATCGACGGGGATCATTCATATCAAGGAGTAATGGCTGATTTAAAGAATTATTATTCAAAAGTAAAAAATGGCGGCTATATTATAGGTGATGATTATGACAGATTCAATTGGTATGGTGATGATGTAATTAGAGCGGTAGCTGATTTTGTAAAGAAATATGATGTAGAAGAAATAGAGTATAAGAATATCCAATTTGTGCTGAAGAAAGGCAATAAATAATTTAATTTAGATCAAGACTTAACATTTGAAAATAAATGGCGCATAGATACAATGCCTCTTCAAAACTTAATTTATTAAAGTATCCAAAGGAGGCATTTCAATACTTCAATAATAATAAATCACCGTTTCATGATCAGTTGATTCTGAATGCGGCGAAGAAACTCTTAGGTGCTCAATTTAAAAAAACAACTTGGATAAAAGCATTAAAAGAAGTTGAAAGGAAGGACTTCGTTTTGCCTAATAAAAAAGATACGTTGATCGCAGGAAATAATATTAATACGTTGCTTGGTAAGTGGTTGTATTGTTCTGTTAGGGCAATGAAGCCTGAAGTGCTGATTGAAACTGGAATTGCTCATGGAAATTCTTCTTGGGTGATTTTAAATGCCATTAAGAAGAATGAAAAGGGAGTTTTATATTCATTTGATTTGCCAAATAAGGATACCAATGCAGCATATAATTTTGGTGAAAAGGCTCCTGAAACTGGATGGGTTGTTCCTGATGAATTGAGACAAAATTGGAAAATGATTATCGGTGATAGTCGAGAAACATTGCCGAATACGTTAAAATCATTGGGAGAGATTGATTTCTTTTTTCATGATAGCGATCATTCTTATGAACATATGTTATTCGAATTTGAAACTGTTTATCCATTTTTAAAAAAAGGAGGAATACTCTCAAGCGATGATATCAATAAAAATAGTTCCTTTCAGGAGTATACAAAAGCGAAAGAAATGAATTCTATTCTATTTACAAAAGGTGGTTGTGCAGTTAAATAAAAAAACTAAAGTTTATTATTTTACGCCTTTTGATATTTTAAGGCCAAGAACAAATCAGATTTCTGATATTCGTTTTTGCGAAGGCTTTGCACAAAATAGTTGTGAGGTGACTTTTATAGCACCTTTTGTCTATCGTGAAGACAATTTAAAAAAGCGAAAAGTTTTGGGCTTCTATGGTGTAGAGGATAAGTTTAAAGTTCGTTATTTACCAACTCCATTTTTTAGTGATATTGATGGGAAACCAAAATTACTCCTTATTCTAATTTTGAATTCTATTCTTTTTTTATGGATTTCACTGAAGTCAATTATTCAAAAAAATGAAATACTGATCATTTCAAGATCTCCGATTTTATTGTATCCATTTTTGAAAATGAGAACTATTTTCAAAAGTAGAGTTAAAATAATAAGTTGGATTCATGAGATAAAGAAAAATAAGGCAGACCAATATGTGTATAAAAATGCTGATTTTCTATGGGGAACTAATTCGGCAATTACGATTGACTTAAAGAATCTGTTTCATATCCCAGATGAGATGTTGGGTGTGACGAATAACCCTGTCACAGAAAGTCAGGTAAAAGCCAAAATTTCTAAGAACGAAGCAAGGCAAATTATAGACATTCATAAGAGTCCTCTAATCGTATACACTGGTAAATTGTTTATCGATCAGTTAGAAGTGAGATACCTGTTCGATGCAGCTAAAGAATTGCCTCATTACACCTTCTTGTTTACTGGTGGGAAGCCCAATGTAATAAAGCATTACAAAGATTGGTGCACAAAGAATAAAATGAGCAATGTGGTTTTAGTCGGATATCTGCACGATTATACTCAATTGAAATATTATCAGCAAGCTGCAGATGTCTTGGTTTCATATTACACCAGTAAAGAGCATGATGTTAGATATAATCTCCCACAAAAAATTGTAGAGTACATGCTCACTGGAAATCCAATAGTAACGCCCAACTTTGAAGCTACTCGAGATGTATTAAATCAAGAGAATGCTATATTCGTTGAACCCGAGAATTTGGAGTCCCTCAAAGGTGGGTTGATAGAGGCAGTAGAAAATAGGGATGTCTCAGAAAAAAAAGCAAAAATTGCTTTGGAGAATGCTCAAAATTATACTTTTAAGAAATCAATTGAACGATTATTAATACCTGTATTGAAATGATGCAAGTATTTCATTTCTATCTGATTAAATATGTTAATGTCGCTTGTTTTTCAAAGTTGGATTACATTCAATCTTTGGTTGATGTATCCAAGAATTATAAAAAGTATGCCCCAAAAGTTATAAGGCTTTTTAAAAAGAGTTCTGCAAATGAAAAACATATAAATAGAACAGAAACAAGAATTGAAGTAGAGCCATATATTGGCAATAACAACTTTGTTCTGAAGATGAGTTCTCGCTTACAGAATGAATTAAAAGAAGATCTTTTTGGAGCTTTTATTCATGGTAGTTTAGCTACGAATGAAGAAATAGCGTATAGTGATTTTGATGCATTAGTTATCTTAAAAGATGCTGTATTTGAAAGCGAAGAAAGGTTAGCCAGTGCAGCCTTAAAGCTACATCGATTGCAAAGGATTATGCATGAATTTGATCCACTTCAGCATCACGGTTGGTTTGTGATGACAGAAAGTATGTTGCAAAATTACCCTAACTTGTATTTTCCTCCAGAGTTATTTGAGTTTTCAAGATCTTTATTTAAAAATCAAGGATTAAGTTTTTCTATTCAATACAAGAAACTGTCAAAAGAAGAATTTCTAAAGCCCTTTGTTCAATTGTCCAACAGTGTGCTAACTAAATTAAAGAGTGGTGCTCAACCAAAGAATAGTTTTGTTTTGAAGGGCTTATTGAGCGAATTTATGTTGTTACCTGCATTGTATTTACAAGCAAAGTATAAACACGGAGTATATAAGAAAGATAGTTTTCGATTGGCAGCGCATGATTTTGAGAAAGGGGAGTGGGAGATCATGAATAAAGTGTCAACTATTCGTGAAGAATGGGAGTATAGATTATCCCCTTTACAAAAGAGGGTCTTAACTTCTAAGTTATTTTTGGTTAGAAGAATGGGTCGTAGATTTGCTCCTGAGGTTGCTTCTCAAATCTCAATAAAAATAAATGACGCATTCTTTAATGAGATGCTCGATTTAGTGATTTTAATGAAGAGAAAGTTGTCTGTTTAGCAAATCGGGACTTTTTTTACATGATAAGAAATATGAATGATTAGAAATTTAGGAGCAGTAATAGTTGATCAATTGCGCTTTGAGTTCATTAAGTGTTGTTTTAATGAACTTGGAAGTAAGGATAAATTACTTGACCTAGGTTGTGGAGTAAAACCTTTTCAAACGATTTATAATGAAAAGGTGAAAAGTTGTATTGGAGTGGAAGTAGAATCAACTTTACACGATCAATCGAACGTAGATTTTTTTTATGATGGAGTCAACCTTCCTTTTAAAGATAATGAATTTGACGTGGTACTTTCTGCTGAAGTAATGGAGCATGTTCCGGATCCGGAAAAATTTCTATCTGAGATTTATCGTGTTCTACGTGATGATGGGGTTGCGATTATTACAGTTCCATTTTTGGTCCCACTTCATGAGCAGCCACTTGATTATTATAGATATACCGAGTATTCTTTGCGGGACTTAGTAAAGAATACAAACTTTTCGATGGAATATTTGGAGGTGTTTGGAGACTATTTTAGTGTTGTAATTACTTTGTTGATCATCCCACATCTGAAATTTTGGAACTTCTTTGGGAAAAAACTTCGCCTTCCTATTTTGAGTACACGATTAAATCCTTTCGTATTTTTATTGATTTATCTTCCACAGAAATTGTATTTAACATTAAGGAAAGTAATTTTTTTCAGGAAAATATTTAGTAAAATGAATTATGCACCAAGTGGATATGGAATAATGATAAAAAAGAACCAACAATTATGACTTATCAATTCCTTGGGATACCTAAATACATAGCTCCAGAAGCTTATGAAATCACAGTGGATAAAATTGTTGAGCTTCTAAAGAAGGAAGATTCTATTCGAGCAGTTTATCGTTTGGGGAATGTCAACCATCCAGGAATTTCTGATATTGATCTCATTGTTGTTTTTAAAAACGGGACAAGTTGTCCATTGAACCCAATCGAGTATTTAGATGAAGATGATAAATATCTTTTAACGCACAATTTGTTTGGCGCCTCAGAGGATCAATTCAAAAAAGTACTGCCATATAGTTTTTGGGATAATTTGAAATGCATATGGGGTGAGCCGATAGAAATTGATAAAGATCAAGTTAAGCTGTCAGTAGAACAGGAATCCTTTTATAAACAACAAGTAGGGCTAGAGTTTTTGCAAAAAAATTATATTGAGCTGAGCGTTCAAAAAAAGTATGGAGTAATAAAGCTAAGAAGCATTATTCAGGAAATTAAAGGAGTACGTTATGATTTGGTTTTTTTAGGCATTGAAGGTTTAGAGATAAATAAATTGATGACAGATTTCTTAAGTCGATTAGATCATTGGTTTGAGCAATCCTTCGACCCGATAGAATTTAGTCAATGGTTGGATCAATACTATAAAGCCTTAGAAGATGCAATTATTCATGTCAATCGTCAATTGAAAATTTTATGGGTGCCAAGAGATGGAGATTTAAATTATGGAAGAAATATTTTAATCAAAAAGGGTGAACTACTTCATTGCAATGCATCAGGACTGTTCTTGCCGGCTTGGCTTCTTGCCAAACATAAAAAAATCTATAATGCGCATCAACGATTGAATCGATTCGAAATAACGATGAAATACCACACTAAGGATAGCGAAAATTTGAACATTAAACGATTTAAAGCTTTTGAGATACATCAACTCGAGAACAAACTGAATTATCCTCATTTCGGCCCTTTGATGACTACTTTAGCAAGTCAATTTATTTAATGTTTTGAATTAGTGATGAAAGTTTTACACGTGATATGGAATGCAAAATTTGGAGGGATAGAAAAACTCGTTTACGACCTTTCTATAGCTCAAAATGCTGTGGAAGATATGGAGCCGCATATCTTCATCGCAAAGAAAGAAGGAGAGTTTTTAGAGAAATTTGAAGCATCCAATATCCAACTTCGGTTTTCTAAGCTGAAGAAAGGGTTCGATTTAAACATTGCAGAATATTTAAAAATTCGTTCTTTGTTTAAGCAGTATGAGGTAGTTCATTTTCATATTTTTAATCCACTCATTATTTTATGCTCACTTGGTTTAGATTGTAAGATAGTATTCACTGAGCACGGCAATTTTGGGTTTGGCAGAAAAAGAAAGCGATCTGATAGTTTAATGAGCGGGTTGAAGAAAATCTTTTTGAAGAAGGTGGCTTCATGGGTTACTTATAACTCTCATTTTACAAAAGAAAGCTCTGAACGTCTTTATGGATTAGAAAATCAAAAAAATGCCTCGGTGGTCTACAATGGAATTCAATTTCAAGAGGTGAATTCGGAAGGGATATTTCCAGAAATAACCGAACTGAGAGCTCAATTGAAGGGTAAAGTAGTTGTTGGAACAAGTTCACGTTTTGTTTCTTTTAAGCGAATTGATCGTCTAATTTTAGCTTTCTCGAAGTTAAAAAATAAAGGCGCTTGTGTTCTTTTGTTAGTAGGAGATGGAGTTTTAATGTCGGAACTAAAGAAGCAAGTAGAAGAATTAAAAATCACTAATTCGGTTATTTTTGCTGGTTATGTGAGTAATGTGCAAGAATACCAACAGTTAATGGATGTCTGCGTATTTCCATCGCAGTCAGAATCGTTTGGACTGGTTGCCATTGAAACCTTATCGATCGGTAAACCAACCATTGTTTTTGCTGATGGGGGCGGCATAAAAGAAATTGTTGGAGGGTTAAATCACAACGATATTGTAAAAAATGAGTCGGAATTGGCGGAACGATTGGAATATTATATCAATGGTATGGAATCGCCAGATGAAACTAAAATAGCAAGAATTAAATACGCGAAAGAATTTAGCATTGAAGTATGTTGTGAGAAGTTTAATGATATTTACCGTCAATTAAAGGAAACGATCACCAATAAGCGATAAATCTCACTTAGAGAATGAAAAATACGGGAGAAATAGAGAAGGATTTTTTAGCAAAACGCGATACCTATTTTCAAGAAAATTATGTCAAGGAAACAAAGACGAACTACTTGAGAAGGTATAGAAATGAGCTGATAAGAAGGGAAATTGAAGAATTGAGCACTGTAAGAACTGTTCTTGATGTTGGCTGTGGACCTGCGATTTTATACCCTGAGTTGTTGGAAAGGTGTGAGACCTATCATGCCATGGATTTGGTGGAATCTAATTTAGAGAAAATAAAGAGTCAACATAACGCGGATAAAATAAAAACGATTCAATCAGATTTAGATCATTTTGTTCCTAAAGAGGGGGCCTATGATGTGATTATTAGTTCTGGTTCAATCGAATATGCCAATGATTTTGAAAGCATAATTAAAGTATTAGTCAAGGCGCTCAAACCAAATGGAACCTTGATTATCTCATTCCCAAATCAAAATAGTCCTTATCGGATTTGGGGTGAACTGGTTTACCGAAATATTAGAAATTTATTTAGAAAAGAGAAAGCACCCGACTATAAAAGAGCTTTATTCAGTGAAGATTTTGTCCGAAGGCAATTTGTTTTGAATGGATCTGAAAAGAAAATCACTGTAAGGTATTTTGGGTTAAAGCTATTGTTGCAGCCATTGGATGCTCTATTTGTTGATGTCGATTATAAGATTTTAAATTATTTTAATAGTCGCCCAGATAGTAACTTAAATAATTTGTCACAGGAGTTTCTGGTAGTATATCAACAATAAAAAAAGAGAAGAGCAGGATTAGTTTTAAATTCGCTCTAAAGTGGATTAACAATGGAGAATTCTAAAGTTATTATAGTTACCAATATACCCAATCAATATCGGGTACCACTTTTTAATGAATTGAACAATCAATTGATTTTACAGGGTAAGGAGCTTTTAGTCGTTTTTGCAGCGAAGAGCTATCAAGCAAGAAAGTCAATCATTGATATGTCTGAATGTAATTTTAACTATCATATTTTAGGACCAAGTATTTTTAGTAGCATAGAGCAAAAGCGAGGTTTGTTCTTTTATTCTGGATTAATTCGTCTCTTATTGAAAGAAAAACCGAAAACACTTATAGTGGGTGGTTTTTCTATATCTAGCTTGAAAGTAGCATTCCTTCAGTTTTTTACTGCTTTCAATTTTATTATTTGGTCCGGCACTTTTGAAGCTGAATCAACCAAAGCAAGACCAGTTCGGTTAATAATTAGAAAGTGGCTAATAGGCAGAGCAAATCATTTAATAGCATACAGTACAAAAGCAAAACAGTACTTTATCTCACTGGGAGCGGAAGAAAAAAAAGTGGTGAATGTAGGGAATACAGTCGATGTTGAATTTTTTAGCTCAATTAATCGCACCATTGATGAATTGCATAGAAAGAATGGAATTTATCACCTGACATATGTAGGTTATTTGACTTCCAGAAAAAATGTTGGATTACTACTAAATGTTGTAAAGGAATTGAAAGCATATAGAACAGACTTTGTGTTGGATATTATAGGCGATGGAGAGTTTAGGTTAGAGCTGGAGCAGTTGGCAAAGGAATTGGAGATTTCTAGTTTTATAAACTTCCATGGGTTCATGCAAAAGAAGAATTTGCCGTCAGTTTTAACTAATTCTGCTATATTTCTTTTTCAAACGGATTTTGATATTTGGGGCTTAGTTTTGAACGAAGCAATGGCTGTCGGTATTCCTTGTTTGGCATCGATTAATGCTGGAGCTACAGAGGATTTAATCCAAGAAGGCACAACAGGATTTAAGGTTGATTTTAATGATTCAATAAGTGTAGCAAAAAAAATTGATTACTTAGTTAGATATCCATTAAAAATGGAAGATGTGGGCAAGAATGCTAGCGATTTTATTCAACTAAATTATTCGTTAAGCAGTTGTTCAAGTAGAATGATATCAGTAATTTAAGATGACGTATAAGAATTGGAAAAAATGGGTTAGTCAATTGCCACTTTCATTAAGGTGGTTTATCGTACTCATTTTATTACGGCCAATAATTGATTTGTTTTACTTTTTGAAGGAGATTTCTCCCCTCATTTCTCCATTATATATCGTAGGTATTTTAACTCCTTTATTCATTATATTCAGCTTTTTATCCAAAAAATTTCCCCAAAGGATAAAGTCACTAATTTGTGATTTGAATTTTGGAATGTGGTCATTATTGGTAGCCTTCAATCTTTCATTATTGTTTCTTATCGATAGTGGATTTGAAGTAATTAGTGATGTGCTTAAATACAGCACGCCCTTATTTTTATTCTATTTCTTCAGGCATTTTATAAGATCAAAAGTAGATTTGATTGGTGTGCTACAAACTTTTCTTTATTCAGCATATATTCCTGCAATATTGCTGGTATATGAGCTTTTGTTTGGTGCGATAAGTCCAGAATATCTTTCCGAAGGTAGAGGTGGAGGAGCTCGAATTCAAGGAGGTTATGCAGATATTATGAATTACGCAATTTATGCAACAGGTGCATTGCTTATTCAATGTTACTTTTTTCTCAGATCTAATCAATTGAAAGCAGTGACATCTAAAAAGACAATTAATCTCATTTTGGTTATTATTATGAGTTTTGTTGCCTTTTTAAGTATTAAGCAGACATCTTCTTGGGCTGTTGCATTGTTTTTATTTGCTTTGTTCATATTCTACAACTTAAAAAGTATAAAGGGCTTCTTAATCATTTTACTATTTTCTCCACTTTTATTTTTTATAGGATTTAATACATTCAAGGATAAAATTGAACCGTTAATTGAAAAGGAATATAAAGTAATTGAAGGAGATGCAGGAATTGAACGCTCTTTTAACGGTCGGATGACTAGGTGGATAAAGTATTTTGAAATTTGGACAGAAATGCCATTGAGTAGTAACTTGTTGGGGGCGCCATTGTCAAATGAAAAAGAAGTGCCTACCATGATTAGTGGAGGAATGCACAGTGACTTTGTCAGAGTTTTATTTTTAAGTGGAGTTACTGGATTTTTACTTTATTTATCTTTTTTAATGTTAATCTTTAAAAGAGGGTTTGGATTGCCTGTTCCTGAAAAGTTTCTAATTTTTAGTGCAGTAGTGGCTACTTTACTTTATTCGGTATCTGCGACGCCGCTTTTGTATGTTCCTTACTTGTATTATATTCTTCCTATTTTTTCTTACGCTGCTTTACCAAAGCCAATTTTACAATTAAATGAGAAAAAGTAAAGTCATTATCGTCGGTAAATTGCCACCACCGTATATTGGGCCTGCAGTGGCGACCAATATTATTTTGAATTCTTCACTTAAGGAAGAGTTTGATCTGTTGCATTTGAATACCAAAGTCAACGAGTCCATTGATGATTTTGGCAAAGGAGGACTTGGGAAATTTTTTAAGAATATTGCCATTTATTTGAAATTGTTTCGTCTTCTGAGGCGTTCAAAGGCGGATGTTATTTTGATACCGATTAGCCAAACTACCTTAGGCTTTTTAAAGGATTCCATCTTTATTTTAATTGCCTCTTTGTTTCCAACTAGAATTTTGCTACAGCTCAGAGGCAGCAACTTTAAAAATTGGATTAATTCAGCAAATTCAACAACTGAGAAGTATGTGCGATTATGCATGAATCGGACGCATGGAATGATTGTGCTAGGAGAGAATCTACGTCACCTCTTTGAGGCTTATTATTCGCCTAAGCAGATTTATGTGATCCCAAACGGATGTGACATTGCTATTCCTGAGAGAAATATAGCCTCTTCAAAAGTTCAACTGCTTTATTTTGCCAACTTTTTGCCTTCTAAAGGAATTAAAGAAATCATAGAATCCCTAGCCATTTTAAAAATGAAAGGAATAAATACTTTTGAAATGACCGCTGTTGGAGCTTGGGATAATGAGGTTTATAAAAAGGAATGCATGAGCTTGGTCGATAAAAATCAATTGAAAGTTCATTTTCATCCTCCCATGAGTGGAGATCAAAAGTGGCAAACTTTCGCCAACGCAGATGTGTTTTTGTTTACACCAAACGGACCGGAAGGCCATCCTTGGGTAATTGTTGAAGGTTTAGCTGCGGGATTGCCAATTATTTCCACCGATCAAGGAGCTATTGTAGAATCGGTCATTCATAATAAAAATGGAATCATTCTTTCCGATTCAAGTCCGAATGAAATAGCCAAGGAATTAGAATTATTGATTTTGAATAAAGAGAAAAGAATAGAAATGGGGAAGGCGAGTAAAGTCCATTATGATCGTAATTTTACGGAAGCAAAAATGGTGGAGAATATTTCTACAACTATTCAACAAATTCTGAATTAATAGCACATGTGCGGAATAACCGGATATATTTCTAACCAACAATGGGATTCTCAACAAATGTTGGAGGTGCTTCATCATCGAGGACCCGATAGTGTTGGGGAATTTAAAGAAGAAATCGAAGGGCAGAATTTATTTTTAGGACATAAGCGATTAAGTATTATTGATTTGAGTGATGGTGGTCATCAACCCATGTTGAGTGACGATCAGCAAATTGTGCTCACTTTTAATGGGGAGATTTACAATTTTCAAGAACTAAAAGCAACGTTTTTACAAGGACAGCAGTTTCATTCTACTTCTGATACCGAGGTTTTACTCAAATTATACGAATCAAAGGGAATTGATTTTTTACAGGAGTTGAATGGCGATTTTGCCATCTCTTTATTGGATAAAAGACTTAATCAGTTGTTTGTGATTCGTGATAGAATGGGCGTAAAACCACTTTACTATTATCATGAAAATGGAGACTTTTTATATGCCTCTGAAATAAAAAGTATTTTGGCTGCTGGCATAAAAGCAGAGTTGAACGATGCTTGTTTGCAACAGTATTTCACATTCAAATACGTACCTGAAAATAACACGCTATTTAAGAACATTTATCGAGTGCCTGCTGCACATTATCTGCAATATGATTTAAAATCAAAAAGCTTATCGATTAAGAAATATTGGGAGCCGACTGCTCAAAAAGAATACTCAAAACTCAACTATAAGGCCGCACAAGAAAAGCTTTACTCACTAATTGAAGATGCTTGTCGAATCCGGTTGATTTCTGATGTGCCAGTGGGAACCTTCTTTTCAGGTGGATTGGACTCATCGATTATTGCTCATTTCTTGAAAGGTAACAAGAGTATCAACCATTATTGTGCAGGCAAGAATGAGAAGGATTTAAAGAAAGAAGGAACTACTTCTGACAGCTATTACGCTGAGAAATTAGCGAAAGATTGGAAAATGAACTTGGAGTTAATCACCATTGGTGAGAACCAATTGACCAAAGAGTTAATTCAGAAAACAGTTCATTTTAATGATGATATTATAGCGGATGGTTCTCAGATTCCATCTTATTTAATCACCCAGAAATCTGCTGAAAAGAGTACGGTTATATTATCCGGGATGGGAGCCGATGAGCTATTTCTAGGATACGCGGGTCATCAGTTGCTATTGTTGGACAGTACATTAAATAAATTGCCGAAAGGGTTTACCAAACCGCTGTTTAAAAGCTTCTCCAATTTAAATGTGGGGAAAGGAAGCTTTAAAGCATACAAACGTTACTTACAAAAGCTGGGAAGTTACAATCAACAAGGAAACGAACGGTATGGCTTTTACAATATTGTGGGCGACTTTGATAGCTCTCGATTGATTTTTAAGAAAGAATCGCAAACCATCATTCCTTTTATTGCCGATTATTTCCCAGAAGGAGAAAACCCTTTTGAAGGCTTAAAACGATTTGAACGCAATAACTTTTTGATTAAAAATCTACACTATACAGACCGGATGAGTATGGCGAATTCAGTAGAAAATCGAGTACCCTTTTTGGATCATCGAATTGTAGAATTTGCATATAGTATTCCAAGAAGTTATAAGCTAAGCAACTTAGGTAGAACCAAAAAAATCTTGAAAGATGCGTTTAAAAACGACTTGCCTGATTTTGTAACAAACCGACGAAAAGCCGGTTTTGGAATGCCACTAAGGAGTCTTTTGGGTGATCAAAAACAAATAGATGAATTATTAGACTTAGACTTTTTTAATAATTTTGACCAATTCTCGGTTGAAGGAATTCAGCAAGTCATTGAACAACATATAGAAGGCACAAAGGATAATTCCGCTCTAATTTATGCCTTAATTACTTTTCAAGAGTGGTATAAAATGTATATTCGCTAAATGGAGCAACTGACTCAAACCTTGAAAGATGGTAACATGCAACTGATGGAGGTGCCATTTCCTGCGCTACTTCCTGGCTGTTTATTGATACGCAATCACTATTCTATCATAAGTCCTGGTACCGAAGGAAAGACGGTAAAAGATGCTCGCTTGAGCTATATAGGGAAAGCTAAAGCTAGAAAAGAAGAAGTCAAAAAAGTGATCACTTCGGCCAAGACGTTTGGTGTGCTTAAAACCTACAATATGGTGATGAATAAGTTAGAAGCTTATTCTCCATTAGGCTATAGCTGTGCCGGAGAAGTTGTTGCTATGGCAGATGATGTAAAAGGATTTCAAATCGGAGATTTCGTGGCCTGTGGTGGAAATACGGCAGGACACAGCGAAATTGTTTGTGTTCCAGTCAATTTATGTGTGAATGTGAAAAAGGATGCATCACTAAAAGATGCCGCTTTTGCAACCATGGGAGCCATTGCCTTGCAAGGAGTTCGTCAATCAGAGTTGAAATTAGGGGAGTCCTGTTTAGTGATTGGTTTGGGAGTTATTGGACAATTGACCAATCAATTATTAGAAGCAGCAGGCGTTAAAGTCATTGGAATTGACATTGATGAAAATCAAGTGAATTTTGCCAAAGGACAGAAAACAAAGTTAATCTACAATCGGAATCATCCAGATTTAGAAAATATCATTGCAGAAGCAACTGGTGGACATGGAGTGGATGCAGTTATCATCACTGCAAGTACTAGTTCTTTAGATCCGATAGAATTTGCAGGGCAAGTGTGCCGTAAGAAAGGAAAAGTGATCATTGTTGGAGCTGTTCCAACAGGCTTTTCTAGAAAGAATTATTTCAAGAAAGAATTGGACTTAAGAATGTCTTCATCATATGGTCCGGGAAGGTATGAGAGCAATTATGAAGATAAAGGACTAGACTATCCAATCGGTTTTGTACGTTGGACAGAGAATAGAAACATGCAGGCATTTGTTGATTTAGTCGGTGATGGAAAGATTGTTTTAAAGCCGCTGATTTCTCATGAATTTGAGTTCAAGGATGCACCCAAAGCCTATCAATTAATTCTAGACAAAGAAGAGGTGATAGGAGGAATGGTGCTAAAGTACGATACAGAGAAAGTATTAAAAGCAGCCGTTCAATTGAATGATAAGAAGGCTAAAAAGAATGCAGTGAATGTGGGGCTCATCGGAGCCGGCTCGTTTGCCCAAAACTTTTTACTGCCTGCCTTAAAAGATAAAGTACAGTTTGTTGGCGTTGCTACAGCACGACCAACCAATTCAAAATACATAGCAGATAAATATCAATTTTCATTCTGTACCAATGATGCTTCGGAATTGATAAAAAGTGACCAATTGAATACGGTGGTTTTAGCTACTCGACACAATACACATGCGCAATATGTCTTAGAAGGGTTGCAAGCCAATAAGAATGTCTTTGTTGAAAAACCGCTCTGCATGTCAGAGGAAGAATTGGTCGCTATTAAGGAGGTACATTCAAATAGCTTGGGAATATTAATGGTGGGCTACAATAGACGATTCGCTCCTTTTGCGAAACAGGCCAAAGCCTTTTTGGGGGCAGAACTTCCAATGTCTATTAATTATAGAATCAACGCCGGGCAATTGCCTGCTGACCATTGGGTGCACGACCCAGAAGTTGGTGGTGGTAGAATAGTAGGTGAAGCATGTCATTTTATTGATCTGGTTCAGTTCTTAACCGGCAGTTTGTTGAAGAGTGTTTCGGCCATTTCGTTGCAATCGTCTGAAAATTTATACGACAATGTGGTGATAAGTTTAGAGACCATGAATGGAAGCATCGCTTCAATCTCATACTTCTCAAATGGCAGTAAACAAATTCCTAAAGAATACTTAGAAGTGTTTTGTGGTGGAAAGTCGGCTATTATTGATGACTTTAAAAAGTTAACCTTGGCAGATGGTAAAATTCAAAAGTTTAAAAGCGATCAAGATAAAGGATATGCTGAAGAAATTACAGGATTTACCAATGCCATCTTAAACGGAACGGCTTCTCCAATTCCAGCTGAAGAGTTATTCATGTCTACTTTGGCATCTTTGAAAGTGATTGAATCTATCCAAAAAGGAGGAGAGAAAATAATCCTCTCATAATTGAATGGCGAAAAATCAAACAAATAGTTCAGTGATTAAAAAAGCACAACTAGAGCTTTTAGCTTACATTGAAAAGGAAGAATTTAAAGGCTACGATCCTTATGACACCTTGAATTCTTGGGTGCCATTTGGCTGGTTAGGCAAGTGGGGAAAACCGATTGGAATTCAGATTCAGAAGAGAAATCCAATCAACATTCGTTCACTCATCGGAATTAAAAAGGACTACAATCCAAAAGCCATAGGTTTGTTATTGCATTCATATAGCTTGATGTATCAAAAAAAGCCAACCGAAGAAATTAAATCCAAAATTGACTTCCTATTTAATTGGTTATTAGAAAACAGAACCAAAGGATTTAAACATTTTTGTTGGGGATATAATTTTGATTGGGCGAGTTCAGTGAAGCTATTGCTAGCCTTCTCTCCAACTATTGTTGTTAGTGGATTTATTGCCAAAGGAATGATCGCTTATTATGTAGCATTCAAAGATCCGAAAGCATTAGAAGTTCTAAAAAGCATTGGACAATTTATAGAAGAAGACTTAGATGTGTCGGAAGATGAGTCGGGAATTTGTTTTAGTTATAGTACCATAGAAGTAGATTGTTGCTACAACGCGAGTATGTTGGGTAGTGAGTTGTTTGCTTTTTTATACAAAGAAACGAAGATTGATAGGTATAAAGACTTGGCCATTCGATCAACTAATTTTGTAGTTGATAAGCAAAAAGCAGATGGGAGATGGAACTATAGCATAAAGCTAGAAACTGGTAAGGAAAGAACTCAAATTGATTTTCATCAAGGTTATGTCATTGATAGTTTGGGATATGTCATGAAATACATTCCATCGACTAAAGAAAAGTATCAAGCCTATTTACAAAAGGGATTAGACTATTATCAGAAAAATCAGTTCTTAGCAAATGGACAATCCCTTTATCGGGTTCCATCTAAGTATCCAGTAGAGATTCATAACCAGGCACAAGGAATTATTACTTTTGCGAGATGGGCTCATTTAAATGAAAACTATTTAAGTCAGTCTAAAAAGATTGCAGAATACACTATTGATAATATGCTTTCTCCTAAAGGTTATTTCTATTATAAAAAATATCCTTGGATAACAATTAAAACGCCATTTATGCGGTGGAGTGAGGCGTGGATGTTATTAGCATTAACGGAATTAGATATAAAACAGAATGGCTAAAGATTTTACATTAGTAAAGTATAAGGAGTTTCTCCAAGCGGGCATAGAAGCAGGTTATCGGTTAACTAGTTTTCAAGATTATCTAAAAGATAATTCGGGTAAGGTGATGATCTTACGTCATGATGTGGACAGAAAACCAATAAATTCATTGAGAACTGCTGAATTACAGTATAGTTTAGGAGTTAAAGGAACCTATTATTTCAGAGCAACAAAAGAAAGTTTTAATGTTGAGATTATAAAACAGATTAGAGATCTTGGACATGAGATTGGTTATCATTATGAGGATTTAGCAATTCATAAAGGAGATTCTAAAAAGGCCATAGTACATTTTATAAAATGGTTAGATAAATTAAAAGAAATCTATCCGGTGAAGACAATTTGCATGCATGGAAGCCCCTTGTCTAAATGGGATAATAGAGAACTTTGGAAAAGTTATGATTATAAGGATTATGGAATCATTGCAGAGCCTTATTTTGATCTAAACTTTGATCAAGTGTTTTATATTACCGACACCGGAAGAAGGTGGGATGGAGATAAAGTTAGTGTTAGGGATAAGGTGAATTCTACTTTTGACTTAAGTTTTCATTCAACAAATGATATTATTAATGCATTTCAAAAAAAACAGTTGCCAAATCATATTATGCAAAATATTCATCCTCAAAGATGGACGGATACTAATGGGCAATGGATTAAAGAAATGATGCTTCAAAAGTTGAAAAATGGTATTAAGAAAAGTGTATTTGTAAAGAAATGAAGAAACTAAATGTTTTTATAATATCTCAAGAAGAACCATTTTATATTCCTAAAGTTATTAAGTATTTATTAGAACATCAGAATGCTAATTTTAAGGTAGTTGGGGCTAGTCGATTAAAACCGCATCGTAAGAATAAGACGATGAAAGATTGGTTGTTAGAGAGGACACAAATCTACACTTACTGGGAGTTATTCATTACGACGATATTCTTTGTTTACTGTAAAGTTTGGTACAAACTTCTTTCTAAATTCGGAATAGAAAACCCATTTTCTGTTAGTGAGGTTTATAAAAAATTCAACATTAAAGAAGTGGTGACAGATAATATTAATTCCGAAGCATACTTAGATAAGCTAGACGAACTTAATCTGGATATTATACTTTCAATTTCTCCTCCTCAGTTATTTCAGGAAAGACTAATTAAATTACCTAAGGTAGCTTGCTTAAATGCGCATGGCACTCTATTGCCAAGGCATAGGGGAGTATTTGGAAGTTGGTGGATGTTAAATTTAGATGATGAAGAGATAGGAACAACAATTCACACCATGGAAGAAAGGTTAGATGCAGGAGAAATCGTCTGGCAAAAATCCATTCCAATGCCTAAGAATGCAACCCAATACCGAATAGCATATCACACAAAAAAGGTGATGTCAGAAGGACTAGTTGAAGTTATTAATAACTATAGTTTAAATAAAGTAATTGCCATAAATCCCAAATATAAAGAGAGTTATCATAGAGCTCCAACAAAAGAAGAAGGGAAAGTTTTTCATAAGAAGGGGAAAAGAGTTGTCACACTTAATGATGCTAAATACACTTTAGCTTGTAAATTTGATTAGGTCAAAAATTGACCTAATGTATTTTAAAATAATGAAAAATAATAATAAACCATTTCTCTTTTATTTAGGTCATCCGGCTCATTATCATAATGTTTCTAAGGTAATAGAACAGCTTTCAAATAAAGGCTATGAAATTATTTTAGTTGCAAGGAAAAAGGATGTACTATTTGATTTGCTTCGAGATTTACCTTACAAGATTATATATTTAGATGCAAGAGTTGGGCAAAATAAACTTGCTTTAATAGGTACAATTTTAAAGAGAGAGATAATTTTATTCCGTTTGGTATTAAAGTATAAACCTAGGATGATGGTCGGGACTGATATTGTGATCACACATATTGGTAAACTCTTTGGCATTCCTTCATTTGTATTAAATGAAGACGATGCTGCGGAGGTTCCTTTTTTAGCAAAATTTGGATTTAAATATTCTACAGCCGTATTTTCTCCCAACTGTTGTAATATTTCTCCTTATGATCATAAGAAAATTGGGTATGAAGGGTATCATGAATTGGCCTATTTACATCCAGATTATTTCAAACCTGATAAATCTAAAGTTGAAACATTGTTTGCAGGAGAGGAACGATTCTTTCTACTACGTTTTGCATCCCTCACTGCACATCATGACGAAGGAGTAAAAGGAATAAATGATGAATTGGCGAAGCAAATTATTGCTATTTTGGAAAGCAAAGGAAAGATATGGATTACATCAGAAAGGCCTTTGACTTCAGATTTTGAAAAATATAGAATTTCAATTCCGCCCACAGAAATTCATCATGCACTTTTTTATGCCGATTTGTATATTGGCGACAGTCAAACAATGGCAGCAGAGGCGGCTGTTTTAGGAACTCCCTCGCTTCGATTTAACGATTTTGTGGGTAAATTGAGTTACCTAGAGGAATTAGAACACAAGTATCAATTGACGTTTGGTATAAAGACTGACCAGAAGCAAGTCTTATTAGAAAAAATTGAAGAGTTGATCAGTCAGCTTGATTTAAAAGCAAAATGGCAAGAACGAAGGGAAGTGTTATTTAATGAGACGATTGATGTGACCCAGTTTTGGGTACACTTTTTTGAGTCTTATAAATTATAATGCTAAATATTTTATTGTAAATTAGCCTTTCACAAAATGTTGGAATGCAGATAGTAAGTCGCAAGTTTTCGAAATTAGATCAAGATATTATTCTAAAAGGAATAATGAATGAAGAGTTGCATTCATTTGTACAAGATAATATTAAAACAAGTGATAGAAATAAGACTACTATTCTTTCTGTAGGAAATCAATTTACTATCGACAACCTCCCGAATCCTAATGAGTCCGAAAAGAATTATGAGAATATCATCAACTTAAAGAAAGTGAATGAAGTTCAAAATATCACTGGACTATATTCGGCTATAAATAGTCGCCTAGAAATTGGAGGACGGTTGATTACATGTGTGGAAACATCTGATTTAAGGAAAGAACGTTTGTATAAAAAATTTCCTCCTGTTATTAGGTCCATCTATTACTTTTTCGACTATTTGGGGAAGCGTGTAGCTCCTAAAATGCCGATATCCAATAAAGTCTACTTTTTTTTAACGGCAAATCGGAATAGGGTATTGACTTCCGTAGAAGTCTTAGGGCGATTGGTATATTGCGGATTTCGAATTGTGGACACCAAACGAATAGATAATTTATTATATATCGTAGTTGAAAAAGAGTTGTTTACAGTAAATCTTCAGCCTCGAAAATATGGCTTTTTCTTAAAGTTGAATCGAACTGGTTATCAGGGTCAACCAATTACTGTCTATAAAGTTAGAACCATGAATGCGTATTCTGAATATTTGCAGGATTACATTTATTCTAAGAATCAATTGGCCGAAGGAGGTAAGTTTAAGGATGATTTCCGGATTAACTTTATGGGAAAAATTCTTAGAAAGTTATGGTTGGATGAATTGCCAATGATTTATAACTGGCTAAAAGGAGATTTAAAGTTAGTAGGTCCAAGACCTCTAAGTGCACAATATTTAAGTTTGTATAGTTCTGAATTAAAAGAGCGACGTAAGAACTTTAAGCCTGGTTTGGTGCCGCCATATTATGCAGATTTGCCAAAATCCATTGATGAAATTATGGATTCTGAGATGCGCTATTTTGACGCTTATGAGAAGAATCCATTTAAGACGGATGTTCGATATTTCTTTAAGTCAATTAGTAACATAGTAATAAAAAAGGCAAGGAGTAAATAGGTAATTTTAACTATGTCAATTCGTCAAACTCTCTTCTTTTTATTTTTTAGTTGTTTTATTTTTTCTGCTTCGACTCAGGTTGTATATCAGGATATTTCCAAAACTTCTATCTATGAATTTTTAGATGAATTGGCCAACCTCCGATTGATTGAACTCAATACTTTTAGCAAACCGTATTCACGGGAGTTGATTGCGCAAAAATTAAACTCTGTGGATCAATCTGAATTGAATAGCCGTCAAATTAGGGAGTTGGATTTTTATTTAAAAGACTACAACAAAGAACTATTACCCAATAAGGATTTCGACAAACGTTTGGATTTGTTGTATTATAAGGATTCCATTTTCTCCTTCACGCTAAACCCTATTATAGGAGCAGAATATTCTACCAATGAAAATGGTGACTATTTGAGAAGAACCATAGGCGGCGAACTATTTGGATATTTGGGAAAGAATGTAGGTTTTTATGCCAGTTTGAGAGACAATGTAGCAAATGATATTATCCAAAATGAAGAATTCTTGAATCCAGATCGTGGCGCGAACTATAAAGGTAGTGGTGATTTTAGCGACATGAGAGGTGGCGTTACTTACAGTTGGAATTGGGGTAGCTTAGGCTTAATAAAAGACAATTTTACATGGGGGAACAATAATTTCGGAGCCAATATTTTATCTGATAAAGCACCTTCATACACCCGATTGCAATTAAAGGTTCAACCTGTGAAGTGGCTGGATTTTGAATATTTTCACGGCTCATTATCTTCAGAAGTTAGAGATAGTGCCCGCAGTTATTCCGCAGGAGTCCGTCAACGGAATGTAGATGTTCGAAAATATATGGCGGCTAATATTTTCACAATTAGGCCTATAAAAAACCTGAATATATCGATAGGAAATTCTATTGTTTACAGCGATAATCTGCAAGCGGCATTCTTTATTCCTTTTATGTTTTTCAAATCAATAGATCACGGAGTTTATAATGGATCTGGAAATTTTGGAGGCGGAAATTCTCAGATCTTTTTTGATATAAGCTCCCGAAATTTGAAGGGCTATCATTTTTACACTTCCTTTTTTATTGATGAAATTTCATTCTCAAGAATGTGGGATAAAGACCAACATTCCAATTTTGTAAGTATGAAATTTGGTGCACAACGAAGTAACTTATTCGATAAGAATATTTCCCTAGCAGTTGAATATACTCGAACAAATCCGATCACTTACCGCCATTTTGTAAACACCACCACTTACGAGAGCAATAATTATAATATGGGACATTACTTGCGGGATAATGCGCAAGAATTAGCTTTTAAGATTAATGTAAAACCCGTTTCCCGTCTAAGTATTTCAGCGAATTATATTATTGCCCAAAAAGGAGAAGAGTATTTTTACTCAGGAACCACAGGCAATTCACCTGCTGTGTGGGGATTGGATTTTATTGAAAATGAGCGGTGGAATAGTGATGCATTTCAGTTAGTAGTTGGCTATGAGTTTTTTAACGATGTTTTCTTCTCTATGGAATATCAATATCAAAAAATAGCTGGAGTGGATGCTATTATTTACACCTCTCCATTTTACCAAGGCTCTACCAATACATTCTCAGCGAAGCTTAATATTGGGTTTTAAAGCATTCTGTCTGAATATTAGAATTTTAACTTTTTTTTCAAGCGATCCTGTTTTTAAGAGTAATTTCGCACTTCAATTGTTTAGAAATCTTATAGGTAACCCAACTGTATTACAGTTTTATTCGTACCTATTCTGACATCTATTTCTACTGGGATAGAATGTTAAATAATTATTTATGATCAATATCCAGGCAACGAAACTTGGAGTTTTGTCGTCTAGTAAATGATTGCAGATTAATGTTTTGCAAACTAAGTAACCCTACGTAAGTATAAATACTTTGAATTTTGTCTAGAATTACCCCACAATTTTTTCATTACTTTTTATTCAGTTTGATGCTGGATCTAATACTTGTATTTTTATTTTATTCATTCATATATAGTTATCTAGGATTTTATCCAATAATGTTGGTTTGGATAGTTTCCAAATTTGTTCTATATCCTTCTGTAACCGAAAGAAGATACGTAAGCTTAGAAAAGGTTTTAACTCTAGGATCTAAGCAGTTAATGCTTTTTAATGTAATTATTGTCCTACTTGCTTTGTTGTTTGATTATCCAATTCAGCAAATACTTTATGAGTTACTTACTATGAACATTATATTCATTGTTAGTAAAACAGTATTTGTATTATTTCTAAAATTATATCGAACACTAGGTTTTGGCTTCAATCGTTTTATTACTATTGGAGATCATCCTTCTATAAGTAATATGATTGATTATTTAATGTTAAGCGTTAGCTCAGGTAATCAATTTATGAAGCATTATTCTAAGGTTCCAAATAGATTGGAGTTAAAGAAATTCTTGTTAAAATCTTTTGTTAATGAGATTTATTGTTATTCAAAAAGCCTTTCTAACGAGGATGTAAAATTCCTGATGAGCCTCTCTTTTAAGCATGATATTCATCTTCACTTAGTATCTGAAGAGAGTGGTGCTTCAATTGACACAAATCAAAGGCAAGGAGTTTTTCATAATTCAGAATTAACAATGTCGCCATTAATGAGTCGAAAGCATTTGATTTTAAAGCGTTCTTTTGATTTATTGATATCTTCTTTCGTTATTGTTTTTATACTGTCTTGGTTAATTCCTATAATAGGACTTTTAATAAAAATTGACTCTCAAGGACCGGTTTTCTTTCCTCAACCAAGAGCAGGGAAAAATGGAGTTTACTTTTTCTGTTTTAAGTTTAGATCCATGACGATCGATGCTGACGATAGACAGGCTTCTAAGAATGATTCTCGTGTAACTCGTATAGGTGAGTTTCTTAGAAAAACTAGTTTAGATGAGTTTCCTCAATTTTTAAATGTGTTTTTGGGTCATATGTCAATTGTTGGACCTCGACCGCATCCAAAATCATTAAATGATAAATATGATTTGCAAGTGTTACGTTATAACGAGCGATTGTTAGTAAAACCTGGTATTACAGGGTTATCTCAAGTTGCAGGATACAGAGGAGAGACTATAGATCAGCAAACAATGCAAAATAGAATACGAGTTGATTTGCTTTACATTAGAAGTTGGTCACCCTTACTAGATTTAAGAATCTTTGTAAGAACTTTTACAAAAACACTCTTTGCGACTGACAGTCAGGCTTATTAACGAAATAGGTCAATTAAGTTATAATATACAAATTTAGGAACAACGTATATGTATCTTTTTATCAATCTTTTAGGTTCTTGACATAATCTAAAAAACCACTCCATACCAATGTTTTCGATCCAAATAGGAGCTTTTTTTACATTTCCAGTGTGAAAGTCAAATGCTGCACCAATTGGTAGTATGGCATGCACATTAGTCAGTTTCGAAATCCTATGTGAGAAATATAATTGCTTTGGAGCCCCAAGTCCTATCCAAAGAATAGAGGTGTTCGATTGGTTAATTAGGTCTGCGATTGACTGCATTTCTTCATTAGAAAGGTCTTTGAACGGTGGGCAGTAGGTTCCTGAAATATTGTTATTACCCCATTTATTGCATTCCATTTTTAGCTGATCTGCAACCCCTTCAGCACCACCACATAAAAAGTGATTGATAGGCAGGTGTTTCGTTTCATTGATAATTCGTTTGAAAAATTTGGGGCCTCCAATTCTTGTCGCAGTTTTAGACCCTTTTAGTTTTAAAATCCATACTGATGGCATCCCATCTGGAAGGTGCCAGAAGTAGTCATCTGTTATTTTTCGGAAATCGATGTTTTCTACAGCATGAACCAGTACGTTCGCATCAGAAGGGCTAATGAGTAAATTCCTCCTTTCATCATTTAAAATCTCTATAAATTCAGTAACCGCAGTTTCAAATCCTTTACTATACAATTCAGTTCCTAGTACTCTCATCTTTCTTCTCTTGAATTATTTTCGAATAGGTAGTAATTAGTTGTTCGTAATTACTTCGTTTACTGTATTTTATTAAAAAATCTTGATGTGCATTTGACACCATTTCACTTGATAACGTTGCTTGACTGAGCGCAAATTTAATCTGCTTTATTAGATTTGTTGCGCTGTTTGGAGTAAATAGCAAACCATTTTTATGGTTATGAATTATTGATTGCATTGCGCCTAGATCACTTGATATTACTAATGTCTGGTTTGCGAAAGCTTCTAGTATGGTCATAGGCATGCCCTCATACCAAATAGATGGAAAAATTAGAGCCGTTGCATTCCTCATGTAATATTGGGTTTCTTTATTGCTTAGTTTGCCTAAAAGCTCAATATTATTTTTCCGCTCAAGTGCTGTTCTTAATTCTCCTTCACCTATTACTTTTATTGGAATTGGAAGTTGATCAGCTATTTCTATCAATAAATGAACACCTTTTGTTGCTTCTAATCTTCCTACGAAGACGAGGTAAGGAGTTTCTATTTTATCTTCACGTTCTACTATTGGTTGCTCTACAAAATTGGGTTTAATGATGAGCTTATCTTCGGGAAGTCCACCGGCAATAAATTTTTTCTTAGCAAATTCTGTTAAGCAGAAATAGGCATCTACTTTGGTGTTCCATGTACCATTCTGTCTATTTTTATCAATCATCCTAGCAATAGCGTATGTTTGGATTGAAGAGTTTCGATAACATTTCTTTAGCACAGAACCATAGATAGAACTCGAAATGCAATCTTCACAAACGTTTCCATTCCGAAATAATAAGCCATTAGCGCAAATTAATCGATAGTTATGCAGGGTTTGAACAACAGGAATTTTAAGGTCGTTGCAAGCACTATAAATTGCTGGAGATATAAGCGGTAAGAAATTATGAACATGACAAATATCTGGCTTCTCAATCTTTAAAAATTGGATTAAATCCGAATAAGAGGTTTGAGAAAAACTTGTAGATCGCAATAAATCTAATTTCTTAATTTTAGAGTAAGTGTTAATCTCTTCATTATGTTTGAAATAAGTGATGACTTCATTTCCATTTTCTTCTAACAACTTCTTTTCGTTAGCTAGAACAGAATCTTCACCACCTCTTAATTGATAATAATTATGAGCTAAAAGGATTTTCATTGATTATCTTTTGAAGGTAGAAATAGCTGTTTTTCCCAATAAAATGCACACATCAAAAACAAAAAGAAAATAATGCCTCTTTGCGTTTGTAAGGTAGATTCTGTAAGACTAAATGAGGTAAACAAAATTAAGAAAATAGTTAGTAAGTATTGTTTGTATTTCAAGCTATACCAAAAAGATAGCGCCAATATCAATATATAAAGTAATACCATTACCACGCCATTTGACATCCAATATTGTAAAAACATATTGTGAGAATTAAAATTACTTTCCAATCCAATTGTGAAGTTGCTTTCCTGATAAGCTTTAGTTAATTCATCTTCAGAATCACCCGTTCCTGAACCTTTGATCCAATCTTTTTTAATGACATCTATGGAATTACTCCATATGGCCATTCTTAGAGACAAAGGCCTCATATCAGTAGAGCTGTAATCAGTTTCAATTTCTAAGGATTCTAATTTGGTACTAATGATGTTGAAAGAAAATGTAATAACACTTATTAAAAGAACAATTGCTGCAATGATATGGCTTGCTTTTTTTAGCAATTGAGTGCGATACCTCAATCCAAGTATACCGAAGAGTGTGAGTGGATATACCAAAGCAAAATTGGAGGATTTTAACAAGAATAAAAGAAAGGTTGAAAATAATAAATAACCGATGTAGAGTGTCTTAGTTGATCTATTCTCAACCTTTTGATTTGCTAAAAGATAAACAATTACAGATCCACCAAAAGCCAAGTATAAACTGAAATAGATGGCATGCATTCCAGCGGGTTCAGTTAATAATTGATGCATAAATACATTGTACACAAAATGTGTTGAATCATTTAAATAGGCACTGCCTGTTTCAAGAAAAAACTGTGTTGCTATTCCCAAGCAATAAATACCTAAAGCAGCAGAGGAAAGTAAAAAAATGTTGAAGAGTAATCTTTGATGCGTTGCACTAATTTTTGTAATTGGCAGAGTTATAAAAGGAAATACTAAAAAGCCTAAATTTCGTTCAATAATAGATTTTCCATAATCCATGTTCTCGGTATATGCTAAACCCATTACTAGTGTCAAAAACATCAAAGGAAGAATCCATAAATATCCTAACTTCTTGAATGTAATTTTATGAGAAGCAAAACCTACAATCGTAATAAAACAAAGAATAAGTATAGATAAGCTATTGAATCTGATAGGCATAAATAGGCTTGCCATGAAGAAGGAATATGCCAGCGTGCACCATGAAGAGTATTTCGTTAAATTAATGCTCATTGATTGGTGTTTTATTTATAGAAAATAGCTTCCATTTAAACAACAGAAAACATAAACAACACCAATATATTGCCATATCAAATATTACTATAGTAATTCCGATCGTTAATAATGGAATAAAAATTACTCCGGTAAGCATTCTTAAATTCCACCTTTCGCTAGGAAACCAAGATTTAACTTGTGTTCGTATCATACGATACATTAATGCGAATAACAATATACAGAACATTCCTCCATCAATAAAAATACTCAGCATTGCATTGTGTGGGTCATATGCGATATCTGTTTTCCCATTCACTCTTAATGGGTAGAAATTTTCAGGAGAGGCATATTTTGTAAAAAGATCAAAGCTAGAGCCTGTCCCTGCTCCAAATAGATAATTGAATAACGAAAAATCCTTAATTGCATCTAAATAAATGTTCCAGATAGATCCTCTTCCTGTAAGCATTTGTTCGGGGAAGTAGTATCCAGTATAATGATGTACAAGGTTGAAATAATTTATTGCATATAGCGAAATTATACCCCCTCCTAATGCTATTAAAAAAATGAGCCATGGTTTGGTAATAATTCTAAAATTTGAAAGGACTCCTCTGTTGACAAATCCTAAGTAATAGATAAATAAAAGACCAATGCATCCTACTATTGCTTTAAAATAGGTCATCATGCTTACCATTATTAAGAAAACGATTAACCAAAAAGCTTCTTTTTCCTTTTTAAAGAATTGAAATAGAGTCATGAAGCAAATGATGATAGAAAGCTCAGAACCATGATATAGTAATCCATTTGGACGTGGAATTACAGATCCATCAGCTGCATATGCAAGATTAATATAGGTTGCATTCCAAAAGGTAATTGGAATCACCTTTAAGAACTGAAGAATTGCTATAATTATTGGAATCCACAAAAGTGATAGAAACCTTTTGATGTATTTATTTAATGTTTGATTTGAGATGGTTGGATTTGCAACAATATCAATAGCACAAATCAATATGGTACTGCCAAAAAAGAAATCGAGGAAACTTCTTAGATTCCAAAACTCTTGAAAAAACTGGATAATGAGATAAAATCCCAAAAAATAGAGGTACCAACGCTTGTTCGGATTGTTAAGTAGAATAAAAAGGCTAGTGACAAAAATCAACCCCATTCCGATTAAATGAAGTTTAATGGGAAATGGCGGTACAATATTTCCGAGTAAAATAAATAAAGGAGTTAAACTCAATAATTCTAGAAAGATAATATTGAGGGATGTGTTTTTTGTATGGACAATTGCTTCCAAAAATTATCTATTTAAATTACTTAATACTTTTCGGTACTCTATTGGTAAAGAAATGCATAGTGGGATTAGTGTGATGCAAGTTGCAATAATTACACCCTTCACTCCAAAAATATTTATAAATAGAATTGACAAAGGAATATTTATAGTAGCGGAAAAAATCAACCAGTTTCGTTGTACTTTAATTCGATCTATGCTATTCAAAAAATAGGCAAAAATATTATACCAAGCTGTAAGTAAGGTGGATATTGCTATAAAAATTGAGAGTTCGATAGGAATGTCAATTGGTTCTCCAATCCAAAGTTCATAAAGCGTATTTGATAATAATATCATCACTATTAAGCAGATTGAAAGCGCTAACCAAATGTATATTAGTTTTCTAATATTTGTTTGAATCCAACGTTTGTCATTTTTATGAACGGCTTCTGCAAAAGAAGCCCAATAAGGCAGCAGTATCAAATTAAATATAACTGTTATGATACTGAAAAATCGAAATGAGACATTGAATTTTGTTACTTCCTCACCACTTAAAAAGTTGACGATTATTAGATTGTCGGTTGAGAATATAATGAGAATACATAATTGAATAATAAAGAAGGATCTGTTCGCTTTTGTGTTGGGTAGACTTTCTGGATTTATAGTTTTTAACCAACTAGGTTTAATATTCTTTAGCTTTCTGCTAAAAGCTGCTATATTAGAAACGCTCCAAACTGCAAAAGGTACAAAAGAAAACCAGAAACAGATTAACAGAAGCGAAGGGTCAGCAATGAAATATTTCATAATGACAATTCCGAGAAGAGTTAACCCGTTTTGAATAACTGTAATTTGATAGGTTACGGCTGTATTATGAGTAGATAACAAGATTGCATTTAAAAAGTAGAAAATATAATGCAGGAAATAAAAACTTATACAAGTGATTAGCGCCCATTTGATGTTATCATAATTCTCATTTGATGGGGTAAATAATTCTTCAATAGGGAAGAAAATGATACTAATTGTAAGGCTAACGATTAATAGGCTATAGATGGTTATTAGACTTCTAAATCCTTTTGCAACAATAGCTTGAATAAGTTTAAATTTTTCGTCCGAAAAATAAGTGGTGATTCGATTTCGAATTCCATTGCTTATTCCGACCTCAATTGCGGAAAACCAAGTCAAAAATGATAAGATAGACAACCAAATTCCATATTTTTCTTGCCCTGCGAATTCTATGGTAAAACGAACCAGCATAAATGTAAATACTACATTTATACCTTTGTAAAAAGCAGATGTAATTACATTCTTCCTTAAAGTAAGAGATCTTTGGCCTGTTTTGCCTAACATATTACTTGCCTTTATAAGCTTCTCTAAAAGCTACAATTAGCGCAGTAAGAAAGAAAAATGTTAGGGCAAATAATAAAGATCTAGCTATTTTTCCAAATCCAATTCTATCACCAATAGTATTAAAGTGTGAAAAGATGATATAACATTGATTGTAGTTCTCAATTTCAGTGTCAATTATAGAAATCTGTTTTGAGTAATCAACAACTTTAGCATATACATCTAAAGGATTTATATTGCTGTTTTCACCATTTTGTCCCATGGTAATTGTTGTGCCTGTATTCGACTTACTTTTAGCCTTTGCTTGCTCCAACATTACCAAGTTGGTGATTTTTTTTAGAGTATCTAAGCTTTCCATTTCGTTTGTAAGGATCGCCCGCTCATTTTCTAAAATTTTCAATTGACTCTCTCTCATCTGGTGCAACTCCGGTACACGTTCAATGTATTTTAAAAATGGTGTTTCTATTTTTTCAAAAACGAATTCATCTTCAGACTTAACTATAATAATGAACTTATTACTATATGAATAGTCTTCTTCATCAAGAATATCATCTACGCTGATTAATTTTTGGTAAGAAGTGTCAAGGTTGCGGTATATTTTGTCTACATATTCTATTCTTTCTCTTAGACTTGAAAAAGGCAGAACCTCAAAGGCGGTAATAGATTTCGCTTCACTTTCTGTTAGATTCAAAAGGTTAGCCAATCGATCGGATTGATCTCTTTTTACTAATGAATTAAAATAATTTACATCTGAAAATAATTGAGCTCGTGCGTCGATATTCATTTTAACTACAAGGTCCGAAGCGTATTGCTTTGGAGCAATGTAAAAGCTCAGGAATCCCAATATTCCACCAATAATAGCAAACAATACCAATTTTTTAAAATTGGTTAAGAAAAACGAAATGATTCTAGAAATGTAAATTCCTATTGTAGATATTGCCCTTCCTATTGAATTAAAAATACGTATAAAAATCCGTTCTATGTCTTTAATTACTGGTGTAATCGTCTCTTCTTCGGGAATGTTGTTCTTTTGCATTGCATTTTTTTTAGGGTGCAAAGATAATTTTTATAATTCGTTGAATTCAATTATCCTTAGATAAAAATGAATTCCATTTTTTATAGCCTTAGGAGGCTAACTAGTTTGTGATTGACGTAGTTATTTTCAAAAAAGTTTGCCTCTAAATTCATTTACAAATCATAATTTTGGTCAGATTATGAAAGTAGCTCTGCTTACCAATTTTATTCCGCCTTATAGAAAGTCTCTTTATCAGTTGATTGCAAGAAGAGTAGATCATTTTAAAGTGTATTTGTCAACTGCAATGGAGTCGGATAGAAATTGGCAAGTGAATCACGATGGACTCAATGTTGAGATTCAAAAAACATTGAGTTATCAAAAGGAATGGAAACATGAAAATGGCTACAATCAATTCGTAGATATTCACATCCCATATGATACAGTTTATAGGTTATTAAAGTTTCGACCGGATGTTGTAATCTCTGTAGAGCTAGGAATTAGAAGTTTATTGTCGTCAATATATTGTTCGCTGTTTGGTAAGCAATTGATACTGTGGCTTGCTCTTTCTGAGCATACTGAGAAAAATAAGAAGGGGTTAAGAATTAAACTTCGGAAATACTTATTGGGGAAGTCATCCGCTATACTTTGTAATGGGGAGAGCTCTAAAAATTATGTAAGAGGTCTGGGGATAGAAAAGCCATTTTACTTTGTTGCATGTAGCAGTGATTATGAAATAAAGGATCCTAAAACGAACTTTAACTCAGACAAAAAACAATTCTTGTATACTGGTCGTCTAATTAATTTGAAAGGAATTTCTCAAATGATAGATGAAGTAAGCAATTGGGCTACTAAGAATAAAGAGGACAAGATTGAATTAATTATTGCAGGAGATGGTCCTGAAAAGTCTCATTTTTCAAAATTAGATGCCTTTTCTAATGTTAGTTATAATCTCCTTGGGGATGTAAAGTATGAGGAGTTGAATGAATGGTACTCTAAGGTAGATTATTATTTATTCCCCACCTTAGGAGATGAATGGGGAGTGGTCGTAAACGAAGCGTTATTAAGTGGTATACCTGTATTGGGAAGTATATATAGTCAGGCCGTTTTAGAGTTAATCGAAGACGATAAAAATGGTTGGCAGTATGATCCTTTGAAGAAAGGAGATTTAGAGCGTTTGTTGACTACAGCGGTTGGAACTACCAACGAGCAGCTTGAGAAAATGTCTGTTTATGGACTAGAAGTTGTGAAAGAAGTTACCCCAGAAAAGGTATGTTCAGAAATAGTTTCAGCTTTAAATTATGCGAGAGGTAGTAAGGAAAGTTAAAAACTAAAGAGTATTCTTTTCAATTTTCTAGCCACCTGTTATATGTTTCCTCAATTTCATCTTTCGTAAAAAAGTGTTGACTGTATTTCGATTGGAGAAGTGAGTCTAAATAAATTCGACTGAACCTTATGGTATTTTTAAATTCGTTGTAAAGAGGACCTCTGTTGCTTTCAGCCGTAATATTTACATCCTTTAAAATGAATGAATCTTGTTGAATGAATTTGCCGACTTGGGCTTCTTTAATAGAATTACTAAGGGCACTATTTAGGATCAGAACTGTAAAATTATCTTTTGATAGGTATTGAAAACCTTCTTCTTGATTGAATTCGTAGTCGTAAACATCAATTCCCGTATCTCGTTTAAATTTTTGATCAAACCAATCAATAGCATATAAATGAGGTAGCTTTTCGTGAAAAAGTTGGATTAAAGGTTCTACACCTCCTTTGTATTGACTGATTGGCATGCCAACATACAATTCAAAAGCATCAAAAAATGCAGAGACATTTCGCTCAACTGGATTCCTGAATAAAGTGATTACATTCAGCTTTTTCTTGGGAATTATTAGTTTGTTCTGTATGAATTTTATAGGGCTTCTGCTATCTGGAACCATTTCATTGTCAAAACAATATTGCTGCATCAACCTATCTTCTTCTAAATTTAATGCGTGTATATGAAAGCAAGGAATATTGGTTTGTTTCTTTATGGATGAATACGCACTCATGGAACCCACTTTCGCCATGGTATAAACCAAAATAGGAGTTCTATTTGAACACCACAGTCTTAATTTGGAGGCAAAAAGTCTAAAGTGGTCAAGGGTGTAATATCTTATAAATGCCTTCATTTTATGGAGTAACTGTTATTTTTTTAAGCGTATAAGCTCCTCTTCTAGAATGGTGATCAGTGAGGTAGTAAATTTCTTTATCATTAACCAAAACTGGGTTTTTCTTCAATGAATAGTCATTAGTTATTTTTTTGTCTTTATAAAAGACTTGACCGTCTATTACTTTGCAAGAAGTGCTGTCAAATTTACTAATCAGAATGTTGGAGTGAATAACTTCATTTCCATTCTTTCCGAGTGCTTCATAGACTAAAACGTTATTTTCTGAATAAAAATCATGGATCAAAAAATACTCTTTTTTAGATAATACATAATCGGAGTTTTCGACGTTGGGTTTTTTCAAAGCGATTGGAATCAAGAAAGGAATAAACACAATTAGAAATACTTTAATAAAAGCAAGGTTAAGTTTAGCGTTGAAGCTGTACAAAAAAGTCAAACCAAGTATGATACTCAGCCACATTCTAGTAAATTCAATAACGATTGGAAGCCCATTCAGCCAATGAAATGGAAAGTTGCAGATAAGCAATAAAAGGATAAAGCTGCCGATTTTTGTTGTTTTCGAAAACTCACCTCTAAATATTTCAAGTGCAGGAATCAACCATAAAATTTGAGCATAAGTAGCCGTTCTGGATTGAATAAGAAATAAGGTGACCACCCAAATAGATAAGAGTCTAAAGGGTTTTTCTTTCTGGTTAAAACTTGTAGAAATCGCTAAAGACAAAAATATCGCCGTGAAGGTCCATGAAATGATTTTGTAGGTTATTTCGCTGTTAAATAATACATCAGGATTGTAGTATTGATCTTGAACAAAAAGTGTTTTTACGAATACTGTAAATGTCTGTGCATTCGATTGAAAATTTACCGTGCTTTCATTGAGAAATGCGTTTGGCATTACCTCAAAGAGATACCTTTCCCAAAAGGAAAACCCTCTAATTAAAACTGAAATGGCTAATAAAACCAAAGTGCTGGTAATAACCAGAGCTATCGATTTCCATTTTTTACTATAGACTAAAGGAATACAATAATAAATGGGAAATACTTTTGTCAATATAGATAAGCCAAGCAATAATTCACCTGTAAATTTTTTATTGGTGTCGATAAAATAGTAGCCAAGTAAAATAAAGGAAAGAACAAGAAGGTATACTTGACCAAATTCTATATTATTTCTAATGGGCACGAAGAATAGTAAAGGGATGAGAAGAAGTAAAAAGTGATTGTTTTTATTCAAGTACTTTTTACTAAAAAGCTGTAGTGCTAGGGTGAAAAATAAAACACTGATGAGGTTAAATATTAGTTTGGAGTAGAAGGCATTTTTAATGAATGCAAAAGGGTAGAATAAGGTGGCAGTAAATGGTGAATTCAAATAGAAATCAGCAAGAACGTCGTTATATCCTTTGCTCCACGCGTATTGATTGAAGTCATAAATGTCATACAAAACGGTTTCTGGAGGGATGTTTTCTGTTGCTAATAATGCAGGAAAATAATTGTTGGCAAAATCATGCAGCGGTTGGTCTAATGCAAAAATGGAAAAAATCAATCCAACTAAAACTGTTGGGATTAAATACCCAATAGGATTTGTGGTCAGATAGTTTTTAATCCTATTTAGTTGTTTCATTGGTAGAGACCGAAGTTTTGATAAACAAAAATAGAACTTCTATTCGGTTAAAGGTAGACTCAGAATATTTGATTCCGATTTAGTTGAATTCTGTATATCTGCAAAATTTTAATCCCTATTTTTGATTCATAGAAAAACTCCAATTAAACCTTGTTCCATCATCACTCAATTTATTTCAGAAAGTAAAATGTTTAAAATAGTTGCAAAATATGTAAGTGTTTTACTTTCAGTTAGCTTGTTAATTAATTCGTGTAAAAAAGATGATCTACCATTGGATGAAACAAATCCATCAGTGATCAATTTGCATTATTATCAAAATGATAGTGAAACAAAACAAGAGTTTGAGAAGGGGTTAAAGTGGGCATTTTCCTTTTTAGGAGCTGAGCTAAAAACAGGTTCTTGGGAAAGTGGAGTGACTAGGATAAATGAAGAGTCGTTTCGTGTCGATTTTTCCAAATTAGGTTTTTCTTCAAATGGGATAAAGCAGCTCAATCTATTGATTCAACAATTTGTGCTAAGTGATGAATACACCAAAACTAGAGGGATAGATGCAGGTCGATTTATTACTAGTATTCTCAATAATTCAAACCATTATTATAAGATTGTTGGAATGCCAGAAACCCTAGATGGGTTTAATGGAAAAGCAAATTTTCTTAGTAAAAGGGCAGCCATCATTGAATCTGCAGTAGCACTGAAAGAACGGATTGTCAATCTACCATTATCCGATGTTGAAGTAGCTCAATTGAAGTATTGGGCAGAAGAATTGTCGGGTTCACTAAAAGATTCTACAGAGAAGGTGGAGGAAAATGAAGTGATGGATATAATGGCAAATGGACAACTTCGTTTTGGAATTTACAACAAACAAAAGGAGTTAATTGGCGGTTCAGATGCGAGTTTAACAATAGCAGGGAAGCCTGCGAAATGCTTGTGGTGCCATGAGACAAGTATTCAAAAGGGATTTGCGGCGATTACTGAAATTCCTGGATACTATTCCCCAAATCAGTTTGATAGTATTGTTGAATTAAATAATATTGAATTAAAGAATTACCGAAATTCATTGGATTCTGAAATAGATTTCAACGATAGAAAAGCACATACGGCCACAGAAAAATTATACATTCGATATTTTGAACCTTCAGCTAAACGACTTTCCAAAGAATGGAGTTTAAGTATTCAACAAGTAGAGTCACTTTTACAAAATATTCCAACACATATTCACGATGAGTTTCCTGAGTTTGGAAACTTGTACCATAGAGATGAAATACAATCGTTTTCTCCCTACCAAGTTTTACCAAGTGCTGCAAGTGCAAGAGAAACAGTTTCATTTGAAATTGATTTGTTGCCATGAAGCCGACCCCGAAAACCATTAAAAGAACAAAGTTTATTGGACTTGAAGGGTTGAATTTTGCGATTCGACCTATTCATACCAGCCTGATATCTTTATTGGTAATCCGATTAGTCGATATTGAGTTGTGGGGACAATTCGTTTTTTACCTCTTAACCATTGAAGTGATTACTATGGTTTTAAATTGGGGTCAAAGAGCCTATTTGATGCGGGAGTTCTCATTGCAGCCTCAACATATAGGTAGTTTGCTTTCTACAACATTATTGGCGAGAGTTCCACTACTTATTGGTGCTTTACTAGTTCTTCTAATATGGCCAGACTTTAGAATTTATTTCTCGAGTTTATTCTTGTGGTTGACATTTAAATGGTTGGCTAACCTTTTCGAATCACTGATTAAGTTTAACAGAACGTATTGGCATTCAATACTCGCAGAAGCAATAGCTATGTGTGTTGCAATATGCTACTTGTTGTATCATTATCAAACCGTAACAATGTCTGAAGTGATTTTTGCCTTTGCATTGTCTTCCTTCGCTCGATTAATTGTTTTGTCCCCATTACTTAAAAATCTAACCAGAATAAAATTCAGTTGGATTGCTCTCTTTTCAAACCTTAAAGTGACTTTGCCCATTTTTGCCATTTCTATTGCGGCATTGTTACAAGTAAAAGGCGATTTATATACTGCTACTTTCATGTTGGATGATATAGAGTTGGCAAAATATCAGGTAATGATTAGTTTTTTAGTTCTCGGACAAACAATAGCTTGGATGATTTTGGGGCCGTTTCAAAAGAACATCTACCGTTGGAAAGAAAGTAGTTTAACAGAACTCAAAAGGAAGTACTTGATCTTAGGAATTTTAATTTCCAGTATTTTTTCTGTCCTCTTATTGTTTGGTTTAAGAATTTTTTATCAAATCGAAATTGAGTTCTGGTATTCAATTTTATTTTTCGCATATATGCTTCCGCTCTACTTTTATTTAATTGAAAGTCAATTAATGTTGAAGTTAAAACAGGAGAAAAAGTTGCTGAAATTTAGTTTCTTCGCTGCTGTAGTGAATATTTGCGCTGCCATTTTATTAATTCAATTTTTTGATATTGTTGGAGCATTGATTAGCGGTATATTAGGAAGCCTCCTAATGGGGCTTTTAGTGGTGAATAATGTGAAAAAGATTGTAGAATAAAGTTTGAGAAAGGATTATGAAAGCTGTTCCGAGTATATTTACTTTCTGTTAGTTAACTATGATATCCAATAATAAAGCTTCGTTTGATGCAGCAGCAGCCACCTATGATAATGATTTTACATTATCAGAAATAGGTAAAAAACAACGAAATAGAGTGTTTCATTGGCTGAATAAAAGCAAGATTTTAAAAAACTCTAAAAGGGTTTTTGAAATCAATTGTGGAACTGGATATGATGCAGAATGGTTTTTTAATCACGATTTTGAAGTTGTTGCTACTGATGCTTCAACGGAAATGGTCAAAGTAGCTAAAGCAAAACGGAATTCAAGAATTAACTTTTATCAGAGAGACTTTAAGGATATTTCTATAGATGTTAATGTCGGAAATGCTGATCTAGTATTTTCTAACTTTGGAGGATTAAATTGTTTAAATGAAAATGATTTGAGAACCTTTTTTAAAGATTTGGCATTAAAGCAGAAATCGGGTGATTACTTAGCAATGGTTATTATGCCTGAACATTGTCAAGTCGAGAATTTGTACTTTCTATTTAAAGGTCAGTTCTCTAAAATAAATAGAAGAAGTAGAAAAAATTATTTAGAGGTTGATGTGAATGGTGAAAAAGTTATAACGTTTTATCATTCTCCATGGACAGTAAAGCAATTGTTGTTTAAATTTTACAAGGTAGAATTAGTGAAGCCAGTTGCACATTTTCTTCCTCCATCATATTTAGAGCCGTTTTTTAAACGCCACGGTTGGTTGCTTCAAATACTTTATATTTTAGAGCGTATTTATGGACGAATTAGTTATTTGGCTAAAAGTGCCGATCATTACATTGTAATAGCAAAACGCAGATGAGCATATTATTAACCCACGGGTATTTTATAGAAGAGGACGAGACGGAGCAAAAAATTATGCGTCCTTATCCGCCTTTGGGGTTACTCTATATATCTGCCTATTTAGAAGAAAATGGAGTAGATCATGAAGTATTTGATGCTACTTTTTCTACTCAAGAATTGTGGTTCAAATCTGTAATGAATCAACAGCCAAAAGTGATCGCCATTTACACCAATTTGATGACGAAAGTGAAAATTTTACAACTCATCAAAAAAGTAAAAGGCACAGCTGAATTAAGTGAAACTAAAATTTTATTGGGCGGACCAGATGTAACGTACAACTGGGAAAACTATCTGAAACATGGCGCCGATTTTTTGGTAATAGGTGAAGGAGAGGAGACATTTTTAGAATTTTCGAAGCAGTATTTTGGTCAACAAGATTATAGTTCTGTGGATGGATTGGCGTATAAATCTGCAACGAATGAATTCATAAAGAACCCGCCTAGAACTAAAATTAAAGAAGTGGATCAATTGACGATGCCTAATCGCAAGAAAATTGATTTATCAAAGTACCTCGTGACTTGGAAAAAGTATCATGGAAAAAGCACTTTAAATATATCTACACAAAGAGGATGTCCCTATACTTGCCAATGGTGCAGCACCGCTGTGTATGGGCAAAGTTATAGGAGACGTAGCCCAAAGTTGGTGGTGGATGAAATTGAATATTTGATAAAGAATTACAATCCGGATGCATTGTGGTTTGTAGATGATGTATTCACAGTAAGTCATAAATGGATTGAAGCCTTTTCTACAGAAATGAAAGAAAGAGGAATTAGTATTCCATTCGAATGCATTACACGGGCTGAAAGATTGAGTGAAAACATCTTAAGTCAGTTGAAATCTGCCGGTTGTTTCCGAATTTGGATAGGAGCCGAAAGCGGTTCTCAGCGTATTATCGACTTGATGAAACGGCAAGTTGATATCAATAAAGTGGCAGAAATGATGCAACTAACGCAGCAGTTTGGAATGGAAGCAGGTACTTTTATTATGGTCGGTTATCCCACAGAAACCAAAGAGGACATTGCCTTAACAATTGATTATTTAAAGCAAGCCAATCCCAATCAGTTTACGATAACTGTCGCTTATCCGATTAAGGGAACTGGGCTGTATACTCAATTTGAAAAAGACATAATTACCCAACCTGAATGGTCCATTAGTACAGATCGGCAGATTGATTTTAAACGAACTTATCCACGTAACTATTACGATCATGCGGTGAGACGAATAGTAAATGAAGTCAATTTTAATAAAGAGAAACTATTAAAGAAAACACTGACAACACGAGCTTTGAAGTTCAAATTAAAGTCAGTTGTTTCTGCGATTCAAATGAGATTAAATAATTAGTTTCGTTGTTGTCCGATTAAAATTTCGAATTGAAAACAAATGCTAATTTTGATGATGTCCCTTGAATTTTTGTTTTTGGAAAATAAAATGAATCCTTAGAGAAACCGGGAAGCTCCAATCTGTGATTGGAGATCACCCGGCTGAACTTAGGA